>Ga0255338_1000072_pt1 | contig 432050 bp, 359 predicted proteins | sample MeOH1_35cm_T4_19_FD_203715 | JGI IMG/M metagenome (GOLD analysis project Ga0255338, IMG submission 203715) | Sandy soil microbial communities from University of British Columbia, Vancouver, Canada - MeOH1_35cm_T4_195 | ecosystem: Engineered > Artificial ecosystem > Sand microcosm >...
AACCGAAGATGACCTCGGTGGGCTCGCAGGACACCACCGGCCCGATGACGCGCGACGAGCTGAAGGACCTGGCCTGCCTGGGCTTCTCGGCCGACCTGGTGATGCAGTCGTTCTGCCACACCGCCGCCTACCCGAAGCCCGTGGACGTGAAGACGCACCACACGCTGCCCCAGTTCATCAGCACGCGCGGCGGTATCTCGCTGCGTCCGGGCGACGGTGTGATCCACTCGTGGCTCAACCGCATGCTGCTGCCGGATACCGTCGGCACTGGCGGTGACTCGCACACCCGTTTCCCGATCGGCATCAGCTTCCCGGCCGGCTCCGGTCTGGTGGCGTTTGCCGCCGCCACCGGCGTGATGCCGCTGGACATGCCGGAATCGGTGCTGGTCCGCTTCAAGGGCAAGATGCAGCCCGGCGTCACGCTGCGCGACCTGGTCAACGCAATTCCGCTGTACGCGATCAAGTCGGGCCTGCTGACCGTGGCCAAGCAAGGCAAGAAGAACATCTTCTCGGGCCGTATCCTGGAAATCGAAGGTCTGCCCGACCTGAAGGTGGAACAGGCTTTCGAGCTGTCCGACGCCTCCGCCGAGCGTTCGGCCGCCGGTTGCACGGTGCGCCTGAACAAGGAACCGATCATCGAGTACATCAACAGCAACATCACGCTGCTGAAGTGGATGATCGCCGAGGGCTACCAGGACCCGCGCAGCCTGCAGCGCCGTATCAAGGCCATGGAAGCGTGGCTGGCCGACCCGAAGCTGCTGGAGCCGGATGCCGACGCCGAGTACGCCGCCGTGATCGAGATCGATCTGGCCGACGTGCATGAGCCGATCGTCGCCTGCCCGAACGACCCGGACGACGTGAAGACGCTGGCCGAGGTGGCCGGCGCCAAGATCGACGAAGTGTTCATCGGCTCGTGCATGACGAACATCGGTCACTTCCGCGCAGCCTCGAAGCTGCTGGAAGGCAAGCGCGACATCCCCGTGAAGCTGTGGGTGGCCCCGCCGACCAAGATGGACCAGAAGCAGCTGACCGAGGAAGGCCACTACGGCGTGTTCGGCACGGCTGGTGCGCGCACCGAAATGCCGGGCTGCTCGCTGTGCATGGGTAACCAGGCACAGGTGCGCGAAGGCGCCACGGTGATGTCCACCAGCACGCGTAACTTCCCGAACCGTCTGGGCAAGAACACCAACGTGTACCTGGGTTCGGCCGAGCTGGCCGCCATCTGCTCGCGCCTTGGCCGCATTCCGAACAAGGAAGAGTACATGGCCGACATGGGCGTGCTGACCGCCAACAGCGACAAGATCTACCAGTACATGAACTTCGACCAGATCGAAGACTTCAAGGAAGTGGCCGACACCGTGAACGTGTAAGCGTTCCGGGCACAGCCGGTCCTGCCGTTCGCGGCAGGGCATCGAACCCCGCGTTGCCGATGGCAGCGCGGGGTTTTTTCTTGGGGGGAAGGCGGGAGGTAGGGCGGCCGTCAGCCCATGTAGATCTGCGCCAGCCCTTCCTTCAGGGCGGTCGCGATCTGGTCGTGGCGGCGGTCGATATGGCGGGTGAGGATGGGGATGCAGCGCTCGGGGTCGCGCGCCTTGAGGCCCAGGAGGATCTCGCGGTGGTCGTTCTGGCTGACGCGGCGGTCGCAGCGCTCCATGTCGATCCAGCGCACGAAGCGGATACGGGCGTTGATGTTCTTCAGCACCCGCAGCATCTCCAGGTTGCCGGACATCGCCATCAGCCCTTCATGGAAGGTCTCGTCGAGTTTCACGAGTTCTTCCACCGTGCGGTCGCCCGGTTCCGGGCCGGTGTTCTCGAGGAAGGACAGCAGGGCGTCGATGTCCTCTTCCCTGGCCCGCACGATGGCCAGGCGCAGCGCCTCGGTCTCCACGACCTTGCGCAGCTCGTAGAGGGAAAACACTTCCTGGGCATCCAGATCGCGGCAGAAGAAGCCCTTGCCCGGCGAGAAGCGCAGCAGCCCTTCGGTCGTCAGGCGGGTCAGCGCCTCGCGCAGCGGGGTGCGGCTGACGCCCAGCGCACTGGCCAGCACGCCTTCGTTGAGCCGTTCGCCGGGTTTGAAGTCATAGCCCACGCTCATCTGCTTGAGCTTGTCATAAACCTGCTCGACGATGCTGTCACTTGCCACGGTTGCCACGGTATTGAGTCCTGTCTTCGGTCATCAGCCTTTCGCCGGTACTGGCGAAAGGCTGGAATATACCTGAATTCGATTCTGTGCACGGCGGTGTATACACCTCGCGGCAACCGGCGTCCGGCCGTGCGAATCGGTCCGCTTCGCTTTGCTCTGCGTTAATCGATATGCGCGCCAGAATCCTTGACGATTTTGGCCCAGGTTTTCATATCGGCAAGCTGCGTGCGCTTGAACGCCGCCGGGCCGCCATCGGCAATGGGCTGGATCGCCTGGCTCACCAGCCATTGACGGAAGCTTTCCGTGCCGATGGCCTTGAGCACGGCCTGCGACATCCGGTTCTGGATGTCCGCCGGCAACGCGGCCGGGCCGAACAGGCCATACCAGGTGGTGCTCTCGAAGCCGGGCAGGTTGCAGGCCTCGGCCACGGTCGGCACATTCGGCAGCACGCTCACGCGCTGCGACGAAGTGACCGCTAACGCACGCACCTTGCCAGACTGGATGGCGCCCAGGCTAGGCGAACTCTGGTTGAAGAAGAAATCGACCTCGCCCGAGAGCAGCGCGGTCATGGCCGGCCCCTGCCCCTTGTACGGGATATGCACGTAGCTGGTCTTCGAGGCCGTGGCGAACTGCGTGCCGGCCAGATGGCCGGAGGCGCCGTTGCCCGTCGAGGCGTAGTTCAACGTGCCGGGCGCCTTCTTCGCGGCGGCAATCAGGTCCTGGCAGGTCTTGATCTCCGGATGCTTCTCGGGATTCACGAGCAGGATATTCGGCAGCGTGCCCAATAATGCAATGCGCGAGAAATCATTCACCACGTCAAATGACAGTTTCGAATATAGCGCGGGATTAATCGCGTGCGTGCCGGCCGTGCCGAGCAGGAAAGTATAACCATCCGGCTTGGCCTGCGCGACGAGGCTCGATGCGATATTGCCGCCCGCACCGGGGCGATTATCGGAGATAAACGAGACGCCGAATTCCTTGTTCAGCTCCACGCCAAGCCGGCGCGCGTAGATGTCGGTGGCGGCGCCTCCGGGGAAGCCGCTGACGATGGCAATCGTGTTGTTGGGCCAAGACTTGGTGTCCTGGGACGAAGCGGGGCTGGCCAGCCCCATCAACGTGACAGCAAGCAGGGAGGCGGAAAACGGGACAAATCGCAAGGCAAATCGCGGGGCAAGTCGGCGCATCGTCATGGGAACGCTCCAAGGGCAGGGTGGTGGGGGCAACGTGCGGGCCGGGTGGCTCCCGGTCCTGCACTCCGTCCTGTATACAGACTTTAATTATTGATCTGTATTCTGTAAAGCGTTATGCTGCGCTTCACCGTTGCGGCCTCATCGAGCCCCGTTTTGGTTCATCGGCACCGTAATGGTTCACCCCTATTTATTGCCGAGTAAAAACAATGACTTTTTCTCTTCCCGCCACGCCTGCCCGCCCCGCTACCCATAATCCGGCGTCCGATGCTGGTGCATGGCGCGCCGTCTTCGTCGATGCCAATCCCACACTGTCGGAAGTGGCTTCCCGCCTGCACCGGGCCGACGACCTGCCGCTGACCATCAACCGCCAGCCCGAGATCACGCCCGAGCAACTGCCCGCCACGCTGGCCGGCGCGCCGATCGCGATCATCGACCACACCCATCTGCCGACCGAGATCGCCCGCCATTGCGTGGGTCTCAAGCACGTGGTGTTCCTGGGCACCGGCCCGCGCAGCTATATGAATCCGGAGGAACTGGCCGAGATCGGCATCACGGTGCACACCATCAAGGGCTACGGGGATACCGCTGTGGCCGAATGCGCGTTCGCGCTGATGTGGGCGGCCGCGCGCAACTTCGCGCGCATGGACCGCGAGATGCGCGCCGGCAACTGGCTGCGCTCGGACGCCGTGCAGCTGACAGGCAAGACCCTCGGGCTGGTCGGGTTTGGCGGCATCGCCCAGGAACTGGCACGGCTGGCGCGGGGCATCGGCATGCGCGTGCTGGCCTGGAACCGCTCGCCCAAGACGCACGAGGGCGTGGAATTCGTCGATCTGGACACGCTGCTGGCGCAGAGCGACGTGGTGTCCCTGCACCTGCTGCTGACCGACGAGACGCGCGGCCTGATCACGGCGGAGCGCATCCAGTCGATGCGCGACGGCGCGATCCTGGTCAACACGGCGCGCGGCGCGCTGGTGGATGAAGACGCCATGATCGCGGCGCTGCGCAGCGGCAAGCTGGCCCACGCCGGGCTGGACGTGTTCACGGTGGAGCCGATGCCCGCCGGCCACGTGCTGACCACGCTGCCCAACGTCACGCTGTCCGCCCATTCGGCCTTCCGAACGCCGGAAGCCAACAACAACCTGATCGGCGCCGCGCTGGAGCACTGCCGCCGCATCGTCAAGACCCACGCCTGAGCCCGCCATGTCCACATCTTCCGCATCGCCCATCGTCCGCCTGGACCAGAACCATCGCCGCAGCCGGGCCGTCATCGCCAACGGCATGGTCTTCCTGGCCGGCCAGGTGGCCGACGACAAGTCCGGCGACATCGCCAGCCAGACCCGCGAAGCGCTGGCCAAGGTGGACGCCCTGCTGGCCGAGGCCGGCACCGACCGCCGCCGCGCGCTAACCGCCCAGATCTGGCTGGCCGACATGGCCGACTTCGACGGCTTCAACGCGGTCTGGGACGCCTGGGTCGTCCCCGGCGAAACGCCCACGCGCTGCTGCGGCAAGGTCGAGCTGGCCGACCCGGCCTACCGCGTCGAGATCGTCATCACCGCCTTGCTCGCCTGATTTCCGCCGACTTCCGCCGATTTCCCCAGAGGACGCCACCATGATTTCCACCACGGACCCGCACCGCAACCGCAAGCCGCGCAATATCAGCGAGGAAGAATGGGCGGTGCGCGTGCAGCTGGCCGCCGCCTACCGCCTGGCGGCAAAGTTCCAGCTCACCGACCTGATCTACACCCATATTTCCGTGCGCGTGCCAGGCACGCAGGACCAGTTCCTGATCAATCCGCACGGCTGGTTTTTCGACGAGATCACGGCTTCGTGCCTCGTGAAGATCGATACCGAAGGCCGGCCGATCGGCGATAACCGCTTCGAGGTCAACGCCGCCGGCTTCACGATCCACAGCGCCCTGCACCAGAGCCGCCACGACGTGGAGTGCGTGGTCCACCTCCACACGGACGCCGGCATGGCTGTCGCCGCGCTGGAGTGCGGCCTGCTGCCGCTGAACCAGATCAGCATGCAGTTCTACAACCGCGTGAACTACCACGACTACGAAGGCATTTCGCTGGACCTGGACGAGCGCTCGCGCATCGTGCACTCGATGCAGGACGCCAACTACCTGATCCTGCGCAACCACGGCCTGCTGACCACCGGCCGCTCGGTGGCGGAGGCGTTCACGCGCATGTTCTACCTGAACCGCGCCTGCGAGATCCAGCTGCAGACGCTGTCGATGGGCCAGAAGGTCACCCTGCCGTCGCCCGAGGTCTGCGAGCACGCCGCCAAGCAGCACGACGACTACGCCTACCTCGACACGGTGCACCTGGACCGCGAGTGGACCGCGCTGCTGCGCCTGCTGGACCGCGATGGCGGGGACTATCGCTGCTGAGGCGGCGTCCCCGCCCTCGTCGCTGGTTACGCCACGCCCCGGGCCATGCGTTCGAGATCGACCAGCCGGTCGTATTCGTCGCCACGCAGGATGCCCAGGGCGATGGCGGCCTCGCGCGGCGCCACGCCGTGCGCCATGGCGTGGCGCACGATGCGCGCCGCCTGGTCGTAGCCGATCACCGGGTTCAGCGCGGTGGCCGCCAGCAGCGGGCTGTCGAGCTGGCGCGCCAGCCGCGCGCGGTCCGGCGCCAGCCCGGGGATGACCCGCTCGGCCACGGTGTTCGCGCTGTCGGCCAGCAGCCGGATCGACTGGAGCACGTTGTAGATCAGCACCGGCTTGGCCACGTTCAGCTCGAAGCTGCCCGAGGCGCCGGCCATGGTCACCGTTACGTGGTTGCCGGCCACCTGCATGCCGGCCTGCACCATGACTTCGGCGATGGTCGGATTGCGCTTGCCCGGCATGATCGACGAGGTGAGCCCGTCCTCGGGCATCACCAGTTCGCCGAGGCCGCAGTTTGGCCCGGAGCTCATCCAGCGCAGGTCATTGGCGATCTTGATGCACGACGCCGCAATCACGTTCAGCACGCCGGACAACTCCAGCAGGGCGTCGTGCGCGGCCATGCCTTCCACCTTGCAGGGATTGGGCTGGAAGGGCAGGCCGGTCAGGCGGGCCACCTCCGCGCAGAACGCCTTCGCGAAGCCGGGCGGGGCGTTGAGCCCGGTGCCCGCCGCCGTGCCGCCCTGCGGCAGCATCAGCAGGCGCGGCAGGGTCGCCTCGATGCGCGCGATGCCGTGCCCAACCTGGGCGGCGAAGCCCTCGAAGCTGCGGCCCAGCGTGGTCGGCACGGCATCCATCAGGTGGGTGCGGGCCAGCTTCAGGATGTCCGCGAAGTCCGTCGCGCGCGCCTGGAGGCTGTCGCGCAGGGCCGCCAGCGCCGGCAGCAGCCGGTCTTCGAGTTCCAGCACCGCGCTCAGGTGCATCACCGTGGGAAAGCTGTCGTTCGATGACTGCGAGCGGTTGACGTGATCGTTCGGATGAATCGGCTGCTTCGTCCCCAGCGGCTGGCCCAGCCGCTGGTTGGCCCGGTTGGCGATCACCTCGTTCGCATTCATGTTGGTCTGCGTGCCGGAGCCGGTCTGCCAGACCGTGAGCGGGAAATGCGCATCGAACGCGCCGCTGCGCACCTCGGCCGCCGCGGCGACGATGGCCGACGCCATCTCCGCCTCCAGCGCCCCGCACTGCTGGTTGGCCACCGCCGCCGCCATCTTGTGCAGGCCGAAGGCGTGGATCAGGCAGTCTGGAAAGCGTTCGCTGCCGATGCCGAACACGGCCAGCGCGCGCTGGGTCTGGGCGCCCCAGTAGCGGTCGGCCGGGATTTCGACGGGGCCGAAGGCGTCATGCTCCACCCGGGGCGATGTCATGGCGTTCAGTCCAGCGAGATGTTGGCCTTGGCGGCGAGCACCTTCCAGCGCGCGACTTCGGCCTCGGTGTGCTTGCCCAGCGCGCTGGCCGTGTACTTGTCGGCCGGCAGCATCTGGATGGCCTGCGCGGACAGGCGGTCGGTGAACGCCTTGTCGTTCATCACCTTCAGGTAGGCGGCCTGCATCTTGTCGATGACCGGCTGCGGCGTGCCCTTCGGCGCGTAGATGCCGTACCAGGTAGCGGCCTCGAAGCCTGGCACCACGGTTTCGGCCAGCGTCGGCACGTCCTTGAGCTGGCCCACGCGCGATGCCGAGGTCACCGCCAGCGCACGGACCTTGGCCTCGGTAATCTGCGGCAGCGCCGTGTTGGTCTGGTCGAACATGCCGTCCACCTGGCCGCCAATCACGTCGATCAGCGCCGGACCGGCGCCCTTGTAGGGCACCAGCGACACCTTGATGCCCGCCGCCGACGCAAACATCGCCGCAATCAGGTGGGAGGTGGAGCCCATGCCGGCGTTGCTGATGAACAGCTTGCCCGGGTTCTGCTTGCCATATTCGACGAGCGCCTTCACGTCCTTGGCCGGATGGTCCTTGCGCACCATCAGCACCATCGGCGTGTCCGGGAAGCGGAACACCGGCGCGAAGTCCTTGACCGGGTCGTACGGCAGCTTCTTGTAGAGCGCCGGCGCCGCGCCCATGTAGCCCATATGCCCCACCAGCATGGTGTAGCCGTCCGCCGGCGCGCGGGCCGCCTTGGTGGCACCGACCGTGCCGCCGGCACCGGGCGAGTTGTCGATGATGATCGACTGGCCGACCTCACGCCCCACGCGCTCGGCGATGTTGCGCGCCAGCGCGTCAGTGGGGCCGCCGGCCGCGAACGGCACGATCCACGTGATCGGCTTGGCCGGCCAGTTCTGGGCCTGGGCGGATACGGCGGTGAGCAGGGCGGCGGCGGCGAGCGCGCCGCGCACGAAGGCGGGGAAGCATTGCATGGTTGTCTCCTGAATCAGTCTTATCGTGTGGAAAGCAGTGCGTGGCGCCGGCCGGAGGGCTCAGGCCACTTCGCCGGACAGCGCGATGGCCCGGTCGACCATCTGCGGCGCCAGGCCGAGGTAATTGGCAGGGTCCACCATGTGTGCGATGGCGGCGCGGTCGAAGTGCTCGGTCACGGCCGGCAGCGCCAGCAGGGCCTCGGCCAGCGTGCCGCCCTGCTCGTTGACGGTGCGGCAGGCGTCGTAGACCACGTCGTGCGCCTGCTGGCGGCCGATGTGGGGCGCCATGCGCATCATCACGGCCTCGGCGACGATCAGCCCCCTGGTGATGCCGAGGTTGTGGGCCATGCGCGGCACGTCGACGATCAGCCCGCCCAGCGCGAACTTCGCCTGATGCAGCGCGCCGGCCGTCAGGATGAAACTCTCGGGAATGGCGATCCACTCGGCGTGCCACGGGCCGGTGGCGCGTTCGAAGTCCTGCACCATCGCATCGACCATCAGCCCGGCATGCTGGCGCACCGCCTTCGAGGCGGCGAGCATCAGTTCGCTCGAAATCGGGTTGCGCTTCTGCGGCATGGTGCTGCTGGCGCCCCGGCCCTTGACGAAGGGCTCGTAGACCTCGGCGAACTCGGTGGACGCCATGATCATGATGTCGAGCGCGATCTTGCCCAGCGAGCCGGTGACCAGCGCCAGCAGGTTCACCGCTTCGGCAAAGCCGTCGCGCGCCACGTGCCAGGTGGTGGCGGGCACGCCCAGGCCCAATTCCTCGGCCAGCGCCTGCTGCACGGCGAAGCCCTTGTCGCCCAGCGACGCCAGCGTGCCGGCGGCCCCGGCGAACTCCACCACGGCCACGCGCGGGCGCAATTCGGCCAGACGCTGCTGGTGGCGGTCGAACATCGCCAGCCAGATCGCCACCTTGTAGCCAAAGGTGACCGGCAGGGCCTGCTGCAGGTGGGTGCGGCCGGCCATCGGGGTGTCGCGGTGCCGGGCGGCCAGGTCGGCCAGAATGCCGCGCAGGGCGCGGATATCGGCGTCGATGCTGTCCAGCGCGTCGCGCACCTGGAGGGCCACGGCGGTGTCCATGATGTCCTGCGTGGTGGCGCCCCAGTGGACGTAGCGGCCGGCGTCGCCGCACATTTCCACGAGCTGGTGTACCAGCGGGAGGATCGGATAGCCGACAATGTCGGTTTCCTCGCGCATGTGGTCGAAGTCGATGCGGTCGAGGCGCGCGGCGCTGGCGATGGTCTCGGCGGCATCGGCCGGAATCACGCCGACGCGGGCTTCGGCCCGGGCAAGGCCGATCTCGACGTCGATGTAGCGCTGGACTAGCGCGCCATCGGAGAAGATCTCGCGCATGGCCGCCGTGCCGAAGGCGTCGCGGAACAGCGCGGAGTCGACAACGGTACTGGCGGCGGGAATCGAATAGTTGGGCATGGTGGGTCAATGCATTAAATAGAACAAAATTTGGTATCAAAACTCACAAATTTGCTCCCCTGCATTGCCCGCAAACCTAGGCCCAGCAAGGAGTTTGTGGCTTTTAATACTAAGCCTTTGTTGACACTTAAACTAAGTCGCGAGGGTAAGGTCAACGGCCCAACTTTCTGGTGTGCAGTGCAGCAATTTGCACCGCAGAGGCTGTAGTCGACGCTTTTCCAAAGACGTATAGCTCTGCCTCTGCACCATGGCGCGAGGCCGCATCCGTCTTCGCTTAAGTCTCAATATGTTCGAACATATCCATCATTAAATATGTTCGAACATATTTGCGAAATGAGGGTTAACCCGTGCGCATCAAAAACATGTTCTGCCCGGCGGATGTGCCGGTGCTTGGGACCTGGGATTCGGAGGGAGTACGGAATGTCGACTGGGCAAGCGAAGACGCCCTTACTTAATGCGTTGTTCTTGCCTGAGTTCACCCTGAGAAGACGCCTATTAAGGCGGCACCATCCAAGTTGAACGATTTCCGCAACGTGGCGAAGAAGGCGCTATGTTCTAGGCTGACTGGCAGACGACTCCCCTGAATCCGCTCATTCTTTGGGGAATCCGCTCATTTTCTTGGGAATCCGCTCAAAATGAGCGGATTCTGAGCAGATACTTTGCGCGGCGGGCGGAGATGACCGTGGACGCACAGGTCCACACCGAGGAGTCACTCAGGGCTTCCGACCGGTCCCCACGCTTACAAGCACGTCTAAGGGCGCTTCCCGAGGCGTTGTCGAACCCTGGCTGGCCTCAATAGCTGGACCAGACGCATGCAATGTCCTGCGGCTAGAGCGCCAACTGCTCGCATGCACGAACGTGCCTGCGACGCTCAGAGGCTCCTAGACTCTCAGTGAGCGCTCTCCATTGCTCAAGCCAACCCGGCCTGAACTTCGCAGGGAGTCACGGTTACTTGGGCACAGCGTCGCCCTTGGCAGCCCGCTTTGCGCACACCCCTGCGACAACGTGCGCAACGGACCCACAGGCGATGAGAGTGAGAGGTGTTGTGCGAGGGCAACTTCCATCATGCTGACAGTCACCATTGAAATCGCACGGCCAGGCAGCGCAGGCTCTGGACGAGGAGAGGTCGCGACGGCGTACATCGGTAGGCTTGAGCGCAGCGCCGTGTCCGACTACGTCGTTCAGCTCACCGAACCACCCTTTGCTGATGGGGAGAAAAGGACCCTACATGCCTACCCCCGCTACGCAGCCTCCGTCTTCGACTTGGTAGCTCGCGCGTTGGCAGTAGGATTGACTGGAATCGAAGCGTTGCCGCCGCGACCTCAAGTGCCAAGTGTTCCCATCCACCAATCGGGAAACACCAGCTACGTTCGCCTGAGCGATATACCCGAACCGGCGGCGACATACTTCCGCAAGCGCATTGAGTATTCGGGGTGTCCGGTAATCGAGGAAGATTCCGAGCCAATGCAATGCGCTTACGCGTCGGACTGGCTGGACTTCCTAGCCGGACGTCGATAGCCGCCACGGCGGTACTGGACTCTTTCTGGCAAACACCCTACACTGCGCGGGCGAAGACGGCCCGACTTCGCTCGGCTCAAGACGAAAACTCTCGGAGGCTCGGGTCTCAAGAATGTAGGCGGTGTTTTCCAGGGGTAAATGAGCGACCGTAACCTGGGGGCGGTTTTCCCGCGTACGTTCTTCCAACGTATCTTCGGCGCTTGGAAAAGCCAGATTGGCTGCGATGGTGTCCTTCCAACTGCAACAGCAGTCCATAGCGACGTCAGTTGCACCTTCGACGAGATTCCGTAGCAATAGTCACGCCCCTATCGCTTTTCGCCAGCACCCATCGCGCACACCCCTCTCCTCTTGGGGGCCCTCGCCCGTCGCGGTAACTCCCCGCCACATGTTCCACATCAACGCGGTAGCGCATACCCTTCCGTAGCCTGACTCTCCGGCGTCACTTCTCCTGCTAACCTACTGCTCGGCACGGTCCGGTCACGCGAGGAAAATTCCTCGGTATCTGGACGCCCCATTAGAACGCCTCAACTGACTGCACGCAGAGGGAAAACGGATGGTCCGCATTCGCAAGATTGAGATTCGAAACTTTCGCTCAGTGCGCTCGCTGGACTGGTGTCCAGGCGAAGGCGTCAATTGCCTCATTGGCCCAGGCGATAGCGGCAAGTCGACAATCCTGGATGCGATTGACCTCTGCCTAGGTGCCCGCCGCAATCTGACGGTCTCCGACACAGACTTTCACGGGCTCGACGTCTCCAAGGACATCTCCATCACGCTCACGCTTGGCGCGCTGCCTGACTCGCTGAAAAGCTTGGAAACATATGGCGAATACCTTCGCGGGTTCGACAAGCTTTGGGAACGTGTCGAAGATGAGCCCGGCAAAGGCTTAGAAACCGTCCTGTCCCTCAACCTGACCATCAAGGCCGACCTCGAGCCGGTGTGGTCCCTGTTCTCGATTCGCTCCGCAAGCAACGACCCTCCTCGCATGCTTGCCTGGAAGGACCGCGCTGCTATCACCCCCGCCCGTTTGGGAAGCCATCCAAATTCGAATCTCTCTTGGACCCGCGGGTCGGTCCTCAATCGCATTTCGGATGAACGTGCCGATATCGGCATGGAGTTGGTCAAGGCAGCCCGTGACGCTCGTGCTGGGTTCGGGGCCAAGGCTGGTCCACAACTCGCAGCTACGCTCAAGACGGTGACGGATACTGCGAAGAGCCTCGGTGTCCCGGTCGGAGCCTCGGCGACTGCGCTCCTGGATGCCCATTCCGTTTCGTTTGGCGACGGCGCCATCTCGCTCCATAGTGAAAGCGGGATTCCCCTGCGCAATCTAGGGACCGGCTCGGCGCGATTGCTCATTTCGGGCCTTCATCGAGCAGCAGCCGAGTCTGCAAGCGTCGTGTTGGTAGATGAAATCGAATATGGACTTGAACCTCATCGCTTGACGCGCCTCTTGAGCTCATTGGGCGCAAAGGAAGAACCGTCCCCTCTTCAGGTCTTTATCACGACGCACTCGCCTGTCGTGCTGCGAGAACTGTCTGGCGCGCAGCTCTATGTGACGCGGCCCTTGGAGCGCGAGCATCGCGTTCGAAAGGTTGGCGTTGCTGATGATGTTCAAAGCGCCATACGGAGCTACCCCGAAGCGTTTCTGGCCCGCTCTGTCATCGTTTGCGAAGGGGCAAGCGAAGTTGGCTTGATTCGAGGGCTGGACGACCATTGGGTTGCGCAGGACTATGAATCGCTTCAAGCGCTGGGCGTGTCTTATGTCGACGCAGGTGGAGGCGATGCGGACCGCTGCTTTCACCGGGCTGGCGCTTTCCAAAAGCTCGGATACCGTGTAGCGGTACTACAGGACAATGACAAGCAGCCGACCCCTGAAGTGGTCAAAGCGTTCCTGGATGCGGGTGGGTTCCTTGTCGCATGGGCAGATGGAAAAGCGCTTGAGGACGAACTGTTCGCGAGTCTACCAGCCGTGGGCGTCGCGTCGTTGATACAACGTGCTTTGCAACTGACCGAAGATGGTCTAGTGGACAAACACATTACGACCAAGTCGACGGGAGCGCTTAATTTGGCGTCCGTACAGACCGAGGGTGCTACGGGTCAGTATTCGACGGACACCCGGAAGACCCTCGGAGAGGCTTCGCGTATTCGAAAGGCAGGATGGTTCAAATCCATCACGAAGATGGAAGGGGTAGCGCGCGATATCTTGGGACCAAACTTTGGCGCAACAGACGGCGGCTTTACCGGCAAGCTTGTCGACCTTTTCGAATGGGCTGAACGTGGCTGACATCGACCTATTGGCTATCGACCGCGGTACGGTCACCGCTCCCGCCGGGTGCGGAAAGACGCAGCTCATTGCCGACAGCCTCAAAGCTCATCTCGACGCGAAGCCTGTTCTTATTCTTACCCATACGAACGCAGGGAAACATGCGTTGGAAGTCCGACTGAAGAAGGCGGGCGTTCCGAAGTACGCGTACAGGCTTTCGACAATCGACAGTTGGTCCATACGACTGATTTCGGCATTTCCCGCGCGAAGTGGCCACCGACCGGAGGTCTTGATGCTCGAGGCCCCCGCAACCGACTACCCTGCCATACGTCAAGCCGCCTGGAATCTTCTCGCAAGCGAGGACATCAGCGACGTTATCCGTTCGACCTACAGCCATCTTATCGTCGACGAGTATCAGGACTGCACCATCCCGCAGCACAACATCATTGGTTGGATGGCCCATGTGTTGCCAACTTGCGTGCTGGGCGACCCCATGCAAGCCATTTTTGGCTTTCGCGAACCGACTGTTGATTGGGTGAAGGATGTGCACGAGATGTTTCCACCGGTTGGTGAGCTCGCGATTCCTTGGCGGTGGCGAAATGCAGGCACAGAAGCGTTGGGAAATTGGCTGCTTGACGCTCGACACCTGCTTCATACTGGCCAGCCTGTTGACCTCCGCGGCGCACCTGCCGAAGTCGAATGGAAACAACTCCCTGCCGACGCAAACGCCGCTCATCAGTTGCGACTCCAAGCAGCGCGGACTCAGGCCGCAGGAGGAAATGGGACCGTTCTCGTCATCGGCGACAGCACGAGCCCCCCGGGACAGCGCTTGATGGCAGCGAACACTCCCGGAGCAACCACCGTGGAGGCGGTGGATTTGCGGGACCTGACGGCGTTTGGTCGAAGCTTCGACCCAAAGGCACCGGATGCACTGCAGCGCTTGGTCCGATTCGCCGCGGAGATGATGACCAACCTTGGAGCATCGGAGCTGCTGAGGCGCGTGGATTCCTTGACTAAGGGTACCGCGCACAAAGTTGCTTCTGAGGCGGAGTCTGCAGCGTTGGCATTCCAAGCCGCGCCTTCCTTCGCCTCAGCTTCGAACGCCATGCAAGCTTTCGCCGACGCTCCAAACGTTCGTGTTTACCGCCCAGAAGCCCTACATGTTTGCCAGACAGCGCTCTTAGTCGCGGCTAAGGGTGAATGCACGTTCCCGCAAGCCGTAACGCAGGCCCGTGAACGCAATCGGCATCTGGGCCGACCGGCAATGCGTAGAGCGGTCGGCAGCACGCTGCTGCTAAAGGGATTGGAGGCTGACGTCGCTGTGGTGCTAAACCCCAGCGCGATGAATGCGCGACATCTCTACGTCGCGCTGACACGCGGTGCCAAGCATTTGGTGGTCTGTTCCGAATCTCCCGTGCTAATGCCGGTGCCATAGCGACTCGTAAGACTGTGGCGGAACCGCGGTCTAATCACAGTTCGATTTTTGATGCGGAGGCTCTACCGCTGTGGCTTAAGATGTTCCCCGAATGAGGGATGGCCGGTGCCATCACATAGCCGGACAATCGCGCGTGCCTGCGGGTCGGAAGATGGAGATGCCGCGCACCGCCCGCACCAACCCAACGCTAAGTGAGTGTCTTGTATTTCAGTTTTTCATCAATACCGAGTCAAGAAACCGTATGGACCAAGAATGGTTTGAGATGAAGGCGCTCCGCGTCAGGCGCATGGTGAACGCCTCGTGGATTCCTTTGAGGCAAGCACGGACCCTGACGAAGGCCGGGCAGTATGCATTCTCCGGCTATCTCGAAGAGTTCCAGGGAGCCGGGTCAGTGGCATTCCCTGTCGCAAGTCAGCCAGAAACCAATCGGTTGGGGTGGACGGATATCGGTCCTAGCCATGGTCACAGGCCATGGATTCGGGACAACGAATATCTTCCGGCTGACCGCTTCGATGGATATGGCGACAAGCTCGTTGGTTTGCATTTGGTTCTGCAACAAGAGGGCCAAGGTTCGAAAGAAGCCGACTGGCACCTGCATCAAGACTTAGTCTTGGCACTTGGCCTCTTCCGCGAGGAGGATGTCTGGGTTCGTCCCGAAGAGGGTTATCTGCCAATCGCGAAACTTGCAAGAAGTGAGAATGGGCAACCCGTCGAGTTGCTAATTCGGACGGAGCATCTTAGAGACTACCTGTCCGCACGTGGAATGGGCCTCCTTGTGGCTTCGTACTTTTCGCGAGACGAAATTCTCGACGACGTTTCAGGCATCCAGTGGCCGCAAGGCGGTAGCAAGGCAGAATGGGACGAGGGTCATTGGGAAGGTCGCGCATGGGCAATTCACGAGGGACACGGAGAGCACTACGGCAGTGAAACTGCTGTCTTCCATGCGACGAATTCCGGTCTTGATACCGAGGAAGACGTTCCGAAGTTCGCCTTCGGAGAAGTTGCCGGCAAGTCGAGTACGTGGAAGGTTCAGCATAAGGGGCGCAAGCTGTTCCGTGTGATGGGTGAGGTCTGGAAGGAAGAATGGATTCCTCCCGCTGACGCAAGTCCGCGCGTGAAAGGCGATAATGTGCCACCCACTGCGTTCTTCGCAGTCGATAGCTCTGGTACACGCGAATCTCGTCAGACGCTCGGCAGCAAGGGACAATGGTTATGGTTTCGACCAGAGCTAGTTCCAGCGCTTTTGCAATACCGAGATTCGCAGTTGCGTTGGTACACCAAAGATACCGGTGGAATAGGCGCTACAAATGGTGCGGTGCACTTCGGTATCAATGAGGCCTTGTGCATAAACGTCTACGCGAAGGATGTGGGTGCGTTGGACGATTGGGAGCAGCGCATTTGGGCGGGTTTTAACATCAGCCCCGAGGGAAAGGTCTCCTCTGAACTCATGGATTCACAGATGCGGGTGAATCCCGCAGACACTCAAGCACCCGAGAAGTTTATTGCACGCACTTTGAAAGGAGTCGACGAGGTTTTTTCACAGCGATTCGGCAATCCCCTTTTTCGCCCGCACGCCGACCTAGAAAGCATCATCCACAGATGCCATCGATTTCGCGGTCTCGAGTCGCACGGCTTACTTGCTCTCGCCAAAGACTTGGCGCGTCTCACCGCTGATAGCATTGACACGGGCTTACTCCTCAAGCAGATTGAAGTTCCACCGGGCACCAAGCCCCCGGGCTCTTTGAAAGCACTTGAAAGAGTTCTTTGTCTATCGTTGCCAGCTACCGATGCGGCGAAAATGATGGCGCCGCTTTTTGGCATCTACGACCTTCGCCTAGCCGATGCTCATCTGAGCAGCAGCAAGATTGACGATGCGTTCAAGAGGGCCGACGTAGACCAAAAACTTTCCGGCTTGCAACAAGCTTACCAACTTCTGCATAGTTTCGTCTCAACACTTGAGGGCATCCGGCAGGCAATTCAGAAGGGTGTCAACTAGCGGCGGAACAAGTGCCATTCGTCGCGATTATGAATGGAGTGGCACATCCACTGTATATGCGTACAGCCCAGCCCGACTGCGCCGGCGTTGCAATTTTGAGCTTTGTCGGAAAATGCCCCCGCGCGAGGGATAGTTATGCGTCTCCATATAGGATAATTTCCGTATCGGCGCGTCGGGGTTGATGTCGACTACGTTCCCGTTGCGCTCCTCCGCAGAACTAGAGAGACAATACACGTGAGCGAAAACGCGTCTGGCCAATTGCTGGGGTACGCCATACAGTTTCCCAGGGCGCTATGCCATCTGCTGAAGGCCTTGCCCGGGTCAAAGGTGTGCATCGAAGTTCATGGGGACGTAGCCACCATAGCGTCCACGGGGGAAGTGGTCGCAGAAGAAGACAAATCTTCAGTGTCTAGCAACCCGGTCACAGACAAATCTACGGATTTGTGGAAGACGCTTTCCAACTGGGTGAATGGCGTCCTCAGCGGCGAATTTGATGTCAACGCGACAACGTTCGTTCTGTATCGCAATAAATCAGGACGCAAGGGATTGGCTGACGCCTTCGATGCATGCACAACGAAGGCTCAAGCTGAACAAGTACTCCTGAACGCCGAGGCGGCCTTCGCGGACGTCGACGACGCCCACGCCATTTGGCCGTATTACAAGAATGCAGCCATCGACCATCCCGAAGTACTCGCGGAAGTAGTCACCCGCTTTCAGCTTGAAACTGGCGAGGGTGCAGGCTTCGATGAAGTGGCATTGGTTTTGCGCACGATGAAGGTGCCTGCAAGCCAGAGGCGGGCAGTTACCCATCATTTGAGCGGCTGGCTTGTCAAAGCCACAATGGAGCTTATCAGCCAGCGGAAGCCGGCTATTTTTACGTACGAGGAATTCGAGCATGAATGCACCGTGATATTTTCACGCGCGCGGTACATGGAATTACTTGACTTCACGACCCACGCTCCCGTATCGCAGGACGAAATCGAAAAAGAAATCAGAAACCGTCCAATATATCTCCGTCAAATTGAGCTCGTTGAAGCCGAAGACGATGACTTTATCGAAGCAGTCACTGATTTTCTGAAGGCGAAAACCAATCGCGACAAGTGGATTGAGGAAGAGCTCATTGATGAGCAGGTCGCGGAGGAGTTTGAGTCCAATCTCCGGCGATTCTGGAAAAACAAAAGAACGGAGGTTCGGCTGGTTCACTCGAACCTAGACAAGGAAGCGCGTGGACTGCTCTTGCTATCCCAATGCCAGACGCATCAAGAGACCATCCGCAACGTGAAGCCACCTCCTTCTACTATCGCTGGGACCTATCACGCCTTGGCAGACAAGGCGCACCTTGGCTGGCATGAAGACTGGGAATCGGAATTCAAGAAATGAGCGAGCACCCCATGGAGCGCACAGAAGAACCTAGCACATCGTTGCTTGCTGAAGAGGTTCGCACGTGGAACACGCCCTTGGTAGGCGCTTACCAGCTTTGGCAATTTACAGTGGGCTACTGTGACGCTCGAAGCGATGGCGATGCGCCGCTAGGCCTTCTTCACTTCATTGCCGGCCCTATCCTGGCGAGCCCACAGCTCAGCGAGACAGTTAGTCGACGTCGGGCCAACCTGCAATCGTACGCACTCGGCTTTGAAGATAAAAAGAGCGTAGACCTGCTCTTGGGGCTTCAGGAGAGGATTCGTCGGCGGCGTCCCCAAACGCTGGCTGCCATCGACTCGGCAATTTGCGCCGGCCTACTCGTCTGGGATGCTGAAACCGGCAAGCTTTACCCGAGGCCTGCTCCTAAGGCCACTCACGGTCGAAGCCTCAGGGCCGGACTGAAGCGGGAAGGCGAGAAAGCAAAAGTACTAGGAGAGTGGTTCGCCGCCCACGACCTCCCTACTATCGCGGCATATCTTAAGGTGGTGCTGTAATGCAGCTTCAACTAATCAATCTCATTATCTGGCCCAAGGTTCAGTCCCACGGACCGCGCATCATCAAATTTGAGAAAGGACGGGTCAACGTCATTACTGGCGGGTCCCGGACTGGCAAGTCGGCAATCATCCCTATCATCGACTATTGCCTGGCGTCCAGCGAGTGCCAGATTCCCATCGATACCATTCGGGACCACTCTGCCTGGTATGGCCTCCTCGTCGAGACGGAGACGGAGCAGCTCCTGCTCGCCCGGAAAGGACCTGAAGGGCGTGACGCTTCCGACAGCTTCTATCTTCTGCGCGGCGAGACGGTTAGCATCCCGCCGGTCATCGAATTGCCCAACGAAAAGACCGAAGGTATCAAGCACATACTAAACTCGTTGGCTGGGACCCCGTACGTTCGGCTGAGCGGCGCTGAAGACCCTCGGCCTTACCAGGAGCGGCTGGGTTTTCGCGACCTCATGGCATTGGTATTCCAGAGCCAGGAGGTAGTCGCCAATCAGAACATCTTGTTCTATAAAACGCACGCGCACGAGCACCGAGAGCGGCTCAAGAACTGGTTGCCCTACATACTCGGAGCCGAGACGCCTGAGGTCTTGATGGCACGCCAACGACTGAGCACAGTGCAGGCAAAACTCGCACAGCTTCGTCGTGAGCACCAAAAGGCAACGGCCATCTCTAATAGTTGGCTGGAGAATATGTCCGGCCACTTGCAGGTGGCAAAAAGATACGGTCTGCTTCCGGAGACGTACGAGTTTCCAGCTAAGCCGCTGCCAGAAGAACTCATCAGTACCGCCCGAGACATCTTGGCTACTAAACCAGAGACTATAGTCCCGACGCCGCAGCATCTAGACCAAGCGGCGCAGGAGATGCTGCGGTTAGAGAAAGAAGAAGACAAGCTGAGCGACCAGATTAGCCATACGCGTAAGCGTCTGGACGACATTGTTCGCCTTAAGTCGGGCTTATCCGGCTACGGCGATACAGCGCGCCGGCGCGCAGACCGCTTACAGGTATCCCAATGGTTGGAAGATATTTCCGCCGAGGCACAGGATTGCCCTCTTTGCGGCGAGGCCAAGCACGAAAGGAGTCGCGGCGAAATGCGGAAGATTTCCGCAGCATTCCAAGTAGTTGAAGCGGAGGCTAATCGCACGAAAGAAATTCCTGCTTCCTTTGCACGCGAGGAAGCCACGTTGAAGACTCAACTCGAGACCGCCATAGAGGCTCGGAGGGCGGTGACCAGCCGGATTGACAAGGCGCTGGCTCATAGTCGAACTGCGAAGGAACAGTTCGACAGACGACAGAACATGTACTTCTTCCTTGGACACCTCAAAGCGTCCGTCGATACGTTTGAAAGACTCACAACCGGAGGGGAGCTCTCCGAAGCACTAGAAGCTCTGGTGAAAGAGGAGCAAGAGCTCCAAGGAAAAGTCGACCCGAAGGGCGTGCAAAGGCGCCTCGACGCAGCCTTGAAGATTGTGGCACAACGAGCGCTAGTGCGGCTCGATACGCTGGATGCAGAAGACAAGTACAAGCGAACACCGCCAGAATTTTCAGTCAAGGATTTAAGCCTGAAGGTTCTAAGCAACGATGGGCACTGGCACTTCCTGGCTGAAGTAGGGAGCGCATCGAATTGGTTGTCCTTCCATATCGCGTTTGTCTGCGCTCTCCATGAGTACTTCAACGAGTTGCCCGAATCCTGCGTACCCAGTTTTGCCGTGTTTGACCAGCCCAGCCAGGTCTACTTTCCCAAGACGACTCGGGGTTCCCAGGTCAGCGACGAGACAAAATACGACGATGAGGATGTGAAGGCCGTCGTGGGCATCTTCCAGACTCTCGCCGATTCGGTAAAGGAGCAAAAGGGAAAATGGCAGTGCATCGTTCTAGACCACGCACGAGACGAAATCTACGGCGAAATTGAAGAAGTCTACGAAGTAGACGTCTGGCGGGACGGGAAAAAGCTGATTCCTCCGCACTGGTACCAGCGCTAGTGGATGCCCTGCCCTTTATCCGCTCCGGCAAGGTTCGCCCGCTTGCCGTCGCCTCGCACCAACGCCTGCCAGCGTTGCCTGACGTGCCAACGTTCGAGGACGCTGGCGTGAAATGGTTCTATACGGACTCCTGGTACGGACTCGTGGCACCTGCGAACACGCCGCGACCAGCGCTTGAGAAGTTAAACGCAGCGCTGAACCAAGCCTTGCGAGAACCCGAGCTTCAAAAGCAGTTCTCCGAGCAAGGTTCTCTGCTCGTCAAACCGATGGGGGTGGATGAGTACTGGACCTTTGTGAAGAAGCAGATGCCAATTGCTGCCGAACAGGTTCGCATCTCAGGGGCGAAGGCCAACCAGGCAAGCGCGGAAAACACCAGAGAACTACACTCGAAGGGGAATGTAACCGGACCGCAGTCATGGGCACAGCACCATTCCACGAAGGCGACAAAAGCAAAGCTATCTGCTCGCATTGTGGAAAGCTCGTCGGGACGACCTTCGTCCGCAGGGATGTTCCACTCAGTGACGGCAATCGTGTCGCAAAGAACATCCTCGTAGCGGTGTGCGACGTCTGCGGCGAAGTCGTAGCGACCCCTCCTGAGTCCACAGCAGCTATTCGTATGGCTCGCGGTGACTGAAGGTCTGACGGAGTCAGGCGGGAGGCGCCGCAAGAGGACGTTTTACCCATAAGTGGCGCATACATTACTCATAGTTCACATCGTGATTGAACCCGCGACTTTCAGTCGCAGCCCACGAGCACCCGGCCGTGGGCATTTTTTTCGCCCGGACTCCGCTATACTGTATATCCATACAGTATCCAATGTTCTCCGAAACCATGCTTCCAGAACCAGCAAATTGCCCCCTGTGTGGCACTGCCGCTGAGCGGATTCGGTCATCACAATTGCGGGGCTACAAATACACCTGTCCAAGGTGCGGCTCATTCGGCGTAGAGACCGGGGCTTTGGCCGACTTGGAAGCCGTCACAGCGGCCCGCCAATCTGTGGCTCGACTGCGGTCGTATGGACATCTGCCGCTAATACAACGAGACAAGCTCGGCATTCGCGTCGGTCCTGGTCGCGCTTAAACATCGAGCCCTCGATGGCGTCTATTGAGGGCTAAGGAATCGCACTATGGGAAACAGCCGCCTGGCAGCGAAGTGCCATCTGCCCGGGAAAGCCTCGGCCCAGCCGGCGGCCCCAGGGGCAAACGGCATTCTGGGGCGCATCCAGGGTCAGTACGTAGCAGAAGCGACGAAGCTGCTGCCTCCGGCTGGCACATCAACGGATGAGCATTTGGAAATTGAGCTAGATGCCGGCCCAGCTGGCCGTGTGCGCTTCTTCGCGGAGAAGAAGCGGACCAAGCACCATCGGCACTCCCACTATTTCTGGTCGGTGTACCGCGCAGAACCGATTGGTCGCGATGACTTGCTCTGATGCCAGCCTGGACTGCCGAGAATATGTGTCGTCGGCGCAACATACCCACATAGCAGTTTGGGTATCCTTTGTCGCAGCATCTCTGAGAAATGAAGACCGTGCGGAACTGGACCAAGCTCTTCGCCCAAATGCTTTTGGCCATCACGCTGACTAACTTAGCGGCGATTGCTTCGCGCGCCGTCTACATTCGCATGACTCCGCCGCTGTCGAATGAGGTAAGGGAGGACGGCGACTTCAATCGCGAGGTCGCAAGCTGTGGTATTCAGCGACGGCCGGGGGAATACCAGGCGCCGCACTCACAGTCTGAAGACAGCGCAATCCGGATGGCCAGTTGCCTTGATTCCTGACGCCGACACGGCGAGTCGCCCCAAAGCGGTGGAGACAAGCGGTCGAATCTTGACGTTTATCAGACCCACACAAAGTCTGCTTTACGGACAGGCCCGCCGGCATCAAGTTGCTGGGAGACGGGACGTTAGTAAAGACTCTCGCTGAGCCATTCCCGCTACAGCGTTTCTATGGGCGGGCAGCATAGTCTCGCTGCTCGCCTCTTTCCCAGCAAAAACCTGCCGGGCCCCTTCGACGGAGGGAAGTTGTACGAACGAGACTGCCTAGCTCACCTGGAAGGCATCGGATTCGAGCACGACACGGTTGTCGATTGGCATGCCTCGAGCTCGGGCCGCGACGTTTCGGATTCGCTCCCATCCTCGGAGAAATGCATCGCTCAAGGCGGCTTCTCTCGCTTGCTCGGCCAAACTCGCAACCTGTAGACCAAAATGGTCTTGCAACGCTTGACGAGTGACCAAGAACGTCCGGCTTTGCCCGGCAATGAAGTAATCAAACTGGATGCCAACATCGTCGCCGACGCAAGCAACCTTAGGTTCAATGGGATATACCATCGCTTCCTCCAGTTCACCACTCTCGGCTCTAGCATACACATGCTGAGCGCGGCACGGCCACTCGACTGAAGGAATTCCTCCTTACCTAAGTATGATTCAGCTTAACCCTGCAACGTGCAGCGCCTCGATGAAGGTTCCCTCACGGCTCTCGACACCACCGACTTTGTCAAGATAGTCGCTTCGTCAGCTGTTGTTGGCGCCGTGGTTAGCGCTGGCATCAATTAATTTCAAGCTAACGTTCGGGAGCGCAGGAACCGCCAGCACGAGCGCCACCATGCGCTTCTGGATGCTGCGATTCATCTGGAACGGTTCGTTAAAGGCTGTGGCGATACGATTGCCCTAGAGGGTACTGCACCGCCCGTAAGGATAGATGAGCAATCTTGGGAGCCTTACTACGCCATTCAGTTGCCGCAGTTTTCACTGCCGGAATATTTCAACTAGAAGCCTCTGAGGAAAGATGAAGCTGATCGCCTCAAAGATCCCGTCCGCCGAAAGAAAAACGAGCGCCAAAAAGACGCCCGTTGGAGCTTGCGAAGCCGCTATCCCCTCAGACGAGTTGCTCACCCTTCTGGTCCAGCCCGAGCACGGGTTCACCGTAGGGAGGCAGGTCGTCCAGGCGGGTAACCCAACCGAAGGGAAACACCACCATGCCGCTCTCACCTGCATGAGCAAAGCACCGGCGCAGCTCCATGTGATATTCATAGAACCGCTCTTCGCCCACCGATTTGACCGCCTGCCCCCAAGCATCGAAGTCGGCGACCAGCTTCTTGCAGACGACCGGGCCGAACGTCATGCCACTCATGCCGTAGCGGAACAACTCCCAGAACGGACCACGACCATCGGTCTCGGGATACTTCTCTACATCCTCGACCAATGCGGCAACCGCCTTGAACCATTCACCGACGGTCCTGCGCCCTTGCAGAGGCCTTCCCGGCGAAATCAGCACAGTCAGCTTTCGACAGTAGTTGTAGAACCACGGATTATTGATGTCGTCGTAGCAGAACCGCTCCCGGCTGCTCGTCTCGAATTCGTAGGACGCATCGGTGAGCAGCCCATCAGCGAGTTGCGGATACGAAGCCGGCACGACCACTGCAACGGTGGAGCAATGCTGCCCCAGTATCGAGCGGTGGAAGCTTAGGGGGTCAAGAGTCCTGGCCAGGTTGGAAATGGCAATGAAACAGCAAAAGCGTACACCCATGGGAAAACTCCAGGGAAGCTAACGTTGGAAGCTGGCGCGTTTGACGCGAAGCCAGATTCCACAGCGATGTTATTGAGCAGGTCGTTGACCTCGGTACTGCATGCCGACAGAGCGGCTTGCGGAGAGGTATATCGCGAAATTGCTCAAGGACATGCGTGCAGCGAGCGTTGGAAAGGATGGGCGCCGGAAAACGATACTCATTGCCGAGCAGTTTTCGTCGGAAATTTCTTTTGTAACAAAGGCCAGTGACGCCCCTCGAAACCCATCGCCACGACATCCGGACTGGCATGCCACGCCAGGGCGTAGCAGACTGGACTCAGGGCCTCGACGTTCTTCGCAAGAATTCGAGCGACGGTACCCGCCTTGCTACTCATCGATCACCAGCGCGGATGACAGCCAACGTCTGGTATCTGAAGCGCGGTGAAATCAAACGTCTCCAGCAATAAGGCAAGAGAGTCAGCGACATCTTTCAGGAATGTTTCGCCGGAATGAGAATAGACATCCGCGCAAACCTCGACGTCCAGAGGCTGCGGGGCGCTGCTCGCCGCCAACAAGCGCTCTTCTATCTCCAAAAGAGTCTTCATCGCGATGTCGCCGGCTAAGTGCGCCATCTCTTGGCCAATCCCACGTCTTCTGTATACAGGCTCCAGCCAGACCTCGTCGACTTCGACTTCATAGCCACACCAATCCGCTAAGTGTAGACGGAACGTGCAATAGCCAATCGGCTCGAGGTTCCGTGTCGCTATTAGCCGATAGAAGGCCAAGAGGTCAGGTAAGTCGTCGTCATCTAATGAAGAATCGCGGTCGACAAAGCTTTGAGTCTTGCGGCCAGTTTTGAGCCCGTTTCCAGCGAGTCCGCTGTATTGGGCGGAAGCTCCATTTTTGAAGTCAGCCCTCACCTTGCGACGGAGGACAGGAATAACTTCCTGAAGACCCGGCGCCTTTGGTGGCTCGACGTAGATCGCGTAATCGACGCCAAGCTCCTTCCACCGCGACGGAGCGAGATGTAAATGCAGCGGATTCTGCAATGCAGCTTCAAAACCGGACTTCATCTCAACGCTCCTTGCAAAACAACGTAAAAACCATCATGCCGCGAACTGTCAGCATTCCGGTACCCCGTCGGCTTGTACAACCGCATTTCAATCCTCTTGCGTGTGAGAACGCAAAGACCGTCCGCTCGTTTCCTCTATCCTGACTTCGCCCTTCCACCAAAGGGCAATAGATTTGTCGCCGCGAGCGATGGGGAACCCGCGAGCCACCTCTTCGCCCTTGTCTAGAAGGACGTAACAGTAGTCGTGTTTTTCCGCCGCAGCTTTGCAACCTCTCTCGTAATTCTTCAACTTTGCTTCGGCGGCTCTTGTCCCGGCATAGTTGCCTAACGACGGCGCTAAGATGAGACCAATGAGTAAGACCACCGGCACATAGAAGGAGATGCCTATCGCAAAGGCGTTCGCGGCGAGCCAGGTGACCACGCCGGCCCCCCACTTATTGTTCCTCCAGGCCTGCGGATCAAAGCGAATTCCGGAAGAAATCTTGCGCATAAACGTAGGGGCGAACCAAACGAGGCTAGTGACCCCACAGACAATCAGGAGCGGGAGAAAGCTGCTGGTCGCATACTCGACCCAACCCGACAATCCGAACACCGCGGCAGAATACGCCCCAACGTAGAGGTCTCTGTCCCCGAGTGCAAACAGAAACGCCTTCATTTTCAAAACGTTGCTATAGGCCTCGTTGTAGGCCAAACCGTTCAGATAGGCGATCTTCAGGCCGACGCCACCCGAAATGATCGCTTTGAGGACCCATTGCGCCCGCTGAAACCACAGCTGATTGTCGCTCTCTTGCGGAACGAGGTTCTTGTATTCGATCACCTCCATATTTCCTCTTTCGTAGAATGTTTGGCGAGAGGCCTTCGACTATACAGGCAACTGATGCCGCGCTCCTGACCTGCGGGGACTTATCTGCCCCATCGAGGAACCTACCTACAGATGCCTTTGCGCTTTATCTTTGCTGGATTTTTTCTGCGACCTGCTCCCGGACCGTCCGAATCACCAGCGCCGCGTACGGAATTAGAGGTGAGCTGTAATGCGCGCCGGAGCAGCGAGCGAAGTATCATATTGCGCTGACACCTTGATGCGTCACTAGCTGTCGCCTCGCACTTGCCCCGCGCTTGGAAACAAACAATATGGCCGACTACGATTCCACCAGCTTTCCCCATATGATTTGGAGTTGCTCGCACGCGATTTGCTGCAGGCCGAGTGGGGCGTAAAGATCGAGAGTTTCAAATCAGGGCGGGACGGCGGCATTGATTTGCGCTACGCAGGCCATCAAAGCCGTACGATTGTCCAAGTCAAGCATTACGTGCGCACTGGTCTCCCGGGGCTCTTTCGCGAGCTTGCCAAGGAAGCCGAGAAAGTTCAGAAGCTGAAGCCCACTAGGTATCTCGTAGTGACCTCAGTCCCGCTGTCCGCGCAGAACAAAGACGCCATTGTCAACACAATCGGAGCGGAGTTTCTAAAGGCCGAAGACGTGCTGGGGCAAGAGGATCTGAATAACCTGCTCGGTCGACATCCGGAAGTAGAGAAGCGGCACTTTAAACTTTGGCTGGCTAGCCAAGCGGTGCTGGAACGAGTCCTGCACAACGAAGTGGCCACTCTAAGCGAGTTCAAGGCCAAAAAGGTATATAAGCAGGCGTGCCGCTACGTGCAAGGCGAAGCATACCCGGCGGCTGCCGCCATGCTGCACAAGGAAGGCGTGGTGGTCATTGCTGGCCCGCCCGGCGTCGGGAAGTCAACGCTGGCGGATCTTCTCCTGTACAAGCATCTCGAGATCGGCTATCAGGTGGTAGTGATCCGGCATGGCGTGAAAGAGGGACTGAAAGTCGCCAAACCGGGTGTCAAGCAGATCTTCTACTACGACGACTGTTTTGGGGCGACCTTTGCCGGCGAAGACCGATTGCACCGGCTACCAGGTTGGGACCAGGCTCTCTTGGATTTCATCGACCAGGTTCGTGATAGCGACGATGCTCGGTTAATCCTAACCACCCGTGAGCATGTCTACGCCCAGGCCATCGAGCGCTCAGAGCGACTGCGCCACTCGATACTTGATGATCTGCGCGTGCACGTCCGACTCGACACCTACACGCCCGCACAAAAGGCCCGTATCCTGTATAACCATCTGTACTTCAGCGACCTACCCTACGACTATCAAGACGAACTTCTCCGGGGTGGGTTCTACAAGACGATCGTCGCCCACGAAAAGTTCAACCCGCGATTGGTGGAATGGCTTGCGACCTATCGTCGTGTACAAGATGAACCGGTCCAGGCTTATCAGCGGTTTGTGTCGAGACTGCTCGACGACCCCTCCGAGATCTGGCGTCATGCCTATGAGCGGGAAATCGGCCATGCGGCCCGATCGCTCATGCTCGCACTTTACTCGTTCGGCTCCGAGGCGTCGTCGCTCAGACGTTTGAACGATGCGTTTAGCTCCCTACATGCTGCGCGCGGCCAGCGATACGGCTTCGAAACCCGTCCCGAAGACTTCTCGCTGGCATTGAGGGAATTGTATGGGAGCTTCATCAATCCCAGTGGATCACACTCCATCGAGGTGCTGGATCCCTCCGTTCTCGACCTGATGAACGCCGTCGTTCGAACGGCGCCCGACAACGTACTCGATATCCTGAAAAGCGCCACGAACTTCGAGCAGATAGACCGCATGCTGTCCTTCGCAATGATGAAGGAGTCGGATGCGGTCGGTGACACCATACGCCGTCACTACTCGCGGGTGGAGGCAAGCGTAGCAAGCGTTTCGCTGGAGGAGTATCGCCAGACGCAGCCCGATAGCAGCATGCTTATGATGGGACGGTCATACGAAAACCGTCTCGCTGCCCTCGCACGCAAACATTCTGTTGTCCCGGCGCCAGCATTAGAGTCGCTGATGCAAGCTCTGATGCACAAGCTTGATACCGATTGGCAAACTTGGTGGACAGACGTCGATGACGCTGTGACCGCCGTGGAAGCGTTGCAAGCTCTGCCGGCCCAGCTTCAGTCCTTCGCACAGCAAGCTATCTCCCTTCTGGTTGTCGAATTGAGCGACTCCGTCCAGCATCAATGTCGGGTGCTAGAGCTGTGGAGGGTCGCGAGACTCGCTGACACTCTGGGGACGGCGGGACTGCCCCTACGCTCCGGACTTCAGCAGGGCCTTATGGAGTATGTGAGCACTGGCTTTGCCGACGAGCTCGCCGACTACACCACCGTCAATGAACTTGAAGGCATGCTAGATGAACTAGAGGCCTTGGGCACCTTTGTTGGCATGGACTTCAGTGCCGAGTGCGCACGCATCGAGCGAAAACGCGACGATGCCGCTGCGGACGAGGAGCGCTACGAGCAAGAAGCGGAAGATCATTGGAAAGAGCGCTGGTACGAGGAACGGCAAGAGGCAGGAGCAATCGAGAGTATGTTCGAGTCATTGCGCACGGATCGAGAATAGCCCTTTGTCTCGGTTCTGACGTTCTGAACCCGGCCATTCATCGCGACCAAGTCTCGCAAGACTGGGAGGCGGCGACACTTGCGAGGTTCAACGTGCGTGCCGGGGAGCATCCGCATGCCACCGAACCTCGGCTCGTGGCTACCCCACAACAAGGGATACGTGGCGGTAAGCCAAATTGTGTATCCTCGCCCAATCTGCCTCACCAGCCGTCTTTCCTCTCTTGCATCGCTGGCTCCGTCTCCTTACTCAGGCTCTCTTCGCCACTGCCATCATCATGGCAGCTGCCCTCGTGTCTCGAGGAATCTATCTCCTCCTCGGGCAACCACCGGCTGCCGGGATGGAAGACGTTAGCGACTTCGACCGACCAGCGCAGGGTTGCCCCGCTCCCCGTTGGGAGCAGAACGGCCTACAACGTGAAGATACTGAGCCAGGCGCAGCAAAGGTAACCGGCTGCCTAGAGTCCTAGCGAGATGCAGGGCTATTGCGGGAGACGCTTCACTGCAACTGATTGCATTTGAAGTGGCGAACCAGAGCACATGATGCACATCCTCGCGCGTCGCTGAACGGGTAAGCGGCTGCCGTCAAGGCTCGGTACCCAAAAGTGCGCAAGCCTGGTAAGCCTAGTTGGCCATGACAGCTTCTGCATCTGCGATTCCGACAACCTTAAACTGGCGCTCTTCCTTCGCCGTCGCAGGGCTCATCAGCAATAGCTTATCCCCATTGCTCAGCACAAGGCGCCACGGCTGCGTATCGCCCTTGGCCAACGATACGACGGGCAATCTGGAAGAGCCGCGCACGGCGTCCGCGTCCGCCCTTGCATCTCCGAGAAGGCTCGACGTCCCGAGAAGAGCCGAGAAAACGATGACGTCGACAAGCGAAATCTGGCGCAGCCCCCAACCCTTCGCCTGACGCAGGCTTGCCACCAGCTCCCCAACGGTCACGCCACCACTGGCCAAGTTTAGTACCACCGATGCCTGCACCCAGCGCAGCTTCGATGCCGCACTCTGATCGGGGAAGGAAGCGAGCAATAGCAGGCCAGCAACAACCAGTATGCCCACGGACCATTGCCGCAAACGTCGTTCGCTAGTGCCCTGCAACAAGGACCTAAATGCTATGAAGCCGAAGAGCACGACGGTCGTCGCAGCTGTGGCACCGAACTGCATCAATTGCGTCGGGGAAAAGAGGGTCATTGCCCAGGGTGCCCCGAGTTTTCCAAGATATGCAGAAAGCTCCCGCTGGCCCGCCAGGTATGCGAAGCAGGACAATCCGATTGCCCAGCTGGCGACCTGCGGAAGCAAGCCCATCACTTTGGCGCCTGCAGCCAGAATCGAGGACGCTTGGGTCGCCTCGGTTACATCGCCAACACTGCTCGGCACTGAATTTTCGCTCCGTTCGACTTGAGAAGTTCCTTTAGCAGCGTCCTGATGCATAGTGGTAGGTGAATTCGGTGTTCTGCGAGAGTCGTAGGATTATCGATCGCAAGCGTCACGCCGGGGTGGCTGTTGCATAAGACATACAAAACTTGGCCACCAGGGGCTGGCTTGGAATCGCAGATAGCTGACGTTTGGATGCCTTCCTCTCATCCCAGGAGAGGCACGGTCTCCGCGCATTTCATGAGCACCTGGCGCACCTATACTGAGGATGCAAAAACATCCTCAACTCCAAGCCGAACGAGCCGGCACTCCTTCTCTCCTGAATATCCCAGCTTCGGCTGGGCCGATTTTGAAGTGGCCAGGCGGTAAGACGCGGCTCTTGCCGACGCTCCGTAAGTTGCTGCCCGCTGGAAATCGCCTCGTAGAACCGTTCCTTGGCGGTGCCAGTGTGTTCCTTGGCACTGACTTTCCGAGCTACCTGTTGCTCGACGCACATGTCGACCTCATCGGCATGTACAAACAGATGGTTCAGCGTCCTGAGCGAATCATTGAGCTAGCCCGTCCGCTCTTCTCCCAACACGCGGCCAACGAGGAAATCTATCTCTATATCCGCGAAGCACTCAATCAAGCGGCGCCGGCTGACGTTCGAGCCGCCTACTTCCTGTATCTCAATAAGTTCGGCTTTAACGGGTTGTCGCGATACTCGGCAAAGGGCAACTTCAACGTGCCTTGGGGACAGGCTACCCAGGCACCGGCGCTTCCCGAAGAAAGCATCCTGGCGTTCAGCGAACGCGCGCGAGACAAGGCCGTTATCGTGCAAGGCGACTTCACGGACGCGTTCAAGCTTGCGGTTCCGGGCGACGTCATCTATTGCGATCCCCCCTACGTCAACTTGGGCGCCGCGCCATCTTTCACGAAATACACCCCAGAGGGCTTTCCTCAAGAACGCCAAAAAGAGCTGGCAGATTTAGCTCGCGCTACAGCGGCGAAGGGTATCCCAGTCGCAATCTCGAACCATCTGACCGCAGAAACGCGAGAGCTGTACCGCGGTGCCGAATGTCATGAGGTCGAAGTTCGGCGAAGCGTTTCTGCTCAGACAAGCAGCAGGAGAATAGTGTCCGAGGCAATCTTCCTTTTTTGAGCAAGGGAACCCTGTGAAGTCCATCCGACCGGCCCCTCATACTCATCGCTGGGCAGTAGATTTCCAGGCGAACGCCAGGAGCCATACATAGCCGCAATCGCCATATCGAACGGTACCAAAAAACTCCCGCGAACTGGAGCTCTCCTCCGTACTCGCAATGACTCTTGCCCGCTCGAAGAGCAATAGGCTTGGGCGACATTCTCGCCCCCCTAATTGGGGGAGGCGGAATAGAAATTTGCCCACTAAATTCATTCGAGGGGGTCCTAGAGACTTCGCTTGTTCACGTCCTTCCATTATTTGCCACATGTACTCGCGTGGGAAATCTCATAAAAATGTTCAAGGAGGAATCATGCGTCGAACATTAGCCGCGTTGTTGACTATCGCCTGTACTGCCTGCTCTACAAGCCTGAAGGTGCAGCGTGTAGACCAAGCGCACCCCGAATCGCGAGTTGGTGCACCGTACTCCCTACTGTTCACTCGCTTTGAGATGGAAATCACTCGGCAAGTAGCGGGATGCGGAAAGGATATGAAGGCACTGATTAAGGTAGACGTGAAGAGCGTTTCTGGAGCACCCGATCCTAGTCAGATGTTTGTTGTCGACACGACGAGCCTTTCAAGCCCGCTCAAAACAGGAGAAGTGAAACTTGAGTATTTCCCTTCAAAATCTGTCTCAACGCTCAATGCAACGGCTGAGGACCATACGGTCAAGGTCGTTACCGATGTTGTCTCTTCGGTCGTAAAGATCGCGACAATAGCCGCCGCCGCAGGCGGCGTCGCCGCTCCCCAAGAGGCATGCTCATCGTCGACTATTGCAGCGCGAAAGCAAGCAAAAGAGAAAACCTCAGAAGTTTCGGTTGCCACCAAAGCCGTGGAATCTCGGACAGCAGAACTGGAAATAATCACCAAGAAAATTTCCTCCATGGGAACGAATGTCGACGAAATTACAAGGCGGCAGTTTTCGAAGGCATACGATGCTCTCCTTTTCGCATCCAATGATCAAGACAAAAAGAAGGATGCCCTAAAGAAAGCCATCGATGCGATAACATTCATTGAGACTGTCCGCTGGCCAAATGACGGCGACACGTCAAACGGTGTCTCAGCAATTCCACGGTCGGTATTGTCTCGCTGGGGATCTGTAGACACGAATCCAAACTCGTTAAAGGCATTTTCCGTCTACTTCGATCTAGAGAAAATTGATGTGATTGGCCGAGATCTCTCAAAGCCGGATGTGGTTGATCCTCAGCTTGGAATTCCGTATCGACAACCTGTTACTGGCCGTCTATCGATTTGTGCCAGCGATGTGTGTAGTCCAAATAATATTCCGATCGCAGAGAAAGTTACGGATATTTTGCAAATGGGTTATATCTATTACTTTCCTTGCCAAAGTCGCGTATTCTCATCCGTCGAATGTACGTTTTCTATGACCGATGCGGGCCAGGTTAAATCAATGGGAGCATCGCAAAAAGTCGCAAGTGCAGAAGCAGTAAGCGGTCTTATTAAGGATGCCACAACACAGTATGGGACGCTAAGGGAAGCGCGCGACCAGGCTCCCTTAAAAGACCTACAGCAGCGCACCGCCCTCAACAAGGCACAGGCAGACTATGACGCTTCAGTTTTGGCATTGCAGCCAAGTCCCATTAAGGGGGATGCCGACGCCACAGCCCTTCTCGCGGCAAATACTACCTATCTCAATGCACAGTTGGCTAATCTGAATGCACAGGCTGCACTTGCGGACGCGCAGGCCAAGGCCAACGCGACGGGGCGATAAGATGGCCAAAACTCAAAACAAATCGACCCAGCATAAGAATGCGAAGAAGGTTGATCCATGGTCCATCAAGGCACCCGGCGTGCCGATCGAAACCATCCGCGCTTTCGCAAAATTCAAGGACCCGACAACTTCGACTTCCTATCGGGACCGTGGCACACCATTCAGTGCTAAGTTGGATTGGCCTGCATCAGACCCAGGCCCCCCTGTCATGGATTGGCGCACCACGGGCGCGCTATCTGAACCCGGATTTCAAGGAACATGCAACACCTGCACATCGTTTGCGACAGTTTCGGTGGTTGAATGCTTGCACTATCTACGACATCACACTCGCATACGGCTTGCGCCCGGATTCATACACGAATGCCTGTTGCAACGCGATTGCATTCAAGGCGCCAGCCCTGAAGACGTTTTGGATGCCGCAGCGGCACATGGCATTAGTTACGGATTCTTGGGTGACTATCCATTCCCTGACGCACAGTGCAACACTGTCAACTTGTATCCCATTAGTCGTCGCGTATGGCTTGCAGGTCCGAAGGAGGCAATGGCTGTCCTCGCAACACAGGGCCCCGTACTAGGTGACATGTGGATCGACCCAAGCTTCCTCCAGCTACCTGCAGGAGAGATCTATACGCTCTCCGACACTGCCAACAAGCGCCTCCATTCCGTAGCGGTTGTCGGATATGATCGCAATCGGAACTGTTGGATCATCTCGAACAGCCTGGGAACCGGCTGGGGCGACAAAGGATTTGGCTTAATAGCTTTCGGCTCCGGGGGACTTCTGGATGAGCGTGGAGGATGGCAAATTCTGATCTAAAAAATCTACGCGATCCACTGTACTTACTTGGGAAGGTTGCCTATCTATACTCGAATATCGACTTCTCGAATGGGTTTCACCTCGACAAGTCGCGGGTTGGTTACCCGACTGTATGCACAAAAAAATGCACTTGGCCTCGATACTCGATTGAAAATCAGTGGATAAGGTTCACAGCGTGATGCCCGACACGTAGCCGTCCGCTGATGACCGCCTAGACGCGAGTATCGAATCAATCCGGAGTAGTCCCCGTCAAAAATCCGGCGGTGACTACTTTGGGACTGTGGCAAAGCGTAGCGGCCGCCTACGCGACACCCACAATCATCCGATCGCACTGAAGAAAACGCTAGCAGAAGCGGCATGCACGTGTGCCAGGTGTTTCGGTATCAAATTTGGCGCTGAAACACGCTGGAGACCTTTCGGTGGCGTCCCGTGCATCGAGCAGCCAACTAGGCGTCTCCATGTTTGTGGCACCCAGATGCGGCTTCCCGTTGTGCTCAAAGATGTCGGAGTTCAGATATCTCCGCCACGTCGTTCCTAGGAAAACCATGCGAGCGACCGGAAGCGTTGCCAGCGGGCGTCATCCTATTGCACTTGGCCAAGGGCCGCGCGAACATCGAAGGCCGAGTCGGCCCGGAAGTCCGGCGCGAAGACATCGTCCGTCCGCGGTGTGGCAGAAAGCTCAACTAGCGCGGCGAAGGCATCGCCGAGCAGCTCGAACCAGGGTACTGGCAAGTGATCCCCCGCCGTCGGCCAAGGAACGCTGTGACTGCATCGTACAGGCGGCCGCGCGCCGTCCCCATTGAACGCTGTATGTCGGTGCATGGTCTGCTCCCCATGCCTTGGTTTGAGAGTTCTGCGACTACCGGTAGTCGGCGATATGCGCGCGGGATGACGTTGAGTTAAGCCGCTTGACATTTTCCGATGGGGTCGGACAAGGCCGGCACACTAGCACGCCCGCTGGTTCGTTGACCCTTGGCTTAGCAGATTTGCTCGATCGCAACCTAACCCAACAGCGTTGAGGCTCGCTCGCGCCTGAATCGGCCAAGCGAAAGATTCAATTCGTATATAAATACTTGCTGCTCCGATCACATTCTTTTTTATAGTAAGGAAGTACGTTCGCGCTCGCGACGGCAATCGCGATTTGGCATGCGTCTCAACGGCAGCGGCGCTCTCTTGTCGTCAGAAAGTGGCCAAAATCCCCGCCTCACACAACGACAAAGGCCTGACCGACTCTGCCTCTGGCGGAGTGCCCAATACACGCGCGTTCAGACCAAGGCAGCCTGGCCCATAGATTGGTCGTCTCGCATCTCGTCGCCTCACGCGATTGCAGATCTGTTACGTTAAGGTTCAAGAAGAACTGTAACTGCAAGTCTTGACCTTCCTCTTCTACCATCACACCCATGGTTCAGAGACGTCCTCTACCGACATACTTGACGACAGGGCGTTGACCATTCCGTATATCTTCTGATCGATCTATATAGGAAATTCATCATGCAACGCCGCACCCTGGCTACCGCCCTGCAAGCCCTAATTCTCACAACCAGCGCCATGGCAGCACTGCACACTGAAACCGTGAGCGCCCGTACTGTCACCGAGCCGCGAAGCGTGTACTCCGATGGAGCGCGTAGCGTCCAAGAAGAGCGAAGCGCCTACACAGATGGCGCGCGTGATGTACTCGATAGCCGTAGTGTGTACAGCGATGGCGACCGTGACGTACGCAGCGAGCGCAGTGTATTCACCGACGGGGCGAAAGGCACTGACGCTTTTACAACGGCTGGCATGGACCGAACTGGTGTGTCTGCCCCCCCGGGAGGCGCAGCCTGATGCACACACCTGCTTAACTTGCACCCTCACCTAAGCATTCCCGGCGGGAATCTCATCGAGCTTCGTTGCCCGGGAACTGCTTATCTGCAGATCCCTTCCGATTACATCCTCTGTCATGTTGGGTGTGACGGTTATCACGCTGTTCAACGCAGTTCCCATAGCGTTTTTCGTATTGGAACTAGTCAGTTACTCCGTTCGAATCGATCCCCTCGTTCGAGACGCTCTCTACCGGCGCCCCAACGGCCCCAAAGATCGTCTGCGGGGGCGCGCTCCTGGAACCACACCCCCGCACCGCATCAGCCCTATTGCTTCATCCCGTCCGGAGCTGCAGGCTTCTTTTGTCGACTTTTCGACCCGCTTGTCGTGGGCTTGGTAGACTTGCTATCGACAAGCGAACTCGCCGTATCGGGAATGTAGCCATCCCTGTTGGTAACTCGTTCGGCATCCTGCATGTACCCATCCTTATTGCTCACGCGTTGCGCGTCGGATGACTTACCCGCATTCGTTTCGGGACCGTGGTTGTAACGGTCGCGAGGACCACCTGCGTGGGCTACGCTGACAGAAAGCGTCATTGCTGTCACCACTGCTAGCCAGATTCTCATGGACTCCTCCTAATCATCTTGATGTACGTAAGGTACATAACCGCCTTACCTCAACTCCGGCGGAAAGTGGTATATAAAAATGCATCTCAGGATTCACATAGAAAGCAGAATATAAATATCCTCTTCACTCCTATAGCGATGAGTTTTAGTCGTAATTTATCTAGCAGTGTAGCTCCCGAACCTCAACTAACAAAACCATTATTTCTGGGTTCCGCTCTTATCTAGTGAGGCATCCGTCATAACTTTTCAAAACGTTACTAAAGTTTTCCATTACATCGACATAACAGCGTACTATTGACACCCAGCCTGTCCGATTTTTATGAGGCGCGCAGTCGGAGCAGGCTCCTGAATCGCGCCCATGCCATGAGATATTCTATGAGCAAGACTTTGTTCTCTAGTCTGATCATCGTTGCTGCTACTGTTGGTGCGACGGAGGTTGTGTACGCGCAGCAAAAGCCGGTGGACCCCTATACCCAAGGCGCCAAGACAAGCAAGCCTGATCCGTACACAGACGGCGCTAAGTCGGGAAAATTCGATACCTATACTGATGGCGCCAAGACTTCCGTGCGAAGTGACCTGGCGCCAAAGAAGGCTGACCCCTACACCGACGGCGCCAAGACAACAAAACCCGACCCTTACACAGACGGTGCTAAGACTGGCAAGCCCGACCCCTACACCGACGGGGCAAGGAAAAATTAAGCAAAGCCATCAACACAAGCGACGCCTGTCCGAGGTTCCGCCGTCTGGCGGTACACGAGAGCAGGCGTCGCTCGCGACAGTCATCCTGTCGCCGTCGACTCGATGGTCGCGAGAATTTTGTCGCAAGTATGGTTGCTTGTCAGGCCGAGCAATTCTGACACTCGTTCGCGAGATACACCGGCGATCAGCAGGCGTCTGCAATATGTGTTTCTGAGGATGCGAGGCCCCATGTCGTCAGTGGCGGACTCGATTTCGTTAAGCGCGTCTCGGACGAAAATTCCAAGGCTCATGTCGGTAATGGGTTCTCCCGACGCGCGTAACGCAAAGAGTAAGTCACCCTGAATTCGCAGTTGCCTGCGTTGGGCCTGCCACGCGGCAAGAACAGGAATAGAAAAAGGTTCCAGCGGAATGCGCCTGCCCTGCTGCGCCGCTGTGCCGGGGACATGCAAATGTGGAAATGTTCCTGATGGATAGAGATCCTGAAGTGCGACGGATCTTCCTTCACGAGCCGTGATACCAGTCCCGAGGAAGAGCGCTACGACTGCACGCCTACGCAGAAGCGATGTGCTATCGGCTTTGCCAGGAAGCGCAAAGCGTTGCAGGCGACGATCAGCCTCCTCAGAAAGGAACGGCGGGGTTGAACCTCGAGCGGGCCAGACGGCACTGCTCGCAAGTTGAGTGACAGGATTTCTTTCGCGAACGCCGATCGCAACTAGATGCTGGCAAAGCCGATCTAGCAATTTCAGATATCGAGTACGCGTGCTGGGCGCGTGTGTATCTGCGGCAGGTGTTAGCCAGAAGGATTCGATATGCTGACTTTCGAAGGTCGCCAAGCTTACCCCATGCGCCAACAGGTGCCGATTGAATCGATCAACCATCGCTCGTTGCTGCACCACAGATTGGGGAGCCAGGCCGCGTTCCATTTCGACGCGTGCCTTCTCCTGCCAATTGGCATAAACAATGGATGGGTTACTGATCTCATTCATGTCATTCACCGACTGTCGAGAAATTGGAGAAACGATTCGGCGATGTATAGCAACGGCACGCTGCGCTTACGATCGACGAAAAAAAGGGGGCCCCGACTGGAACAAATGGTCCAGTCGCTCTGAATGGGTGGGTTGAATGAGGGTCTAGGCGAGCCCCTGAACGCACGCTGTCGCGTAGCTCCGGGCTTCGATAATTTTGTCAGTTAAAACGCTGCGATGCTCGCTTCAACCTTACTGACGGTAACGCGTAGCAATTGACATATCTCTTACCGCGGGACACGTCCTAGTTCGTTAGAACTATGGTAGAAAAATTGGGCGTAGATCGGAGGTTACAGACCTCCGATACATTGAGCGAAACAGTTTTGCTCGGGGGCAGCTTGCGACTGACCAGACAGGACTGTTCCTCTAGCGAATCGACGGATTTGTACTCTCCAGGCTGGGCGGGCTTCGACCACAGACATGTTGTGGAACGCCAGATCCCTGTTCCCTTTAGAAACTTCCGATCGACTCGGGGCGCGGCACGGAGATTTGTCTCCAATCTTCAGTACTTCTTCAAGTCGGATTGCAGACAAGTTTCAATCTTCTGCCGCATGCTTGATCATCGGCACCGGCGCATGTTCCCAGCCGCCGCCCAGAGCTTCGAAGAGCACCACCTGTTGTAGCGCGACCTGCGCATCCGAATCGGCCAATGCCTGTTCTATATCGACCAGCACGCGGTCCGCGTCCAAGCTAGTTAGCGACGACACCTTGCCTCCGGCGTACAGTTCGCGCTTCTCCCGGGCGGCGACCGCGGCTGCATCGCGCGATTTCTGAAGGCTAGCACTTCGCTCAATCTCGTAGCCATAGGTACTCAACGCCGTTCTGGTTTCCTCCAATGCTTTCAGAACGACTCCATCGAATCGCGCCAATGCTGCGTCGGAGGCCGCGCGCATGGCGTGAATGTGTGGAATTGCGCCATTACTCGGGAAGTTCCAGGTGATCATGGGGCCGAAGCCCCAATGGACGGTTTGCTCGGATCCTAAGTCACCAAGAACTCCTGTGACCCCGGCGGAAGCGCCGATCCGAATTGTTGGAAATAGGTCCGCAGTCGCCACCCCGATGCGCGCCGCGGAAGACGCGAGTTCGCGTTCCGCCTGCCGAACGTCGGGCCGGCGACGGAGCAATGCCGTTCCGTCGCCGACGGGCAATGGCTTTTCCAGCGTCGGCATTCGACGACAGTCACGCCTTGTTGAATTGGGCGGCTCTCCGAGCATGACCGAAAGGCGATACGCGGCCGCAGTCTGCCTAGCCTTGAATCGGGGAAGCAATGCACGCAATCGCTCGGCCTGTGCATCCGCCTGTGCCACGTCGCCAGGCTCATTGCGGCCGGCGGCGACAAGCATCCGTGTCAGGCCGACCACCCGCTCCTGAAGCGCAAGCTGTCGATCGGCGACCTGCAATTCATGGATTGCCGCACATCCTTCCACGTAGGCGCGCACCGTTTGAGCAACCACAGCAACCCGTACGGCGTCGAGCGCCGCCTGACTCGCTTCGACGTTCGCCAGCGCTGCCTCGTCCGCTCTGGCAAGCTTGCCGAACAGGTCCACCAAATACGACACGCCCATGCCATAGTCGCCAATATTGAGGACCGGCACTTTCTTCGTGAGCAAGAAACTCTCGCCAGACAGCTGTGTGCGCTGCGTCGTCGCATTGATGCCGCCTTGGAGCAGGTTCTCCGCCTCGACCTCATGATAGTTTTCGATAGTACGCTGCAGGTTAGCCGCCGCAACGCGTAGACTCGTGTTGGCAACGAGGGCTCGCTTCACCAGCTCGTCAACGTTCGGATCATTGTAAAGGCGCCACCAGTCGTCTGGCACCGGCTCGTTAGTCGCAGCGTGGTTCTCGCGATCGACCAGCGCGGCACTGGCCGCCGGGTCCTTAACGAGTGCGGTTTCCGGGAGTCTGTAGTCGGGGCCAACGGTGGTACATGCGAACAACGTCGGCAAAAGGCTGGCGATGACCGCCGTGCCAAGGGCGAGCCTTCTCATCGCGAATCCTTCTGATCGACGCCGGTCGTCTCATGCACGCTCACCGTCGCAGTCCTGCCAGATATCAGCCTAACGTTCGCAGGGACATCCCGTAGTGCCACGCGCACGGGCACACGCTGGGCCAATCGTACCCAGTTGAATGTCGGATTGACGTTCGGAAGAAGATTGGCGCCGACATTGCGGTCGCGATCCTCGATACCGGCGGACAGACTTTGCACCACGCCGTGCAGCACCACGCGCTCGCCCATCAACTTAACGTCCGCGGCGTCGCCAATATGGATGCGCGGGAGTTTGGTTTCCTCGAAATATCCTTCGACGTAGATGGCGTGCTGGTCGACCATCGATAGCGCTGGCTTGCCCGTCACGACATAGTCCCCCAGACGGGGAAGGCGGTCATTGAGATAGCCGTCTACGGGTGCCACGACATGGGAACGGGCGAGGTCGAGACGGGCTTCGTCTACGGCTGCAATAGCCTGCGCGACTTCCCCTTCGCCTGCCTCCACCCTTGCACGCGCCATCTCAGTGGTCTCCGTGGCGACAACCGAAGCCAGCTCACGATTGCGAGCGCTCTCACGCCGCGCCTGCGCCAGCATTGCTCTCTTCTGGACGAGCCCAGCCTCTGCCTTACGGAGCGCGAGGGCAAAGCGGTCGGGATCCACGACGAACAAGATCTGTCCCCGATGCACCGTTTCGTTGTCCTTCACCAGCACTTGTGTAACGAGGCCCGAAACGTCGGGAGCGACCTGCACGACATCCGCCCTCACGTGGCCATCACGCGTCCAGGGTGCAGCCTTATAGTAGTCCCATAGATGGACGCAAGCCGGGACGGCGCAGATGACTGCGAGAATCGTCACCAAAACGGGGACTACGAGCAAAAGTCTCTGATTCATACCAATTCTGAGGCACTACACCGAGAAAGGGACCCGGTGCAGATCATCGCGGCTGCCGCAAGCAAAGTTGCCGCCATGATGGACCGGTGCGACATCGGCGGAGTCGCTGCGCGCAAGGTTAGGGAATCCAGTGGATTCTGCAGAGATACAGATATCGAGAAAGGACTGAAGATCAGTTCACGCGCTACGCTAGCGCGGCGTAACTGTTCCGCTGCAATCGCGTCGATTTTGTATGCGTAAGCGTTCGACTCGGTCTCCTACCATGGCTTTCAGCAGGGCGGCATATCCTTCAACACAAGGGCGTTACCTCAGTAAGGGGTGTCGAACCACTATTGACCTGCGATGCATGACATTTTTTATAGGAACTCAGATCATGAAAGTCGACCTCTCCACCCTTGTCTCGGGCGTCATCCTTGGTGCCAGCATCCTGATCTATGCGCCAGCACAAGCCAAAGGCGCAAACGCTGACACGTACGACTATGCGCTTCGCCAAAGCACATTCAGCACCTATACCGACGGTGCAAACGGTGTAAATCGTCCAGATCCTTTTTCTGACGGTGCCCACGGCGTCAAGCAAGCCGATGTCTACACTGATGGCGCGAATGTGCAAGGCAAGCGCAGTCAGTTTTCCGACGGCGCCCACAGCAACGTCGCACATACGATTGCAGGTATGGATCACACCGGCGTGTCTGCGCCTCCGGCACGTAGCATCTTGACTGACGATTACAGCGCAGTCTGACCAGACGTCCAAACCCATACAGGGGGCGTTACGAACGAATGGTGGGCGCGTGCCGACGTGCCCACCATAAACCACCATCTGAGGCACATTTCCTTCATGAAAACCGCTTTATCGCTACTTCTCGCCACCCTCACGCTCGGCGTCAGTATTGCAGCGCACGCTGGCCCTGACTTTCAAGTTATCAATGCCGCGCGCGCGCACGCCCATCAGGCAACCGCAACTCACTGCGCCAGCTCAACGCACGCTCGTTGACGACACAAGCAAAGAAAATCTGCCGCTCTGGTGACCTCCGCACCTTAGACGGCACGATCAAAGCTAGATATCCGAAACGATTCAAGATTTCACTCGGAAATCCGTTGACGTTGGAGAATCACTTCCGGCGTAACCGAATTGCCCTTGAATCATCGCATCCTTCCGCGCGGCCCCGACCTGACATTCGGACGCGACCAATCGCCTGCCCACGGCGAGTCCCCCATCCTTGAATGGCTGCTTCATGACGACCAGGTGATGCGGGAGTGCTTTGGCCACGCCACGGCCATCCTAAAAAGTGTGACTCAGGCCACCATTTCCGCGGTACTGCTGCTCGATGCTGAGCACCAGCACTACCGTGCTGAGGTCGGTCTGTCCGTCCTCCCCATTCCACGCGCGCAGTCGCTGTGCAACTACGCCGTACAGGCGGATAACCTGTTCATCGTGGACGACACGCTAACGGATGCGCGGTTTGTCGACTGCGTACTGGTTAGGTCGGCGCCTTTCGCACGCTCCTATGCAGCCATCCCGCTACGTGGGCCCGAGGGCGATATTGTCGGGGCTTTGTGCGCCATGGACCCGCAGCCGGCCCGCTTCACATTTGCGCACGCCGACGTGTTCCAACACCTGCGCGCGATGATAGAGAACGATCTCAGGTTGCGGACCGCGACGGCCACGGACCCACTCACACATCTATTCAATCGACGCTACATGCTTGAGAGCATTCGGCGATCCTGGGAAGACGCCGCTTACGGAGTCGAGATGGGCGCGGTGATGGTCGATATCGACTGGTTTAAGCAATACAACGATACCTATGGTCATCAGGCTGGAGACGCCTGCCTTCGCCGGGTCGCCGCGGTGCTGCAAACCATCGCAGAGGAGTACAAGATGATTGCCGGACGACTGGGCGGCGAGGAATTCGGCCTGTCGCAATGCGGGCTCCAGCGCGCAATTTTCGAAGGCGCGCTGGAAAAGTTACGCGTCGGTGTTGCGAACATGGCGATTCAGCATCGCCAATCGCCCACTGGCGTGGTCACAGTAAGTATTGGAGCGGCCGTCACACAACGTACAGAAAGTACCGACGAGGCCAGGCAAGCCACCTTCGCCTCTGCGGATCGTGCGCTCTATCAAGCCAAGGCCAACGGGCGCAATCGTGTAGTGATGTTCTAGAGACCGTTAGTTAGCTACCTAGCCAACCCACGGCGCCAAGGTAGGCACCCTGGCTAGCTCAACCATCTGTCAAGTGCATAAAAGGGGAGCAGCCTCTTACCATGGGATCTGGCGCTTGGCGCGATTCGCACGAATCCCATTGCATCTCCCAGCAACGACACAGATCCCGAGCCCTGTTGCGCATGGATAGTCACACGATCGCATCCGTTCTCCGAGCCCGACAGCGAAGCCCGGAAGAACTGGTCTCGATCATTCGCAGCAGGCTCGGGAAGGTCCGTCCGGACACACCTAACTGGCGGAAAGATCGCCTCACGGCCTTGAAGTTTTCTTAGCATTGGAGTCACCAGCAAGGCAAACGTGGTGTACGCGGCGGCCGGATTGCCCGGTAGGCACACCGCGATCTTGTTACGCACCCGACCCAGCGTAACTGGCTTGCCGGGCGTCATACCTACCTTGTGGCATAACAGATGTCCGCCGGCAGAAATGAGTGCGGGTCCCACCAAGTCACGCTCGCCACCAGAGGTACCTCCCGTAATCAACACGATATCCGAATCGCCAGCTAGTTCGAGGATCGTCTGGTGCAGCTCGCGCTCGTCATCACCCACGTGCCGTCGGTTAACGACGATCGCCCCAAGGGATTCCACCATAGATTCGAGCATGGGTCCGTTGACGTCGCGCACTTTGTGCGGTGAGGAAACATCATCCTCGAAGGACAGCTCGTCGCCAGTAATCAGCAGTGAGACTTCCACAATACGGTAGGCAGACACCGACTCAATCCCTTGAGACGCCAGCGTGGCGATGTGTCCGGCTGTCAAGACAGTGCCAGACGTGATCATAACATCACCCATCCTTGCGTCCTCACCCTTCCTCCTGACATTTGCACCCTGCTCTCGGCACGTGCTCAGTTGGACACCTCCTTCGCATACTTCCACCTCCTCCGCGCGGATCACCGTATCGGCGCCAGCCGGCATTACCGAGCCGGTGAACAGTCGAATAGCATGGCCTGGCTCCAGGGCCTCAGGCGCCATGCCTGCGTAGCAGACTTGTTGAACTGGAAAAATCCGTCCAACTGTCGCGTCAGCCATAGCAATGGCGTAGCCGTCCATTGCACTTTTGTCCGCTGAGGGGGCGTCAGCGCAAGCCACCACGTCCCGTGCTAACACTCGCCCAGCCGCACCACCGAGCCAGATTCGCTCCTTTTCGGCGACGGGCTCAATGGAGGACGCAAAAAACACCTGTGCCTCATCAAAACTTAGCATCGCGCATCTCCGCATATTCAGCGTGCCGGGCGTCCTATCGCCATTGAGGCCGACACGCTATTCGCATATCTCTCTGACAGAGTTCGGCTCACGTCTGTATTTTGGCGAAACGTCGAAATCGGAGCCAAGGGCTAGTCTGACAATATGCAGCTCGTGCCGCAGGGTACAGATGATGGCGTTCTTCCGCACTACAGACTTTTGATGTCCGTAACGCCAGTTTTGTCCATGCCGCACCGGCAAATCCGCATGCCTCATCGGGGAACGTGAAACAGTCATTTCCTATCGCAGACCCGTGTACCCGCACAGTGTCGTCACCGCGTACAAGTCGTGCGTGTCTTCTCCGCCTTCCCGTCCTTCGCCGGAAAAGAAATCCCTCCATACGCTCGTCTGGCACGCCACACCCCTACGCTCCTAGACACAGTCACATGCAAAACGAACAAGAACAGTCATGTTCGTTCATTGCGCGAATGCGGCCATGCCCCTTGCCGCTTGGCCCATTCAGTCCGATTCAGCACTGACTCTCCGCGAAACGGCCAGAACTGTATCTCCCCGAACCTCGTCATCTTTCTTACTCTGCGGCATCGCGTCACGCGGCACTAAAACCGCACCGACGCCAATTCGAGGAGTACAAGCGATGCACGGACTCACAGCACTTGAGCTGGCGCGAATACAGTTTGCGTTCACAGTCTCGTTCCATATCATCTTTCCCGCCATCACGATTGGGCTGGCGAGCTTCCTCGCCTTCTTGGAGGGCCGATGGCTCATGACGAAGAACCCGGTCTACCGGACTCTCTTCGATTTTTGGGTCAAGATATTCGCTCTCAATTTCGGTATGGGCGTCGTATCCGGCTTAGTTATGGCCTACGAATTCGGGACGAACTGGAGTTTCTTCTCCGAGTTTGCCGGTGGCGTGACGGGCCCATTGCTTACCTATGAAGTGCTTACCGCATTCTTCCTGGAGGCCGGGTTTCTTGGCGTCATGCTCTATGGCTGGAATCGCGTCGGTCCGGGACTGCACTTCTTCTCGACGCTCATGGTCGCCCTGGGAACATTGATCTCCGCAACTTGGATTCTGGTGTCCAACAGCTGGATGCAAACTCCGACGGGATACGCGATTGTGGCAGGCAAGGTCGTTCCGACCGACTGGCTCGCTATTATCTTCAACCCTTCATTCCCCTATCGCCTGGCGCATATGGTCATCGCTGCGATGCTGTCGACCGCGCTCTTCGTCGCCGCAGCAGGGGCGTGGCAGTTGCTGCGAGGTCGATCGACGCCAGCCATCCGCAAGATGTTCTCGCTGGCTATGTGGATGGTATTGGTGGTGGCGCCAATCCAGGCAGTAGTGGGGGATGCGCATGGCATCAATACGTTGGAACACCAGCCAGCCAAGATCGCGGCTGTCGAGGGCCACTGGAATAGTGCGAAGCCCGGTGACACCGGCGGCTTCCCGTTGATTGTGTTCGGCATCCCGGACATGGAGCGCGAAGAAACCCGCTACGCTATCGAGATTCCGCGACTCGGCAGCCTTATTCTGACCCACACGCTGGACGGACAAATCCCCGGACTTAAGTCGTTCCCAAAGGAAGATCGTCCGAACTCAACCATTCTGTTCTTCACGTTTCGTGCCATGGTCGGCCTCGGTGTCCTGATGATTCTGTTCGGGTTGCTTGGCTGGTTGTTGCGTCGGAAGGATGTCCTATATCAATCGAGGGCCTTTCTTCGCATGGCCATAGTGATGGGTCCGAGCGGCCTGATCGCGCTGCTAGCGGGCTGGATGACGACCGAGATCGGTCGGCAACCCTGGGTGGTCTACGGGCTCCTGCGTACCCGCGACGCCGTGTCGAATCATGAATTCGCCCCCGTAGCCATCTCGTTGCTGCTATTCGTGGTGGTGTATTTCCTCGTGTTCGGAATCGGCATCCGCTACATGCTTAAACTCGTGAACAAGGGACCGTCCGATGCAGATCACGCCACCAGCGACGCGCTGTCATTCCCAGTTTCCATCGCTCGGCCGGTCACTCCGCTCGGCAACCACCAACACTAATAGGGGACAGCAATGGGCATCAATCTTCCCGTCATTTGGGCGGTCCTGATCTTCTTCGGCGTGATGATGTACGTCATCATGGACGGATTCGATCTTGGTATCGGAATTCTCTTCCCGTTCGTTGGTGATCGTCGTGACCGCGATGTGATGATGAACACGGTTGCACCGGTGTGGGACGGAAATGAAACTTGGCTTGTGCTGGGCGGGGCAGCCATGCTCGCTGCCTTCCCATTGGCGTATTCGGTTCTGTTGAGCGCCTTCTACCTGCCACTCATGTTCATGCTGGTTGGCTTGATCTTCCGCGGTGTCGCCTTCGAATTTCGTTTCAAGGCAAGCGATCGCAGTCGTCAGCATTGGGATAAGGCGTTCATTGGTGGCTCCCTTGCCGCCGCATTCTTTCAGGGTGTCACGTTGGGTGCATATATCGATGGTGTCGCAATGGATGGGCGCCATTATGTGGGAGGCGCATTCGACTGGCTCGCGCCATTCCCCCTCTTTACCGGTGTAGGCGTCGTTGTCACCTATGCGTTCCTCGGCGGCACATGGCTCATCATGAAGACAGAGGGTCGACTTCAATGGACCATGCTCCGGTTGACCAATGTGCTAATTGGCATCGTATTAGCGTTCATTGCGGCAGTAAGCGTATGGACGCCGCTGACCCATCCGGAGATCGCACAACGCTGGTTCTCGTTTCCCAACCTGTTTTATTTTCTGCCAGTCCCGTTGCTGGTGGTAGCAACGGCCGCGGGACTTTATCGGATGATTCAGCGTCGGCCCAACGTTTCGCCATTCCTACTTGCTTTGGTTATTGTCTTCCTAGGCTACACCGGCTTGGCGATCAGCATCTGGCCAAATATCATTCCGCCGAGCATCTCGATCTGGGAGGCGTCATCCGCGCCGCAAAGCCAGGGATTCGCCCTCGTAGGTACGCTGTTTATCGTGCCGATAATCCTGACCTATACGTCTTGGTCCTATTACGTCTTCCGCGGCAAAGTAAAGCGTGGTGAGGGGTACCACTGATGCAAACGCAAGAAAAACTTCCGCTGGGCAATCGCTTGCTCTGGTTGCTGGCATTGTGGCTGGGAGGATTTGGTGCCGTGTTCGCTCTCGCGTGCGTGATACGCGGTGCAATGCATCTGGCCGGCATGACCAGTTGATGGATGGCCCATGCATTTCGCATCGAGAAGCATGATGGCCACGCGCCAACCGGCGTCGTGGCTAGGCAAGGATGCGCGGCGGTGGATCTACGCCATCAAGGTGTTCGGCGCCGCCATGCTGGCGCTCTACATCGCACTGGCGCTCGGCCTCTCGCGTCCATACTGGGCCATGGCAACCGTCTACCTGGTGTCCAGCCCGCTGACGGGCGCCACCCGCTCGAAGGGGCTCTACAGGGTGGCCGGGACCTTGATCGGCGCTGCCGCAGCGGTGGCCATGGTGCCAGCGCTGGTCAATGAACCCGTGGTGCTCATGACAGCGATCTCGTTGTGGACTGGGGCCATGCTCTATCTGTCGTTGCTGGAGCCGTCTCCGCGCAGCTATGTCTTCCTGCTGGCGGCCTACACGCTACCAATCGTAGCCCTGCCAGCGGTGACCGACCCATCTACTATCTTTGATATTGCCTTACTACGCGTCGAGGAGATCGGCATCGGTATCGCTTGCGCTAGTGTCATCAGCGCGTTGATCTTCCCGACGAGTATCACATCTGCGCTGGAGGATCGTTTCGGAAAATGGCTCGGGCACGCTCGAGCATGGACTACCGATATCCTGATGGCCCGCGTCGATTCCCGCGTCCAGTTTGAGCGGCACCGCAAGCTAACTGAGGAACTCCGCATGATTCGCAACCTGATGGCACAGGTCGCTCATGAATCAGACAGCATTCGGGCACTGGACCTCGGTGTCGTCTTGGAGTCGCGTATGTTGAGCATGCTACCCACACTGGACACGCTCGACAACATGCTCGCTGCACTGCGCGCACATCCGTTTGGCATTCCCGACTGGCTCTCTGTCGAGATCCTCGATGTCGTCGAATGGATCGGGGCGGCAACGCCCACGACGACGCAGCCTCGTCCCGCAATAGCACATAGCAGCGCCCGCCGCACGGGCGACTGGCATTCGGACCTGGTCGTTGCCACTTCCCGCCAGCTGGACCTACTGGTTGACCTATGGACGGACTGTCGCGACTTGCAACGCAGCATCGCCGGCCAGAGCCCAGCCTTCGCTCAGCCTGTGCCCGGCGATGTACGTGCCGTGCCCGTCCTGGCCGTTCACCGCGATCATGGCCTGATCCTGATCCAATCGGCATCTGCCGCAACCGCCACGTTCCTTGCCGGCGCAATCTGGATGCTGTCCGGCTGGATCGACGGCGCGGGCGCCGTCGGGTTGGCTGCCCTGACGGCATGCTTTGTCAGCACCATGGAAGTGCCCCGCCGCGCCGTCCAACGCATAGTAGTGTCGAGTGTCGCCTGCCTGCTGCTAGCCTGCTTTTATCAGTTCATCGTGCTGCCCAACGCTAACGATTTTGTGTCGCTGGTCACGCTGTTTGCCCTGCCCTATCTATGCATCGGGTTCCTGATGACCCGTGCGGATTTTGGCATCACAGGTGTGCTGCTGGCTGTTACCACGGCCTCCTTCGCAAACGTGCAGCAAATCTACGACGCCAACTTCGGCGATCTCTTCAATGCAAGCCTTGCAGCCTCGGCCGGCATTCTGTTCGCTGCGGCCTGGGTTGTGATTGCCCGGCCGCTTGGCGTCGACGTGGTGGCGCGCAGGATACTGCGAGCGAGTTGGCGCGGGATCAGCACCGGCTTTGGCACCCGCCCTGCCATTGCGCGGTCGAACGTTCCGGGCCAGATGCTCGACCGGATGCGCCAGCTAATCGCCATCCTGCCGCCAGGCCAAGAAGCTTTGATGCGAAGCGGTTTATCGGAACTACTGGTCAGCTCGGGCGCCCAGTCGCTGGAGCACAACGCAGGTGCGCTCTCCGCCGGCAGTCAGCGTGCCGTTGACTACGTGTTCGTCGAGCTAGCACGTTACTATCGCCACTGTCTGCGTGCCAACGCGCAGGTGCCTCCGTCGTCGCGCTTGTCGACACGCATTGACGCTGCGGTCCGATCCCTGCCCACTATGCCAGGCACCGAGGAACGCAATGTCCTAGCATCGTTGCTCGCCATCCGGCTCGCTCTGTTCCCGGGCCACGAAAACACCTAGGAAGCCAATCATGCAAATGAACGACTTCGATGTATATGGCGTCTTCGTTCCAGCCTTGCTGCTATGGATGCTTGTCGCCCTGGCGCTGACAACATTAGTACGAGCAGTGCTGTCCTGGGCAGATGTCTACCGACTGGTGTGGCACCGTTCGCTGTTCAATGCCTCCATTTACCTCGTCGTGCTGGGCATCATCGTCGGGCTAATTCGATAGCGTGAACTGATGCCACGCGAGGCGTCCGTCATGAGGACGCTACCGCCTCCGGTAGTCTACCGACTCCGTTCGTACAGATTCGTCGCCAGTCTTCCCAGCGTCTGCAACGCAGCGTCGAGTTCTGGCGACCACTCCCAACTGTAGTTCAGCCGGATGCAGTGACTGTAGGTGAATCCGGGGGCGAACATGTGGCCCGGTGCGACCGTAATTCGCGATTCGAGCGCGGCGTGGTACAGGTCCATGGCATCGATGCCTTCCGGCATCTGTACCCACAGCACGTAGCCACCTGCCGGCCGCGACGTAGTGGTACCTTCCGGAAAAAACCGGCGAACGCTGGCCGTCATGATCTTCGCCTGCTGCGAGTAAGCCTTGCGGACGCGCCTCAGATGATAGTCATATCCGTCGTTCTTCAGAAATTCGGCGATGGCCAGCTGCGGTAACGAAGGCGTCGTCAAAGTATTCAGGAATTTCAACCTTTCCACACGATCGTGGTAGCGGCCTGCGAGTGTCCAGCCGATTCGCGACGCATTGGTTAGGGTCTTCGAAAACGAGGAGCAATGCAGAATGATCCCGGCCTTGTCATAGGTCTTCAGGGAGCTTGGATGGCTCGCATCGTAATAGAGCTCGCCGTAGACGTCGTTTTCAATCGCTGGTATGTCCTTCTCCGTCAGCAATTCAACGAGCTTGCGTTTCTTTTCGTCCGGCATCTGAAAACCCAGCGGATTCTGGAAGTTCGGCATTACCATGCACGCGGAGATCTGCTTCTCGTCAATCAACTTAGCCAACGCGTCCAGGTCGATGCCCTCAGTGGGGTCGGTGGCGACCTCGACCGCGCGCATGCCTAGTCTTTCGATGGCATGGAGCATGGCATAGTAGGTTGGGGATTCCACCGCGATTGCATCACCGGGCTTGGCTACCGCCTGCAAGCAAAGGTTGATGGCCTCGGTGGCACCAATGGTGATGATCATCTCGTTGGGGTCAATGGCATAGCCATTTTCGAGATAGCGACGAGAGATCTGACGGATGAGCTGTGGGCTGCCAGGCGGCAGGTCATCCAGCACATTCCATTTGGTGTATCTCCTGGCAATGTTGTTCGAGTACTGGGTGATTCGCTGCCAGGGAAACAATGATGAATCCGGATAGGGGGAGCCCAGCGCTATCGCCTCGTCAGAACGGATCGATCGTAGCGTGGAAAGCACAAGCGCACTGACGTCGACCGGCGACGGGCGCTCGCTGGGTCGCGACGCGCGCAGCTCGACGACGGGCTCGCCTGAGCGTTTGCGCACGAAGTAGCCGGATTGCGGACGGCTCTCGATGATACCTCGGCTCTCGAGTTGCGCGTATGCTCGGATTACCGTCGTCAGACTCAGTCTATGGTGCTGACTCGTTTGCCGTACGGAAGGTACGCGTTCCCCGGGCAGTAGGACCCCTTGCTGCACCATAGCTTCGATTTCTCCAGCGAGCTTTTCGTACAGTTTCACACACCTCTCCTATTGAAAATTTGTGATGAGAAGCGCGCTCTGCGCCACTGACGCAGTATTCAAAGCGAGATCCTTCGCCTAGCGGCACATGGCAAGGGCTAGGGCAATTTTCATAGTATGCAAGCAGGTGCCCTTACTCCAACCCGCAACTGTGTGGCGTCGCCCGCTAACTGGTGTCAGTAGTTTCTTGGCGAGCGCGGATGTGAACCCGGGGATGACGCAATCGCGCTTCCGGAAACTCACTTTTTCCCCACTCTAGTCTTTCTGCGACGCACAAGATTTACTGCCCTAATTTGGCCGGTACGGCATACTGCCCAGCATCGAAACGCGCTGCCTGGTTCTACTCGGTATGCCCGAGGTCCTGATCGTCCTCAACGGGGAATCGCGTCTGTCCATAGCGCAGGATCAACACACCACAAGCCAGCATCACGATCCCCGCGCAAAGGGCCAGCATATGGAACTCTGTGGCTTCGTTGAAGCGCAGAATCAGATCGCGCGCTAATGACACCATGGCGATATACAACGGGAACCTCACCGGCAATTGTCCCAGCTTGAGATATCGTCCGACCATGGCCAAGACTTCGAGATAGAGGAACATCAGCAGCAGATCGGTAATTGACACCTCACCCTGGCCGACGATCTTCCATCCCTCCTGCGCCATTGCCAGCGTTGTAGCCAGGCCAATCACGACGAGGCCCACCACTTCGACGGCACCAAGAAACCCCTCAAGTCGTGCGCGCACGAATCGCTGCGGTGATGGCACTCCTGTCAACTTTTTCACGCCCCCCCTACCGCGACCTTCATCTCACTCTTTGCCAACTGCAGGATTACAGGCACCGATTTTGATGTCGGCGTATTGCACCCGTCACCAGTGCTTTCCAGCGGAACCAGCGGATTCGTTTCGGGATAGTAGGCGCCCACGCAACCCTCCGGGATGTCGTACTCGACAAGCTGGAAATCTTCCACCCGACGCGTGACACCGTCGCCCCAGACACTGGTGATGTCGACCTTCTGCCCTGCCTTGAAACCAAGCTTTTCGAGGTCGGCAGCGTTCATGAACACCACGCGGCGCAGCCCGAACACCCCCCGGTAACGGTCGTCGAGACCATAGATCGTGGTGTTGTACTGGTCGTGGGACCGCGTCGTCATCATCACCATCAGCGCATCACCGTACTCCTTGCGCGCACGATGGATCGGCGAGTCCTTGTCGATGCCGTGCACCTTGAATTCCGCCTTGCCGGACGCGGTATGCCAGACGCGATGGCATGCCGCCGGCGTCAGGTGGAACCCACCCGGAATCGCTACGCGGGCGTTGTAGTCGTCGAACCCATCGAGCACCTTCTCGATGGCATCCCGAATGCGGGCGTAATCCTGCGCATACCAGAGCCAGTCGATCTGTCCGGAACCCAGGGTCGCATGCGCCATGCGGGCCACGATGGCCGTCTCGGACAGCAGGTAGGGCGACGCGGGCCGGTTCATCCCATAGGAAATGTGGACCATGCAAACGGAATCCTCCACCGTGACGCCTTGCGCCGCGCCGTCCTGCATGTCGATCTCGGTCCGACCGAGCGTCGGCAGAATGAGAGACGCCTTGCCGTGTACCAGATGGCTTCGGTTGAGCTTGGTGGCGATATTGACGGTCAGGTCGCACTGCCGCAGGGCTTCGAAGGTGCGCAACGTGTCCGGGGGCGCCGTCGCGAAGTTTCCGCCCAGACCGACGAAGACCTTGACCTTGCCCTCGAGCATCGCGCCAATCGTATGCACCACGTCGTAGCCGTGCTGCCGGGGTGGCTCGAAGCCGAACACCTGCTGCAGCCTGTCCAGGAACTCCGGCTCGGGCTTCTCCTCGATGCCCACCGTGCGGTCTCCCTGCACGTTCGAATGGCCCCGCACCGGCAGGAGGCCCGCACCGGGCCGCCCGATGTTCCCCCGCATCATCATCAGGTTCGAGAGGACCTGGATGGTTGGGACCGAGTGCTTGTGCTGCGTCAGCCCCATGCCCCAGCAGGCGATGACGCGCTCTCCCTTGGCATAGACCTGCGTGATCGCATCGATGTCTTCATACCCGACGCCGGACTCCGCGACGATGTCGGACCATGACTCCGCGCGCAGGTCATCGGCAAAGGCGTCATAGCCATGCGTGTGCTCGCGCACGAAATCGGCGTCGATGAGACGCGCCTGCCCATGCTCGATGGCCAGGTCGTCCATTTCCACGAGCCGCTTGGCCATGCCCTTGATCAGGGCGAAGTCTCCCCCGAGCTTCGGCTGGACAAACATCGACGCAATCTTCGTACTGCTGCCCGTGATCATTTCCATGGGGTGCTGGGGGCTCGTGAAACGCTCGAGCCCACGTTCCCGTAACGGATTGATCGATACGATCTTCGTGCCTCGCCGCACACATTCGCGCAGCTCACCGAGCATGCGTGGATGGTTGGTCGCGGCGTTGTGGCCGAAGATCAGGATCGTATCCGCGTGCTCGAAGTCATCTAGTACCACGGTGGCCTTGCCCACGCCAATCGTCCCTGGCAAGCCGCGGCTCGTCGCCTCGTGGCACATGTTCGAGCAATCGGGAAAATTGTTCGTGCCGTAAGCGCGAACAAACAACTGGTATAGGAACGCAGACTCGTTGCTAGCACGTCCAGAAGTGTAGAAGCTTGCCTTGTTCGGATCTCCGAGTGCTCGGAGATGGCGGCCGATCATGGCGAATGCTTCGCCCCACTCGATGGGCCGGTACTTGTCGAGCTTCTCGTCATAAACCATCGGATGGGTCAGCCTACCGTGCTGCTCCAGTTCGAAGTCCGTCTGTAGCAGCAGCGATGACACTGTGTTCTGGGCGAAAAAATCAGGAGTAACTCGCTTGCTCGTCGCTTCCGCGGCCACAGCCTTCACTCCGTTCTCACAGAATTCAAAGGTCGATGCATGATCGCGGTCCGGCCATGCACAACCCGGACAGTCGAAGCCGTCGGCCTGGTTCTGTTTGAACAGCAGCTTGTATTTGTCGACACCAACCTTCTCCTTGATCAGATTGATGGCAACATACTTAAGTGCCCCCCAGCCTGCCGCGGGGTGGGTATAGAGTTGGACTTCGCCTTTCTCGGGTACGGGAGCGTTCATGGGGGCGGTTCCTGTCAGATGTGCGCGCCTTGGACCCAGCCAATGAGGCCATTAGTTTTCAGGCGGCGTAAGGGTTGGGCAGAGATTAAGAGCACCACCCCCAAACAGGCGCGTACAAAATTCCGAGAAGAGTCAGAGTACAGTGAGCCACCAAGGATCGCCAATTCAACTGCTCCCTTGGGGAAAGCGGCCAACTGTATCTTTCTCCGATAACACGCGATCCATATAGTGGCTGCGACTCTAGCGCAGACGGAGAATCCGGGATTTCTCTAAATCCGGATCTCGCTATCGCACTCGAGCGTCGCCACCATATACATCCCTGCCTTCATGCGCCTTTTTCTGAAATACTTCGCGAGCATTCGGGAAGCCGCCGGATGCCCGGAAGAATCCATCATCGCACCGGAGTCTGTGCGAACTATGATGGATCTTCGCCAGTTCCTGATTCGTCGAGGCGGTCCCATGGCAGATGCCCTGGCGCTTCACCATCCCATTCGATCTGCAGTGAATCACGTAATATCGACGATGGACACACCTCTTTCGCCCAACGATGAGGTAGCGCTATTTCCGCCGGTCACCGGAGGGTAGCGACACGGCATGCATGATTCTGAACTAGGTGAGCTGATAACGCGTGTTCGGTTGCCGTTCTTGCGGAGCTTCGCAGCCGCAAAGCTCCATCAGCGATCGCTCGATATTGCACGCAATTGCATCGAGTGGTAGGGCATTCGGGGCCATGCCGAACGGCTCCGAAACTTCGTCGGCGATGACCTCGAGCGCTATCAGCGTATACGTCACAAACACGCTAAGCAGGCACGTCGTCTGTCAGTCGTAGAGTTCGGCCACTCTCTCCAACGCCACAGGTCTTATCCGAGAGGCTTGACCCGCGCAGCCGAAGGCCTCGAAGCGTAGCTTCACCACGCTACGCGCTGCTTTCTTTGCCGCCAGCAACGCCCTTCGTGGATCGAACTCGCTTCGATTGTCAGACTGGGCTTTCCGGATGGCGCCAGTCATGGCCAAGCGGATATCGGTGTCGATATTTACCTTCCGAACCCCGGTTTTAATGCCGCGCAGGATCTCTTCGACCGGGACACCGTAGGTCTCCTTGATGTCACCACCGTACTGGCGGATGATCTCCAGCCATTCTTGCGGCACTGAGCTGGATCCGTGCATCACCAGATGGGTGTCGGGAATCTGCTCGTGGATTTCGCGGATGCGGTCCATGGCCAGGATGTCGCCGGTGGGCTTTCGCGAGAATTTGTATGCACCGTGGCTTGTACCGATGGCGATCGCTAGTGCATCGACCCCGGTACGCGCGACAAAGTCGCGGGCCTGTGCCGGGTCAGTCAGCATCATGTCATGCGACAGTGTGCCCGATGCACCCACGCCATCCTCTTCGCCAGCCGTGCCGGTTTCAAGCGACCCTAGGCAACCCAGCTCCCCTTCCACCGAAACACCAATCGCGTGCGCCATCTCGCATACGCGCCGCGTGACGTAGACGTTGTACTCGTAGTCGGATGGGGTCTTCATGTCTTCACGCAGCGAGCCATCCATCATCACGCTTGTGAATCCGGAGCGGATCGATGCTTGGCAGATCGCTGGACTTGAGCCGTGGTCCTGGTGGAGAACGATGGGGATGTCAGGATGGGTCTCGACTGCGGCCAGTACCATATGCCGTAGGTAGGCCTCTCCAGCGTACTTACGCGCTCCTGCCGAAGCCTGCAGAATCACCGGGCTTTCGGTTTCTTCAGCAGCCTCCATGATGGCTTGAATCTGTTCGAGGTTGTTAACGTTAAATGCCGGCACGCCATAGCCGAACTCTCCCGCATGGTCCAATAGTTGACGCAAGGAAATAAGTGCCATGGTGAATCTCCTTTTCTTGATACAGAAACTGTAAGTTCGGATTCAAATGATGGCGCGCTGTGCTAGCACCGCCAACGCGGGCAACGTCTTGCCCTCCAGAAACTCTAGGAAGGCGCCCCCACCGGTAGAGATATAGCCGATGCGGTCGGCAATGCCGTACTTGGAGATGGCGGCCAGCGTGTCGCCGCCACCGGCGATCGAGAATGCTTTCGACGACGCGATGGCTTCGGCCAGCACCTTGGTACCGTTGCCGAACTGGTCGAATTCGAACACGCCGACCGGGCCGTTCCAGACGATGGTGCAGGCCGCCTTGAGCTGGTCGGCCAGCATGGCGGCCGTCTTCGGGCCGATGTCCAGGATCATGTCGTCGTCGGCCACGTCCTTGACGTCCTTGACCGTGGCGGCAGCCGTGGCGCTGAATTCCTTGGCACAAACCACGTCCACGGGAATCGGCACCGATGCTCCACGTGCTGCCATGATGTCGATGATGGCCTTAGCATCGCCCACCAGGTCGGCCTCGGCCAGCGACTTGCCGATCTTCAGGCCGGCAGCCAGCATGAACGTGTTGGCAATACCGCCACCCACCACGAGGTTGTCCACCTTGTTGGCCAGCGACTTCAGGATGGTCAGCTTGGTCGATACCTTCGAACCGGCGACGATAGCCACCAGCGGACGGGCCGGCTGGCCCAGGGCGCGGCCCAGTGCGTCGATCTCGGCGGCCAGCAGCGGGCCGGCGCAGGCGATCGGCGCGAATTTGGCGATACCGTGAGTGGTGGCTTCAGCGCGGTGCGCGGTGCCAAAGGCATCGTTCACATAGATGTCGCAGAGCTTGGCCATCTTTTGGGCCAGTTCGTCGCTGTTCTTCTTCTCGCCCTTGTTCACGCGGCAGTTTTCCAGCAGCACGAGCTGTCCGGGGGGCACCTCAAATCCACCTTCAGTCCAGCCGGACAAGAGCGGCACCTGACGCCCCAGCAGCTCCGACAAGCGGCGCCCCACCGGCGCCAGGCTGTAGGAGGGACCGGGGGCCCCCTCCTGAGGCCGGCCGAGGTGCGAGGTGACCATCACCGCTGCCCCTGCCTGCAGGCAGGCCACAATGGCCGGAACGGAAGCACGGATGCGGGTATCGTCGGTGATATGACCTGCATCATTCTGCGGGACGTTGAGGTCGGCGCGGATGAAAACTCGCTTTCCCGTCAAGCCGCCGGCTGCCAGTAGTCCAGACAGCGTGTGTGGCACCGTGGATGCCAGTTGCCTATCTGTAGTATGAGAAACACTCATCTCGATCCCCGTTATCGTGCGTTGACGAGTGCCAACGCGGTGTCCAGCATACGGTTGGAGAAGGCCCATTCGTTGTCGTACCAGGCCGAGACTTTGACCAGCGCGCCGTTGACCTTGGTCAACGTGGCGTCGAAGGTAGACGAAGCCGGGCAGTGATTGAAGTCCACTGAGACCAGCGGCGCCGTGTTGTAGTCCAGGATGCCCTTGAGCTCCCCCTCGGCAGCCGCCTTCAGGATGCTGTTCACCTCCTCCACCGTGGTAGCCCGCGCCGCTACGAAGGTCAGGTCGACCAGCGACACATTGATGGTTGGCACGCGTACGGCAAAACCGTCCAGCCGACCATCTAGTTCTGGCAGCACCAGCCCGACGGCAGCGGCAGCTCCCGTTTTGGTGGGAATCATCGACATGGTGGCTGAACGCGCCCGACGCAGGTCATCGTGGTAGACATCGCTCAACACCTGGTCGTTGGTGTAAGCATGCACCGTGGTCATCAGGCCGTTCACCACACCGAGCTTTTCATGCAGCGGTTTAACTAGCGGCGCCAGGCAATTGGTGGTACACGAGGCGTTGGAGATCACCGTGTCGCTTGACTTAAGCACGCCATGGTTCACGCCGTAGACGATGGTGGCGTCCACATCGTTGCCGCCCGGCGCGGAAATGATCACCTTCATCGCCCCAGCCGCCAGGTGGGCGGACGCCTTGACCTTGTTGGTGAAGAGTCCCGTGCACTCCATCACCACGTCCACGTCCAGTTCGGCCCATGGGAGCTCCATCGGATTGCGCTCCGCCAGCACGCGGATCCGGTCACCATTCACGAGAAACGCGTCACCATCTACCGAGACTTGGCCGGGAAAGCGGCCGTGGACGGTGTCGAACTGGGTCAGGTGTGCATTGGTCGCGGCGTTGCCGAGATCATTGATGGCAACGATTTCCAGGTCATGCCGCTTTCCGCCCTCGTAGTGGGCGCGTAGTACGTTGCGGCCGATGCGCCCGTAGCCGTTGATCGCAACCTTGATAGTCATGAGATCTCCGTTTTCTTGTATTAACTGTCGTTAATGGACTTTGAGGGCAATCACGAGGCAGGCGCCAAACGCAACGGCGTCAGCAACGTCGGCAACTCCTCCATCGAATCAACAAGTGCATCCGCGCCTAGCGCTGCAGGCCCACCGGGACCGGCGTAACCGTAGCGCACAACGCAGACCGGCATACCGACCGCGCGAGCGGCTGCCACGTCGACCGGCGAATCTCCCACCAGCACCGCTTGTCCCGGATCCACCTCCAACAGACGGCAGGCGTGGCGCAGCGGCTCGGGGTGCGGCTTCATCTGCTGGACTGAATCGCCCCCTACCAGCACGTCAAGATATGGTGCGAGGCCCGACATGGCCAGCAGTGGCGCGGCCAGAAGACGCGGCTTGTTGGTGACGCAGGCGAGCCGATAGCCTTCCCTCCTGAGAGCCTCCAAACCTGCGACCACGCCCGGAAACAAGCCCCCAAAGCGGCCATTGGTGTCGTGGTAATGGCGATGGAACAAAGCTTCGGCCTCAATGGCGTCCACCCGCTGGGCGATCAGCGCAGTGTCCAATACACGACGCACGAGGTTGGGCACGCCGCGGCCAATGAATCCCGCGACTATCTTGAACGGCAGCGGTGCGCTGCCAAGGTCGACTAGCATACGGCTGGCGGCTTCGACGATATCCGGAGCGCTGTCGACCAACGTGCCGTCCAAGTCGATCAGCACCGCTGCACAAGGTGTGGTTATGGTAGCCATCACGCCTCCTTCAGCAACGCGCATGTGGCCGCCGTGACATGCGCCGGGGTCAGGCCAAAGTGCTTGTACAGTGCTTCGGCAGGCGCTGACTCTCCAAACGTGTCGACACCCAGTGCCAAGCCTTCCTCGCCTACCACGCCGCGCCAGTACCAGGTAATCCCAGCCTCCACACTGATGCGCGGTAGACCCGCTGGCAGCACCGTCTCCCGGTATGCCATGTCCTGGGAGTAGAAAAGCTCGACGCAGGGCATCGACACCACGCGTGCAGCCACTCCAATTTCTGCTAGGTCCAGCGCAGCACGCATGACGATTTCCACTTCCGAACCTGTGGCAATTAGCACAACGCGGGGTGCCTCGGCATCGCGAAGTACATAGCCGCCGCGTGAGATATCCGCCCGTTGGTCCGCATCGCGCGCGAACGGCGTCAGCGCTTGCCGAGAGAGCAATAAACAGGTCGGGCCATCTTCACGTCGCAGCGCAGCCATCCAAGCGTACGCGGTCTCAGTGCCATCGCAGGGCCGCCATACCTGGTTGTTGGGGATCAATCGCAAACTTGCAGCATGCTCCACGGGCTGGTGGGTCGGACCGTCCTCGCCTAGGCCGATCGAATCATGGGTCAGCACGTGCACCACACGCAAACGCATCAACGCCGCCATTCGGATCGCATTGCGCGAATAGTCTGAAAATGTCATGAAAGTTCCGCCGTAGGGGATCAGCCCACCATGCAGCGTAATGCCGTTCATCACCGCAGCCATGCCGAACTCGCGCACGCCGTAACTCACGTAGTTGCCGTGCCCGACATGGTTGACCCAGACGGATGCCTTGACGTTGGTCAAGTTGGAGCCAGTCAGGTCTGCCGAGCCGCCCAGCAACTCGGGCAACGCCGGCGTCAGCGCCTCAAGACACAGCTGTGAAGCCTTGCGCGTGGCAATTTTTCCTTGCAGCGGCGACGGCGCGTCCAGCATTGCCATCAACTCGGAATCGAATTCTTCCGGCAAGCGGCTGTTGGTACGCCGGATGAACTCGTCAGCCAGCTCGGGGTGCGCTGCGCGATAGCGGTTGAAGCGCTCCTGCCATTCGGACTCGCGAGAGGCGCCTTGCGCGCGTGCGTCCCACGCGTCGGCAACATCCAGTGGCACCGTGAAGGGCTCAGCTTCCCAGCCAAGCGCTGTGCGCATGGCGGCAATCTCGGCGGCACCCAATGGAGCGCCATGCACCTCGTGTCCCCCGGCCTTGGCGGGTGCGCCTCGGCCGATCACAGTGCGGCAGCAAATCAGCGTGGGCCGGTCACGCTCTGCCTTGGCAACGTGCAGCGCCGCATCTACGGCCGTCGCATCATGACCATCGACGTTGGCGATTACGTGCCAGCCGTATGCAGCAAAGCGCTTCGGAGTGTCGTCGGTGAACCAGCCAACGACATCACCGTCGATGGAGATTCCGTTGTCGTCGTAGAAGCAAATCAGCTTGCCTAACCTAAGCGTTCCTGCAAGCGAACAAGCCTCGTGACTCAGCCCCTCCATCAGACAACCGTCGCCAAGAAATACGTAAGTGTGATGGTCTACAACCTCGAAGCCAGGCCGATTAAAGGTGGCGCCGAGCAGCTTTTCCGCCAGCGCCATGCCGACGGCATTAGCGAGCCCCTGTCCCAGCGGCCCGGTGGTGGTTTCCACTCCCGGCGTCACGCCAATCTCCGGGTGACCAGGTGTGGCCGCATGCAACTGACGAAACTCGCGCAGTTGCGCCATCGGTAGGTCGTAGCCGGTGAGGTGCAGCAACGCATACTGCAACATGGAGGCATGACCGTTGGACAATACGAAACGGTCTCGGTCCGGCCACGCCGGGTTGACCGGATTGTGGCGCAAATGGCGCCGCCACAGAACTTCAGCCATCTCGGCCATACCCATCGGTGCGCCGGGGTGCCCGGACTTGGCTTGCTCTACTGCGTCAGCAGCCAGGAAGCGCAGAGCGTTGGCACATCGCGCTGCAAAATCGATTCGTTCAGGGGCATTCATTTGCGGTGTCCTTGCAAACGACAACGGGTCATAGGGCGGCGCGCTTGCGGCGCTCCATCATGCGTAGCACGAAAGGCGTGAATATCAGCTGCATGGCCAGTTCCATCTTGCCCCCGGGCACCACGATGGTGTTGGCGCGCGACATGAACGAGTCGTGAATCATGCTGAGCAGGTACTGAAAATCGATCCCCTTCGGATTAGCGAAGCGGATCACCACCATGCTTTCATCGGGCGCCGGAATCTCGCGCGAGATAAACGGGTTCGATGTGTCCACACAGGGGACTCGCTGGAAGTTCACATGCGTGCGCGAGAACTGCGGACAAATGTAGTTCACATAGTCCGGCATGCGGCGCAGGATGGTGTCGGTCACGGCCTCGGTCGAATACCCGCGCTGCTTCTTGTCGCGCCACAGCTTCTGAATCCACTCCAAGTTGATGACGGGTACCACGCCAATCAGTAGGTTGGGATACCGTGCGATATCGACCTCATCTGTCACGACGCCGCCGTGCAACCCCTCGTAAAACAACAGGTCAGTATCCGCGGGCAATGGCTCCCATTGCGTGAAGGTTCCGGGCTCCTGCCCGAATGGTGCGGCCTCTTCGTGACTGTGGAGGTAATGCCGGTGCATGCCTGTACCGGTTTCCGCATAAGAACGGAAGAGGTTCTCCAGCTCACCGAACAGGTTGTTCTCCTCGCCAAAATGGCTGAAGTTCATATTGCCGGTACGTTCGGCCTCCGCCATCTTGACCTTCATCTCTGCACGGTCGTAGCGGTGGAAGCTGTCGCCCTCAATGACCACCGACTTCACACCTTCCCGGCGGAAGATGTTCTCGAAGGTACGGGTCACCGACGTGGTCCCGGCGCCAGAGGAGCCGGTGATAGCGATAATGGGATAACGTTCGGACATAGCCGGACACCTTAGGCAGACGCGCGGAACAGGCTGCGCTCGTTGAACAGGGGATTCGGAAGATCGGGATCGGTCTGGTCGATGTGATAGCCCTCGATCCGTTCGACTTCATTGCGCGAACCGAAAATCACGCCAACGCGCTGATGTAGTGCCGAAGGCGCGACCGACATCAGCTCCTGGCGGCCCGTACTTGCTCGCCCCCCTGCTTGCTCCATCAGAAAGGCGATCGGGTTAGCCTCATAAAGCAAGCGCAGCCGGCCCGGCTTGGCCGGATCCTTGGTGTCGCGCGGGTACATGAAGACACCACCGCGCATCAGAATGCGATGCGCCTCCGCCACCATTGACGCGATCCAACGCATATTGAAGTCCTTGCCCCGCGGTCCGCTGTTGCCAGCCATGCATTCGGATATGTATCGCCGCACTGGGGCTTCCCAGAAGCGACTGTTGGACGCGTTAATAGCGAACTCTCTCGTATCCGCCGGCACCCGCAGGTTCGAATGAGTCAGGAAGAACTCGCCCAGGTTGGGGTCGAGCGTGAAGCCGTTGACGCCATTGCCGACCGTCAGCACCAGCATGGTTGTCGGGCCATAGAGCGCGTACCCGGCCGCCACTTGGGCCGTACCGGGTTGCAGAAAGTCCTGCTCTGTAACTTCATCCGATCCTTGCGGTGCGCGCAACACCGAGAAGATGCTGCCGACAGAGACGTTGACGTCGATATTCGACGATCCGTCGAGAGGATCGAACACCAGCAAGTATTTGCCGCGAGGGTAGTTCTCAGGAATCTGATACGGCGCGTCCATCTCCTCCGACGCCATGCCGGCCAGGTACCCGCCCCATTCATTGACGCGAAGGAAGGTAGTGTTGCTCAGCACATCCAGCTTTTGCTGAATTTCACCTTGCACGTTCACGTGACCTTGCTCGCCGCCTTCGCTGCCGGCATTGCCGTGCAGCCCTCCGAGCGCACCGAAGGCCACCGCGCGTGCAATCTCCTTGCAAGCCATGGCAACGTTGAGTATCAAGCCATTGAAGTCGCCACTGGCGTCCGGGTAGCGACGCCGCTCCTCAATTAGGAACTGCGTCAGGGTCATCCTTTGGACATCTGGCATGACAAGTCTCCTCTAGATTTGCTATGTGTTCTTGTGTCGTGCCGGTACGGCCGGGCTATGTGACTGTGGCCGCCTCGCGCAAACAATGCAGAATGCTCCGGTAACCACCGTCGGCATCTGGTGCACCAAACACGGCGCTGCCGGCCACGAAGGTATCGGCACCCGCTCGGGCTATGTCCACGATGTTGTCCGCCTTGACGCCACCATCGATCTCCAGCCAGACCTGCCGTCCGCCAGCAGCCTGCTGACGGTCGATACGCGCGCGTACCTGACGCACCTTGGCCAGTACGCCCGGAATGAAGGCCTGGCCGCCAAAGCCAGGGTTCACGCTCATCAGCAGCACCAGATCAAGCTTGTCCAACGTATGGTCCAGCCAATCTAGCGGTGTCGCTGGATTCAGCACTAGGCCAGCCTTGCAGCCTTGGTCGTGGATTAGGCCAATGGTGCGATCCACATGACGGCTTGTCTCTGGGTGGAAGCTGATGATGTTGGCGCCTGCTTTCGCGAACATCGGGATCAGCGCGTCTACTGGTTCCACCATCAGATGCACGTCGATGGGTATGGATACCAAGGGTCGAATCGCTTCGCACACCAGCGGGCCAATGGTCAGGTTGGGTACATAGTGGTTGTCCATCACATCAAAATGCACTAGGTCCGCCCCGCCCTCCTCAATTGCGCAGACTTCTTCGCCAAGGCGCGCAAAATCGGCTGACAGGATCGATGGCGCCAGGCGAATGGTGCGTTGGCTATTGCGACTGCTATCGGGTTCGTTTGCATGCATCTCAGGTCGCCTCGGTCGATGTATCGCGGTGTAATGCACGCAATGCGGCCAAATCAATCCAGCCTTGCGTCATGCCGGGAATGTGCTGGGAGATGGGGTTGGCCGGATCGCCAAGATGCGGAAGCACTAGCAGCGCGCCCTCGAACACATCTTGCGCGCTGAACGCAGTGGGAGTGACCAGCGTGGGAATGCCTGCTGCGCGGGCGGCACGCAATCCGTTCTCCGAGTCCTCTATGGCCACGCAAGCGGCAGCCTCCAAGCCTAGCTGCGCCAACACAGCGAAATAGACATCAGGAGCGGGCTTCTTGACCGCGGTGGTTCCAGCGTCACCGATCGCTGCAAAGCGCTGTCGCCAGTCCGCGCCAAGATGCGCCACCAAGAGCGCGTCGAGGTTCGCGGGAGTGGTAGTGGTGGCAATGGCTACTGGAATACCGGCATCTCCGGCTTCGGCGATCAAGCGAGAAATTCCTGGGCGCAGCGGCAGAGAGCCCGCCCTAACGCACTCTGCATAGTGGCGAGTCTTGATGGCATGAACAGCGTCGATGGTCTTTTTCACCTTGCAACCACGGGCTTCTTCGGGGTCGACCATAAGCCAGTAGTGCATCAAACGCTCCTTACCTCCCGCTACCTTGAGCAGGCGCGTGTAGAGCGGTAGGTCCCAGTGCCAGTCCAGCCCAACTTCCGCAAAAGCGGCGTTGAACGCCTGCAAGTGCGCGCGTTCGGTGTCGGCCAGCGTGCCGTCGACATCGAAGATCAAGGCTTGCATGGATTACTCCTTGGCCGAGGCTTGGGATGGCGCCTCGGGCTTCGAAAACACGCGACTTGCGCGTAGATCGTCCGCCGTGATGGTCGTCAGCGTATGGTCGTCGATCGCAGCGTCTACATCCTCGAGCAGCCGCGAGGCATGTCGCAGCCGCGCACGGTCTAGCGCATTGCGCACGCTGCGGGCGTTAGCGAAGTGCGGTTGCGACATGCGTCGTGACAGATAGTCGGCAAACACGGCTCGACTTTCCTGGTCGAAGCGGTACTGCATCTCGTCCAGCATCAAGTCGGCGATCTGGCTCAGTTCGTCGAGCTGGTAGTCGGGGAAGTCGATGTGGTGCGCAATGCGCGAAGACATGCCCGGGTTCGACTCGAAGAAACGATCCATGCGGTCCTTGTAGCCGGCCAGAATTACCACCAGATCTTCGCGGTTGTTCTCCATCACCTGTAGCAGGATCTCGATTGCCTCCTGGCCGTAGTCGCGCTCGTTCTCGGGTCGGTAAAGGTAATAGGCCTCGTCGATGAAGAGCACGCCACCCATGGCCTTTTTTAGGATCTCTTTGGTCTTTGGCGCGGTATGGCCGATGTATTGACCGACCAGGTCGTCGCGGGTCACCGCCACTAGATGGCCGCGCCGCACGTAACCGAGTTGGTGCAGGATTTGCGCCATGCGCATTGCCACCGTGGTCTTTCCCGTACCGGGATTGCCGGTAAAACACATATGCAGGCTGGGCGCCCCGGCGGTGAAGCCGCGCCCGGCGCGCAACTTGTCCACTAGCAGCAACGCTGCGATATCGCGGATGCGTGCTTTCACCGGCTTCAACCCAATCAGTTCACGGTCAAGCTGGGTCAGCAGCTCGGTAATGCCCGAGCTGGCCAGCGACTCTGCAAGCGATCCGGCCGGGGCAATTGGCGGCTGCAGCAATTCGGTCGTATCGGGGGCGGACATGACAGGCTCCTAGTCGATCATCTCGGTAATGCCGAGGCAAAACTTCCCCCGGTGCGCGACCTAGCGGCCGCGCAGCCATGGGACTACACAGTCAGGAAATTGCCGGCGATAGTTCCTTGAGAGAGCTCCGCGAGGGCTGTGCCGGTACTGTTAGTAGCGGCTACCTTCTGGGCGCGCCTGCACGGCGTAGCTCTCGATCGAGTAGCGCAACGTGCGGCCGGGCTCCTCCTGACGTACCAGGCGGAAGCCTGGCTCATCGGCCGGACGATTCACGATGAACGACATCACCACTGACTCGACGGTATGGGTCGAATCGAATGCAGTGACGCGGATGTAGTGGTTGGGGAAGGTACTGCGCGCGTTGTTGATCTCCAGCAGGATGCCGGCGGCGTCGCGCAGGTCGAACATCGGAAGCCCGAACATCTCCCAGTAAGTGTTGCGCGGGTGCGGGTCGTCGGTATATTCGATACCAACCGCCCAGCCCTTCTCCAGGCAGTATTCAAGCTGTTTGGTGATCTGCCCGTCGGTCAGGTCAGGCAGGAAAGAAAAGGTGCCTTGAGTGATTCGCATGGTGTCCTCTCGTTCTGTGGGTTCGCGGTGGCGGCGTCCGGCAGGCTCAGGCCACCGATGCGGTGGGCACGAAGTCCGAGGTATCGGTCGGCGTGTAATTGAAGGTGATGTCACCCCAGGTATCCAGCGCCGCGCGCAGTGGCCCGCACCAGCGCGCTGCATCGCGCAGGATCTCTGGCCCTTCGTTAATAATGTCGCGACCTTCGTTGCGCGCCAACACCATTGCTTCCAGCGCAACCCGGTTAGCCGTGGCGCCCGCCTGAATACCCTGCGGGTGGCCGATGGTGCCGCCACCGAACTGCAGCACCACGTCGTCGCCAAACAAGCTGATCAGCTGGTGCATCTGACCAGCATGGATGCCGCCCGAAGCCACCGGCATCACCTTGCGCAGCGATGCCCAATCCTGGTCGAAGAACAGGCCTCGGGTCAGGTCGGTATGCGTGTATGAATCGCGGCAAACGTTGTAGTAGCCCTGCACCGTAAGCGGATCGCCCTCAAGCTTGCCCACCGCGGTGCCGGTATGCATGTGGTCGACGCCCGCCAGCCGCAACCATTTGGCAATCACACGGAATGACACCCCGTGGTTTTTCTGCCGAGTGTAGGTGCCATGGCCCGCGCGGTGCAGGTGCAGGATCATGTCGTTCTGACGACACCAGTTGCTCATGGACTGAATACAGGTCCAGCCGACAATGAGGTCGACCATGATGATGACCGAGCCCAGAGACTTGGCAAACTCCGCGCGCCGATACATCTCTTCCATGGTGCCGGCGGTCACATTGAGGTAGCTGCCCTTGACTTCGCCAGTTGCGGCCGAGGCCTTGTTGACTGCGTCCATTACGAACAGGAAGCGGTCACGCCAGTGCATGAAGGGTTGCGAGTTAATGTTCTCGTCGTCCTTCATAAAGTCCAGACCGCCCTTTAGGCCCTCGTACACCACGCGACCATAGTTGCGCCCCGACAGCCCGAGCTTGGGCTTGGTCGTGGCGCCCAGCAGCGGGCGGCCGAACTTGTCGAGACGTTCACGCTCGACAATGATGCCGGTGGACGGCCCGGCGAAGGTCTTCACATAGGCCACCGGGAAATGCATGTCTTCCAGGCGTGCCGCCTTGATCGGCTTGAAGCTAAAGACATTGCCGATAATGGAAGCGGTCAAGTTGGCGATCGAGCCTTCCTCGAACAGCGATAGGTCATAAGCGACGTAACAGAAGAACTGCTCCGGGTTATTGGGCACCGGATCGACCCGATAAGCCTTGGCGCGATACATGTCGCATGCGGTGAGACGGTCGGTCCAGACTACGGTCCAGGTGGCGGTCGACGACTCACCGGCCACAGCTGCAGCCGCCTCAACTGGGTCGACACCATCCTGTGGCGTGATGCGGAACAGCGCAAGCACATCGGTGTCCTTGGGCACGTAGTCGGCATCCCAGTACCCCATCTCACGATACTTCATGACGCCGGCGTCGTAGCGCTTGCGCGGTTTGGCTTGAATCGTCTCGGGTGCGTTCATGCTTGTCTCCCTTGCTAGGTTTTAGCGGCGTGATTGCGTTGAAAGAAAGATATCTGCCGGCCTCCATAAGGTAAATTCAGATATTCTTAGCGCCTACATAAGCAATCCCTTAACGTGATTCAAGCAACACATAATTAACGTCAACTTCTATCCGCCCCACCATGGCATTACTGCGCGCCCTCACCCTTCGCCAGCTGCAAATCTTCGTCACCGTGGCCCGACACGCCAGCTTTGTGCGCGCAGCCGAGGAACTCCACCTGACCCAACCTGCTGTATCGATGCAGGTCAAGCAGCTCGAGTCCGTGGTTGGCTTGGCACTGTTCGAGCGAGTTGGCCGGCAATTAACACTGACTGAACCCGGGGACCGGCTGCTACACCACGCCTCGCGCATTCTCGGCGAGATAAAAGATGCCGAGGAGGGCTTGCAAGCGGTTAAAGACGTCGAACAAGGTTCGATTACGATGGGGCTGATCAGCACGGCTAAGTACTTCGCCCCAAAGCTGCTCGCAGGCTTCACGGCGCTGCATCCTGGCGTGGAATTGCGCATCGCCGAAGGCAACCGGGAAACATTGCTGCAGCTGCTACAGGACAACGCGATCGACCTCGCGCTGATGGGGCGGCCACCGCGCGAACTTGATGCCGTATCGGAACCCATTGCCGCGCACCCGCACGTGTTGGTGGCCTCGCCCCGGCACCCTCTGCGCAGCGCGAAGGAGTTCGACCTACAGGAATTGCGCCACGAGACTTTCCTGCTACGCGAACCAGGCTCCGGCACGCGTACCGTGGCCGAGTACATGTTTCGCGACCACCTGTTCGCGCCTGCTAAGGTCGTCACCCTCGGCAGCAACGAGACCATCAAGCAGGCGGTGATGGCCGGCATGGGCATCAGCTTGTTGTCGCTGCATACACTGTCGCTGGAATTGCGCACGCACGAGATCGTGCTGCTCGACGTGGTGGGCACACCGATCGAACGTGTCTGGCATGTCGCGCATATGTCGAGCAAGCGCCTGTCACCGGCCACCGAAAGCTGCCGTGCATATCTTCTCGAACACACCGCGGAATTCCTCGGCAAGGAATACGCCTGCCTGCTGCCGGGGCGGCGGGTGGCATGAAACTCATCCTCTAGGGGAATGAACTATTCCACTGGACCGCACGGTGACATTGGTGTCGGCAGTACACCGTCTTCGCGGAGCCACACTGTAAATTCTGTCCCTTTGCCAGGCGCGCTCACCACCGTGATCCGGCCACCGTATTGCGTCACTATTGCATAGCTGATGGACAGGCCCAGCCCGGTACCCTTCTGCTTCTTCGTCGTGAAGAACGGATTGAAGATACTGGGCAGGTTTGACTCGTCGATGCCGCAACCGGTGTCGTGTACGTGCAGCGTCATGCCGTGCGGCGTCCAATCACGGGTGGCGATTGTCAGCATGCCCCCGTCCGGCATCGCGTAGATGGCATTGGTCAGCAGGTTGACTATGACCTGCTGCAGCTCACTTCGACTGATACTCACGCGTCCCATAGCCTGAAGATCAAGCTCGATATGGATCGCCGGCCCCTTCATCGTGTGCCGGACCAGGTCCAGACAGCTCCTAGCGACTTCTCCCGGATCCAAGCGTTCGACACTGCCGGAGAACGCCTCTGGCCGCACGAACCGCAGTAGTTGGCCGACCAACAATTGAATGCGATGCACCTGTTCGTCGATCAGGCGCAGCTCATGCCGCACTGGCTCGGCAGCAGGCCCCAAGATATAGCGGGCTACGTCCAGATTTCCCTGGATTACCGCAATCGGGTTGTTGATCTCATGGGCAACACCGGCGGTAAGCTGTCCTGCCACAGCTAGCTTTTCCGACGTAATCAACTGTTGCCGCGTCGCGCGTAGTACGGCGTTGGCGTTCTCCACCTCTTGCGTCCGCTCGGCGACCTTTCGATCTAGCGTGTCAGCCCAATCTTTAAGCTGCCCATTGCGCTCTTGCAGGTCCGACAATAGCTGGTCGAACTGACCAGCGAGCTGGCCCAGTTCGTCACTACTGCGCACGGGACCGACCCGCGCCTGGGCGTCTCCATCCTTGAGCGCGTGCATAGTACTGACCATACGCGTCATCGGCTCGAACACGCGCCTAGCCCAGAGTAGCGACACGACCGCCCCGGACACTGCCAGCAATAGGAACAGCGCCACGAGCAGAGCCAGGGCCAGTCCCTTCATTTGGCTGATTGGCTTGGCGAGGTAGCCCACATACAGCATCCCGATACGCTGGCCTCGGCTGTCCGAGATAGGCTCATAGGCACTCATGTACCAGTCATTGACCACAAAGGCTAAGTCCAGCCATTTTTCGCCCCGCAACAGGACCTTTTCGCGCACCTCGCGCGAGACTCGGGTCCCCAACGCACGCTCACCGTGGAACAGGCGCACATTGGTGGCAATGCGGGTATCGTCCAGAAACAGCGTCGCCGTACCTTGACTGCCGCTCGGCAACGAGCCCGGCTGGTACACCAGCGCGTTTAAGGTGTCGATAAACCCGAGGTTTTGGTTCAGCAGCGTGCCACCGTGCAGGATCGCCACCAGCGCCCCGCTCGTGTCGAAAACAGGAGCCGCAGCGTGTACCACCATGCCGCGGCTTTCAAGGGCGCGATCAGTCGGACCCTCATTGGCGGCGGGGCGAAGCGCCACCTGCGCGCGCCGTCCCAGTTCACCGGAGACGCTGGCCAGTTGCGCGGCCGACCACGCATCAGTGGCTGCATCGGGCCGCCCGGCGGCAGCGCTAGCCACCACGCGCCAACGAGAGTTGGTGGGCACGGCCGGATCCGACGGGGTCGCCATCGGCCGGCCTTGAGGGTCCAGGAGCAGCAAGAAGTCCAAGCCGTGCCGGCGCTGTACCTCCTGGAGGATTCCAGCCACGGCGCTGCGATCTGACAGACTGCCCACAAGTACATGCGAGCGGGCCTCTTGGAGGACTCGGTCTTCCATTCCGTCCACCATATGTGCGAAGTACTCGTGCGCGACCAGCAGGTCGCTGTTCACCTTATACGCCAGGAGGGCCTGGAACGCGCGATCACCCCACACCGCCATGAGCACCAGCAACGCGATGAGCGCGACCAGCAGCGGCGCGACCACAATGGACATCAGCTTGGCGCGGAGCGAGGCACGGTATTGACGCAGCAAGGCAGGCATATTTAAGGACGCAGCCCCCATTGCAGGCACTTGCGATCCAGCGTACGGCGTGAGATACCCAGCCGACGCGCCGCCTCTGCGCGATTGCCGCGTTCGGTCGCTAGTACTTGCAGGATGTGGCGCCGCTCGACGGTCTCCAGCAGGATGAGGTCGTTGGCAGCAGATGGCAAGTTCGGCTCCATTGCCGGAACGCTCGCCGCCCCGGCCTGCCAGCTGTCATCGGTAGCGGTCGCAGCGTAATCCCTACCCCGACCGCTCCCTAGGCCTGCGGGTTGCACCAATGATTCGACGGGATACTCGCCGAGAATCAGCGCTCGCTCCACTAAGTTGCGCAGTTCCCTCGCATTGCCCGGCCAGTCATAGCTTTTGAGCAGACGCACGAGAGATGAAGACAACGCCACCGCCGGCAGTCCGAGCTGCGCGGACAATTGCTCCGTAAAATGTTCGGCCAAGGCGACGATATCTTCCGGACGCTCGCGCAGCGGTGGAATGCCAATCGATACCACGTCGAGCCGGTAGAACAAATCTTGGCGAAATCGTCCGGCAGAGACCTCATTAGACAGGCTGCGATTGCCGGCCGCAACGATGCGTACATCCACCGTAATCTCCCGCTCGGTACCGAGCGGGCGGATGCGCCGGTCCTCGATCACGCGCAAAAGCTTGGCCTGCATCGATAGCGGCAGCTCGGCAATTTCGTCCAGGAACAGGGTGCCACCGTCGGCATAGAGGAATAGCCCGTGGCGCGCACCAGCAGCACCGGTGAAAGCCCCCTTGGCGTGACCGAACAATTCGCTCTCGACGATCTCGGGCGCCATCGCGCTGCAATTTAGCGGCACGAACTGCCCCTGCCGACCGCTTAGCCGGTGCAGTTCGCGCGCCACCACCTCCTTGCCCGTGCCGGATTCGCCAGTCACCAGAACAGTGGAGGGCATCGGTGCCACGCGGGCAACCATTGCCATCACCCTCTTTATGGCATCTGACTCGCCAATAAAGGACTTGTGAATGGTGTATTTTTCCAGCTCGCGGCGCAGGATGTAATTTTCGCGTGCCAGGCGGGTCCGGTCAAAACAGCGTCCTATCGCATTGAGCATCTGGTCAACACGGAACGGCTTGACGATAAAATCCGCCGCACCTGAGCGTAGCGCAGCAATTGCCGTATCCACATCGGCAAAGGCAGTCATCAGGATGACGTCTGCGGGGTTTCCCGCGCTACGCAATGTCTTGAGCCAGTCTAGACCGCTGCAACCAGGCAGTGCGACATCCAGCAGGATCAGGTCAAAACGCTGCTCCTCGAGCAGCGCCGAGCCGGCCTCGGCGCTCTCAGCAGTCACCACTCTGGCGACGTTGCCCTCCAGCGCTCGCGAGAGGAACGAACGCATGCCGGCCTCGTCGTCCACCACCAGTATGGTGCGGCGCTGCCAGTGGTCATTGTGACCAACCGCGCGTTGTATTTCGTTCATCACTTGGGCTCCCTTGACCGCCGTGGGCCGGCTTGAACCCGCCTCGCTGCCGGGGTGGTTTGGAAGTCTAACGACAGTGACCCTGCGCAATGTATTGGGAGTAAACCGAGCCAGCCGGCGTTCATTGACAGATTGTCGTGCCACGCTGGCCGCATCCGGACATTTTGTCTCCCGCCCGTGCGGCTGATCTCAGGCCGTTGCCTACAAGCCCTTGACGACAAAAGGAATCCTCGTTGGGCATGGCTTTTGCTGAAGGGCACGCTGCAGCCCGTCGCACCAGACGACAACCAAAGGGCACCATTTCCAGCCAGGAGACAACCCATGTCCTATACCACGCAAGCGCAAGATCCATCGCACACGTCGTCCAAGACGTCGGCAACACCCTCCGTATTCTCCAAGGAGGCGATCATCGCAAAGCCGGATTTCAACCGCTGGATGGTGCCGCCTGCCGCCCTCGCCGTTCACCTTTGCATTGGCCAAGCCTATGCGTTTTCGGTATTCAACGAACCGTTGACGAGAATTGTCGGCGTTTCGAGCCCTGCACCTGGCGACTGGCAGCTGACTACCCTCGGCTGGGTTTTCTCGCTAGCGATCTTCTTCCTCGGCATCTCTGCCGCGTTCGCCGGAAAGTGGTTGGAAAAGGTCGGCCCCAGGCGCACCATGTTCACCTCCGCCTGCTGCTTCGGTGGTGGCTTCCTGGTATCGGCGCTGGGCATCTGGCTGCACCAGATCTGGTTGCTGTACCTGGGTTACGGCGTGCTGGGTGGCATCGGGCTGGGCCTGGGCTATGTTTCGCCGGTATCCACGCTGATCCGCTGGTTCCCCGACAGGCGCGGGATGGCCACCGGAATGGCAATCATGGGCTTCGGTGGTGGCGCGATGATCGGCGCACCGTTGTCGGTTGCGCTGATGAACCACTTCAAAAGCGCAACCAGTGCCGGCGTAGCCGAAACCTTCCTCGTGATGGGAGGGATGTACTTCCTCTCGATGTCCATTGGCGCGCTGGCCATCCGTATTCCGGCGCCAGGGTGGGCGCCTGCAGGCTACGTTCCCAAGGCCAAGGCAAGCAAGATGGTCACCCACGCCAATGTGCACATTGACCAGGCACTCAAGACTCCCCAGTTCTATCTGCTATGGCTGATCCTCTTTCTGAACATCACCGCCGGTATCGGAGTGCTGGGCCAGGCGGCAGTAATGATTCAGGAAACCTTCAAGGGCAACATTACCGCCGCCGCGGCTGCCGGCTTTGTCGGGTTGCTTAGCATCGGCAACATGACGGGCCGCTTTCTGTGGAGCTCGGCCAGCGACTATTTCGGACGCAAGGCGACCTATGCAATCTTCTTCGCCTTTGGTGCCGCGCTCTACTTGGCCGTCCCAGCCGTCGGGGCCTCCGGAAATGTCGCCTTGTTCGTTGCTTGCTACTTCCTGATACTGACCATGTACGGCGGCGGCTTCAGCACCATTCCAGCCTATCTAGCCGACATGTTTGGAACCGCCTACGTTGGGGGCATCCACGGCCGCCTGCTCACGGCCTGGGCGGCCGCCGGCATCGCCGGCCCGGCACTAGTGAACTACATCCGCGAATACAAGCTGGCACTGGGCGTGCCCAGGTCTGAGGTCTACGTCGATACCTTGCACATCATGGCAGGGTTGCTCGTGGTCGGCTTCGTCTGCAACCTGATGATCCGGCCCGTCCATGCCCGACACCACCTGCGCGAAGCTACAAGCGCCGCGTAAGCGCCTTATCCAATTTCCAGCCTGTTGTCACCGAGAGGAACCCAATATGCAAAACGAGCGGAGAGTCACCAAGTTAATTATGCTCATCACCTTCTGGGCCTACGCGCTCATTCCACTAGGCGCAGGCATTTGGTCGACCTTGGGCAAGGCGATGAAGCTGTTCGCCTGATTGGCATTTCAAAGGCGAAGTGATTGAGAACAACCGCTAAGGACATCACTATGAATACGCTCCGATACTAGCGGTGTCTCAAGAACACGCCAGCTCAAGAGGTTGGCGCTCATATATCCAGTGAGAAGGCGCCTCATCACCGTACTGTCAAACGCGAACCATGTTTCGTCGCTGGTTTAGCTACTTGGCGTGGCACCGTTCGCTCCTCTGTGCCTCAATCTATCTGACGAGGCGCAGCGTCATTGTAAGGATGAAAATGAAGAACTTCGCTCACAGCGGCACTATCGAAGGGACGGTGCCGCTGCGAGCGGGCTACCGGCCCAGTTCATACAGATTCGACGCTAGACGTCCTAACGTCTGCACTGCAGCGTCGAGTTCCGGCGACCACTCCCAACTGTAGTTAAGCCGGATGCAGTGACTGTAAGTGAATCCCGGCGCGAACATGTGGCCTGGTGCGACGGTGATTCGCGATTCGAGTGCAGCATGGTACAGCTCCATGGCGTCGACACCCTCCGGCATCTGTACCCAGAGCGCGTAGCCACCCGCAGGCCGTGAGGTAGTGGTGCCTTCCGGGAAGAACCGCTGAACGCTGGCGGTCATGATCTTCGCCTGCTGAGCATAGGCCTTGCGGACGCGTCTTAGGTGGTAATCGTATCCATCGTTTTTCAGAAATTCAGCGATTGCAAGTTGCGGCAGCGACGGCGTGGTCAAGGTGTTCAGGAATTTCAGCCTTTCCACGCGATCGTGGTAGCGGCCTGCAAGCGTCCAGCCAATGCGCGATGCATTGGTGAGGGTCTTCGAAAATGAGGAGCAATGCAGAATGATTCCGGCCTTGTCATAAGTCTTCAAGGAACTGGGATGACCTCCCTCATAGTAAAGTTCGCCGTAAACGTCATTCTCAATGGCTGGAATGTCCTTCTCGGTAAGTAGTTCGACAAGCTTCCGCTTCCTTTCGTCCGACATCTGAAAACCCAGCGGATTCTGGAAGTTCGGCATCACCATGCAGGCAACGATCTGCTTCTCGTCAATCAGCTTTGCCAACGCATCCAAGTCGATACCCTCAGTGGGATTGGTCGCAACTTCCACCGCGCGCATGCCCAGCCTTTCGATGGCATGGAGCATAGCGTAGTAGGTGGGCGACTCGACCGCGATTGCATCACCCGGCTTGGCCACCGCCTGCAGACACAGGTTAATCGCTTCGGTTGCACCAATGGTGATGATCATCTCGTTGGGGTCAATGGCGTAGCCATTTTCAAGATAGCGACGAGAGATCTGTCGGATCAGTTGTGGGCTGCCAGGTGGCAGGTCATCGAGCACGTTCCACTTCGTATATCGCCTCGCGATGTTGTTCGAGTACTGGGTGATTCGCTGCCAGGGAAACAGTGATGAATCAGGATACGGCGAGCCCAGCGCTATCGCTTCGTCAGAGCGGATCGACCGGAGAGTGGAAAGCACTAGAGCACTCACGTCTACCGGAGACGGGTGCTCGCTTGGCCTCGAGGCACGAAGCTTCACAACCGGCTCTCCCGAGCGCTTACGCACAAAGTAACCCGACTGCGGCCGGCTTTCGATGACACCCCGACTCTCGAGCTGGGCAAAAGCCCGCATTACGGTCGTCAAACTTAGGCGATGATGCTGACTTGTCTGACGTACTGAAGGAATGCGCTCGCCGGGCAGAAGCACCCCTTGCTGGACCATGCTCTCAATCTGACCAGCAAGCATCTCGTACAGTTTCACTCACACCTCTCCTGCTCGTCTACTTTTAATATTAGGTATGCTCCTCCGATTTCCATCAAGATCGCCTTTGGACTACATATAGATAAACTGCTGGTATAGACCATTCAACTCACGACGAATCTCTTCTACGCGCACCTCGTCACCATCGTCAGAAAACTCGATGAGCTTTTGCTCCTTCGACGTAATCTGCTCGCACAGCTCCGATAAATTCTCACAGAATGCTGCGGAGTGAAAAGTTGGCATTGACGGTTGCATTTGTTCGGACGCGGTCTTTCTTACGGATGAAATTGGCAAAATTCCATTCTCTTCATTAAATTCAATTTGACGTTCCCTGCGCATCCGGGTCTCGTCAATCGCTTGCTCCATAGCGGGAGTTACTACATCCGCATACAAGATCGCTTTTCCATTTTCGTTTCGAGCGACTCGACCAATCATCTGAATGAGTGCAGGAGCCGAACGCAGGAAACCTGAGCGATCGGCGTCGAGGATGGCGACCAAGGAAGCCTCTGGAATATCGAGCCCCTCCCTCAAAAGGCTGATACCAATCAAAACATCAAACTCACCTGCACGAAGGCCATTGATGATTTCAACTCGATCTTCCGCTTTTATATCCGAATGCATGTATCGCACTCGAACTCCTTTATCGGCCAGGAAATCGTGAAGGTCCTCTGCACTAACCTTTGTAAGAGTGGTCACCAGAACACGCTGGTTGCCCTTAACACGCTTCGATATTTCGATGAGCAGATCACTTATGCACCCTTCTGCCTTTCTAACTTCAACCTCAGGATCAAGCAGTCCCGTCGGTCGAATGATTTGATCGACGATCCTGCCTTTTGATATTTTTAATTCATACTCACCCGGAGTTGCAGAAACAAATATAGTTTGAGGTTTTACATTTTCAAACTCGTGAAAGCTCAACGGTCGGTTGCTCTTCGAAGAAGGCAAACGGAATCCGTAATCTATCAATGTCTCTTTTCGACTCTGATCCCCTCGGAACATTGCAGAAATCTGAGGCACCATCACGTGAGATTCGTCAACAAACAGAAGTCCATCTTTTGGCAGGTAATCCAGAAGAGTGGTCGGCGGCAAGTCTGAATCCCGGCCGTTCAAATAGCAAGAATAGTTCTCCATCCCTGAGCAATATCCCTGTTCCCTCATCATCTCCACATCATTTGTAATCCGCTCATACAATCTGTTTGCCTCAACAATTCGACCAGAGCCGTTTAGCTCGCTAACGCGCTCTTCCATTTCAGCAATTATTTGCTTAGTCGCGAGATCAATTTTGTTCTTCGGCGTCGCAAAAAGTGTTTTCGGTGAAACCAGATAACTATCTATTACACCAATATTCTTCCCGCTTACGGGATCTATCCAATTAAGAGATTCAACTTGGTCATCAAGTATCGTCACCCGAACCGCTCTAGCCTCCGAATCAGCAGGAAAGATATCAATCACGTCACCCTGCACCCGAAACGTTGCGCGTTTAAGTGCGCGCTCAGAGCGCTCATATTGCAATAGCACCAAGCGACGAATGATCTCTCTTTGATTAATCTGAATCCCACCAGATAGAGAAATTTGAAGTGCTCGGTATCCATCTGGATCACCCAAACCGTAGATTGAGGATACCGAAGCAACAACAATCACATCGCGGCGCTCAATCAACGATTTAGTTGTAGATAGCCTCAACCGCTCAAGATGATCATTGATCGAAGAATCCTTTTGGATAAATCGATCACTTCCCGGCATATAAACTTCTGGCTGAAAATAATCATAGTAGGACACAAAGTATTCGACAGCATTCTCGGGAAAAAAATGCTTCATCTCACCGTAAAGCTGTGCCGTCAATGTCTTATTTGGGGCGAGAATCAAAGTAGGACGCTTTAGTCTATGGATCACATTTGCCATGGTAAATGTCTTACCTGACCCAGTAATTCCTTTGAGCGTCTGATGCGTTGCCCCTTCTTCTATGCCAGATATCAGGCGAGCTACCGCCTCTGGTTGGTCCCCCGCCGGCGTATAGCCCGAATGCAGGATAAAAATACCACTTGACATTAGAGATCCTCCATATTTTCCGATTTCAAGTAGCACCGCTCCGGGCGTCTATAAAGACACTCGAATCAGCCGCCGGCTGACGTGCACATTCGGGCCCTTCAGCCATGCCTTAGGTGGGCATAGTCTTCAATATAGTGGCCTCATCACGCGATGGCGACACCGAGCGTTTTCAATCGTGTTATTTTCTATGGGCCGTGATAGCCCAATCTTGTTACGATCAGCCTAGTTTCTCTCTCAAGTCGACCGAGCATCTCCGCCTGGTCAGCATCGCTGAGTTTTTCCCCGTGATTTCATGCAGCTTATCGATTCTTATACTAGTTCACGGATAACTTGCATATTTCTACGTCTAGCGACGTGCTAGCGATTTTCGGCTCGATAAGGCTGGACGACTCATATTCCAACTTGCATGAGAACATGCAATCCACAAAACCAGAATGCCCCTCACTATTGGTGTGCGAGACATTCTGATCCTCCGCTCACGAGAATGATTCAATGTTTGACTGAACCGTGTGGATCGATAACGTATTTATATGCAGATCCAGCATCGAACTCCTTGTATGCCTTGGGAGCATCTTCCAGCCTAATGAACTTTATGTTCATCATGGGCGTCAGGTATGGCATGCGGTCATTCAGTATCGCCCGCATCAATGCATGATTGTAATTTGCTGTGGGTGATTGGCCAGCTGACATTCGAGGTGATTTGATCCAGGCATTTGACCATTCCAAATCCATATGTCCTTTCTTGGCTTTTGGATCGTTTGAAATCGGATTCGCGCAATACACTCCCACAGTACTCGTCATTCCGCCGAAGCGAACATACTTCAACATCGCGTTTGTAACTGCACTCTCCACGATTTTGTCGGAATCCTCACCGAATCCGCGACAGTCCACTCCAACGTAGTCGATCACGCGATCGACCTCCCGATGGCCGGTAATCCGTTCGAGATGATCCTCGATCGGTACACCGTCGGCGAGATTTATCGTCTCGATGCCATGCGGCTTAAGAAGATCCAATCTCTCCTGAATATAATCAGCAACAATAATAGCGCCAGCACCAAGAAGCTTCGCACAAGCAGCACCAGCCCGACCAACTGGCCCGGCTCCGAAGATCAGGATGTTTTCCCCGACAACGTAAGCCGGCGCCGCAGGCCAATCGGGGCCAGCAAAGCCATGGAATGCCGTTGGCAAGACGTCCGAAAGAAGCGTCAAATCGCGGATCTTAGCCATTGCTGCGCTTTTGTCAGGGAAGCGCAGGAGATTGAAATCGGCATAGGGGACGAAGAGATAGTCGCCTTGTCCACCAGCCCAACCGCCAAGATTGAACCCATAAGCCCCACAGTCGATTTCGGGATTTGTGTTCTCACAAACATCCGAACGCATATGCTTGCAGTTATAGCAACGACCGCAACCCACATTAAAAGGAACGGAAACGATATCCCCCTTCCTTATGACCTCTACGTCTGTCCCGATATCGATCACTTCGCCAGTCATTTCGTGTCCCATAGTCATTCCCTTCGGGACAGAAAATGAGCCACGGTAAATATGAAGGTCGCTTCCGCAGATGTTCGTTGTAACTATTTTTAGAATAGCACCGTGCGGAGCACTCTTACCCTGGGGTGTCACGAGCTCTGGAAATTTGAAGGTGTTAACCTTCATTTCCATGGGTTTTTCAAAAGTCACAATTCGGTTGCCAGTAGGAGTCATGTCGTCACCTCTAGTGCGTTAATGCTTCCCTTTTCCGAGCGAAACGGGAAACGAGATTGTCACTGTCATGAAGAACGAGTTCTGCTCTTGCTTACCGCGTCCCCTTTTGCGGTCGTAGAAGCATCGGACCAAGCGATCGAGGGGTCAAACTGGAAAAATCTATGCTTCGATAGATTAAGTCTATCTACGTCAGACGTTAGATCCAATTCGGCACATGTTTAGCCATATCTGACCGCGAATTGAATCATCGAATTGGTTGAATGCGGATTGAACTCGGACATGTTCGTGGGAGTCGCTCTCTCTCAGCATCAAGGTCGCGTGCTCGAGTAACGGTGGACACGCGACGAAATCGAAGGTGCGACGCCCCTGTTCGCGCGCAGTGCGCGGTGATGGCCCTGCGCTAGGCGAGATTTCTTGAAAGAAGCGCTTCGCGCGTTTCAGTCTGAGTAGCTTGACGTGGTTTTGAGAGGCCTTGACGGGCCTAGTTGCTGCCGGGCAATCCCCACTGCCTTAGTCAGAATGCTCCGCGTGGAAGCAAACTACATCGCGGGGAGCGGCAGACGCAGCCTGCATGACCTGGTGCTCGGGATTTGCGAAACGCTGGGCCGTATGGATGATCAGTCTCGCGACGTCGCTCACTCTCTGACGAGCACAACGCCGCGCGAAGATCGTTCCAGTGCGAGGAATCGCTTTGGACGTTGGGAAGTGCAAATGCTGACGATCAGGCGTCAGCATCATTGATGTATGGGGTGTGCGGGCGCGCTAGACTGCGGACGTTGACTGCGACGCAGTGCCTATTGCGCCGAGAATCCGCGTGAGGGCACCCGGCCAGCGACCTGCCAGCCGGGTATTCTGCGATCATGATTTATCTGCTGAAGACCGAATGTCAAGCTGCGCCACCCGGAGGGGCAGATACGCCCGTGCGGTCCATGCCGGCGCTCGTGAATGCGCGGCTGCCAGCCGACCCATCGGTGAAGACACTGCGCTCGCCGCGGACATCACAGGCGCCATCGCTATTCACACTTCGGCGGTCCACTACGCAACGCGCGCCATCAGTATAGACGCTTCGCTTTTCTTGGACGCTACGAGCCCCATCGGAATAGACGCTTCGCGGCTCGGTGACGGTACGGGCATCAACGGTTTCTGCGTGCAGTGCTGTCAGCGCGCTGGTTGAGAGGATCAAGGCTTGCAGGGCGGTTGCCAAGGTACGGCGTTGCATGATGAACTTCCTATATAAGTCGATGAAGATATACGGAATGGTCAACGCGCCCTGTCAAGTATGTCGGTAGAGGACGTCTCTGAACCATGGCTGTGATAGTAGAAGAGGAATGTCAAGGCTTGCAGATACAGTTCTTCTTGAACCCCAACATTACAGATCGGAGTATGCAGGCGTCATCACTACTCACGCATTCACGTCGATGGGTCAGCGAGACTTGAGCGCTAAAAGTACTAACGACTCCCCGATGTACGCGCTCGAAAAGTCTCTGTAGATTTAGCCTTCCAACCCACCTCTTCGATAGCGACTAGCAGTCTGTGGATCGACGTTAGCGTCTATGCTCACTTCCCACGGATCACCACGATCGCAGGATATGCACTCTCTCAACGAGTTGCCGTAGCCCCCAAAAGACCTCATCCCCGTCGCCGGTTCGCAGCAGGATGCCCTGGACATTGCCGACAAGTAACAAGCTTGTCGCTCGGATCTCGCGTTGCAGCATCTATAAGCCAGGGAGTCATCGGCCGCTCTGCTGGCTCCGCCCCTGCGGAAAAGAGATATCGCCATCTGCGGGGGACCGCAGCGCCCCAGCATATCCGTGGCCGCATTCCAGTCTCAGCTGCGCAGCAGGATGTCCGCCCAGATCGCCCGCCACACCTCGCCGGCGGCCCAACCTTCCCTCGTATGTCACGCGTCGGGCAGGGTTCGAATCGCTAGCCGCGACTACATGGTCAACGCATTTGCCTGCACACCAAGTGCCGGCAGCCCCAAGATTGGCCGAGATCGTCCGTCAAGTTGAACTATGTTTGTGTAACGACGCTCGCTTAGGCCGAAAGAAGGGGAACAAATGATCGTAAGAAACTTTGAGTATCTGATTGCGCTCAACCGCGAGGGCCACTTCGGCAGAGCCGCCAAGAGCTGCAACGTCTCTCAACCCACCCTCTCGGCGGGCATCAAGCAGTTGGAGAAAGATCTGGACGCCCAGATTGTGCGCCACGGCAAGCGTTATGACGGACTCACGAAGGAAGGAATCCTGGTGCTGGAGTTGGCACAACAGATGGAAGAAGACTGCAAAAGTCTCAAGCGAGAGCTATCGACGCTTCAGCACGGTTTAGAGGGCCCGTACCGTCTTGGCTTGCTTCCTGGGATGTCAGCGGTTGCTCCGCTGATAAGCGTCGCGCTTGCTGAAAAGATGCCTCTACTAGAACAATCGATTGTTACTGATGACGCCCCAACCCTATTTACGGGCCTTCGGGAGCGAAGGCTTGATATAGCGCTCGCCTATTTTGAAGACCTTAGCGATGAGGACTTTGACACCCATCTTCTTTATCGTGAACGAATGTTTGTGTTTCAGGCCGGCGATGATCCGCAACCGAGAAATATCACGTGGGACGAAATCGCTAAATTTCCGTTGTGTCTGTTAAATTCAGCAATTCCCAGAATTGCTCAAACACAGCTTTCACAGTGCGAGCGCGCCATCTACACGGATTCATTGGATGTCCTCGTGGCGCATCTCGCATCAGGAAAATATTCGTCGGTTCTGCCGCAATCTCTGGCCTCCCGCCTCAAACAGATTTCACACCTTCAGGCCCTTGCGGTCACAGGTCCAGGTTCGCAAGCGAGCGTCGGCTTCGTCGCAACGAAACGTGGATTTGAATCGACCACCTCGAACGCGCTGCTTGAAATGATTCATGCGCCAGAGTTGGCCAGTTCAATCCAGTCGCTTCTAGCCGTTCATCGTGGTCTCCGTCCGAAGATAGCAGATTCAAATCAAGCAGACAAATAGGAAATCTCTCAAAGAAAAAAACTATCGATTCATAGAATTTTCCAGTTTGACCTCCTAGGTAGAAAGAGCGATTTTCATGGAAAGCTTGAGTCTCATCTGGTTAGTTTTGTGTTTGCGCTCTCGCGTCCAACAGAATCGTGGACTAGTCTTGCGAGACAACCCCAAAGCATGATCGGCTTCACTCATGTAGTTCGCAAATCACATCGCAAGAACTGGCAGTGATTTGTGCAGGCAAACGAGGAGTCCATGTGGCCAACACCCATCCCGATGGGACGGCCTATCGCCCTACGTTTCTTGTCGTCTAAGTCCAGGTCCAGAACAGATCGCACGATGGGCGCGCTAACAGAACTACGCAGGAGGCGAGGCAGCCCAAAAGCGACTCCTCGGAGTCGAACAAGGGTCAGCATTCAACCGGTTGCCCTGCTGTCCAGCATCCGCACTACATCCTTTACTTTTACTATACTCCCCTATAGTATCCAAGCATGGCTGAACCGCACGCTTGAAAGCTACGTCGATCGCCAGTTCCATCCCGCCTGTTGCGATGCGTCGCTCGACCCGAGCATGCGGCTATCTGTCCTCGGATGTTTTGCTCAAGAGCTATGCCTTTAACCATCATCCTCCTCTCCACTCTGGCCGCGGGAATCGGTAGCGTCTGGGTGGCGAACTTTTTGATAGTAAGCACCAGCGCAGGCGACCAAAACGACAGCCAAGCGCAACAGCGATTGCTCAGCCTGGCAACTGGTGCGCTACTGTCGACAGCATTTACACACTTGCTGCCCGAGGCGTTTGAAAGCAAGGCGAGTCCGCAAGGGCTGTTCGCCACATTGCTGGTTGGTCTAGTGTTCTTCTTCCTACTGAGCAAAGTCGAGCTCTCCCATGACGAACAAAGCCACTCCTATCCTCACCTTCATCAGAGGTCCGGTTGGTCACTACTGATTGGCGACAGTGTTCACGGCTTTGGGGATGGCGTTTTGATTGCATCAACCCTGGCTGTGGACATTCGACTAGGCATCATGGCCGCACTTTCCGTCTTCGCACACGAGGTGCCGCATCATATGGGCGATCTGGTCGTTTTGCGCCAGGGAAGACATCCTAGGTCAGCGTTGCTGAAGGTATTCACGGCCGGCGCGATGACAACCCTGGGAGGCGTTGCCGGTTACGTTCTGGTCGACCAACTTCAGAACTGGCACCCGTTTTTTGTCACTGTTGCAGGCAGTAGCTTTATTTATGTGGCGCTTTCCAATTTGATTCCTCAGTTGCGTCAACGCAGGACATCCAAGGAAACGACTACACAGATGGTGTGGCTAGTGCTCGGGGTCATCGTCGTAGCACTCGTGGGAGGGATTGTTCATGAGTGAAGAACTCCTGGGCCGCCGTCTGAGCCTACTCGCCGGCCACCTTCCCCTATTGAACCAATGTTTGCGAGGCATCGAACGCGAGAGCCTGCGCGTTACCACGCTTGGAAGCTTGGCCCATACTCCGCATCCGCGAGCATTGGGTGCGGCGCTTACTCACAAACAGATCACCACCGACTATTCCGAATCGCTGCTTGAGTTCATTACCCCCGCGTTGACGGACCCCGCGGATACGCTCGAAAGCCTTGATGCCCTTCATCGTTTCGCCTATACAAGTCTTGGCGACGAACTCCTTTGGAGCGCATCGATGCCTTGCATGCTTCCGTCTGAAGAGGAGATTCCCATAGCCGAGTATGGATCCTCGCACGTCGGCAGGCTCAAGCATGTCTATCGTAGAGGTCTTGCCCTACGCTACGGCCGCTCCATGCAGTGCATCGCTGGCATCCACTACAACTTTTCCCTACCGCAGGAAATTTGGTCGCTGTGGCGTAAGTCAGAGAGCATCGAGGACGGCGAGCGCGAGCTTCAATCGTCAACCTATATGGGGTTGATTCGAAACTTTCGTCGTTACGGGTGGTTGCTCTTGTATCTGTTCGGCGCCTCTCCGGCATTGAACGCAAACTTTCTTCGCGGCCGTCCGCATCAGCTTGAGCAGTTCGACACCGAAACTCTCTACCTTCCCTCCGCCACCAGCCTCCGCATGAGCGATCTGGGCTACCAGAGCAATGCGCAGGCGGGAATAATGTCTTGCCACAACAGTCTGACGAGCTACGCCGATACTCTGCGTAGAGCCGTAGGCACCCCATATCGGCGGTACGAAGAGATTGGCACTCATCACGGCGAGGAGTGGGTGCAACTCAACACCAACATCCTCCAAATAGAGAACGAGTACTACTCGAGCATCCGACCCAAATGCGTAGCCCGCGCTGGAGAGAGACCCATCGAGGCTCTAATCGCGCGAGGAGTTCAATACGTCGAAGTGCGCGCTCTAGACATCAATCCGCTTTTTCCTTTGGGTATCGACTTGCCCCAGGCGCGTTTTCTCGACGCATTCCTCCTGTTCTGCGCGCTGAGCGAAAGCCCTCCCATGACTGAGGAAGAGCGCGCTGAATGCGACGAGAACCATCTGGCAGTGGCCAAGGAAGGTCGCGACCAGAGATTAAGGCTACGCCGCGGCGGACGATCCATATCCTTGCGCGATTGGTCCAACCGGCTGCTTATGAGCATCGCGCCGGTGGCAGACCTAATGGATCATGCACGGCGAGGCGACAAGCATAGACAGGCACTACAAGATCAATGCGACAAGGTCGATGACCCTTCGCTTACGCCGTCGGCCCAGGTATTGGCGACCATGCGCGAAAGCTCCATGAGCTTTGACCGCTTTGCTCTGCGTCAGAGCCAGCAACATGCTGAGTCTTTTCGTCAGCGGAAGCTTCCCATCGAGACTCTACGTGCCTTTGAATCTATGGCAGACGAGTCGATCCTCGCACAGAAACGACTGGAAGAGCAGGACACAGGCAGCTTCGATCAGTTCCTAAGTGCCTATCAGACTTCCATCCTGCCTTCCAGGGAGCAAAGTACTGAGGCTTTGACATGACACGAGGACGTCTCTCTCGAAGGAGCATTTTTTGGGTTCAAAGTTTCGCTGTTAAGTTGGTTGGTGACGAGCGCCCCCAGATGTCAACCACAAGTTGCTGTTTGAGCCGGCACCGCCCAAAGAGGGAAGTGGCTAGTACAGCGGAATGCTGTAAGCGCTCTTCGCTATTGGGGAGCGCATCGTCGTACGTACGTATCGTACGGGGCTGCGTCGATGCACCAGGGAGTTTTTGTAGAATCGTGAGTTGCGTACTAGGGAGTACTACTTTCTCTCTATCGCACCCCTTTAATACTATGGGGGAGTATAGTATAGTGCCAACAATCGATAGGAAGAACTCAGATGCCATACAGTCCCAAGGAGAAGAAGCAAGCGCTTACCCGCGTTAGACGTATTAGGGGACAAGCGTTAGCTCTTGAGCAGGCGCTTGAAGAAGATGCGGAATGTACCGCGATCCTTCAGCAACTCGCTGCAGTCCGTGGTGCGGTCAACGGTTTGATGGCGGCGGTCCTGGAAAGCTACCTGCGAGAAGAATTTCCCGAGACTGCAACCGCGACTGACTCGCAGAAAAAGTCGATCGAGGACGCTATCTCTATCGTTCGGTCCTATCTCCGCTAGCTGATGCCAAGGTGGCGTTGGCGAGGGAGATTTAACTTTGTTGAGGAATGGAAATCATGAAATCACGTGCAGCCGTCGCCTTCGGGCCTGGAAAGCCGCTGGAGATTGTCGAGATCGACGTCGAACCGCCTCGTAAGGGCGAAGTTCTTGTCAAGATCACGCACACTGGTGTTTGCCACACCGACGCATTTACGCTGTCCGGAGACGATCCGGAAGGTGTTTTCCCGGCCGTCCTTGGTCATGAAGGCGCAGGGATAGTCGTTGAAGTCGGCGAAGGCGTCACCAGTGTGAAACCAGGTGATCACGTCATCCCGCTCTACACGGCAGAGTGCGGTGAGTGTCTGTTCTGCAAGTCTGGAAAGACAAACCTTTGCGTAGCGGTGCGTGCGACGCAGGGCAAGGGACTCATGCCAGACGGCACAACTCGATTCTCTTACAACGGACAACCGCTGTTCCACTACATGGGTTGTTCGACGTTCAGCGAATACACCGTTGTGGCAGAAGTTTCGCTGGCGAAGATCAATCCCCAAGCCAATCCCGAGCACGTATGTCTGCTCGGCTGCGGCGTTACCACGGGCATCGGCGCGGTTCATAACACCGCTAAAGTGCAACCCGGTGACTCAGTGGCGATTTTTGGTCTCGGTGGTATTGGTCTCGCGGCACTTCAAGGTGCACGGCAGGCTAAGGCTGGACGCATCATCGCCATCGATACCAATCCGGACAAGTTCCCCTTGGCTCGCACGTTCGGTGCTACCGATTGCTTGAACCCGCGTGACTTTGACAAGCCGATTCAAGAAGTGCTCGTCGAAATGACCGGCTGGGGTGTCGACCACACCTTCGAGTGCATTGGCAACGTGAATGTCATGCGCTCGGCACTCGAAGCGGCTCATCGTGGTTGGGGCCAATCGATTGTGATCGGCGTCGCTGGTGCCGGAAAGGAAATCTCCACCCGACCGTTCCAGTTGGTCACCGGTCGCGTCTGGAAGGGTTCCGCATTCGGCGGCGTCAAGGGTCGCTCTCAGCTTCCGGGCATGGTCGAGGATGCAATGAAAGGCGAAATCGATCTCGCCCCCTTCGTCACGCACACCATGGGCCTCGACGATATCAACAAGGCGTTTGACCTGATGCACGAGGGCAAATCAATTCGCACGGTTATTCACTATTGAGATCCGTCTGACTGCGCGGCGCTACGCCGCGCAGTCTTGCCTAGCCCAAGGAGAGCTATCGTGCACGCAATCTCTATCCACCCGTCGGTGGACAACGGTGTTTCCCCCGAACAACCTGGCTTTGCCGGCGGCGTACTCCAATGCCTCTGTTCCAGCGATAAAGTAGAAGTAGGAGTCGCTGCCCAGACACTGCACAACCACACCTGCGGTTGTACCAAGTGCTGGAAACCTAAGGGTGCCACTTTTGCACTTATCGCGGTCGTCCCTCGCGACAAGGTCGACGTTCTGGCTCACCCTGAAAAGCTGTACATCGTTGACGAGAAGGCCGCCATCCAGCGACATGCTTGCCGTGAATGCGGAACCCATATGTTTGGGCGCATCGAGAATAAGCAGCACGCGTTCTATGGACTTGACTTCGTCCATACGGAACTATCGCCGCAGAGAGGTTGGTCTGAACCTCGATTTGCAGCATTCGTCTCATCGGTCATCGAAGGTGGCACTCCGCCATCGAGCATGACACAGATTCGCAACCGTCTTCGCGAGCTTAAGTTGGAACCGTATGACTGCCTGTCTCCGACCCTAATGGATGCGCTGGCGACTCACGCGGCTAAACAAAATGGTACTTACCGCGAAGCCTGATTCGCGAAAATGAATGGAGAAGTGAGGTCTTTATGAATGAGCCAATTCCAGCCAATACGGCCAGAACATCGTCCTCAACCGTATATGGCATGCCGGCTCATGAAGATCGGGCGGCAGCCGTTGCCGAGGTGCATGCTCGCCCGCATCTTCTTATCAAGGCGCCCAGAACACTTCTCCAATTCGCCTTCATGACTGAGGGAGACCTGAGCAGGGATCATGCTGTGATGACCGAGCTCTCGGATCGTTTCGGCATCTCCCTGCAGGATGGCGACAGCCCGCTTCACGGTCTTACTTGGAATGAGGGGGACCTACATTGTGAGAAACACACAGAGTTTTCAACATATCTCTGGAGCGCACCCCTCTCCCTGGAATCCATGATGCCAGTGGGGGAAAACCCGTTCAAGCACGGCTTTACCCCACCCGGGCCCATTATTTCTGGAGTACGTCTAGATCTCCTTCCCTGGACAACAGACACGGAGAAGGAGGTTGAGCGTTTTGATCCAATCAGCTTGTGCTATTCAATAGTCGAGGATGGGGCCGCCGCAATCATCACAGACTTTAAGCAAGATGAAAATGGTCTTACTCATGTCCTCATCCTCGATCGCGGATTGACGCAAGCAAGTGCGGGGGCGCTCGCTCAGCTTCTCATTGAAATCGATAACTACCGCACCTTGGCATTGCTTGCACTACCGCTGACACGTTCTCTCACGTCCGAACTACGGCGCATCGAGGACAGACTTGCCGAGATCACCAACATGATGCGATCCGGTGTGCGGCGTAACAATGAAGTTCTCCTCTCAGATTTGGCAGACCTAGCTGCAGAACTTGAGGCCGGTGCTGCGGCGAACCTATATCGATTCGGCGCCAGTCGCGCGTATTACGAGATTGTCGAGGAAAGGCTTGCTTCGCTGTCTGAAGACGCGGTTTCCGGTTATTACACTTGGCGAGATTTTTTGCATCGCCGCATTGCACCAGCGATGCGCACGTGTCGTTCCGTGAAGGCGCGTCAAGCCAAACTTTCTGACAAGCTGACACGATCTATTGCGCTACTTCGCTCGTGGATTGATGTCGAACTCGAACGCCAGAATAGAGATTTGCTGGCTTCGATGAACAACCGCGCAAAGCTGCAATTACGCCTTCAGCAGACTGTCGAAGGTTTATCGGTTGCCGCGATCTCCTACTACGTCGTGAGTTTGCTTGCCTACCTATTGAAAGGTGTACCCGGCATACATGACATCGTGGCGCCTGAACTCGCCATTGCCGTTCTAGTGCCCTTGGTGATATTCGCGATTTGGTGGACGGTGCGAAGGATAAGGAACGCACACAGTGACACGAAACATTAAGCAAGGCTGGTCTAGGCTCGCTCGCCTGGACGGGGCCATCGCTGCACCATCTGTCTAAGTAAAGAGAGGAATCTATGGAAATCGTCGAAAAACATGCCAGCTTCGACGGCTGGCAGGAAGTCTACCAGCACAAGTCCGACACACTAAACTGCACGATGAAGTTTGGTCTGTACCTGCCTCCGCAGGCAGCGCACGGAAAGGTTCCGGTGCTCTACTGGCTTTCCGGCCTCACATGTACAGAGCAGAACTTCATCACAAAGGCTGCAGCGCAACGCTACGCCGCGCAGCACGGAATTGCTATCGTTGCCCCGGATACGAGTCCTCGTGGCGAGGGTGTCGCCGACGACGCTGGCTATGATCTCGGGCAAGGAGCTGGATTCTATATCAATGCGACACAGGCACCTTGGTCCGCGCACTATCGAATGTACGATTACGTCGTCAACGAGCTTCCGGCGCTGATCGAAGCCAATTTCCCGGTTACAGAAGCCCGAAGTATCAGTGGACATTCCATGGGTGGGCACGGAGCGCTTGTCATTGCGCTGCGAAATCCCGGGCGCTATCAAAGCGTCTCGGCATTCTCCCCAATCGTCGCACCGTCCCAAGTCCCATGGGGTAAAAAAGCCTTTGAGGCGTACCTGGGAAACGATACGGATACATGGAAGCAGTACGATACTGTCGAGCTGATCCGCAATGCGAAGGAACGCCTACCCTTGTTGGTTGACCAGGGACTCGATGATGAATTCCGTGAGAACCAGCTTCGCCCGGAGCTATTGAGTGAAGCATGTGAGGCTGCTCATCATCCGTTGCAGCTTAACCTGCGGCCGGGTCATGACCATAGCTACTACTTCATCGCCAGCTTCATTGGCGAGCATATTGCACACCATGCTCAGGCGCTACAGCCCTGAGCGATAGGAGAGCGAGTCATGTTAAAGGCATCCGGCAAAAGACACCATGTCGTAATCGTTGGTGCGGGCTTCGGTGGACTTGACGTTGTCAACGGCCTAGCCGGTACCGATGTCGACATCACTATTGTTGATCGGCACAATCATCACCTGTTTCAGCCTTTGCTTTATCAGGTCGCAGGTGCTTCCCTTTCGACGTCAGAAATCGCGTGGCCGATTCGTTATCTCTTTCGCAAGCGTCCGGAAGTGCAGACGCTGATGGCGGAAGTGAAAGGGATCGACCATGACGCGCGCGAGGTGATTCTCGATAGCGGGTCACGGCTCTCCTACGACACACTAGTATTAGCCACCGGGGCCCGCCATGCATATTTCGGACACGATGAGTGGGAGGCATTCGCGCCGGGATTGAAAACGCTGGATGACGCCACGACAGTTCGCGGTCGCATACTCGTTGCTTTCGAAGAGGCAGAACGCGAAAGCGACCCGGAGAAACGCGCCGCACTCCAGACATTCGTTATCATCGGAGGAGGCCCTACCGGCGTCGAGCTATCGGGCACTATCGCCGAACTGGCTCGCGACACGCTAGCACGCGATTTTAGATCTATTGACCCTCGTACAGCACGTGTCGTCTTGATTGAAGCGGGTCCGAGGCTATTGCCGGTGTTCCCCGACGACCTCTCCGAGTACACGCGTCGCGCACTTGAAAAACTCGGTGTCAAAGTAGAACTCGGCTCACCGGTCACCGAGTGCTCAGCGGACGGAGTGTTCTATGGAGGGAAATTCCTGCCCGCTAGGACCATTGTTTGGGCAGCCGGGGTACAGGCGTCTCCCGCAGCTCGCTGGTTGGGCGCGGAGGCGGATCGCGCAGGCCGGGTTCTAGTCAATCCCGATCTGACCGTTCCGAACCATCCGGAGATCTTTGTCATCGGTGATACTGCCGCTGTCACGATGCCAGATGGAAAGTTTGTGCCAGGCATCGCTCCCGCTGCGAAGCAGCAAGGCAAGTATGTGGCCAACCTAATTGGTTGCCGGCTGAAAGGGAAATCTGCCATCAAGCCGTTCAGTTACGTGCACCAGGGGAACTTGGCGACTATCGGACGCAGTCTGGCGGTCATCGATATGGGGCGGGTGAAGTTGCGCGGCGCCTTGGCATGGTGGGTCTGGAAGCTCGCACACATCTACTTTCTAATTGGCGTTCAGAATCGCCTCAGTGTTGCTATGAGTTGGGTGTGGAACCACAGCATTGGCTATCGTGGTTCTCGCCTCATTATGCATCGAAGCGCCGAGACTGAAAGCACGCCGACTCACTTGCAGTTAGGTCGATCCAGCGCTCCTGACTAACGCCAGGGAGGCTTCGCAAGTATCGAACTGCCCGGTGTGCTCAGGATAAATTTACGAGGTTCTTTTGGCCGACTTATTCACCACTCAGCCTAAGCCACCGTTGGCAGATCTTTTGCGACCCAAGTCGCTGGATGACTTTGTCGGGCAGCGACATCTGTTGGGGCCAGGCAAGCCGCTGCGCCTCGCGTTCGAGGCGCACAAGCTGCACTCATTTATTCTCTGGGGGCCCCCTGGCGTCGGCAAGACGACCCTCGGTCGCTTGGCTGCCAGCGTGAGCGACAGCCAGTTCATCGCTATCTCCGCGGTACTTGCTGGGGTCAAGGATATTCGGCAAGCAATCGACGACGCCCAGGCTGCGCTTGACGGCCATGGACAGTCGACGGTGCTCTTCATCGATGAGATCCACCGTTTCAACAAGGCACAACAGGATGCCTTACTGCCACATATTGAATCCGGCCTTTTGATTCTCGTTGGTGGAACTACTGAGCATCCGGGTCTGGCGATCAACAATGCCCTTCTCTCGCGAGCGCAGGTTTACGCACTGGAACCGCTTTCTGACGGCGAACTACAACAAATCTACGACCGTGCGCTCCCTTATCTCCAGAGCGTAGTCTTGGATTCAGACGCGCTCGACTTGCTGAAAGGCTTCGCCGATGGTGACGGCAGAAGATTTCTGAATCTGCTCGAGCAAGTGACGACTGCCGCATTGGGCGCCGGTGAGAAGGTTGTCAGCGGAGAGTTTGCCAGGTTGTCCACTAGCCCATCGCTGCGGAGATTCGACAAAGGCGGTGACGAGTTCTATTGGCAACTCTCTGCCTTCCATAAGTCGCTGCGTGGCTCACAGCCAGACGCCGCTCTATACTGGCTCGCCCGCATTCTTGACGGCAGCGGAGACGTCAGTCAGGTTACACGCCGCATGGTCGTGATGGCGAGTGAGGACATCGGCAACGCTGACCCTAGAGCACTGCAACTGGCGCTTAATGCTGCGGAAGCCTACGACAGGCTCGGTTCTCCAGAAGGCGAGCTTGTGCTTGCCCAAGCAGTTACTTACCTGGCCGTTGCACCAAAGTCGAACGCATCCTACGTCGCATGGGCGCAAGCCAAGGCATTTGTGAAGAACGATGGATCGAGGCCTGTACCTCTACACCTGCGCAATGCTCCTGCCAATCTTATGAAGCAGATGGGGTATGGGATCGGTTACCGGTATGCCCATCAAGAACCTCACGCCTATGCGGCGGGTCAGACCTATTTCCCGGATGGGATGATGCGACACGAGTGGTATCAGCCAACGAATCGAGGAACTGAGCTCAAGATGGGAGAGAGACTTGCATGGTTGCGGTCTCTTGATCACGCGGAAGATGGCACTGCGGATCCCTGATGTCTGGAATTTATGCGTCACCAATGCCACTGCAAACCTGCGGGAAATATAGATGCCAAGCAAACGTCCTAGAGAGCTCTCCAGTTCCGTCGCAACGAATGGCTTCGTGGAAGTTCGCGGAGCGCGTGAGCACAACCTCAAGGACGTAGATGTCTCTATCCCGCGCAATGCACTGGTTGTGTTCTCGGGGGTTTCCGGCTCCGGAAAGTCATCTCTAGCCTTCGGCACCATCTATGCTGAGGCACAAAGGCGCTACTTCGAGTCAGTGGCACCGTACGCGCGGCGGCTGATTGACCAGGCGGGTGTGCCAGATGTCGACGCCATTGATGGCCTTCCCCCTGCAGTAGCGCTGCAACAGCAACGTGGCGCTGCCAATGCGCGTTCTTCGGTGGGAAGTGTGACGACCTTATCCAGCCTTGTGCGGATGATGTACTCACGCGCTGGTGCTTATCCGACCAATCAGGCGATGTTGTATGCCGAGGATTTCTCACCCAACACGCCTCAAGGGGCTTGTCCGACATGCCATGGACTTGGCCACGTATACGAAGTAACCGAAGCCACCATGGTGCCCGACCCGACATTGAGCATACGCGAGCGGGCAATCGCCGCCTGGCCGCCGGCTTGGCACGGGCAGAATCTGCGCGACATTCTAGTTTCCATGGGCTATGACGTCGATAAGCCATGGAAAGATCTGCCAAAGAAGGACCGCGACTGGATACTTTTCACTGAAGAAACGCCAACTGTGCCGGTGTATGCTGGCTTCACCCCTGCCGAAACGCGCGCCGCCCTCAAGCGTAAGCTAGAGCCGAGTTACATGGGGACTTTCACCGGTGCACGACGCTACGTGCTGCATACTTTTGCCAGCACACAAAGCGCGCTAATGAGAAAGCGCGTGTCCCGCTTCATGGAAGGCAGGCTGTGCTCAAGTTGTCATGGCAAACGACTCAAGTCCGAGGCGCTTTCGGTTACATTCGCCGGTGTAGATATTGGTGAGTTTATGCAAATGTCGCTGGATCGATTGCAGACTTTGCTGGAGCCAATCTCTCAAGGCGATTTCAGCTCCCATACGGCGGGGGCTACCACAGACAAGGAAGCGACCCGGCGTGATAGGGCCGAGCGCGCGGCATCAGGCCGTGCAACTCACACGGTCACACCGGATGTGCGGCGCACTTCTGCGCTTTCGGAGGAGAAGCGTCTTGCAGCTCAACGTCTCGCCGATGGCGTGGTAGCGCGTTTGCGCCAACTGCGCGGCCTGGGATTGGGTTATCTGACGTTGGACCGTGCCACTCCTACCCTCTCGGCCGGCGAGCTGCAGCGGCTGCGGCTCGCCACACAACTGAGTTCCATGCTGTTCGGTGTCGTCTATGTACTCGACGAACCATCAGCGGGTCTGCATCCCTCCGACAGTCAGGCTTTGTATGACGCGCTGGACAAGCTGCGAGACGCTGGAAATTCAGTGTTCGTGGTCGAACACGACCTAGAGGTGATGCGGCGTGCGCAATGGTTAGTGGACGTCGGCCCTGACGCCGGAGAGCGTGGGGGACAGGTGCTCTACAGCGGCGCCCCTGCAGGCTTGCGCCAGATTGCGCAATCGCGGACCGCCCGCTACCTGTTCGACGAGATTCCCACGCCTACAAGCCGCGGCCGGGAAGCTTCCCGCTGGCTGGAGTTGCAGGGGATTCATAGGCACAATCTGCGTGGCGTGGATGTTCGCATTCCATTGGGTGTGCTCACTGCGGTCACGGGCATTTCTGGCTCCGGAAAATCCAGCCTGGTTGCGCAGGCCCTTCCCGAACTGATGCTGCTGCATCTGGGTCATGAACCTGAGGATGACGCAACCGAAGGAGGAGCAAACGAGGGACCGGCAGTCATTGACGTGACCGGGGGCCATCTCGCAGGTGATGTGGATGCAGTGCAACGTTTGGTGCAGGTAGACCAAAAACCAATTGGCCGCACCCCGCGCTCCAATCTTGCTACGTATACCGGACTGTTCGATCAAGTGCGCAAGCTTTTTGCCGCGACGCCAGATGCGCGTCGCCGCCGGTTCGACGCGGGTCGATTTTCCTTCAACGTGGCCAAAGGGCGCTGCGATACTTGTGAAGGGGAAGGATCTGTCAGTGTCGAACTGTTGTTCATGCCTAGCGTATATGCGCCGTGCCCGACTTGCCACGGCTCGCGCTACAACGAGGCAACACTGAAGGTACTCTGGAACGGTCGTAACATCGCGGACGTGCTGCAGATGACTGTAGATGAAGCGCTTGATTTCTTCGCGAATGAAGAGATAGTGGCGCGCCCGCTTCAATTACTTGGGGAGATCGGACTTGGATATCTCCGCCTTGGGCAGCCTGCCACCGAACTCTCCGGTGGCGAAGCACAACGCATTAAGCTCGCTACAGAATTGCAGCGCAGCCAACGCGGGCGCAATCTCTATGTGCTCGACGAGCCAACAACGGGGCTTCATGCGTCGGATGCCGACCGGCTGCTAGTGCAATTGCAGCGCCTCGTCGACGCCGGCAATACGGTTGTGATGATCGAGCACGACATGCGAGCAGTAGCACAAGCCGATTGGGTGGTGGATATAGGTCCCGGAGCAGGCGACGAAGGAGGACGCGTGGTAGCGGCCGGAACACCTCCGCAAGTAGCTCAAGCGTCGGATAGCCACACGGCACAATTTCTTGCGCAGGAGCTCTTGATATCCGAGTCATCATCGGAAGCAAAGAGACTCGCGTCATTAGCGCCGTCAGCCGTGCGAAAGTAAGCTCGTGGAAATTTTCGGAAGATAGTTCGCCCGATAGATAATCCCGGACACTGATTATCCTAATACGAGTAAATCCGAGCCGGATGTCATTGAAATAAAAAAGGCCTGAAGACTGGTCTTCAGGCCTTACACGATAAACAGCCAACAGCTTACGATGCTACGCTAATTGGTTGCCAAAGATTTATGCTATCTAGCGGCCACACTGTATGCGTTGACATCTCTGCCCTTGGGCAGTTTATTCCGCGGTGAAGCTGTAAACAGCCAGCTTGTTGCCATCGGGATCGCGGGTATATGCTGCAAAGGCATTGGGTGCCCAGCCGCGCGGACCCACAGCACCTTCGTCGGGGCGACCCAGCGACAGAGCGGCATCGTGGAATGCCTTGACTGCCGAACGGTTCGAGGCTTCAAAGCTCACCGTAACGCCGTTGCCAACGGAAGCGGGTTGACCGTTTGCCGGCTTCAGGACGAAGAAGGTCGGTTTGCCATCGCCCCAGATCGAGCCAATATCTCCAGGGAGATCGGCAACTCGGGACCAACCCAGCGTCGCGAGAACCTTGTCGTAGAAAGCACGTGCTTCCGGCAGGTTGTTGGTACCAACGGTAACATGGGTAAAGGTGGTCATAATACTATTCCTCAAGGAATGTGGAGAAATAAAACTACCAATTTGGCTGATGCGACTTTCTTAGACGAGAACCGCGACTAGAATGCAAAGCCACCTGTTTGAAAATTAATAACAACCAAGTTTGACGAACATGCGTTCTTGTATTGCCTTAACTCACATCCAGTGAAACCATTCTATTGATCCATCCCGGATGATTTCGGCCAAAAACCATCCTTTAAGTAAAATGTGGAGTATGAAGAATGTCCCTCTTTTTGCATGACGAGCAGGCGAAACTGCGATCCCCTGCCGCGGAGTCGCGAGGCACTCCTGGCCCGTCGTCGATCCATCCAGTTCATCTCGTGATCTATCCGGGCTTCAAGTTGATGGAGGCTGTCGGTCCGGTAAGCGTTCTTAGCTACGCGAACCGTCATTTGGCCGCGCAAGGAGACCCGAGACGCTACGAAATTCGCCTAGTGGCACCGGAGCCTGGGAGCGTCTCATCGGATACGCTCATCTCGCTCGACGTAAGCTCGGGATTGCCTGAGAGTGAAGCACTGGCGACCGTTCTGATCGCCGGCGCATTGGACATTGAAACAGCAGTTGCTCGGGAAACTGCCTTGGTTGATTGGGTTCGACGACGGTCGCTCGCTGCAAAGCGCTTCGCTGCACTCTGCTCCGGAAGTTTTTTTCTTGCGACTGCCGGCGTCTTGAGCGGGCGACGCGCAGCCACTCATTGGAGCGTCGCCACATTGTTGCAACAGCGCTTTCCATCGGTGGAGGTCGATGCCGATGCCATCTTCATCCAAGAAGGAAATATCTGGACATCTGCCGGCGTCACAGCAGCTATAGACCTTACGCTGTCCTTCGTCGAACAGGATTTCGGCCGAAATCTTGCGCTAGCGGTAGCCCGCGATTTGGTTATCTACCTTAAGCGCCCCGGCGGACAATCCCAGTTCAGCGACCTCTTGAATAGTCAAATGACCGCGACGCCAGAAATCCGTGATGTTCAGACTTGGGTAAGCGCAAATTTGAGCAAACCGTTGCAGCTCGAAGATATGGCTGAGAAAGCTGGGATGAGCGTGCGCAACTTCACGCGCCTGTTCAAAGAGGAAGTTGGCATGCCTCCGGCTAACTATTTGGTTCGAGCACGTTGTGAGCGCGCGGCGACGCTCCTGCTCGACAGCGACTTACCGTTGAAAACCATCGCCTCTCGTGTGGGGTTTCCCACCGAGGAACAAATGCGCAAGGTATTTGTTCGCCACTTCTCGCTAACGCCGCGCGCTTACCGCGCTCGGTTTTCTACAACCAGCCTGAAGGCTTCGTAAAGGCTTGATGTGACGAGCCGTGTACAAATTTGACCTTCTGACGCGTTGCGGACGGTGGATAGGGGAACGCTCTGATGGTCCGGTCACTGGGACCAGTCTAACCACCGCACCGGTGACAGCAGATCAAGGAGCGCGAACAAGACACCATGGCTTGCGCCCCGCGTGCCGCGATGATCAATCCAACTTGACTTAAGCTGAAATCTCGCTCGAGCATCAACTCAGTGAACGCAGTGATCGGCCGCACAACCGCAGGATGGAATAGATGCGCTTTGATCCGGGCTTTCATAATCGACTCCACGTAAAGGGCAAATACTGAGGCAACGGTACATACATCGTTGCTGGCTGACGAGTTTGACTACATATATTGTTAGGATGATCATAGTGAGCGAAAGCGGACGATTTCGGACAATATCCCCTGTCCGGGAACCAGTCGGTCAAACGCGATACCTTCGCCGATATGCTGTACGTCCCATCGTTGCAGACGGACTTCCCACCGCTGCAAAAAGAGACCTTGGTACCTGAACAAGGTTTACGACCCCTGGATCGGCCGATGGCCGTATCCGGAGTAAGCTTCGTAGCTGTGCGCGATTATGATATTGACCCTATGTCGCGTACACATTGCCGGGGAGACAGGGTTACGGCGTACACCTTTTCCCTTTCTGCTAGCTTCAAAGCGCTCTTCTCTCGGGTGTCGCGACTTAGCCATTGGAGACTAAGGCGTCCAGCATCTGTGTTCACGGGTCTACGCCGAGCCTCGGTTCGGACTGGGTTCGGTGTTAAGCGGGCATTTTGCGACCTTTGCATTCCATCCGACCGTACCAGAGGATGGATCCTCCTCTTCAGGAAGCCCATAGACCGCTCCTATGGAATATATCCGCGGCCCTGACGGCCGCTCAAGTATCTCTACATCCAGGTTTCAACGATGCGGCCACTTAGCACAACTCCCTTCCTCGATTCACGATCGCTCGTTCTTGCAGCAGCAGAGAGCGCAGCGTCAGAGGCTCAAATCCTCCGAGACCGTGCTGCCGCAGTTCTGTGGATAAAGTCGCAGATAGCGAAGCACGGCATCACTTATGACGGACTTCTGGCGGCGGGCTGCTTTGGTCACAGCGAATCGGACGGCCCATGCCAAGCTGCCGGCGCCATCCGCTACCGCGATGCCACTGGTCATACCTGGGACGGCACTGGTCATACCTGGGACGGCACTGGTCATACCTGGGACGGCACTGGCGATCTGCCAAACTGGCTGCAACGCGCAGTGAACGCTGGACAGTCAATAGAGCATTTTGAAGTCGTACCGGAGAGCTAACTGCCTGTTAGCAGTCCCCGTAATTCTTCCGCCCGCTTGCCGCGATGGTGTAGGTCTCGCCGAGGCTACTTCAACCGAAAAAATCTCCAGGATTTCGCGGCCTTCTTCGTCGTTATAGCTTATACACCACCCACAAACCTCCTGATATTCTGATTCAATATCAGCCATGGCCGCTTCGCGAACGTATACGGGTATGTCACACCTCGGCCGACCACACTGGCGATCCGATGGCAGTGCCTGGCCTTACAAGCGAGAAGGCTTCGGTGGTGACCGCTCACCTGGTCGGCTAGAAGACGGCAGCGGGTGAGGGAGACTGGTTGCTGTGGGGGAAGAGCTGAGACGACCAGCGTGCGGGCGAAGATAGCGCACGGCTCGAGAAGACTGTCGGAATCTGCCGTACACGGGCTGATGGAAGGCAACACCCAAGCTTGCGCACAGGGGGCCTTCGGCTGTCCCTTTCATACCTCAAGAAGGATATCCTCCCAAAAGATTGTAGATATGCTTAAGGGAGGATATGTATCTGGTTATTCCATCGGCAATGTTCAATAGAGCCTATGTACCGGAATAACCTAGCGTAAGCGTGTCCCGAAGACCGTCTGTTCACATAAGGATCGGTTAGGCATTCTGATTCCCACCAGATCTGGTGGGAATCAGAAAAATGGAAGCACGTGCACGCGGACGGCGCCCGGGTTCGAAGAACTACTCCAGGGAGTTTCGGGAGATGGTTGTCTCCGAGGCCAACCATCCAGAGCGCTCGATCTCCGAAGTCGCCAAGGAGCATGGGCTAAACGCGAACCTAGTCGCCAAGTGGCGACGTGACCGGGCGAGCCGCGCCCAGCCGGAAGCATTACCGCAAGCCCAAGAGCAATCGTTCCTTCCCGTACAAATCGGGCCGCTGTCTACGCGGCAATCGGCTGTCATAGTTGAATGCGGAGTACTTCGCGTGCGCTTTGAAGGTCCGACCGACCTCGATGCATTGCGTGTCGTTCTGGCCAGTCTGCGAGACGTGCCATGATGCTGGGATTGCCTGCTGGCACGCGGGTCTGGCTAGCTGCAGGCGTGACGGACATGCGAGCCGGCTTCAATAGCCTTGCCGCAAAGGTTCAGACTGTTCTCGAGCGTGACCCATTCAGCGGACATGTCTTTGTCTTCCGCGGTAGACGCGGCGACCTTCTGAAGGTTCTGTGGTGGAGCGGCGATGGAATGTGCCTGCTCATGAAACGGCTCGAGAAGGGCCGCTTCATCTGGCCACAGGCAACGAGCGGTACGGTGTGCCTGAGTCCCGCACAACTCTCGATGCTTCTTGAAGGTATTGACTGGCGCCAGCCGATACGCACTGTGCAGCCCATTTCGGCGTTGTAAACCTCAGCACTGGCACCTAGACTGTCGGCATGACTTCTGCCGACATCCTTCCCGACGACATCGAGGCCCTCAAGAGTCTCCTGCTCGAACGCGATGAGAAGCTCAGGCAGTTGCAGGATGTTGTCGACTCCCAGCAATGTGCCATCGCGACAAGCAAAGCCGAGATCGAGCACCTGAAGCTGCTGATCGCAAAGCTGCGTCGCATGCAGTTCGGCCGCAAGTCGGAGAAGCTGGACCACCAGATCGAACAGCTCGAACTACGACTGGAGGAACTTGAGGCGGATGACGGCGCGGTGCCGAAAAGGGTTGCGCGTACGCCCCGCATACTGGCTGAACAGACACAGCGCAAGCCGTTGCCCGCGCATCTCCCGCGCGACGTACAGGTGCACCTTCCCGTGTCGGCAGAGCGTTGCGCAGACTGCGGTGCTCCGATGAAGCCGCTAGGTGAGGACGTCGCCGAGCAACTCGAGTATGTGCCGGCAAGCTTCCGCGTCCTCCACCACGTGCGCCCGAAGTTCGCATGCTCTTGCTGCGACAGCATTGTGCAGGCACCGGCCCCAAGCCGACCGATCGACCGAGGCATGGCAGGTCCTGGTCTGCTAGCTCACGTATTGGTCTCGAAGTTCGCCGACCACCTTCCGCTCTATCGACAATCGGTCATCTACGCACGCGAAGGTGTGGAACTCGACCGCTCGCTGCTTGCCAAGTGGGTGGGGCACAGCGCCGCGTTGTTGCAGCCGCTGGTGGAGGCGTTGCGTCGTCATGTGATGGCGGCATCGAAGTTGCATGCTGACGATACGCCGGTCCCTGTACTTGCCCCGGGTAACGGCAGGACGAAGACTGGGCGACTGTGGGTCTACGTCCGCGATGACCGAGCATCGTGTGACATGACGCCGCCAGCGGTCTGGTTCGCCTACACCCCGGATCGCAAGGGCATCCACCCTCAGCGGCACCTCGAATCGTTCAGCGGTACGTTGCAGGCCGACGCTTACGGCGGATACCAGGCCATCTATGAGAGTCAGCGAGTGTCCGAAGCCGCTTGCTGGGCGCATGCGAGACGACAGTTCTACGAGTTGCACGCGGCCCGGCCCAATGCCTTGAATACCGAGGCACTACAGCGTATAGGCGAGCTGTATGGAGTCGAGGAAGCGATCCGTGGCAAGCCGCCTGACGAGCGTCGGGCCTACCGGCGAGAGCACGCAGGACCTTTGCTTGAACAATTCCGCGCATGGCTAGCGACGACACTGGAGACACTCTCCAGGAAGTCCGATACGAGTCGGGCGATCCTCTACGCCTTGAACAGATGGCAGGCGCTGACTCGCTATTGCGACGACGGTAGGTTGGAAATAGACAACTTACCTGTCGAACGTGCGTTGCGCGGTGTTGCCATAGGCCGGCGAAACTATCTCTTCGCCGGGGCAGACTCCGGAGGTGAACGTGCCGCTGCAGTTTACAGCCTGGTCGGAACGGCCAAGCTCAACAACGTCGATCCCGAAGCCTACCTACGCTTCGTGCTGGCGCACATCGCCGACCATCCAATCAATCGCGTCGACGAACTCATGCCGTGGGCTGTGGCTGACCAGCTTCCGGCCCGCTCATAACACTGTTCGCGCCTACGTCAATACGGTGCTCACGCACCGCTTACAACCTAGCTATCCTCAATTGAGGATCTCTTTTTGATGCTCGCTGGCGAATTGCCCGCTGCGCGGTCGGGCAGCCAGGAAGGACAGGTTTCGGCGTGCACTTTCGCTGTTTCGATGCTCAGCTCAGGCTTCGGTGGCTGGTCTCGGGCGGTGGATTCGGGGTCGGGGTCGGGGTCGGGGTCGGGGTCGGATTCGGATTCGGATTCGGATTCGGATTCGGGGTCCGGGGTCCGGGGTTTCGAATATCGTGCATACCGTTGTGCAGATCGAAGTGTCTGACAGCCTCCACTACTCGTCGCAGCACACGCAGTTTCATCCACGCTTGGCGTTAGCTCAGCGTCCAACGTCCCGGGGAAGACTTACGGCAATACAGACATGAAATTCTCCATCGTGAACCAGGAGCGCCGGGAGGCCGAGCCAGGCCTTACAGGCACATGCCCCGTTTGTGCGGGTCCAATGGTCGCGAAGTGCGGAGAAGTAAAAATCAGGCACTGGGCTCACAAGGCAAGACGCACCTGCGATCCTTGGTGGGAAAACGAAGGGGAATGGCATCGAGCATGGAAGAATGAGTTCCCGAGCAGCTGGCAGGAAGTCGTCCAACGAAGCGAAGACGGCGAGAAGCACATCGCAGATGTGAAGACCGATTCCGGCTGGGTAATCGAACTGCAATACTCCTACCTCAAACCAGAGGAGCATCGGTCCAGGAATGCCTTCTACAAGAAACTCGCCTGGATAGTAAATGGCTCTAGACGCGAGACAGACCGCAAGCGGTTCAATGACGCGTGGAATGAGGGCCTACGACTTTCTTCGAAGTCCATCGTACGTAGGATTCCGCACGACGCTTGCCGCCTACTACGAGAGTGGGTTGACACGACGGCCCCAGTCCTCTTTGATTTCGGAGACGACACACCGCTTTGGTGGCTGCTCGCTAAAGGCTCAGGTGGGTACGCTTATGTTGCACCGTTTTCACGTGCCGAGTTTGTGGCAATCCACCGCAATGGGCCTACCGAGGCGGCGGCCAATTTTCAATCATTCGTGAATGACCTCGGGCGGCTTGTCACGACCTATGAGCATTCCCTCGGTCGCCGGCATTAGGATGCGCTCCCCTTCGAACCAGGCGGAGTTTCCAGAAGCCGGCGCATGGCAGATCTCGGGGCCGTTGGCAAAACGCCAGCTCGGCTACCCGAAGATCTCATGGGTCGGAACGTCAGTCGTCGCCCGTGTAAATTGAAGTGCGATATCGCGACGGTTCGCGGACAAGCTGCCCTCCTGGCCAGCCACTTATGTCCGGGCACATGCTCTGTCCGCGTCAGAAGCAAAGAGCCGTTTCGTTACTCTTCGCCAATCAGAAACCGATTCGGATTTTTGCCCAGCCATGCCGGCGCTCGGCCTCGGCCCGACCAGGTCTTGCCGGTCTTCGGGTCACGATATTTCGGCGGCACCGGTTCCTTGGCTACTTTCGCGACGCCACTTCCCGCGGGTCGACCGCGACGGCGCTTTCCTTGGATGTCCTCCAGGGACAGGCCGTATTGCTCCATCAGCGTGCGGATCTGCTCGATGACACCAGCGACTTCATTTGCACGTACTTCTGCGAGTTGGGCCTCGAGAGCTTCCTTCTGAGCGAGCAGCTGTTTGTAGGTCGCCATACGATGTTCTCCACGAAGTTTCTTGTGCAAGCTAGCTTAACAGAGTGAGCCATAAAGTAGGGCGAACTCGTGAATCTGCCTGTGCTTTCATATCGAGGCTGCATAAATTGCGTTTGCCGCGTAGTTTTGCCACCGCAAGCCGGTAAACGACGTTTAGGGAACATGGGGTACGGAGCCGTTAGCCGTTCTATCCCACTCAAAGATTGCAAATCAGGTGCCAGGTCGTTAAGTACCACCCAGCGGCCTTAGACGGCCGGCACGAAATGTAGTCAAAAAATCTCAGCAATCTCCAATATTGCTAAGATCTTCAGTAAAAAGCGAGAATGCAATATAACAATAGAGGAGTAGCCATGCAGATCGCCCGCGTCTTCAGCTTCTTGACCTACCCATCAAAGGGACGGGACGATGTTCCAGAGGTGACTGGAACCGAAATTCCAGTTGTCGACAACAAGCTGTGCCGCATGCTCGACGCGATCTTCAGTGAGGCCGACGCTGATTGCAACATCCCTATCATGTTCACCTCTGAACATGGCAACCAGACCAACGACGTCCGAACAGAGATATTGCAGATTCGCAATACTCGGCGGCTAACGCATGCAGCCATGCTCGGCAATCGGCTTCAGCGCGCCACAGGAAAACAGTCGGGGTTGGCTTTGTTATTTATCTGCCTTGGAACACCCCAAGACGATCGAATGCTCATAGCTCGATTTCCCGCCGATGAAGGTGTCGTTGCGGAACAAGCCAATGGCGGCTTGACCGTACAGTTTGTCGAACAGGTTTTCCTGAAAAGCGCGCACGCGTATAAGGCGGTCCTCTATAAGGGCGCGGATGGCAACGATTTTTGGGGCGGGCACGCAGTAGATCGCCAGATTAACCATGGCGCGAAGGCTGTTGCGGACTACTGGATCATCGATTTCTTGAAATCTGATCTTCAGTCTACGGCAGCCCAAGGCACCAAGCGCCTAGCGGTCGCCCTCCGAGCTGCGCTTTCAAACACCTCTAGCGCGAACGTCCGGCAGGAGGTTTCAATGGCAGCACAGCTTGCCCGCAACCTGTCCCCTCGCCTCGTTCTATCAATTCCGGAATGGTGTAACGCGCTGAACCTGTCCGAAGACTCAAAGAAGGCCATCGTATCGGAAGTCAAACCTTCGAGGCTGCTTGAAAGCAGATTCAGATTTGATCAAGGCGAGTTCAGCCGCCATATCGCATACAAATCGGTCGAACTTGACAACGGCGCGCTGCTTTCCGCCCAGGTTTCAAGGTTTGATGAGTGCTTCGACACCGAGGTATCCGATGCAGACCCTACCATTGTGACTTTTTCCACATCAGGGAAGGTAGTTGAGGAACGCCTCAGGAGGTCACGATGACAGACGACGATCTCTTTCAAGAGTACTCTGATAGGCACCGAGGAGTACTGAAGCCTCTTGCCCAGCGTCTGGAGACGTACATCGCAGACTGCGTGCAACAGCTTCCCCGTATTGACCGCGTCTCGGCAAGAGCTAAGCTACCAGACCGGTTCATTGCCAAGGCGACGAAACTACTTGACGATGGCAAGCGAAAGTACGATCAGCCCCTCGCACAAATTCAAGACCAGATAGGCGCCCGTATCGTAACGTTTTACCTTGAAGACGTCGTCACAGTATCAACGGTTGTTGACCGTTACTTCCATGCAATCGAGGCGCGGGACGTCATCCCCGATTCCGAAAGTGAATTCGGCTATGTAGGAAAGCATTACGTCCTGGCTATTCCCGAAGACGTGTTCCCCGAGGCCGATGGAGATCTACCGCGCATGCCGAGATTTTTTGAGCTCCAAATTAAGACTCTCTTCCAACACGCATGGAGCGAGGCGGGCCACGATCTAGCCTATAAACCCGTCATCGAGCTAAACAGCCTCCAAAAACGTCAACTTGCATTCACTGCAGCGCAAGCCTGGGGGGCTGATCAGATGTTTTCCACATTGTCCGGCGAACTGCTGGCTTCCAATCGCGCCCAGGACGCGTTACCGGATTAGCGACGAGCCGACTGCAGTTTTACTTCTGCAGCCAGACAAAGTTCTTGCTATTTCGCACACCGGAGAGGGGAGCCCTAAGGCTCAGCTGTCGTCACTAGCGTCGGCTGCCTCCCCCGCCACGTCACCATAGGCGTTGAGGTACTCAGCAATGACGTCGCCGTGGCATTTTTCCGGCTTACAATAACATCCCAGCCTATAGCCTCGTAACGACAACAGAAGAGAGTGCTGATCAGGATTAGCAAGAATCTGTTCCTCAAAGTAGCTCTTGAACTTCTCTATTACTTCCTCACGTCCGATTCCATTGGGTCCTCGGCTGATTTCGAATGGATTTCCCCATCTCGAGCCGCGCCCTATGTAGATATCGAACTCTTCATTTTTTCTGTTACGCACCGTCGTTATCGGGACGGCGAAGACACGCAATTGCTTCTTTAGCAACTTCGCAAAGTAAACAACGTCGTGCAAATCCTCACCACCCCAAAATACAACGACATGGGTGCAATCGGACACTAGCTTTTTTATTTTTGCCCTACTGAGTCCTACGGCGACAGTGGTGGAGATATCCTTTTCGGAAAAATAGCTCTGAGCAAAGCCTCTGGCGTCCTGAAGGACAACAGTGTCTGTTACGTCCAAATTGCCGATAAGCTTGTCGAGCTTCGCCGCGAAAAGCTTGGGACGGGCGAACCCTTCAGACAAGGCAACCAGCAGTGTCGTTTTACTCAAAGTCATCAAGGTTCTCGATTAAAACAAGTGCGATATTTTGAGTCGATTGTCCCAACGCTCATTAAGGTACTCGGCAGCCAGCCGGCGGTGGCAGTGATGCGGCTTGTCTTCACTGCATAGCAAGCAGCCTCCATCGAACATATCGATGTCGAGCTTACTTTCAACCCGTCGCTTAGCCAAGAGTTCGACATAGGCATCAGCATAGCTGTCCCATGTCAGCTCTTTCGCCATGTATTTTTTGAGCATTGGTGGCTCTGGGGCCAAATCTCGAAGTTCAAGGTACTTCGCGCCGACAAGTTCTGATAGGAAAAACTCGAGATCCGCCTTTTTCGCAAAACCCGCTAGCTGCGAAGTATTGTTCAGGCGTACATCGAGCAAAGTGCGAACTTCTGCCTTGCGGAGCAAGACAAAGAACTTCTCCGCAGTTTTTCCGGTAAAACCAATTGTTGCTAGCTTCATTTAAAATCCATCCGTTACCCAACCATAATCAACGACCGACTACGTGAGCTTAATGACTGCTGCGACCAACTTAAATCGATAGTCAAGACCATCGCCTAACGTTTTGGTGAGTGGTGCAGACAAGCTGATTGTCAAAAGACAAGGACCGAGATTATGCTTGCTCACTCCACGCGGCAGAAACTGTGCCTCCATCACGGGATCGGTGACCGTTAGCCAATATTGAATTCCATTGTATTGAAATCTGGCCTGGCACTTTAACCTGTCCCAAGGTTTAGTCACGTGCAGTTCGACCTCAGGGACGTGCACAAGCAGTAGAGAGCCTGGCCTGCTATTAGCAATGGCGTTTGGCACCTCATCATTCATTCCAGCAGAAGTGTGTCGTCCATTCTCGAACACTGCGGCCGGATTCTGAAAGCGACCGACGAGGTAGTCTGGCTCTACCTCTGCGACCTTCACCCAGTTTTGTACGCCGCTGATAAGCCAATTTTCAGTTTGGCAGCCTGAAGGTTTGTGACCCGCCAATTGAACATCGAGAACATCCAACACCTTCGGCGACGTGCCGTCCGTGTAGCTTTGCTCCCGCTCCAGAAGAGCGTCTTCAGGCCCGGATCCTATTGGTCTGACCCAGCCACCCAACAAGCCCGACTGAAGCACTTCCATGCCGGCCACACAATGCGCTCCTCGTTTGCGGGAGTTCGCCAAGCAAATAATGCGTTTCGTTACCATTACCCCTCCTACTTCGTTTGCTTATACGTTTTTCAGATGTAACAGTGTGTAAGTATAAGCAGCGACGCAGGCGACAAAAAAGCCCACAGGAGGGGTAGAAAGAACGTGTTGGCCGTAAAGCCTCAGCCCCCAACTTTCCTTCTGCCGAAGGCAGTGAACGGAACTACTTTGGCTTGCACTGAAGGCTCGTTCTGAGTCGGCCTTGGGTGAATTACGCTTCTGCTCATTGAGCGAAGCGTAGCTAGTTCCACCACCTCGTTGGGGCTGTCGAAGTAATTGATCCGCAGACCGCAGAGCATTTCAATATCACGCGATGAAAGCCCGAGAAAACGCGGGATGGCGTCTGCAGGCAAAACTCTTTGACCTATCAGCAATTCAACCGTACGCCTCAATAGACGCGGCACTTCGACCGTCCACTTGTCATCGCCCGGCTCCGCTTTAGAGCCCCAGCGGGCAGAGCGTCGTTTGAAGAGCGCAAGCTTCTCCTCATCACTCATCAAATGAAGGGCGTGCAAACGCATCATCATCGCAGCTACAGAGACACCCCACCGCTGCTTCAGAATGAGCAAATTGTCCAAGTTTCGAGGGACACGAACCTCACGCGCAAACGTCTCCGCCGGTAGCAGCAACGCACCAGCAAATTGGTGCGCCTGGCGTTCCATTTGGTTGTACCGATCGCGGTCATCCGTACGGCCTATGTACTTGTGCAGAATCAAATGCCCGATTTCGTGCGCCAAATCGAACCTGCTACGAAACGCATTGGCCTTATCCGCTGAAAGAAAGACCATTGGTCTGCCGAGATGGGAACTCCAACTCGATAGGCCCTCGATGGCAGTGATTTCCGTTTCTTCTCGAGCAATAATGATCCCTGCACCCTCAGCCGCTAGCGCGAGATCTTGGATGGGACCACGTCCAAGCTGCCATAGACTCCGACACTCATCTGCGGCGGCTTCGATGTCGGCGTCGCTAATTTGCTCCGGGTCCCGGAAGTCGCGTTCTGGCAATTTGACTTCCGGATAGTTTACGTAATCGCCCAGAAGAACCGCGGTTTCCTGAAGCCACTCCGTCCGAGCGTTGAGCTTTGATCGCGCCGTCTTCAACGCTGACGCATTACTTCGGTAAAGCGGTGCCGACACGGGCTTCAAAGGCACCCGGGTAAGCCATTCGGGCTGAACATTAAGAACCACAGCAAGACGTTCAAACGTGTCAGCTTCCGGAGCTTGGTCTCCTTTGCACCATTTTGTTACTGTTGAAGCAGCCACACCGACCAAACTTGCCAGTTGGCCTTTAGTCAGGCCGCGCGCGGCAAGTGCTTGATCAAGACGAGCAGGTTGTAAGTCTTTAATTCCCGTGGTCATTGCCGGTTTGAATCTGGGGCTGCGGCTTGAGTTGCGGCAGCGCGTTGTCGGGCTGGACAACAGTTTCAGGACGGTCGTACACGTCGAGCAGTTCAGCAACGGACTTTTTGTAAAGCCACCGCTGCAAATTGGGGGACGGCAGCGCGACCATGACTTGCGTCAACTGGGCCACACCGCTGGCGTCCTGCCCGTCCATGACACCCAGGATGAAGATGGTGCCGCCAGTCGGCAGCGGCACGTCGACATCAAAAAGGCTTCGCTGCACGTAGTGGTGTTGGATGCTGTCGTTGAATTCAGCCAAGCGCTTACGCGTCGCGCTACGCTGCAGATTCACCCATTTGTGGCCGGGAACATTCAATCGCACCACGTGGAACATGCCCACGCGCCCGATGACGAGACGAGTGCCGCGAAGAGGCGTCGGTTCGGCGCCGTGAGCTTCGAGGGCTTCGTGAAAGGCTTCGTTGATATGGAAATGCTTCACCGAGCCGGCCGCTGAGGGGCGGTGTCCCTGAGCGAAATCCGAGGCACTCATCCGTCCGCGTTCGTCCCCGCTGTAGTATGCATCCTCGAGCGCCATAAAGACGTCCCGCGGTACTTGCTCCACAATCAGCTGCTCCAGCTTTTCCAGGCTCAACTCAGGCGTACCGACCATTCGACCGTCCTCTGTCGTTTTCCAATGACAGGAATATTACCAAAAAAACTTTCGTGTAACGGGTTTTTTCGCAACGAGATTCCCCGCATAAGAACAATATCGGCTCAGTTTGTTTCCATAAATGCCTTATGCGGCACATTTATGTCCGCGCTCCGGGAATCAGAAACTCCTTCGCTAGCCTAGTCCTTAGGATGTTGAGCGACGTCTTTACAGCAAGGCCGAGGTCCGGGTCCGTACGTACAACATGGTCATGCACCCAAGCCGGCCACTCCTCAGGACAGTCATCAACCGCAATCCACGCTGCTGGTTGCCGTCTCTTCACATCGAGGAGAACTTGGTCCGGCCGGGACATACTTTCGAACCATTCCTTCCGCGTTTGGCGCCTGTCGAAGGTTCCACCGATGCATCGCGCCTGGAGGCTTTTCGACAGATGCGATGCCGCGAACTCATAGCCGCCCTCGAGTAGCTGCCACGACGTCGACAGGACAATCCGGACGTCAAAGTACGGAGCCAGCACCTCCTCTAGCAGTGGCACGTATTCGAAAAGGGTGTGCCCAGGATGATGCAGAAGCTCGATGCCATTTCTCGTTCGGTAGACGGCGTCAGGATGCAAGACGCCATCGAAGTCGAGATAGAGCACGTGCAACGGTGCGGATGGCGACTCAGCCGTCATGACAGCCGCCCCAGAGTGGGTATGCCGTCGTTCAGATGGATGCCCCGATACTTCCCGCCAAACATGATCTATCTCCTCGTCTTCATGGAGAGATTATCAAGGCCGTGCAATGTTGGGAATCTTCCTCAAGCAGCTTCCGGACTAACCGGCACGATTGCGCCTGTTGTGCTCGAAATTTGCTTGAGCGCGGCGGTTCTTCGCCTGCATCAGGCGCGAGCTGCTCATTCTCGACATGGGCAACCAGGAACGACGGTGAGAGTTTTTGTGCGCGCCCACTTCTAGGCGCGACCATAGCAGACGCATGGAGGGACAGCCCGCCCCCTTCGTCAATCGGCAAGATTGCGCCGGTTACACGAAACCTTTCACTACCCACGCAGTAATCGCAATACACTGCGCTTCCTCTGTCTTGCAAGAGAGTCGCTGTGGCGACGCTAATCATCATGCTAAAAGTCACTGTGGAAGTAGTTGGCCCAGCCGACATTGGCTCTGGAGGGAAGGTCGATACGGCCTACATACGCAGGCTCGACCGTAGCGCAGTGTCCGACTATGTCGTCCGCATCAGCGAACCGCCTTTCGCTGATGGGCAGGAAAGGACCCTATACGCCTACCCGCGCTTCGCAGCGTCCGTATTTGACCTGGTGGCCCGTGCATTAGCAGTAGGGTTGACTGGAACTGAAGAGTTGCCGCCGCGACCTCAAGTGCCGAGTGTCCCGATTCATCAGTCGGGAGACACCCGCTACGTCCGTCTTTCCGAGATCCCCGAGCCAGCGGCGACGTACTTCCGCAAGCGCATTGAGTTTTCGGGATGCCCGGTTATCGAAGAAGACCCCGAGCCAATGCAATGCGCGTATGCGTCGGATTGGCTTGCCTTCTTGGCCGGTCGGCGATAACCCCACCGGTTGCTGCCGAATCCCAGGACAACGATAGCGACCGAAGTGGCACCTGCCGCAATGGAGCGCCGCAGTGCCTCAGCATGAGGTGAGAGATTTTGTGCAGGAGTACACCGCGCAAAAAAATGCGCAACCACATGGGCTGCGCATTTGAGAGCTCTTAAGCCTGCCTTCTCGCTTCCATTTCAGCAGCCCTTTCCGGCATGAGGGCCTGGACCACCGAGTAGGTTGCCATGATGTTCACAAAGACATGGCGCAGTGGCACGCCTGGGATGTCGGACGTCGCCGCCTTCTGCAGTTGTTCGCTTAGTACCAAATCGTGCAGCTCGTATACGGTGCTAGCGCTGGGTACTGCATCCGGGCCGCCCCGATACGCTTCATTGCTGAGCCTGCCCGTTATGGCGTCGACCACAACGAACGATGCGTCCCATGAACCATCTCTTTCAACGTAGAACAGGAACGGAATACGTCCCGCTGTTCGCCAAACGTCGATTGCCTCCCACATCGTGACGTCGAGCATGTCTGCCACGAAGTAGAACTGCAAATCTCCCATCTGGAACCGCAGCGATTGCAGCTTGCGCCCCTCATCAAGGTCGATACAACCGAAGCCGAGATTGGACTTCTCATACGTCGAGCCCAAGAGATGCCGCTTCTCCTTGGGGATTGCGCACGTGAGCACGGGCATGTTGCCAGGCAGGCCTCGTGCTTGCCTAAACGGGGCTCCCACTTCGTTCAGAGCGCGCAGTACTGCGACGGGCAAACGATTCCGGCCCACAAAATAAGTATTTTCCATTTCCAATGTCCTGCTGAAGTTATGACCAAGGATTGCGCGCTCGATTCGAACGCGGCAGATGAGGCCCTCGCGGCGCCATGCACCGTCGTGGATATCTGCGATCTGCAACCCGTATAGCGCCAAAACTCCTGCGCCAACATGACCTAGGACGCGACAAGCCCTGCCCTTCAGCACGGGACGGATAGCGCATCCAGTGCGGCTCGCGGCGTCGCTATACGTGAGTATGATTCTCACGCTTCGATGCCGACTGAAGGACAAGCACCGTACCTGGCTGAACGCCCAGGCGCGGGAGGCTAACCTCGTCTGGAACTACGTGAACGAACTGTCGCAGAAAATCCTCAAACGTGAGGGCCGTTTTGCCAATCACTTCGAGCTGCAGAAGTTCACCGATGGTGCATCGAAAGAATGTGGCCTCCACAGTCACACCATTCAGGCTATCGGCAAGGAATACGTTACCCGTCGCAGACAATTCAAGCGCAACCGGCTAGCCTGGCGCAAATCCGGCGGCACACGCCGATCTTTAGGCTGGGTTCCATTCAAATCGGGTAGCGTTAAGTACCGAAATGGTCAGGTGTTTTTCAACGGCAAGCTGTTGTCGTTGTGGGATAGCTACGGCCTTAACGCTTACCAGTTGCGCGCCGGCAGCTTCAGTGAAGACAGCCGCGGTAGGTGGTATTTGAATGTGCAGGTCGAAGTCTCAAAAGGTAGGCACAAATGCGAGAGCTGCGCCTCGGTAGGCATCGACTTGGGTCTGAAGGATTTCGCTGCCTTCAGCGATGGCAAGAAAGTCGAAGCGCATCGATTCCATCGCGGCCTGGAGGCGGCGATCGCCACAGCTCAACGTGCAAACAAGAAGCAGCGGGTCCGGGCACTTCACGCCAAAGTGAAGGCACGCAGGAAGGATGCGCTACACAAACTTAGCACCTCACTTGTGAGAGAGTACGGTGCCATCTTCATTGGCAATGTGAACGCGTCCAGCCTGGCGCGGACCGGCATGGCGAAGTCCGTGCTGGACGCTGGCTGGAGCGCGTTTCGAATCATGCTGCAGTACAAGAGCGATGACGCCGGCGTGTGGTTCGAAGAAGTCGATGAAGCGTTTTCTACCCAGACCTGTTCGTGCTGTGGTTCGCGAACGGGGCCGAAAGGTGTCGCAGGACTTGGAATAAGAGAATGGACTTGCAGCGACTGCGGCTCAGATCACGACCGCGATGTGAATGCTGCCAAGAACATCCTCGCCCGCGGACGTGCGGGTCTGGCAGCAGGAATCCTCGCCCTTTAAGGCGAAGAAGACGTCAACCGGACTTACCCGGATTCAGAGAATGCCAAGCCACGAATGGTCGCGTGTGAAGGCGTATACCTCGAAGGGAAAAGGGCCGGACCCGTCGTTCGTAAGTAGACTCTAGCTCGCACCAACACTCGTTGCATCGGTCGATAAACCTGTAATCGCCCCGCTTCGAGGAGCCGAAAGATGGGCTGCCTGGCAGGGCGACGTCCGGGGTCCAGTTCGCTCATGCACAGCCTCCGAATCCGCTCAGAATTGAGCGGATTCCAGCGAAATGAGCGGATACTTGAGCGGATACTTAATAGTTGTGGCGCTTCAAGCACTCGTACGGCAAGCACCGAGCCAAACATCACGCTTCGGCGAGCGCGGCAAACCGCCGCTTGGCGATGCACTGGTCTCGAATCTGACGAGCGAAGGAAGCGCAAGGACTCGAGTATTCGATGCCCGCCGCCGCCCGCTCAAGGCCACGCATCACTTCGAGCGCCTGCTCACCGCAATCGAGCCCTATCCATTGCGCAAACTTCAACTTGGATTCGAGGCCTGCGCGAATGAACTGCTCGCAAATCCACTCCATGGCATCCTCCGCGGTCCTCGGACGCGCGAGCGTTGGCAGAGCCATGAGCATTCCTGCGTTCGCCTCATCGAATGCGCTTCGTTTCAAGAACTTCTCTACGATGCGCACCACATTTTTTGCATTCCGGTCGCGCCGCAGTGACACGGAAGACCACTGAGGATACTGTGTGGATACAGCGTTAATCACAGGCTGCAATTTGAAGTCGCGCCAGAAGCGCGGAAGCGGCTTGTAGGCGTGAGCCAAGGCGGAGAAAAACTCGCCGGCAATCACATCGATATCCTTCAGGCCACACTCGACCATGTAAGTGACAACGGCGTTCGCAACTTCCTCATAGACGTCGTCTGCGGTGAGCCGGTGGCTCGATTGTTCTTTGTTCATGCTTGGTGATTCAATTCGGTTGCGAGCCAAGCCGGTCAGCGACTCGCACAGGCGCTTTGCCTGTATGTAAGTGTAGGTTCGCGTATGCACCATGATTTGGGAGGCAACTGTTGCGCGCCCTACCCTGGCATGCCCGGTAGCGGAATATTCCTAAGCACCAGGGGCGTTCTCACAGTCGAACGGCGACGAACTTTTTTGCAACGAGGGCATACCGGTCTCTCTCAACCAGGCCTCCGCGTCTGTTCGACGCCAGCGAAGTGGAAAGCGCGGCCCGAGGTAAGCGGGCGCGGGCAACGTGTGAGGTTGTCGTTTGAGGCGGCGAAGGACTGTGGCGGGACTGACCTCGAGGATCGCGGCAAGGTCGTGCGCGTCGAGGTAGGCGGTCGATGGCGGTTGCATGCCGAGTATAGGGTGGAGCATCAACGCATGCTGCAGCGCCGAAGGTGGATCCGCAGCCACTGTGATTGCGCCATGAAGTGATCGTCGCGGGAAAAGTATGAGCGCAGCAATTCGATGCGCCCAGGAGAGGCCAGTCGCGTTACGGGACTCGCCAATCGACGTGGCGATACAACAGTCCGTCATGCAGGACATGCCCAAATGCACATCGGGCCCACCAGAATGACAAGTAAAAGAGAGGCTCGTCTTCGAACTCGCGTGCACGGGCCTCCCAAGCGTCGAAATCTGCAATCAGCTTCTTCGCTACAGCAGGACCTACGGGAGAGCACCCAAAGCTTCGATGGAGAATCTCGTAGAACGGCCCGCCCGGAGCATTATTGTCTTCGTTCTCTTGGTCATAGCCGACGAGTCTCGCCAGCGCTGCATCCCACTCTAAAAAATCGCCGTAGGTGAGCTTGTAATCGAAGCAATGCTCGTACGTGTACAGCGCATCGCACAGGTACTCCGGGCGAAGATTCGGGTGCATGCCGAAGTCCGTATCAAGTCTCGTAACGAGCTCGACGTTCGACCTGTCCTTTGCCGTCACCGGGTCGACCTCGTACGTGAACGGGTCAGGCTTTTCCTCCAGCAACTTCAGGCCTCGCAGTACCTTATAAACGTACATTTCCACTCCTGCATAGAACGTAGATCGTGAGCGCTTCAAGCGATGCGCTCACACAGCTTCGATTGGGCTGCAAGGCGTATAGGACGGGATGGAGTAGATGACAGGCGCTGAAATGTGTCAGAAGGAGTGGAAGGTCCTTCCCGTCGGCGACGTCGAATCGAGATCGCTCACGCAGGAAGGGAGATTTCGCCGCGGCGGCTATCAGAAAGATTTTCGAGGAATCTGTGCGATCTCCGGCCGGGCACCGACACTACGGAAAGCCGCAGGTCGTAACGTTGCGGCGCCCTCGCCTCTCAAGCTGTGACCCAGTTCATCTGCACCGCCCCGCCCTTCGCCGCATGACCAAAACAGCAGCGCAGCCACCAGAATGCGAGGTAGAACTCTGCGTCAGCGAACTCCTTGGCACGTTCATCCCACGCATCGAACTCGCCCAGAAGCCTGAGGGCAGTCTTCGGCCCGAGGGTGGCTGACGTCATCTTCGGATGCAGGAGTTCTCTGAAAGGCGTGTCTGTGCTCGGCTCTGCGTTTGCGCTTCGGTCGAATCCGACCATTTGTGCAAGCACGTCGTGCCAATCACGACCATCGCAGCCGATGGCAAGGGAGTATCGAAGATAGCGACCATACTCGTAAACCGCCTTGCGCATGAACTCAGTCGTGAGGTCGTTGCTCTCTGAGACGTACAGAAAGTTGCTGCGGTATTGGCCTGTTTCCTTGTCGAAAACAAACGAGTCCGAATCCAAAGAAATGTCTTTACGCAGCGTGAGGTTGTTGAAGACGTCGTAGACGGGAAAAGCGTAGTTCATCAGGAGCAGTCTGAACGCGTCCGCCAAGGTAGCGTGTCGACGCTCCCGCCTAAGCACGCGGCTCTGCCTGCAGAGGCGACCGGGATGGGCTGAAGCGGCTATCTGGACGGAGATTGCGAAGCTGCGGGAGTGCAGTTCGCGCAGGCGAATGGCCTACTTAGAAGTGTAGGCACGCGGAAGACCCATGATTTCAACATAGGGTAAGCGACTGTCCACCAGGGGACGGCCTGGCGGCTAAAACTCTGGGCGAGCCAACGCCTTTTGCGATGAGGAAGTATGCCGCGAAGTTACTACCGGACCTACCGGCTCGTAAAAGCTGCACTACGTGGTCGACTTTGGCTCGCCGGCGCGCCTCCTTTGGAGCGTCCGTATGGTTTCTTTGCGGCGTCGAACTCGTAAAGCGATACATTGACCCGCGCCATAACGTCGACTATCGTCATCTTCTGCAATCTGGAGCGCATGTGCTCCATGCGCTTAAAGCATGCGGCCTTTTGTCTCGAGTTCTTAGATGATGAAGGAGCCACGTGCGGATCCTTTTTCACTCTTCAGCGATGAAGTTGGGGGCTTGGCAAGTCTTATAGCGGGGGATAAACCGAACGGCTTTTCCAAGTTTCAACGTGCCAGGGTACAGCGAACGGTTACTTTTTTGAGTGCCGGCTGCTGGCGTCGAACGCTGCCCGTTGAAAAGTCGGCTTGCAACTCACGGTGAGCGACATACACTGCTTCCGTGCAGCGGCAGCGCTGCTCCTCTAGCTACCTCGATAAGCAGAACGACATTCGGTAGCGCAACTTCCCAACCATGTCTGCTCAGACGCCATTTCCCATGGCGTCATGCGTATGTGCGCCCGTCGACGACGCTCAGCATCCGGCTGCGCGCGTTACCTGGCACGGCAGCCGTCATTTTCCGGCTGGGATGACGCTCGTGTGTACATACGCGCCACTGCAGGCCCTGCTGCTCAACGCAGCACAAGGGGTACCTATGCCTATTTGGAGAGTGGAAGGCGTCGATGGCGAGCCGGAAATTCGGCTCTGCCATTGGATTGTCTACGAGACGGAAAGAGGTGAGCGCCACTTCGTTGGCCAGCATGTTGATGCCGGCACGGGAAGAGTCAGCTCTGCCATCCAGACGTTCGATGTTGAGTCGCGGACTGGCGTGACTCGCAGCGGCCGGCGATACGTTCTCTTGGGCGAGCCCGGCTACGACGCCGATGCAATGCACGTGTGGAACATGTGGTCGCTCGTCAACGCAGTTGTCACGGCAACAAACGTTACAGACGACTATGCGCCTGCCGCAGGCGAAGCGATGCCTGGCGATGCGTTGCCCATAAGCGAACACGACAAAGGCGCTGGCCATGACCAATGAGACTGAATCCAAGCTACGAGACGCGCATGAGCGGTGTGTGGAAAGCTGGCGAATACTCGAGACATATCGCGCCCTACATCTTTTTGGTCGTTTTCGGTCCGAGGGTGCCTACTGGGCGACGCCGCCAATCTTGCGACTCGATGCGGCACGCCAGGAGGTCGTCACGGTAGACCGCGCCGTGTATCGCCTTCTCGGTCGGCCCGGTACAGGCGATAACGCGGCGAGCTTTATCGTCCTGTGCTCTGCCTTCGATGAGCGACTGTTGGAGACCAGGGATGTCACCAGCGAATACTTCGACGAACTCGAGTCGCTTGGAAAAGTTGGCGTCGTGGCTGCCGGGCGGCACTTGGTCGCGGCAAATTGTAAAGATGCCTTGCGTTCCTGCGTGGTTGACCTACGCTCGTCGCGTGGGGTTTTACACAAACGTTGATTAAGAGGCATGCGTAGCGATGGCTACGATATCGGTCTGGTCGACGAACCTTTGGAGAAGAGGAATGGGGGCTAGCGCTGAGAGCTGCAAAAGCAGCGTGAAGGGATAGCTTCCATTGATAACCTGGCGCTCCGTCGCGTCTGGCTCTGCTTCTACCCCAAGCGGATGCAATCGGTTCGAGAGCTCTATGAACGTAAGACGGTGCTCAGATAGCAGTTCAAGGAAGAGTCTTCTGGCTACATCATCCCATGACTCTTTCTTGGCGCGAACACACAGCGTCGAAGGAACGTCGGCTCGGACTGCATGGAGCAGCTCGAGGAAAAAGCTGCATCGGAACGAACCACGCTGGACCTTGCCTTCAAGACCGCGAGCCGATTCGGTAACGCCCTCTGCGGCAAGCAGAATGACCAACTGCTCGTACGAAATTCCCTTACGTACAAGCAGTCCGCGGGCAGTGCGTGACGCGAGCCGCGTCCACGGCGATTCGACATTGCTCACGCTGGTCCTTGAAATAGTAGTGCCCCGTTCAAACGCTCAGCGGACGAACGGCAAATAGCCGACTCCACAAGCAGAACTACAGTTCCTCAGTGGCAGAGCCTGGCTCTCATGAACGACGCGGCATTGGCATGCGACCCAATCCTTAGAGACGGATTTGTAGTCGTTGCCGTGCTCGCGAAATTTCTGAGCGAGGCTTGACGTGGCCACTCTCTATCTGAATCCGGAAGGGATTCTCTTCCCACAAGTATCGCCGGTAAAGCCGACCGCAGCTGCGATATCAGACCTTGCCGAGAATGCAGCGAACTTCGATAAAGCTCTGCGCGCGTTCCCAGCAACCAATATCGTTCTTCACTGCTGGTTTGTCTACTACCTAGGCTACAGGTCAACCGTCGCACGTTTGTCTGCGGACGCTCAAGCCCGAGTAGTCGGCGCAACGGTCCCAGGCAACCGCCTCTACCGGTCCCGCTCATCGTTCGGCGATTGCAGGCGCGACTGGCTGTATGCCGACATCAGACGACGGGCTCCGGCACATCCCATGTTGATGGACTGGGATTGGGGCCAGGTACGACCGGGAATGCTGGAATTCAGTCTGATTCTTAAAGGGAAGAACGCCCGACTGTCTTATGGCGAGCTCGATGCGCTCCATGCTTTGATGCGTGACGCCACAGATGCGGATGCTGCCGAGGAAAGCTTCGGATGCGTGGTAGCGAGGAGCGGCCAGCCCCTTGGCTGCGGATGCGAGGGAGAGCGATTGCGAGAAGCAACACCCGACGTACAGACGTGACTATTCGCCACGCATATTGCAGCGCGGTGTCGAGAAGGGTAAGATTGCAATCCGCGCAAAAATCGAGCGCAAGATGGGACAACTGTTAACTAAGAATTCTACATGAATTTAAGTTAACTGGGGGTCTTTCTACGCTATACCAAATTGCGATTTTACTTAAAGCAGGACGACTCCTGCTTGCACACAGTAGCGCCTAGGCAGCTACGGGAGAGTCAACAGATAGCAGTGCTTTAGATGCGCTCACCAGGGTGAGCGGGAGCCGAAAGGGCCCCAAAAACGAAAAAGGCGGCACAGAGCTCGAACCTCTGACCGCCTTAGGTGCGAGCACTTGGCACGCGGACCTGTTGCCGCCAGTGTCCTCTGCTCGGCCGATTTTGTCAACCAGAGATTGGGGGGCGGCACCCATCCGCCTCGACATTTTGAGAAAAAGGACACTGCGATGCCTAAAACCGCTCGCAATCCGGCGGGGCAATCCCGCCGAGTCGATGCTCCCATCGTCGAGAACCAGGCCGGCCTACTTAGCCCGGAGACCGCAATCGTCAGCGGCTCATTCGAGAGCGTCGTCATAGACCGGGGTCCGTCCAGTAGCCCTGTATTTCGTGGCTGGCCTGGCATAGCTCGCGCTCCGCGCGACAAGCGCAAGGCCAAGGCAGGCGGTCAACCCGAACAGGCTGTTAAGCGCTCCGCCTCGTTGGAATTCCCCTTTCTTTGCGACACCCTATTGAAGGCCATTGCCTCGTTCAATGCCGACAATGCTGGCAGCAAGACGCTGACCGAACACGTTCTCGCCAAACTTCCGCATACGAAAGCAGCCATCGAAGAACTCAACGCCAAGCTGCGAGCGCAAACCTCGACGACGCCCAGCCCCGCGGCTTTCCAAAAGTACATCGCGCGCAAGGCGACTCGCCGGAAGAAGCCCATACCCGAGTAGTCGTTCTCAACTGGCCGCAATCGTACTCATCCCCAAAAGACAGAAGTCATTAGGGGGGATTGCGTTCGGCCGTGCGCTGTAGGCGACCGCGGCTCCTTACCGTGCCATCTGACATGGGGACGACGGTCGTCTACACCATCCCAGAACCTGTATCGCACTAGACGACAGAAGCATCGCCGCTTTCGTATCGAGCGATGCGTAGCGAGCGCGCTCACTTTATAAGCGCTCAACCGATAGGGATTAGAAATGTCAAGAAATCGTGAGAGAACTCGTCGACCCCAAGCGCTTGAGCGGTCGGACCTCGACCATCTCATTGAGGACCTCCGCCATCCGGACTCCCGCTACATCTTCATTGACGGGGGACCTTTTCAGCGCCCGCCTCTCTATGGGGGCCATTGCATCGTGCACATCGGCGTAGCGCCACCACACGCAAAGCAAACGGCCGAGACAATGTTGCTGCGCGCGAACCTGAAGCAAACAGACCTTTGGCTCGTGGACGATTGCGATTCATCGCATCGTAGCTCTCAACGCTCATTGCAGTCGAAGCTCCAGAAGGCGCCTAACGTGCCAGGTGGCTCAGAGGAACCTCACAAGCACTAATGGCGGAACCGCTACCCCTACCACTCCTGACAGCGAGCAGACCTTGGGGCTGTCTTCACTCAACCTACCGCCACGCTGTCAGACCACGCCTGAGATTTTTTGAGACCCATCATGTCCGAATACGCTTCGCCCAACAGCCAGGTTCCTGCCATCAAGGTCCACGAGCTCTACCTTCCCAAGGACCACAACGCGTATCTGAGCAAAATTCAAACGTTCCCGAAAAGCACGAAAGAAGCCTATGACACGTTGTTCAACAAGGGAAGACTTGGACGGAGTTCATTAGAGGACATGCGTCAGCTGCGGGACGACCAGGAACTCTTCATCCCTCGCACATGCCACCTTGAAGCCGCCGAAAATCTCGTAGAGATAGTCGCAGACCGGTACCTGCACGAGAACCCGTCGTCGCCGGATTACTATGCCCGTGTAAGGCACCATGCGCTAGCTGCCCGGGTTCCATCGAAGATTGCCCCGGTCGGAAAGGCTCCTGTCGCAGGCAAGTGCTGCATAGTGGCTGGCCCTCCGGGCATCGGCAAGGCGGCTTTCCAGCGCGAAGTCATCAAACGATTCAGTGACAAGAAATTCCACGAGCATTGGAAGGTCTCCGACTCATTGGAGTACGCGCAGCAGTTGGTGTACATCGAGGTGCCCTTCAGCAGTAACGTAGACACGCTCATGCACATGATGCTTAAGCAAATCGACGCCGGCTCTAACGGAGTGACGTGGCAAGGGGCGCAAGGTCCCGCGGCACGGAGTCAACTGTTGAAGCCCCGACTGTTCTCTAGCGCGACTACAAGGGCTCTCGGGCTTGTCTATGTCTACGGCATAGACGCCAGTGCGCTGTCGGCCCGCGGTGCAATCGAGTCTTTGGACCTGCTTCAACAGTTTGCAGCCTTCACCGGCGCATCAGTCGTTTGCTCATCCACATACGCAATCTGGAACCTGCTCGACGGAAAGCTTCCCAGCGCATTGAAGCTTGGAAGCGGTGGCATCCATCGGTTCGACTACATTCCGCTCGGACCTGACTGGCACACCCTTGTCAGGGCGTTCTTGCACCGGCACAAATTGCGCGTAGTTCGGGAAAATGTTGACCCGCAGACTGAAGCACAAATCCCCGGACTGCTCCAACTGCGAGAGCTGAACATTTCGGAGGTCGTTCAGATCGTACCTACTTGGTTCGAAGTAGAGCTGATGGCGAAGGCCTTGGGAGTGCCTGCGCTTCTTTTCGATTTTCTCGCAGAGCTTTGGACTGTCATGAAGAGGAAGCCCCGGAACCAGGACCTGATTGAGGAGGCCGACCTCACCGAGGCATCTAGACGGTACATGTCTAGCAAGCGGTTTGTTGTCGGAAATCTGTCACTGCTGCTCTCCAAACAAACCTGTTCCAGCAAGGAAACCATGATTTTCGCCGACTGGATAACTCCGGAACAGCGAGCACACCTGTGAGCTTCGGGCGGTAGGCAGCAATGGTACCGTGGATACACACGCTTCCTCGAGCAATTCCGGGAGAGTCATTCAACAATCTTTCGGAGCGCATTAGCGAGCTTTCCGGCTTTGCGACGGACCGAGCCTTCATGGTGGCGACCCAAGGTCTCGAGCTTCGCAACCTGCAGGCGCTCCCGAAATGCCTCGTGCGGTTTTGCGAGGCAACGGACAACGCTTACGGCACACCGCTTGAGGTTGCGGAGGCCTTTACACAGCTTCCCTACTTTGCGTCAGTTCTTCTGGCGCAGGAGGAGCACGCGCTAGTGCAACGCATTCTTGAGTCGCGGCCAGGTCCGAGTCGTCCGTGCCATCTACCAATACTGATGTCTTCCTCCCCCTTCGCAGAGCCACACTGTCCAGATTGCGACCGGCGGTACGGCATTCCCGTAGTTATGCGCATCCATCTACCGCCGTACGTATCTCACTGCGCGATTGATGGAGGTGCGTTGATGGCTACAACCAACGCCGGCGCCTACGATTCGGCCTGCCGCAAATCATCGGCGTTCCGTGACCGGAATGGTCTCGAGTTCTCTCGTCGAACTGCTTCCCTATTCGCATCCGGTAGGCAACCGGGAGCCCTGCGTTTGCGGCTGGTAGAGCGATTGGACAAGAGCGGCTTGCGCCTGAAGTCCGGGCGCTATCGACGGCTGGCAATCACCGACGCAATCCGGCGGTGCTTTGATGAGGGATTTCCTGACGCGCGCCTAGACGAATTGATTCAGTCTGGGCGCAGTGTGGAGACCGCCATTGATGCTCTCGCCCGCCCAGGCCGCGGACTACACCCAGTCTATTACCTCCTCCTAGACTGGATGCTCGATAGTGCTGCGGCTCCGAGGCTATCCCACTTCGTCACGCCGAGACGCACGCCGTCAGAGCGCTTGTTGGAAGACCGTCTTCCGTATCGCGAGCGTTGGCTCCTTGCCAGCACTCTGAACCCGGGATTGGGCAGAGGACAGGTTCGATGCCTCAATCCCGCCTTATGGAGTTGGCTATATCGCAACGACAAGGCCTGGCTCATGAGTCATCAGACCGAGTGTCGCGCACCAAGGCCGCGGTGCCTTGACAAGCAGTTGTGTAGCCCTTTGACGGAATCCCTTCGAGACTCAGCTCAATCGGCGGCCACGGTCCTGGATGGTGGCTCCACGCGCCCAGTGCGTCGGTCGGTAACCCGCATTTCGGAAGCAATCGGCTTAACTAAGCATGAGTTCGAAGTGCTTGCAAAGCACCACGCTGAGGTTCGGACGTTGGTCGATGATAGGCCCGCATTCGTGGAGCGCCGGCTAGCTTGGGCTGCCCGCGAGCTTGTTTGCTGCGACACGGCTCCTTCGCAATGGCGAGTCTCTAACAAGGCATGCGTGCGGCATGCCAAAACACAAAAAAACTACAACACCCAAGGTGCTCAATCTTCCAATTCGACTGGCGATTCAAGATGGTGAACCAGTCACGAACTACATATTCCGCGTTTGGCCTCATTTGAGCTCCGAACAGTTGAAGCAAATTTTGCAGACGCAAGTGGGTGACAACCAAGCATCGCGCCTGTCTTGGATTCTCCCCAAGAACCTGGACACGCTGGCAGGTCTACTTAGTCCGAGCTTGCAAGGGGAAAATTTACTACAGACGAACACTCCTACTCCGCTATATCAAGCATTTTTGGCCGGAAGCCATGCTCAGGAACTGACCGACTATGGACTGACCGGCGCCAAGCCGAAGCTCTTCCATCAGCGACAACTGTCGAGTCACAACCGTCGGGTGTGGGGCCTTGCCCTTTGCCCTACCTGCGCAATGGAAGATAGAAGACGCGTTGGTGTTCATATCGTGAGACGCACGCACTTGCTCCCTAGCCTATCGGTCTGCCACAAGCACGGCGAACCATTGTTGGAGGCCTGCAGAAGCTGCGCCTGGGGACACCGGCATACCCACATGCCACTTATAGACGCCAGACAGTGTTTATGTGGGGCTGGACTTCGCCCTCGGTATAACGCCATTTCGTCGAGGGAGCAGGAGAGCGACCAACGCTTGGGTAGGGTGATGAAGAATTTGTTGACTACCGACTTCAGCCAAAAAACCTCGACCGACTTAGCCGTTCAGTTGCAAGAACGAGCGAACGAGCACGGACTGATTCACCTTAGAAACAGGGGTTATCTTTTGCGAGAGTTCCTCTGTGACACTTTAGGGCCGACCTTTCTGCAGCGCCACGGGATTTCGATTGGAAGCGACCCCAGAGGTGGAACGTTCTACCAGCGACTTCGGGCGGGAGAGCCAGTCGGAAATCATGTTGTCGGGTCCGTCCTGACCCTTGCGTTTCTGGGCGATGCTTTTTGTACCACTGGAGCGCGCCGGCACCCGCTTGAAGACTCAGCTATTCAACAAGCGAAAGTACCGCCCGCGCGCGTGAGACGCAACTATGTCGCACACGCGGATGAGCATGGCGTTGTCTTGCTGCACGCTAAGACCCTCACCAAGTCCGAGTTCACATTGCACTGTCGCGGCCTTCTCGCAAGCTTGATGGCTCGCTTTCCCGAGGCTTCGCGAACAATCATCAAGGGGAAGCTCAGAAGCAACGTCTGGGAATGGCTCGTCGTCCATGACGCCGACCATCTCAATCGAATGCTTCCTAAGCCAACTAACGCAACACCTAGTAGGCACCCAGACAAAGCCGTTGCGGCCGCGATGCGTTTCGACAAGTCTCTATCCGCCCACATGAAGAGCATGCACAAAATCCTCTGGGCAGCGCAAGGAATTCGCCAGTTCCCAATTTCCGCACGCCTACTGACTGAAGGACATCCTCAAGCTTCCATCATACGGTGGGACTCAGACTCCCTACCCCTTTCCCGCGCTGCGAGACTTGAGCTAGAGGAAACTGCTCCGGCGTTTGCCAGGCGTACGTTGAGTTGGCTTTGGGTTGAAGAAGGACGACATGAAAATTTGGATTCCGCGAGGATTGCGGCGACTGAGGTGGCCGATGGAGACCTACGACGTGAGCTTCAGTATGCGCGGAAGCGACAGAGGAGAAGACGCAATGAAACTACGTGAGCTCATGGACATTCCAGGCCAGTTGCCATGGCCGTTGCGCTTTCCGTCGCTAGACCCACGTCAAGTCCCGACGGGTCGAGACTACATCCCATTTCTTCAGGCCCGGGACGTCACCGGGAAGGGGAGCATCGCAAGTGACAATCCGTACAGCAAATGCAGCACGAACTCTGTGCCATCACACTCGGGGCTCGAGCAACGCATACAGCTCGCCTGCTTCTTCTGCCCGCACATCCTGGATATTCGGGCGCAGTACTACTACTCGGACACTGCGATGGATGTTCGCATCGCCAATGGCTATGTACCTCGGCGCAACGAACTCCCTACATTCGACTTGATGCTGACCATCCTCAGTCCCTGGACGAAAAAAATCGTCTACCACGTCGTGGCAGTCAAACCAGATGACCTGCACGACGACCAAGCCGTCAAACGAAGGAAGGAGCGCGACGAGAACGCATGTGCGCCATATGGTTTCACATACGAGCTTCTCGGCGCGAAAGACTTCTCGGACATCGAATGCGGTAACTACGGTGCCCTGTTTGGCCATTTTCGCTATCAGAACCTGGACGCCTGCTACGTGCCGGCAAGAAATTTCGCCCGGCTTGTGAACTCGTCAACGGCGCAGGGTAGTGCCGACCGCGTTCTTGGCATGGTCGGAAAGCGATTCGGAGCGGGCCTCCATGACGCCTACAGACTATTCGCAGCTGCCGTGTTCTTCGGATTTGTCCGGCTTGATATGACCCGACCTTTTCGTCCGCAGAAAGAACTCGTCATTCTGTCGCGTAGGAGATGAAAGGAGGTTTTATGGCGAACACTCAATATGTCGCGCTATGCCCGTACAAGAGAGGCGCCCTGCTAAAGATGGAGGTAGGCCGCGGAAGATATACGTATTGGCGCTACCTCGGATACTACGCGGAGACACGTAGTTACTACCTCTTGCCAGTGACACCCGGTGAAGGTCCTCCTCGCACATGCTTGCCGCAGAAGTGGCCAGCAGTCCATCTTCAACCAAGGTTTAGCAAGGATGTGCGCGGCACAACCGAGTGCGTCCAATTCGATTTCATGAAGGTTGAGATTGACAAACTTCCCGAGGCCGAGGCGGCCCGACTGAATGTCGTTATCGACCTGCAATTGGCTCCCATTGAAACTTTGGTCAATGAGGAGAATTTCATGTCTGTGGTCGCGGACAAGAAGAAGCGGACTACGCTTCTGGCGCAAGCTGGAGAGTCGACAGGCATGAGCGACGCGCAACTTCGCGAGCGTCTAACCCGCTACTGGTGGTTCGGATGCGACCGGAACGCAATGATTCCTTTGCACCAGCGGAAAGGCGCGCCTGGAGTATCGCGACTCGGTTTTGGACGGAGTAAGACCGGTCCTCGTCCAGCCATTTACGAAGAGTCGGGGAAAGAAATCGACCTAGGGATTCAGTGCAGTCCCTTACACAAGGCCATCATTCAACGAAGCTACAAAAAGCGAGTCCTAAAGGGTCGAAATTCCGTCAAGAGAGCATATGCGGCCGCAGTCGAGAAAGATTTCGTCACGAAGACTCGAAAGAACGGGAGGATTGTTTCCGTTTCGTGGGCCATCCACCTCATACCGAGCGTGCATCAGTATGAGTATTGGGGCAGCCAAGCCATCAATGATTCTGAGAGCCGCAAGGAAAAGGCGGGGCCGAAGACAGCGCGCAACAAGATGTCGCCGCGTCGCGGCGATGCGTCCGACATTCTGACGCACTCAAAGCTAACGCTGCTCCTGGATGGGACCGACCTACCCGTATACCTGGTGAAAGAAAGGAATACACATCAAGCGATTGGTAAGACCAAAGGGACGTTCGCAATTTGTCTCGGCAGCGGCGCTCTCGTTGGATTTCACATCGGTCCGGGAAGTGAGAGTACCTCGACTTATAAGTACGCCCTGCTCAGCGCTTGCACTAGCAAAGAAAAGATTGCCAGGGAATATGGACTTCCTTCGACTGATGGACTGGTCTTCGGCGATTGGGACGCACTTTTCATAGATAGAGGACCTGCAATCAGCGAAGCCTATAAGAAGAGCATTGTATCTCAAATGAGGATGGAGCGAGGTCTGGCGGAGTCGTATCGGCCTGAAGCAAAGGGCACCGTTGAGAGCTTCTTTGCATTTCTCAAAGATGAAATCAGAGCCAATGTCCCCGGCGCGTACTCACGGCGTAGGGATGAGCTCTCACAGAGGGCACGCGAGGAAGCTAAGGATTCTGCTGTCGTTACCCCTCCTGAGTTATACAGGTGCGTGCTCTTGGCGATTTCAAAGTTCAACTTGCTGTCGGATGCAAAGCCTTACTACACGTCCGAAATGCTTCCCTTCAAAGTTGAGATGAATCGTGCTGCCATCTGCGTGCATCTACGCAGTATGCGGCGCGGAGACGCCATTCCACACTGGGAAGAAGAAGCCTTGCAGTACAAGCTGCTGGACTATACCGAGTATGCAAACAATAAGGGGCGCATCGGAGTCAAGTCAGTCGACTACTTCTCGACGGTGCTTGGGGAAGTGTGGGACAGGGCGCCATGGATTCGGGTCAACGGGAAACTTAAGAAGGACTGCGTAGCTAACGTCGCCTTCTTGCCAGGAATCCCAGACCAGATGGTGTGGATGAAGGACGATGGGTCGACCGAGATGCTTGAGATTACGAGGCATAGCAAGAAGGCCTATGGTGGGATGACCGAGACGGTGCAGAAGCACACGAGAACAACCTATTTGGCCCTCGAACAAAGAAACTTCAGAAAATACATCCGCGGCCCAAATATGAAGGCAAGCCACGAGATGCATGGCAGTTTGCAGCAATCGGCCAAGGACCGCTTGCGGAATGGCGTCCCAATAGCCGCAAACATGGGCTTTGCCGAGTCACGGAGGGAGTTCATTGAGCAAAGTGAGAAGGAGCAGGCAGAGAAGTTGAGGTCGCGACTGCAGAAGTCGGCGCCGAAACCAGAACCGCGGCCCAAGGCCATTGCTCCTTCGCCCGAGGTTTGCGCTCCAGTCGTCGACCTGACCGAGCTTTTCGACGCAAACTTTGGCGAGTGAGGCTGAAGGGCCGGCAGCGCCCAGATGACACGCAGCGGCTCAGGATGACGAAGCTCGATGACGGCATCCTGAGCATGTCCTAGGCGTGTTCGAGAGTTCTGGAGAAGCAGCTCATTTCCCGACATGGCGCGTTAAGCTCGAAACATCGCCGGTACGGTGTTTTTCGCCAAATCAAAAGGTTACGCGTGCTTTTTGCACTTTCTAATACCGAGCTACCTCCCAAAAAAATCTCTGGTGGCTGGTAACCATGGAGCCACATTTACTCGAAAGTACATTTATTTGCTAAGTGCTTGATTTGACAGTTTTTTGCCTCGCTTTTTGTGACATATGATGCAAAAATTTGGGCTTATTAATACTTTGGGCCACATGGTGCGACCTTGTGGCATGCTGACGGGATCTCGTATATGTTCGAATATATCCATTATTAAATATGTTCGAACATATTTCGGAAATCGGCGTAAACCCGGGGCGTAAACCCGGGTTCCGTCAGCCCTGCCGCGCCGCACCGATCATGTGATGTAACGGGCCTTTATGAGTAAAACAAACGCAGCGGAGATCACCCGCGAATTGCTGGATGGCATCACCACGGGCCAATTCCCCGTGGGCACGCTGCTGCCGACCGAATTCGCGCTGTGCGAGCAGTTCCAGGCCAGCCGCTACACCATTCGTGCGGTGTTGCAGTCCTTGCAGGACATGGGGCTGGTGTCGCGCCGCAAGAACGTGGGCACCCGTGTGGAGGCCGCGCAGCCCCGGGCCGTGTTCAAGCCCACGCTGGCCTCGGTGGAAGACCTCATGCAGTTCGGCGAGGCGCACCGGCGCGTGGTGCAGTCGGTGGAGACCGTGACGGCGCCGCCGGAAGTGGCGGCCGACCTGGGCGGCACGCCGGACACCCGCTGGCTGCGCATCTCCAGCGTGCGGCTGGACGACGGCGCCCGCGCCGCGCCCATGGCCTGGACCGATATCTATATAGATAGCGCCTACGCGGACATCGGCCCGATCGTGCGCAACACGCCCGACGTGCTGGTCAGCGCCCTGATCGAGTCGCGCCACGGGCGGCCGATTGCCGAGATCGAGCAGGATGTGCGCGCCACCACGCTGGCGGACCCGCGCATCGCCCGCGCGCTGGGGCTGGAGCCGGGCGCGGCGGTGCTGAAGATCGTGCGCCGCTACATCGACGAGGCGGGCGACACCTTCGAGGTGTCGGTGACGATCCATCCGGCGGAAACCTTTTCGGTCACCACGCGCCTGAAACGCACGGCGGGCTGATCCGGCACCTAACATGGACTAGCGCGGCCTTCGCCGCACCTTGTCTTTGAAGGGAAATCAAGGGAGTCCACCGCTTATGGCCACCATCCGCAACGATTCCGGGCCGATACCCATCCGCCCGCGCCACGCCATTGCCGAATTCACCGCCGTGCTGTGGCAATTGCGCTCGATCCTGATTTTCCTCGGCGGGCTGTTCGTCCTGCTGTCGCTGGCGATGTACTACGTCGGCGGCCCGGTCGATGCGGGCAGCCGGTCGCCATCGTCGCTCGGCGGCACCTTGTATTTCTGTGCGATCACGTCGCTGACGATCGGCTTCGGCGACGTCGTCCCAACCACCGCCCTGGGCCGCGTCCTCGCGGTGGCGCTCGGCGCGCTGGGCGTATTGGCGATGGGCGTCATGACCGCGGCGGCCGTGCAAGCGATCCAGGCTGCGGCGAGGCGAACGTTGGGGTGAGGGGCCAAGCCCCGCCGATAGTCAGCGCTCACCTAGCCTGCTAAAGCAGGCGCAGCGTCCTGCGTTGGCGGGTCGCAACACACCCTCCTTCGCCATCCGCGACATGACGGGGTGTCGGTGCTACGGTCTCGCTCCAATTCGGCGTGACGCCGCACCTTCCCTCCCATCATGACGCTCACACGACGTGCCCTGCAGTTGCTGTTTGTTGCAGTCTGGACTTTCCTTGCCATGCACTCGGCAGGCGCGGCGGAAGGTGCCGCGACGCCCGGCGCCGGCGGCCACCCGATGACCGATATCGCGCTGAGCCGCGAAGGCGCGGATCGCCAGTTGGCGGGCAATCCGGCGGTGCGGAAATGGCTGCAGGCTGCAGAGGATGATGCGGAGATCCGCAAGGGGCTCACTGACGAGGAACTGCAACCGAGGTTGAACCGGGTTGCCAGCGAGGGATGCCGCCACTGCGAGATGACGCGGAACCTGACGCGCCTCGATAGTCAGACGCGGATGTCCTACTTGCGGAGCGGCATGCCATTGCTGTGCCGCCGCAATGCTCCAATTGGCGAGGCGGCGTCCATCGACCTGGATGCGGCCTACCGCGTGTTCTATCTCGGCCTTCAGGCCGAAGCCAGAGACGTTTCCCACGCACGATTGACGGCCGAGCGCACGGCGGCGCTGGAGCGCACGTTCGCTGCCAAGACACTCGAGGTTGCCGCCAAGATGCCTGGCGGCGTCCAGAAGCTGATCGATCTGGGTCAGAAGGACATTTCCGACGAGGACGCGGCGTGCTTTGTCGACGCCGTTGTGCGCGCCACGGTCGCCCAGATCGACGAAGCGGATCGCGACGATCTCGTGCTCTACCTGCTCGGCGGCCGGGCGCGCGCCGAACGCCCCAAGACTGCCGCGCTGCCCGCGCCTTTCAAGAGCAGCCGGGATGTCCTCGACGCCGACTTCACCCTCTCCGCCATGCCTCCCGCCCTCCGCAAGCAAATGACTTCGCTCGGCGGCAAGATGCCATTCAAGCAGGTGGAGACGCATTCGCTTCTCTCGATCAAGGCCGGCGAGCGATCGGACTATATCGAGATGAAGTCGGTGTGCACGGTGGTCAAGGCGCCGATCCTCCAGTGCTTCCAGGAGGCAAGCACGATGGATGACATTCCCTATTTGGGCAGCTTCTACCTTGGGGACACCTTCCCATGGACCAAGAAGCAGCAGGATTACGTGCACGGCGCCAAGACCATGGACCCGCCGCAGTACTCCATGCTGAGCGAGCCGGCGCAGCGTCCGGTCACTGTGAAGCCGGACGCCCGGATGACGTTCTCGGTGTCGTCGTGGCGCGGGGAAGCGACCGGCGCGCCGAAGCAGGAAAAGGTGACCTGCCGGACCGGCGGGCGCTACGCGGCAAGCCGGATCCTGCCGACACTCACCGGCATGGCCATCGACATGGCTTGCACGGTGACCGAGAGCGGCGCCGAGACCAGCCGCTACACCTTGTCTTATGTCGAAGACATGCGCATCAGCCTCATTCGCTCCTGGGTCTACCCGGAAGTGACCTACGTGTCGACCTACGAGTCTATCGAGGCGAAGTGATCGCCTGCAGCCGCTCGCGCGCGTAGGCGCGCACCATGGGCGACAGGCGGAAGCGTGGGCCGCCCTCGCTGGTGTCCCCGGCTGCCGCCGATACCAGCGACTGCGCCACCAGTGCTTCCAGCACGTCCGCCGCTGCCGCGCTGTCGATGCCATCCGCGCCGATGGCCGCCTCGGCAGATGCCAGCGTGAACGTCCCGTCCAGCACCGACAGCCGTTGCAGCGCGGTCTGTTCTGGCGCGGACAGCCGGACGTACGACCAATCCAGCGATGCCCGCAGCGAGCGCTGGCGTTCCTGCGGGCTCCGGCGTCGGGCTTCGAGCAGGTTGAAGCGGTCGTCGGCCTGATCGAGCAGGCCGAGCACGCCGAACGCGGCCACGCAGCCGGCGGCCAGTTCGATGGCCAGCGGCAGGCCGTCGAGCCGGCGGCAGAGCGCGGCGACGACCGGGGCGTCGCGGTCGGTCAGCGTGTAGCCGGCCCCGCTGGCCTGCGCGCGGGAGGCGAACAGCTGCACCGCGCCGAAGGTCAGGGCGCGGGCCGCATCGATCTCGCCCTCAGGAGGCAGGTCCAGCGGCGGCAGCCGCAGGCGGTGTTCGGCGGCGGCACCGAGGGGGTGGCGGCTCGTGGCCAGCACCGCCACGCCGGGCGCCTGCGCCAGTTGGGCGAGCAGGGCGGCCACGGCTTCCGGTGCGTAGTCGCAGCCATCCAGCACCACCAGCAGCCGATGGCCGGCCATGGCGTGGCCGAGCGCGTCCATCCGCGCCGCGCCGAACGCGGCGGCGAGACCCTGTGCGGGGTCGGGCAGCGTGCCGAGGTCCAGGAAGCAGATCCCATCGGCATAGTCCCCCGCCAGCCGCTCGGTGGCGGCCAGCGCCACGGTGGTCTTGCCGATGCCGCCGATGCCAACCAGGGTGACCACCCGCCCCGGCTGCACCACCGCCTGCACGCGGGCCACCTCGGTATCGCGCCCGATGATGGCGGTGAGGCGGCGCGGCAGCACGCGCGCGGCTGGTATGACCTGCGCCGCCGGCGCGGCCCCCTCGTCCACGACCTGCACCATGCCGTCGAAGCGGTAGCCCTGACCCGGGACCGTGACGATGCCCGGCCCCTCCGGGCCCAGCACGCGCCGCAGATGGGCGATCTGCACGCGCAGGCTGCTGTCCTCCACCACCATGCGCGGCCACGCCACGGCGGTGAGGGCATCGCGGGAGACCACCTGCCCGGCGTGCTCGACCAGCGCGGCGAGGAGGTCGAAGGCGCGGCTGCCCAGCGTCACCGGCACGCCGTCCGCCACCAGCTCGCGCCGAGCCGGCCGCAGCAGGAAGGTGCCAAAGCGGTACGCGCGCCCGGCCGCGCCGTCAGGGTCGGTCTTTGCCATGGTTGCCTTCGTCATCCGCGCGCCTGCGTGGTGGCTGCGTCGTTTGCGGCAGAGATGGCCTGCGTGCTGGCCGGCGTGCTGGTGTAGTACGCCAGCACGGCCTGCGCGTCCCGATAGTCGCGCGTGCCGCGTCCTTCGGGCATGCGCGCGCAGATCGACGAAAGCAGGTCGGCGGCGCGCACACTGTCACCACCCTGGTCCAGTTCATGACGCACCCGGGCCAGGCTGGTGGCGGCGCGCAGCGCCCAGGCCCTTGCGCCCTGCGCGCGCGCCACGTCCAGCGCTTGCTCGAAGGCCGCGGCGGCGGCCAGGCGGCCCGCTTGCGTGTGCCGATGCGGGTGCGCCTCGGCGGCCACGCGCCGCACTTCGGCCATGCACCAGCCGGACTTGCCCGCCACCGCGCGCGTGATGGCCAGCGGCGTGACGAAGCGCGCGCCGAAGGTGGCGTAGAGATCGGCCTGTTTGCCGCCGGTATGGGTGATCCGCGCTTGCAGGTGGCGGTGCGCGTCGGCGTCCGCGTCCGCGTTTGTGGGGGCTGGCGTGCCGTCGCGCAGCGCGAGCGCGGCGTCGAGCATCTCCACCCAGCCATGCCACGCCACCAGCGCGTGGCGCAACGAGTGCTCGCGCAGCCGGTTGGCGTAATCGGCCAGCGCGGTTTCGTCGCCGCGCCACAGCGCGATGGGGCAGGCCGCGAAGGCCAGCGCCTGGGCCAGTGCCAGCGGCATGTCGGTGAGCGCGTCTTCCACGCACTGGGCGACCAGCGACGCGGCGCTGTCCGCGTAGCCCTCGATCCACAGCGTGCGCGCCTCGACGATGCGCATGCAGACGCGGCGGTCCACCAGCGCGGTGAGGTTGTCCACGGGCCGCACCAGCGGGCTCGGATGCGTGCGCACGTGCCGCGCCAGATGCCGCGCGGTGCCGTGGTCGCCCAGGTAGTGGTGCGCCAGCGCCAGCGTGTGCTCGGCCCACAGGCGGGCCATCGCGTCGCCGTCCTGGTCGGCCAGTGCGCACATGGTCTCGGCGTGGTGGCGCCCGGCGGCGTAGTCGCCAGACGCCAGCGCGATCATGCCGATGCCGGCCAGTGCCTGTTGTTGCGCCCCCGATTGCGCCCCCGATTGCGCCAGCGCGGCGGCGTCGCGCAGCGCGCGCTGGTAGGCGTCCTCGGCACCGGCGGCCACGCCGCGCGTGTGATAGATCAGCGTGCCCAGCGCCACGCGCAGCCGTGTGGTCAGCGTGGGGTCGAGCGGCGCCGCGCCCTCGTCGGCCAGCGCCAGCGCGCGCGCCGTGTAGCCGCAGAATTCGTCGAGTCGGGAGAGGAAGTAGCCCAGCGGCAGCGCGGCGATGATCAGCGTGGCGCCCAGGGCGGCGTCGCCGTCCGGGGAGAGCGCCCAGCCGATGGCGGCGCGCACGTCGTCGATGGCGTTGCCGTAGCGCGCGGCCCATTCGGCCTGCGTCAGCGTCGGCTCGTCGGTCCAGGTGGCGCGCAGCGCATCGCGCCAGTGCAGCGCGTGACGGGCCTGCAGGTCGCGTAGCGCGCCGCCCCGGGCCAGCCGTTCCAGCGCATAGGCGCGCGTGGTGGCCAGCAGGCGGTAGCGCACCACGCCTTCGCTGGCATCCACGCTGACCAGCGATTTGGCGACCATCGCCGCGATGCCGGTTTCCACATCGCCACGGCTGATCTCGGCGTCCACCAGCACCGCGCGCGCCCAGGCCAGCGTGAATTTGCCGGTGAATACGGCCAGCCGCGTGAGCACCACGCGCTCGGTGGGCGGCAGCACGTCGTAGCTCCAGTCCAGCAGCGCGCGCAGGGTGCGGTGGCGCGGCTGCACGATGTCGCTGTTGTCCGCCGACATCTGGAAGCGGTCGTCCAGCAGCCGGCGCAGATGGGCCACGCCGAAGGTTTCCACGTGTGCGGCGGCCAGCTCGATGGCCAGCGGCATGCCGTCGAGGCTGGCGCAGAGCATGACCACGCCGGGCGCATCGGCGTCCGGCAGCTGGAAGGTGTCGGCGCTGTGGATGGCGCGCTCCACGAACAACTGCACGGCCGGGTAGTGCATCGCCTCCGCCGCGCTGATTTCGTTGCGGGGGGAGGGCAGGGCGAGCGGCGGCACGCGCTGGACCCATTCGCCCTCGCATTGCAGCGGCTCGCGGCTGGTGACGAGCAGGTGGACGTCCGGCGCCCCCTGCAGCAGCGCCAGCACCAGCAGGGCCACGGCGTCGATCACGTGCTCGCAGCTGTCCAGCACGATCAGCATGCGCCGGTGCCGCAGCGCATCCACCAGCGCCGCGCGCGCGGTGGGGCCGGCCGTCATGCCGAGCGTGGCGGCCAGCGCGGCGTCCACCAGTCCCGGGTCGGCCACGCGGCCCAGATCCACGAAGCGCACGCCGTCCGCATAGGCCGGCAGCAGCCGCTCGGCCATGGCCAGCGCGATGGTGGTCTTGCCCATGCCGCCCGCGCCGCACAGCGTAAGCAGGCGCCGCTGCGGCAGGCTCTGGGCGAGCGCGGCGATCAGGGTTTCCCGGCCGATCACGCGGGTCACGCGGGCCGGGAGGTAGGCGTCATGGGCATCGTGGGCGGGCGCGGCGGGGAAGGTGCCGGGGGCACCCTGGGTGGTGGCGCGCGCCACCGGCGCGACGAAGCAGTAGCCGCGTCCGGCCACGCTGGCGATGTAGCGCGTGCCGCCCTGGCCGTCGCCCAGCACCTTGCGCAGCGCGCCCATGTGCACGCGCAGCGTGGCTTCCTCCGCATCGCCGTCAGGCCAGGCATAGGCGATCAGCTCGGCCTTGCCCACCACCTCGCCGGCCCGCTCGACCAGCGCGGCCAGGATGCTGCGCGCACGCGCGCCCAACCGCACGGGGCGGCCGGACTCCAGCAAAAGGCGCTGCGCGATATGCAGCGTGAACGAACCAAAGGCGACCGGTAGGTCGGCCCTGGCGGCAGGGGCGCGGCTAGTCAAGATGAGTTCCTCGCCGGCGGGGGCGAGCCGGACGAAGCGCTATTTTGAATGCCCTCGGCGCGATGAGCAAATCCACCGCACGGTGGAGAGCCAAAAAAAAATCGCCCGGCACGTCCTTGCGGGCGTGCCGGGCGGCGCTGACGATGCGCGTGAGGCGTGTCACATTCCGTGACGGCCGCACGCCCGCGCGAGCGCGGCGGTGTTACTCGGTGTTACTTCTTGGCGCCGTCGGTGTACGGATCGGGCTTGCCGGTCTTGGCGCCGTCCAGGTACGGGTCAGGCTTGCCGCTCTTGGCACCCGAGGTGTACGGGTCCGGCTTGCTCGGTGCGAGGTCGGTCTTGGTCGACGACTTCGCGCCGTCCGTGTACGGATCGAACTTGCCCGACTTGGCACCGTCGGTGTACGGATCGGCCTTGCCGACCTTGGCGCCTTGCGTGTACGGGTCCACGGGCTTCTGTTGGGCGTGGGCCAGCGGCATCGCGACAACGGCAGCGGCGGCGATCAGGCTGGAGATAAGGGTCTTGCTCATAGTGGGCCTCGCGGGATGGGGCGCGATTCAGGTACCTGCCTCGACTGCGCCCTCAACAGCTTCATAAGCCATCGGGCAGGTGGCGCGATGTGTCTCTACCAGCATACTGACATTTCAGTATATGCATCAACCGTGCCGATAGAGATATGCGTAAAACGTCGCATCAAGGCCGTGCGTTGCAGAAAAGACCGTGTAAAGCCGGGGCATCTCACCGGCCCCGATGACGGTTTTCAGCCACTTTTGCCCTTGCGGGGCGTCTCGCGCACGGCCACGGCCGGTACGTCGACGATGTCACCCCCGGACGTCGCCACGGCGGCGATATCGGGCATCACGGGCATGGCCGGCAGCAGCGTCGGCAGGCCGAACATGCCGAACATGCGGCCCCAGCTGTCGAGCCACGTGCGCTGCATGGCCGCGCCCTGCTCCAGCATGGCGGTGGCGTAGTGCATCGGGATCGAAAGGAAGGGCATCTGGTTGGACCACTGCCGCGCGTACAGTTCCTCGGGGTCTTGCGGCATGAAGCAGGAGGCCCAGTCGAACTGGGCTTCGTCCATCCAGGACTTCGCGAAATCGGAGTTCAGGCCCATCATCTTGCGCCAGTTCTCGATCATCTTGTCGTCCAGCGCATAGGCGCCCTGGAATGAAAAAGCGGGGAAAGGCCACAGCGTCGGTGGAAAGCTGTTCATGGTGGAAAGCTCCGGTGGATACCTTGGGTGGAAGGTGAGTCCTGCGCAGGGGTTACCTACATGCTCATCCAGTATCGTCGCGCGGTCAACCGGCATATGGCTGACTTCCGTCAAGTTTGGTGATCCTGGCCCGCTTTGTCTGCCCAAGTGGCCCGGCACAGGCACAATACCGGCTCCGCGTGACAGATCTGGGATGAAGACGATGGAATTGCGCCAATTGCGCTACTTCGTGCATGTGGTGGAGTTGGGCAGCATGGGGCAGGCGGCCCAGCGGCTGGGCGTGGTCACGTCCGCGCTGAGCCAGCAGATCAGCCGGCTCGAGAGCGAGCTGTCCACGCGGCTGCTCCAGCGCACCTCCACCGGCGTGGTGCCGACCGACGCCGGGCTCGCCTTCTGGCGCCAGGCCCAGCTGGCGCTGCGCCACGCCGATGACGCCGCCCGCGCCGCGCGCACCGCGCGGCTCTCCGGCCATGTCAGCGTGGGCATGGCGCCGAGCACGCTCTCCGTCATGGGCCCGCCGTTCATGCTGGCCATGCGCGAGCGCTACCCGGATATCCGCCTGCATCTGGTGGAAAGCCTCTCCGGCAACCTCGCCACGATGATCGGCGCGCGCCAGCTCGACCTCGCCGTGCTGTTCCAGCTCGAACCCGGCCAGCGCTGGAGCGTGGTGCCGCTGCTGGAGGAGCGGCTGTTCGTGATCGCCCGGCCAGACCAGCCGGGCTTGCCGACCACCGATCCGGTGCATCTGGAGGCACTTGACGGCCTGCCGCTGATCCTGCCCAGCAACGCCCATGGGCTGCGCGCGGTGCTGAACGCGGCCTTCGCGCGTAGCGAGCGCGCCCTCAACGTGGTGGCCGAGATCGACGGCCTGGCCGTGCTGATGGATGCCGTGCGCGCCGGCCTTGGCGCGACCATCCAGCCCGGCGCGGCCGTGGCGCGGCATCTGGGCGAGCCGGGCGAACCGTTGGTGCTGATCGAGATTGCCGATGCGGGCGTGCGCCGGCCCAACCTGCTGGTCAGCCTGTCCGACGACGAACTGTCCCCGGCCGGCCTGGCCGCCCGCAGCGTGCTGGACAGCGTGGCGCGCGGGCTGGTGACGGCGGGCCGCTGGCCCGGGGCGACCCTTCACAAATCCTGAAGACCTCTCGCCGGTGCGGGGCTGGTTGTGATGCGGACGTCTCAGTACAGTGGGGCGATTACACATCCAGAAGATCCCCCCGGAGACCCGCATGACCATCCGCATGCCGCGCCGTGCCGTGCTCAAGGCCTGCCTTGGCGCCGCCGCCACCCTTGCTGCCATCCCCGCCGTTCCCGCCTTCGCCGCCGATAGCTGGCCGTCCAAGCCGATCACGCTGGTCGTGCCGTTCGCCTCGGGCGGCACCACCGACATCATCGGCCGGGCCGTGGGCCAGAAGCTGGGCGAGGCGCTGGGCCAGCCGATGGTGGTGGACAACCGCCCCGGCGCGGGCGGCACCATTGGCGGGTCCATCGTGGCGCGCGCCAATCCGGACGGCTACACCTTCCTGCTGGCCACCGTGGCGCACACCATGGCGCCCGGCATCTACAAGACCCTGCCGTACGACTTCCAGAAAGACCTGGAGCCCATCGGCATGGTGGCGTTGACGCCGAACGTGCTGCTGGTCAATCCGTCGATTCCGGCCAAGACCGTGCCGGAGCTGATCGCCTATATCAAGGCACATCCGGGCAAGGTGAACTACGGCTCGGCGGGCATCGGCAGCACCGAGCACCTCTCGGGCGAGCTGTTCCGCGCGGCCACCGGCACCGACATCGCCCACGTGCCGTACAAAGGCGGCGCGCCGATGATGACGGACCTGATCGCCGGCCAGATCCAGATGGCCATCGAGACCAGCCCGTCGGCCAATCCGCATGTGAAGAGCGGCAAGGTGAAGGCGCTGGCGGTGACCACGGCCAAGCGCTCGGCGGCCTATCCGGGCGTGCCGACCGTGGCGGAAAGCGGCGTGCCGGGCTACGAGGTGACCACGTGGTACGCGCTGATGGCGCCGCACGGCACCCCCGAGGCCGTGCGCCAGCGCATGAGCACCGAGTTGGCCAAGGTGCTCAAGCAGCCGGACGTGCAGAAGCGCTTCGAGGAACAGGGCGTGACCGCCGGCGACATGACGCCGCCGCAACTGGCCGGCTTCATCAAGACCGAGACCGTCAAGTGGACCAAGGTGGCCAAGGACTCGGGGGCCAAGGCGGAGTAAGCGCCCAACGCGCCTAGATCGACCGCCGGATCTCCGCCACGCCGAACGCGGCCAGCGCGAGGCCGGTGACCCGGTCGATCCACTGCCGCACGCGCTGGCCCAGCGCGTGGCGGGCGCCGGTGACCATCGCCACCAGCACGCACCACCAGGCAATCGACCCGCAGAACACACCGAGCACCGTGGTCAGCGCGATGGGGGTCGAGAACGGCCCGCGCGGCGCCAGTGTGGCGAACAGCGCGGCGAACATGATGATGGTCTGCGGGTTGGTCAGCGTCAGCAGCAGGGCGCTGGCGAAGGCCCGGCGCCGCGAGCCGTTGCCGCGCAGCGTGGCCACGGCCTCGGTCGGGGTGTGGAAGAACGTGCGCAGGCCCAGGTAGACCAGGAACAGCCCGGCCGCCAGATGCAGCGGCTTGTCATAGGCCAGCATGAACTGCGAAATGCCGACCAGCCCCAGCGCCGCCACCATCCCGTAGACCGCATCGCCACAGGCAATGCCGAGCCCGATCGCCAGCCCGGCGCGGGGCCCCTCGGCCAGCGTGCGGCGAATGCAGAGCATGCCCATCGGGCCGACCGGGGCGGCCACCGCCAGGCCAACGCCGGCAGCGGTCAGGAACAGGGTGGGCAGGGACATCGGGCCTCCTTTTTTTATCGATGTATTCGGGGTGGGTGGGTTTGCCGGTGATTCGTGTCAGGCCGGCGCTGGCGCCGCCGGCGCGGCGTTCTTGCTCAGGAACTGGGCCAGTTCCGCGGCCGGCAGGGGCCGCCCGAACAGCCAGCCCTGCCCGTAGTCCACGCCCTGCTCGCGCAGGTAGTCGGCCTGCGCGCTGTCCTCGATGCCTTCGGCCACCACCTCCAGCCCCAGCGAGCGCGCCATGGCGATGATATGCGGCGCCACGGTGCTGGTGGCCGCCTCCTGCCCCATCGTATCCACGAACGACTTGTCGATCTTGAGCGCATCCACCTTGAAGCTCTCCAGGTAGGAGAGGCTCGAGTACCCCGTGCCGAAGTCGTCGATATAGACCGGATGGCCGGCATCCCGGAAGGCCTGGATGGTGTCGCGCGCCACGTCCGGCTCCAGGAAGCCGCGTTCGGTGGCCTCGATGCGGATCTGCGCCGGCGCGATGCCGGAGTCCCGCAGCCGCGCGTTGAGCACGGTCAGGAAGCGTCGGCTCTTCAGGTCCTCCGCGCCCACGTTGATCGAGACATAGAACGACGGATGCCGCCGCAGCAGCGTGCCCAGCTCGGTCAGCACGATCTCCAGCACCTGATCGGTGATCTGCTGGATCAGCCCGGCGTTCTCGGCCATCGGGATAAACAGGTTGGGGCGCACCAGCCGGCCATTGCGCCGCCAGCGCACGAGCGCTTCCACGCCCACGCAGCGGTTGTCGGAGAGCGCGACGATGGGCTGGTAGTGCACCGCCATCTCGTGGCGCCGTACCGCGCCGCGCAGCTCGCCCTCCAGGCTGAAGCGCCGCGTGGCGCGCCGCCAGACCAGGATGCCCAATGGCACCCCGGCGGCCAGCCCGACGATCAGCCCGCCCACCAGCAGCGCGCGCCAGTTGGTCAGCAGGGCCGCGCGCGGGGCCAGTACCACCACCGCGAAGGGCATGTTGCGTGACTTGCGCAGCACCACGGCGGCATCGTCCTCATGCCGGGCGGCGCCGCCGGGGCCATAGGCATGGTCGGCGTAGGCGCGCTGCAAGCGGGCGAGATTGGCGCCCTGCGTGGTGGCGAAGATGCGGCCGGCGTCGGTATGCACCACGGCCAGCATGCGCGTGTCGCGGTCCACCACATCGACGAATACCTGCGGATCGATCGACACGTGGTTGCCGTTGCGGCCCATCAGGATGGTCCGGCGCGGCGCGCTGAAGGGGTTGGCGAGGTCGAACCAGAAGTCGTAGCCATCGGGCGTGCGCCAGTCGGGCGGTGGCAGCGGCAGGGTGCGCGCCTGCACCGGGCCCAGCAGCGCCGAGCACAGGCGCCGGCCCCGGCCATAGACGCCGGCGTCCTGGAGGAAGCGATAGCTGTAGGTGATGCGCCGGAGTTCGACGAGATTCGACGGGGAGCAGGGCTCGTCGCGGAGCTGCTCCATGTCCTGGATGGCGCTGATGGCCTGGGTCATGACCGCCTCGCCGCGCCGCAGCGCCGCGTCGGCGAACACCGCGAGTTGGTCGGCTTCGCGCCGATTGGCCTCCAGCTGCGCCATGAACACGCCGATTCCCACCGGGAACAGCGTGGCCAGGGTGGCCAGGGCAATCGTCAACGCGAGAAACCAGCTGCGCTGCATCGGAGAACATCCCCTCCTGGAGAACCGCGCTGAACGCGGCGCTCCCAAGGATGCGCCGCCCCCCATGATGTGCCGGATCGTCAACGCCCGGCTGATCGGCAGGCCATCGGCCCGCCCCTGGGGAGCATAACTAACAATTACGGGTCATGTCTGGCCATTGCCGTGGATTTTGCATTTTTTCCATGGCAGGCATTGATGGAGACCTTGGGCCTCGGGCGGACAGCGGACAGCGGCCGGGCTACAGCCGCACGCCGGGGATCAGCGCGGCGGCGCGGGCGCTGCCGGCAGCCGGGGCGGCCTGCTCGCCCTGGCCCGGCGGTGGCGGCGGGCGGCGGCCATCGCGGGACATCGGCGGCGGGCCCGGTGGCGGATGGTCGGAAAACCCCTCGCGCGGGGCCGTGCCGGCGGGGTCCACCACCAGCGTCAACGTGGCCACGTAGCGGTCGTGCGCCTCGCGCACGGCGCCGAGCACGGTCTCGCCGGCCATCAGCGCGATGCCGTCGTTGCTGTTCAGCGTGCCGCGCACCTGCCGGCGCCGGTAGGCGGGGAGCTGGCTATACAGATACTCGTTGAGCGCATCGGGCAGGAAGCACTGCGTGGTCAGGTGCGCCCGGCCGGCCGGGTCGAGCACCTTCATATGCAGATGGGTGGCGCGCCCGGCGTACCAGCCGGGATAGATCGTGCGGAACATCGCCACGCCATCGGCGCCCACCGGCTGGCTGCCGCGCAGGAAGGTCTGGCCGCGCGTGCTAATGCGCTGGCCCTTGTCGTCGTGCTGCCCGTCGTGCTGGCCGTCGTGCTGCCCGTCGCGCTGGCCGTCATAGCCCGAGTACACGCCGGCGGCGTTGCAATGCCAGAGATCCACGCGATGGCCGGCCAGGGGGCGGCCCTGCACGTCCACCACGGTGAAGCGCACCTCCAGCGGCACGCCGGGCTGGCCTTCGGTGATGTCCTGCCGGATCTTGCCCGCATCGAAGTAATACGGGCCCTCGGTGGTCTGGGCGGTCAGGGGGAGCGTGGCGGCGGTGGCCGGCCGGGGTTCGGCGGCGGGTGCCACGCGGGCCAGCGCGGTCAGGCCGGCGCTGCCCAGGCCCAGCGCCAGCAGGTGGCGCCGGCGGGGGATCGATGCTGTCGATGGTGGCGAGGCAGGAGAGTCGGGCATCGCACGCTCCGTAAAAAGCTGGAATGCCCAGTGTAGTCCCGGGGGTGCCCCGCCAGTGTTTCGCGTCTGTGTCGCCCCGGCTACACGTGGTAACGGGGCGACCAAGGGGGCGATCGGCGGATCAGAGCGCCGATTTCACCACCGCGCCGGAGGCGAAGAAGCTCTCCAGGTTCTCGAACACCAGGTTGGCCATGGCCGCGCGGGTCTCGTGGGTGCCGCTGGCCACGTGGGGCAGGAGCACCACGTTGTCCAGCCCGAACAGCGCCTCGGGCACGTGCGGTTCGTTTTCGAAGACGTCCAGCCCGGCGCCGGCGATGCGCTTGTGGGTCAGGGCGTCGACCAGCGCGGCCTCGTCCACCACGGTGCCGCGCGCGATATTGATCAGGTAGCCCTGCGGCCCGAGCGCCTCCAGCACGCCGGCCGAGATCAGGTGGCGTGTTTCCGGCCCGCCCGAGGTGGCCACGACCAGGAAGTCCGCCCAGCGCGCCAGCGCCTCCACGGACGGCTCGAAGCCATAGGCCACGCCGTCCTGCGGCTTGCGGCCGAAGTAGCGCACTTCCATGTCGAAGCCCGACGAGCGCCTGGCGATCACGCGCCCGATACGCCCCATGCCGACGATGCCCAGCCGCTTGCCGCTGACGCGCGTGGTTAGCGGATAGGGGGCCTTGGGCCACTCGCCGCGCCGCACGTAGCGGTCCGCCGCGCTGACCTGGCGCGCCGCGTCCATCAGCAGGGCGAACGCTGTGTCGGCCACGCAGTCATTGAGCACGTCCGGCGTGTAGCCCACCGCGATGCCGCGCGCACGGGCGGTGTCCAGGTCGAGCTTGTCCAGCCCCACGCCGAAGCTGGAGATCACGCGCAGGTTCGGCAGCGCGGCCAGCATCTTGGCGTCCACGCCCGTGGCGGCCCGGGTGGTCATCGCCACGAACCCGGCGCCGTGGGCGGCCAGGTAGCCGGCGGGGTCGGTCTCGGCCCAGAGCGGGTGCACGTCGAAGGATTCGGCGAGGCGGGCTTCGGTGTGTTCGGGCAGGCGGCCGTGCTGCAGAAGGCGGGGTTTCATGCGGAATTGGTCCTGTCTGGGAAGGTAGCGGAAGATGGAGGGCGGCCGGGGGCGGCGCGCCCGCCATTATCGGGGACGATGCTTGCGGAAGGCTTGCGGTCAGTAGATGCTCGGCTCGCCCACCGGGTCGCCGAAATCGGTCTGGAGGAAGTCGAAGTCGCAGCCGTCATTGGCCTGGCGGATGTGCCGGGAGAACATGAAGCCGTAGCCGCGCGCATAGCGGGGCGGCGGCGGGGTCCAGACGGCGCGGCGGCGCGCCAGTTCTTCGTCGGATACCTCCAGGTGGATGCTGCGCCGGTCGATATCCACCGAGATCAGGTCGCCGGTACGTACCAGCGCGAACGGCCCGCCGATGTACGCCTCGGGCGATACATGGAGGATGCAGGCGCCGTAGCTGGTGCCGCTCATGCGCGCGTCGGACATGCGCAGCATGTCGCGCACGCCCTGCTTCACCAGCTTCTTCGGGATCGGCAACATGCCCCATTCCGGCATGCCGGGGCCGCCTTGGGGGCCGGCGTTGCGCAGGATCAGGATATGGTCGGCGGTCACGTCGAGGTTCTCGTCCTCCACGGCAGCCTTCATCGACGGGTAATCGTCGAACACCAGCGCCGGGCCGGTATGGCGGAAGTAGCGCGGGTCGCAGGCGCTCGGTTTGATCACGCAGCCGTCCGGCGCGATATTGCCGCGCAGCACGGCCAGCGCGCCTTCCCGGTACAGGGCGTTCTCCGTCGTACGGATCACATCGTCGTTGTGCACTTCGGCCCCGGCGATGTTCTCGCCCAGCGTGCGGCCGGTCACGGTCAGCGTGGTCAGGTCGAGCTTGTCCCGGATGCGGCTCATCAGCGCCGGCAGGCCGCCCGCGTAATAGAAGTCTTCCATCAGGTACTTGTCGCCGCTGGGCCGGATGTTGGCGATGACCGGCACATGCCGGCTGGCGGCGTCGAAGTCGTCCAGCCCAATGTCATGGCCGGCGCGGCGCGCCATGGCAATCACGTGGATGATGGCGTTGGTGGAGCAGCCCATGGCCATGGCCACGACGATGGCGTTCAGGTACGCGGCCCGGGTCTGGATGCGCGCCGGCGTGAGGTCTTCCCAGACCATCTCGACGATGCGCCGGCCCGACTCGGAGGCCATGCGGATATGGTTGGCATCCGCCGCCGGAATGGACGACGCGCCGGGCAGGCTCATGCCCAGCGTCTCGGCGATGGCGGTCATGGTGCTGGCGGTGCCCATCGTCATGCAGGTGCCGTGGCTGCGCGCGATGCCGCCCTCGATGCCGATCCACTCGGCCTGGCTCAGGTTGCCGGCGCGGCGCTCGTCCCAGTATTTCCAGGCGTCCGAGCCGGAGCCGAGCACGTTGCCCTTGTAGTTGCCGCGCAGCATCGGCCCGGCCGGCACGTAGATGGCGGGCACGCCGGCGCTGGTGGCGCCCAGCAGCAGGCCCGGCGTGGTCTTGTCGCAGCCGCCCATCAGCACCGCGCCATCCACGGGATGCGAGCGGATCAGCTCCTCCGCCTCGATGGCGAGCAGGTTGCGGTAGAGCATGGTGGTCGGCTTGACCGAGCTTTCCGAGAGCGAGATGGCGGGCAGCTCCACCGGGAAGCCGCCGGCCTGCAGGATGCCGCGCTTGACGTCTTCCACGCGCTGGCGGAAGTGGGCGTGGCAGGGGTTGATGTCCGACCAGGTGTTCAGGATGGCGATGAGCGGCTTGCCCATCCACTCGTCGGGCGCGTAGCCCATCTGCATGATGCGCGAGCGATGGCCCGAGGAGCGCAGGTCATCGGGGGCAAACCAGCGCGCGCTGCGCAGCGTGTCGGGGGTCTTTCTTCGAACTGTCATGTGTCTCCACCGTTGCTGTCGTCACGGCGCCTGCCAGGCAGCACGCCGTTGGGGTGTGGGTTGGAGGCACTAGTGTATTGGCAGGCACACCGATCCGGCAACGCCGGAGACCTGCGCAGGCTACTGCTCCTCCAGTATCGAGAGGATGTTGCCGGCCGGGTCTCGGAACCACGCGATGACGGGGCCGCCTTCGCCCCGGCAGATGCCGCGCGCGTCGGTCTTCATGCCGGGTTCGTCATACATTTCGAAGCGCACGCCGTGGTGCGAGAGGCTGTCCACGGTCTTCTCGACGCTCTCCACCGGGAAGTTCAGCACCGTGAACGTGGCCGGCGCGTGGTTGGACTTGGGATAGAGCAGCACGTGGTTGCCGCCGGGCAGGTTGAGCGCCAGCATGCCGTGCTCCTCCGTGACCACAAGGCCGAGCGTGTTGGCGTAGAAGTCCTTGGCCATGGCGAGGTCGTTGACCGAGAATCCGCTGAAAGCATGGCTGTCCCTGAGCATGGTGGTCTCCTGGATCTGGCTGGTGGGGGGCGCCCACATGAACACCTGTATGGGCGCATCATGGCCCCAGTATGGTTCATCGGCCCCCTTCTCCCAAATGACAAATCGATGATGGCCCGGCCCCCGTCCACCCCCCGGACGACCCTCCCGGCACCCCCCGCCACCACGGCCACCACGGCTGCCCTGACCGCGCTGGCGATGGTCGCCTTCGCGGCCAATTCGCTGCTGGCGCGGGCGGCGCTGAAGGGCACCGGCATCGACGCGGCCACGTTCACGCTGGTGCGGGTGGCCTCGGCCGCCCTGGTGCTGGGGGCGATCCTGTACCTGCGCGCCCGGGGTGACGCGCGGGACCTGCGGCATGGGCACGGGCACGCGCACGCGCAGATGGGGGGCGACTGGATCGGTGCGGTGGCGCTGCTGGTCTATGCATGCGGCTTTTCCTTCGCCTACCTGCGGCTGGCCGCCGGCACCGGGGCGCTGGTGCTGTTCGCCAGCGTGCAGGCGACCATGATCGGCGACGGCCTGCGGCGTGGCGACCGCCTGCGCGCGGCGCAGTGGCTCGGCATTGTGCTGGCGCTGGCGGGCCTGGTCTGGCTGGTGCTGCCGGGTTTGCAGGCCCCGCCGCCCGGGGCGACGCTGCTGATGGCCGTCGCCGGCATCGGCTGGGGCGTCTATTCGTTGCGGGGCCGGGGCGCGCCGGACGCGCTGGCCGCCACCACCGGCAACTTCGTGCGCGGGGTGCCGCTGGCGCTGGCGGTGAGCGTGGTGAGCGTGCTGAGCGTGGTGAGCAGGGGGACGGTCTCCCAGCTTTCGGTCGACTGGCACGGGGTGGCGCTGGCGGCGGCCTCGGGCGCGGTGACGTCCGGCATCGGCTATGTGATCTGGTACGCCGCGCTGCGCGGGCTGGCGTCCACCACGGCGGCCACGGTGCAGTTGAGTGTGCCGGTGCAGGCCGCGCTGGGCGGCATCGCCTGGCTGGGCGAGCCGATGACCGCGCGGCTGGCGGTCAGCGCGGTGGCCATCCTCGGCGGCATCGCGCTGGTCATCGCCGCGCGGCGACGCTAGTCCCGCATACCGATTTCTCTTCCACTGCGCGGCTCGTTCTCCACGCTGGGCGCCTCCCTCCGCCTCACTCCGCCTCCCTCCGCCTCCCTCCGTTTGTAGGGCTTGCCACCGCGCCGCTGCGGGGCGAGCGTTTTATTTTGACAACATTACATTCGGCGAAGCGGGCACTTACCTATGGCATGCGTAGTCGCTTGATCTAGCGCTAGGAGTTTTTGTCAATCAATGGTCAGAATTGATAGATTTTTAACTTTTCCTGGATGACCGCGATGCTGAGAGTCATGATTTCCACCCCTGACCAGCTTGGACAGGTGCTGCAAGGCGCACGCAAGGTCGCCGGCCTGACACAGGCGGAAGCGGCCGCCCGGCTCGACATCAGTCAAAGCCGCATTTCGCATATGGAGCTGAACCCCGAGACCATCAGCGCGGGGCAATTGCTGGCGCTGCTCGGGGCGTATGACCTCGATCTCGTCGTGCAGCACCGCGCGATCGGGGAGGCGGAAATCCAGAAGTTCGAGTGGTAAGGCACGACTCACTCAGGGCAACAGCGTTTCGCCCTCGTGCGCCGTGGCCAGCATCGCGAGGTGATCGGCAAAGCCGCCGGCCAGCCTGCCACGCGCCCGCGCGCTGGTGGTCACCTGCGGCAGCGTGCTCCAGGCGATATGGGCGTTGATGGCCTGCAGCGCCTCGATCAACGCCACGTCCTCGCTGACCGGATGCGGCAGGAATCCGCCCGCGCGCCGGTAGGCATGCGAGCACACCCCGAGGTTGGCGCCGTGGACATGCCGGTGCCCCTCCTCGCGCCGGTAGCGCGCGGCAAACCGCGTGGCCACGTGCGGCGGCTGGGGGCTCCAGTCCTCCACCGTGACCAGTCCGCAGACCGCATCGGCGCGTAGCGCGAGCTGCGCCACCAGCCAGTCCGGCGCCACGCGGCTGTCGGCATCGGTAAAGGCCAGCCAGCGCGCCTGCTGGGCCAGCAGATGCTGGGCGCCGGCGCGGCGCGCCTCGCCCACGTTGCGCGCGGCAATCGACAGGCAGGTGATGCGCTCCGGCGCGTGGCGTTGGGCGATGGCGGCCGAGCCATCGTCGCAGGCATCGAGCACGATCACCACGCGCACTGCTTCGCCACCGAGCGCCGGATGGGTGGCCGCCATGGCCAGCGCCCGCAGGCATGCCTCCAGATGGTCTTCCTCATTGTGAACGGGCACGACTACGCCGATCATGCTGGCTCCCGCTGGCGGAGCGGCCGCGCGTTGCGCGACCAGACTTCGAGCAGGAAATCCGGCTCCAGATGCCGCACATGGCGATGCAGCCCCGGTTGCCGCGCGATGGCCGCGTGCACCTGCCGCGTGGACTGCGTGCGCCCGGCGAACGGGCGCTGCCAGTGGCAGGCCAGGATCACGCCCGCCTCGGTCAGCGCGCCGGCCGCGCGCTGCGCGGTCTCAAGCCAGGCGTCGGGGGCGAAGAAGTAGCCGATCTCGCTGAGCACCATCAGGTCGAAGGGGCCTTCCGTGGGCCAGTCCGTTGGCAGGTTGGCGGTGGCGACCTCGACATGCCGGTGCCGTGCCACGCGCTCGCGCGCGCAGGCCACGGCGCGGGGCACGAGATCCACGGCGAGCAGGTGGTCGCAGCGCGCGGCGAGGCGCTCGGTCAGCATGCCGGTGGCGCAGCCGGCCTCGAATGCTGTGCCGTAGCGGGCGTCAGGCAGCGCGGCGAGCACCACGTCGCGCTTGCGGGCCTCGTACCAGAGCGACTCCAGGCCCCAGGGGTCGGGGTTCTCGAACATGGCGTGGAAGTCCGTGGCGGTTGCGGTCATAGCGTTCCCATATCGCTATCGCCCTGCGCCAGCCGCTGGCCCAGCGCGGCGAGGTCGCGTTCGGCATGGCTCTGGCGCAGCAGCACGGGCAGGTCGGCGTACAGCGCGGCCAGCGTCGGGTTGCGGCACAGCGGGCCGGCGCCCAGTGTGTTGCCGGCGTGCTGGATCACGCGCAGCACGGCGGCCTCGATCACGGTGCGGGCGCGCATGGCCGGCACGAAGGCGTCTTCGGTGGGATGGTCGTCGATCCATCGCGCGGTCTCGCGCAGCAGCGCGGCGCTGGCGTGCAGGTCGCCGTCGATGGCGGCGAGGTGGGCGGCGGCGTGGGGGTCGTCCCGCTTCTTCAGCGCCGCGCGCACGGCGTTGGCCACGGCGTTGGCCAGCGGCAGCGCCGCGCCATGCCAGCAGGCTGCGATGCCGGCCCCGCCGTGCCAGAAGCCGGGGCGGCGTAGGTAGGCGTCCGGCGCGGCCAGCAGCAGCGCGGGGCAATCGTCGAACAGGACATCGCCGCTATCGGTGGCGGCCATGCCCACGGCGTGCCAGCCCTCGCGCGTGACGCGGATGCCGGGGCTGGCCATGTCGACGACGGCCAGCCGCTGGGCACCGGGCTCCGCCTGATCCAGCCAGCAGGTAACGAGCGCGTGCGAGACCTCGCCGGCGCCGGAACACCAGGCCTTGCGGCCGGTGAGGCGGGCGGGGGTGAAGCTGGCAGAGTCGGTCAGTCCTGCAATGTGGGAGAGGTCGGGGGGGACCTTGGGCAAATCATCGGTCTGCACGCGCAGGCGGGCATCGGGCGGTTCCGCCGCCCAGATCGCCCAGCGGGTGTCGGGGGCCGGCGTGGCGCCGGCGACTTCGGCGAGGATGGCCAGCGCATCGGCATGGGCCTCGAACAGCTTGATGGCGACCGCGCCCCGCTTGGCGGCGATGGTGGCGAACAGTTGCCAGCGCGCCAGTGTCTGGCCATGGCCGGGGAGGGGGATGTTGCCGCCCCGGACGAACTCGGAGATCAGGGCCCCGAGGTGGGCGTGCGCGCCGTGATTGTCCGGAAAGTCGCCCATGGTGCCTCCATCCTCGTGCCAGCATCGGAATCTGTCACTTGGAGGGTACGCACGGCGCCGCGCGGCGCCTGCCGGCAAACGGCGCGCCGCGATGTCAGCCGAATCCCACAGGGGGTTTGGTTACGGCAGGTAGCCCAGCAGGCGCCACCAGAGGTAATCCAGCGGCAGCAGCACCACCACCGTGATGGCCGCCAGCGCCAGGCACAGCCGCGTGCCGTGCCGCAGGCCCACGCCGCCCAGCTGCATGGCGATGACGATGGGCGGCGACTGGTAGGGGAAGAACACCGTCGAGAACACCGGCACCTGCAACATCAGCACGGTTTCCAGCGGCAGGCCGGTGGCGGTGGCCAGGTCGCGCGCCAGCGGCGTCATCACGGCGGGGAGCGCGGGCAGCGTCGACATCAGCCCGAGCACGGCCCCCATCGCGCCCAGCGCGCCGACGTTACCGGCAGTGTGGCCCGGCGCCAGCGGCAGCCAGTGCAGCAGCGCGGCGCTGATGGCCGTGCCGAGGCCGGTGTGCTCGACTACCGCGCCCAGGCCGAGGAACCCGGCCACGTAGAGCAGCGGCACCAGGTGCACCTGCTCGGTCAGCGCCTTGGGCGAGACCAGCCCGATGCCGGGCAGCAGGCAGACGATGCACGCCGCCAGCGAGATCCAGGCGGGCGAGATGCCGTGCCAGGCGTCTGTGGCGAACGCGGCCACGGCCAGCGCCAGCAGCAGCGCGAGCAGCGTCTCGGGCTTGCTCATGGGCGTGCGCGCGGCGGGCGGCTGCGGCGTCATCGCCGCCGTCTCCGGGAACAGCTTGCAGACCAGCCAGACCAGCACCACGGTCTTCAGCGCGCCCAGCACCGGGAAATGCAGCAGCAGGTAGCTGCCATAGCTGAGGTTGATGCCATAGAGCGAGTTGGCCGCGCCCAGCAGCACGCTGTTGGGGATGTTGGCCGGCAGGATCGAGGTGGGCGGCATGTAGCTGGCCGCCGCCACGGTCAGCACCATGCCGATGCGCCCGTTCGATCCGGGCCGGAAGCCGAGACGGTCTGACAGCGCCAGCACGATCGGCATCAACAGCAGCACCCGGCCCGTGGTGGACGGCATCAGGAACGCCAGCCCCACCGCGCTCATGGCTACCGTGGCAATCACCTGCGGATAGGTGTTGACGCGCTTGTGGAAGATGATGTCCGCCAGCCGCAGCGCCAGCCCCGTGCCGCGCAGCGCCACGCCGGTCACCGCGCCGCCGAACATCAGCCACCAGGCCGTGGACGTGAAGCCGGAGAACACCACCGGCGCGGGCGCGATATGGAGGACCACCGCGCACAGGAAGAACAGCAGCGTGGCGGTGGGTTCGGGCAGCGCGCCAGTGGCCCAGCAGGACACGGTGGAGACCACCAGCGCGCCGGCCCAGATCAGCGCGGGCGGCGCCCCGGCGGCCTGGCCGGCGATCCAGACCGCGGCGATGCTGGCTGCGATCAGCAGCGCGGCGCGGATGGAGTCCGCCGGGCGGCCGGAAAATTGCGGGGCGGTTGGCGTGGGCGTGGGCGTGGGCGTGGGCGTTGCCGTTGGCTTGGCGGCGGGGGTCGAATCGGCAGGCATCGCGGTGTCTCTTCGGATGCCGGTCGCGCGATTGTTGACGTCTGGCGCCGGCAGCCATTTGTCGTGGTGCCGTATCGTACTGCACGCCTCTGGCGCGTGCCGGATGCGTAACTGGTGCCCGGCGCGAGGAATTGTCGCTTGTGTTTTCCGGTTCAGCGTGTCTTGCGGAAGGTCAGATTGATGCGCGTGCGCCCGGTGAGCGCGTGATCGTCATCCGCCAGCGGCGCAATGCCGTGGAAGACCAGCCGCGACGGGCCGCCCCACACCACCACGTCGCCATGGGCGAGCCGGATGCGCGCCGGCTTGTCCGCGCGGCGCAGGCCGCCCCAGAGGAAGGTGGAGGGCAGGCCGAGCGAGACCGAGACGATGGGCGCGCGCAGGTCCAGTTCGTCGCGGTCCTGATGGAGCGAGAGCCGCGTGCCGGGCAGGTAGCGGTTGATCAGGCAGGCATCGGGCGCGAAGCCGGGGTAGCCGGCGCTGGCGGCGGCGCGCTCGGCCAACGCGCGGAACACCTCGGGCATGGGCGGCCACGGCGCGCCGGAATCGGGGTCGGCGGGGTCGTAGCGGTAGCCGGTGCGGTCGGAGACCCAGCCCGCCTCGCCGCAGTTGGTCATGGCCACGGACATGCGCAGCCCGCCGGGGGTGATCAGGTGGCGGAACGGGGCCTGCGCGCTGAGGTGGTCCACGGCGGCCAGCAGGCGGGTATCGACATCGCGCGCAAAACCCCGCAGCACCACGGCGCCCGGGCCCAGGGGCTCGGTGGCGGGCGGGGTGTCGGGGTCGGCGGGAAGGGCGTCGAAGAGGTCGAAAGTCATGATGGGTGGGGGACCGGGCGGGCGCGGCATGCCGATGATAGCGGCTCGCCCGGTTGCCGGGTGGCCGGGGCGTGCAGCGCGTTCACGCTATCGGGGTGCCAACGGGGTGCCAACGGACGGTGAGCACCGTTGTAAATGGGCAAACCGGCATGGATTCCGAGTGCGCTTCCGTTATCATCCGCGAGTTCCGTCAAGGGACGATAGCGCGGATCGACAAAAACACAGCGCGCACGGGAATAACCAGAAGGGGTCAATACGATGGAAACCAAGCAATTCGCGCCACGGCGCGGGATGACACTTGTCCGGCGCTTGCTGGGCGCGGGACTGATCGCCGGCATGCTGGCACTGGCCGCCTGTGGCGGCGGGGGCGAGGAGGCGACCAACGGCTCGCCTGGCGCCGGCGCGCCGTTGACGCCGGCGAATCCGCCGGTGCCGCCGGTGAACAATCCGGACCCCGGCACGCCGGGCGTGACCAAGAGCGCCAAGCGCGGCGTGGCCTACGACCTGGTCAGCGCGCAGGACTTCGCAGCGCTCGCCCCCGGGGTGTCCTGGTGGTACAACTGGGCCGCCAAGCCCAACGGCACGGCGCCCGCCGATGCCACCACCACGTACAGCATGGACTTCATTCCCATGCTCTGGAATGACAACTTCAACGACGCCGCCATCGAGGCCTGGCTGCTGGCCAATCCGCGCGTGAAGTACCTGCTGCTGATGAACGAGCCGAACCTCACCGATCAGGCCAACCTGACCCCGGCGCAGGCCGCCACCGTCTGGCCGCGCTACGAGGCCATCGCCGCCCACACCGGCGTCAAGCTGGTCGGCCCGACCATCACCTGGGGCACCATGCCCGGCTACCAGGACCCGGTGGTCTGGATGGACGCGTTCTACGCCGCCTATCGCACCGCCAACGGCAACCGCGACCCGCGCATCGACTACCTGGCCTTCCACTGGTACGACTACGGCCTCGGCGGCCAGCTCGACCGGCTGATGAAGTACAACAAGCCGTTCTGGGTAACCGAGTTCGCCAACTGGCACAGCAACGCCGACGGCGCCCAGATCGACACCATCGAGAAGCAGAAACAGCAGATGAAGGAAATGGTCGCCATCTGCGAACAACGCGCCGACGTGTTCCGCTACGCCTGGTTCACCGGCCGCTGGAACAACGACATGCACTTCACCAGCCTGCTCGGCGGCGATGGGCAGCTGACGGAGTTGGGCAAGTACTACATCGGGTTGCCGTTCTGAGCGGGGCTACCTCGGCCGCGCCATCCCCTCCAGCAACGCCTTATGAAACGCCGCCGGGTCCTGCATCTGGGGGGCGTGGCCGAGTTCGGGGAATTCCACCAGCGTGGTGTTCGGGATTGCGCGGGCCGTGATTTTGGCCAGTTCGGGGTAGCGGCCTAGCCGGGCCTGGACGTCTGGCGGGGCGGCGTCCTTGCCGATGGCGGTGGTGTCCTTGTCGCCGATCAGCAGGAGGGTCGGGGCCTGGATGGCGCCCATTTCGTAGACCACCGGCTGGGTGTAGATCATGTCGTACAGCAGGGCCGAATTCCACGCCACGATCTGCTTGCCCGGACCCCGGTTGAGGCCGGCCAGCATCTGCACCCAGGGTTCGTAGTCAGCGCGCCACTGGCCCGCATAGTACGTGGCCCTCTCATAGTTGCGGATGCGGTCGGCGGTGGTGGCCAGCTCGCGCGTGTACCACTGGTCCACGGAGAGCGGCGGCACGCCCTTGGCCTTCCAGTCCTCAAGCCCGATCGGGTTGACCAGCACGAGCTGCTGGGTCTCGCGCGGGTACATCAGCGCGTAGCGCATCGCCAGCATGCCGCCCGTGGAATGGCCCATCACCGTCACGTTGCTGACGCCGATGGATGCCAGCAGGTCGTGCGTGTTGCGGGCGAGTTGCTGGAAGGTGTACTGGTAGCCCGCCGGCTTGGTCGATTTGCAGAAGCCGATCTGGTCCGGCGCGATCACGCGGTAGCCGGCGCCGCTCAGCTGGCGGATGGTTTCCTGCCAGGTGGCGGCGCAGAAGTTCTTGCCGTGGAGCAGGACCACCGCGCGGCCGTTGGGCTTCTCGGGTTTGACGTCGAGGAAGGCCATCTGCATGGCTTCGCCCTGGGAGGTGAAGCGGTAGCGCTGGACCGGGGCGGGGTAGTCGAAGCCTTCGAGTTCGGGTCCGTAGGCCGGGCCGCTGTCGGCGGGCGGTGTGGCCGATGGTGTGGCGGGCGGTGTGGCCGATGTGGGGTCGGCGGCATGGGCGAGCGGCGCAGATAGTGCGGCGACAGTCGCAGCGGCAAGCAGGGTCTGGCGGAGCAGGAACATGGTGGGGGCGGGGTGCGAGGAAGAGACAGGATCGTCGCACAACTGACCGCCCCGCGTGCGGGGAAGTTCCGGACGGGCACCTGCTGGCCGCAGGCGCCGTCCGATGCCCGGCGCATCAGGCGAACGTATCGACCTCGCCGCGCGCCAGCGGGCGCGGGGTGCGGGGGACAGGCGTAGCGGCCACGGCGGGCGCCGTGTCCTTGCCGAAGCCGGTGGCCTGGCCGAATGCGCTGCCGCCGGACTGGCGTTGCGGTTGCTGCTGGCCGCCGTTGCCGGCCTGGGCGAAGCCGTCCGAGCCGACCGAGGCCTGGCCCAGCTGGATGCCTGCTTCCGCCATCGACGTGCGCAGGTGCGGCAGCGCGGCTTCCACGGCGGCGCGCACGGCCTGGTGCGGCGACACGAATTGCGCCTGCGCCTGATCGTTCACCACGTTCAGCACCACCTTCAGCGGACCGAGGTTGGGCGGGTTGAGATCGAGTTCGGCGGTCTGGTTGCCTTGCGTGGACAGGCGCACCATCTGCTGGCCGAGGGCCTGCGCCCACTGGCTGTCGCCGACGTTCGGCGCGACGGCCGGACGCGCGGCGGCTGCGGCGGCGGCCGGCGTGGCATGCACGGCAGCCTGCGCGGCGATGGCCGAGGCCAGCGTGGCGGCGCTGCTGGCATTCGTGGCGCCGGTATCGGCCGCTTCGCCGGTACGCGCCGCGGCCGCTGCGGCGGCGAACGGGTTGGCGGCGGGGGCGTTGGCGTTCGGCGTGGCGGTGGCTTGCAGTGCCGGCTGGGCGGTCTGGCCGAGGCTCGACTGCTGGCTGCCGGACTGGCCGCCGGTGTGGCCGCCCGTGTGGCTGCCGGACTGGCCGCGCGCGTCCTGCGCGCCAGCGATCGGTGCCTGCTGCGTGGCGGCGGCGATCTTGTCGGCGGTGGTCGGTGCGGTGCCCTGGAGCGCGGCGCGTTGCTGGGCGATGGTCGCCAGCGTGTCGGCCGGGCTCGGCGTGGACGCCTTGGCCGTGGCATCGGCGGTGGCCGTGGTCGTGGCCGGCAGTTGCGCGAGCGGGTCGGTCTGGGCCGGGGCGGCGGCATCGCCAGCCGCAGCGGCGGCCTGTGCGGCCTGTGCGGCGGCGGCTTGCGCGGCGGCCTGGCCGGTCAGCGTGGCCGGGCCATTGAGACCATTGAGACCATTGAGACCGTTCACACCATTCATACCGTTCAGGCCAGCGAGGCTGTTCAGCCCGGTGGGGTCGGCAGCGGCCTTGTCGGTCGGGGCCGGCTGCTGGGGCAGCGGTTGCAGCAGCATGGCGGCAGCCAGCGCGGCGGCAGCGGCGGCGGCGTCAGACGCCACGGTGCTGTCTTGGCCGTCTTCGGCATCCTGCGCGGTGTCCGTGGCCGCATCGGCCTTGCCGGTGGTCTTCCCGTCGGCATCCTTGGCCGGACGCGTATTGGCCTGCGCCGTCTGGGTGTCACCCTTGTTCTGCGTCGATGGTTCGGCCGACTTGTCCTTGGCTGCCGTGTCCCTGGCGTCCGCCTTGTTGCCGGACGGCTTGGCGGGCACGCGCACGGCTGGCTGGCCGCTGTCGCGCGCGCGGGTCAGCGCGTCCTGGAACGCATTGGCTTCGGCGCTGGCACGGGCGTCGCCGGCCGTGCCGGAGGTCGGGGTCTTCAGGCCGGCGTTGCCGACGAGCTGGCTGATATCGATCATGTTCTTGTTGGCAGGTTAGTTCTGGCCGCTGGCCGGCTGGCGGGCCATGCGGGCGGCGTATTCGTCAGTGGAACGCTGCTCGCGCCGCGCGGTGACCTGCTGCTCGCGCACTTCGGCGCGGGTGATCAGCGTGTCGAACGAGTTCTGGCGGCGCTTCTGCTGCTGCCAGTTGGCACGGCCAGCCAGCAGGTCGGCCTCGGCCTTGGCCAGCGCGCTGGTCTGCTGGCGGATGGCGTGGTCGAGCGAGTCGAGAAAGCGCGAGAAGTCCTGCCAGCGCCCCGAGGTCATGCCCTCCGCCGCGATGGCCTGCATGCGCGTGCGGTACTCGTGGCGGTATTCGGTCAGCGCCAGGAGCTGCTGCTCGGCCTGCGTGCGCAGCCCCTGCAGCCGGCCCAGCTCGCGCGTGGCCTTGTCCGTGTTGTCCTGGGCCAGTTCGGCCAGCGTGTTGAGCGGGGTGGGCTTAGCCATGTTGCGTCCTCTCGAAGAGATCGTGCAGGCGGGCGATGGAAGCTTCGTAGTCCGCGCGCTCATGGATGTCCTGTTGCAGGAATGACTCCATGCGCGGGTGCAGGCGGATTGCGAGGTCCAGTTCCGGATCGTTGCCGGGCACGTAGGCGCCCACGCTGATCAGGTCACGGTTGCGCTGGTAGCGCGACATCAGTTGCTTGAAGCGCCGCACGGAGGCGAACTGCGGCGGCTCGATCAGCGCGGTCATGGCGCGGCTGATGGAGGCTTCCACGTCGATGGCCGGATAGTGGCCGCTCTCGGCCAGGCTCCGGGACAGCACGATGTGGCCGTCCAGAATCGCGCGGGCGGAATCGGCGATGGGGTCCTGCTGGTCGTCGCCCTCGGTCAGCACGGTGTAGAAGGCGGTGATGGAGCCGCCGCCCTCGGGGCCGTTGCCGGTGCGCTCCACCAGCGTGGGCAGCTTGGCGAACACCGAAGGCGGGTAGCCCTTGGTGGCCGGCGGCTCGCCGATGGCCAGGGCGATCTCGCGCTGGGCCATGGCGTAGCGGGTGAGCGAGTCCATGATCAGCAGCACGTGCTGGCCCTGGTCGCGGAAATACTCGGCCAGACGCGTGGCGTAGGCGGCACCCTGCATGCGCAGCAGCGGCGAGGTATCGGCCGGCGCGGCCACCACGACGGAGCGCTTGCGGCCCTCTTCGCCCAGGATGTTCTCGATGAAGTCCTTCACTTCGCGGCCGCGTTCGCCGATCAGGCCCACCACGATCACGTCGGCGCTGGTGTAGCGGGCCATCATGCCCAGCAGCACGGACTTGCCGACGCCGGAACCGGCGAACAGGCCCATGCGCTGGCCACGGCCCACGGTCAGCATGCCGTTGATGGCGCGCACGCCCGTGTCCAGCACGGTTTCGATCGGGGCGCGCATCAGCGGGTTGATCTGCTGGCCGGCCAGCGGCACTTCGGTGGCGGCGGAAATCGGGCCGAGCCCGTCGAGCGGACGGCCGGCGGCGTCGAGCACGCGGCCCAGCAGGCCGTGGCCCACCGGCAGGCGCTTCGAGCCGGGTTCGCGCGGGGACGCCATGCCGGACGGCTGCGGCGACGGTTCGAGCGGATAGACACGGGCGCCCGGCACCAGGCCGGCCACGTCCGATTGCGGCATCAGGTAGAGGCGGTCGGCGCCAAAGCCGACCACTTCGGCCTCGGCCGTGCGCGGGCCGCCATGGGCGTGCTGCGTACCCGGCAATTCGATCAGGCAGTCGCTGCCCACCGGCATGCGCAGGCCCACGGCTTCCAGCACCAGCCCGGCGGCGCGCGTCAGGCGGCCACAGGCGCGCTTGCTATCGACCTCGGCAATACCGGCCGAGGCGCTGGTCAGCGCGTCGCGCCAGCGCGCGGTGTGCAGCGCGGCGGAGGCCGGTGCCGACGGGGGCACCGGCTGGGCCGGCGCGGCGGGCTGGGCGTCATGCATGCGGGGGCTCCCACGGGTCGTTGCGGCCCAGGGCCTTGATCACACGGCTCCAGCGGGTGGCCAGGCTGGCGTCCAGCTCGCCGCTCGCGGCGCTGGCGATGCAGCCGCCGCGCGCCACGGTGGCGTCGGCGCGCACGGTCCAGCCGGCGGCTTCCAGTTCGCCGGCCAGATGGGTTTCCACCAGCGTCACGTCCTCGGGGTTCAGCAGCAGGCAGGGCGAGCCGGAGAGCGGCGGCTCGGCCGCCAGCAGTTCGCGCGCGGCGGGCAGCAGCGCGGCGGGATCGGTCTCCATGGTCTTGCGGACCAGCTGGCGCGCCACATCGAGGGCCAGGCCGACCAGTGCATCGGCAATCTCGGTATCCACGCGGCCCAGCGCGTCGCGGAAGTTGCCAGCCAGTTCCTGCAGCCGGGCGGCTTCAGTGCGGGCCGATTCCAGGCCGCGTGCATAGCCTTCGCGGTGGCCGTCGCCATAACCCTGGGTCTGGCCCTGGGTGTAGCCCTGGGCATAGCCTTCCTTGCGGGCGCCTTCGCGCATCGCATGCAGGGCTTCGAAGTCGATGGACGGCGGGGGCGGCGGCTCGGCGGGCAGCTGGACGGACTCGAGCGCCTTCTTCAATGCGTCGCGCGGGTCCAGCGACACCATCTGCCAGCGCTGCCAGGCGTCTCCGCGTGAGCGGGCGCGCACCGGGCTGGGCGGCTCGAACGCGCTGAAATTGTCGAACGGGTCGCTGGCACCGGCGCCACTGCCACTGCCGATGCTGGTGCCGGTGTCGCCGCGGGCGGGCCCGCGGCTGGCGGCAAAGCCGCGCTCAAACGTAGGCATCGTCTCCTCCGCCAATCTGGATTTCGCCCGATTCCGCCAGGCGTCTCACCACCTGCAGGATGGCCTTCTGCTCGGCCTCCACCTGCGACACACGTACCGGTCCCAGCGCTTCCAGGTCTTCGCGCAGCATCTCGCCCGCACGGGTGGACATGTTGCGGATGAACTTGTCGCGCAGTTCCTGCTGGGCACCCTTGAGCGCCACGATGAGCGATTCGGTCGCCACTTCCTTGAGCACGCGCTGGATGCCGCGATCGTCCACTTCCAGCAGGTTCTCGAACAGGAACATCTCGTCGATGATCTTCTGGGCCAGGTCGCTGTCGTGCGTGCGCACGCCGTCGATGACCGCTTCCTCGTGGGCCGTGCTCATCAGGTTGATGATCTCGGCCGCCGTGCGCACGCCGCCCATGCGGCTGCGCTTCAGGCTCTGGCCGGCCAGCAGCTTGGTCAGCACGTCGGTCAGCTCCTGCAGCGCGCCCGGCTGTACGCCGCCGAAGGTGGCAATACGCAGGATCACGTCGTTGCGCAGGCGGTCCGTGAAGAAGCCCAGCACTTCGGACGACTTCTGGCGGTCCAGGTGGATCAGGATGGTGGCGATGATCTGCGGGTGCTCGTCCTTGATCAGTTCGGCCACCGAGGTGGCGTCCATCCAGTTCAGGGAGTCGATGCCGCCGCCCGGATCGCGCGATTCCAGGATGTCCTCGATCACGGACAGCGCGCGTTCCTCGCCCAGCGCCTTGTTCAGCACGCTCTTGATGAACGAGCTGGAGTCCACGTTCAGTGCCAGGTACTGCTCGGTCTCGCCGCGGAACTCGGCCAGCACCTCGGCCATTTCCTCGCGCGTTACCGACGACAGGCTGGCCATCGCCGAGCCCAGCCCCTGCACTTCACGGGGCGACAGGTGCTTGAACACCTCGGCGGCAGCGTCCTCGCCAATCGCCATCATCAGGATGGCGCTCTTCTGCAGGCCCTTTTCGGGCATTCCCTTACTGGCGTTCGTCATGGGCCATCCAATTCTTGATTACGCTGGCGACCAGGCGCGGGTCGCGTTGCGCGGCGTCGCGCACCAGGGCGAGATCGCTTTCGTACTTCGCGGCCAGGCGCAGGACTTCCGGATTCTGCGTCTCTTCCGGCGGCAGGAGCACAGCCTCGGTGGCGTCCGTCGTCTCGGAGGGCGCGGGCAGCGGCGGGGCGGTGTACTTGCGCAGCACCGGACGCGCCACCTTGAACCACAGGAACATCGCCAGGATGGCCAGCAGCAGGTAGCCGACGCCGGTCTTGGCCAGGTCGATCATCTGCGGTTGCTTCCACAGCGGCAGCTCGGGTTCCTTCTCCGCGTTGTCGGTGAACGGGCTGTTGACCACGTTCAGCGAGTCGCCGCGGTCAGCCGAGTAGCCCATCGCTTCCTTGGTCAGGTTCTCAATCTGGGCCAGTTCCTTGGCGGAGAGCGCCTCGGTCACCGGCTTGCCCTTGGCGTCGAGCTTCTGGCGGTAGTTCACGACCACGGCCACCGACAGGCGCTTCACGCCGCCCGGAGCCTGCTGCACGTGACGCACCACGCGGTCCACCTCGTAGTTGGTGGTGGCGTCGCGGCGGCTGGTGCTCGGGCCGGTCTTCTCGGCGGTCTGCGTGGTCTGGTTCGCGTTGGCCTGGGCCGGCGGATTGGGCTGGCCCGGCTGGCGCGGCGGCTGCGGCGTGGTCACCGGCGCCACGGCGGCGGCCGGCGGCTGGTTCGACAGCGCGCCCGGCACGCCGCCCACGGGGGAGGCGCCCTGCGTGCTCGACTCGCTGGTCTGCTGGCTGCGGATGACCGCCTTGGTCGGGTCCTGGTTCGGCTTGTAGCTTTCGTCGGTGTGCTCGACGGACGAGAAGTCCACGTCGGCGGTGACCTGGGCGTGGACGTTGTCCTTGCCGAGGATCGGCGCGAGGATGGCTTCCACGCGCTTCACGTAGTTCTGTTCCACCTGCTGCACGAACTTGAGCTGGCTGGCGTCCAGCGAGCGGTCATTGGTGCCGGAGAGCAGGTTGCCGTGCTGGTCGACGATGGAGATCGACTTCGGCGTGAGTTCGGGCACGCTGGACGAGACCAGGTGGCTGATGGCGGCGACCTGGCCTTCATCGACGGCGCGGCCCGGGTAGAGCTGCAGCACGATCGACGCGGTGGGCTTCTGGCGCTCGCGCACGAACAGGGTGGGCTTGGGGATGGCCAGGTGCACGCGGGCCGACTGTACGGCGCCGATCGACTCGATCGAGCGGGCGAGTTCGCCTTCCAGGCCGCGCTGGTAGTTGACCTGCTCGGCAAACTGGCTGATGCCGAACTTCTGGTTATCCATCAGCTCCATGCCGGCGTTGCCGTTCTTCGGCAGGCCCTGGCTGGCGAGCTTGAGGCGCATTTCGTGCACCTTGTCCGCCGGCACCATCAGCGCGCCGCCGCCTTCGGCGAACTTGTACGGCACGTTCATCTGCTGGAGGGAGGCCACCACGGCGCCGCCGTCGCGCTCGGACAGGTTGCTGTACAGCACCTTGTAGTCCGGCGTGCGTGACCACATCACGCCCACGGCGATGGCCGCGACCAGTGCCGCCCCGCCGAGCATCAGGGGCAGGCGCGGATTGGCCTTGAGCTTGTCGACCAGTGCCGCGCCGTTCGGCAGGGTAGCCGCCGCGTTCATGCGCGCGACTCCGGCGCGGCAGGGTTAGTCCTGCCCTTGCCACTTTCGCCTTGGCTGCCGTTAATCATTTCGGCTTGGCTCACATTACGCTGCTGAAAAAACACGCGCACTCCCCGCTGGTTGATAACAGGCCGGGGCGGTGCGTCGATACGCTTGGATCCGCCAGATCCGGCACGGTAGCGATGATCGGCCAGAAGGCTGATGGACAATTGGCTGAATAGGCGAGGTTTTCCCGCCGAATTCATCCTTTGGGCTGGTGGCGCGGGTGGGTACAGTGCGAGCACTGAAAACGGACTGCGTGTGATGTATCAGGCGCGTGGTTCGGGAAACCCTCTCACAGAACCGGACGCGTCATGACGATCTCCTCGATTGAAGGCATGCTCCAGCAACTGCGCGGCCTGGCGCAGGTGGCTGGCGGCGGCAGCACCAACCAGGCCCCGGCGGCCTCCACCGAAGGCTTCGCGGGCGAGCTGCAACGCTCCATGCAACGCCTGAACGCCGTGCAGGACCGCGCCTACGGCCAGGCCGAAGCCTTCGAAATGGGCAAGCCCGGCGTGGCCCTGAACGACGTGATGATCGACATGCAGAAAGCCAACGTGTCGTTCCAGACGGCCGTTCAGGTGCGTAACCGCCTGGCGGCGGCGTACCAGGAAATGATGAATATGCCGGTTTGACGACGGCTTTCCGGCCCGCGTAGCTGTTGGCGCGTGGGTTGGGAACGACAAAAAGGCCATGTCGCGCTCCCGCGACATGGCCTTTTTGTCGTCTTTCGTCGTCTGTTATCCCGTCTGTTATCCCCTCACACCCTGAAATACTCCGCCGCCGCCCGTTCGTAGGCGGGCTTGCAGATCAGGTCGCCGGCTTCGCCGGCGTAGACCAGGCAGTCGCCCGGGGTTTCGCGGTTGAGTACGCTGACGCCCTGCGAGATCACCGAGCCGTTGCGGACGTGGCTGCGGCCGATGATGGCGGTGTTGGGGTACATGACCACGCCGTCGCCGATGACCGGCGCCACGCCGTGGTTCTTGCCCACGGTGGAGTTCTGGTACAGGACCAGGTAGTTGCCGTAGGTGGCCTTGGCCAGGACGATGCCGACGGAGTGGCCGATGAAGAACACCTCGGGCATCTCGATCTCGTAGAACAGGTCGATCGCGTTGAGCGCCTTGTTGAGCAGGAACAGCTTGGTGCAGGCCTCGCCGTTGCGCTCGTTGCGCCAGATCGTGTTCGACAGGTAGTACAGGTACTGGCAGTACTGCGACGAGTGCAGGTAGTTGAACTGGCCGGGGCGCCACATGCGCACGGCGTCGATGCAACGACCCACGCGGGCCAGTGCCTCGTCCATGTGGCGGGACACCACGGGCAGCAGCGCCGCGTGGCGGCCATCCGGCACCAGGTTGGCCACCTGGGCGCAGGTGTAGGCAGCCAGCGACTCGCGGGTATGGCCGATCAGTTCCATGGCTTGATCCCTTCCAGATGGCTGGCCATCACGTCGCGTACGTCGCGCGGCGCCACGCCGAGGCTGCGCAGCGCCTCGGTGCTGCACACGGCGGCCCGTTGCACAGGCGAGGCGCGGGTCAGCGCGATATCCCAGCCGAGCCGGTTGAAGACCTCGGCCAGCTCGCCGTTGGACACATTGGCGCCGCTGGCCACGTTGAAGATGCCGCTGGCGCCGCCCGTGGACATCGCGGTCAGCGCGCCGACCACGTCGTCCAGGTGGATGTAGTCGCGCACGAAGCCGGCGTCGCTGTCGAGCGTGAACGCGCGCTCGGTGGCCGCGCGGATCAGCCATTCGGACAGGAAGCCCGGCGAATCGGCCGACCAGTCGAACACGCACGAGAGCCGCGCCACGGCGGCGCGGCCGGCGGCCACGGTCAGGCAGAGGTTCTCGCCCAGCCCCTTCGACAGGTCGTACAGCGCGCGCGGGCTGGCCGGCTGCAGCGTCAGCGCGGCGGCCTCGTCGCCCACGGGCAGCTGCGAGGTGTCGTACAGCCGCGTGGAGGACAGGTAGACCAGATGCGCGAAGCGGTTTGCGCGCAGCACATCGGCCAGCAGCGAGACGTGCGCCGTGACGGTGTCGAACGGGCGCGCCGCGAAGTCGGCGGTCAGGCCGGCGCAGTAATACACATGGCCCAGGTCCCGGGTGAAGAGCGCGCGGTCGCCGCGCGCGGGCACCCAGACCTCATGGCCGGCACGCCGCAGCGTGTCCGCCAGGCGGCGGCCGACAAAGCCGGCCCCGCCAATCACCGTACAGCGCATCACTTTCCTCGGGGTCGATCAGTTGACGGGATGGTGGAGCGCCGGGTCACGGTGCCACAGCAGCTTGGGGCTCACGCCCGGCACCACCGCGAAATCCTTGCCCGCCAGCAGCGCCGGGTCCTTGACGGCCACCATGTTGAAGCCGTGCGCCGGGCCGTCCAGGTAGACCTGGTCCACCGGCACCAGCTCCACGGGGCGGCCTTCCATGTTCACGTTCGAGTTGAAGTCGCGCACGGCGTAGACGTGGTAGCCAAAGCCGGTGAGCATGCGGATGATCTCGGCGTTCTGCAGGCCGGCGCTCCAGTCCACGTAGTGGCGGTGCACCTCGAACACGAGGTTCGGGGCTTCGCCGGCCGGGCGGGCCAGCTGCTTCGCCGCGCCCTTGAACACGTTCAGTTCGGCGCCTTCGATATCGAGCATGATCAGGCCGAGCTTGTCCACGTTCTGCTGGGCGCAGTATTCGTCGATGGTGATGGTCGAGAAGCTGTCGTCTCCGGCGGGGCCGTCGCTGTGCTCGGCGTGGGCGAACGAGTCGTGGCCCACCAGGCGCAGTTGCGTGGTGCTGTCCGACCACAGGCCCAGGCGCCAGCTGCGGATGTTCTCCACGCCGTTCAGCGTGGCGTTGTTGCGCAGCATGCCGAGCTGGTCGGCATTCGGCTCGAACGCGTGGCAGGTGCCGCCGGCCTGGGCCAGGCGGCGCGCCATCAGGATCACCTGGTCGCCGAAGTAGGCGCCGCCCACCACGGCATGGCCGCCGCGCTCGCACAGCTTCAGCAGCAGCTTGGTGGTCTGCGGCTCCCACACGTGGTCCGGTTGCGGCGGCGTGCTCATCAGGAAGTCGCGCGCGATCTTGGTGCGGTACAGGAATTCGAACACCGTGCCGTCGGCCAGCGTCTTGCGCAGGCGCGACTGCTCGTTGTACATGGCATCGACGATCGGGCCGGTAATGTCGTCACGCACGCTGCCTTCGTAGGCGTCCAGGTCTTGCTCGATGCTCTTGCACAGGGCGATGACCTTGTCGCGGGCGGCGGCGCTGCCGCCCACCGTGCGCAGGGCGTCGGACAGCTTTTGCAGATGTTCAGTCGTCATGGGTGGCTCCGCTTGGATTGTCAGGTTCGAATAAAAGGGGTTGTCAATGCTCGCCAAGCCCGGCGAGCAGGGGAAGCGCCAGGTCCTTCGCGGAGACCATGCGGTCCGCGCAGTCTGGCCAGTCAATGCCGATGGCGGGGTCGTCCCAGCGTACGCCGGCACTGCTGCCGGGCGCGAACGGCACCGTCATCTGGTAGAACACCTCGGAGAGCGCCGTGCGGGTCTGGAACCCGTGTGCGACGCCCTTCGGGATGTAGATCGCGCGCTGGTTGTCCGCCGACAATTCCACTGCCTGCCATTGCAGGTAGGTGGCGGACGCGCGGCGCAAATCGAGGATCACGTCGTACACCGCGCCGGTGGTCACGCGCACGAGCTTGTCCTCGGCATGCGCCCCGGTCTGGAAGTGCATGCCGCGCAGGATGCCGGCGCGCGTGTTGCGCGAGACGCTCTGCTGCACGAAGTGCGCATCGAGGCCATGCTCGGCGAACGCCGCCACGCAGACCGTGCGCGCGAAGAAGCCTCGCGCGTCGGGCAGCGGTTCGGGGTCCACCAGCCAGGCGCCGGCGATGCGGGTCGGGGTGAAGATCACGGCAGGACCACGGTATCGGGAATGGGCACCACGAAGCGGCCGCCCCAGGCGCGGATGCCGGCCATCTGCTCGACCACCTCGTCCTTGATGTTCCACGGCAGGATCACCAGGTAGTCGGGCCGGCTGGCGTAGATGGAATCGGGCGAGCGCACCGGAATGCGCGTGCCGGGCAGCAGCTTGTTCTGCTTGGCCGGGTTGCGGTCCACCACGTATTCGATCAGGTCGGCGTCGATGCCGCAGTAGTTCAGCAGCGTGTTGCCCTTGGCGGCGGCGCCGTAGGCGGCCACGCGCTTGCCGGCGCGGCGCGCCTCGATCAGGAAGGCCAGCAGGTCGCGCTTGGCCTGGCGCACGCGCTCGGCAAAGCGGGCGTAGCGGTCCGGCGAGGTCAGGCCGCCGGCGACTTCCTCATCCAGGCAGGCCTGCACGGCCGGCGTGGTGGCGCGGCGCGAGGCCTGGTGGCAGGCAAACAGGCGCAGGCTGCCGCCGTGCGTGGGCAGGTGCTCGATATCGAACACGCGCAGCCCGGCGCGGGCGAGGATCGGCACCAGCGCCGTCAGCGACAGGTAGGAGTAGTGCTCGTGGTACAGCGTGTCGAACTGGTTCTGCTCCAGCAGGCGCAGCAGGTGCGGGAACTCCAGCGTGATCACGCCTTCGGGCTTCAGCACGATCGGCATGCCGCCCACGAAGTCGTTGATGTCAGGCACGTGGGCCAGCACGTTGTTGCCGAGCAGCAGGTCCACCTGCCAGCCTTCCACGCGCAGGGCGCGTGCGGTGCGCTCGCCGAAGAACAGCTCGCGGCTGTCGATGCCCTTGGCGCGGGCCGCCTCGCCGGTATTGGCGGAGGGCTCGATGCCCAGGCATGGCACGCCGTTCTGGTGGAAATACTGGAGCAGGTAGCCGTCGTTGCTGGCGATCTCCATCACGCTGCTCGCCGGGGTCAGGTCGAAGCGCTCGGTCATCGCCGTCACGTAACGGCGGGCGTGTTCGAGCCACGAGGTGGAGAACGACGAGAAGTAGACGTAATCGTCGTGGAAATGGGTTTCCGCCGGCGTGGCGTCGCGCAGCTGCACGAGCCAGCACTTGTGGCACACCATGGCGTGCAGCGGGTAGAACATCTCGCCCTGTGCGATGTGCTCCGGCCGGATGAAGGCATTGGAGACCGGCGACAGGCCGAGGTCCACGACGGTTTGCGTCAGCGGCGCGCCGCAGGCGCGGCAGCAGGGGGTAGGAGCGGTGGCAGCAGTGGTCATGCGCAGAATTGCTCGATCTGTTGTTCGGTGATGGCGCGGGCCTGGCCCGGCTCGTGCTGGACCGTGCGATACCAGCGCGCGGTGGCGGCCAGCGCCTCGTCCAGTGTCCAGCGCGATTGCCAGCCCAGCAGCGTGTGCGCCTGGGAGGAATCGAGGTACAGGTTGCGGGCCTCGTGCGGCGCGGCGCCCGGCGGCGGGCAATGCGCCCACTGGAGTTCCGGCCAGTGTGGCTGCAAGCCGCCCAGCACGCGCGCGACTGGCAGGTTGTCGCGCGCTTCCGGGCCGAAGTTGAAGGCGGTGGCCAGCGCGGCGTCGCCGGCCAGCAGCCGGGCGCCCAGCAGCAGGTAGCCGTGCAGCGCTTCCAGCACGTGCTGCCACGGCCGTGTAGCCTGCGGGCTGCGGATCTCAAGGACGGCGCCACGGGCGGCAGCGCGGGCGGCATCGGGAATCAGGCGGTCCTCCGACCAGTCGCCGCCGCCGATCACGTTGCCGGCGCGGGCGGTGGCCAGCAGCACGCCACGCTCGGCCAGGAACGACTTCCGATAGCTGGCGGCCACGAGTTCCGTGCCGGCCTTGCTCGCGCTATAGGGGTCATGGCCACCGAGCGGATCGGTCTCGCGATAGCCCCACAGCCATTCCTTGTTGTCGTAGCACTTGTCGGTGGTGACCACGATGACCGCGCGCACGGACGGGCAGGTGCGCACGGCGTCGAGCAGGTTGACCGTGCCCATGACGTTGGTGGACCACGTCTCGGCCGGGTCGCGGTAGCTCGCGCGCACCAGCGGCTGGGCCGCCAGGTGCAGCACGATCTCCGGTTTCGCCGCGTGCAGCGCGCGCGTGAGCGCGGCGGCGTCGCGGACATCGCCCACCGTATGCTGCGCGAGCGCCGGCGCCACGCGCGCGGCGTCGAACAGGCTCGGCGTGGTGTTGGGGGCCAGCGCATAGCCGCTGACGCGCGCGTCCAGCCGCGCGAGCAGCAGCGCCAGCCAGGCGCCCTTGAAGCCGGTGTGTCCGGTGACGAAGACGCGCCGGCCTGCGAACGCGGAGAGCGCCGCCGACGGGGAGGCAGTCGACACCATTACCAGGTCTTCCAGGGCGCCTTGCCGGATTGCCAGAGGTCTTCCAGCAGGTTCTTCTCGCGCAGCGTGTCCATCGGCTGCCAGAAGCCGGTATGTTCGTACGCGGCCATCTGGCCGGAGCGGGCGAGCTGGCGCATGGGGGCTTCTTCCCAGCTCGTGGCGTCGTCCGGCACCAGGTCGATGACTTCCGGCTGCAGGATGAAGAACCCGCCGTTGATCCAGGCGCCATCGCCGCGCGGCTTCTCGGTGAAGCCGCACACCTTGTCGTTGTCGCGTTCGAGCGCACCGTAGCGGCCCGGCGGCTGCACGGCAGCCACAGTGGCGCGGCGGCCGTGCTCGCGGTGGAAGGCGATCTCGGCGGTAATGTCGATGTCGGACACGCCGTCGCCATAGGTGAAGCAGAACGGCTCGCCCGGCGTCAGGTATTCACGCACGCGGCGCAGGCGGCCGCCGGTCATCGAGTCCTCGCCGGTATCCACCAGCGTCACGCTCCACGGCTCGGCCTTGCGGTGGTGCACGGCCATGCGGTTCTCGCGCATGTCGAACGTGACGTCGGACATGTGCAGGAAGTAGTTGGCGAAGTACTCCTTGATGACGTAGCCCTTGTAGCCCAGGCAGATCACGAACTCGTTCACGCCGTGCGCCGAGTACATCTTCATGATGTGCCAGAGGATGGGCTTGCCGCCGATCTCGATCATCGGCTTCGGCCGCAGGTGCGATTCCTCGGAGATGCGGGTGCCCAGGCCCCCGGCCAGGATGACGGCCTTCATGCTGCCACCTCCTCGGCGGCGGCTTCGGGTGCGCCCTGCGTGGCCACCTCGATGCCGATCACCTCGAACACGGTAGGCGGCGGCGAGGCTTCCAGCACGTCCAGCGCCAGGCCGAACTGCTCGTCCAGCAGTTGGGCGAGGGCGGACTTGTCCAGTTCGAGTTCGTCGAGCCAGAGCGCCAGCTTGCGGTACAGCGGCAGCGCGTACGGGCGCATGCCGATGGCTTCCACCAGCAGGTCGATGGCCGCGTCAGCCTCGCCGTTGTGGTACTTGAATTCGGCCAGGCCGTAGGCCACCACCCAGTTGCGGTACCAGGTGGAGGTCAGGTTCTCGAGCACGTTGAGCAGCGGCACCCATTCCTTCAGGTGGATGTGAGCGGCCACCGACATCACCAGGTCCTCGGCGGGATACCACGCGCCGGCGAAGAACAGGCCGGAGCGGCGCGGCTCGGTGCGGGCGGGAATCGGCTTGGTCTCGCTGCAGATCTCGGTCAGCTGGTCCTCGAACCAGCTGGCGAAGCGCTGCGCGTCGAACATCTCGCTTTGCTCCGCACGCGGACGGATCGACATGCGGATCTCGTTGAGCTGCTGCACGTCGGCCGCCAGCGCGCAGGCCACGTCGACGTAGCGCTCCTCGGTGTCGCAGATCAGGTCGTCCAGGCCGGCGGCGTGCAGGAACGGGGCCGACACGCGCTGGTGGAAGGTGTCGCCGGAGAAGGTGACCACGGGCACGCCCATCCAGATGGCGTCGCAGGTGGTGGTGCCGCCGGTGACGGGCGCGGTGTCCAGGGCGATGTCGATGCGGTGGTAGGTCACGTACTGCGCCGCGCCGTCACGGTTGATCAGCTCCACGCGGCTGGTGTCGATGCCATGGGCTTCCATGCGTTCGTAGAGCATCTCGCGCACGTTGTCGCGGTCGCAGCCGGTGGCTTCCACGAGCATGCGGGCGTTCGGGCAGCGCGCCAGCACGGCGCTCCACAGCCGCATGGTCTTGGGACCCAGCTTGGCGATGGTGTTGCAGGAGCCGAACGTGATGTAGCCGTTGTTCAGCGCCGGGGTCGGCTGCACGCGGAAGCGCGGGTCGTAGATCTTCAGCGGGTTGGTGACGATCGGGTGGTAGGCGCTGAACACGGGCGCCCGGAGCAGCTTCTCCGTGTAGTTGTGGTCGAAGCCCTCCGGATCGGCGGTCCAGTCGGTCACGCGGTACTCGATCTGCTCCATGCCGGTGGTGCCGGGGTAGCCCAGCCACGTCAGCTGCTTCGGGGCCAGGCGATGCACCATGTAGGTCAGGGGCGAGGCGCCCGTGTAGCCGCCCAGGTCGACCATGACGTCGCAGCGCTGCGCGCGCACGGCCTTGACCACCTCGGCCTCGGACATCTTGTAGAGGTCGTGGAAGCCCTCCGCGTAGACGCGGATCTTCTTGGTGATGTTGTCGTTGACGTTCGACAGCGAGAACAGGTGCACCTCGAAGCGGGTGCGGTCCAGATTGGCGATCAGCGGAATCAGGAAGTAGGCGCAGGCATGGCGGCGCAAGTCGTTCGACAGGATGCCGATGCGGATCCGCTCGCCTTCGCTGGCGCGCAGCGCCGGGGCTTCCACGGGCGTGCGCGCCAGCGTGCGGGCCCAGTCGGTGGCCTCGCGGCGCAGTTCCTCGGCGCCGATGGTTTCGTCGTAGAGCAGCGAGAACAGCAGGTTGGAGCGGTTCACGCGCTGCAGCGGGTCCAGCGCGCAGGCGCGGCGGAACACGGGAATGGCTTCGATGGTGCTGCCCGATTCGCGCAGCGCGGAGGCGTAGTTGCCCACCGCCACCGGGTCGTTCGGCAGCAGGCTGGCGGCTTTCTCGCCGGCCAGGCGGGCTTCGAAATAGTCGCCGGTATAGAACATGGCCGTGCCGAGCACCTGCCACAGATGGGCCGAGCCGGGCTGGAGTTCCAGGCTGCGCTGGAGCAGCGGAATGCCGGCGGTGTAGTTTTCCAGGGCCACCTCGAGTGCGCCGACCAGGCCCAGGAAGCCCGGATGGTTCGGGAAGCGTTTCATGCCGGCTTCCGCCAGCCGCTTGGCTTCCTCGCTATGGTGCAGGCCGGACAGGCACAGCGATTCGAGGTAGTACGGTTCGGGGAGCGTGCCGGCAATGCGCTTGGCAGCGCGGGCGAGCTTCAGCGCGTCCGCGTACTTGTTGGCGTGGTAGGCATTCCAGGCCTGCTGGATGGTCCGCTGCGCGGGACCCATCGAAACGTTCTTGGTCATGGCGTTGTGCTTTGCAAAGGCGCGGTGCCAGCCCGGACGGCAGACGGGCTGATCGATGCGTGCACAGTAACAAGGGACGTTCCGCGTCATCGGCCGGAACACGGGCCGAAATTGGCGCTATTTCAGCGTGGGTGCCGTTCTCGGCGCCTGTGGGACGGGGCGGGCCGGGTCAGGTGAGGGCTGGAAGGGCCGGCACGGCGTCCGGCTGTTCCATCCGGTGCAACCAGACCAGCAGCTCGGCCACGGCCACATAGAGTTGCGGCGGGATCTGGCTGTCGAGGTCTACCTGCATCAGCAGGTTGACCAGCGCCGGGGAGCCGTGCACGTAGACGCCGGCCTCGCGGGCGCGGGCGATGATGGCTTCGGCGGACAGGCCGTAGCCCTTGGCCACCACGCGCGGCGCCTTGTCGGCGGATTGGTAGGAAAGCGCGACGGCGGCGTCGCGGTGCGGATCGTTCGCGCTCATGGCTGGGCTGCCGGCATGGCGTCCAGGCGCGCTTCCACCTCGGTGGCCGCGCTGACGTTGAGGTTCAGCAGGGAGATGCCGTGGGCTTCCAGCTGGCCGCGGAAGTCAGCGCCTGCTTCGGCCAGACGGCCAGCGGTGGCGCGGTCGTCGGCCACCAGCCGGGCTTCCAGCCCGTGCGCGCCGAGGGTCAGCACGGCATCGACATGCCCGAGCCGGGGCAGGTTCAGGCGCAGCCGGGTGCTCCAGGTCGCGGCATCGGCCGATGTGGGCGAGTGCTCACCTTGCTGCTCGCGCGTGACTTCCCAATCTACGGGCATGCCGGGCCAGGCTTCCACGGTCCAGCGGAACTGCTGCGTGGCGAGCAGCTCCAGCTGCTGGCGCACCACGCCTTCGCTGGCCGGGTGGACCGGCGGGCCAACGTCGGGCTGCTGCGGGGCGGCGGGCTGGTCGGCCGCATTCCAGCTGGCGATGATCGCCGCGCGCTGGGCCTGGGCGATATGGTGGCCTTCGTGCGAGACCTCGGCCGTGATCTGGTACGCATGCGCCGCCGCATTGGCGTGCGCGGCGCGGCGCTGCTCGGCGGCCGGTGTCGATGGCGTGGCCTGGCCGGGCAAGGCGCTGGCGCTGGCGGGTTGGCCAGGCTGGCCAGCTTGGCTCCCGGCGTCGGCGCCATGGCCGCGCGCGGGCTGCGCCGGCACGCCGGTGGTCAGCGGAAAGATGGTCGGGCGCGTCAGTTCCGCCAGGATCGCGGCGCTGGGTGTCGGTGCGGGCGCGGCGGGCGGTCCGCCATAGGGCAGCAGCGCCACCGGCGCACCGGCGCCGGGCGCGGGTTGCTGCGGCGGCGTTGCCGCTGGCGAGGCCGGCTGGGCGGGCGAGTTGGGCGCGGGGGGCGGGCGCAGGCCGGCCTGCGGTTCCTGGAGCAGGGCGGACAGCGGGCGCTGGCCCACCACCCATTGCGCCACATGCGATTCGTAGAACAAGCCGCTCTGGTCGACCAGCGTGGCGAGCGCTGCGGACAGCGTGGCCGCTGATGCGTTGCCCGCGCCGGGCGCGGTGGACAGCAGCGGGGCCCGCGTCTGCAACGGCTGCGCGTCGCCCGATTCGAACAGATCGAGGATGGCGCGCGCGGCAAAGCTCAGGGTCTCGCGCGTGGAACTGGTCAGCGCGTTGCCGCGCGCATCCATGCCACCGGGGCCGACCACGTTGGGCTGGCGGGCCTGGACGGTCTCGCCCGTGGACGACTGCACGTCGCCCTGGGAGACCTCCTGCACCGGCATCAGGGCCGCGAGTTTGTCGATGGCCAGCGCCGGGCGCGAGAGTTGCGTGTCCGGTGCGGCGTGGGGCACCAGGGCCGCCGGGATTTGGATGCCAGTCATGGGCGCGTGTCAGCGGTTGGCGATGGACGTGATACGCGTCGGTCGATCCCTTCCGCAAGCACGGAAGGGCGGTGGAATCAGGCGGTGGCGCCGTAGGCGGCGGACAACTCGAGCTTGCGGCGCGAGCTGTTCAGCAGTTCGCCCAACTGGGCCAGGCGCGGCATGGTCAGGTCGCGGATCCGGGCATCGTACGCCAGGATGCGCTCCAGCAACTGGAAGCGGCGCAGGCGTTCGTTCTCGGTGAACGGCTTGCTGTGATCGAGCAGGCGCAGGCGATCCACTTCGGCCATGTAGACCTGCTGGAGATCGTTGAGCGCATCCCAGTTGGACGCGCGCGCGGCTTCGAGCATCTGCTCCGAGAGCACCAGCAGCTCTTCGTAGCTTCTGACGATGGGGGACATATCGAACATCTCAGGATTCCTGCAGGGCGGGCTGCGTGATGGCGGTCGGTGCAGCGGGCTCGGCGTCAGTGGGCGCTGCCGGGTCGATGGCGGTCCAGGCCGAGGCAAGATTCTCGAGCAGGGCATCCACTTCCGACAGCAGGGTAGCGTCGCCGCGCAGGTTGGCCAGCATCAGGCGACGGGTCATGTATTCATACAGCGATTCGAGGTTGGCGGAGATTTCCCCGCCGGCCTCGTGGTCCAGCACCGCGCGCAGCCCGTTGTCGATGATGTTGATCGCCTTGGAGATGGCATTGCCGCGCGCCTCCAGCTCGCCATTTTCCAGGTGGAACCTGGCACGGGCGATGGCCGAGCGGGCGCCGTCGTACAGCATCGCAATCAGCTTGTGCGGGCTGGCGCTCATGACCCCGGTCTGTACGCCGACCTGGGCATAGGCGTTGATGGCTTGGCGCGCGAACATGTTGCCTCCGTTAAATTACTTGCTGCTGGTGCCGTTCATGGCGGCGAACTGCTGCGTCAGGTAGCTGCTGGTCTGGTTCAGTTGCGAAACCAGCAGGTCCAGCTGCGTGAACTGGGCGCGGTAGCGGTCCATGGTCGACGTGACACGGTCTTGCGTGGCCGTGTACTTGTCTTCCAGGTCCTTCAGCGTGGCGGTGATGCCGTCGGTGACAGCCGTCAGCGCGCCAGACGTGCCGTTCAGCGAGTCGACATAGTCGGTGACGGTCTTGCCCATGCCGGCGGCGCCGTTCACGCCCGAGAAGAAGTTCGACAGGCCCTGGACGCCGCCGGCCAGTGCCTTGTTCAGCTTGTCGTCGTCGATTTCCAGCTTGCCGGCGTTCTCGGGCGTCACGTTGAACTCGATGCCGAGGTCGGACAGCGTGAGCGAGCCGCCGTTGCCATCGGACATCGGGGTGTTCAGCATCGAGCGCAGGCGCGTGGTGATGTTGCGCAGCGTGCCGTCGCCGTTCAGCGCGCCGGCGGTGCCGGCCTCGGTATCGAACGTGGTCAGCGAGCCGACGGCCGTCAGGATGTTGTTGTATGCGGTGACAAAGCCCTGCACGGCAGCCTTGATGGACGCGTCGTCGCGCGTCACGCTCATGTTGGTGGTGCCCTTGGACTTCAGCGTCAGGGTCACGCCCTGGGCGGCGTCCACCACGGTGTTGCTCTGGCTCGTGACATCGATGCCATTGATCTTCAGCGCGGCGTTGGCAGCGGCCACCTTCTCGGACATGCCGTTCGGCTGCGTGGCCAGGGCGGGGTCGTAGGCGACGACGTCGCTCACGGCGCTGTCGCTGGCGCTCACGCGCATGCCGGACTGCGTGCCGGTCTTGTCGGACGTCAGCACCAGGTGATAGGGCGTGCCAGAGCCGTCGTTGATGATGCTGGCGGTCACGCCGATATTGGCCTTGTTGATCGAGTCGCGGATGCCTTCCAGCGAGGTGTCGGAGCCGATCGTCACCGTCTTGGTGCTGGTCGGCGTGCCGCCCGTGGCGAGGTCGGCGCCGAAGTCCACGGTGATCGTGCCGCCGCCGATGGCGGCCTTCTTGTCGGTTACCTGCTTCGAGACCAGCGATTGCGCCGTGGCCAGCGATGTCACGTCGATCTGGTAGCTACCCGCCACGGCGGTGGCGTCGGTGGCGGCGCTCAGCACGCTGTCCGAGGTCACGCTGGCCTTGACGGCGCTGTACGTGGCGGCGGTGCCGAGCGTCTTGGCGGCGGCCGAGTAGGCATCCAGCACGCTCTTGATGGTGCCGTAGCCGGACAGCTTGGCCTGGTAGCTCTTGGCCTGGTTGTTGATCTGCGTGAGCGGGAGTTCTTCGGCTGCCTGGAGCTTGTCGAGCAGCGTTTGCAGTTCGAGGTTGGAACCGATACCGATGGAAGAGATTGCCATGTCTTTTTCTACCTATTGTTTTTTGACTTCAACTGGGAGGTTGCAGATGTCAGACGGCGTGGCTCACGAACAAACCCTGGAGCTTGTCGATCGCGCGCGCCAGGCGCACAACGTCTTCATTCGGCATCTGCCGGATGATCTCGCCTGTCTCCTTGTCGAAAACCGTGGTGATCACGCGATGCGTCTGGTCGTCGATGGCGAAGCGCAGGCCAATGGAGGTGGTCTTCAGCACGTCCACCAGCTCCTGCACCGCAGCGGCGGTATCGGCAGGGGCGTCGGCGGCGGGCCGGGTGTCCGCGCGGTCGGCTTCCTGCGACGGGCGAACGGCCTTCACCGTGGCGGTCGGGGCGGCGGAAGCCGGCGCGATGGCCACGGTGTCGGCGGGAATGCGGGCCGCCGGAGTGGAAACGGGATTGGGAGTTGCCATGGTTTGCTCCGTCCGGTGAGGCGAGGGGTTCTGCTCGGTTGAAACGCTTTGCAGGCAGTGGGCTGCCTGCAAAACATTCCGGCAAAAAAGCCGGGCCTTGCGGCCCGGCCTTCTTGCGGCGCGGCGATTAACGCAGCAGCGACAGCACGTTTTGCGTGGTCTGGTTCGCTTGCGACAGCACCGAGGTACCAGCTTGTTGCAGGATCTGCGCGCGGGTCATGTTCGACACTTCCGTTGCGTAGTCAGCGTCTTCGATGCGCGAACGCGAAGCCGACAGGTTGTTCACCGTCGTGCTCAGGTTGTTGATCGTCGACTCGAAACGGTTTTGCACAGCACCGAGGCTCGAACGCAGGCTGTCAACCGAAGCCAGCGCGGAGTCCAGCGTTGCCAGCGGGTTGGTCGTGGCGGCCTGTTGGAAGTCCGAAGCTTGCAGCGACGAACCCGTCAGCGTGAAGCCAGCGGTCGAACCGGACACCGAAGCGTCGGTCGGCTTGACGGCGATGTACATCGTGGTCGACGTGGCGGTACCGTTGCCAGCGAAGCCCTTCGACGACAGAGCGGCGTCGTCGGCGGCGGTCAGGCCGGTCATGCTCACTTGCACGAACCAGTTGCCCTTCGAATCCGTCACGACGGATTGCGAGTTGATGGCAGCCGAGGTGTTCAGGCCCAGAGCGCGCTGGATGTCAGCGGCGGCGATGCCGGTTGCCGAAGCAGCCGTCACCGGGGTGGCGGAACCCAGAGCCGTCTGCGCAGCGGCGGAACCGATCGAAGCCGTGGCGCCTTGCGGGCCGGCAACGCTGAAGCCAGCAACGCCGAGGGTCTTCGACGTGATTTGCTTCAGGGCGATCGAGATGGTTTCGCTGTCGTTGGCACCAACCTGGATCGACATGTTTTGATCCTTGGCCAGGACCTTCACGCCGTTGAACTGGGTCTGAGCCGACACGCGGTCGATTTCCGACAGACGCTGCTTGATTTCGTCCTGGATCGACTTCAGGTCCGAAGACGAGTTCGTGCCGTTGGCGGCTTGCACCGACAGTTCACGGACACGTTGCAGGTTGTTGTTGACTTCGCTCAGCGCGCCTTCGGTCGTTTGCGCGATCGAGATACCGTCGTTGGCGTTACGCGAAGCTTGCGTCAGGCCCTTGATGTTGGCGGTGAAGCGGTTGGCGATGGCTTGACCAGCAGCATCGTCCTTGGCGCTGTTGATGCGCAGGCCCGACGACAGACGCTGGATCGCGCTGTTCAGCGACGATTGCGACGTGTTCAGGTTGCTCTGCGTTTGCAGCGACAGAATGTTGGTGTTGATGACTTGCGCCATGGTACGACTCCTATTTGCAATGTTTTAGGCATTCCGGCGGGTGCCGTAACGTTGGCTGCCTGCGTTGCAGGGCGTAGAGTGCCTCCGTTGCAAGGGTTATCGACAGGGCGGTAGGAGACTTTAGAGTGATCTTTGCGAGAGTTTGCGGGTGTGGCCGGAAACCCGCGGCGTTATTGCGGATGCCGGCCTGCCCGGGGGAAGAACGGGGCGCCGCCGGTGCGGGCCGGCCCGGCGGCGTCAGCGCCGCTTGCGGGTGCGCGGTATATATAGACGCACGAAATCGGGCGACGCCTCGGCGTCCAGCACCGCCGCATCGGCTTCCGGCGCGTGCGCCGGCGTCACCACGGTAATGGCGCGCTTGTAGACCACCGTGGGCGAGGGGTCCTCGCCCGTTTTGCCCAGCAGAATCATGTAGTTGTCCGAGGCCAGCACGATCCCGGTCAGCCGCGTGCCATTGGAGAGGTGCACGATGACGGTATTGCGGCTGGCGCTGTGGGCCGCAAAGTGCAGATGCTGCAACTTTCGGCTGGGACGGGGGACCTTTTTTTCCTGCTTCACAACTTCTCCGGAAGAGCCCGCGAGGGTTCTGGCGGCTGTCAATGGTCCGAGGACCAGGCGCATGGATCGAGGTCGCACTAAAAGTGACGGGCGGGGCGCCCTGATCCTGGCGTGATATGAAACATTCGCTCTCGGAGCCGCGGCAGGGGCTCACCTTCATCACAATAGCGGGCGCGCCTTCCGAACGGGGGAATGGCGCTATCCGGCCGAGCGGTTCGGTCGGCCCTGCGAAGAGAGAAGGGGAATACTTCAGCCGGGAGGGTAACAAAATTTTACAAGTGTTGACAAAGTCGGCTAGCAGACGAGGTCTAGAGGTAAAGCTCTATTTATTTTATTGATGTAGTCGGTGTGATTGAAGTAGCACCTTTCGCTATCAGGGCCTGACAGAAAGCAACGCTTGCGCCGCCATCCGCTCGGGCTAAAGCTTTGCGGGACGCTGCCGATAATTGCCGATATGCCCGAATGTGCGGCATGGCAGGACATGGATCACGAAAGTGCTCAATTCGTTACAGCCGCCATCAGGGTATGCCCTGATAGAAGCTCGATTTACACCTCATGTAAGCGGGTTTATATTCCGAGGTTCGGACCGGTTTACCCCCGGTCTTTCACAGCAGTCCTGAAAGCCTACGAGCACCCCGCGCGTGGGCTTCTTTTTTTTGCCCTCGTCGTTTCGTCGCGGTCTGGTGCCGCAGTGGCCGTGGTCGGCCGGGCCGGGGTGCCCGGAACAGATTAGACGCCACGCGCTGACGCGGCAATTTGACGAACTACCGGCACTTTTCCCCCTATTTCGATTTTCCGCTCAAGAAGCGCGCCGGCCTGCCCGATAGCGCTGGTGGCGACACCCGGATTCCGGTGGACGCCAGACGACCATCCGAACATCGAAAAAAGAGAGAAAGGTACGCTGAGATGGGCTTGCGAAACATGGGTATCGGGGCACGACTGTCCCTGGCATTCTGTGCGGTGGTGTTGCTGCTGGCGGCCGTGGCGGCCGTGGGCGTGACCGCGCTGCGCGGCATGAACGAGGCGATGCACCAGGCGGTGGAGCAGCGGCTGCTGCGCGTGATTGACCTGAACCGCGTGAAGGAGAGCGCGCTGATGATCGGCGTGCTGGTGCGCGACGGCGCGCTGACCGAGGACGTGGCGCTGGCTGCACAGAACGCGGACGCGATCACGAAGATGCGCGAGGAAATGGGCGCCGGCCTCGATGCCTTCGGCAAGGTCGTCACCGCCAGTGGCCGCGCCGAATCCATGGCGAAGTTCGGGCAGCTGACCGAGGCCCGCAAGGCCTACAACGGGCAGCTTGACCTTGTCATGCAGCAACTGCGCGCTGGTGACTTCAATAGCGCGCGCGCTGGCCTGATCGTGACGCTGCCGGCGGCGCAGGCCGCCTACTTCGACAATCTCGACCAGTTTGCCTCGATGGGCCGGAAGATGGCCGTCGACGCCGTGGGCGAGGCCTCCGCCCAATATGTCTTTGCCCGCAACCTGCTGATCGGCCTGGCGGCCGCTGCCGCCGTGATCGCCGCGCTGCTTGGCCTGGCCATCACCCGCTCCGTGACGCGCCCGGCCGGCCAGGCGCTGGACGCTGCCGAGGCGCTAGCCCAGGGCCGCCTGGGCCATCCCATTGCCGTGCGCACCCAGGACGAGATGGGCCGCATGCTCGGCGCGATGGAACGTGCCTTCGGCCAGCTTGGCGTGCTGGTGCGCGGCATCCAGCAGGCCGCCGGATCGATCGACACGGCGGCGCGCGAGATTTCCATCGGCAATACCGACCTGTCCCAGCGGACCGAGCAGCAGGCGGCCTCGCTCGAGGAGACTGCCGCCTCGATGGAAGAGCTGACCTCCACCGTGCGCCAGAACGCCGAGAATGCCCGCCAGGCCAACCAGCTGGCGGTCAACGCCTCGGATGTGGCCACGGAAGGTGGCCGGGTGGTGCGCAGCGTGGTGGACACGATGGACGGTATCTCGAAGTCCTCCGCGCGCGTGGCCGAGATCATCAGCGTGATCGAGGGCATCGCCTTCCAGACCAACATCCTCGCGCTGAACGCGGCCGTGGAAGCGGCCCGTGCCGGCGAGCAGGGCCGGGGCTTCAGCGTGGTGGCGGCCGAGGTGCGCAGCCTGGCGCAGCGCTCGTCGTCGGCGGCCAAGGAGATCGGCGAACTGATCAACAGCTCGGTGCGTCAGGTACAGGACGGCGCCAAGCAGGTGGAAGTGGCCGGCAAGACCATGGACGATATCGTTGGCGCCGTGCGCCGCGTGACCGACATCATGGGCGAGATCAGCGCGGCCAGCGAGGAGCAGACCGCCGGCATCGAGCAGGTCAGCCTGGCGATTACCCAGATGGAATCGGTGACGCAGCAGAACGCGGCACTGGTGGAGCAGGCCAGCGCGGCGGCCGAGAGCCTGATGCAGCAGGCCGGCGGGCTGGTGTCCGAGGTGGCGCGCTTCGACCTGGGCGGCGTGCGCGCCCCCGAGGCGCATGCCCACGCGGCCGTGGTGACGGCTGCGCCGCGCATCGCCGCCCCTGCCAAGGCCAAGGCCAAGGCTCCGGCCCTGGCCGCGCCGGCCCCCGCCCGCGTGCGGGCCATCAGCCGCCCGGCCGCGCCCGCGCTGCCGGCCAAGGCAGCGACTGCTCCCGCACCCGCCCCGGCGCCGCGTGGCGCCCGCGCCCCGGCTGTGCCGGCTGCGGTGCGTCCGCCGGTGGCGCGCAAGCCGCAGCCGTCGGTGCTGTCCGCGCGCCAGCCGGTCACGCCCGCCAAGCCGCGCCCGGCGGTGACGCCGCAGCGCAAGGAGCCCGTGCTGTCCACGCCGGCCCGCCGGCGTCCCGCCGCCGCGCCCGCGCCTGCCATGGCCGAGGCCGGCGACTGGGAAACCTTCTGATCTTCTGGCCTTCTGATCTTCTGATCGATAGTAGTGGTCCCACCTTCAGGCGGCGCCCGGCGTCGCCCGGTGTCCTCCTGAAGGTAGCCTGTAAGCCGCCTGTAAGCCATACGGCACTTCGGCAAGCAGGGCCGGCGGCATGCGCCTACAATACCGGCTCTCCTTGACCACACAAGAGCAGGCACGGCCGGTCGCGCCGCCGTCTGCCACGCAGGCCTTCCATGTCCGCCTCTTCCGTGCCGTCTTCCCCCCCGCAGCCCGCTCGCGCCCCTGATACCCCGCCGCCAGACGTGCCCGTCATGCAGGTGCTGTTCGGTCTGATGCTGGCCATCCTGCTCGGTGCGCTGGAACAGTCGATCGTGGCCGTGGTGCTGCCGGACATCGCCCTCCAGCTGAACGGTTTCGAGGACATGGCCTGGGTGATCTCGGCGTATCTCGTGGCCTCCACCGTGGTGACGCCGATCTACGGCAAGCTGTCCGACGTGCTCGGGCGCCGTTCCGTCCTCTCGTTCTCGATCGTGCTGTTCCTGCTGGCGTCGATCTTCTGCGCCATGGCCACGACCATGCCAATGCTGATCCTCGCCCGCATCCTGCAGGGCCTGGGCGGCGGCGGGCTGATCTCGGTCTCGCAGGCGACCATCGCCGATGTGGTGCCGCTGCGCGAGCGTGGCCGCTACCAGGGCTACGTGAGCGGGGTCTGGGCCGTGGCGAGCATGGCCGGCCCGGTCATCGGCGGTTACCTGGCGCATTTCCTGTCCTGGCGCTGGATCTTCTGGATCAACATCCCGCTGTCCCTGCTGGCGCTGGTGGTGGTGCGCCGCGCCCTGCGCCACCTGCCCGTGGGCGGGCGCCGGCACCGCATCGACTACCTCGGCGCGCTGCTGTTCGGCGGCGGGCTCTCGGGCGTGCTGGTGTTCCTGACCCGTCTGGGGCAGGGCCACTCGCCGCTGGAGCTCCACACGCTTGGTCTGCTGGCGGCGGGCGTCGTCGGCATGGTGCTGTTCGTCTGGCAGGAGCGGCGCGCCGTCGATCCGGTGATTCCGCTCTCGATGCTGCGTGTGCCCACCGTGGCCATCTGCTGCACCACGCTGTTCCTGTGCTTCTTCCAGTTGATTGCGATGTCGGTGCTGCTGCCGCTGCGTTTCCAGGTGGTGGGCGGCGCCCATGCCGACACCGCTGCGTTGCGGCTGGTGCCGCTGACGCTGGCGATTCCGTTCGGCGCCTATATCTCCGGGCGGCTGATGTCGTGGAGCGGCCGCTACAAGCCGATGCAGCTGGCCGGCTCGATCATCGCACCGCTGGCCATCGTGGCGCTGGCGTTCATGCCGCCGCACGCCGTGATGGCGTCCGCGCTGGTGATGATCGTGCTTGGGCTCTCCATCGGGCTGCAACTGCCGAGCGGGCTCGTTGCCACGCAGAATTCGGTGCCGCCGCAGCAGGTGGGCATCGCCACGGCGCTGACCGCCTTCTCGCGGCTGCTGGGCGGGGCGGTGGGCGTGGCCGTGCTGACCACGGTGTTGATTGCCCTGCTGCGCCATAGTGGGATGGCCGTGAGCGACCTCGGCGGCGGCGAGGATGTGCTGATGAGCATGTTCCGGCGCGCCATGGGTGCGGCCAGCGATGGCGACGCGGCGGCGGTGCGCGTGGCGGCCGAGCAGGCGTTCCGCACGCTGTTCCTGTTCAGCGCGGCGGTGTCCCTGATTGCCCCGTTCCTGGTGATGCGGCTGCGCGAGACCACGCTGCGCGGCAGCCCCGTGGCGGCATCGGCGGCGGCCAGCGCGGCGGAGTAGTTCTATATAGCAGTCGTTCTACATAGCGTTACGCGCTGCGCGCCACGCGCCGCCGGGCGCGGGCCGCGAGCCCGGGGCCGAGTACCCAGCGCAAGGTGGGCGCCAGCGCGCCCATCGCCGGCACGGCCAGGGTCCGGCGCATCGAGCGCCGGTGCAGCCCGAGCGCCTCGCGCGCCCAGGGCGGCAGCAGCGCCACGCCGGCATCGGCCATGGTCCGCACCGCCGGCACCAGCAGCGGGTTGGCCACCGGCATCGCCATCACCAATCGCACCACTTCGCGCGTGCGTTCACTGTTAACCAGACAGGGGCGCTGGGCTTCCAGGTAGGCGTGTACCTCGGCGCGCGATCCTGGCACGTCGGGCGCGCCCAGCAGGGCGGCCACGGTGGCCTCCTCGGCGTAATACCGGTCCTGGTCGGCGGCCGATAGCGGGCCGACATAGCGCAGGTATCCCGCCAGGAAACTCGACACTTCGGCCACATGCACCCAGGTCAGCAGGGCGGGGTCGTCGGCGGCGTAGGGCTGGCCGTCCGGCGCCAGGCCGCTGATATTGGCGTGGATGCGGCGCACGCGCTCGATCAGCCGCATGGCGTCGGCGCGGCTGCCGTAGGTAGTGCCGGCGATGAACTGCGCGGTGCGGCCGAGCCGGCCCTGCATGTCGGTGCGGAAGGTCGAGTGGTCCCACACCCCGGCCAGCGCCAGTGGGTGCAGCGCCTGGAGCAGCAGCGCGCTGACGCCGCCGGCCAGCATCGCCGGGAAATCGCCATGCACGCGCCAGCAGACCGCATCGGGCCCGAACAGGCCGGGGTCGCCCGGCGGGTTGTCGTAGTCGATCGACAGGCCGGAGTTGCTGCGCGTGAGCGCGCGCACCTGCGCGCCGGCGTGGCTGCGCAGACGCGTCAGCAGGGGCGGGTTGGCGGATTCCGTGGGGGGGCCGGGGACGCGAGAGGACATGCCGCTGGGGCGCCTCCCTGGCGCCCGGGGCCACGGGTCAATGGGTGGGGGTCGGTGGATCAGTAGTAATGCAGGTCCGTGGCCTTGCCCCAGAATACACGGTACGCATAGACCGTGTAACCCAGGATGGTGGGCAGTACCACCGCCGCGCCGATCAGGATCACCGCCAGCGATTCCGGTGCGCTGGCTGCCTGCCAGATGTCGATCTGGTCCACCACGAGGTAGGGGAACAGGCTGTAGGCCAGGCCGTTGAACGCCATCAGGAAGATCACCGCCGTGCCCGCGAACGGCACCCAGCACCAGCGGTCGTTGCCGCGCGCATGCAGGTCGCGCATCTTGCGCAGCAGGCGCTCCACTACCACGAAGACGGCCATGGTGATCAGCGGAATCGGCGCCAGCAGGATGATGTTGGGCAGCGAGAACCATTTTTCGAAGATCCGCGGGCTCACCAGCGGCGTGACCACCGAGATGGCCGCCACCCCCAGCGCCGTCAGCCACAGGCTGCGCCGCGCCCAGTAGATGGCGCGCAGCTGCAGGCTGCCGGTGGTCTTCATGATCAGCCAGCTCGCGCCGAGCAGGCAGTAGCCGGCCACCAGGCACAGCCCCACGGCCACGGCGAACAGCAGGTTCGGCAGGTCGTAGCGGAAGCCGGTGATATAGAGGCCGAGCATCAGCCCCTGCGAGAAGCTGGCCAGCAGCGAGCCCGCGTAGAACGCGAAGTTCCACCACGGCTTGTGCGGATCGCGCGCCTTGACGCGGAAATCGAACGCCACGCCGCGGATGATCAGCCCCGCCAGCATCAGCGCCACGGGCAGGTAGAGGTGCGTCAGGATGGCACCGTGCGCGAGCGGGAAGGCGGTCAGCAGCAGGCCCACGCCGAGCACCAGCCAGGTTTCGTTGGCATCCCAGAACGGGCCGATGGAGGCGATCATGCGGTCCTTGTCCGCATCGTCGGCCCGGCGCAGCAGCACGCCCACGCCAAGGTCGTAGCCGTCCAGGATCACGTAGATCAGCATGGCCAGCCCCATCAGGGCCAGGAAGACCAGCGGCATCCAGCCGGCCGGCTGGGTCAGGTCGGGAAGGGTAGCCGGGTTCATGACTTGCTCCTGGGTTGGCCGGGAAGGACGGGTTGCGGGGTCTGGACGGCGGCGGGCGCCTCGGGGGCATCCTCGGCCGGGGTGCCGGCCTTGCGGGCGAGGTGGAACACCACGGAGATATAGGCCACGATCAGCGCCAGGTAGAGCGTCAGGTACATCGCCAGCGTGCTGCCGATCATCGCGGCGGGTACCTTGGAGGCGGCCTGCGCCGTGGTCAGCACGCCGTAGACCAGGTACGGCTGGCGGCCTATCTCGGTCACGTACCAGCCGGCGACGAGCGCCACCCAGCCGGAGAAGGTCATGGCCACCAGCGCGCGGGCCATCCACGGCGCGGGCTCGCCGCGCTGGCGGAACTGCCAGGCGCCAATCCACGACACGGCCAGCATCAGCAGCCCCACGCCGACCATGATGCGGAAGGCGAAGAACAGCGGGGCCACGGGGGGATGGCGGTCCGGGAAGGCGTCGATACCCCGGATCTCGCCATCGAGGTCATGGGCGAGGTAGAGCGAGGCCAGCTTGGGGATGGCGATCTCGAAGTCGTTGGTCTGCGTGCGGGCGTTGGGAATGCCGAACAGCACGGCCGGCGCGCCTTTCTCCGTCTTCCAGATGCCCTCCATCGCGGCGATCTTGGCCGGCTGGTGGTGGAGCGTGTTCAGGCCGTGGAGGTCGCCCGCCACGATCTGCAGCGGAATCAGGATCGCCGCGAGCACCACGCCGGTCCGCATCGAATGGATGACATCGCGCCCACGGTCGCCGCGCAGCCAGCGGTAGGCCGAGACGCCGGCCAGCAGGAAGGCCACGGTCAGCCCGGACGCCAGCAGCATGTGCGTCAGGCGGTAGGGGAACGACGGGTTGAAGATGACTTCGAGCCAGCTTGTCACGTGGGCGCGGCCGTCGATCATCTCGAAGCCGGCCGGGGTCTGCATCCACGAATTCAGCGCGAGGATCCAGAACGCCGAGAGCGTGGTGCCGCCCGCCACCAGCAGCGTGGCGATGGTGTGCGTGCGGTTGCTGACGCGCCGCATGCCGAACAGCATGATGCCGAGGAAGGTGGCTTCCAGGAAGAAGGCGGTCAGTACCTCGTAGGCCAGCAGCGGGCCGGCGATGTTGCCGACGGTCTCCATGTAGCCAGGCCAGTTGGTGCCGAACTGGAAGCTCATGGTGATGCCGCTGACCACGCCGAGCGCGAAGGTCAGGGCGAAGATCTTGACCCAGACCCGGTAGGCGGCCATCCAGCTTTCATCGCCGGTCTTGCCGTAGCGCAGCTTGAAGAACAGCAGCACCCAGCCCAGCGAGATGCTGATCGTGGGGAAAAGGATGTGGAAGGTGATATTGGCGGCAAACTGGATGCGCGCCAGCACCACGGGGTCGAGACTGGCAAACACGGGTTACTCCTTGCGGGGGCGGGAGGACTTTGCGGGGGTCTTGGGGGCTTTCTTGGGGGCGGCGTCGGTGGATTTGTCGCCGCCCATGCCGATGGCACTGGCGAAACGGTCCTTGACGTCGAGCAGCTTGGTCACGCGGGAGCCGAGCCGCATGAGCTTTTCCAGCGTGGCGACGTCGAGCCGCTGCATGTCCCCAAACCAGGTGGTGACAAGCAGGATCAGGCCATACATCTCCTTCATGCGCGCCTGGGCGTGGCGGTCTTCCGGGGAGGTGGCGGCCTCCAGCTGGACCTCGCGCAGCATGGACAGCGTGGGATCGATCTCGCGGCGCCGGCGCTCCTCGGCCAGCGTGCGGAAAATCGCCCAGACGTCATCGGGCGCGGAAAAGTACTCGCGGCGGTCCCCTGGCTGGTGGGAGAGCTTCACCAGACTCCAGGATTCCAGCTCCTTGAGGCCGATACTGACGTTGGAGCGCGAGAAACCGAGCGATTCGGCGATTTCGTCGGCATTCAGGGGGCGCGAGGCGGTGAAGAGCAGAGCGTAAATCTGACCGACCGTCCGGTTAATACCCCAGCGGCTGCCCATCTCACCAAAGTGAAGGACAAAGCGCTGGATCAGGGGCGAGAGCTGCATGAACGTTTCGAACTTTCAAGAATTTGTGAAAGTTTAATACGGATCAAGCCGTCCTGCAGGAGTTTTTGCGGTGCGTCAAAAGGTCGCTGGTCACTGCGTACCACAAGCGCCGTGACGTGCGGTGCTCACGGCGATATGCAACGCCGTATTCCCATCAGTTCAGGGTGCCAACGCGCCGGAAGGCGGCCTGTGTGGCCAGGTCGTAGCCGATCGATTCATGCGTTGCGCCGCAGCACTCAGTGATGCAGCAACGGATAGGCCACCAGCCCAATCAAGGCCGCACCCGCGACGATCATTGGTTCAGACAGCTTCTTGAACTTGAGCAGCAACGCGACGGTAACGAGCGCTAGCAGCGCGGTCGGGATATCGACGATCGAGCGCTTGGCCAGGACGATCACCGCGCCGGTGATGGCGCCGATGGCCGCCGCGGTGACGCCATCGACGAACGCCAGAATCGCGGGCAACTTCCCGTACTTCTTGAAATAGGGCGCCGGCAGGATGGTGAACAGGTAGCAAGGCAGGAACGTGGCTGCCGCTGCCACACAGGCACCGGGCAGCCCAGCCACAAGGTAGCCGATAAAGCCGACGGTAATGACAACCGGGCCGGGCGTAATCATGGCTACCGCTACGGCATCGACAAACTGCTTGTCGTTCAGCCAGTGGTGTTCAGTCACCACGCCGCCATACAGGAAGGGCACGATGGCAAGCCCTGAGCCGAAGACAAATGCTCCGGCCTTGGCAAAGAACAGACCGATTTGCGAGAGCAGCGGCCAGTCCACGGTACTCAGCACGCCGCTTGCCGCCGTCAATGGGGTTGCCTCCATCGCGTTCAGCCTGCCTTGCCGCAGCCACTTGGGTGGCGCACGCCAGAACCAGACCAGCACCCCGGCCGCGAGGAACAGCCACGCTACCTCCGATTCGGTGATCACCGTGACGGCCACGAGCACCAGATAGATGACCCACAGCAGCTTGTCTTTGCCTACGTTCTTCCTGGTGAGCCTGTAGGCGCTGATCGCGATGATGCCGATCACCGCCGCGCCCACGCCGTAGAACACCGACTGCATCCAGGTCAGACCGCCGAAGCGCACATAGGCCCAGCCGAGCGCCAGCACCATCAGGAATGATGGCAGTACAAAGGCGACGCCGACGAGTGTGGCACCGAGGATGCGGTAGTGCACGTATCCGAGGTAGATCGCGAGCTGGGCGGCGAGCGGGCCCGGCGCCAACTGCGCGAGGGCAAGCCCCTCCTTGTAGTCGGCATCGGTAATCCACTGCCGCGCATCGACGAGATCCCGGTGCATATAGCCGGCAAGCGCTACCGGACCGCCAAATCCCAGGGTGCCCAGCCGCAGGAAGTACATCACCAGTTGCCGTAGCGTGTAACAGGGGCGTTCGTGTGCAGGAGAGGCGGAGGCGGAGGCGGGTGGCTGGGGCGAGTTCATCTTGTCTTGCGTGGAGAGACGTTCGGAAACTTGGGAACAGGCAACGACCTAGCGTTTGCGCGCGCTGGAAAAGTGCGTGTAAAGCGAGTCGAGGACGGTCCCGACCTCCTCCAGCAGCGCATCGTCATTTGGCAGGCGTTCGCGTGCGCCCGCCAGTACCGCTTCGAAACCACGGGCCTCCGCAACGGGCGTGCCGCCGATGTCGAGCACGTGAACCATCTGGCCGAGACGCGCCAGTCCCTTGTTCTCATCCAGCCCGAAGCTGGCGAGCAACACCTCGAAGGAAACGCGGTTGCCGACATGCGTGAACGTCGCGCCATCGAAGTCGAACCCCAATGCTTCCCCTGGGCATTGGCGAATGTCCTCCAGCCAGAGGAAGGAGGCGTGGGGGTCGATAAAGCGCCGGATCAGCCAGGCACAGGCAACACGGTCCACCCAGAGGTGCTGTCGTGTTGCCCAGCGTCGCCCCTGGTATTGGGTGGGGTCGCGCCTCGGAATCCCGCCCGCCATGCCCTGCGGTTCGCCTGGCGAAAGCATGATGTCGATGGCTGCATTGAAATCGCGCCACTGTGCTTCGGCACGGACCGAGGCTTCATTCGGGAAGTAATCAATCCTGCGGATCGCATCGTATGCGCGACCGTACCGGCGCGCCATGCGTAGGAGGTCTGCTTCGTCCGTCTCCGCCAACGTCGCCCGAGCACTGGAGAGTTCTGCCATCCAGTCTGCGTATTCGGGAGTGCGATCGAACAACGCGCGGTACTCGGCATCTTGCTGTGTGTCGGTGGCCTGGACGGAAAGCGTCCAGACCTTGCCGTCCTCGCTGGCCGCGTCTGTGGCCAGGGCCAGCAACGGTTCTCGCAAGCCTGCGATGTCGGGCAGCAAATAGACGCCGTCACGTAATGCCGCCGCACCGAATGCCTTGATGCCGCGCCAGAACCGCATGCGGGCGGTGGCGGCCGATGTGGGCAGGCTGACAACCAGCACCACCCAGGGAGAAGCGAATTGAAGAGAAGTCATGCGCCCAGCATAGTGGGTCGTAGGTTCTGCTTCAATGCTGTAGAGATCTCTACAGGGCAGGCGTGAACCGGCGTAAAAGGTGGATATTGCTCCACATAAATGACGGCTGCCGGCTCCTCCTATTTGATGGCGAAGCGCACCGTGACGGTCTTTCCGTCGGCGAATGTCACGGTTGCCACGGCCTTGGCGCCCGGAGGAAGCGGGACGGGGTCGTTAGCGACCAGGACGTTGCCGGACCCAGGCGTCAGCGCGGTTTCTGTTTTCGTCGTGCCCGACAGCACAGTCAGCTTGCCTTTTGCGCCACCGACAGATTTCTTGGTGTCATGGTCGTCGACGTAAAGAGCCGGTTTGCCATCCTTGTTGACCAGTTCGAATTGCAGGTCGCTGGCTGTCTGGACCGCGCCGCCATACTGCGCTGGCTTGGCGTCATGTGCGTGAACGAGTCCGGTGGCGCCAAGGGTGAAGACGGCCCAGCCAATCGCTACGAGTTTTTTCATGTGTTTCTCCAAGGACACGGGCGACTTGAAGGGCGTCGCCACAAAGCCCGTCGTTCAGTAAGCGTCCTGGCCCGCTTCACGGACCATGCGTTCGATCGGTTCGCGCCCAAACAGCCAGACCACGAGCGGTGTCAGTACGGCGTCCAGCACAGTAGAACTGAGCAGGCCACCGAAAATCACCACTGCCACGGGGTGAAGGATTTCTTTCCCAGGCGCATCGGCGGAGATCAGTAGCGGGACGAGGGCAAACGCGGCGACCAGCGCCGTCATCAGCACGGGGGTCAGCCGCTCCAGCGATCCGCGTACCAGCATCGGCACGCCGAACTGCTCGCCCTCGAGCCGGCACAGGTTGATGTAGTGGCTGACCTTCAGGATGCCGTTGCGCGTGGCAATGCCCGTCAGCGTGATAAATCCGACCATCGATGCGACCGATAGCGTCAGCCCGCCGAGCCACATCGCCACAACGCTGCCAATCAGCGCGAAAGGAATGTTGGTCATGATGGCCAGTGTCAGCCGATGAGAACGATACCGGGAGAACAGCACAAGATAAATCATCACCAGCGACCCCATTGCCAGCAGGACGATCAGCCGGGTGGCCTGTTCCTGGGCCTGGAACTGACCTTCGATACTGGCGAAGTACCCGCCGGGTAGTCCGGTGCTGGCAATGGCACCCCGCACACCTGCGATGACGCGGGACATGTCGGAACCATCGGTGTTCGCATAGACGACAATGCGGCGCCGGCTGTTCTCGCGACCCACCTGGTTGGGACCGTCGGACTCCTCCACGGTGGCGATGGCTGACAGCGGAATTGCCCCACGCGGGGACTGGATCATGATGCGTGCAAGGTCCTGCGGGGTACGACTTGCATCGGGCAGGCGCACCACAAGATCAAAGCGCTTGACGCCATCGATGACTTGCGAGATGCGCGTCCCGTCGGCAAGCGTTTGCAGGGCCGAGAGCGCGTCGCCGGGGGTAACGCCATATTGCGCGGCCTTGCGGTAATCGAGCCTCACGTTAACCTGCGGAATCAAGACCTGCTTCTCCACGGAGATGTCGACCAGGCCGGGGACGCCCGCCAGCTTGCCGCGCAGGTTCTCCGCCAGGCCGCGGAGGGTATCGAGGTCGTCGCCGTAGATCTTCAGGGCGATCTGGGCACGCACGCCAGACAGGAGGTGGTCGAGTCGATGGGAAATGGGCTGGCCGATGGCCACCGACGCCGGCAGCGTCGCAAGCTGCGCGCGGATCGCTGCCATGACCGCTTCGCGACTACGGCCTGAGCGATGCAGGTCAATATCGACTTCAGAGGAATGCACACCTTCCGCATGCTCGTCCAGTTCCGCGCGTCCGGTACGGCGACCCACCTGAACGACTTCCGGCACCTGCCGGATCAGGGATTCGGCCAGCGCCCCGATCCGGTTGGACTCGGCAAGCGATGTCCCGGGGTTGAGCATCAGCGACATGACAAGCGAGCCTTCGTTGAACGCGGGCAGAAATGCTCGGGGCATGAACGGAACGGTGGCGGCAGCCACCAGCACCAGGGCCACGGCAACTGCCAGCACGCGACGGGCGCGCGGAAACGACCATTCCAGCACGCGGGTCTCCACCTTCTTGAGCCAGCGCACAAGTGGGCTGTCCGGATGGTCGAGGCGCTTCATGCCCGGGAGCAGGTAGTACGACAGCACAGGCGTTACCGTCATCGACACCAGCATCGATGCAAGGATCGATACGATGTAGGCGATGCCCAGCGGCGCAAACAGCCGGCCTTCAATGCCCGGCAGCGCAAACAGGGGGACGAAGACCAGCACCACGACCAGCGTGGCGTAGACGATGCCCGAACGCACCTCGACGGATGCGTGCCAGATGACGTCCAGTGCCGGAGGCGGGGCGTCCATGGCACGCCGTTGTTTCAGCCGCCGCAGGATGTTCTCCACATCCACCACGGCGTCATCGACCAGTTCTCCGATTGCGATGGCCAGCCCACCCAGCGTCATCACGTTGATGGATTGACCGAGCAGATGGAATGCCAGCGCCGTAACGGCGAGGGACAAGGGGATGGCGATCAGCGAAATGGCGGTGGTGCGCGCGCTCAGCAGGAACGCAAACAGGACGATCGCCACCATGATCGCGCCATCCCGCAGCGCCTCCATGACGTTGCCGATGGAGGCTTCGATGAAGTCCGCCTGACGGAACAGGATCCGCGGCGCGGCAAGGCCGGCAGGCATCCCTTGCTTCAACTCGGCAAGGGCCTGTTCGAGATCGTGCGACAGTTTGACGGTGTCGGCGGCCGGCTGCTTCTGCACGCTGACGATCACTGCGGGCTGTCCGTTGAAGCCAGCATCTCCGCGTTTTACCGCTGCGGCATGGCGGACATCCGCAATCTGCTCAAGCAGCACGGGCGCGCTGTCCCGATATGAGACGGCGAGGCCACGGAGATCTTCAAGCTGTCTGGTGCGACCCAAGTTGCGGATCAGGTACTCGCGTCCGTTGAGATCGATAAAGCCACCGCTCGTGTTCGCAGCGAAGTCGCGCAAGGCGCGCGTCACCTGCTCCAGCGTGACCCCGAACTGCGCCATGCGTGCCGTATCGGGTTCCACCCGCAGTTGGCGGACCTCGCCGCCGATCGGAATGACCTGCGAAACGCCTGGTACCGACAGCAGGCGCGGCCGGAGTACGAAGTCCGCATATTCGCGAGCGGCCATGGGGCTGGCCATTTCGGGATCGATGGGCAACGCGACCAGCATGATCTCGCCCATGATCGACGATACGGGGCCGAGGATCGGCGTCAGTCCGCCGGGAAGTTGTTCCCTGACCAGTGCGAGCCGCTCGGATACCAGTTGCCGGTTGCGGTAGATGTCGCTGCCCCAGTCAAACTCGGCGTAGACGATGGACAGGCCAACGCCCGAAACGGACCGCACGCGGGTCACGCCCGGCATGCCATTCAGCGCCGTCTCGATGGGGAACGATGCGAGCAGTTCCACTTCCTGGGGAGCCATACCGCCAGCTTCCGTGATCACCGTGACAAGTGGTTTGTTGAGATCAGGAAACACGTCCACGGGGGTGCGCCAGGCCGTGAGGGCGCCGTACACCATCAGGATGGCAGCCAGGGCCAGCACCAGCAGCCGGTTGCCGAGGCTCGCGCGAACAATCCAGTTGAACATGGCGCGCCTCTATCGGATCTGGTTGATCAACGCGGCGCCTGTGACGACCACCCGGTTCTCCGGCGACAGTCCCCGGGTGACGATCACGGTGCGCGCATCGAGCGTGCGGACTTCAACGAGTTGCGCAATAAAGCGCTGCGTCCCGGACTTGACCCAGACGACTGGCTCGTTGTTCGGGTTCCGTACCAATGCCTCGCTGGGTAATGCAATGCCCTGCATCGTGTCGGAGAGCCGCGCCAGCACGGTCAGGGGCTGGCCCACCGCAAGCGTCGACGCGCCGTCTGCCAGGCTGAACGTCAGCGGCACCGCACCATTCTTCAGGCTGCGGCCCGCGCCGACAAACTTCAGCATGCCGCCGGATTTTCCGCCGTCAGCCAACACGCCATCGCGGATGCGACCGACCAGGGAAGTGTCGGCAGTCTGGGCCTCGATCAATAGATGCAGTGGATCGACTATTTCGAACAACACGTCCTGCGGCGCGACCACCTGACCAGCGACCACGCTGGCCGAGGCAATCACACCGCTGGCGGGCGCGCGCAACGGGGCCGTCGGGTGCAGGCTGGTTGTCACCGCGTCGCGCTGGCCGCTCAGGCTCTGGACCTCCGCACGCGCGGCATCGATATCCTTGCGTGGAATGCTGTCCTGCAACGACTCCAGACGCTCCAGCCGTTGCCGCGCCAGCTTGAGGTTGGCCGTCAGCGTCGCAAGCTGTGCCTGTTGGTTGCCGATATCGAACGGTTCGTTCTTATGTCGAAGCACCGCAAGCGTCTGCCCCTTGGCGACGCGCTGCCCCAGCACCGGGAAGCCGCTCCGGGGCGGCTCGAGCCAGCCTGGGTGACCGGCCTGCACGCGGCCACCCGCGTTCGGATCCATCACCACGGTTGCGTTAAGGGTTACCGATTGGGGGTGTTCTCCGCTCTGCGGCATCATGGTGCGAATACCCATGCGCCGCTGCGCCAGCTTGGGCACCTGCACACTGCCGTCAGGGAGGCGGAGCAGACCGCTGCCGGTACCGGCGGCGGTGTCCAGGTGTTCCCCGTCGGGCCCGTGGGCACCGGGTGCGGCCGACACGGACATCGCGTGGCTTGCGATCAGCGCGGAAATGGCGATTGCTATCGTTATCTTGTTCATGGCGGCGCGGCCCTCAGGAAATGGATCGACGAGCACGCACTCGCCAGGCAATTGCAGTCAGCAGGAGCACGGCAAGGAGGGCCACGACGAACCATGCCACACGCTTGAATTGCCAATGGCGATGGCCGTCCGTGCCTGGCGCGACGACGAGCTTGCCTTCCATGAGGTCGGCATCGTTGCCAGTCACCAACGTGAAGACGAGCGCGTGGTCGCCGGGCTGGCGCAGCGCAGCAAGGAGCTTCGGGTCGGTGAAGGAAAAGTCCCCGATGTCGTGATGAAGTTTCGACTGCGCCTTGATCGTGCCGAGTTCGACGTCGAGCGTTCCCGTCGTGACGGGCGCGTTGGTGTCATAGCGATCGACCAGGACGGAGAGTTCATCGCCGTGGAGGGTGCCGACCAGCTCGAAACCCTCGGTATTGGCTTCAATCACGGGAAGCGTGGTGACGGCGCTGGCAGTGGCGGCTGGTGCGTCTAGGTGCTCGCCGTTGGGCCCGTGGGCGCCAGGGGCTGCGTGTGCAGTCAGCGTCGCACAGCACAGCAATGCGATGGTCAGGATTCGGTTCATGGCAGGACTCCGAGGGCCTGGTTCAGATTGGCAATGGCGAGGCCACGGCGTGCGCGCATCTGCGCCAGCTCCGTTTCCGCTTCCAATGCCTGGTTTTGGGCGCGCAAGACTTCGGGCAAGCCGATTTCGCCGGCGTTGAACGTCTTGCGCAGCAGGTCCGAGCGCTCCGACAGCGTGCTGCTACGCTGGCTGACCAGTTCGAGCTGTTGTTCGGCCAGCGCTAGCGACTGCCGGGCGGCATCGATTTCCGATTGCACGATGCGTTCGGCTCGGTCCCGTTCCGCGCGCGCGGTCATCAGTTCGGTCTGCGCAGCCGTTTCGCGAGGCAGATTGCGCGCATCGGTGGCGAAAGGGATGCGGATGAAGACGCCTATGGTCTGGTCACTCGGCAGGCCGCCCCCCGCCGTGTCGCGTCGATAGGTCAAACCGACCTCGGGTGGGTCACGACGGGACTTCTGCAGGTACCCGACCTGTCGTTCGCCGCGTTCCACGGCGCTTTGCGCGGCGTCAAGCCGGGGATGGGAGGTGGCTGAGCCTACGGAGGCCGGTGTTTCCTCGAACCTCGCCGGCAATTCGGCCGAGCCCGTGGTCTGCACAAGGCGCGCACGGGTCTCCACCAGCCGCGCTTCGCTCTCCGTCAGCAGCGCCTGGCTTGCAAGCAGTTCCTGTTCCGCAAACAGCAGATCTGTCCGGGCAAGGTCGCCTGCAGTCAGGCGGCGCCTGACGTCGTCGCGCAGTGACTGCGCGACGATCACGCGGCGCCGCACCACGTCTCGCTCCGATTCCGCGGCGGCAAGTTGCCACACCCGTTGCCGAACCTCGGCGGCGACGGCGAGTTGGCCCAGCCTGACAGCGGATTCCGCTTCGGCGGCGTGGGCCTCCGCAAGCGCGCCGCGGGCACTGCGCTGCCCCGGCATCCAGATCGGCACGCCCAGAGCAACCTCGCTTTCCCGGACACCGCGACGATCGGTAAGCTGGTCGCCGCGGTGCCGCAAGTCGAAAGAAGGTGGCCCCGCAATCAGGGCGTCAGCCTGGACGCGGCTGGCAGCGGCTTCCAGCCGACGGCCCTCGGTCGCCTGTACGGCAACCGACCGCTGCCAGGCGGCATCGAACAGGGCGCGCAAATCCGTGGTCGGTGTCTGCGCGCAGACATTGGCCAGCATCCCGAAGGACGCCGCCAGGCATAGCAATGACTTCTGCATAAATTCCCCAAACGCCAAAAGCTCGAGCAAGCGTCGCGACGGGGTACCGTGTCACAGCCGGACACGGCGAGCAGAAAAGGACAACGCCCCGCCGTCAGGCGGGCACGTGAGGTGGTCGTAAGGGGGGACTGTATGCAGGCGTGGGGATGGTGCTGCCTGCAAAAGATGGCACGACTTGTTGGGTATCCAGCAGCAGCGGGAGCGCTACGGACAGGAGTGTGCCAGGGAGGTTCGACATCAGGTCGAAAGCGAGTTGGTGCGTCGCGGAGGCAAGGGAATCGTCCTCCTCCATGGCGCCGTCATCGTCGTGGTGGTGCTGCACATGCTCGGCATGCGCGACCAGATGATCCATGGCTTCGCCCGACATATGGTCGAACTGTCGCTCCACTGCGCCAAAGGCCTGCAGTGGCAGAATCAGCATCATGAAAATGGCTATGATTCGCGACATGGAACGAATTCTACATGAGCAAATCGGCGTCCGACACAATCCCTTCGCGGTCTGAGGATGGGCGTGCCGGAAAGAAGCGTCTGAAACTCCGCATTGGCCCGTGCCGGGTGATGCCGATGCTGGGGGGTGCACGGTCACGGTCCGTGCACCCGTAGAGCACTCAGGGTGCGGGCAAGATGACTTTGTCCAAAACGTGGATGACCCCGTTTGAGGACAGCACGTCTGTGCCAACGATGTTCGACTGGCGGCCACGCTGGTCCGTAATCGCCAAGGTTGGGCCGACGGTGAACGCTTCACCCTCGACAGTCTTTATCGGCGTGTTAAGCGGAACACTGGCTTTCAGGACCAGGTCGGGCACCACGTGGTATGTCAGCACTTTCGTAAGCAACAGTGTGTTCGCCAAAAGTTGCTCCTTGGTGACACCCAGTTCAGTCAACAGCGATGCAAATGCCGCATTGGTCGGTGCGAAAACGGTGTAAGGCCCAGGCGCATTGAGCGTGTCAACCAATCCTGCGGCTGTCACTGCCTCCACCAAAATGCTGAAGTCAGGGTTAGCAATGGCCGTTTGCACGATTGTCTTGTCGGCAGGTAAAAGCACCTTGTCGATGGCATGGATGACGCCATTGGATGCGGCAATGTCCGCTTGAATGATGTTGCTCGTTCGGTTGCGCCCATCTGTGACGACGAGTCTGGTGCCGATTTTGTCGATCTTGAAAAACCCACCCCCAACCGGATTGATGGGCTTACCGAGGGGAATCGCGCCGCTCTGGATTTGCCCGGACACAACGTGATATCTAAGTACTGCTGTCAACAGCGACTTGTTTGTCAGTAGTTGGTCCTTGGTCACGCCGAGTTCACCAAGCAACGCCGAAAAAGCATCGTTTGTGGGAGCAAACACCGTAATGGGCCCGGGTGCGGTCAAGGTATCCGTCAGGCCCGCTGCCTGAACGGCTTCGGCGAGAATACTGAAACGGCTGTCGTTATTGGCGACCTGCACGACGTTCTTGGGAGGATCGTCGCCGCCACCGCATCCCACGGTAATGGCAAGCAACATGGCACTACATAATCCTATAATCCACCGTAGCATGATCATTCTCCAAACTGTGCCAAGCAATAAGCGCTCCAACAGGTTTTAGCTTTTTATGCGGCCATGGATTGCCTCCTTCAACTCGCAAAGTGAAAAAACTAGTCGATTTCCTCTAACTTGCATCACGACGAGCGGTGATCCCTACTATCCAGCGAGCGAATTTTCAGAGGACTTATGTAACGTTTGAAGAAAAACGTTTGCATAGCCATGCTACGGGAGTGCGGATCAGTGGCAATTGACGCCACAGCGTGGCGGCGTCCCAGAAATCCTGATGACTTGCAACGAAGCCATCCCTGTCAAAAGAGAACTGTGTGCAGCCGGGTACGTCGAAAGCATGCTGACGCACGTTTCCCGTAAACCTCCAGGAAACAATAGCTTCGGCACCACTGCTCATTTTCGTTTGGATCGCAAAGCGCGGGGCTTCAACGCTCTCGAACATATGCTCAAAGACCGCACGGATCGCGGGGATTCCGCAAACGTCGTTAAACGGGTCGCAGAAGCGCGCCTGCCGCGCGTAATACTGGTCCAGATGTGCGAGTGAGGAGGGCGACAACGCGTCGTACCATGCCAGTAACGCGGCGAGGGTATGCGGCGGCAGGGTATATTGATCTGGCATGTGGGTCAGAGACATTCATGATATGCGGGTCAGCCGCTGTAGCAGGCCAAGGCTGATTCGGTACGGCAGTAGACTGATAAGACGAACCAAGCGCGTAAAGCGTTGTGGGAACGCTATTTCGAAGCGACCTCGTTCCAACCCGGTGAGAATTGCTTCCGCTGCAACTTCCGGTGTGATGAGGGCGGGCATCCGGAAGGTGTTGCGCGCCGTCAGGCGCGATTTGACGAAGCCCGGATTGATCAGGTACACCCCGAGGCCGTGTGCATGGAGTTCCGTATACAGAAGCTCCGCCAGGTTGATCAGGGCCGCCTTTGAGGGGCCATACAACGTGGCGCCGGGTAAGCCGATGTAGCCCGCGACGCTTGCCACAATGGCGATGCCGCCCGAGCGCCGCAGAAGCATTGCGGGAAGCACTGCGCTTAGGCCGTAATAGACGCCGCAAACGTTCGTCTCTATCGTGTCGTGCGCTTCCCGCGCACTTAACTCCCAAGGGCTTAGGGGACGGTAGTCAGCCGCACAGAAGACCACCAGATCCACGCCTTGCCATGCTTCGCAAAGCGCGTCGTGGGTCGCTGTCCAATCTTGAGGCTGGCGTACATCCATGGTGAGCACGACGCCCTTGGGATGGCCTTCGACCACCGCGAGCAGGGCGTCCGCGCGACGCGCCGAAACTGCGACCCAGGCCCCTTTCCCAAGCAGCGCTTTGGCGAGCGCAGCCCCTATCCCGCTCGATGCGCCGACCAGCCAGACGCGCTTGCCATGCCAGTCGCGCAGGCGCGGGTTAAGGTGCAGACCGAAGACCATGCTTGCGCCCCTACGGCGCCGGGCGACGAAAAACGACCGTCACCTGCCCGACTTCGAAGCCGAACTTGGTAACGCGGGCACGATTGATCATCGTCTGCGGGTCGATGAGAACCATCATGTCGTCGAACTGGACGTCGTAGACCTTTCCGTCGACTGGAAGCTGCAAGGTATAGCGCCACCGGAGGACATTGCCGGCAGACTCTCCTGTTGCCGTGCCAACGACATCGGGTGCCTCGCCACGCCAGGTGCCGTCCCGCTCGCGTTTGAGTGTCCAAGTACGCTCCTGCGTTGTACCGTCGCTGTAGCGAAACGTTTCGTGCAGGACGAATTGATCCTGCGACATGCGGCCGTCGAGTGCCACATGGAATCGTTTGACGATTTCGCCACTGCGTTTCTGGAACATTCCCCATGCTTCGGTATTGCCTGAAAAGAACTGGGGCAAGTCGAAGACTGGGCGCTCCTGCGCATACAGGCTGACATCAGGCGTCGTACATGCCGTGCCGAGAATCGTAGCGGCGCCAAGCACTATCGCAACGAGCGGTTTCATTGGAGTTCCTCTGTGACTTTTGCTGTGGGCGTTTTCGTGCGCAATGCGACAAGCGCTCCGAGCTTGAGCAGGCAGGGTAGGCCGGCGTAGGCGAGGGCGAGCGCCACGCCGGGCGTGCCGATGGCCGGGGTGCCCGGTTGATAGCCCAGCCAAGCGAGCCCAGGGAGAATCAGTGCGGAGAGCGCCAGGCATAGCTTGCCGATCAGGGTCCAGATCCCGAAGTAGGCGCCGGCCCCTTCGCCATTCGGAATGCACTGGGCCAGCAGGACCGGCGGTAATGCAAGATCTGCCCCGAGTGCAAAGCCACATCCGATGCATACCACGAGGAACGGCGCCACATCTCCCGGTCCGAGCGTCGCCGCCCACACAAACGCCGCGATCGCCAGTCCCATTGCGGCGCGCCACGCGCGCTGGGGACCGACGCGCCCGGATATGCGAACCCAGAGTGGGAGCCCCAGGGCGGCCGCCAGGAAATACAGCGCGAGACTGGGTGCGACCCATTGCATTGCACCCAGTCGATCTTCGATAAAGAAGACGGCCAGGGAAGCGGGTATGGCGACGGATAGTCCGTTCAGGAAATAGGGCACCAGAATCGCTCGGAACGAGCGGTTGTCGCGTACGTTTCTCCATACGCCCAAGATGGCAGGGGAGTCGCTGCCGCGGCCGTGCAGGTGAGTATTCGAACTCGGCATCATTCGCCAGGGAGGAGCGAAGCGCAGTACCCAAAGCGCGCCGATCAACAGGATGCCAAAGAGCGCAATGAATGGGACCATGGCATCTTGCGGCGCCGTGTCTTCGTTCGCCAGCAGCCACGCTGGCCCCGCACTGGCAATGAGGACACCCAACACGCCAGCGCCTTCGCGCCAGGCTGCCGCCCGGGTCAATACGCTGCTATCGGGCCCCAGCGTGGCACCCCATGCGAGGTACGCGACATTCATGAAACTGTGCGCAGCGTATACGGCGACCAGGGCGGCGGCAAACCAGGTGGCCAGTGCCCTGCCTGAGACCATCGGCATCCACAAGGCCCCAAATGCGGCGATGAGGCACGCGGCACTGATCCACAAAGCAGTGGGGAGACCGCGGCTGCGCGCCAGCGTATCTGCCCAGCGCCCGAGCAATGGGTCTTGTGCGGTATCGACAAGGCGGGTGAGAAACAGGATGAGGCCGGCCGTGGACAAAGGCATGCCAAGGCGAGAGGTGTAATACGCAGGCGCCTGGACGTATATGGGCAGCGCCACCATGGCAAGCGGGAGGCCCAATGCACCGTAGGCAACGAGGTGAGCCGAGCGTATGGTCATCGAGCTAGTCCGAGGAGCTTCCTGCGCAATACCGGATCACGGGTCGACGGGCCAAGCCAGATGGAGAAGAATGCGTGGGCAAGCACGGGATCGTCGACCCGCCCGGTCTCGCTGTCGTTGGCGTAGAAGCGCGCGCCCTGCATCGGCGTGTACACGCCAGTCAAGCGATCACCCGCACGCACGTCGACCAATACGCGTGAAAGAGCCTGTCGCCACTGGCCAACGGTCGATTCGGACAATGAATTGCCGTGGATACGCTGGATTTCCTCGATGCTGGTGTCCACCAGGCGCTGTGCACGAATGTCTCGTGCATAAATGAGGTGTAGCGCGAACGGGGCGTCGAGCACCACGGCTGGGTCGTTGGAGACCGGTGGTTGGCTTCTCCAAAGCTGCGCTTCATAGATGCGCATCCCCAACCAGCGGTAGTTGCCTTGGCCGATCATATGTGCCTGCGGTAGGGCGTCGCGCCACGAGGCGGCCGCGATACCAGGCAGAGCTGTTAGCGCAAGCATCAAGGCTGCGAGGTGCCGTGCCATGCTAGTCCCTGCGCGTGAGGAGGAACTGCATGACGTCGGTGCGACCTGCGTCGAATCCGACCTCGCAGTAGCACAGGTAGAGCCGCCACATGCGTATAAATGCTTCGTCGAAGCCAAGGGCCAGGATCGCCCCGGCTTGGGCCTCAAAGCGCTCGCGCCATCGCCGAAGCGTTTCGGCGTAGTCACTACCGAAGGCCAACGCCGTACGGCTCGAGAATCCGCATTTACCGGCGGCCTCAGCAAATCGCTCGGCGCTTGGGAGCATGCCGCCGGGAAAGATGTACTCGCGGATAAAGTCGCTGCTATATCGATATGCATCGAAGCGTTTGTCGTCGATTGTGATCGATTGCACCACGGCCTGGCCCCCCGGGCGAAGCGTCCGGGAGAGCTGGTCAAAAAAGGCGGTCCAGTAGGCCTGCCCGACTGCCTCGAACATCTCGATTGACACGATCGCGTCGTACGTGCCTTCCAGGTCGCGATAGTCGCGCAACTCGAGCCTGATGCGGTCGGTCAAGCCCTCCTGCTCAATGCGCATTTGGGCGTGTGCCAGTTGGGCGGCGGAGATCGTGACACCGTGCACGTTCACGCCGCGTCTGGCCGCATGCATCGCAAAACCGCCCCAGCCACACCCGATCTCGAGGACGTGCATGCCGGGCTTCAGCCCAAGCACGTCGCAGATGTGCGCGTACTTGGCTTCCTGTGCCTCCGTCAGTGAGCGTTCGTTGTGACCGTCGAAGTGCGCGGCGGAATAGCTCCAGGTCTCGTCGAGCCACAGGGCGTAGAAGGGATTGCCCAGATCGTAGTGGGCATGGATATTGCGCCGGCTGCCGCCCCGTGTGTTCCTGCGAAAGAGATGTCGCAGCAGATACCAGCGGCGGCTCAGCCACGCGCCATCGATGGCACATGACAAGACTGATTCATTCTCAAGGGCCAGGCGCAGCAGGGCGACCAGATCGGGGGTGTCTACCCATCCGGCGCGGTAAGCCTCGGCAAAACCAATATCGCCGGCGCTCAGGACGGCTTCGCAAGCGCGCCAGTCCCGCAGCGTCAGCCGAGCCCCCGGCGCTTCATGCGGATCGCCGTAGATCGCCTCCTCCCCGTCCGGCCGTAGGAGCACCAGATGGCCCACGGCCAGGCGCTGGAGCACGGCCAGGAACATCCGGACAAACACGGACGTCCGGGACGGCAGCAGGGCTGGGGTACAAGGCTGTAGCAGCGCACGATGTCCGGATGGAAGACGGTTCATATGAGCGGATAGGGACGGGCAGAGATGGGGTTAGCCGATGGGGGGTACCGAAGGCGGGTGCTTGCCATGAAAGGGAACTGACATCCTCCACAGGCGAAATGCCTGCCAGTGGATGCGTACGATGACGGCAATCGCGGCCCAGGGCTGGCGTGCCACGGCCAACAGCATGCGACCCAAGGTCAGCGGCGACTTGTGGCCACCAATCGAGGTGCGAAGCACGAGGCCGTTGTCATCGTAGTAGTCAATGCCGGCATACGCTGTGCTTTCAGTCTCGCGCACTTGAAACGCGTAGTGGCCCTGCACTGTGTTAAAGGGCGACACATGAAGGCGCTTGCGGGTAGCGAGCACTGTGCGCGCGTGGATGACGCCAAGGTCCGGTGCTGTAACAAGGTAGGCATGATGATCCCCGAACGTGTTGTTCACTTCAGCGACTAATGCGCGCAGTGCGCCGGCCTTGTCGTAGCAATACCAGAAGCTGACCGGGTTGAAGACATAGCCGAAGATGCGCGGTGTGGTCTGCAACCAGATCGGTCCGTCGTCTGGCAGCCCCAGGGCAGCCAGACGTGGACGAATCCACTTGCCCAGGCTCGTGCCATCGCGCGGTCCGTAGTCGCGCGTATGCAGGCTGAAAGGTCTCCGGCGGTCGATGCCGAACCACCACTGTTGCAAGGCCGGCAGCCCATCGATATCGATGCGCAGGCAAAAGACGGGGTACGCGAAGCGGTTGCGGGCGGGGCGCAGGCGATCGTGCATGACGCGGCAGCGCAGGAGCAATGCGGCGGGCTTCATAGTCGAGACCAAGTCGGCAATGCGCCAAAGTCGCGGGCCACCCGCAGTGCGGACTTCAGGCCGTCTTCGTGAAAGCCGTATCCGGTCCAGGCGCCGGCGTACCAGGTTCGTCGTTCGCCTTGCAAGGCAGGCAGTTGCTGCTGCGCTGCAATGGCCGCGAGGTCGAAGAGGGGATGCTCGTAGTGAAAGCGGCGCAGCTCCGTGCCGGGTGCGGGCTCCCGAAAGGCGTTGAGTGTGACCACGACGGGCGTGCGAAACGGTAGGGGCTGCAACTGGTTGAGAAGGTAGCTTACGCACACCGCACGTTGTGCATCGCTATGGCGGCGGCCGAGGTAGTTCCAGGCGGACCATACACTTGGGCGGCGGGGTAGGAGCGTCGCATCGGTGTGCAAGATCGCGATATTGGGCGCGTAGCGGACGCTTGCAAGCACCTGATGTTCGGCTGGTGTTGCATCGGCCAGCATCCGCAGTGTGTCTGGGGCGTGTGAGGCGAAGACAATGGCATCGAAACGTGATGTGCCTGCGTCGGTCATGACGCTCACACCGTCTCCATCCCGGCGCACGGCGCGCACGGCAACGCCCAGTCGGATGTCATCGAGATGTGCGGCGATGCGGCGGACATATTCGCGCGCGCCGCCGGCAACAGTGCGCCACTGCGGGCGGTTGCGGACCTGCAGAAGCGCGTGATTCAAGCAAAAGCGCAGGAACGTGGCGGCCGGGAAGCGCAGCACGTCAGCCGTCGCGCATGACCAGATGGCGGCGGCCATAGGCAGCAGGTAGTGCTGACGGAAGGGTTGTCCGTATTGGCCAGCTTCCAGCAAATCGCCAAGGGAGCAACGGCTGCGTTCGGCGAATGCCAGATGGACCTGTGCTGCGCCGTTAAAACGCACAATGTCTCGGAGCATTCCAAGGAAGGTAGGGGAGAAGGCGTTGCGACGTTGCGCAAAGACAGTACTCACATTGGTGCCGGCCCATTCGAGACGCCCCTCGTCCAGTGAGACCGCGAACGACATATCGCTTGCGTGAGAACGCACGCCAAGCGCTTCGAACATCGCTACCAGATTCGGGTACGTGCGGTCGTTGAACACCAGGAACCCTGTATCGACCGGGCAGGTGTGGCCATCAAGGGCGACGTCGACCGTATTGGTATGCCCGCCCAGATAGTTGCCAGCCTCGAAAAGCGTGACGGCGTGATCCCTCGCAAGCAGCCAAGCGCTCGCCAAGCCCGAGACCCCGGCGCCTACAACGGCAATTCGCAATCCCCTCTGAGTGACTGAATAAGCGCTCACGCGGCACCTTTCTGACTTTTTTCGCGGTTGCTGATGCGTTTTGGAGTGGGGGTGCTACCATGCCCCTACTGTCTCGGAAAGAAGGTTACTGCATAGTAACGAAATTTACAAATGGGTATTTTGGGCAAGATCAGCTTCAAGGACCAGACCTTCCGGTTGCGCGAGGACGCGATCCTGGATGCGACCTCGCGCATCCTGGCGGGGAAAGGGTTCGACCTGATGACGATGGATGACGTTGCCGGCGAGGTGGGCATTTCCAAGCCCATCCTCTACAAGCATTTCAGATCGAAGGATGACCTTGTGGGCGCTGCCATGATCCGGCTGATCGATGGGGCCATCGATTTTCTGGAGCGCTTGCCGCGGGATGAAACAGCGATGGGGCGCTTGCGTGCGCTCCTGGCGTGGGCGCTGCGTGTACGTTTGGAAGGCGGGCTGCCGTTCCTGCCCTCGACCAGCCCGCACGTGCGCGACATGCTGACGCGCAATCTGCGCTATGTGACGCGCGTGCTCAAGCTCAACGGCACTCTTAAGGGGCTGGTTAGGGAGGCGAAGAAAGCGGGGGAGTTGGCCAGCGCGCTTCCGGACGACGTGATCCTTTTTTCCTATTATTCGCGCACGTGCGACCCGGCAGTCGAGTATCTGCGCCTATACGCAAAAATGGACGACCAGCAAATCGTCGCCCACATGCTTGAAGTGTGTTTTCACGGGATCGCGACTCGTCCCTAGCCTCACCCAATGGCTCCAGGGTCACGTGTTCGAGCGAGATGCCTGCCTGCGGCGAGACCACCGTGGCGCCAGTCAGTGCGGCCAGGTCACCCAGTTGCCCGGTGCGCGAGTCGCCGAACCCTGGCGACTTGACCGCACAGATCTTCAGGGCGCCGCGCAAGTTGTTTGACGGCGAGCGTGGCGGGGGATGCCATGGCTGCCTGCCTGTGTCCTCGGGCACTGCGCCGCGATCCGAGCATGAGCATTGCCGCTGCGTTTGCGGCGGTTGCGGGCGCGATTGCGGCGCATTCGATTCGCGACCGCTCGCCACGTTGTCACCGCCGGCGTGCAGTGCGGCGGCAAGGAGGCCAGAATGAACGGTGGGAAAGCCGCAATGCGCCACGCGACGTGCGGAGGCGTTGAACAGGTCGACTGGTTCTGGCCGTTCAACCCCTCGGCGCGCATGGCCGACGTCCTACGGCGCGCCCAGTTTGCGCAGGCTTACGAGACGTTCCAGGCGTCCATGTGCATGTTCGGGACGCCTGCATTCGGCATTACATCGATTGAGAATCAGGGAGAATCCCTGCCCGTTAGCGTCACGGTCGAGGTGCAGACACCATTCTGCCGGCTTCTGCGGTTTGGTCTCTGCGCTGGCAAAGACGCCGTGGCGCGGCCCCGGTTACTGCTGTGTGCGCCACAAGCGGGCCACCATGCTGCGCTGATGCGCACTGCCGTCCGTTCGCTGCTTAATGAATCTGATGTCTATGTGACGGATTGGATCGATGCGCGAGACATTCCGCGCGAAGCAGGGGCCTTCGGTCTCGATGATCACGTCCTGGCCCTGGAGCGATTCATGGCAAGGCTGGGGCCTGCGGAACTCGATGTGTTGGCGGTCTGCCAGGCAACTGTGCCGGCACTGGCTGCGGCTGCGCGCCTGGCGGCCAGTCCGGGGCCGGAACTCCGATCGCTCGTCCTTATGGGTGGCCCCGTTGATGCCCGATGCCATCCGACTGCGATTGGTCGCGCCGCGAGCCGAGTCTCGCGGGAATCGTTCGCGGACCGCTATACGGGCGTAGTCCCACATGGCTATGCTGGGGCGGGGCGGATCGTGTACCCGGGCTTTCTCCAGCTATCGGCACTGGCGAGCGGGCAACCAGCGCGGCAGGCGGGACTGTTCCTTGACGCCATGCGCGGTGTCTTCCTGGGAGACCCGGCGGCAATATCCGCCAGCATGGCGGCGGCGATCGACTATTCGGCTACGGTTGATCTTCCTGCGGAATTCATCGCGGATACGATCGATGTGGTATTCCACCGCTTTCTGTTGCCGCGCGGCAAGTGGCGCGTCGCTGGCGCAAGTGTCCGGCCTGGGGTCATGCGGGGCACCCACCTGCTGACCGTGGAAGGCGCCGAAGACACCATCACAGGGGCAGGACAGACCCACGCTGCGCATACCCTGTGCAGAAATCTGCCGCCGGCATTCCACGAACAGATTACCGTTGCTGACTGTGATCACTATGGGTTGTTCAGTGGCAAGCCCTGGCTCGTCCGTGTCTATCCCTTACTGCAACGGAGAATGGTCGCATGGCGCGCGCCCGCGCCCGCTTGCGGAAGGGGTACGGCAAGCCCCGCCCGCCATTCTGCGGATGGCAGGTCCTGATGTCATTGCGGCTGAAAAATTGACTTGACCTCGCCGGACAGGTCGCACGGTCACGTCATCCCCGGGAAATGGTTCGTCCGGTCGGGTTGCGCCACGTCTACGGTTCGAGCACGTATTGTCCCGGGGCGTCAGCGAGCGCCCCCCAAGGACGGGGCTTGCGCCCGTTCGCACAACCCGTTGCACAACCCGTTGCACAACCCGGTGGCGATATCCAAGGCGCCCGTCATTGTCACGCTTGTGTCAGCGTTCGCGACGCGGGCAGCGCGTCTCACAATAGAGCCAGTCGTCCTCCAGCGTGTTCACGGGCATCCGGATCACGAAGTCTAGCGGCGTCGGTCCGGCCGTCACTTGGACGACCCGCTGCTGGCCCTGGTACTCGGCGGTCACGACATACGCGCCGGCATCAAGGCGAACATAGAGAAGCGGTCCTTCAGTCACGACGCGCAACAGTCGCTTGCCATCGCTGTTGGACACGAGGACAAGGACATCGGAAAGCGACTCGCCGGTCGACGCGCTGATCAGGCTGAGGCGGACGTTGAAGCGCCCGGCCTGCGCGCGCATGCTGTCCAGGTCCTCGCGTCCGATTCCGCCGCTCATATAGCTGATGCCATTCTGCGAGCGAACTTCGGCCGCCCCGGCGACCAAGGGCGCTGCCATGGCGGCGAGCCAGACCGCCACGAGGGCCAAGAGGGCCGCGCCACGCAACGGCCTGCTGGATAATCGAGTCATCGACGTATCTCCGCATTGGTTAAGGTCAGGAGGTCCATGTCACAGTGCGTGACACGCCGCCCCGGGCAGGCACGGTAACCCTGTCGGTGTGTTCGACGCCGTCGGCCTTGGTGACGACGCGATACGTCCCCGGTGGCAGGCGGACAAACAGGAATGGACCCTCGGAGGTGACCGAGAACACCTGATTGCCGCCCTCGCGGAAGATCTCTGTCGCGACGTCCGACAGGAATTCACCGTGGCGGCCCGTGAACGTCAGGCGCAGACTGTAGCGGGACGCGGCAAGGCGCATCGCGGAGGCCTCATCGGCGCCGATGCCGCCGCTCAGGTAGGCAATGCCGTCCCGCAGTTGCTCGTGCGGTGCTGCGACGCCGGCATCCGCGAGCCCGATTGCGGCAACCGCGTCCGTCTGGCCTGGGCGGGCCATACAGGCCGTGTTGCCCATGCCCGGGCGCCCTGTGCCATCGCCGGGAGAGAGGCGCACACCGCGCTCCGTGGCACGCATCCGCATCAGTCCCCTTAATCGGCGGGTCTCCATACGGCGCGCGTCGGGCGTTTGCGCGTGCTCCATGCGCGCGCAGAAGTCGGCAATCTCCGCTGGGGTCAGCAGGTCCGCGCCGCGCATGGTTGGCACCTGGGCGGGCCCCTGCGTGTCAGGGCGCTGTGCCAGCGCCAGGGCAGACGGTGCCATGAGCAGGATGGCCAGGAATGCGGCAAGCAAGCCTTCATGGGGTTTCATGGTCAAGTTACCTCCGGTAAAGCAGTCGGTATAGCCGGGGCCACCCCGGCCAGGGCGCGACGCATATGGATGCCGTCTGGCGTAGCGGTCAACTCGAAGTCGAACCGCCGGGCCAGTGCGAGCATCGGGGCGTTGGTGGCTTCGGTAACGCCGTACAGTTCGGCCGTACCTTGCGCGCGGCAGTAGTCGAGCAGTGTGTGTAACAACAGGGTGCCAAGTCCCTTCCCCTTTACGTCGGAACGCACCGAGATGGCAAACTCCGCACGCTGGTTGTCGGGATCTGCCACCGCACGGCATTCGCCGAGAATGAATTCGCTTTTGTCGCCGTCCTGCATGCCTTGCCGGACGGCGACAAAGCACATCTCCCGCGCATAGTCGATCTGGGTCATGCGCGCTAGCTGGCTATGCTCGGGCTGCCTGAACATGCACAGATAGCGGGAGTGCACGTCGGATGGTGCCAGTGCCTGAAAAAAGACGCGATACGCAGGTTCGTCGTCCGGCCGCACCGGGCGCAGCGTGAGCGCTTCACCTTGCCAGAGGGCAGGGCGCTCCTGTGTCGCCGGATAAGGCAGGATCGCAAGCCGGCAACGCGGTCCCACCTCGCTCCCACGTAACGCGATGCGGGCGTCGAGTGCGATCACCCCGTCGTGGGCCGCCACGAGCGGATTGATGTCCAGTTCGATGATGTCTTCCACGTCACAGACGAGCTGCGATACGGCCTGTATCGCGCCAATCACGGCGTCGATGTCGACCGGGGGCACATTACGGTACCCGCTCAACAGGTGCGAGATGCGCGTGCGCGACACGAGTTCAGCCGCGAGCAAGGGATTCAACGGAGGCAAGGCCACAGCGCAGTCCCGAATGCGCTCCACGGCTGTACCGCCGTGGCCAAAGAGCATCACAGGACCGAACACCGAATCGTTGGCGGCGCCGAGGATGAGTTCGAACGCCGTCCGGCTCGTCACCATGCGCTGGACCGAGAACCCCTCGATCCGGGCGAGCGGTGCGCGCTCCCGCACCGTCTTCACCATCGCGAGTGCGACCGCCAGAACCTGTTCATCCGAACGCAGGTCGAGCGCCACGCCGCCCGCATCGGACTTGTGTGAGATATCGGGTGAAACGATCTTCAGCGCAACAGGAAAGCCAAGGTCCCGTGCGGCGAGGATTGCCGATTCGGCGTCTGGCGCAGTACGCGTCTCGACGACCGGGATGCCGTACGCGGCAAGCACCCCCTTGGCCTCGTGCGCATGCAGCAGCGTGCGGCCTTCTTGCCGAGCAGTATCGATAATGCGCCGGGCGGCCCGGTTGTCGGGCGCGATATCCGGGCTGACGGACGGTGGCGTCTGCATCAGCAGTGCCTGATTGCGACGGTACGTGGTGACCTGCAGGAACCCCTTTATGGCTTGTTCGGGGGTGTCATAGGTGGGGATGCCCGCATCGCGGCAGAGGCGGCGGGCCGCACTGACAGCGTCGCCGCCAAGCCAGCTCGTGAAGAGCGGAACCGGCTGGCTGCGCGCGACCTCGACGATCGCCTCCGCGATCTCCGCGCTGCGGGCGATAGCGGTCGGCGCGTGCAGTAACAGTAGGGCGTCAATGCCTGGCGCCTCCGCAAGGGCGCGCACGACGTCCACATAGCGCGCTACCGGCGCGTCGCCCGCGATGTCGACAGGATTACCGTGCGACCATGTCGACGGGAGGGCGGCGTCGAGCCGCGCGATGGTTCCTGCCGGCAGCGCCGCCAGTGCGCCGCCGCCGCGCAGCAGCGCATCAGTCGCCATCACGCCGGCGCCTCCGCCATTGGTCACGATGGCTAGCTGCTCGCCATAGAGTGGCCGTGCGCGGGCAAGGGTTTCGACGGCATCAAAGAGATCTTCGGTCGTATCGACGCGCAGCAGGCCGGCACGACGGATCGCTGCATCGTACACGTCGTCGGCGCCGGCCAGTGCACCTGTGTGGGAGGCAGCGGCCTTGGCGGATTCCGGTGTACGTCCCGCCTTGACGATGAGTACGGGCTTGTTGCGCGCGGCAGCGCGTGCCGCGGACATGAACTTTCTGCCGTCGCGGACGCCCTCCACGTACAGCAGGACGGCATGGGTATCGGCCTCGCTGGCAAGATAGTCCAGCACGTCTGCGACATCGACGTCAGCGCTGTCTCCAAGCGATATGAAATGTGAGAAGCCGATGCCGCGCGAAAGTGACCAGTCAAGGACTGCCGTGGCCAGCGCTCCAGACTGTGTAGCGAACGCGAGCTTGCCGGGCAACGCCATGGCATGGGCGAAGCTGGCGTTGAGGCCAATTTTTGGCACAATCAGACCAACGCAGTTGGGTCCTAGTATGCGCAGCAGCCACGGGCGGGCTGCTTCCAGCATGGCCTGTTGGTGGGTGATCCCAGTTTCGGCGTCTGGCCTGGACATGCCGGCGCTCAGAACCACTGCGGCACGACAGCCCCGCCGGCCGAGCTCCGCGATGATGGCCGGTATCGTTGCCGGCGGTGTGCAGATGACGGCGAGATCGGGGCATGCGGGCAGTTCCTCCACTGCCGCATAGCAATGCAGGCCGGCGACTGCGGCGTATTTGGGATTGACCGGGTAGATGTTTCCCTTGAAGCCCGCCGTCATCAGGTCGGCCAGCACGGTGCTACCCACTCGCTGAGGACGGGTGGACGCTCCGATCACTGCCACGGATGTGGCGCGGAACATATGCTTGAGATTGCGCACGGTCATCGGGAGGCCTCTCCTGGCCAGGGAACAGCGACGGCGCATGCATGGCCATAGGCCCACAGGCGGTCATCCAACAGGGGCTCCAAAGAGCACGTCATTGCACACCTCCCCAATATAGAAATGCACAGTGGGGCGGGCTTGATCTAGCGCAATGGCAACGCCGTCGTCGTTGCCAATATGAAGTCGCTCGTGCTTCGGCGAGCCATACAGCAGGGAGATCCTCATGAGCAATATCCCTCTATACGGGTTGAGCAGTTGCCACCTTGTGTCTGAAGGAAAGGGAAGGTGCCATCATGGAACGTAACGAAGGTGGCGCGGACCGCGTGCTGCGCATGGCTGTTGGCATCGGGCTCGTCGGGGCGGCAGCCACCAGCCTGATCGGCCCTTGGGGATGGATTGGGCTAGTGCCGCTCTTGACCGGTGCCGTTGGATATTGCCCGCTCTACCGGCTGTTCAATCTGAGCACTTGTCCACGCAATGTGCCGAAGAATCTGCGAAGGCCTTGATGATTGCCTCCCCGTGGGGTCACGGTGAACACCGTTTCACTCGAATTCCTCCAAATGCAAGTGGCCCCGCGCAGAGTTGCCGGTCAACGGTGGTCGACATCCGGTCTAGTCAGGTTGCGCCTGGGTTGGTCCGTGATCAGCAGGGACCAAAGTCAAATATCGACGCTACTTGATGCCCTCAATAGGCCATCAAGGCGACCGAGGCTCCACGTCACATGTGGTGACTGCAACGGCTTCCTTTTGGGGCGGGACCTGCCCAATTATTGAGCCTTTCGTCTGGTCACACGCTGGCCGTCCGCCAGGCTGTTCGACGGATATCGAACCATCTGAAGGCCCTCTGGCAGTGGGTCGAGCAATTCGACTTCCTCGGCATTCCTGTGGCCAACGCGAACTTCTTGCCGTACCGCGCGACCATTTACGATTGCGAACACGCACCAGCGCGCCGTGTCACATCGAAAGACCGCACTGATCGGGATCTTGAGCACATCGTCTGCTCGCCAAAGGCGGATCCTCGCGATCACGCGAAAGCCATCGCCAAGCTGCGCAGGGGGCTCGATCAGGTCGATCATCACATGGGTCCGCTTTTCCTCGATACCAAGGACCGAGATCTTGGTGAAGGCATGCGGCGCGACAAGCCGCACGATGCCACGGATCTGCGCGTCGCCGCCCCAGCCGTCAATATGCACCGGCATCGCGGTTTGCACCTTCACGGCTTCAGTAGACAGCAACTCCGCCACAACCTCCAGGTCGTGCGTGTCGCTGACCGTTAGCAACGCCGTGCCTGCACTCACGATACGCTCGCTGCGTTCGGGCAGTTCCAGCACCGCCCCGGCGACTGGCGCCGTCACCGCAACCAAGGGGGGGGACTCGCCCTTGAGCGCACGCAAGGCGACCATGCCGGCCTCGGCCACCCGGACCTCCTCTTGCGCCGCGCTGGCCCGTGCCTGCGCCGCCGCCAGCTCGTTTCCCGCGGTGATGCCAAGGTTGGCGGCCTGCTCGCCCGCTTGTGGCGACAGGAAGCGCTCGCGCACCAGACGCTCGATCCGCTGCCGCTCGCGTTGTGCTTGCGCGTAATCCTCGGCAGCGTGCCGGACCCGCTCCAGCGCTTCGCGGTGCATCGCCCGCGCCGCGGCCACTCGTGCCCGGACCTCTTCCTGCTCCTGCGCGCTCAGCGGCAATGGCGCCAGTTCGGCGATGACCTGTCCGGCTTCGACAAGGTCCCCTTCGCGCAGCCCGATGCGCATCAGTCTGCCGCTGACCGGCGCCGTAACGACAAAGCGCTCTTTGCTTCGGGTTTCGCCCTCCTCGCTGATCGTGATCTCGAGCGCACCGCGTATGGCTTGAACGGTGTCGACCGCCAACGGCGCGGGCTTCAGCAGATAGGCGGATCCAGCGATCAATCCGATTCCGGCAAGGACGATGGCGGCGGTGCCGCCCGAGAGGCGCATGGCGTGCTACTCCCGCGTCTTCAGCACCGCGACCAGGTCAAGGTGCCTGAGGCGTTGCAAGACGAGGAGCCCCGCCACGAGCGCGGCGCACGCGGCGGGCACCATGGCAAAGACAAGCGTGACCCGCTCCAGCACAAGAGGAATCCGGAAGGCATCACGGTCGAATACTGGCACCAGCAGTGCGCAGAGACCATAGCCTACGGCGATGCCGAGGGGCAATGCCGCAGCCGTCAGCAGCGCCTGTTCGCCGATCAGAATGGTTGCCACCTCGCGAAGGGAGAAGCCCAGGACGCGCAGGCTTGCCAATTCATTGCCACGCTCTGAGAGCGCAATGCGGATATTGTTATAGACCACGCCAGCGACGATGACCGAGGCGAAGCCCGCCAGGACCAGGCTCGAAATGACGAAGGTGCGATCGAGCGTATTGCCGATCGACTCCAACACCGCTCGGCGCACAATGACGGAGCTGATCGCCGGCAGCCGCTTGAGCCTGCTGTACAACGACTCCGCCATCTGCGTGTCGATGCGCAAATGGACGCCACTGATGGCGGGACTCTCGCCGAGGTACCGCGACAACGCGAGCCGGTCCACATAGGCGCCAAGGCCAAGCAGATCGTCAACGGTGGCCGTCACGGGCAGGCTGAAGGTGTTGCGCCGCCCTTCCATCAACGTTACCTCCACCCGATCGCCAACGTGCAGGTGCAAGGTCGCTGCCAGCCTCGCCGAGATGACAAGTCCATCCGCATTCACTTGATGGCGCCCCGTGGTATGGCCCACGACCTCGTGCAACACCGAATCGGCATCAAGGCCCGTGAGTTCCACCCGCTTCGCGCGGTGGCCGTGGCGTAACCAGACCGGGGCCACCCGAAAGCCTTCGACTCGCAGGATGCCGGGCAGCTGCACGACATCGAAGACGGCGCCGGCCGGCTGGGCGTCAGTGAAGATCAGCGTCACGTCGTCGTGCTGGACCCGACCGAACTGCAAGGCAAGAATCTCGTTGACACCGTCAAGGCCGAATCTGCCGACCACCATGAGCCCGACGGCCAGGGCGATCCCCATCATCGAAAGCAAGGCCTTGCCCGGCCGCCGGGCAAGATTGCGGAGGATCAGGCGTAACGGGATGGGCATCGCGCGCAGCAGCCCGATACGATCCAGCAGGCCCGCGCGGAAGCCAGCGGGCAGTTCCGGGCGCATGGCTTCGGCAGGTGGCAACCTGGCCGCGCGCCACACGGCGGCGCCGGCCCCCACCATCGCCGCCGCCGTGCTTGCCAGCACGGCCAGCACGAGTGCGCGCGGGCTAAGCACGGCCTGCAGTTGCGGAAAGTGGAAGTACTGGCGGTACAGGGCAACCATCAGCTGCCCGAAGTAGTGGCCTGCCGGAATCCCGGCCGCAATGCCGACCCCAACGGTGGCGAGCCCGAAGCGAAGGTACTGGAGGGCGACAGCACGGCCACTGTAGCCGAACGCCTTGAGCAAGCCGATCTCGGCGCGCTGAACGGTCACAAGTCGGCTCAGCAGCGCGTACAGGAGGAATGAAGATACCGCGAGAAACAAGGCCGGCACATATGTGGCGGTGATGCCAATCTCACCCAGTTCGTCGGTCAGGAACCGATGCGAAAGCTGATCCTCCCTGCCGTAGGCGCCGAGGCTGCCATAGCGCGCCAGCAGGCGGTCGAGCGGGCCGATCACCTGGCGCGGATCGACCTTTGCGTCGAGGGTCAGCGCCACATCGTTGAACGCGCCCTCCATGCCGAATGCCGATGCCAGCGCATCCCGGCCCATCCACAGCACGCCGAAGCGACGGTTATCCGGAAACACCATGCCATGACCCACTTCGTAGACATACTCAGGCGACATTCCGATGCCGACCACCTGCAATTGCCGTGCGCGCCCGTTGAGGACAGCGGTCACGCGGGAGCCCACCTTCAGGCCATTCGCTGCGGCAAAAACCGCGCTGGCTACGACCTCGTCTTCCCGGGCATGGCTGGGATAGTTGCCGTACAAGAGGAAGAGCGCGTTTGCGACCGGCATGCCGATGGCCGGCAAGGACACCAGCCGAAGGGTGGCGGGCTCGCTGAACCCTGGCACATCGCCCGTCACGTCCCGAACGATTCGCGTCTCGACGCCCCTGACGCCGGGCAAGGCGCGAATCTCATCGGCGACACCTGCCGGCGCACGCTTGAGACTGGCAAACACATCAGCAAAGCGGTGGCTGACGTAGTAGCGCTCCTGCGCAATCACCAGCGACTCCCAGGAACCTTGCATCCCGACCAGGACGGTGATGCCACAGGCAACCACGAGTGCAGCGGCGAGCACCTGCCCGCGCAGCCGCCACAGGTCGCGCCCCAGCATTTTCGATCGCGCGCTCACCATGACAGCTCCGAGGGGCGTGCGCGCGCGACATGGCGCTCGATGCCGAGGATTGCCCCGCTGCTGATATGCACCACGCGGTCGGCCATCGCCGAGATCGCTGCGTTGTGCGTAATGACGACAGTAATGGCGCCAAGTTCGCGGTTCACCTGCTCAAGCACGTCGAGCACCAGCTTTCCCGTGCTGTAGTCGAGCGCGCCGGTTGGTTCGTCGCACAGCAGGATGTCGGGGCGCTTGGCCACGGCGCGCGCGATGGCTACACGCTGTTGCTCTCCGCCGGAGAGTTGTGCCGGAAAGTGATCCTTACGCTGCGCCAGGCCGACCATGCCAAGCGCGCGGAGCGGCTCCACCGGGTGCAGGGCGATCTCCGTGACGAGAGCGACGTTTTCCAGCGCAGTAAGACTCGGGATCAGGTTATAGAACTGGAAGACAAAGCCGACATGCTCGCGTCGGTAGCGGGTCAGGCCCGCATCGTCGGCGTCGGTAAGGTTGTGATCGCGGTACACCACCGTCCCGATGCTGGGCCGGTCCAAGCCGCCGAGGATATTGAGCAGCGTAGACTTCCCGCTTCCCGATGCACCCAGCAGGACCACGAACTCGCCACCGTACAGGTCGAGGTCCACACCGGCAAGTGCGCGGACCTGGATTTCACCCATGTCGTAGGTCTTGCCGACGTTTCGCAGTCGAAACAGCGCCTCCCGGCCGTTCGCCGCGTCGCTGATGCGCTCCATTGCACCGCCGCTTAGCTGGAGGCCGATGCGTTGATCGCCAGGACAATGTCTTCCATTACATCCTCCGCATGTCTGTCGCTTCAATGAAACGTCACGGGTATGGATCGCTATTCCGGCTGTGACATGACGCACTCGCGCAGCCGTTGCGCACTTCTAACGTATATGCGTCGCGCGAGCGGGCCTTGATACACGTCAGGTTTTGCAGCAGCGGCCGAAAGTGGCGCGGCGATTCGCGGAGATCTGCAGGTGAGTCCTCCGACCCGGCTTGAGAAGCCTTGATGTAGATCAGTCTGCGGTCCAAGTGTCCTTCTATATTGGCTTGGCAACCGCAGCACCCGACTGCCCCATCGACCCACCATCCCGACGATGGCGTGGGCTCGGCAGGCCGGCCCCGGAAACACCGCGACGAATGATGATTTGGCGCATGGGGGGCACTGTGGTTCCCGGTTTGGCGGAGGAGTAGCGGCCATGTACCGACATGTTCTGGTGGCAATCGACGAAAGCCAGTGTGCGCGTTGCGCGCTCGACGAGGCGATCCGGCTTGCGTTCTGTTGCGGGGCGCGGCTGGAGATCCTGCACGTCATCAACTACGCATACCTGCAGTACGAGACCGGCTACGGCCTGCGCGCCGATGTCAGCCCGGCGCTGGTGGCGGCCGGCAACGATCTATTGCGCGATGCCGCCGGCGTAGCCGACGCGGCCGGCGTGCGCCATGTGGAGACGCTGATTGACGAGATCCTCAACATGGGCGACGTGGCGGGACTTGTCGAGAAGTACGTGCGTTCATCGCGTCCGGACCTGGTGGTGGTCGGCACGCATGGCCGGCACGGCCTCAGGCGCGTATTGCTGGGCAGCGTGGCAGAAGCGCTCGCGCGTCATTGCACGGTGCCGGTGCTCCTGGTGCACGAGGTATCCCACGAAACGGCGGCACCGGCCCCATCTCGCGCCACACTTTAAAAGGAGTGACATCATGAATATTCAGGACATCTGTTCACGCGAAGCCGTGCACATTCCATCCGATTGCAGCCTGCAGGAGGCGGCGGTGCAGATGCGTGACAAGCACGTCGGAAGCCTGGTGGTGACCGACAGCACGCCGGCCGGCGAGCGCGTGGTGGGCATCCTGACGGACCGTGACATCGTGCTCGCTGGCGCCGCGATGGGTGCGGACCCGTGCCTGGCGCGCGTGATCGATGCGATGACGCCCGGTCTGGTGACGATCCACAGCCAGGCGACGATCCAGGATGCGATGCAGCTGATGCTATCGCATGGCGTACGCCGGCTCGGCGTGCTCGACGGCGATGCGTTGACCGGCGTGGTCTCGCTCGATGATCTGCTCGGCGCAATCGCGGCAGACTGGAGCATGCTGGCCGCGCTCGTGCGCAATGAACAGGAGCGTGAGCGTTCGGGATACGTGCAGCCGCCGCTGCGCGTGTAGTGGCGCGCTGGGGGTACCGCCAGGTAGTGGCGCCGGGTTGAAAATGGCAACGACACAGGGGAGTCAGGCATGAAAGACGATACGCAACTCAAGGAGAGTGTTCTGGAGGAACTGGAATGGGAGCCCTCAGTCGATGCTGCCGGCATCGGCGTGCAGGTGCGCGACGGCGTGGTAACGCTGACCGGGCACCTGGCGAGTTTTGCCGAGAAGAATGCGGCGGAAGAAGCGATACGGCGCATCCCGGGCGTGAAGGCGCTCGCTGTGGAGATCGACGTGCGACTGCCCGCCGATGCGGCGCGTACCGATGGCGATATCGCGCGGGCGGTGGCCAATGTGCTGGCGTGGAATACGTTCGTTCCGGTTGATCGCGTTCAGGTGACGGTGGAGCAGGGCGTAGTCCGGCTCACTGGAACCGTGGACTGGAACTACCAGCGCATGGCCGCGGAACGCGCGGTGTCGGGATTGCTCGGTGTGAAGAACGTGATCAACGCGATCAGCACCCGCCCGCAGGCAAGCCGGGAGGACCTCAGTGCGCGCATCAAGGCCGCCATCGAGCGCCAGGCGGTAAACGATGCCGCGCAGGTGACGGTGGCCGTCGCAGGTGCCGTGGTCACCCTGGGTGGCAGCCTGCGCACGTGGGCCGAGCGCGAGGCCGCGATGAACGCAGCGTGGTCGGCGCCAGGTGTGAGCTCGGTGGTCAACAACATCCGCGTGAATCTGTAGGCGGTGACAAGCGTTGGCAGGTCCTGCCGACGCTTGTGAATTCATGCACCACCGCTCGATGCACGACCGATCGATTCACCGATGAATTGGCCGGCCGGCCTGTGCCGGCGCCGGGAAGACCCTGGAGACTGGACTTCAAAGCATCGCCGAATGCAGGTGATGCGGGTCGTCCAGCGTGTCCACCACAATCCGCAGTGATTCCTCGATTTCATCACGATCGCCCGGGCCACCGAGGCAGAGACGGATCGCATCGGGAGGGTTGCCGTCCGTGGAAAACGCTACGCTCGACACCGCGCCAATGCTACGCGAGCGTAGGTGCAGCGCAAGCTCGGACGGGGTCCATGCGCTTGCCGCAGGAATGGGTAGCCACAGATGGAACCCGTTCGGATCGGCCTCGAAGCGCCGCTCGCCGAGTACCTCACGTGCAATCGCCTGGCGCGCCACATTCTCGGCCCGCAACGCCTTGAGCATGTCGTCCACCGTCCCATCCTGGATCCAAGCCGTGGCCAGCAGCGTGTTGAACGGGCTCGCCATCACCGTGGTGGCACGCAGTGTGCCGGCGAGCCGCTGCGTCTGGCGCGGCGTCGGTGCGTGGATGAGCGCGATCCGTAGCCCGGCGCCAAAGCACTTGGACAAGCCGGTCACGTAGTACGTGAGCTCCGGCGCCAATGTAGCGAACGCGTCCGGTCCGTTCGGCGGCAGCATTCCGTACGCATCGTCCTCAATGATCGGCACGCTGTAGCGCAGGGCGACATCGGCCAGCAGTTCGCGCCGTGCCTGCGGTACGGTGCGCGTGCCGGGATTCTGGATGGTCGGGTTGCAATAGAACGCGCAGGGCTTCTGCGACTTGCACAGCAACTCGAACGCAGTTGGAAGCGGCCCGTCCTCGTCACCGGGCAATGCCTGCAGATGCACGCCGAGCTGCGCGGCGATTGCCTTGATACCGGGATAAGCAAGCGTATCCACGCAGATCGGCTGGCCCGGCCGCGCAAGCTGTGAAAGCAATGCCACCAGCGCACTATGGATGCCTGGTGTGATGAGCACCGTCTCCGGGCGACACGCGGGAACCAACCGTTTGAGCCAGCGCGTAGCCACCGCCCGGTCGGCGGGCGTGCCGCCGAAGTCCTGATAGCGCAGAAGGGTGTAAGGGTCGGCCGCTCCCATCAACTGCGCAGCCGATTCGCGCAGCCGCGCCGCCATGCTCGCCGGCTCGGGCGGATTGTTCATGGTCATTTCGGCGCCGGTGCCCCCGCGCAATGGCATGGACGGTGCGCGGCCTCGTACAAAGGTACCACTGCCGGCCTTGGTATCGATCAGGCCGCGCTTGCGCGCCTCGTTATAGCCGCGCGCCACGGTCGTGTAGTTGAGCCGTAGCGCATTGGCCAGATCGCGTAACGCCGGAAGCCGGTCGCGCGCTTGCAGACGCCCGCTCTGTAATGCTTCTTCGATCAGGTCGGGAATCATCAGGTACGCCGGCTTGGCGCTTTCTGCGATGCATTTCTCCCAGTGCATGGTGAGGGCTGACAACGGTGGCTCCGGTGAATCGATCACTGTCCGACGGTGTTCGATTGAATGCATAAATCGTGCCCTATTGATCGCATCGGATCCGTTCATTGATGGTGCGAAGCTACCCCGATCCGGCACGGATTGTGTGCATGCCATCGCCAGATTCCACGGAACCGTGCATGCGGACTGCTTGCACAGGGTGGCGCTGAAGCCACACGCCAGCACGATCTCGGCATGCTTCGCATCCGATCATTGATGCGATCAACTCGGGCTTTCCTGCTTGATCGGCAATTGATCGCATGGCCACCCGCGCCGATGGGCATATCGATTGCACAAGCTCCTCCATCGGCCGCCCCTGAGCCGATCGATTGATCGTCAGGCCATCGCATCGATTGATCGACCAACCCAACGAAATGGAGTCATGCATGCCCGCAGTCAACAAGCCCGCACACAAGAAAGGCGACTTCCTGGTCGACTACGAGGAGAAGGTGTTCGAAGACGTGAAGGCCGAGCCGGGCCAGAAGGCGCTCGTCACGTTCCATACGGTGGCGTTCGAAGGATCCATTGGCTTCGTCAACATGCTTCAGGCCACGCGACTGCAACGCAAGGGATTCGAGACGTCGATTCTGCTCTATGGGCCCGGCGTCACGCTCGGGCTGCAACGCGGATTCCCCACGCTCGGCGACGAAGCGTTCCCGGGGCACCTGAACTTCAACAACCAACTGACCAAGTTCATGGCCGAAGGCGGCAAGGTCTATGCATGCCGCTTCGCACTGCAAGCGCTGTACGGCCACGGGGAGGCATCGCTCATCGAGGGTGTGCGCCCGATCAACCCGCTCGACGTGCTGGATCTGAAGCTGCTGCACGTACGCGACAACGCCGTGATCATCGACACCTGGACCGTCTGAGCACCACCGCGAGCACCACCGCCACATCAAGCCAAACGGAACAGGTATCGCCATGTCACAGAAACGCATCGTGCGGGCCGCCGCCGTCCAGATCTCGCCCGATCTGGAGAGCGGCGCCGGGACGCTCGCCAAAGTCTGCGAGGCCATCGACAACGCCGCCCGCGAGGGCGTGCAGCTGATAGTCTTCCCGGAAACGTTCGTCCCCTACTACCCGTACTTCTCCTTCGTGCGGCCGCCGGTGCAATCTGGCGCTGATCATATGCGGCTGTACGACCAGGCCGTGGTGGTACCTGGCCCCGTTACCCATGCCGTGGCCGAGCGCGCGCGCAGACACACCATGGTGGTGGTGCTCGGCGTGAACGAGCGCGACCACGGCAGTCTTTACAACACGCAGCTTATCTTTGATACAGATGGCAAGCTCGCGGTAAAGCGCCGCAAGATCACACCCACGTTCCACGAGCGGATGATCTGGGGCCAAGGTGACGCTGCAGGCCTGAAGGTGGCCGACACCACCATCGGCCGAGTCGGCGCGCTTGCCTGCTGGGAGCACTACAACCCGCTGGCACGTTACGCGCTGATGACCCAGCACGAGGAAATCCATTGCAGCCAGTTCCCGGGCTCGCTGGTCGGCCCGATCTTCGCCGAGCAGATCGACGTGACCATCCGTCATCACGCGCTCGAGTCGGGTTGCTTCGTTGTCAACGCCACGGGCTGGCTGACGGAGAGCCAGATCGCCTCGGTTACCACCGACCCCGTGCTGCAGAAGGCGCTGCGTGGTGGCTGCAACACAGCCATCGTCTCGCCGGAGGGCCAGCACCTGGCCACACCACTGCGCGAGGGCGAAGGCATGGTCATCGCCGATCTCGACATGTCGCTGATCACCAAGCGCAAGCGCATGATGGACTCGGTGGGCCACTATGCACGCCCGGAACTGCTTAGCCTTGCCATCAACGACCGTCCGGCAGTCACAGCATCGCCGATGGCAGCCGCCTCTACCAACATCAACGGGAGCACCCAACATGCACTCCAGCGAGACGACGCCGGCCTCGATCCGGCAGTTGATGACTGAACTTCAATCGGTCGGGATGCGTCTGGATGATCCGCGCGCGGGGGCCGCGAGCCGCCGCGGCGGGGCGGGGCCATCGGACCACAAGGCGGTGACCATCGATGGCGTGACAATCATGGTGCCGGTACACACCAACACCGCATGGCACTCGCCGTTTGCTGCGTCGGCGCCCGACGCGCACGGCACGGTCAAGCTATCGCGCGGCACGATACCCATCGCCAGCATCAGTTTTCCGAAGACCCCGCGCTTCTACGCGATGCAGACGCTGGACGGCGTGCCGTACTCCCATATCGCCACGCTGCATGGGGCCGATGTGCTGGCCACCACGGTGCTGCAGACCTGCATCCGGTACGAGAGTCGGAAGAAGACCTGCAAGTTCTGTTCAATCGGACAGTCGCTGGCGGCAGGCCGCACGGTTGCACACAAGACGCCACAGCAACTGGCCGAAGTTGCGCGCGCGGCCGTGCTGCTCGACGGCGTGAAGCACATGGTGCTCACCACGGGGACGCCTCCCACGCCCGATCGCGGTGCCGCCATCCTATGCGACAGCGCGTTCGCGATCCGTGCGGCAGTGGACTTGCCGATTCAGGCGCAGTGCGAGCCGCCCGACGATGACCGCTGGTTCAGCCGCATGCGGGCGGCGGGGATCGACACGCTCGGCATGCACCTGGAAGTGGTCACGCCGACGGTGCGCGAACGCATCATGCCCGGCAAGGCCTCTGTTCCCATCAGCCGCTACATGGAGGCGTTCAAGGCGGCGGTGGCCGTGTTCGGCCGCGGCCAGGTCAGTACCTACATCCTAGCGGGGCTCGGCGATACGGCCGAGGCCATTCTTTCCATCTCGCGCGAACTCGTCGACATCGGCGTCTATCCGTTCGTGGTGCCGTTCGTGCCCATCTCTGGCACGCCCCTCGAAGACCATCCAGCGCCTACACCCGAATTCATGAAGTCGGTGCTGCAGCCACTGGGCGCCATGGTGAGCGCCGGCGGCATCCGATCGGCCGACATCAAGGCCGGTTGCGGCAAGTGCGGCGCGTGCTCGTCGTTGTCATCCTACGAGGACCTCGCCGCATGAAAACCGAGCTTTGCATCGAGGTGCCGGTGGCCCCGACATTTCGCGTCCGCTGGGCGGAGGCACCCTGGGAAGTCGAGCAGGCCTATCGGCTGAGGCGCACGGTGTTCTGCGACGAGCAGGGCATCTTCAGTGGCGACGACCGCGACGTCGTGGACGATGTCGCGCAACCGCTTGTGGCCGTGCTGCACCATCCCGACGATGCCGACAACCCCGGGACCGTGGTCGGCACGGTACGCATCCACGAGAGCGAGCCGAGCGTGTGGTTTGGATCCCGGCTCGCCGTACACGACGCGTTTCGTGGCCACAGCAGGATCGGCGCCACGCTGATCCGCCTGGCTGTGAGCAGCGCCCACGCGCTTGGCTGCCGCCGCTTCCTGGCACACGTCCAAAGCCAGAATGTGCCGTTATTCCGGCGCTTGCACTGGAGCGTGCTGTCGGAGGAAACGATGCTCGGGCGCCCGCATCATCTGATGCAGGCCGACCTCAATCATTACCCGCCGTGCCATACGCCGTGCACGGGCTTTATCGTCGAAGGCAGGGCCCGGCAATGACAGATCAGGCATTGGATCTCGACCTCGGCCGGTTGGTCGAGTCGCTGCGTGCCAGCCGCGGATTCGCACACAAGACTGACATTGCCGGCATGCTGTCGTCATTGGGCCGCGCCTTGCCCAACGGCACCGAAGACCTCGGTCAGGCCGTGGCCATTGGCGACGACTGTGCCGCCATTGCCGACGCGGACGGCTACCTGCTGTTCGCCATCGAGGGCATGGTGAGCGATTTCGTCGAATCGATGCCCTGGTTCGCTGGCTACAGCGCCGTCATGGTGAATGTCAGCGACGTGTACGCGATGGGCGGCCGGCCGCTGGCTGTGGTCGATGCGATCTGGAGCGAAGGCCTGGACAATGCGGCGGAGATCCTCGCAGGCATGGCTGCGGCGTCGGCCGCCTATGGCGTGCCCATTGTTGGCGGCCACAGCAATGCGCGCAGCGACCGTGCACAACTGGCAGTGGCCATTCTCGGCCGCGCGCGCCAACTGCTGTCCAGCTTCGCCGCGCGCCCCGGCCAACGTCTGCTGATGGCGGTAGATCTGCGCGGCGCGTTTGCCGAGCCTTATCCCTTCTGGAATGCGTCGACGACGGCGCCAGCTGGCCGCCTGCGTGCGGATCTGGAGGTACTTCCAGCGCTGGCCGAGGAAGGGCTTTGCGACGCAGCCAAGGACATCAGCATGGCAGGCACCCTTGGCACAGCGCTGATGCTGCTGGAATGCTCGGGGGTAGGCGCGAACATCGATCTGGGTGCGATCCCGCTGCCGCTCGGCGTGCCCCTGGCGCGCTGGCTGACGGCGTTCCCAAGCTTCGGCTACCTACTGGCTGTGGACGAGGCGCACGTGCCGGCAGTCCTGATGCGCTTCCAGGATCGGGACATCGCCTGTGCCGAGATCGGGACGATCGACGACACACGCCTGGTCAACATCCGCGCAGGCACTGGCTCCATGGCACAGCGCGCTGTGCTTTGGGACTTTGCAGGCGACCCATTTATCGTGCCACGTGAAGCCGAACCCACGGGCGCCTGACGCCCGCCACGACCGACACCCATCCGTAAGACCCTCACATGCCAGTCACCTATTTCCGCGTCCGTTGGCCCGACCTGACGGAGTCGAACTGCTACTCGCCATCCTCGGTGGTCACTGATTACTTCGACGCGGGCCAGGACTATCCGCTCGACGAATTCATGAGGCGGGCGCGCCTGGCGCTGAGCGAGGCTTCGGAGCGCGTGCGCGCCAAGTACGGCTATGCATGCACCGCCGCCATGGCCGAGCTGGAAGCGATGGAAAGCACTGCGCGACGATGGCAGGCTGCTCCGGGCGCCAGCGTGCGATTGATCGGCTTTGATTGCTAGGTGACCGCGTCCGTCCGCCGGGGCGCCATCGCCAACGCCAGCGCCGAGGCCAACGCCAGCGCAGTGAGCGAAAAGACATCCACAACCACGCACACAAAGGAATTCATCATGCCCAGCACACCCGAACCGTCTCAGCCCGCAGCCACCGCGCATCACTACAGCGTGATCGTCGTTGGAGGCGGCCAGGCCGGACTATCGATGAGCTACTACCTGAAGCAGGCCGGTATCGATCATCTCGTGATCGAGAAGCACACCGTCACGCATACCTGGCGCAGCCAGCGCTGGGATGCCTTCTGCCTCGTCACCCCCAACTGGCAATGCGCGCTGCCGGGTTACCCGTACCGGGGCAACGACCCGCACGGCTTCATGAAAAAGGACGAGATCATCGATTACCTCGACGGCTTCATCGCCATGGTGGACGCCCCGGTGCTGGAGCACACGGAGGTACGCCGCGTCACGCCGCGGCCGCAGGGGGGTTACGACGTCTTTACCTTGCAAGGGCAATTCAGTGCCGACCAGGTGGTGGTGGCATCCGGCGGTTATCACGCCCCCATCGTGCCGCGCATGGCCGAGCGCCTGCCCGCCGGCATCCGTCAGATCCAGTCCTCCGAGTACCGCAATCCGCAGGCTTTGCCCGAAGGCGCAGTGCTGGTGGTGGGCTCGGGCCAGTCGGGCGCGCAGATCGCCGAGGACTTGCACCTGGCCGGGCGCCAGGTGATCCTGGCCGTGGGCGAGGCTCCACGCTGCGCACGCTTCTATCGTGGACGCGACGTGGTGGACTGGCTCGCGGACATGCAGTACTACGACATGCCCGTCAGCGAGCACCCGCTGCGTGAAGGCGTGCGGGACAACACCAACCACTACGTTACCGGCCGGGACGGCGGACGCGACATCGACCTGCGAAGATTCGCCACCGAGGGCATGGAACTGTATGGCGTGCTCGAGGATTATCGGGACGGCGCGCTGCATTTTTCGCCCAATCTCGCGGCCAGTCTCGACGACGCCGACCAGACCTACAACCGCATCAATGCCGGCATCGACAAGTATATTGAGAAGAACGGCATCGAGGCGCCGCCCGCCAGCGTGTACGTGCCGGTGTGGCAGCCGGACGCGGAACGCACCACGCTGGCGCTTGGCGATGCGGGCATTGGCGCCATCATCTGGTGCATCGGCTTTCGACCGGACTTCAGTTGGCTCGACGTGCCGGCCTTCAACGGACGCGGCTATCCAGGGCATGTGCGTGGCGTCACGCCGCACGATGGTCTCTACTTCCTGGGCCTGCCGTGGCTGCATACCTGGGGCTCGGGTCGCTTCTCGGGTATCGCGCGCGACGCCGGGCATCTCGCCGACCTGATCGGCAAGCGCCACGCCGGCTATCAACGGGCAGCCTGACATGAGCATTGGGCGCGCGCACGGTTGCGTGCACTATGTCGCGGGCATGCCGCAGCTTTCATACACCGGGCTTTCGGAGAACTGGCTGCTGAAGACCTGCGGCGACCTGCACTGGCAGGCGCTGGCGGCTCGCGCGGGCCAGGCCGTGCCCGAGTTCCGCGACGCCGATGGCAATATCGCCTATGCAGCATTCCTCGCCATTCGCGTGCGCGATGCCTCACTGGAGGCGCTCGGCGAGCATGCGGCGTTTCGCATCGATACGCGGCTGGACCGCGTCGCGGGTGCGCGCCATCTCAGCCGCCACGTGCTGGTGGCAGACGGGACGCGGTGTGTGGACGTCGAGATGATGTCCACCTTTATCCGGCGCGAGCGTGAGCGCGACAATCGCTCCGTTGTCAGGGCAGCCTTTCCGCAGCAGGACACGCAGCCCGATTCAGCCGTGGCGCAATCTGCCGATGCACTAGTGACACTCGCCAAGCGTTTTCGAGCCGGTGCCTGGGGCGAGCACCTGGGCATACGTCAGAGCCTGGAACCGGCGCGGCACACGGCAGAGTATCTGCCGTGCCCCTATGCCGATTTCAATGGCGCGGACCTGCTCTATTTCGCAAATTTCCAGTCGATGGTCGACCGCGCCGAATGGCAGTGGCTGCGGTTCGGCGAGCCGCCCACGGTTGCGCAGCGTGACCTGTTCTTCCACGGCAACGTCAACGTCGGTGAGTCGCTGAAGCTGTCATTCAGCGTCGTGGAGCACCACCATGATGGTATCGCGCACTGGTGCGAGATCCGCCGCGTCGCCGATGGCGAGAAGATCGCCGACGTGGTGACGCGCAAACGTTGGCGGCAGCGTTGACCCAGCCCAAAGCCGTTCACTCCGGGCTTCGCGCCGATGGCCTATCGGCACCTTCGGTCAGTTCATCAGCTCCGCCTGGGGGAATTTCCATTTCCCCGAAAGAATCTCGGCGCGAGGCCGATATAGCCGAACCGTGTCGCCAGGATGGTGACGGGTGAAGACCCAACCGTGACCGAGGCTCTCAAGGCCGTATTCGTGGCACTGCTGTTCAACGCCATCGCGGCGGCGGCCATGGCCAAGCTGACGGGCGGATCGCTGTCCGGTCCCGCCACGCTCGTGACCTGGGTGGTGACGTTCGTGGCGTTCTCGTTCGGTTTCGTCGTGATGTTGAAGGCCACGCTCAAGCAGAGCGCCGTGATCTCGCTGGTGTCCTCGCCGATCGCCGCGCTGATTCTGTTCGCGGCCGTCAAGGTCTGACCGCCGCGCAGCCGCCGCGCCGCGCTCCCTGGCCGCTCAGGCCGTCACCCGCACCTTGCCGTCTTCCGACCATAGCAGCTGCACGCGCTGGCCGGGGTAGAAGCTGCCTTCGGATGCCGGCTGGGTGATCGCCTGCAGCCGGCCGTCGGGCAGCCGGACCGTGATTTCATAGCCGGGATGGCGCTCCACGCGCGACTCGATCTCGTGCCCTGCCAGTCCGCCGGCAAGGCCGCCGGCCACACCTGCCAGCAGCGAACCATGACCGTGCCCGATCGCGCTGCCGGCCACGGCGCCCAGCAGGCCGCCGCCCAGTTCCCCTGCCAGGCTCGATCCCTGGCTGCTGTCATCGATCTGCACCACACGCACGCGCTCGACCGTGGCCATCGTCACCGTCTGGGGCAGGGAGGTCTGTCCGGCGCTGTAGACGCTGCCCGGCGGCGCGAACTCGGCGCAGCCAGAGGCCAGCAGCGTGCTGGCCAGCAGCATGGCGGCCAGCGGGCGGTGCAGCAATGAAGGGCGGCGTGTGGAAAGCATGGGCGGCTCCTGTCTGGATCAATGACTGGAGCCACACTACGGCTGTGCGGCGCAGGGGACTTTTCCGAAAGCCGGGGCTTTGCGTGTTCGCAGGGTCCTATGGCGCCAGGTAGCCGACAAACAGTTCGGCCAGCATGCGCGCCGACGCCCCCAGCGGCATCGCGCGCAGGCCGATCAGGCCGACCAGCATCGGGGGCGGCAACGGCGACAGCGCCGCGCACGCCTGCAGCCCATTGCCATACATCGGATCGGTGAGCAACTGCGTGGGGCAGTAGCCGATGGCGTCGGTGCGACGCATCAGCTCCGTCATCAGCGTGGGCGACGTGCACGCCGTGATCTGGCGCGGGACGGGCAGGTCGCTCGTCCGCAGCCATTCCAGCAACGTCTCGCTCTGGCTGCCCGGGGACAGGTTCAGAGTCCACCGGGCATGCTCCAGCGCCTCAAGCAGGGCACGCCAGAGGCCGTGGTGGCACGGCTGCACCAGGCGCTCGTCGAAACGCTGCAGGACGCGCAGGTGGTCAGCGGTCTGGAGGCGACCGGTGCGGAAGTGGCCAAGCCCAGCTCGGTGGCTGACTCGCAGCGCTTCCTGCAGACAGAGACCGGCAAGTTCCGCGCGATGGCGAAGCGGAGCAGTCTCCAGCCACAATAAGCCTGGCGTTGGTGTAGAAAGGCCCGTGCCGCCATGCAACATCGCATGGCGGCATGGGCCTGTTGCGCCTGGCGCCGAAGTAGTTCAGCGCAGCTCAGCTCAGGCGCGCCGCGCCGTCAGCCACTTGTCTGACGCCAGCGGTTCCGTGCAGAGGCGTACTTCGCCGATCTGGCCGAGAAAACCGTTGGACGGGACGTTGCCGTAGACCCCACCACCCACGAAGAAGCGGCTGGTGGCACTGACGGCGGCAATGCCGCGCGTGTTCGACGCGTTGCGCAGCACCGGGGCACCCTCCACGTACATCACGGTCTCGTTCTTCGCCGGGTCGTTGACCACGGCGACGTGGACCCATTTCTCGGCGATGATCTCGCCAGACCAGTTCGCGGCCGGGTTCTTGGTGCCGGCCGTGCTCGGCGTGACTTCCCACTGCACTTCGCGCAGGCTGGAGATGGCGAAGATCAGCGGGCTTTCGTCGCCGTCGCCGCTGCCAAAGCCGGTCACCGCGCTGCGCTGGCCCTCGCGCTCCATGATGTTCATCCACGCATTGTTGCCGGCCGTCCACGACGCCGGCACCTTGATGAACGCCTCCACGGTGTAGCCGTTGTCGAACGTCATCGCATTGAGTGCCGCCGTGGTCTGCGTGGCGAAGTAGCTCATGCGCTGGGGACTGTTCACCGAGTTGGCGAACTTCACGCTGCCCGGGGCGGCTGACAGGTAGTGGTGGTCATTCGACCACGTCATGTCGCCCAGTTGCGCCGCGCCGCCGTTGGCCAGTGCCTCGCGCGAGAGGGGGTTGGCACCGGTCAGGTCGTCGATCACCTGGCCGACCGGCACCGCCGCGCCGTCGGCACCGCCGAAGAAGCGCCAGTGCGCCACCGTGGAGGCCACCTGCGGGTAGTCGTTGGTGTCGGCGGCGGCCTTCTTGTCGGTCACGCTCGGCTCGGTGTAGTTGGCCAGGATGGCGGCCTTGGCGCGGTCGTTGATCGGGTCGTTGCCGGCCGTCGGCGTGGCGAAGTCGGGGTTGAAGCGCGCAAAGCGCTTGCGGAAATCGAAGTCGATCTCGAACTGCTGGTTCTTGTCGGTCAGCACCGCCACGTCGAACTCGTTCAGCGTCTCGGTGGGCTTCTGCGGCACCCACGGTGAGAACGAGATGACCTTGATCTTGTTGTTGGTCAGGTCGAACTCATACAGGCGCATCAGGCCGTTGCCGCCCATGTACGCCATCTGGTAGTCGACCACCATTTCCTCGACGCGGTTGCCGAAGTCGTTGGTCTTCGTGAGGTGCGCCGCGCCATGGTAGTGACCGTTCAGCGTCATGAAGATCTGGTCGTTGTCCTTGATCAGCGTCTCCCACAGCATCAGGCCGTAGGGCACTTCCAGCGGGCTGACGCCATCCGGGCCGATATTGAGCAGCTGGTGGGTCGAGAGGATGACCGGCACCTTCGGGTAGCGCTTGAGTACGTTGCGCGCCCAGGTGATGGCGGCGTCGGAGGCGCGCCACGACATCGACAGCACCATGAAGCGGTTGCCGTCCACCTCGAAGAAGTGGTACTCGTGGAAGCCCGACGGATCGCGGCCGCCGAAGGTGGCCTGGCGCTGCGCACGGGTGGTCGGGAACGTCTTCAGGTACGGCTCGTTGGCCAGGTTGCGCTGCGCGTCGGTGTTTGACGCCTGGCTGCCGGCGTTGACGTAGTCCACGTCCGAGATCACGTCGTGATTGCCGGCCAGGATCGAGTACGGCGCGCGGGCCGCCTCCATGACTTCCATGGCCTCGTCGGCGATCTGCCACTGCAGCGGCTTGCCCTGTTGATCCACCACATCGCCGAGGTGGATCGTGAACGGGATGCGCAGGCTGGCGGCGTTCTGCGTGATCCACTTGGTCTGTGCCAGGAACGGCGTGGACCCGTACTTGCGCTGGAACTGCAGGTTCTCGTCGGTGGTGGCGTAGCGCGAATAGAACTGCGTGTCGGGCAGCACGGCGAGCGCGAAGCTCGAGACCTTGCCCGACGGCGTGCCACCGCCCGGCGTGGTGCCGGGCGTCGTGGCCGGCGTGCCGGGCGCGGCATCGTCGCCGCCGCCGCAGGCGGCCAGCAGGGCCGAGGTGCCGAGCGACATGCCAAGGCCGGCCCTGAGCAGCAGGCGGCGCTGGCGGTCTGGAATGCCCTCGAGCTTGACGGTATCGATTGTGGTTGGCTTGCCCGGTGTCTTGCTTTGCATTGCGACTTCCCTGTTGACCCACGAAAAGCCCGTGATTCTGAGCAGCACTCGTGACAGGGTGTTGATCGAAATGTGACGTTTTGGAGGCGGGGGGGCGGGCTGTCAGTGCGTCGCCGCGTACCGGGGAGAATGCCAGCGCCCACACCGGCTACCGGCAAGGGCGTGAGCGCGCCGTTGCCTAGGGCGCGAACTTCTCGATCAGAAAGTCAATCAAGGCCCGCACGCGGGTCGACATGTGTCGGGCGTGCGGATACAGCAGCATGAATGGTCGAGAGCTGCCGCCGAGATCTTTCAGCACCTCCACCAGCGTGCCATCGCGCAAGTCTTCCTCGACCACGAAGCGATAGGTCTGGAATAGGCCGGCGCCCGCGCGCGCGAGCGTTGCACCGCCCAGCACGTCTTCGGATGCGGCGTATGTGCCGGTGGTGATCACGTTCACGTCTTCGCCATTCTGGCGGAAAGTCCACGGAATGCGGCGCCCGCTGCTTGGGCGTTCAAACTGGATGCACTCATGCCCAAGCAGATCGTCAAGCGACTTTGGCGTGCCGCGCCGCCTCAGGTAGTCCGGTGTGGCGACGACCACCAGTTCCGCGTCCTCGAGCTTGCGCGCAATGAGTGCCGAATCGTCGGGTGCCCGCCCGCGAATCGACAGATCATAGGTGTCGTCGGCGAAGTCGACGTTCCGGTTGCTGATGTGCACGTCGATCTCGACTTCGGGAAAGCGCTCCCGGAACGCGGGAAGCACCGGCAGCACCCGATAGTGCGCGTAGGGCGTGGGCAGGCTGATGCGCAGGCGTCCAGCGGGCGTCGCATGCTGGCCGCCGATGTGCCGCTCGGCCTCTACCAGCAGCGCAAGCGCTGTGCGGCTCTGCTCGAAGTACGCCCTGCCTTCATCGGTCAGACGGATCTGGCGCGTCGTGCGCACGAAGAGACGAATGTTGAGGCGCTCTTCAAGGCGTGAAACGCTGCGGCTTACCGCAGCGGGTGTGACGCCGGCAGCCACCGCTGCCGCCGTGAAGCTGCTGAGCTCCGCGGCCAGGCAAAAGAGTTCGATGCTGCCAAGTTGCAGATCGTCGAATTGACGCTTCATGGTCGTTGACACCGTGTCATGACTGTCGTTGCGAGGTATGCTCGATGCGCCGCTTGTGCGGCGGCGGCCGTGGTATCAAGCCGTGCCCAAGGCAGGAAAGCGGGGCGTCACATGCGTGGCGAGTTCCTCGAGTACGGCTTCGGCGGCGCGATTGCCATATTTCAGGTTGAACAGGACATGGTTCGCGCCCGCGCGTTCGAGCGTCTCCAGGTGCCGCATCAGCCAGCTGCGGCCCAGGCGATGGCCCCCGTGGATCGGGGTGGGAGAGACGTCGGGATCGGCCGTCAGGTCAATGTGATAAGGCTGCGCAAAAGGCTTGAACTTGCCCGGCGACGTAGCCGCGACGGCGTCATGCCATTGGCGGATCACTTCCACCTGGAGATCCATGCGGCGCGGGTAGGTGATCCAGCCGTCAGCCTTGCGCGCGATCCAATCGATCGATTGCTGGCTGTGGCCGGTTACGATGAGCGGCACGCGTCGGGCAACCGGCTTGGGGACCAGGTCCGCGTCATGCAACGTGCCGTACGTGCCGTGGATTTGTGAATAGGCGTTGCCCCACACGTTTTCAAGGTAGGCAACCTGTTCCTGGAACAACGCGCCACGTTGGGCGTGTTCTACGCCAAACGCCGGAAACTCTATAGCGCGGTCGCCGGAGGCAATCCCCATGACCAGTCGGCCTCCCGTCAGCCTGTCTATGCTGGCTGCCGCTTTGGCCGTGTGCAGCGGGTGCCGTAGCGGCAGCACGATGGCTGCGGTAAAGAGCGCAATCGATGACGTCTGACCGGCAACGTATCCGAGCCACGTCCAGGGATCAAAGATCTGGCCGAGGTCACCGAAGGAAGGGTCGCGCAACGGCACGTCCCGCACGCCCAGCGCGGCGAATCCCGCTTGCTCGGCCCGCTTCGCCAGCCGGATCTGGTCGACCATCGTGGGCGCATCGCCCGGGTATGACTCGATCGCGAACAGCACACCGAGCGTCAGGCGGCCAGGTGCGAACATGCGCGAGAACCCGGGGTTGGTCTGGGGCAGGGTGTCAGAGGGATTCAGCATGGCGCCCTCCGGTGCTGGCACGGCGGGTGTTCCCTTCGTGCGCCGAACGCCAGATGAAGGTATAGGGGAGTTCGTCGAGCTCGGCGGCGTCGAGCCATAGGGCTTGCGGCAACTCGTCGGCCCAGTGCTCTTGCGCTGCGCTTGCAGCTTCAGGTGCGTGGAATGTCATGGCGGCTAATCAAGAGGAGTGAGTGGCACCCGAGATTCCGCAATGCGTCCGCGACGGGTGGATGCTCACAATTCTGGGCAATCGACCGCGCCGGATCATCGGGGTCAGCCGCAAATCAATTGTTCCGCTGCATTGATAGTGCATCGGCCCCGGGTGTCGACTGGCTTGTTACATGGCGTAGAAAGACACGTTCCGCCGGTGCTGTTTATCTGCCGCGTTCGCGCGCCTACAGTGCGGTCCAGGGCTGTCGGTTGCGCCCGCCCAAGGAGAAAATCATGACCGTGTCACCTACCCAGGCGACCGTGGACTGCGCCCACCAGCGCATCCTTCAACTCTTGCAGACTTACCTGGACGCCATCTACGACGGGGATGTCGACGCATTGCAGTCGACCTTTCATCCTGATGCGTTGCTGTTTGGCGAAGTGCGCGGCGAGATTGTGCAGAAGACGCTTGAGGCCTATCTGCAGGGCGTTGCCAGCCGCGAGAGCCCTGCGTCGCGCAATGATCCCTACGGCATGTCCATCCTGTCGGTAGAGGTTCTCGGCAAGATGGCGTCGGCCAAAGTCCGCGTGAAGGTGTCGGGCAACAACTACTATGACTTCCTCTCGATGTTGAGGATTGGCTGTGACTGGGTCATCGTCAACAAGCTCTACACGCACATCGAGGAGCGAGCCGAGTGATCGTCAGTGCGGCGCTAGGCCGCCTGAACCTCGCTTTGCGCCTGCAGTGTCTTCACGAGGCGCTCGCCATGCATCTGCGCTGAGTCGCAGACAAGCTTCTCCGCCTGCGCGGCGTCGCCGCTCAGGATTGCCGCCGCCATCTGCTCGTGCTCGTCATAGATCGCCTGCGAATACTCCATCAATTTCGTGGTCAGGAGGATATAGAGCAGGACCGGGTCGCTGATCAGTCCGTACTGGACGATGAGCCGCCGATGGCCCGACAGCGCCACAACGGTCTTGTGAAAGGCGAGATCGGCCTGGGCGATGCGTCGGGGATCCTTGTCCCCAATGGCGGACTTCAGGTCCGCCAAGGCGTTGAGCAGGCGCGCGCGGCCTGCCTCATCGATGCGCGCGGCGGCCAGCCGTGCGGCCATCCCTTCCAGGTTGCTGCGCAGCGTATAGAGTTCCCAGGCGTCCTCAGCGGAAAGCGACACAACTTCCCAGCCGGTGTAGGCGTGCTGGATGAGCAGGCCCTCGTTGGCCAGACGTTGCATGCCCGCGCGAACCGTCGAGCGGGAAAGGCCGATCTGCGTCGCGAGGGATATTTCCGTGAGCCTGGAACCCGGCGCCAGATCTCCGGAAAAGATGGCGTCGCGAATCCAGTCGGCAGCCTGTCGGTCCAGGCTGCGCTTGTCAATTTCAACGCGAGTATTCATGTTTGCTCGATTTGCCAGGCGGGAATTGTGACTCCATCGGCATAACCGGGCGCTGTGGTCCGATTCCGGTGCCCGAGGGAGCCATGCCCGACATGATACCGCCGTGGGAAGGGGCCCTTGTTAATTGTAGGCAATGATTTGTTAACAATCAGGGCGCTCATAGCCTGCCGTTGGCGCGCCGCAGCTCGTACGCCTTCAGGTTCATCCAGCACAGACGATGCACGGTATCGTCCAGCCCATGTGCCCTGACACGGGCGAGCATGTACCCGACGATATGTTCGCCCTCGATCGACGACTTCCTTTCCAGGTCGCGCAGGATCGATGGCACGTAGGCCGATGCCTTGTTGGCAAACAACTGGCGGTACTCCGCAAGAAAGGCCTCGGTCATCGGATATCCTTCTCGCGCGGCCACTTCGGCGTGGATCAACAGCACTTGATAGAAGAGGTCCGTGCCGCCCGCTACCTGGGCAATTTCGCCAACACTTGCGCGCAGGAGCGTCGTGACCGTCGCCACGGTGGACAGGTGGACAAGCTTCTCCCACATATTGCGCATGATGTCCGGAACGGCGCTCGCGACCACGCCCTCGGCGGGAAACGCGCGTTGAAGCGTCTGAACCCGCTCGCTCAGGATGCCGGACTGTTCGCCGAACTTGATATAGCACCAGTCGTTCAGGTGCTGGATCGTTCCTTCGCTATCGAGCGTGACAATGATCTTTGCAAGGCCGCCGAGCACACGCTCGGCCCCGAAGGCGGCGTTGAGCTTATCGATATGGGCCATGCCATTCAGAAGTGGCAGGACGGCCGTATCGGGCCCTACGGCAGGGCGGATGGCTTCGATCGCGGAATCCAGGTCATAGGCCTTGCTGGTTAGCAGCACGATATCCCAGTGCCCCCCAAGCTCCTCCTGCGTGACGGTTTTCACGGGGGCGTGGAAATCGCCATACTGGCTTCGGATGTTCAGGCCATCGCGTTCGAGAATGGCGCGCCGCGCCGCACGCACGAGGAAGGTGACGTCGGCACCTTGCTGGACCAGTCGGCCACCGTAGTAGCCGCCAATTGCGCCGGCACCCAGTACTAGAATTCGCATGAAGTTCTCCATCAAGAATGTCGTGTTCGCAGCCGGGGAAGCATTTCCATGCTTCCCCGGGTCAGGTGTCTTCTCGGAGCAGACGCTGTGGCATGGCGAGGAGCAGCAGCACGGAGCCGAGCACCAGGATCGCGGCGAAGGTGTACAAGCCGTAGTCCAGCGAGCCCGTCGTGGTTTTCACCCACCCGAGGACGGACGGGCTGGCAAAGCCGCCAATCAGTCCGATGCTGTTGATGACCGCAATGCCGCCCGCCGCGCCAGCGCTGGAAAGGTATGAGGTCGGGATCGTCCAGAACAGTGGCATGGCAGTCAGGATACCCAGGGTAGTGATCGACAGCACAGTCAGTGCGAGGGTGAGGCTGTCATGCACGTACGTCACGGTCACCAGGCCGAGCGCTGCCACGATCATGCCCGATGCAACGTGCCAGCGGCGCTCGCGCGTCCTGTCCGAATGCTTGCCGATGACAACCATGCCGGCAGTGGTGATGCCGTACGGAATCACGGTCAGCAAGCCGATATGCAGGGGGTCGGTCACGTTGTAGCTGCGGATCATCGCCGGGAGCCAGAAGCTGATGATGTAGAGGCCGGCCGCAATCGCAAAGTAGATGGCCGACAGTGCATACAGCCGCGGATCCCGAAGGGTTCTCCAGAAGGTGGCGTCGTGGCCATGGCCGCCCGTCGTACCCACGGCGTGGATGATGACCGCTCTTTCCCTGGCGGAAAGCCACTTGGCGTCGGCCGGCTTGTCGGCGAGTACGAAGTAGACAAAGGCACCCAGGATGATGGAGGGAATGGCTTCGATGATGAACAGCCATTGCCAGCCGGCGAGCCCTGAAGCGCTGCCCATATTCGCCATGATCCAGCCGGACAGCGGCCCGCCGATGACGCCCGACACGGCGATGGCCGACATGAAGACCGTGATGATCTTCCCGCGCATCATGGGGGGGAACCAGTAGGTCAGGTAGAGCACAATGCCCGGAAAGAACCCGGCTTCGAAAGCGCCGAGAAGGAAGCGCGCCACGTAGAACTGCGTGGGCGTGGTGACAAACGCGAAGCTTCCTGAAATTACGCCCCAGACAATCATGATGCGCATCAGTGTCTTGCGAGCGCCAATTTTTTCGAGCAGGAGGTTGCTCGGCACCTCGAACAGGAAATACCCGATAAAGAATATGCCGGCGCCAAGCCCATACACGGCATCGGAAAAGCTGAGGTCCTGCTTCATCTGGAGCGCGGCAAATCCGATGTTCACGCGATCCAGATAGGCGAACACATAGCAGATGAAGAGGAACGGGATAATGCGCCACGTCACCTTGGAATAGGCGCGCTGCACATCGTCGTGTGTGTGAGCGGGTGCCGTGCCTGGCAATACCGCAGAGGGGGAGGCCGTCTTCATGATTGCTCTCGCTATCCGTTCAGTTTGTCTATTCGGTGGCTTCCGGGAGGAGCCTGCAGTGTCGATCCACAACAGGTCTCCGCTCCATCTCGGAAGTTGCGTCGAGGGGTGAGGCAGGCGCGGCGGGAAGCGCGCGCCCATGCTGTTGCGCCTGCGGCGCGCGGTACCGGGCCTGCGGTGCTGGTCCTACATGGCCTACAGACCCAGATGGCTCCGGCGCACTTTCGGGGGATGGGCGCGCAGGGCGTCTTCGATCGGATCGCAGCCCCAGCCCGGGGCATCCGGAACCTGAATGGCGCCATTCACGATCTCGGGGTTTCGGGTGAACAAGTGGTCGTCCCAGGCCAGCCGATCCACGTCCACCTCCATCACGCGCAGGTTGGGCACCGCCGCGGCAAAATGAACGTTCATCATCGTCGACAGATGGCTGTAGAAGTTGTGCGGCGCGATGTTGACGTCAAAGGCGTCCGCCACGTTGGCGATCTTCATGGCTTGCCATACGCCGTTCCAGACCGCATCGATGATGGCAACGTCCATCGATTGCGCCTGGAAATAGGGCAGGAACTGGCGGATGCCGAACAGCGTTTCGCACGCGGCAATCGGGGCGTGGCTGCGCTGGCGGATATACGCCATGGCCTCAGGGTTGTAGATGTCGAGTTCCACCCAGAACAGGTCGAAGTCGCTGATGGCCTTGATCAGCGAAAGGTAACCCTCGGTACGCGCGTTGAAGTTCAGGTCCACCAGGATATCGACGTCGGGGCCAGCGCCGTCGCGAAGTGCCTCGAGGTGCGCGCGCAGGTTACGCAGCATCGCCTTGTCGACATTGAGAGACGGCGCGTACGGGGAACCAAATCCGGCCATCCACTGGCGCGGCTTGCCATTCTCATTGACGAACAGATTGGTCTTGAGCGCGGAAATCCCGGATGCCCGGGCGTCTTCGCCGGCCTTCTTGACGCCGTCCAGATCAACGATGGCAGGCGGGTACAGCGTGGGATGGCTGATGCGCCAGGTGGCGCAATGCGACCAATAGATCGGGATGCTGTCTCGATGTTTGCCGCCCAGCAGCTGGTAGACCGGCACACCGAGGCTCTTGGCTTTCGCATCGAGCAGGGCGTTTTCGATGGCGCCGATTGCCTCGGCGCTGAGCCCATGCGGGGCGGGGCGCAAGGACGCGGCCAGCCGGCCATAGGCCTCCTCGTGGTCATACACCGACTTGCCGACCAGGCGAGCGCCCAATTGTTCGATCACGCCGGTCAAGCCGGGAGGCCCGAACGACTCGTCGTACTCGCTCCAGCCCACAGTGCCATCTGACGTCACCACCTTCAGGAAGTAGTAGTTCCGCCATCCGGCGTCGCAGGAGAGGGTTTCAAAGTGCTCAATTCGCATGATGTCTGCTCACTTCAGTGTTGACAGTTAATTGTTAACAATTAATCTAAGGTGCAAGGCGCCAGACTGCAAGCATGGTTAACCCGAAATACGGCGTGATGAGGCGTAATGAGGCGCAATAAGCACTTGGCTGCGGACTACGTGGCGCCGCGCTCCAGATGGGGCGTGGGGCGTGTGCGGCGTGCGGGGATGGCTCTGAACGGCGGGGGAGGGAGGGCGTGGCCGACGGAGAGGGCGGCTATGCCGTCCACCCCGCATGACTCACGGATGACGACCGCACAACGTGCGGCGATTCAGGGGATATTCGATGCCTGTCAGGTCACGCCCCGGCGAACGTACGCGATTCGCCGGGGCAATAATCAATCCGCCACGCCCTTAGTCGTAGTAAGCCGGGAGCAGCTTCAACTTGTTGGATTGCTTCTTGTCGTGATTGATGAAGAGCTTCGCCTTGTACTTTGCCATCAACTGCCTGATTTTTTCCATGGAAGCGATGGATTCAGGGCTATTCGTATTCAGGGATGGAACGATGTTCTTCTCGAAATTCCCTTCCAGGTGAACGACATCGCCGGAAAGGATGATGAAGCCGGCGTTCTTGAGATGGACCAGCAGTGACTGGCTGCCGGGGGTATGCCCTGGCGTGGAAACGAGCATGACGCTCCCGTCGCCAAACACATCGGTATCACCGTCGACGAGCTGAAGGTTCTTCGGCGTTCCCAGGAGTTTGCGCGCCAGTGCCATCAGTTGATTGACATTGTCGTTTGGCCCGTTCGGCGAGTAGATCCACTGATACTCCGCCCGCTGCATCATGACCCTGGCGCTGGGGAACAACCGCACGTTACCGATGTGGTCGCCATGTGTGTGCGATATGGCGACTCGCGTGATGTCGCCTGGCTTCAGGTTGATTTCAGCGAATTGATCGGTCAGTGTCTTGTCGAGGTGATAGACGATCAATTTAGGGAGCGTGGACCACCCCTTGGGGTCGTTGAATGCTTCTTCAGGAACACCGGTATCCCAAAGCAGCCATTCGTCTCCATGCTTTACCAGCCAGCAGGTGGATGAGAATTCGATACTGCGCCCAGCGTTCGCGCCCGGCGTCCACACCGACTCGTCGTTTGCAAGGGAGCGACCGCAATCCAGCCTGAACAGCTTCTCGGCGACCCCCGCCTTGGCGGGGTCAGGAAGCTTTGTGGTGGCGTGGGCGGCTGGCACCCCTTCCAGTACGAAGATACAGGCAGCCAGGATAAACGCCCCCGCCAGTTTTGCTTGTCTCAGCATGATCAATCCTTTCTTCAGAATGCACGCCGCACATCACGGCGCAATTTCACTGCCCGCGCAAGACCAGTGGCTTGCCTTTCTCAACGATGTAGTGGGCAATCGCCTTGAACCGCACGCTGCCGGTATTGCACACGTTATGCATTTCGCCTTGCGCGAATTGCAGCGGACGTCCGGCTTTGAGATACAGGTCCGGCTTCTCATCGAACTTCACAACCGCCTCGCCTTCCTCCACATAGGCGCTCTCGACTCCTGGATGCGCATGCCGGCCCGTGCAGGCACCCGGCTCGAGTTCCGCAATCACACTCACCGTCTGGTAGCCCTGAGGGAAGTCGATCGTCTGCAGTGGTGTACGCGTCTGAGCAAATGAGCTGGTACCGCTCAGCGCGCACAACAACATGGCAGTGGAAAATGCAGCCAGCGGTCGTGTCACGGGTGACATTTGTCTTCTCCTCAATGAAATCATTGTTATCAGGTCGTTGCCTGGGAAAAGACTTTAGGGGGGCGTTTTAGCGGGATAAAGGCACGGCGATGAACATGAATTGATACATCACGGAACAAGTCCGTTGCCTGGCGCATCAAGCGATGCGGTCACGGGCGCGACAGGCAGGCGCAACGTGAACCACGTGCCGCTCGCGTCCGGTTGCCAGGACACCGCCGCATCGAGGGCCGACGCGCGGCGTTGCATGTTGGCGAGCCCTCTGCCGCCATGTGCCGGGGGCGTCCCGGCAGGAGAGAAGGGCGTGCCGTTGTCGTGTACACGCACCAGCACCGTGTCGTCATCGCGGCAGGTCTGCACGCGGATCGCGGTCGCGCGGCTGTGTTTGAGCACGTTAGTGAAGACCTCCTGCAGGATACGCAGGATGTGGAGCGCGCTCTGGGCGCCGAGCCATTGCAGCGGCGGGATATCGTCGACCTCCCACGCGAGCGAGATGCCGGCGGCTTCGAGTCGCGACCCCAGCCGGTAACGCAAGGTGGCCAGCAGGAGCAACAGATCCGTCGATACCGGCTCCAGCGAGTCAATCGTCAGCTTGAGATCGTCGATGCATTCCCGCAGCACCTGGGCGATATCGTCGGCGCGCGCCGTGCCGGAGGCGTCCTTCTCGACCATGCGCAAGGCGCTGATCAAGGATGACCCGAGGCCGTCATGCATGTCCTGCAGCAGCCGCTGCCGCTCGCGCGTCAGGGTCTCGCGGCGCTCCACGTCGCGCAGTTGCCGATGGCTTTCCAGCAGTTCCGCTTCCCGCTGCGCCAGACGCAGCGACAGATTGGCGTTGGCCTGCGCAACCTCATCCAGCGCGCTGATATAGCGGCGATACATCAGGATCATGAACAGCAGCAGCTGCACGCATCCCAGGTAGGACAGCAGATAGATGCTCTCGATATCGATGCGGTAGTTCTGCAGCAGCAGGTCATGCAGGGCGATCGGCGTGCTCATCGCATTCCAGGCCGAAAATGTCATCGCCTCGCGCGATCCGGCCCGCCAGGCGGCCCGCAACGCCGCAATCGACACCACGAGATTCAACCCCACCAGCAGCAACTGGGACAGCGGGTAGAGGAACACCACATGCGTGAGCCACGACAACGGCAGCGTGCTGGTGGCCAGGAACACGACCGAGCCGTACAGCGCTGTCTCCAGGCGCCGGTAGCGCAGGCCCAGATAGCGGAAGATGAACAGGTAGCAGGCCAGGATCAGCCAGGCGATGCTGTTGAACGCCAGCCAGCTGAACCAGGCCTCCGGAATCGGCAAGGGGTCCTGGCCGACCAGATACTGGAGCGTGTGCAGGAAATATGCACCCGCAGCCAGGAAGCACAGCAGGTAACGCGTTTCGTCCCGACGCCGGAGCCAGACCAGCAGGGAGAAGATGCCCACCGCAAGCAGGCCGCCGCTGGACAGGTAGGGAAACTGCGTCTGGAGGAAACTGCGTACAGCGAAGCGCCAGAACAGGTCCTCGCGCGTGCCGATCCGCACGGACGACAGCGCGGCGCCAACCTGGCCCATCACATCGATACGGATGACGATGTCGCGCGGCGCGTGCCCGAGCGCGATCCACAAGGGGTAGTTGTAGCCGTTCCACACCGGCCCGCCGCGAGACTGCCAGAGCTGCTCGCCGTCTGCATACACGGTGAGACGTCCCACGGTCTGCCAGCGCGGCGCATAGAGGTAGAGGGGCTCACTGGTCGCGGCCGCGGCGCTGGCCGCCGGAAGCGCCAGTTTCACCCAGACTGTCTCGATGTGGCCTGACCCCACCTCATCGGGAGTCACGTGGCGCGGCACCACCATCGGCAATGGCGTGTCCTGCCATCCTTCGCCAGTGGCGGGCAGCGCAAGCTGCGGCGGAAGCCGGTCGAGCGTGCCGCCGGGCGTGATCCGTAGCTGCGCCGAGGTGATGTGCCAGGGGAGGGCCTGCGCCAGAGCGCCGTGCAGCGAACCGGCAAGCAGCATGGCCAGGACGAGGGGGAGCCACCGTCGGCGCCACCGTTGGCGCCACGGTTGCCATGCTGGCGCGCCAGCGCAGTCAGCCATCGCGCAGCAGCCCGTGTTGCCGGGCCACGTTGATGGCCTCGACCTTCGAGTGGACGTCCAGCTTGACGTAGATGCGTCGCACATAGGTCAGCAGCGTATGTCGCGATACACCAATCCGTTGGGCGATCTCGTCGTGGGAGAAGCCACGCGTGATGTCGTTCAGGACTTCGACTTCGCGCGGGGATAGCGCGGAAGGCTTCGGGCCTGCTGGTGCCTGGGGGGCTTGCGCCAGCGCGCCGGCTGGCGGCGCCTGCAGGCGGGACAGCACCTGGCGGGCGATCAGCGGGCTGATCGGGCTGCCGCCCTGATGCAGCGACCGCAACTCGCGCACGATATGTGCCGCCGTGCTGTCCTTGAGCAGGTAGCCGGTGGCGCCCGCGGCAATCGACTGCATGACGTGGCTTTCGTCGCCGAAGACCGTGGCCACCATCACATCGCAGCGCGGCCACGCCACGCGTGCCGCGCGGATGGCATCGATGCCGGACCCATCGGGCAGCCCCAGGTCGACGACGAGGATGTCGGCGGCGGGGGCGGATTGCAGCAGCGCCAGTCCGTCGCGCAACGTCGTGACGGCGCCAGCGGTGAGCATGTCGGGGGCGCCGGACAGTGCCTCGAGGAATGCCGTGCTGAAACGGGTATCGTCCTCGATCAGGGCGACGCGGATGGGCGAGTCAAGCGGCGGGGCGTGGTCAGGTGGCACGGGAGGTTGGATGCGAAACGAGCGGGTCGAGGCACGATATGCAACGGCCCGTGCTGCCGCTACGCCCCCACGATCGTAGGGCATGACGGCATGTCGCACGATCTGGGGACATACAGCCCGAAAACCCAAGGCTATGATCCAGCCGGATTGTTGCACGCGTGGGACCGGATGCAAAGACGGCGCACGTGGGCATGCACCAAAACAACAGGCTCGGCGAGCCAGCAGACTATCGAACGGGGAAGGGGTCGCAGATGAAACGGGAAACCTTGGTGAAGGCATGGGCGGCCCTGGCGGTCAGCGTCGCACTGGGGGCGTGCGGCGGGGATGGGGGAAATGACGGGGGGAACGGTACGGGCAGCGGGGGCGGCGGGGGCGGTAGCGGCGGTGCGGTGACGCCGGACACGCCATCCACGCCGGGCACGCCGGAGACGCCAGCGACGCCCCAGGCCGTGACGTACCTGGGCGTGATCAGCTTTGGCGACACGCTTGCCGTGACGCTGGATGCCCCGGCCGCTGGTCAGGTGCGGATCCGCTTCTCCGATTCGGCGTTCGGCCTGTCCGGCGCGGTGATCGGCCACTACGTCAAGAACGGCAACATCTACACCGTCAGCACACTCGAGGCCGACAGCGCCGAATCACCGCCGGCATTCGTGACCGCGCTGCTGGGCGCGGTGACGGCGTCGTTCACGGTGTCCGGCACCACGCTGACGGGCGAGATCACCGGCCTGCCGAAGCAACTCGGCGATGGCAAGCTGTCGGGGCAGGTCACGGCGAGCAGTGTCAGCACGCCGGTGACGGCGGCCGAGCTGGCCGGTACCTACACGTTCCTGCGCGGGCAATCCACCTACTACACGAGTTCGGGGAATCTCCAGGTGCAGTACGGCATGGGCGGGCAGATGCGCGTGGGCGCCGATGGCACGGTGCGGATGTGCCAGGCTGGTCCGTACAGCGACACCTGCAGCATGGGCTATGCCGGCACCCTGGCGCTGGCGGACCAGACGCGCTACCCGGGCGCCTACACGCTGACGTTGGGCGGCAAGCTCTGGGGACAGGTGTTCCCGCTGAGGGTGAACGGTGTGACATCGCTGTACCTCGACCACCTTCAGCTCGATACTGGCGGCAACCGCATCACCGGAACGGGCGTCTTCCGGCCCGCCCAGACGCTGACGGCGAGCCAGGCAGCAGGGCAGTGGGTCTGCCGGCAGCCGGGCGTGTCGTATGCCGATGTCACGGGCCTCGGCATCCGGGCCGCGCTCGATGGCTCGATGCAGGAAGAGACGCTGACCATCTCAGACACGGGGCAGGTCACCAGTGCCGGGACCGGGCAGGTTGCCTCACTGACGCTGAATCAGGCCAATAACCTGCTGGGCTTCTCATCCCCGGCCGCCATCCCGGGCACCATGTACGCCGACTGGATCGTGCCGGCGGTCCCGCCCAGCACCGTCACCGGCCTGCGCACGCAGGTGTTCATGCCGCTCGACGAGAACAGCATGGCCTACTACGCCGAGGTGACCAGCCAGCCGACCGATCCAGTGAACTGGACCTTCCTTGTGCAAGGTACCTGCCGGAAGCGTTAGCCGCCGCCGGCCGGCGCGACATCGGCCCGCGATCCTGCCCGGTTGCGGCCCGGTTGCGGCCCGGTTGCGGCCGGTTGCGGCCAGTTGCGTGGCGTGCTGTACACCGTGCAAAAGGCCTTGCCGCTGCTGGTCGATGGCGCGTCCGTGGTGTTGACCGGCTCCAGGGTGTCGATCCAGGGCACTGCCAACTTCAGCGTCTACAGCGCCAGCAAGGCTGCCGTGCGCAATTTCGCCCGCTCCTGGGCGCTGGACCTGAAGGACCGCGCGATCCGCGTCAACGTCGTCAGCCCCGGCCCGATCCGAAGATGGCGGCCTGGCGCAGATCTGAGCGCACAGGCAGACACCCGCCCGCGACAGCACGGCGACGCCTTCGGCAGGAATCGTCCGCCTATCGGGCTATTAGGCTATTGGCCTATTGGGCGGGAATGGTGATCAACGGCAGCGGCTCCTTGCTGCCGGTATCCGTCAACGTAAAGAACAGCATGATGGCCGAGAGCGCCCGTTTGGTGGTCAGGTCGCTCTGGTTGATCCAGAACCAGTAACCCCGGTAGTGCACGGCGGCATAGGCTTCCATTGGCTTTTCCTTACCGCTGTGAATCCGTACCGCGCCCCGCTGCGCCTGCTCGGTAGTCTGCGCGAGGCCAGGCAGGGCGCTTTGCTCTTTCAGGTGGGCTTCGGGGACCTCCAGGTAGCTGGAGAAGGCAAGCATGATCTGCAGCATCGAGCGGCTGTTCACCGACAGTTCGTCCTCCGCGCCACGGGCCGGTGAATACCTGAGCGTGAACTTCTGCGTCGTGGCGGGCAGCTTCAGCAAGCGGCGGATCTCCACCACTTTTTCCAGGATGTCCGCAGGCATGTCTTCGCGCCGGAACAGCAGTACGCCGATCGATCCCTTGACCTTGTCTTCCTCCACCCGCATGGAGAACGCGCCGGCGGCCTGCACGTCGCGCATCAACTCGATGGCGCGCAGGAACTCCGGGTCCGCCTCGCGCACCATGCCTGCAGCGGTTGCGCGATTGCGCACGCCGTTGAGCGACTCCACCGTCATGCCCAGCACAAAGTCGGCGGCGTAGCCGCTCTGGAGCATCAGGAAGATGTTCTTGGGATCGATGGGCTCCATCAGCCCTCGCACGAATTTCTGGCCGGTTGCAGGCGTGTAGGTGATGGTGGGCCGGTCCGTATAGACGCCTTGCACGCCCGTAGCCAGGAAGTTGCCCTGTACCGCACTCGCCGTCGAGACAGTACCGCCCATCGATACGCCCGCCTGCAACGAGTAACCGCTAACCACCGATGCCACATCCACGAAGATCGGCAGGTCCACGTAGCGGAGCTTGACGATGTTCAACAGGGTTTGCTGCTTCCAGGAGTCGGCGATTGCCGCGCTGTAGTCGAAGCGGTCCGCCACGATGGTCGTGGGGCCAATGGAGGTACAGCCGGGGAGTAGTGCGAACACCCCGAGCCACGCCCCGAGCCACACGCCGTGCTTCCGGGCGACCCGGCTGGCGGGGCCGCGAGTGGTGTCGGGCAGACTTTTGTGGGGTGTGGGCTGCATGGCTGCGCGGTTTGCTGCCTTTTCGGTGATCGGTCGCGAAAGCGCGCGAACCGATTTGAAGCGGATTTTGCTCCAAGGGCGACCGAATCGCCAAGGAGAACGCGCGGGCCCCCTCCTGCCGCAGCGGGCCCCGCCCTGGCGCCCCCTGGCGTACCCTAGCGCCCCCTGGCGCCAGCCACGCGCGCGGCAGGCTCCGCGAGGGTTTGCTCGAGTACCCGCAAGACTTCCTTCGCAGTGTTCTCGGAATGCTCGCGCAGGATCTGCGGCAGTCGCGGGCGGCCCGCTTCGCGCAGGGCGGCCATGATGGCCTCGTGTTCCTCGTGCGATTCCTGCCAGCGCAGCATGTCGGTGTTGGCCGCGCCCCGCGCGCGATGCACCTTGCTCATCAGCGTGGCGTAGATGCCGGACAGCACGGCGTTGTCCGCGCTGTCGACAATCAGCTGGTGGATTTCCTGGTTGATGCGGAAGTAGTCCGTGCGCCGGCTGGCTGCATGCGCGTCGATCATGGCCTGGTGCTTGCGCTCGATCTTGGCGAGCGCCGCGTCGCTCATGCGGCGGGCCACCAGTTCACCGGCATGGGCTTCCAGCCCATGCAGCGTTTCAAAGGTCTCGCGCAATTCCCCCAGGTCCAGCGGCGCCACGCGGTAGCCGATGTACTGGCGATGCAGCACCAGCCCTTCCGACACCAGCACCTTCAGCGCTTCACGCAGGGGCGTCTTGGAAACGTCGAACGCTTCGCAGAACGCCTTTTCGTCGATACGGACCCCGGGCGGCAGCTCGCCCTCCTGAATCATCGTGCGCAGCCGCGCCGCGATTTCGGCGGACATGCCAAGAGTGCGGAGTCGGGCGGTTTTGGGCAGCGCTTGTGTCACGGACATCACCAGAATGGGGAAATTGCACTGAAGCGAAGCCTATCACACCCGGAATTGGTGCTTTCCCTATGCATATAAATCAACGACTTACACGCGTTGTAATTACAGATTACGTATCCTATACTCCGTCCAGTTGCGCGACACCCCGAACAGAAACGCCTCGACAACGCAGCACCCAAGGAGCAAGGAGACCCCCGTCATGCCATCCACGAGCCAGGCCGCCACGATGCCGGCCACGCGCAGCACCGTCCGCTGGAAGATCTTCCTGATGATGCTGTTCCTGATCGCGATCAACTACATCGACCGCGCGTCGTTGTCCGTGGCCATGCCGCTGATCGCGAAGGAGTTTGATCTCAGCCCCACCATGCAGGGCCTGATCCTCAGTTCGTTCTTCTGGACCTACGCCCTGATGCAGGTGCCGGGCGGCATGCTGGCCGACAAATACAAGCCGCGCATCGTGATTGCCTGCGCCACCGTGTTCTGGGGTGCCTTCCAGGCCCTGGCCGCCGTGTGCACCAGCGCCACGACGCTGATGCTGACCCGCCTGGGCCTCGGTGCCGCCGAAGCGCCGATCTATCCGGCAGGCGGCAAGCTCAACGCCATCTGGATGACGCAGAACGAACGCGGCCGTGGCGCCACGCTGCTCGATGGCGGCGCGCCGCTTGGCGCGGCACTGGGCGCGATCATCATCACCTGGCTGATTGCCGCGCTCGACTCCTGGCGCCTGGCCTTCGTCGTGGCGGGCGTGGGCACCGTCATCGCCGGCGCCGTGGCCTGGTGGTACATCCGCAATTCCCCGCGCCAGCACGCCGGCGTGAACGAACTCGAGGCACGCTATATCGAGGAAGCCCAGGCCAGCGAGCATCGTGCCGAGCCGGCCAATCTGTCGGGCCGTTCGCTCGACTTCTTCAAGTACCGTTCGGTCTGGTGCATGGCCATCGGCTGGATGTGCTTCAACACCGTGTTCTACGGCCTGCTCACCTGGATGCCCAACTACCTGAACAAGGTGCACGGCTTCGACATCAAGGCGATGGGCGGTGCCAGCTTCATCATTTTCTTCAGCGGCTTCGTGGGCGAACTGATCGGCGGCTGGATCGCGGACAAGTGGAAGGAGGCCGGCGGCCGCCCCAACGTGGTGATGCGTACGCTGTTCGGCATCGCCGCCGTGGTCGCCACTGTGTCGATTTTCTCCGTGGCCTATGTCACCAACGCCACCGTGGTCGTGGCCCTGCTGTCCTCCACGCTGTTCTTCCTGCGCTGGTGCGGCCTGTTCTGGTGCATCCCGTCGATCCTGGGTACCCGTGACAAGATCGGCTTCCTGGGCGGCGTGATGAACCTCGGTGGCAATATCGGCGGCATCTGCGTGCCGATCATCGTCGGCATGATTGTGCAGTTCACCGGCTCGTACTTCCTGGCGCTGATGTTCTTTGCCGCCGCCGGCGTGGGCCTGCTGCTGTCGTCCACCGCCATCGACTACGAAAAGAAGATCCCGGTCTGACGGGCATCGGCTGGAGGAGACCAACATGCAACGATTCCACCCCGTGGTGGCGGCGCTGCTGGCCGCTGGCACCCTGCTGGCACAGCCGGCCATGGCTGCCGCCGCCACCGCCACCGCTACCACCGAAGGCATTCCCACGGCACAGCCCGAGTCGGTCGGCGTGGATTCCACGCGGCTCGTCGCCTTGTCCGAATGGATCCGGCGCGACCAGCTCGACGTGCGCAGCCTGCTCGTCATCAAGGACGGCAAGATCGTCTTCGAGCGCTACGGCGACGGCCTCTCGCGGGACTACAACCACGAGCTGTACTCCGTCACCAAGTTCATCAGCGCGCTGCTGGTTGGCACGCTGGTCGGTGACGGCAAGCTCAGCGCGAGCGACGCACCGGCCCCAAGGCTGGCGGCTGCTCGCCCCGATCTTGCCCCGTCACTGGCGGACAAGCAGCAGATCCAGCTGCGGCACCTGATGTCGATGTCGAGCGGCCTGTCGTACAAGCTGGTGGAGGGCACCGACACGCTGTACTACGGCGTGCCGGACCGCCTCAAGGTGGCCGCCTCCGCCAGTGTGCGGGCCAAGCCCGGTACGGAGTTCGACTACATCGACGTCAACCCCGTGCTGGTCGGCGCCACGATCAGCCAGGTCACGGGCATGCCGGAGCAGCAGTACGCCGCGCAGCGCCTGTTCAAGCCGCTGGGCATGGCGCACTACCGCTGGGACGGTGCCGACGGCAAGGGCGCCGTATCCGGGGGATGGGGCCTGCGCCTGCGCTCGCTCGACATGGCCCGGCTCGGCATGCTGATGCTGAACCAGGGCCGCTGGAACGGCCAGCAGATCGTGCCCGCCTCGTGGGTGGCCCAGATGACCACGCCGTCCGGCCCCGCCGGGGACTATGGCTACTACTGCTGGGTCAACAACATCGTCAAGAGCGAGCGCGAATTCAGCGCCATGGGCTACAAGGGCCAGTTCATCACGGTGCTGCCCAAGCAGAACGCGGTGATCGTCATGAACAGCATCATGTCGACGCAGGGCGGCCTGCGCGACGCGAAGTATCTCGACCTCTATCGCCAGATGGTCAACGACTACGTGCTTCCCGCGCTGCAGGCCGGCAACGCCGTCAAGCCGGACGCCGCGCGACAAGCCGCGTTGAAGCGAGAACTCGAACTGGCGCGCACCAGCCACGGTGTGCCCGGCACGCAGCTCGCCTTCAACGACAAGCCCGAACAATAAAACCAATACAACCTGCAGAGGCGCTGCCCCCAGACGGTGCCCGCAAACTCCTGAGAAACAACCATGAGCAAACAGATTCGCCTTGGCATGCTGACGCCGTCTTCCAACACCGCGCTGGAGCCGATTACCAGCGCGATGGTCAGCGGCTTGCCCAACGTCAGCGCGCATTTCTCGCGCTTCACGGTCACCGAGATTTCACTGCGTGACCAGGCGCTGGGCCAGTTCGACCTGGAGAAGATCCTCGCGGCGGCCCGCCTGCTGGCCGATGCCCGTGTCGACGTGATTGCGTGGAACGGCACCTCGTCCGGCTGGCTCGGCTTCGACCGTGACCTGGCGCTGTGCAAGCAGATCACCGAAGCCACCGGCATTCCCGCCACTACCTCGGTCCTGGCCCTGAACGAAATCCTCGAAAAGACCGGCGCGCGCCGCTTCGGGCTGGCCACGCCGTATCTGGCCGACGTGCAGCAGCGCATCATTGCCAACTACCAGCGCAGCGGCTTCGACTGCTCGGCCGAGCGTCACCTGGACCTCCACGTGAACTACAGCTTCGCCGAGGTTCAGGAGGACACGATCCGCGCGATGGTGCGCGAACTGGCCAAGGAAAACGTGCAGGCCATCTCCACGTTCTGCACCAACCTGCACGCCGCGCATCTGGCGGAGGAACTGGAAGCCGAGACCGGCATCCCGCTCTATGACACGATCTCCACGGTCGTGTGGAAGTCGCTGCGCCTGGCCGGCGTGGACACCCGCGCCCTGACGGGCTGGGGCCGGCTGTTCCGCGAAGTCGAGTAAGCCAGGGCGCGTAACGGAGGGATGACCATGCCTGCAGACAACATTCTTGACCTCGTGATCCGCAATGCCGACGTGGTCACCGCTTCGGACCGCTTCCGCTGTGACATCGGCGTGCGCCACGGCCGCATCGTGGCGCTCGGGCACGACCTGCCCGCCGCCGCAACGGAAGTCGACGCCACGGGCCTGCTGGCCCTGCCCGGTGGTATCGACGGCCATTGCCACCTGGACCAGCCCATGCCAGACGGCATGCGTATGGCCGACGATTTCTTTACCGGCACGCGCGCGGCGGTGTGCGGCGGCACCACCACGGTGATCCCGTTCGCCGCGCAGGAGAAGGGTCATTCGCTCCGGGCGGCGGTGGCCGATTACCATCGCCGCGCCGATGGCCGCGCGGTCATCGACTATGCCTTCCACCTGATCGTGGCGGACCCGACGCCCGCCGTGCTGCAGGACGAACTGCCGGCGCTGATCCGCCAGGGCTACAGCTCGTTCAAGGTCTACATGACCTACGACGACCTGAAGCTGTCGGACCGGGAAATGCTGGAAGTGCTGGACGTCGCCCGCCAGAACAAGGCGTTGGTGATGGTGCATGCCGAGAATGCCGATTGCATCTCGTGGCTGACCGACAAGCTGGTGGGCGAAGGCCGCATCGCGCCGCGCTTCCACGGGCTGGCACGCCCCGCAGTGGTGGAGCGGGAAGCCACGCATCGCGCGATCTCGTTCGCGGAACTGGTCGATGTGCCGATCCTGATCGTGCATGTGTCCGGCAAGGAAGCCATCGAGCAGATCCGCTGGGCGCAGGGCCGCGGCATGAAGATCCTTGCCGAGACCTGCCCGCAATACCTGTACCTGACCGCCGAAGACATGGGCCTGCCTGGCGACGACGGCTACGAGGGCGCCAAGTGCGTGTGCAGTCCGCCGCCGCGCGACCCGGAGAATCAGGCCGCCGTGTGGCGCGCGCTGGCCAACGGCGTGTTCAGCGTCTTCTCGTCGGATCACGCGCCGTTCAACTACGACGATCCCGAGGGCAAGAAGCTCGGCGGCACGGCGCAGCCGTTCGATCACATCCCCAACGGCGTGCCCGGCATCGAGACCCGCCTGCCGCTGCTGTTCGATGGCGTGACGCGCGGCAAGCTGTCTCTGCACCAGTTCGTCGAACTGACCGCGTACCGACCGGCCAAGCTGTACGGGCTCTACCCGCGCAAGGGCACCATCGCGATTGGCGCCGATGCCGACATCGTGCTGTGGGACCCGGCGCGCCAGGTGCGCATCGCCAACAGCAACCTGCATCACGCCGTGGACTACACGCCGTATGAAGGTATCGAGGTGACTGGCTGGCCGATGACCACGTTCTCGCGGGGCGAGTTGATCGTGCGCAACGGCGAATACCTGGAACCCACGGCCGGCCGTGGCCGGTTCCTCGAAGCGGGCCAACCCGAGATCTGAGGGCGCAAACCATGAACCTGTTGATCGTCAATCCCAATATCAGCGCGTCGGTCACCGACCTGATCCACGCGGAGGCGCAGCGCACCGCCGCACCGAACACCCGCATCACGATGGCCACCGCGGCGTTTGGCGTGGCCTATATCGAAACGCGCTTCGAGGCGCTGGTGGGTGGCTATGCCACTGCATGCGCGGCGGCCGAGCACGCCGGCCAGTTTGACGGGCTGGTGGTCGCCGCATTCGGCGATCCGGGCCTGGCCGGTCTGAAGGAGCTGTTCGATGTGCCGGTCGTCGGCATGACCGAAGCCGCGCTGGCCAGTGCCTGCCTGCTGGGCCAGCGCTTCTCGATCATTGCGATCTCGCATCGCATTGAGGCGTGGTATCGCGAATGCGTGGCTGCCAATGGCCTGACGTCGCGCCTGGCCAGCATCCGCTCGCTGCAATCGCCGCTGCGCGACATTGGCAGCGTGCAGGAGGACCATGCGGAGCGGCTGGAGGCCATGAGCCTGCAGGCCGTGCGCGAGGATGGCGCCGATGTGATCATCGTGGCCGGCGCGCCGCTGGCCGGGCTGGCGCGCTCGCTCAAGGGAAAGATCCCGGTGCCCGTGGTGGATGGCGTCAGCAGCGCCGTGCGGCACTGCGAGTCGTTGGTGGCGTTGGTGGCGCTGCAGGCCGGCAGCGCGCGCGAAGGCAGCTTCGCACGGCCGCCGAAAAAGCCCAACGCGGGCCTGCCGCCGACGCTGGCGCGGCTGCTGGGGCAGGGCGGCTAATCCCCTGTTGGCGCCCCGGCTTCAGGCATCGGGCGACACGTCTACCAGACAGCTCATGGCATTGGGGCCCTGCGTCAGGTCTGACGTGCCGATGTCCAGCGTGAGCGTATTCGCGGCGCCTGCACGGTCCACGCCATCCGCATCGGGGTCGTACCAGGCGCCGGTGGCCATGACGGCCACGCCGCGCGCCACGCCGTCGCTGGTCGCCAGTCCGGCGGAAAGCGCGCCCCGCGCGTTGTGCACCCGCACCCGCATGCCGGGATGCAGGCCGCGCGCCACGGCATCCTCGGGATGGAGCGTAAACCGCTCCGTCCCGGCGATCTTGCCCGCCTGCGCCAGCGGGGCGGGGTCGAGCTGACTGTGCAGCCGATCGGCGGGCTGAACGGACACGAGATGCAGCGGATACGTCTCTGCCGCCGGGGCGCCAAGCCATTCCACCGGGGGGTGCCAGTTGGGATGCGTGCCGCAATCTTCCGATAGGGTCCCGAGGGTCGGGCTGGCGAGTTCGATGCGTCCGCTCGGCGTGCGCAGAGGATGCGCGGCAGGGTCGTGACGGAAATCATCGAACAGCACGAAGTCCTCCGTCGGTGGCGGCAGCGCGACGTAGCCGGTTCGCCAAAATTCCTCGAACGCCGGGAGTTCGATGCCGGCACGCGCTTGCGCGTCGCGGCATCGCGCGTAGATGGCAGCGAGCCAACCCCTCTCGTCGCGGTTCTCGGTAAAGGCCTCGCGGTACCCCAGCCTTTCCGACAGATCGGTAAAGATATCGAGATCGCTGCGCGCCTGATGCAGCGGCGCAATGGCCTGATGCATCGCCAGCACGTAGCGGTCGCGCGACGATCCGCCAATATCGTTGCGCTCCAGCGCCGTGGTGACGGGGAGCACGATGTCGGCATGGCGCGCCGTGGCGGTCCAGTAGATGTCCTGGACGATGACGGTCTGTGGCCGCGCCCACGCCTCACGCAGCCGCGACAGTTGCTGGTGATGATGAAACGGATTGCCGCCGGCCCAGTGAATCAGCTTCACGTCCGGATAGTGGCGGGTTTCGCCACGGAAGCGATAAGGGGTGCCCGGATGAAGCAGCATGTCCGAGAGCCGCGCGCAGGGAATGTCCAGTCCGGCGGGGTTGCGCCCGACCGGCATCTCCGGCCCCGGCGTAGCCACACGCGGATTGCCGACGCCGTTCATCGACCCATGGCCAAAGCCGAACCCGCCGCCGGGCAGGCCGATCTGGCCGAGCATGGCGGCAAGCGCAATGGCCATCCAGTACGGCTGCTCGCCGCGATGCTGGCGCTGCACGGCAAAGCTGCAGGTGATGTAGCTACGTTTACCGGCGAGCTGCGTGGCGAGCTGTTCGATGCGGACCGCGCGGATGCCGGTGATGGCGGCGGCCCAGGCGGGTGTCTTTGGCGTGCCGTCGCTGTGTCCGAGCAGATAGGCTTCCAGTTCGGCCCAGCCGCTGCAGTGCGTCTGCAGGAACGCCTTGTCGTGCGCATCGGCGCGGCGCAGGGCGTAGGCCAGCGCGAGCATCAACGCCACGTCGGTGTTCGGTCGAATCGGAATCCACTCGGCACCGAGAAAGTCGGGGCAGTCGTCGCGGGTTGGACTGATATTGATGACCGTGGCGCCACTGGCGGCCAGCTTGCGCAGCCAGCCTTCCTGCGTATGCTCGGCCGCGCCGCCGGAGGAGACCTGACCGTTCTTGAGTGCCAGTCCGCCAAAGGCGATGAAGATCTCGGTGTTCGCGATCAGGCTGGGCCACGCGGTCACGCGGCCGGTCAACGGACGGTCGGTGCCAATCACATGGGGCAACAGGAACTGCGCCGTGCCCCAGCTGTAGTTGCCGACCTGATCGACGCAGCCGCCGCCGCTGAAATGAAAGCGGCGGATCAGTGAACGCGCATGGTGAAGCCGGCCTGCCGAGGACCAGCCGTACGATCCTCCGAACACGCCGGACGGGCCATGGGCGTCACGTACCCGCGTGATCTCGCTGGCGACGAGATCGAGCGCCACGTCCCACGACACTTCGACAAAATCATCGCGTCCGCGTGCATGGCCATCGGCCGCCTCGCGCTTGTCGAGCCAGCCGCGCCGCACCATCGGCGTACGAATCCGGGTGGGCGAGTAGACCATCGGCGCGATCGATTCGAGCAGCGGCGAGGGGTTGGGGTCCGCGGCGAAAGGTTCGCAGCGGACGAGCCGGCCGTCATCCACGACTGCCGTAAAGGCGCCCCAATGCGCCAGTTGCGGATAGCGGCGAATAGTCACGATCTCAATCGCCCTGGATGCCGGCCTTGCGGATCAGGTCGCCCCATTTGGCGCGCTCCGTACTCAGCAGCTTGGCGAATTGCTGCGGCGTGTTGGACGTGGCGTCCATGCCCGAGACCGCCAGACGCTGTCGGATATCGGGGTCTGCCATCACTTTCACGAGTGCCTTGTTCAGCTGCGCGATAACCTCGGCCGGCGTGCCGGCGGGCGCCACCATCCCGTACCAGTTGGTGACGTCATAGCCGGGAACCCCCGACTCCGCGACGGTCGGCACACCGGGGAACTGCGGCGAGCGCGTGGCGGTGGTCACGGCCAGCGCACGGAGCTTGCCCGATGCGATCAGCGGCTTCGCCGAGGGATCCGAGAACGTGATCGGCACGATGCCACCCATCACATCGGTCAGCGCAGGCGTGGTGCCCTTGTACGGCACATGCTGCATCTGCAGCCCGGTCAGCATCTTGAACTGCTCGGCGGCGATCTGGCCGATGGTGCCGTTGCCGCCCGATGCGTAGGAGAACTTGCCATTGGCGCTGCGCAGGGCTGCGAGCATGCCTTGCACGTCCTTGTATGGCGCGTCGGCGCCCGTCACCAGCACATTGGGCATGGTGACCAGCACGCTGATCGGCGCGAAGTCCTTCTGCGGGTCGTAGTTCAGCTTGCGCAGGTTCGGCCAGATCGTGAACGAGCCCGGCGTGGCGACGTAAAGCGTGTAGCCGTCCGGCGCGGACTTCGCGACCATATCCGTGGCGATCAGTCCGCCCGCGCCGGGACGGTTGTCGATGATGACATTGGCCTTCAACTGCTCCGACAGCGCGGGCGCAACGGCGCGCGCGAGTGCATCGGCGCCGCCGCCCGGCGGGAAGCCCACGACGACGCGGATGGGCTTGGAGGCTTCGGGCCAGGCCGCATGCGTGGCGAGCGGCGCGGCGGCGGCAAGGAGGGGAAAGAGGATGCGCATCGCGCGAGCAAACATGATCAAACTCCGATGGAACAGTCAAATTTCACTTCGCCACATGGGGGGCGCGGCAGGATCAGGGGACGGACACCGTGTCCCATTCCCAGGCCACGAACGCCAGGCGTTCGCCGGTGTGCACGACGGGATCGCTGCGCAGGCCGATCAGCACGCCATCGCGTGACAGGGGCTTGACGGGCGTGAGCGATGCGTCGAGCTTCAGCGTGTCGCCAATCGACGCGCCTTCCGGCACCAGATCGCCCGCACGCGCAGCCGGGAGGAACAGGCCGCCTTCGTCGGCCGTGATCCAGCCGCGCCGCCTGACGCGCCGCAGGCTGGTGGCGGCCGGCCTGGCCGGTCTGGCCGGCGTGGCATCGAGCATGCCCATCTGCACGGCCAGCGTGTGGAAGCCGGTTTCCGCCACGTCGATGTTGTCGGCCTCGAAGCGGCTGCCGCTGCCCAGTTCGAGCATGAACGCGCAGATGCCGGCGGCCAGGCACTGGTAGTCGAGCGCGCCGGCGATATTGCCGGGGAGTTCGCCCTTGCCGCCCACGTCCTGCTGGCAGGCGACATGCGGATGAAACGGTGCCATCGCCGCCAGTACATCGGCCTCGGTGACGCGGCTGTCCGGGTGCACCTTGTAGACCGTGTAGGGCCGTGCGTCGAACAGCGGGTTCATCGTATGCAGGTTGATCAGCACGTCCGCCACGCCGCGTATCTCGGCCATCAGTGCATGGGCGAGGCGCTCGGACACGAGTCCGCCGGCGTTGCCCGGATAGGTCTGGTCGAGGTCGAGTTCGTCGTAGGGATTGCGCTTGCGGCGCGCGTCGAGCGCCTGCGGATTGCCCGTGGGCGTCACCACGACATTGCCGCGCAGGGTGGCGGGATCTAGGCTGCGCGCGAAGCGCAGCGCGGCCACCATGCCGTTGATTTCATCGCCATGAACCTGGCCGTGCAGCCACAGCGTGCGGCCCGGCTGTGCGCCGCGCACCGCGACATAGGGCAGCGTGACGGACATCCCGGAGGCCATCGAGCCAACGGGAAGTTGCCCGCTGGTGCGGGCAGGGCCGGATTGCTGGCGCAGCCAGTCACCGATGATGGGCATGGGAAGACTCCTGAGGTGTGAGGGCAATATCGGCAATATCGGCAATGGCGGCGAAGGCCTGGTCGAGGTCCGCCAGCAGGTCGGACACGCCTTCCAGGCCGATGTGCAGGCGGATCACGGTGCCATGGGCGGCCCAGTCGGTGACGCTGCGCGCGCGGCGCATGTCGGCCAGCACGGCGAGGCTCTCGAAACCGCCCCACGAGGCGCCGATGCCGAACAGCGTGAGACTGTCGACGAACCGCTCCGGCGCCACCGGTGCCTGCGAGCGCAAGGTGAATGACAGCAGACCATTGGTGCCGTGGCAGTCGCGTTGCCACAGGGCATGGTTGGGATCCTGCGGCAGGGCAGGGCAGAAGACGTCGGCCACTTCGGGGCGATCGAGCAGCCAAAGTGCCACCGTCAGTGCATTCTGCTGATGCTGCGCCAGACGGGCGCCAAGCGAGCGGATACCGCGCTGCACCAGATATGCGTCGTCCGGGCTCACCGTCATGCCGAACGCGTCAGCCATTGTCGCCAGTGCCGGCCACGCCGCCTCGGTGGTGCAGACGGTGCCCATCATCACATCGGAATGACCGCCGAGATACTTGGTGGCAGCCATCAGCGAGATATCGGCACCCAGTTCCAGTGGCCGGTAGAGCAGGCCCGAGCCCCAGGTGTTGTCCGCCGCAACCAGCGCGCCATGGGCATGGGCGCGGGCGGCCAGCGCGGGCAGGTCGCACATCTCGTAGACCAGCGAGCCGGGCGCTTCCACATAGACCAGTCGCGTCTCGGGCCGCAGCTTCGCGTCGAGATCGGATCCATCCGCCGCGTAGAAGTCGGTGGCGATGCCGTGCTGGCGCAGGAAGCCGTTGGCCAGGTTGCGGACGGGCTCGTAGACGCAGTCGGGCAGCAGCACGTGCTGCCCCGGCCGCACATAGGCGAGGATCGTCATCGCGGCAGCGGCCAGTCCCGAGGGAAACAGCCGCGTGCGATAGCCGCCTTCGAGCATGGTCACCATGTCTTCCAGCGCGAAGTTGGTCGGATTGCCGCGCGCGCCGTAGGTGAATAGCCGCTCGGTGTCGCGGCGCGCACGCATTTCGCGTTGCTGGGCCACGGATTCGAACAGGACGGTGCTGGCGCGCACCACAGGCGGGTTCACGGGCTGGCCGCCTTGCACGGCATGCGTGCGTCCGGCATGTGCAAGGCGGGTAGGGAGCGATGACGTCATGGTTGGCCTGTGGGGATGGCTCATGGTTGTACGGGCGTCGCAAGGACCGTGCCCTGTTGTGCCCTGTGGTGTCCTGTTGCGTGAGTGCCGGAGCGTGGATCAGTCGACGTGCGCGCCGGAGAGCTTGACGATCTGTGACCAGCGCGAGATGTCCTGCTTCAGCTGCGCCGCGAATGCCTCCGGCGTGTTGGCCACGACGTCGCTGCCGCCTTCGTTGATCGTCTTGACCACGTCCGGCATCTGCAGCACCTGCACGATGGCGCGATTCAACAGCGCCACGCGTTCCGGAGACGTACCAGCCGGTACGAAGAAGCCGTACCAGTCCTCGAAGCGTGCATTGCGATAGCCCAGATCTTCAAGCGTCGGCACCTTGGTGAACACCCCGAGACGGCGCGGGCTGGTGACGGCCAATGCCCGCATGCGGCCGGTCTGGATGAATCCCGCCACCGAGGACGTCGAGGTGATCAGCACATCCACCTGTCCGCCAAGCAGGTCGTTGATGGCCGGCCCCGCGCCCTTGTAGGGCACATGCTGCAGCGAGACATTGCTGTCCTTGTCCAGCACCACGCCCACCAGATGCGACAGCGTGCCGTTGCCGGGCGTGGCGTAGGTGATCTTCTGCGGCTGTGCCTTGGCCTGGGTGGCCAGTTCCTAGAAGGTCTTCCACGGGGCGTTGGCCGATACCACGATGGCCAGCGGCGCGGCGTTGATCTGCGTGACCGGGATGAACTGCTTGATGGGGTCGAAGCCGGGCGAGCGGTAGAGCGTCGGGTTGACCGCCATGATCGACACCTGTGACGTCAGCACCGTGTAGCCGTCCGCCTTCGCTTCCGCCACATAGCGCGTGCCGATGTTGCCCCCCGCGCCGCCACGGTTGTCGGTGACGGCGCTCTGGCCCAGCACCTGCGAGAGGCGCGTGGCCACCACGCGCGAAACGGCGTCGTTGCCGCCGCCGGCGGGGAAGGGCGACACGATGCGCAGCGGCTGCGTCGGGAAGCCATTCACCGGTGCCAGCGGCTGCTGGGCCGCCGCAAGGTTGGTCGCCACAGCGGTGGTGACGGCGAGTGCTGCAACCAGGTACTGCGAAAGACGGGATGACATCGGGCGTGACATGGGGCGGACCTCGTTCTTCTATGGCAGGTTTAGGGTGGCGATGCAGGGGGTGAGGCGAAATCAGTCGATGGGCGGGAAATGGAACGTGGCCAGTTCCTGCGCGTCCAGCTGGGCGATCAGGCCCGTTTCCCACGCCAGGTACTGGCGTGCGGCGGCCTTGTTGCCGTCGTGGCGGTCATGCACAAAGAACAGGTAGTCGATGCAGCGCGCATCGGGCAGGGTGTCGGCGCCTTGGTGAATCGGCAGGCCGGCGTCACGCCATGCGGTCACGCCGCCTTGCAGGCGCCGCACATCGGAATAGCCGAGCGCATGCAGGTCGCGCACGGCGATATCGGCCGGATCTGCGCCCTCGGCATCGCCAACGAGCACGAGCGTGGTGTCGTGCGGCACGCCATGCAGGTCGCTCGCCAGTCGCGCGCGCGTGGTCCATTGGCTACCGGCGATATGGCCGGCGCGGAAGCTCATGCTGGCGCGCAGATCGACGGCGAGCATCGACCGGCCCGCGAGACCGGCAGCCAGTGCCGCGACGCTGACGGTCTCCGAGGCGATGGCGCCATGCGCGGGCCCTGGTGCAGCCTTGACGCCCGCTGCCAGCCCGGCCTGCAGTCCGCCGTCGAGGACCACGGCGTCGTGGCCCATCTGGCGCAGCCAGCTCGCCACCACCGTGGCACGGACGCCCTCGGCGTCGAACAGCACCAGTCGCGCCCGGCGTACGCCGATGTACTGGTCAGTGGCCTGCATCAGCTGACCGCCCGGGGTGTGCTGTGCGCCGGGCAGGGTCTGGCCAGCGAATTCCTCGGCCGTGCGCACGTCGCACAGATAGGTGGTGCGCGCCGGGTCCGCCAGCCAGGCGACGGCCTGCGCCGCGGTGACGTGTGGCACCTTGAAGCGCGTTGCCAGTGCCTGTGCGGCATGGCGCGCGGCGTCCAGATCGCGTGGCGAGGCGTTGTCCGGATAACGCGCCGTACCGCCGTGTTCGAGCGTGAAGTCATTCAGATACCAGCCCTGCGTGCCGTTCTCCAGCGCGTAGACCGGATTGCTGACGCCGACGTTGATCAGCGACTGCGCGCCGATGATGCTGCGCGTGCGGCCCGCGCAATTGATGACGATCGGCGTGGTGGGGTCGGGCACCAGGTCGCGCAGGCGATAGGCCAGCTCGCCATTGGGGCAGCAGATGGCCCCCGGGATGTTCATCTTGCGGAATTCGCTGATCGGGCGGCCATCGAGCACGACCGGAGCGTTCGGGCCAGCCTGCATCGCGGCAAGTTCCGCCGCCGAGACGCGCGGCGTGCCGTAGTGATGCTCGGCCAGTTCGCCGAACGTCTTCGAGGGCAGGTTGACCCCGGCGAACAGGGTGTAGCCGGCGGCCTGCCACGCCGGCATGCCACCGTCGAGCACGAACAGCTGGGTGTAGCCGAGCCGTGCCAGCGCGTTGGCGGCGGCTTGCGCCACGCCGTCGCCATTGTCGGCCAGCACGATGCGCGCGTCGGTGCGCGGCGCCAGGCGTCCGACATCGAGTTCCAGACGGCTGAATGGCAGCGGCACGGCGTAGAACGGATGGCCTTCGCCGTACTGGCCGTGTTCGCGCACGTCGAACAGCGCGATTTCGTCGGCATCGTGCAGCCAGCCTTTCAGGGTGGCGGCGTCGACAGCGGTGTAGTGTGGGTGGCTCATGAAATTCCGGGCGATAGGGGGCCGTCCTCTGCGCGGAGAGGAAATTGCGGCGTGCTGTGTCTCAGGAGTCGGGGGGCTGTCGGCCTTGGCTTGTCTGGCTCAAGTCCCCCCGGTGGCTGGGGTGGCTGTGGCGGCTGTGGCGGCTGTGGTTAGCGGCGGGTCTGTACGCCCACGGTCATGATCTGGCAGCGTCCGGTCTCGAGGTCGAACGTCAGCCGGTCGGTCAGCGTTTCCAGCGCGCGGCCGTACATATGCAGGTGGCGGATGATGTCCTCGCCACGGATCTCGACCGAGTGAATGTCATCCGGCAGCAGGGCGATGCCGTTGCGCGGCCCCACCTCCACCGTGCGCGCATGCTCGAGCGTGCCCACCCCGGGCTGGCTGCCATCGTCCGTGCGCAGGTAGACATCGTTGAATTCCACGCCGCTGACGCCGGCCACGCAGGCCCACGTGGTGTGGTTGTGCGGCGGAATGCGCTTGCCGGGACGCAAGACGTTCAGGTAAAGCGCGTAGGACTTGTCCGGGTCCTCGGCGATCAGGTAGCGCGCCTGCCGCTCGCCGGGCTCTGGCGGCGGGTAATCGGCTTCGGCCCACAGTTCGGTACGCGCGGCCAGGTCTTCCACCTGGGTCAGGACATCGGCCAGGCTGGCACGGGTGACGCCGCCCTTGTCTACGATGTTCCTAATGGATTCAATGGTGTCTCCGACAGCTGCATGGCGCTGTTGTGCGATGGACATGATGCGATCAATCCTTGCAATCGTTGTTTTTGACGGGTAGAACGGTGTTTCTTGTTTCACTGTAATGAACACCTGTCCTGAAAACCACTTAATGCGCAACGAAAATCCATTAGCGGATCTAATGAATGCGTAATCTTGACCTGGACTTGCTGCGTACCCTGGTGGCCATTGCCGACCACGAGACCTTTGGCGCGGCCGCCGAAACCGTGCAGCGCACGCAATCGGCCGTGACCCAGCAGATGCAGCGGCTGGAGGAGCAGATCGGGCTGCCGTTGTTCGAGCGCCAGGGGCGTGGCAAGCACCTGACGCGGCACGGCAAGAAGCTGCTGGAGTACGCGCGGCAGTTGCTGACCATCAACGACGAAGCCCTGCGCATGCTGCGCGAGGGCGACCTGACCGGCTCCCTGCGCATCGGCGCGCCGCATGACGTGGCCGACACCATCCTGCCGGGGCTGCTGTCGCACATCGCGCGATCCTCGCCGGCCCTGCGGCTGGAGATCCACGTGGGGCGCAGCCCGTTCCTGATGGATTCGCTGCGGCGCGGGGAGATCGACCTGACCGTTTCCACGCGCGAGGACAATACGCTCGACGGCATCGTGTTGCGGACCACGCCGACGATCTGGGTCTGTTCGGCGGATTTTGTCTACGAGCGTGGTACGGCGGTGCCATTGATCCTGGCCGACGAGCCGAGCCTGTTCCGCAAGCTGTCGCTCGAAGCCTTGACGCAGGCCGGCGTGCCGTGGCGTATTGCGTATCTGGCGCCCAGCCTGATCGGCATCAAGGCGGCGCTGCGCGGCGGGCTGGGGATTACCGCGCGCAGCATCGACCTGCTGGCGGCGGACATGCGCATCCTTGGCGAGGCCGACGGCCTGCCGCGGCTGCCCGATGTCACCTATTACCTTTGGGCACGTCCCAATGCGGTCAATCCCGTCGCGCGTCATGTCTTCTCGATGCTCAAAACTGCCCTGCAGCGCGGGCTGGTCAGCGCGTGACCGCTACCCGCGACTCCGGCGGTGCCGCCGGTGCCGGATTGAGGAAGGCATCATCGTAGGCGCGCGGCGCGGGCATGCCAACGAAGAAGACTGACTATCGTTATCTGTCGATGGGGACGTTCTGACTTGCGGCAGGGGGCCACTAGCCATGCGGGTGGCTTGCCACCTCAGGCACCAACTCATGCAGTCGGGCAAGAACGAGTCGTGCCGCCCGGGACAGCGGATGATGCCGCGTGACGCCCAGGGCAATGGTCCGTGGCAAGCTTGGCTCGACAATCTCGACGGCGGACAGGCGGCCGGCGGCCACTTCGTGATCCACGGCGAGGATCGGAAGGATAGTCAGCGCGCCACCCGCAAGCGCAACCTCCTTCATCGTATTCAGCGATTCGACTTCCAGTGCCACGTCCAGCGAGACGCCTAGCTGGCGCGCATGCTGGTCGAGAATCGATCGCAGCCCGTTCGGGGCCGGTGGCAGGACCAGCGGCAGGCCATCGAGCTTGCGGAACGGCACCGTCGGCACCCCGGCGAGCGGATGCCCGGGCGCGCAGATCAGATAAGTGGCCACCTCCGCAAGCACGTCTTCTCCCTGGCGGGGCCCGGGCCCATAGCGATTGATGACCGCCAGGTCCAGATGGCCCGATTCCAGTTCCTCGTCGAGTTGTCCGCTGAACCCCTCGGCCACGCGCAGCCGGACACCCGGCGCCGTGGCGCGCAGATTCTCGAACAATGTGGGTATCAGGCGTGGCGCCATGGACGGCAGCACCCCGATCCTGACCTGCCCGAACGGTACGCCCGAGGCGTCCTTGACCTCGTCGCGCAGCCGGGCCGACTGGGCCAGCAGCAACTGGACATGCGGGAAGATCCGCTGGCCGAATTCCGATAACACCACACCCCGGCCGGTCCGTTCGAAGATCCGGTCGCCCCATTCCGCCTCGATCTGGGCAATGGCGCGGCTGACCAGCGACTGGGCAATCCCCAGCGAGCGCGCCGCACGTGACAGCGAGCCCACTTCCGCCACCAGCGCCACGGTTTCTAGCTGTTTCAGGTTCACGCCGTCGATCCATCTAAAAAGTCGATATCAGATATCGCTGATCATACTCTTTTGCGTTGGGCCAGGACTCCATACACTGAGGTCATCCCTCACCGCAGAGAGGGCTTACGACATAAATGGAGACAACATGCCGTGCTTTTCCGCTGCGCTTCGCGCATTCCGGCGGCCGTTTTGCGCCTTGCTGGTGGCGGCCGCCCCGGCCGCCCTGGTCGGCTTTAGCGCCGCCGCTACCGCTACCGCCGCCACTACCGCCGCCACCGGCTATCCCGCCAAGCCGATCCGCCTGGTGGTGCCGTTTCCGGCCGGCGGACCCACGGACGCCATGGCGCGGCTGATTGGCCAGCACCTGTCGCAGCAACTCGGACAGCCCGTGGTGATCGACAACCGTGGCGGGGCCGGCGGCACCATCGCCACCGAGGCCGCCGCACAGGCAGCCCCCGACGGCTACACGCTGTTCTTTTCCACCACCGGCACCATGGCGATCAACCCGTGGCTCTACCGCTCGCTGAAGGTGGACCCGCTCAAGTCGTTCGATGCCGTGGGCTCGGTGGCCTCCACGGTCAACGTGCTGGTGGTACCGAAAAGCCTGCCGGTCAGCAACGTCAAGGAACTGGTGGCGCTGGCCAGGCAGAAGCCGGGCGCGCTGACCTTCGGCTCGGCCGGTAACGGCAGCTCCAACCACTTGTCCGGCGAGTTGTTCAAGTCGATGGCGGGCATCGATATCGTCCATGTGCCGTACAAGGGCTCGGCGGCGGCGTTCACCGATTTGCTGGGCGGCCGCATCTCGATGATGTTCGACACCGTATCGAGCCAGGTGCAGTACATCTCCACCGGCAAGGTCAAGGCGCTTGGCGTGACCGGCGCCACGCGTTCGGAAGCGCTGCCCAAGGTGCCGACGATTGCGGAGGCAGGCCTGCCGGGCTTCGACGTGACGATCTGGTTCGGCCTGTCGGCACCGAAGGGCACCGCCCCCGACGTGATCCGCCGCCTTAACAGCGAATTACAGGCCGTGCTGGTGCAGGCTGACGTGCAGAGCCAGCTCGCCGCGCTGGGCGCCCGGCCGCTACCGGGTACGCCGGCTGACTTCTCGAAGATGATCGAGCATGACGCGGGCAAGTGGTCGCCGGTGGTCAAGGCATCGGGAGCGACCCTTGACTGAGACCTCCGCAACGTTCAACGCGCTGTTCTCGCCGGCCTCGGTGGCCGTGATCGGCGCCTCGGACAACCCCAACAAGGTGGGCGGGCGTCCGATCCACTACATGCGCGCCTTCGGCTACGCGGGCGAGGTGTTTCCGGTCAACCCGGCGCGCGAGGTCATCCAGGGCTATCGGGCCTACCCCACGCTCGATGCAATCGGCAAGACGCCGGACGCCGTCGTGATTGCCGTGTCCGGCGATGCCACGCTAGAGCAGGTGCGCCAGTGCGGCGCGGCGGGCGTCAAGGCCGCCGTCATCATGGCGTCCGGTTTTGCCGAAACGGGCGAGGCGGGGCGCCAGCGGCAGCAGGAGCTTGTGACGGTGGCCAATGCCAGCGGCATGCGGGTGGTGGGCCCGAACGCGCAAGGCACGGCCAACTTCGCCAACGGCGCGGTGCTCAATTTCTCGACGATGTTCATGGAGGTGGCGCCCCAGGACGGCCCGATCGCGATCATCAGCCAGAGCGGCGCGGCGAGCGTCATGCCTTATGCGCTGCTGCGCCAGGCCGGCTACGGCGTGCGCTACCTGGTGGCAACCGGTAACGACGCCGATCTCGACGCCTGCACGATGACAGCCGCCGTGGCGGCGGACCCCTACGTGCGGCTGATCCTGGTCTATCTCGAATCGGTGTCCGACCCGGCCCAGCTTGCCCATGCGGCGCAGGTGGCGCGAGCGCGCGGCGCCAGCATCGTGGCGATCAAGGCCGGCAACAGCCAGCGCGGCGCGAAGGCGGCAGCCTCGCATACCGGTGCGTTGGTCGGCAACGATGCTGCCATCGATGCGTTCCTGGCCCGGCACGGCATATGGCGTGCGCGCGACATCGGCGAACTGGTCCGTGCGGTGCCGCTGTACTTGCAGCAGCGCCAGCCGGGGCAGGGCCGCACGGTGGTGATGAGCCATAGCGGCGCGGTGGGCGTGATGGCGGCCGACCTGGCCGAACGGCACGATCTGCCGCTGACCGAACTCCAGCCGGCAACGCTGCGCGAACTGGGCGGGATCCTGCCCGAGTTCGGTACGGCCAGCAATCCGCTCGACATGACGGCGGCGTTGCTGGGCAAGGGCGACATGTTCCCGCGTGTACTCCATGCGCTGGGCGCCGATCCGCAGGCCGACATGGTGATGGTCGGCATCCCGGTGGCAGGCCCCGGCTACGACGTCGAGGCGCTGGCCCGCGACGCCGCGGCCTTCAGCGCGGACCGGGCCAAGCCGCTGGTGGTCAGCGCGCCGCAGCAATCCGTCCGCGAGGTCTTCGAGCGGCATGGCGTGCCGGCATTCGTCACCGAGGCCGATGCCATTGGCGCGCTCGCCCAGTACGCCGCGCACCAGCGGCTGGCCAAGGGGGCGCCCACGCCGGGCTGGCCCGATGCGAAGCGGCTCGACGGCAGCGGCTTGCAGGACGAGGCCCACAGCCTGGCCTTGCTCGCCGAAGCTGGCGTGCCGGCCGTGCCGCACCGGCTGTGTGACAGCGTGGAGGCGGCGCTGGCCGCGTTCAAGGCGCTCGGCGGGACGCCCGTGGTGGTCAAGGGCTGTGCGGCAGATATCCCGCACAAGAGCGAGCATGGCCTCGTGCACCTTCGGCTCACCGATGCCGCGAGCGTGGCCCGGGCCGCGCAGGACTGCCTCGATACGCTACAGCGGCTCGGCGTGGCATCGCCACGGGTGGTCGTGGGGGCCATGGTCAAGGGCCGGCATGAATTTGCGCTGGGCGTTTCGGTCGATCCCCTGTTCGGGCCGCTGGTCATGATCGGCGAGGGCGGCACGCTGCTTGAACTCCGCAAGGATGTCGTGACACTGCTGGCGCCGTTCACGGCCGAAGACGTCAAGGCGGCCTGCGCGCGGCTGCGTCTGGCACCGTTGTTCGATGGCTATCGGGACATTCCGGCGCTCGATCTGGATGCCCTGGCGGCGTCCGCTGTCGCGCTCGGCGACTGGGCACTGCGTCATCGCACTGCGCTGGTCTCGGTCGATATCAACCCGCTGATGGTGATGGCGGCCGGCCAAGGGGTCATGGCGGTCGATGCCGTGGTGGAACTCAAGGGGAATTGACAATGCAAACCGTACGCGTTGAACACGATCGCGACATCGCCATCGTCACGCTGAACCGGCCGACACGCATGAACGCGGTCAACGACGTCCTGCGCGGCGAGCTTATCGAAACGCTGGGCCGGCTCAACACCGACCCTTCGGTGCGCGCCGTGGTGCTGGCCGGTGCCGGCGAGCGGGCCTTCTGCGCCGGGCAGGATCTTGATGAGGCGGCCACGGTGACCTGGCAGCAGCTCGTGCCCTGGCTGAACCGGCAGCGGGCGATGTACCAGGCCGTCCGCGACCTGGACAAGCCCTGCGTGGCCGCCGTGCGGGGGGTGGCCGCAGGCGCGGGCTTCCAACTGGCGCTGTGCGCGGACTGGCGGCTCGCCACTGCCGACAGCCGCTGGGGGCAGCCCGAGGTCAAGGCGGGGCTGGCGAGCATCGTCGGGTCTTATCTGATGACGCTGCATGTGGGGCACACCCACAACGTGCAGATGTCGCTCTCGGGTGAACTGGTCAATGGCCAGCGCGCCTTCGACATTGGCCTGGTGACCGCGCTTTGCGGCGAGGCCGAACTGATGTCGCAGGCACTCGCCCAGGCCAGGTCGCTCGCGGCGCTGCCGCCCACCGCCGTACGCCTGTCCAAGCAGCGCTTCCGCGCGATGACGCAGCCGGGTTTCGATGAGGCCTGTGTCGCCGGCATCCGCGCGCAGCTTGAATGCTATGCCGACGGTGAACCGCAGCGCGTGATGGCTGCGTTCCTCGAAAAACGCAACACAAGGGAGTCGCAGTGAAGCAGTGGACCCAACACTATATAGACGGCGCACGTCGCCCGATACGCGCCAGCGCGTCAGTGCGCATCCATGATTCGTCGACCGAAGCGCCGCTGGGCGAGGTGAGCCTCGGCAGTGCGGAAGATGTGGCCGCAGCCGTGGCGGCTGCCGCGCGGGCGCAGCCAGGCTGGCAGGCGCTGGGCGCAGCCGGGCGGGCGCCATACCTGCTCGCGCTGGCCGACGCGCTGGAAGGCTGTGCGGCGGAACTGGCCACTGAGATCTCGCGCGAAGTCGGCATGCCGCTGAAGCTGTCGCGCCGCATCCAGGTGGATGCGCCAATCGCCGCGTGGCGCGCCACGGCGGCGCTGGCCGATACGTTCGCCTTTGTCCGCACGATCGGCAATTCCCGCGTGACGCTGGCACCGGTCGGGGTGGTGGCCGCCATTACGCCGTGGAATTACCCGCTGCATCAGATCACGGCCAAGCTGGCGCCGGCGCTGCTGGCCGGCTGCACGGTGGTCTTGAAGCCCTCCGAGCTGGCCCCGGCGGTGACCGAGCGGCTGATGGCCGCCTGCGAGCAGGCGCAACTGCCGCCCGGCGTGCTCAATCTCGTGCTGGGGGGCGCGGAGGTGGGCGAGGCGCTGGTAGCGCATGCCGATATCCAGATGGTGTCGTTCACCGGCTCGACGGCGGTGGGTCGCAAGGTCGCTGCGCAGGCGGCCGGCGATATGAAGCGCGTGTCGATGGAACTGGGTGGCAAGTCGGCGGCTGTGGTGCTGCCGGGCGCGGATCTCGCCAGGGCGGTCAAGGCGACGGTCAGTTCATGTTTCCTCAATTCGGGGCAGACCTGCAGCGCGACCACCCGGCTGATCGTTGCACGCGAGGATTACCCGCGATGCCGGTCACTGCTGGCGGAGGCCGTGGCCGCGATGAAACTCGGCGATCCCGCCGAGGGCGACACCCGGATCGGTCCCTTGCTGTCGGCTGTGCAGCGTCAGCGCGTACAGGCGCATATCGCCCAAGCGGAGCAGGCAGGCTTCGACCGGATCGCCGGCGGCCCCGATGCGCCGGTGCCGGCAACCGGCTATTTCGTCGCGCCGACCATCTACGGCAACGTCGCCCCCGAGAGCCGGCTGGCGAACGAGGAGGTCTTCGGGCCGGTGCTGGCGGTGCTGTGCTACGACAGCGTCGACGAAGCCATCGCCCTGGCCAACGGCACGCGCTATGGGCTGGCCGCCGCAGTCTGGGCTGCCGATGACAGGGCCGGCGAAGCGGTTGCCAACGCCCTGCGGGCCGGGCAGGTGGACGTCAACGGCGCCCGGTTCAATCCCGCCGCACCGTTCGGCGGCTTCGGCATGTCCGGTGTGGGGCGGGAAGGCGGGGTGTATGGGCTCGAGGAGTTCCTGGAGCCGAGAGCCGTTCAGCTTCCCTAATCACGACATCGAAAGGAGTCGCAATATGTACAGTCAGGTTACCGTTGCTCGCGCGGGGAAGAGCGAGCGGATCGCCGTGGTCACCCTGAACCGGCCGGACAAGCTCAATGCGCTGACCAAGGTCATGGAGGCCGAGCTGCGCGACGCCATGGAGGCCGTCGATCGCGACGACAACGTGCGCGTGGTGGTGCTGACCGGGGCCGGCAAGGGCTTCTGCGCCGGCATGGACATCAACGAGCTCGAAGTGCTGCCGCCGGGCGATATCCGCGCCGCCCAGTGGATGCGCCCGTTCGACATGAACCGGCGCGCCGACTACCAGACGCGCTACGGCTACTTTCCGGCCATGCGCAAGCCCGTGATCGCGGCCATCAATGGCGCGGCAGCGGGGCTGGGGCTGGTGTTCGCGCTGTACTGCGACATGCGCTTTGCCGGCGCCAACGCCGCATTCAGCAGCGCGTTCGCGCGCAGGGGCCTGATCGCCGAGCACGGTATCTCCTGGCTGCTGCCGCGCGTGGTCGGCCCCGGTCATGCGGCTGACCTGCTGTATTCGGCGCGCAAGGTGCTGGCCGACGAGGCGCTGCGGATCGGCCTGGTTGACCGTGTGGTCGATGCGGACGCCCTCATGGCAACCACGCTCGACTACGCCGACGACCTGGCCGAGAACGTTTCGCCCCGCTCCATCCGCGTGATGAAGCGCCAGCTGTGGGAGCAGCCGTTCCAGTCATTGGCCGAGGCCACGCGCCTTGCCAACGCCGAGATGTTCGAAAGCATCCAGAGCGAGGACTTTACGGAAGGCGTGGCGCATTTCATCGAGCGCAGGCCCGCCCGGTTCTCCGGCCGGTGACGGAAGGCCGCCGCCTCAGCGAGCGGCATCGCGGCGTTCGCGCCAGCCCTGCAAAGCCATCTCGAGTTCCTGGCCGGACAGCACAACATCCGGGCAGTCCAGCAAGTGATGGATGGCATGTTCGATAAAGGCGCGCACGCGCTTCGGCTGGGCGGCGCGGCTGCCGTAGTAGATGTGCAGGCCCATATGGGCGCTGATATGCGGTAACAGCACGGGAACCAGGCGGCCGGCACGGATGTGGGGCGCCGCCGAATAGTTCGCCAGTTGCCCGAGCGCGTGTCCTGCCAGTACCGCCTGCAATTCCAGTTCGGCGTCGTTCGTGGAGAAGGCGGGCGACACTGGGCGATGCTCCAGCTTGCCATCGACAGTCAGATACCAGGGCGCCACCGCGCCGGTGGCCGGCCGCCGGAAGACGCTGCAGCGGTGGTTCACCAGGTCATCCAGCGTGGCGGGGATGCCGTACCTGGCCAGGTAGGCAGGTGCGGCGCAGACCATCATCTGGAGCGGGAACAACTGGCGGCCAATCACACCCTCGCTGGGCGACGCCCCGATCCGGAAGCCGACATCCATGCGGTCCAGCACCCAGTTGCCGATGCCATCGTCGAGCTGGACATCCGGCTGGATGCCGGGATGGCTGCGACAGAAGGCATCGAGCACCGGCATGAGGATCGCCGCGAAGCACGACTTCGGGCCCACGATGCGCAGCGGGCCGGCAATCTCGTCCTTGGCCTCCCGGGCCGTGGACAGCGCCCGGTCCAGTGCCGCGATGGCCGGCTGGGTGTTCTCGAGCAGGCGCTGCCCGTCCTCGGTCAGTGCGAGGTTGCGGGTCGTGCGGTGGAGCAGGCGCACCCCAAGGTGCTGCTCCAATTGCGCGATGGCCTGGCTCGCCGCTTGGGGGCTGATGCCCTGCGCAAACGCGGCGCGGCGGATACTGCCCATTTCCACCGCTTTGGCGAACATGGCAATGGCGCGGAACTCGTTGATCGGCATGGTCTATTCCCTCGGATGCCTGCCGATTATCAAGTTTTTCTTGTTACTCATGCAAGCCGGCGAGGGCTAGTAGGTTGAGACGTCGCGCTTTACAGTCGGAGGCTGTATTCCACCGGACAGGAGCGCATCATGAACAAACGACAACTCGGCCGTTCCGGCCTGGAGGTCTCCGCCCTGGGCTTTGGCTGCATGGGCCTGAGCTTTGGCTACGGTCCCGGGCTGGACCGTGCCGCTGGGGTTGAACTGATCCGTGACGCCTTCGCGCGCGGGGTCACCTTCTTCGATACCGCCGAAGCCTACGGCGCCCTGAACGAGGAAATGGTCGGCGAAGCCTTGCAGCCCATGCGCGACCAGGTGGTCATCGCCACCAAGTTCGGCTTCCAGGACGGTGATTCGAAGAAGGGTCTCGACAGCCGCCCCGAGCGCATTCGCGCCGTGGTGGAAACCTCGCTGAAACGCCTGCGAACTGACCGCATCGACCTGCTGTACCAGCATCGCACCGATCCGCAAGTGCCGATGGAGGACGTGGCCGGCGCGGTGAAGGACCTGATAGCCGAGGGCAAGGTGCGGCACTTCGGCCTGTCCGAGGCTGGGGTCGAGGCGATCCGGCGTGCCCATGCCGTGCAGCCGGTGGCAGCCCTCCAGAGCGAATATTCGATGTGGTGGCGTGCGCCCGAGCACGAGATCCTGCCCACGCTCGACGAACTGGGCATCGGCTTCGTGCCGTTCAGCCCGCTGGGGAAGGGCTTTCTCACCGGCGCCATCGACCAGAACACCAGCTTCGCCAAGGACGATTTCCGCAACATCGTCCCGCGTTTCACGCCGGAGGCGCGGCAGGCCAATCAGGCCTTGATCGATGCGCTGGGCGTCATCGCCAGGGACAAGGGCGCCACCCCGGCGCAGGTGGCGCTGGCCTGGCTGCTGGCGCAGCGCCCGTGGATCGTCCCCATCCCGGGCACGACCAAGCTGCACCGGCTGGAAGAGAACCTCGGCGCGGCTGACCTGGCGCTGTCTGGTGACGAATTGCGCCAGATCCAGCTTGCCCTTGCGCAGATCCAGGTCCACGGCGACCGTTATCCCGCCGCGCTGCAAGCCCGCGTGGGCCGTTGAACACAGGAGCCCCCCCAATGATGCTGAAGCCTTTTGCCATTGCCACCCTCGCGTTGTCCATGCTGGACGGCGCCGCCGCGGCGGAACCCGAGTTGCAGATTTCCCGCGCGGCATCGCGCCAGGCCCAGGCGGCGCCAGCGCAGAACTTTACGGGGAGCGTCAAGGTGGAGATGCTGTTCACGCCCGCCGGACCTGACCGCACGTCGGCCGGGTCGGTGACGTTCTCCCCCGGCGCCCGCACCGCGTGGCATACCCATCCGCTGGGCCAGACGCTGATCGTCACCGCCGGCGTTGGCCGTATCCAACGCTGGGGCGGGGCCATCGAGGAGATCCGGCCGGGCGATGTGGTGCGCATCCCGCCCCACACGAAGCACTGGCACGGTGCCGCGCCCGGCAGCCCGATGACCCATATCGCCATCCAGGAAGCGCAGGACGGCAAGACCGTGGACTGGCTCGAGCAGGTCAGCGACGCTCAGTACGGCACGGGCACGGGCACGGCCGCCGCCAAGCCGCTGGCACAAGGCCCCTCCGTGGCACAGCAGCGCTTCGGCGACGTGGCGCCCAAGCTGGCCCAATTGACCGACGATGTGCTGTTCGGCGATGTGTGGGCCCGGCCCGGCCTCTCGCGGCGCGACCGCAGCCTGGTCACTGTCAGCGCACTGATCGCCATGAATCGCCCGGATCAACTACGCTCGCATCTGGCGCTGGCCCGGCAGAATGGCCTGAGCGAGGCCGAGCTGGTGGAGGCGCTGACCCATCTCGCGTTCTATGCTGGCTGGCCCAGCGCCGTGACGGCGGCTGACGTGGCCAAGGAAGTCTTCAACAGGAAGCCGCAGTAAAGGCACAGACCGAAACAGGAGCCAATCATGCAGGAAGTAACCCTGAACAACGGCGTCAAGATGCCGATCCTCGGCTACGGTGTTTTCCAGATCGCCGATGCGTCCGAATGCGAGCGCTGTGTCGTCGATGCCGTGCAGGCCGGCTATCGCCTGATCGATACCGCCGCCTCCTATCGCAATAGCCAGATCGCCTGATGGACATCCACGCGTTCAACGAGATTGCGCCGGCCGTCAACCAGATCGAGGTCAATCCGTTCCACCAACAAGCAGAAAGCGTGGATTTCATGCGCGAGCTGGGCGTGCAGGCGGAGGCTTGGGCGCCGTTCGCGGAAGGTCGAAACAACCTCTTCGTGAATGAGGTGCTGCTGGCCATCGCTGCGCGGCACGGCAAGACGGTCGGGCAAGTGGTGCTGCGCTGGCTGGTCCAGCGCAATATCGTGGCGCTGGCGAAGTCCGTGCGCAAGGCGCGCATGGAGGAGAACCTCGCCATCTTCGACTTTGCCCTGTCGGACGATGACATGCAGGCCATTTCCACGCTGGAAACCGGCACGAGCAGTTTTTTCTCGCACCGCGACCCAGAGATCGTCAAGTGGATGAGCGAGCGCAAGCTCGGTCTCTAAGGCAGCGACATGCTTCGACAATCCCTACGAATCTTGCCGCTGATCTGCGCGGCCCTCCTTGGCGCATGCGCAGCGCCCCATGCGACAGACTCGACGGACGCGTCTGCGCCGATCGTGCTCCAGTCCCAAGGCAGCTTCGCGGTCGGCGGTACGGTCGTGCAGAGCCCAGGTACCTATGCGCTCGGCAAGGCCGGTCCGGACGGGCAGACGCTGCATGGCGACCACGCGCGCGTGGTGTACCAGATCCCCGTGAATCCGCGAAAGCTGCCCCTGGTCATGTGGCACGGCTTTGGCGAGTTCTCGAAGACCTGGGAGACCACACCCGACGGCCGCGAAGGGTTCCAGACAATCTTTGTGCGCCGCCGCTTCCCCGTGTACCTGATCGACCAACCGCGCCGGGGTGGCGCCGGCCGCAGCACGGTGGCTGCGCGGATCGCCGCGGAACCGGACGAGCAACGCTGGTTCAACATGTTCCGCCTGGGCGCCTGGCCGAACTTCTATCCCGGCGTGCAGTTCTCGAAGGATCCGGAAGCGCTGAACCAGTACTTCCGGCAAATGGTGCCGGATACGGGGCCATTGGATAACAAGGTGGCTGTGGATGCCGTGTCGGCACTGTTCCAGCGCATCGGCCCCGGCATCCTGATCACACATTCCTACAGCGGCGGGCTGGGGTGGCAGGCGGCGATGCGGAATCCGGCCATCCGTGCCGTGGTGTCCTTCGAACCCGGCAGCGGTTTCGTGTTTCCGGAAGGAGAGGTGCCCGCGACGATGTCCAGCCTGACCGGACCGTTGGCCGGAACGGCGGTGACGATGGACCAGTTCCAGGCGCTGACGCGGATTCCGATCGTCATCTACTACGGCGACAACATTCCGACCGAGCCCAGCAGCGATCCTGGATTGGACAACTGGCGCGTGCGGCTGGCCATGGCAAGGCTGTGGGTCGATGCCGTCAATCGCCATGGTGGCGACGCGAAGCTGGTGCACCTGCCGGACGTGGGGATACGCGGCAACACGCATTTCCCATTTTCCGACTTGAACAATCTCCAGGTCGCAGAACAGATGCAGGCGTTTCTTTCGAGAGCGGAACTCGACTAAGCAAGCCGAGTGTCTCAAAAGTGACACGGAATGTGTCATCGGGGCCTTTCATGCCACGCCGGCGTATCTTTCCCGCCGCAGAATTGCGAAAATCCCACCCCGAGGGGGCCAGTCTCGTGCGCCGTTTCGGCTTCTCGCCGACGCCACTGAGGTTCGCACGGGCGCCCGCCCGCACATTAAAACAATGAAAGCGTGCGCATTGCCGGCAAGCCGCTGGCCGCCGCGCAGGGAATAGGGTCGCCGGCCTGGCCGGCCGCAAATCCACATGACAAGACATTCGAGCCTCGCCGCCGGTGAACAGCCGTGCCTGCGCGCCATTGCCGGCGCGGTTGCCATCCTCATGATGTCCCTTTCCGCGTCGTCGGCGCAGGCCGCTGGCGGCAACGGTGGCGTCGGGGGCTACAGCCTTAACCTGCCGGGCGGGGTGGGCGGCTTCACTTCGGGCCAGGCTGGCCAGAGTGGACTGACCGTGCCCGATGGCGACGGCACTGGTGGCGGGGGCGGCGCGCGCTACGCGGCCGGTGGGGCGGGCGGCATCAACGCGTCCCAGGCAACGCCGCAGGGGCTGGCGGGCGCAGCGGGTACCGCGCCAGGCCAGTTCGGCGGCAACGGTGGCGACGGTAACTTCGACAATGCCTTGCTCACAGGCGGCGGTGGCGGCGGCGGCGGGGGTGGCGCGGATGGCATGGTGACGGGCGCCGTGCCGACCACCATCTCCGGCGGCGTGTTCGGCGGCAACGGCGGCAAAGGTGGCAACGGAGGCAATGACGGCTCGTTTTTGCCGCCTGCGTATCAGGGGGGTGGCGGCGGCGGCGGCGAAGGCGGGTACGGCCTGAGCCACGCGGGCGGTGCCGAGATCGTGGTGAAGGCGGGCGGCCGGGTGGCCGGCGGCTGGGGCGGCAATGGCGGGAATGGCGGCGGGTCGAAGCCGATCGCGAGCCTCCAGGGCGCCGGCAACGGCGGCGACGGCGGTGTCGGCATGGCGGTGACCAGCGCGGCCACGGTACATATCGAAGCAAATGCCGTGGTGGCGGGTGGCAATGGCGGGGCCGGGGGCAACGGCGGCGACGGCGTCTACGATTACTACGGCAGCCTGGGCGGCAACGGCGGCAGGGGCGGCAACGGCATGGAACTGGCCGGCGGCTCCACGCTGCTGAACGAGGGCACGATCGCGGGTGGGGCGGGTGGCGCCGGTGGCGTGGGCGGCATGAACTACAACGCTTCGCAGGCCGCGAACGGCACTACGGGGGCCTCCGGCGTGGGCGTGCGCGGCAGCAACCTGACCATCGTCAACAAGGGGACCATCGTAGCAGGCGGCCCCGGCGTGGCGGCTGTCCAGTTTTTCAGCGGCACGAACCGTTTCGAGTTCTGGGGCAACAGCGTCGTGGGGAGCATCGAGGCCTATGGCACCGACGACACCTTCGCGCTGGCTGGCGACACCGGCGCTTTCACGCTGACCGGCGGCATCGGCAACGCCGGCCTGTATCGTGGCTTCGAGCATTTCGAGAAAATCGGTGCGTCGGTCTGGACCCTGGCCGGCAGCAACACGGGCATCTCGAGCTGGCAAATCCTGGGCGGCACGCTGGCGATTGCCTCGGACGCCAACCTCGGCGCGGCAGCCGGCACGCTCGGTCTGAACGGCGGCACGCTGCGGACCACCGCCGCCATGACCACCGCGCGCGCCACCACGCTCGGCGCGGGCGGCGGCACCTTCGAGGTCACGAATGGCACCTTGACGCACAACGGCGTCATCGACGGCCCCGGCAGCCTGACCAAGACCGGCAACGCCACGCTCGAACTGAACGCCGTGAACCCCTACGCCGGCGGCACGCAGGTCAACGCCGGCATGCTGATCGCCAACGTCAACGGCGCGCTGGGCAGTGGTGCGGTCAGTGTCGATGGCGGCGCAACGCTGCGCCTGAACGGCGGCTTCGACCTGGGCGGCCGGCAGGTCGTCAATCGGTCCGGCTACATCAACCTGTACGGCGCCGGCACGCTCGGCAATGCCCAGGTGACGAACCTCGGCGGGTTCACGTATCTGCTCGGCAGCAGCACGGCGGCCAATGCGACGATCGTCAACAACGGCGGCGTGATGTCGTTCCAGGAGGGCAGCACCGGCGGTAACAGCCAGGTCACCACCCGCAGCGGCAGCTACACCGAGTTCTGGGGCTGGAGTACCGCCGGCAACGCCTCGCTGGTGACGGATGCGGGGGGCTGGGTCGATTTCTCGGGCACATCCGGTCCGGCCTTCGACCACCGGATCACCGCCGGCGCCATCGCGGGAGCGGGGCGCTTCCAGCTCGGCCAGAACGTCTTGACCGTGGGCGGCAACAATACCTCCACCACCGTGAGCGGCACGATCGAGGATGGCGGTGCCGGTGGCGGCACCGGCGGCGGACTGATCAAGATCGGCGCCGGCACGCTGACGCTGAGCGGCACGAATACCTATACCGGTGCGACGCAGGTGAACGCCGGCACGCTGGCCGTGAACGGTAGCGTGGCCGGCGCGGTCACAGTGAACAACGGCGCCACGCTGGGCGGCGCTGGCAGCGTGGGCAGTACCGTGATTGCATCGGGCGGCACGCTGGCACCGGGCAATTCCGTCGGTACGCTGACCGTCAACGGCGACCTGATGCTGGCCGCCGGTTCAACCTATCGCGTGGAAGCCGACCCGGCCTCGTCGGCCAGCGACCGCGTGGCGGTGAGCGGTACGGCCACGCTCGGCGGGGCGGTGATCCATGTCGGCCCCGACGGCAATTTCGCGTCCACGCGCCGCTACAGCATCCTGACGGCCGGGACGGTGCAGGGCCGCTTTGCGTCGGTCAGCTCGAACTACGCGTTCCTTGACCCGACGCTGACCTATGGCGCCAACGAGGTCACCCTGGCACTTACGCGCAAGGACGTGACGGACCCTGTCTCGCCGGTCGATCCGGGCACGGGTGGCGGCACGGGTGGCGGCACCCCGCGCCCGATGCGCTTTGCCGATGCGGCCGTGACCGGCAACCAGCGTGCCGTGGCCAACGCACTGGAGACCCTGCCGGACAGCAACCCTGTGCACGAAGCCGTGGTGACGTTGCCCCAGGGCGCGCCGCCGGCCGTCTTCGACAGTCTCTCCGGGGAGGCCCACGCCAGCGTGGCCACGGGTCTGATGACCCTGGCAGGTGGCGCACGGGCGCTGCCGCTGGCGCATTTGAACGACAGCCTGTCCGCCGGCATGCTGCCTGGCGCGCCCATCGCCCAGCTAGGCGGCCCCCTGCCGGCCGCAGCCCTGCCCATTTCCGCCGCCCAGCCGCTGTGGGTGGAGGTGCTGGGTAACTGGCAGACCTTCCACGGGAGCGCCGATGTGGCGCGCGTGCGCCAGCAGACCGGCGGCTTCTATCTGGGCGGCGACGGGGCGGTGGGGCAAGACTGGCGCATCGGCGGGGCGTTCGGCTACGCCAACAGCACGCTGCGCGTGAGCGAACGGTCCTCACGCGCCATCACCGATTCCTTCAGCGCCACGCTCTATGGCGGCCGCGCGTTCGCGCTCGGCGGCGGCAAGCTCAAATGGCTGTTCGGCACCGCCTATAGCTGGCACGACGCCGACACCGACCGGCAGGCCAGCCTTGGCGGCAGCACGGTCCAGTCGCTGACGGCCAGCTATCACGCCAGCACGGCGCAGGTCTTCACGGAAGCCGGCTTCGCCATGCCGCTATCGGCAGCAACCCAGCTCGAACCGTATGCCGGCGTGGCATGGAGCGATACACGCATGCGCAGCTTCGCGGAGACGGGCGGCTCGGCGGCCCTGCACAGCCCGGGTGACAGCAACACGCTGACCACCACCACGCTCGGCCTGCGCACCAGCGTACGGGTCCAGTTTGGCGGCACCGACGCGGCGTTCTACGTCGGGGCGGGCTGGCGCCACGCGTTCGGCGACGTACGCCCGGCTACCACGCTGGCCTTCGACGGCAGCCAGCCGTTCACGGTGACGGGCGCCCCGATTGCCCAGAACGCGGCCCTGGCCGAACTGCGCGCCGATCTCGCCATCTCGCCCACGGCCACGCTCGGCTTGCGCTATACCGGCCAGTTTGGCGGCGGCAACCAGGACCATACCGGGACGGTGGGATTGCGGTGGCGGTTCTAGGGCCGGGGCGTACCAGCGCGGAGGCCGGTTCGTCACACTGCAGGACCAGGGCCATCGTCGCCCGACGTTGACGTTGACGTTGACGTTGATGCAGCGCAAGCGCTGCGCGACCTTTTGTCCTAGGCTTTCAGGACATCGCGCCGGATGACTCGGCGCGTACGCGTCGCATGTCAGCGGAGCATTGTGCATGGGGATCTTGAACTGGCGACTGAACGGCCGCAGACGTGCCAGCCCGCACAGCAGCAGGGAGCTGGAGGCGCTGGCCCAGGAAATTCGCCGGCTGAGTCCGCGGCTTCGATTGCTGCCGCGCTATGCGCAAAGGCTGGCGCCACACCTCGGCACGGCACTCGACTACGTGCGCACGCTGATCGCCGGCATCCCTGCGCCCCGGGAGGCCAGTCCGCAGGCGTGGGCAACGGACCCCTACGTTCACGCGTGCTTCGGCACGCCCCATGATGTTCAGTTGATCTTCAGTCGCTCAGCCGATCTGCAGCAATTCTTCGAGACATCGCCGGATGCAACGGAGGCGTTCGCCGTGCTCGGTATGGACATGACTGAAAAGCGCACGCTGGGCGTGGGTCTGGAAGGGGATGTCATGCGGACCGATGTGCTGCAGACGATCGTCAATTTCAGTGACCACCAGGTGCGCTTGTGTGGGCGCGACAAGCCCGCACTCTGCCGGCAGATCGAGGGCCGCATGCTGGACCAGCTCGCCTTGCAGGGCCTGGCGAGCGCGGCGGCCGGCGGTGTCGGCCGCGACCGGCGCTTGCAGGAGATGGCGTTGCTCGGCAAGCGGTTGCGGTTCCTGGAGGGGGAGGGCGTGGGCATGCGCGCGATGCTCGGCGGCGCGGCGGCACCGGACCCCGACGAGCAGGCGCGGTTGCGGGCGCAGCTTGCCGAGGGCGATGCCAATGCGCGCACTGCGTCAGTGTCGAAGGATTCGGTCAACGCCCTGGAATCTCAGTTGCTCTCCTTGCAGACGACGTTTTCCGACGCGAAATCCTATTTTTTCATCGAACGCCGTCATATCAGACTGAGCCGGATGAATGTCGTCACGGGCGAGGACAGCATGTCGCCAAGTGACGCGCTCGAGTTCACCACTGCCAGTATCCCCGGCGACCCGCCCGCCACAAGAACCTTTCTGCTGGTACGAATTCCACGAGCCGTCATGCTGACGCGCATGCGGCTGCTGGAAGAAGCCGAACGTTACCTGTAGGGGCGGCTCGCGGCGCAACGGGCAGTCTCCGCAAAGAAAACCGACTCATACCTGGCCGGTGAAGCACCGCTGATCAACCCTGTAGCGAGCGGCGATCTCCACCGCCTGTTCGACGAACGGCCGGGTCAGCGGATTGCCGATTTCCTTGTGGAAGGCGATCCAAAGCTCCAGGGTCGGCACATCCCGATTGGCGATCCGTCGATAGACCACGCCCTTGACCGGCTGCGCAGCGGCCGAGGCGGGTACCAGCGACACCGCCACGCCGGCTGCCACCATCGACATCATGGCGTGGTGGCGCGCCCCGTCGTGCATGCACGATGGCACCACACTGTGCTCCGCCAGCCAGGTCATCATCAGGTCGTGCGCATACTGGCCGTAGCGCCGTTCGAGCGTGGCAAGGCTTTGGCCATCGAGGTCACGCGCATTGACACTGGACTTTCCGGCCAGGGGATGGCTGGCGGGTGCGGCCAGGACATAAGGCTCCGACATCAGGCGTCGCGCCTGCAGGCGGGAATCGGTGACTGGCGGCCGCAGGATCGCCACATCGAGTTCGTTCCCCAAAAGCGACTGGATCATCGCTTCGGAGCTGGTCTCGCGCAGCGAGTACAGGACGCCGGGCACGTGCGCCGAGAACTGCCGCAGGATGTCTGGAACCAGTTCGATGGCGGAGATCGCGGTCAGGCCGATGCCAAGGTGTCCGACGTTCTCGCCGCGATCGGCCTGGGTCACCATTTGCCGCGCGCGGTGCTCGATGTCGAATAGTTTCCCCGCCTCGGCCCGCAGGACCTGGCCTGCCGGCGTCAGTCGCACGCTGCGCTTGTTGCGCTCGAACAGCTGGGCACCGATCTGCGCCTCCAGTTGCTTGATCTGCAGGCTGAGTGGTGGCTGGGTCATGTTCAGGCGCCGCGCGGCGCGTGTGAAATTGAGCTCGTCAGCCAGGACGAGAAACGAGGTCAGCACGCGGAGTTCGAGGGGGGTGTACATATACAGGAGTTGTATAAGTCAGATACAGAAGTAATATTGGAAATATAACTCGCGAGTACGCAGAATGTCGTCACCCAGCCGCCATCAAGGGTGGGAGACCAGAACAACAGCGCGAGACATGACCACCATCCAACACCCCATCGACGACCGCCTGCCTGCGCTGCTGCGCAGCGGCGCCCCGCTCCGCGGCGTCTTTACCGCATTGCCCAGCCCGGCCATCGTGGAGATGTGCGCCTACGCGGGGTTTGCCTTCGTCATTATCGACAACGAGCATGGCGCGGCCGGTTTCGAGACGACCGAGCACATGCTGCGCGCGGCGCGCGCCAGCGGGATCATTCCCGTGGTGCGCTGCTTTCTTGGCGATATCGCGCGTGTGCTGGACATGGGTGCCAGCGGCGTCCAGGTGCCAATGATCGAGACTGCCGATGAGGCGCGCGACCTTGTACAGCGCGTCCGATACCCTGCCATCGGCCGGCGCGGCAGTGCTTTCAGCAGTCGCGCGGCTGGCTATGGCGCCTTTCCCGGCGTCCCGCACACCAGCCGCAGCAACGAGGGTGTGGCATTGATCGCCATGATCGAGACCCCCGAAGGCGTGGCCAACGCAGCGGAAATTGCGGCAGTGGACGGGATCGACGCGGTATTCGTTGGCCCCAACGACCTGTCACACGCCATGGGCTACGGCAACGACTGGAAGTCGCCGGCCGTGGCAGCGGCCATCGAGCAAGCGCTGCGTGCCGTCGATGGCCAGGGCAAGTGCGCCGGAATCATCGCGCTGGGCGCCGAGGACGAGCAGCGCTACGGCCAGTTCGGCGCGCGCTACTTCGCCACGGTTGCCACCACGTTGATCACGCAGGCTTTCCGGCAGGCGGCGCAGCCCCACGACATGCCGGCGCCGACGCTGCGCTACTAGCTCGGCCCGGCACCGGGCCAGGACCCGGCGTGGCGGGAAATGCAGGCGCGGCTCACGCCACTCGGACGCCTGGCGCATCCCGAGGAGGTCGCCACCATGGTGTTGGCTGCGGCAGGTGCCATGCCTGTCACGACTGGCGTGGTGATTTCTGTCGATGGTGGACGCCCGCTATGTTGAAGCGGGACATTCCTATAAAAACTGGAGACAAGACATGAGATTCGTGAATCGCTGCGCGTTGCGCGCGGCCCTGGCAATCGGCGGGCTCTCGCTCGTCATGGCCGCGCCGGGCGTGCGGGCCGATACCTGGCCGAGCAAGCCGATCAAGTACGTGGTGCCGTTCTCGCCGGGCGGGGTGTCGGATGCCACCGCCCGCATTGTTGCCGAAGGCCTGTCGCAGCGCTTGGGACAGCCGGTCGTCATCGACAACAAGCCTGGCGTATCGGGCATCCTGGGCACGCAATTCGTGTCCCGTGCCGAGCCCGACGGCTACACCATCATGGGCGGCACCATTACCACGCACGCCGTCAACCCGTTCTTCTACAAGAAGCTTGGCTATGACCCGGTCAAGGACTTCGTGGCGGTGAACCTTGTGGGTACGGTCAGCAACGTGCTGGTGGTGTCGAACGAGAGCCAGTACCAGTCAGTCGACCAGATCGTCGCTGCCTTGAAGGCCAAGCCCGGCGCGTTGACGTTCGGCACGGCGGGGCCGGGCAGCTCGCAGCAGCTGTCGGGCCAGTTGTTCCAGAGCATTACGGGTACGCGCCTGCAGCAGATCTCCTACAAGGGCGGGGCCGCGGCGATGACGGACCTGATCGGCGGCCAGATCGACATGGTGTTTGAGACGGTTGCCGCCGCCAAGCCCATGCTCGACGGCAAGCGCGTGCGCGCGATCGGCGTGACGTCGGCGCACCCGCTGCCGAGCCTGCCCGGCGTCCGGCCGCTGGCGGAGCAGGGGCTGAAGGGTTTCGAGATGCAGTCCTGGCAGGGCATTTTCGCGCCAGCGGGCACACCGAAGCCGATTGTCGACCGGCTCGCCACCGAGATCGCGGCGGTCGTCGCGACGCCCGCCGTGCAACAGCGCCTGCGCGCGCTTGGCGTGGAGCCGGAGGGCAAGCCGGCAGCCGCGTTCGCCGCGTTCCAGCGGGCGGAAGTCGCCAAGTGGGGCAAGATCATCCAGGCGGCCGGGGTGGTGCCGGAATGAGCGAGACGGCACCTGATTCCTTCTTTACGCCCGAGTATTTCAAGGCTATGCGCAGTGCCGATACGGCGATCGGGCGTCGGCGGACATCCATTGACGCGTGACGGGCTCCCCCCGCCCATGCACCGAAAAAGCAAGTCATGCACCGAAATGCCCCGCACGGCCCCTGCTCTGGCGCCGTCGCGCGGCATCTTCCCTCTCATTCCCCCCAAAAGTCCTACGGGTTATTGCTCGTTGCCCCTTGGCACGTCTGTTGCATAGCATTCAAGTGACTTGAATTTGGTGCAGAGGACTTTCCTCACTGTGTTCCGGCGTGCGGTCGGCGCCTTGCACCCGTTCGGTCAGGCGCCGGGCCTGCCGCCCGTTGGACATGTCTATATAGGGGAACAGAGTGCTGAAGAAGAAAACTGCGGCCGCCGCCGCGATTGCCGCCGCTGCCACGGGCGTGGTGCTGATGTCCGCGCCGGCGCAGGCAAAGGACGTCGTCAAGATCGCCTTTGTGGGCCCGCTGACCGGCGGTGTGTCGTCGATTGGCCTGGGTGGGCGCAACTCCGCTGACCTGGCCGTACGTCTGCGCAATGCCGATCCCAAGGCCAAATACACCTACGAACTGGTCGTCCAGGATGACGAATGCCGGCCCAACGTGGGCGTGCAGGTGGCCACCAAGATTGCCGCGGACAAATCGATCGTCGGCGGCGTGACGCACTTCTGCTCGGCCGTGGCCATGGGCACCGTGGGGGTCTACAACCGCTTCGGCATGCCGGCCGTGGTCTGGGGCGCGGTGCTCCCCGAGGTCACGTATGGCAACAACTTCAAGGAGATTCATCGCGTCAACGGCACGATGATCAACCAGAGTGAAGTGGCGGCCAAGTTCATGACCGGCCTGGGCTACAAGAAGTGGGCGATCATCCATGACACCACCGACTACGGCAAGGGCCACAACAAATACTTCAGCGAATACCTGAAGAAGGATGGCGGCACCATCGTCGGCACCTTCGGCGTAACGGCCGACCAGCAGGATTTCACGACCGAACTGACCAAGATCCGCGAGCTGAAGCCGGACGTGGTCTATTTCGGTGGCCTCACGCCGCTCGGCGTCCGTATCCGCACCCAGATGGAGAAGCTGGGCATCAAGGCGCAGTTCGAAGGCACGTCGGGTATCAAGTCCGATGCTTATATCGAAGGCGTGGGCAAGCCCCTGTCTGAAGGCTCGCTGGCCTTTATCGAAGGTGCTCCGGTGGAAAAGCTGGCGGGCGGCCAGTTCTTCATGGAACGCTATACGCAGCAGAAGTATGGTGAACCGCCTGAAGCCTATGGCCCCTTCGCCTTTGCCGCCGCCAACCTGATCATGGACGCCGTGGAGAAAGTCGGTCCGGACCGCAAGAAAGTGCGTGACGTGCTGAACGGTACGAAGGATGTCGAGACCATCATCGGCAAGGTGACCTTCGATGATCACGGCCAGAACGTGGTGCCGCTGATCACCAAGTACGTCGTCGAGGACGGCAAGTGGGTGATCTGGGAGGACAGCGCCTACGCCAAGGGCAAGAAGAAGCTGGCTGGACTGTAAGCGTGGTGCAGGTGCCGGGCCCGCGCCGTCTGCGGACCCGGCCTGGCGCTGCTGGACGGTCTATTCAGGCCATTCTGGGGATACCGATGAGTGTATTGGGACAGTATGTCTTCAACGGGCTGATGCTCGGCATGATCTACGCCATGGTGGCGGTCGGCTTCACGCTGTTCTTCGGCGTGCTGGACGTCATCAAGTTTTCTCACGGCGATGTGCTGATGGTGGGGGCATTCGCCGGGCTCGCCGCATCGGCTGGCGTCCTGGCGCTGCACGTGGATTCGCCGTGGCTGCAATTGCTGGCCATCGTGGTGTGCGCGATCGTCGTGACCGGTCTGCTGGGCGCCGTGATTGCCCGCTTCCTGATCCTGCCTTTGCGCAAGGCGCCGCCGCTGAACACCCTGCTGGCGACCCTGATGCTGGGTACGGTGCTGCGTGAAGCCGTGCGCCTGTTCTACCCGGATGGGTCGAACCCAAAGCCGTTTCCTGCGCTGCTGCCCACCACGGAGCTGTCGTTGGGCGCGTTGACGCTCCGTGCCGACAACCTGATCCTGCTGGCCGCGGGTGTCGCCATCATCATCGGCGTCCATCTGTTGATCACGCGCACGCGTTTTGGCATGGCCATCCGCGCCGTGGCACAGGACGGCGAGACGGCGCGCCTGATGGGCATCAACTTTGAAGTGGTGGTGCTGGTCACCTTTGCGCTGGGCTCGGCCATGGCCGCGCTGGCTGGCGTGATGAACGGCCTCTATTACAACGAGATCAATTTCAACGTCGGTCTGCTCCTCGGCGTGATCGGCTTCGCGGCCGCCATTCTGGGCGGGCTGGGCAACCTGTACGGCGCCATCCTCGGTGGCTTCCTGTTTGCCGCGCTACAGGTGCTGGGCAGTGCGACGCTACCGGCGCTGGTGCCCGATATCCCCAGCGCCTACAAGGATGTCTTTGCGTTCGCCGTGGTCATCGTGCTGATGGCCTTCAAACCGACCGGACTGATTGCGGAGAAAGCCAGTGAACGTGTCTGACAACGTCTCGAATCCACTGCCACCGGCCGCCGTTGTCGCGGGCGGCAAGCAGCGCAGTCCGGCCCTGGTGCTGGGCATCGCGGCCATCGTCATCGTGGCCTATCTCTATCTGTTCCTGCACGCGGAATCGCAGGTTGCCGTGGCCGCGCTGCTGGCGTTGGCCGTCGCAGCGACGGTCATCGCAGGCAGGTTCAAGGTCACGCGGGCCGTAGAGCAGGCGGCTGCCCGGCGGCCCGGGCTGTCGCGGCTGTGGTCTGTGGCGGGCACGCTCGCGCTGATCGTGCTGTTCCACGAAAGCCATTTTGTCTTGCTGATGCTGTGCGCGGTGCTGCTGTACACCACCGCCTGCCTGGGGCTGACGGTGCAGTTTGGCTTCTCCGGCGTGTCCAACTTTGCCGGCGCGGCGTTCTTCGGCATTGGCGCCTATGCCACGGCGGTGCTCGCCGCGCATACGCCCATCCCTACGATCCTCGTGATCGTGCTGTCCGGCATCGCCGCTGCGGTGATCGGCTCGCTGCTGATCGCGCCGGTGCTGCGCACGCGTGGTCACTATGCGGCGCTGGTGACCATTGCGTTCGGCATCCTGTTCAAGACCTTTCTCGAGGTCAACGATGTGCTGGGCGGCCCGCAGGGCCTGCAGGTTCCCGGCATGACGCTGTTCGGCTTCCAGTTCAATGAGGGCTTGACGCTGTTCGGCGTCGACGTGTCGTTCTACGCCAGCTACGCCCTGCTGAGCCTGGCGATTTGCGCGGGCACCTTTGCCGTGGTCAAGGCACTGGAGCGCTCGTGGGTAGGGCTGGCCATGGACGTGGTGCGTACGGATGAAACCGCCGCCGCGACGTTCGGCCTCCATATCGCGCGTTGGAAGGTCATCGCCTTCATGCTCGGCAACTTCTTCGCCGGCGTTGCAGGCAGTGTCTACGGCATGGTGACGGCGTTCGTGGCACCGAACAATTTCACGTTCGCCGACTCGCTGCTGATGCTGTCGATCGTCATCCTGGGCGGTCTGGGCAATGTGGTTGGCCTGATCCCGGCCGCCATCATCGTGCTGGTGCTGCCGGAGAAGCTGCAGTTCATCCAGGAGTACCGCTTCCTGTTCTACGCGGCGCTGGTCATCGCCATCCTGTTGTTCCGCCCCGATGGGCTGCTGCCGCGCAAGATCCGTCTGTTCTTCCCGACCCAGGACGCCAAATGAGCGACGCGATGATCGAGGTACGCAACCTCACGATGCGGTTCGGCGGCCTGACCGCGCTGGACAATCTCCAGCTCGACATCCGCCGCGGGGAAGTGCTGGGCCTGCTGGGACCGAATGGCTCCGGCAAGACCACGTTCTTCAACGTGCTCACGGGGCTCTACAAGGCCAGCGCGGGCACCATCACGTACAACGGCGAGAACGTCATCGGCAAGACGCCGCAGGACATCTATCGCAGCGGCGTGGCGCGGACCTTTCAGCGCTCGCGCCTGTCGCTGCCGCTCACCGTATTCGACAACATCGTGATCGGCGACTACCAGCACATGCAGCACGGGCTGGTGTTCAACCTGTTTCGCCGCCAGGCATTCCGGGCCGAATATGAGCGCTATGTGGAATCGGTGCGCGAACTGCTGGGGATCTTCAGCCCGCCGCTGGTGAGTCGGCTGTTCGAGCCGGTCGAATCGTTCACGATGATCGACCGTCGCCGTATCGAGGTCTGCCGCGCGCTGATGAGCCGGCCACGGCTGCTGCTGCTGGACGAACCATCGGCCGGCATGACCCATGACGAGACCCATGAGCTGATGGACGACATCCTCCAGGTGCGAAGCCAGTTGAAAGACCTGTCCGTCGTGCTCATCGAGCATGAAATGAACGTGATCGAGCGCATCACCGAACGGTGCGTCGTGCTGAACTACGGCAAGAAGATCGCCGAAGGCACGTATGCCGAGATCACCGCCGATCCCGACGTGCAGACAGCCTATCTCGGGGAGGAAGCCGCATGAGCGATAACACGTTGCGCGTGGAGGGCCTGAGCACGGGCTATGACAAGGTCAACGTGCTGCATGACGTCTCCATCGAAGTGCCGCCCGGCAAGATCACCTGCATCCTCGGTGCCAATGGCGCGGGCAAGAGCACACTGATCCGGGCAATCCTGGGCCTGACGCCCGCGCGCAAAGGCCGCATCCTGTGGGATGGCGCCGATATCGCCGCGGAGAAGACGCACAACATCATCGCGCGCGGCATTTCCTGCATACCGGAGGGCCGCAAGGTATTTCCGCGCATGACCGTTGCCGAGAACCTGGCACTGGGCGCCTTTCTGGAGGCCGATCCGGCCAAGGTGCGGGAGCGCATCGCGCGCGTCTACGAGATATTTCCGCGCCTGCGCGAGCGGTCGGGGCAGCTGGCCGGCACCATGTCGGGCGGTGAGCAGGCCATGGTGTCGATTGGCCGTGGATTGATGGCGCAGCCGCGGCTGCTGGTCATCGACGAGCCGTCGCTTGGGTTGTCGCCGCTGTACGTGAAGGAAAACTTCAAGGTCATCCAGCAGATCAATGAGCTTGGCATGACCGTGCTGCTGGTCGAACAGAACGCGCGCCAGACGCTGGCGATTGCCCACCAGGGCTATGTGCTGACGCAGGGGCGCGTGGTGGCGCAAGGCTCGGCGCAGGCGTTGCGTGAGAATGACGAAGTGCGCGCCGCGTACTTTGGCTGAGTGTGCTGGCGGATCGATTCTGGAGACTGATGCCGTGGACCAATATCTCGATCTTCCCGTGCGTGAGCTGGTAGCGCGCATGTCCCGCCGCGAACTGCGTGCGGAAACCGTGGTGCGCGCCGCGCTCGAGCGCATCCGGGTGCAGGACGACGCCATCCATGCGTGGCAGCACGTTGGGGCTGAAGCCGCCATCGCGCAGGCGCGCTGCCTGGATGCCGGCACCGCCTCGGCCGCGCTGCACGGCATCCCGCTCGGCGTCAAGGATCTGATGGATACGGCGGATCTGCCGACGACATATGGATCGCCGATTTACGCGACACATCGGCCTGCGCTGGATGCCGCCGCCGTGGCGCTGGCGCGCAGTGCCGGCGCGGTGGTGGTGGGCAAGACCGTTACCACGGAGTTTGCGACATTCCAGCCGGGCCCCACGCGAAATCCGCGGGCACCTGTGGAGGCTCCCCGCACGCCCGGTGGCTCGTCGAGTGGCTCTGCCGCCGCCGTGGCCGCCGGCATGGTGCCGCTGGCATTTGGTACCCAGACTGCCGGCTCGATCATTCGTCCTGCCGCCTACTGCGGTGTGATTGGCTATAAGCCCACGCACGCCACGTTGCCGCTGGCCGGCATCAAGCCGTTGTCGCCCAGCCTGGATACGGTCGGTGTGCTGGCCCGGCGCGTGGATGATGCGGCGTTGTTTATCGGCACGCTGGCACGCGATGTCTCGATTGCGGAAGCCTGTGCCCAGGCACCCACGCCGTTGCGCGTCGGCATTGTCCGCACGCCACACTGGGACCGCGCCAGTGCGGATGCGCGTACCGCGCTGGAGACGGCTGCACGGGTTTTGCAGGGCCTCGGCGCAACGGTAGAGGATGTCGGGTTGCCCGTGGCCTGCCATGGCCTCACCGAAGCCCAGATGGACATCATGGCCTTCGAGGCCGTCGCCGCGTTTGCACCGGAAGCGCGTGACCGGGCAGCGGAATTCAGCGCGGCGTTTGCCCGGCAGCTCGAAGCCGGGCGCGCGGTGTCGGGTGAGCGCTTCCGCGCGGCGCTTGCGCACGCAGAAGCCGCACGGACGTCGTTGGCGGTGTTGCTGGATGGATTCGATGTGGTCCTGGCGCCCAGCGCCGAAGGCGAAGCACCCGAGGGGCTGGCCGCCACCGGCGATCCGATTTTCTGCCGCATGTGGACGCTGCTCGGTACGCCGTGCGTCCATGTGCCGACTGGAACGGGCGCCAGCGGCATGCCCGTGGGCGTCACCGTGACCGCGCCGCGCCACACCGATGCGCACGTGCTGGCCGTGGCGCATCGTTTGCATCAGGCGCTGGCTCTGGCAGCCTGACATCAGGAGAACATGTTGAATCGCTTGCATCAGCCCAAGGATACCGAGGGCATCGTGGACAGCGCCGTACAGGCCGTCGCGGAACGGGCACAGGATCATGTCGACGCCAGTCGCCTGGCGGCATCGCTCGCTGCCCTGGCGCAGTTTGGCGGTCGTGACGACGGCGGCGTGTCGCGCGAAACGCTGACGGCGATCGACCTGTCGGCGCGCCGCCATCTTGTGGATCAGGCGCGCGCACTGGGCTGCCAGGTCAGCATCGACGATTGCGGAAACCTGTTCTTCCGGCGGGCCGGCACCGAGGAACTGCCTCCCGTGCTGACCGGGAGTCATGCCGATACCCAGCCCGTGGGCGGCAAGTACGATGGTGCGTATGGCGTACTGGCGGGCCTCGAAGTGATTGCAGCGCTCAACGCGGCTGGCATTGAAACGGTGCGGCCCATCGAGGTGGTGTCCTGGACCAACGAGGAGGGCAGCCGCTTCGGGCCCGGCGCGATGGGCTCCAGCGCCTTTGTCGATCCGGCGCGGCTGGCCGGCTATCGCGATGCCGCCGATCAGGCTGGCGTTCGATTTGGCGATGCACTGGACGCGGCGCTGGCCGCCAGTCCTGACGTGGAGCGCGTGCCGATGGCGCGACCGATGTCCGCCTGCGTGGAACTCCATATCGAGCAGGGCCCCGTGCTGGAGGCGGCCGCCGTGCCGCTCGGGGTCGTCACCGGCATCCAGGCGGTGCGCTGGTTCCGCGTGGAGTGCGCGGGCACCATGGCGCACGCCGGCACCACGCCGATGGCCGTGCGGCGCGATGCGATGGCCGTGGCCGTCGCCATCGCGCAGGACCTCTATGCGTTGGCACCGCGCGAACCGGGGTCAACGGGGTCAACGGGCGCGCCGGAGCTGCGCCTGACGCTTGGCCAATGGGCGGTGGTACCGAATTCGGTCAACACCATCCCGGGCAAGGTGACCTTCACCGTGGACATGCGCTGCCTGGACGACGCCGCCCTCGATCGCGCCGAGGCAGCGCTGCGGCTGGCCTGCACGCGTCATGCCCCGGCCTCTGACGTGGCGATCACGCGCTTCTTCCATCGAGGCCCGACGTATTTTCCCGAAGCGATGCTGGCATCCATCCAGCGCGCCTGCGCGCGGGCCAGCCAGCTTGCGGGCCGTGCGCCACCCATGCGGCTCACGTCCGGCGCCTTTCACGATGCCATGTACCTGGCCGATCATTGCCCGACCGCGATGATCTTCGTGCCGAGCAAGGACGGCATCAGCCACAACGCCGCGGAGGAGACCGACGCCACGGACCTGTTCCTGGGCGCGCAGGCGCTGGCGTACACTGTCGCCGAACTGGCCTGCCGCCGGCCGTGACAGACTCCGGCGCAGCGTGGCCGCCCCTTTGAATCCCAATCAAAAAGCCCGCATGGCAAAGACCGCGAGCCCGATCCCGCAAGAACCGGTCGACAGCAAGTCGGCCACCCTGACGCTTGGTGTCAAGCTGCGCCACGCGCGACTGGTGGCCGGCTATACCCTGTTGCAACTGGCGAACAAGGCCGGTTGCTCCGAAAGCCTGATTTCAAAGGTCGAGCGCGGCCTGGCCACGCCGTCATTCACCACGCTTCACCGGCTGGCCGTGGCGCTCGACACCAATATCGGCGCGCTCACCAGCGAGGATGATGCGCATCAGTCCCCGATCCTCCGTCATGGCGAGCGGCCCGTCATCCGCGTGGGGGGCGTGGCGCTCGAACGGGTGGTGTTGCCCAAGCGCGGCGGCCTGCTGCAGGCCAACATCCACATCGTCTGGCCGGGCGAAGCCAGTGACGGCCAGATCGAGCATCAGGGCGAGGAAGTCGGCTACGTGCTGGAAGGCAAGCTTGAGTTGATGCTCGGGGACGATGTCTACCTGATCGGCCCGGGGGATGCGTTCACATTCTCGAGCCAGGTGCCGCACGGCTACCGCAACGTCGGCGACGTCGTGGCCAAGGTGCTCTGGGTGAATTCACCGGCGACGTTCTAGCGGGCCATCACGGATGCCATGTCAGGAACGAGGAGGGCGGCACGCCCAGGGCCTTGCGGAACATCGTCGAGAACGCGCTAGGGCTGTCGTAGCCGAGATCGAGCGCCACCTCTGTAACGGGCGTGCCGGCCGACAGGCGGGACAGCGCAGCCAACAGGCACGCCTGCTGGCGCCACGCGCCGAACGGCATCCCGGTTTGCTGTTGGAACAGGCGCGCAAACGTGCGCGGGCTGCAATGCAGTTGCCGCGCCCAGTCGTCGGCAGATGCGCGGATATCGGGGTGCGCCAGCAGTGCCGCGCAGAGCTTGGCTAGCGCCGGGTCGCGCGGCATGGGCGCAAACAGCGGCAAGGTCGGCGCGCGATTCAATTCGAACAGGATCAGCTGCATCAGGGCCCCTTCGCGACTGTCTGCCGCGTAGTGCGCGGGCACGTCTGACGAAGCCAGCAGCAACGCATGCAGTAAGGGGCTGACCACCAGCACCTCGCAGCCTGGACTGCTGCGCGGCGCGGACTCCGGCAGCACGTAGACGCTGCGCGTACTGACACCATTCATGCGGACCCGATGCGGCTTCCCCGCAGGAATCCACACGCCCGTATAGGGCGGCACCACCCACGCACCTTCTTCGGTGCCCACCTCCATCAATCCCGTCATGCCATACAGGAACTGGGCGCGGCGGTGGCTGTGCGTATCGAGTAGCGTGCCGAAGCTGTAATCGGTGCCGATGGCCAGCGCGGCACACGGGCTGGCATCGACGCTGTCGAGCGGAACATTGAGCATGTGGGCGCCGCGGAAGCGTTGGCAGAATCTCGAAGATTATTGTCCAAACCTCGCAAGTTTGCCAGCGACGACCGCCGTATCGTCATGATCCATTCGATGGGAAACGAGGGTTGACGATGTCGATGTACGCGGTACTCATGATCTGCGGCGGCCTTGCCGGCGTGACGACGGTGCTGTTTGGCTTTGGCGGTGGCTTTGTCGTGGTGCCGCTGCTTTATACGATGCTCACGATGACGCACGCGGCCGGCAGCGCTGTGGCGCAGGCGGCGATGCAGATCGCCGTGGCCACGTCGTCGTGCGTGATGATCTTTGGCGCGTCCATGGCCACGTGGCGCCATCATCGCGCCGGCAATCTGGACTGGCCGCGCATCCGGGCGATGGGCGCCTATATCGCCGTTGGCGCCGTTGCTGGTGCCGCCGCCGCGAGCTGGCTCAGCAGCGATTGGGTGCGGTGGGCGTTCGTCGCCTATCTGGCCGCGACGATCCTGGACAGCACGCTGCGCCCCGGATTCATGCGTGTCGGCCCGGGCACCGCGCGGCCGCTGACGGCAGCCGCCACGGCCGCCATCGGCGTCGGTATCGGGGCGATTGCCGCCTTCCTGGGGGTTGGCGGCAGCGTGATGACCGTGCCGCTGATGCGCCGGCGCGGCGCCACCATGACGCAGGCGACGGCGGTGGCCAACCCGCTGTCATTGCCGATGGCGGTGGCGGCCACCGCCACCTACGTCGCGCTGGCCTGGCGGCACGGCGCGAGCTTCGGGCCCGGCCACGCCGGGTATGTCGATCTGCTGGCGTTCGTCGTGCTGGCGGCCGGTTCCTGGGCGGGTATCCGGCTGGCGGCGCGGTGGATCGGCCGCATCCCCGACCGCGTCCACGCCGTCACGTATATCGCGCTGCTCGCCCTGGTGCTGGTGACGATGGTGGCGGGCGGCAGCTTTGCGTGACTTGCCAGCTTCAGTTGTCGATGAACGAGACAAAGGCGTCGAGTTCAAGCCGCTGAAGAGCCATGTTGTTTTCGGGCACGCTGTTGTCCGCATAACCCAGCGACATGCCGGCCACCACCATCTCGCAGTCGGGAATACCGAGGCCCTTGCGGAGCACGTCGGATTGCAGCGACCAGATCTGCTGCGGGCAGGTATCCAGCCCTTCCGCGCGCGCGGCCAGCATGACGTTCTGGAGGAAGCAGCCGTAGCAGAGGAAGCTGGCCCATTCCAGGCATCGGTCCATCGTAAAGATCAGCCCGACCGGCGCGTCGAAGAAGCGGAACTGGCGTTCCACGTCGCGCCGGCGTCCGGCGATATCGCTCCGGGCCACGCCCTGCGCGTCGCCGAGCATGCCGCGGAACATGTTGAAACGCGACGAATACGGCGCCGGCAGATCCTTGGGAAAGAACGGATACTCGTGGGCCAGTGTGTCCGGGCCGGCGCGATAGGCGTCGACCGCGGCGGTGGTGATGCGCTCGCGTGCGCTGCCGGTCAGGACATAGCATTTCCACGGTTGCGTGTTGCTTGAACTCGGCGCGTACTTCGCCACCGAGAGGATATCCCGCACCGTCCGGAGCGGCACCGGCCGGTCGAGGAACGCACGCTTGCTGCGGCGTCCTCGAATCAGTGTCTCCGTGAACCGGGTCGCCGCCGTGCTCATCTCCGTGCCCGTCTCTGTGTTCATCGCCGTCTCCATCTCAGCCTCCAATTCCATTTCCATCGCTCTTTTCTCCATGTGGGGGTCGCGGTGAAAAAATCATAGCCGTGTGGTGGACGCTGAAAAGATGGCGATCTTTGCATGCTTCGTCCGAGAACGATGAACGATGCACCGCACCGGCGCGCCATGCGTGAAGACGGTGCCGATCTCTGAGGGTTTACCTGTGCAAGTGGGACGAAAAATATGCCGCTTGCACCGCTACATCGCCGCGATGCACCGCTGGCAAGCGCGCGCCAATGCATGCATTCCGGCGTCCATATTCATGGACGCAATGTTCCTGAAAGCCGCGCGCACGGCTGAATCCGGATCGCCTATCTTCTCACTCGAGATCCTTGCATCGATTGCATGCGACATACGTTGGAGCGAGTGGATGAACCAGTTGAAATGCCTGCCGCAAGAAGAGATTGTCTGGGGACACGACATCCTGGAGGAAGTTGCCGCGTCGCTGGGAGACCGCGGCATCCGCCGCCCGATCACCTTCACGGTCGGGTTCCTCGAATCATTGCATCGTGACATCCTGAAGCCGGGCATCCGGGATGGCGTGGGGTCTTTTATCGACCTGCCACCGCATGTGCCGGACTTCGCCGTGCGCGACGGCCTGCAAGCGTGCCTCACGCGTGACGCGGGGTCCATCGTCGCGCTGGGCGGGGGCTCGGTGCTCGACGCAGCGAAGGCGGTCTCCTACGAGCACTTCAAGCAGACCGGGCGCTACCTGCCCATCGCGGCCTTCCCGACCACCTTGTCCGGCTCCGAGTTCTCCCACTACTTCGGTGTGACGGAGACGGATGGTCCGCAGAAATTCAAGCGTAGCTACGCCGTGCGTGAAACGGCGCCCAAGATCGTGGCCATCGATCCGCGCCTGGTCATCGATACCCCCCGCGCGCTACTGCTGAGCTCGGCCATCAAGGGTATCGACCACGCGGTGGAAGGGATGCGCAGGGTGGGCGTGGATCATCCGCACGCGATCCTGGCCGCGCGGGGCGTCGAGCGCTTCCTCGCCGTGCTGGAGAAGTGGCCGCCGCAGCTTGAGACACGGGAAGCCATCGCGCGCGGCCTGGTCTCGGCCGACGACCTGCTGCAGCTCCAGCTTGGTGCCTGGCAGTGCTACTTCTATCCCGCGTCGGTCATCTACGGACTGAGCCATCGCATCGGGCACATCCTGGGCGGCACGTTCGGGCTGCCACACAGCATGACCTCGTGCATCACGCTGGCGCCCGTCATTCGCGCCTGCGCCGATGCCTATGGCGACAAGTTCGGCATCTTCGCTTCCGGTACGGGGCACGCAACGGCTGCCACTTCACTGGCCAACCGCATTGCGCATGTCGTGGACGCCCTGGCCTTGCCGAGCCGGCTCGCCGCCTTCGATTTCGACCGCGCGAAGCTGTCCGAGGTGGCGGCGTTGCTGAAGCAGAACTATCCCGCCGAGGTCGGTGACCTGGGCGACCACGCCGGACAGAAGCTCGATGCACTGCTGGAGAGCATGTGGTGATGACCCATCCTGACATCCATCCCGACCTTCATCACCGTGATCTGCTGCAGTCGGCCCGCGCGGCCACGCAACCAGCCGGGCTGCGCAGGTCGCTCGACGCCCTGGCGACGCGGCAGGTATCCGCGACGGCGCTGGCGGAGCAGGCGCTCCACGAGGCGGAAGCCAGCAAGCGAGCCGTCAATGCATTCTCGACCATCGACTGGGACCGCGCGCTCAAGGCGGCGGCGGAGAGTGACCGTCGCTACGCCGAGAATCGGCAGCGGCCGCTGGAAGGGCTGCCCATCGCGATCAAGGACCTGATCGACACCAAGGGCATGGAGACCCGCTACGGTTCGGCGGCCTACCTCGGGCACCTGCCTGCCGCCGACGCCGACATCGTGAAAGCGCTGACGGAGCGGGGCGCGATCGTCGTCGGCAAGACCACGACCCATGAGTTCGCGTGGGGCGTGACCACCGCCAGCGCAAGGTTTGGCGATACGCTGAACCCGCTCGACCGCACACGTATCCCGGGCGGTTCCAGCGGCGGCGCCGCGGCGGCGATCGCCTATGGTGCGGTCATGGCCGGGGTGGGCACCGATACCGGCGGCTCCGTGCGTATTCCCGCCGCGCTGTGCGGCGTGGTCGGCTACAAGCCGACGTTCGATACGTTCTCCACGCGTGGCGTGTTTCCGCTGGCGCCCTCGTGCGACCACGTTGGCCTGCTTGGCGCGCAGGTCGACGATGTGTTGTTGCTGGCCGATGCCCTTCACATCGAGGTGCCCGAAAGCGATGCGTGGCTGTCCGCACGCGTTGGCGTGATCCCGGAGATCGCGCCGGTACCGGCGAGCCCGGCTGTCGCCGCGGCATTCGAGCGTGCGATCGAACGACTGGGGCGGGTCTTCGCCTGCGTGAATGTCGACACGTCCGGCGTGTTCGACGGCGCATTCGATGCCTTCGCGAACATCGTACTGATCGAGGGCGGCATCGAGCACTTCCGGCGCAACGACCGGGACCGCATCGCCACGCACTACAACCCCGAGACCGTCGACCGATTGCGGCGCGCGGAGACGATGGACCTGAGCGGCTACGCGGCGGCCCAGCAGACCCGGCGGCAATTCACGGCCAGGCTGCGCGAGGCGATGTCGACGGTCGACTACCTCGTGCTGCCGACCTGCCCGTGCGTTGCCCCCTATCTTGGTGCCGCCACCGTGGAGATCGGCGCCTGGTCCGGCACGGTTCGCGAAGCGCTGATGACGTACACCGCGCCGTTCAACATCGCCGGGTTTCCCGCCATCTCGATTCCATTGCCGAGCGGCGATTGCAGTCTTCCTGCGGCATTGCAGGTCGTGGCCAAGCCGGGCGACGACGGCGCGCTGCTGCAGATCGCGCAGCAGATGGAACTGCTGCTGCGGGCTGGTACGGCCCACGAGATCTAACCCCTCACAACCAGGAGACAATGATGGACGACTCCGTCAAGCCAGAGCGCGCCGCCCCGGCCAGCGCTTCCCCCGGGCAGACGCCCTACAGCGCCTGGATGCGCACCGACGTGCTGCACTCGCTGCAACACCCGGTCAGCGATCATCCCGGCGAGCATGCATGGATCACGTCGGTGCAGGTGTCCGAGCTTTACTGGATGCTGATCATCAAGGAGCTGCGGATCGCCCAGGCGCAGTTGCGGGCCAATGATCTGGCGCAGGCCATCAAGACATTGCAACGCGTGGTTGCCCATCACGAGCCGCTCAACGCCACGTGGCGCTCGCTGGCGTGGATGACCCCTACCGACCTGCTGGCTATCCTGTCGCGCGCGGTGGCGACGTTCGGCAAGGACACCGCGCTGCAGGGCTGGACCTACCGGCAGATGGTCTACCTGCTCGGTATCAAGCAGGGGGAGCACCTGCAGCATTTCGAACCGCAACCCGCGCGCTGGGACCAGCTCAACACGACGTTGCACCAGCCGAGCGTCTACGACGATGTGCTCGGCTACCTGGACCGCCACGGCTTCCCGGTGCCGGCAGCCGTGTTCCAGCGCGACTTCAGCCAACCCTATACGCCCAGCAAGGACGTCGAGAAGGCATGGCGCGATGTGTATGCCGACCCGCACCAGCATCTCGAACTCCAGCATCTCGGCGAGACGCTGGCCGATGTCGCGGAGGGCTTCTCCGCCTGGAAGCACCTGCATCTGATGGCCACGCGCCGCACGTTCGGCGCCCGCCCGGCCTACTTCGGCTCCGAGGGCGTTGCCTGGCTGGTGCCGACCATGGCGGAGATCCCGTTTCCGGAACTCTGGTCGGCGCGTGGCTTTATCGGCGACCCGCCGGCGGCATGCCCGCACATGCACAAGCAAGGGGGCGCACAGCAATGAACCATACGACATTGACGAGTCTGGCGGCCGGTGCCCGTGCCGCCATTGCCGATCCCGCGCGGATCACGATCGTCGGGGGTGATGCGGCGCCGCGCTTCGAGCTCTTTCATGCGGCGAGCTCGTTGTGCTCGCAGAAAGTGCGCACGGTGCTGGCCGAGAAGCGCCTGTCGTACCGCTCGAACGACATGATGATCCTGGGCTCGATGGGGCCGGAGGGCGTCATCCCGGCCGAGCACTACCATCCGCCCTATGTCCGCCTGCGCCTGATCGCCGGGCAGGAGGTGAACAGGGCATTTGTCAGCGGTTACAGCGGGCGTACCTCGGTCGAGACCGAAGGCTTCGATCCGTGCGTGGTGCCGCTGTTGGTGGACTACGAGGCCGGGCGGGTGATCGCCGATTCGAAGCGGATCTGCGGCTACCTGGACGCGGTGTCCCATGATCCGGTGAAACTGGTGCCGGAAGACGCAGTGGCGCGCGCGGCGGTGATGCAGCAGGTCGATATTGTCGACAGGATCCCGAACGGCACGCTGCTCTATGGCTTCCATCCCGATGCCGATGCGCGGCCCGATGCACTCAAGGCCGGCATGGAACGGGTCTACGACTACAAGATCATGGCGCTCGAAGCGATGATTGCCGCCAACGCGGACGATGCCGCGCTGGTAGCCGCTTATCGCGCCAAGATCGCCAAGGAGCGCGGTGGCAAGTCAGTTCGCCACGATGCGGCGTTCCAGCGGGCTGCGCGCCTTCACGTGGCAAGCCTGCTGGAAGACCTCGAACGGGCGCTGTCCTTGTCGTCGGAAACCTATCTCAAGGGCGGCCCGTTCACGCTGGGCGATGTGCTGTGGGGCGTCAACCTGGTGCGGATGGCATACCTCGGGCTGGGGTTGCTGTGGGGGGATCTGCCGAACGTCTCGCGCTATGTGGATCTGCTCGCCAGGCGGCCGTCGCTGTGCAAGGAAGCCATCCAGGCTACGCTCGGCGCGATGCCGCCGTCGTTGTACATGGAAGCGGTGGCGAGCTGCGGTGAGGCCGTGGCGGTTTAGGGTTGCAGCGTTGGAAGCGGGAAGCAAACAGGCGGCGGGGTATTGAGAAGGGCGGAGGGCAGAGAAGGGCGGGGACCGCAAGTCCCCGCCCTTTTTTGACATCAAGCGGCCACGGGTTCCTGCGCACAACGCAGCGAGCGCGCCACGCTGGTCACGCGACGGCCCTGGAAGCGGGCCACGGCCAGGTGGTCTTCGTCGGGCTTGTTGGCGTCGAGGTGCGAGACATGGGTCGCGCCGTACGGCGTGCCGGCCTTGAACATCACGGCGTCGGCGTAGCCCAGCGGCACGATGATCAGGCCCAGGTGTGCCATCGGCGTGTAGATCGAGAGCAGCGTCGATTCATTGCCACCGTGACGCGACGACGTCGATCCGAACACAGAGCCGACCTTGCCGTTCAGCTTGCCCTGGAACCACAGGCCGCCCAGGCTGTCGATATAGGCCTTGAGTTCCGTCGAGATCGAGCCGAAACGCGTCGGGGTGCCGAACACGATGGCGTCGGCCCACTCGGCGTCGGCCTCGGTCGGCGCTTCGTAGCGGTCGTTCATTGCGGTGGCGTTCTCGAGCCAGCCCGGCGCCTGGCGCATCACGTCGGGGCCGACCACCTCGCGCGCGCGGCGCAGGCGGACTTCCGCGCCGGCCTCGATGGCGCCGGCCGCCACGGCCTTGGCCAGCAGTTCGGTGGAGCTGTTGCGGGAATAGAAGGCGATCAGTACTTTGGGTTTCTGCATGTCAGGTCCAGACAGGGTGAAGTCGGTCAAACGGAAATGGGTTCGAGTCGGCCAAGCAACTCGTCCTTGCGGTCGGCCAGCCAGGGCGGCAGCTGGAATTCCTCGCCGAAGTGGCCGGGTTCCTCATCGATCGCGAAGCCGATATCGGTGGTGGCCGCCTCGAACATCACACCGCCCGGCATCTTGAAATACATGGAGCGGAAGTAGTTGCGGTTCACCGACTCCGAGGTGTCGATGTAGCCCAGCGCCATGAACTTTTCCTTGAGGGCCATCTGCTGGTCCATGGTGTCGACGGCGAACGCCACGTGGTGGATCGTGCCTTCGCCATAGACCGAGGAACCCTGGTGGCGGTCCGGTTCATGCAGAAACTCGACGACCATGCCGGGGCCTCCGGTGTGCGTCTCGAAGCGGTAGTACGGCCCGGACTGGCCAACCTGGCGGAAGCCGATCGCCTCGCTCATGAAACGGATCGATTCGGCCACCTCGCGCAGCGACAGCGTGATGCTGTGCACGCCGCGAATCGCGAACGCCTCGGGGATATCGCTGGCTACGCAGGCCGGACGCTTATCGAGATCGGTCTCGACCAGGTCGAACTCGATGCCGCAGGGGTGATGGAAACGCTGGCGCCGCTCGTCAAAGCGCGCGGTGATGGCGTTGTCGTAGGCAATGCCCATCGCGTCGAAGCGGGCGCGCCAGAAATCGAGCGAGCCAGTCGGCACCGAGTAGTTGATGACCCGGACCTGGCCCGAGCCGGGGCGCGCCGTGACCCCTTTCTGCCGGAACGGGAACGATGTCACCAGGGTACCCGGGTCGCCGTTGGCATTGCCGTAGTAGAGGTGATAGATCGGGTCCTCGCCGTCCAGAAGAACAGTCTTCTTGACGAGGCTTTGCCCCAACAGCTTGACGTAAAAATCCACATCCTCCTGCGCGTGTCTCACGCCGGCGGTCAGATGATGAAATCCCTTGATCATCGACATTGTCCTCTCCACTTGAGTATTGATGGTCACGAGACAGCGCGAAGCCGCTCATATGCAACAGCTTAAGCGTTCAATATCGATTGGGAAGCGGTCAGATCGTGTACGCAAGGTTCGGCAAAACCGAACGATCGGCGTACCAAGGTTTGCCCGGATGCCACTGGGCGCGCCGTGCAGTATGATCGGAGCTCGATACCATACTGCCATGACAGCCGTTGCCATCGCGACAGCGGACTGCGCGCCCCCATGCAATGCTGGATCTGAAGGATGTCTATTTCTTCGTGCAGGTCGTTGACCGTGGTGGCTTCACCTCGGCCGGCGAGGTGCTGCGCCTGCCGAAGTCGACGCTGAGCCATCGGGTCAAGGAACTGGAGGCGTCGCTGGGCGTGCGCCTCATTAACCGCACCTCGCGGCAGTTCGCCATGACCGAGGTGGGCCAGGAGTTCTACCAGTACGCGATGAACCTGCTGCGCAGCGCGGAGGTGGCCGAGGAGGCGATGCGCCAGCGGCTGGCGGAACCGAGCGGCGTGATCCGCGTGACCACCGCCGCCGAGATCGCGCAGTTTGCGCTGCGGCACGTGCTGCCCACCTTCCTATCCGAGAATCCCAAGGTCAAGATCGTCGAGACCGCTACGGACAGGCTGGTGGATATCGTGGGGGAGGGCTTCGACCTCGCGATTCGCGGACATACGGGGCAACTGCAGGACTCCAACCTGATCCAGCACCCGCTGGCGAAGGCGCCGTGGTACCTGTTCGCGGGTCCGGAATACCTTGAACGGATGTCTGTGCCGGCCGAGCCGGAAGACCTGATGACCCATTCGCTCATCGGCATGGTCAGCAAGGGACCGTTGCAATGGCATTTGCAGGGCCCCGACAAGCGCACCGTTACGGTGCCGATCGATCCGAGGTTCCAGAGCAACAGCCTGATTTCACTGAAGGAAGCCGCCTGCGCAAACATCGGCATCGCGGCGTTGCCCGGATACATCTGCCAGACGGAACTGAAGGCCGGGGCGTTGCGGCAGATCTTGCCGCAATGGATCGCCGCCGACGCGCGCATCACCGCCCTGATCCCATACCGTATCGGCCTGCTGCCGGCGGTGCGCACGATGGTGGACTACCTGGCCGTGGTGCTGCCCAAGGTGACCGCCTTCGACCGCGGTTAGTCGCGCGCGGTTTGCGCCAGACCGTCCCGGCGGCGGCGAGGTCCGCAGCCGTTTTGCAGGACTCTCATCAAACCGCGTCCTTAGGCGGCGATGCCGGCCAGCGTTGGATGCGCGGCGCGTGGCTTTTCGCCAGCCGCGATCAGTCATCGTTGATCATTCACCGCATCGAATATATGCTGGCAGGCATCCCTCCCAACGCCGGCACGTCGCACGCCTCATGAATCGCACTATCTCCCTGCGTCACCTGCGCTCGTTTGTCGAGGTGGCCAATGCCGGATCATTCACCACGGCGGCGGCGCGCCTGTTTGTCACGCAGTCAGCGCTGACGGCGACCATCCAGCAGTTCGAGGAATCGATCGGGCTCAAGCTGTTCGATCGCAGTACGCGGCGCGTGATCATGACGCAGGAGGCGGTCCGCTTCAAGGCCGAGGCCGACCGGATCCTTCGGGATTTCGACAGCGCCATTTCCGACCTGCAATCGTTCGCGGAAAGCCAGAAGGGGCATATCCGCATCGCGGCAGCGGCGTCGGTGATCTATCAGTTCCTGGTCACGGCCGTAGGCAAGTTCCGCCAGCAGTATCCGGGCGTCACGTTCACGCTGCGTGATGCCGGCGCGGAGCAGGTCGAACAGATGGTGATGGATGGTGAGCTCGACTTTGCCATCACCAGCCGCCACAAGGGCATCGACGAACTCTCCTACGTGCCGCTGCTGGAAGACCGTTACGGCGTGGTCTGCCGTGCGGACCATCCGCTTGCCCGGCGTTCCGGGCCCTTGCGGTGGGCGGATCTTGGTCCGGAAGGTTTCGTCGCCTTCACGGCCGACACGGGCATCGGCACCTTCCTGCACGAGAACGCGGGACACTGGCCGGTCTTCGGCGGGGAACGCGACGAGATTTCGAGCACGACCTCGCTGTTCGCAGTGCTCAACGAAGGTGGGCGCTTTTCGATCATCCCCGCGCTGGCGGCCAAGGCGGCCGGCTTTACCGATCTGGCGTACCGCGAGCTGGCCGCGCCGGTGCTGTCCCGCGAGATCTGCCTGATCACGCGGCGGCTACGCTCGCTGTCGCCCAGTTCGCAACGCATGCTTGACGTCATCATGGACACCATCCGTGCGCAGGCGTTGCCCGATGGCGTGTCGATCATTGGCGAGGAACCCGCACCGCGCAGCCCTACGCGTCACACCACGCATCACACCACGCATCACACCACGCGCCGGAAAGCGGGCTGAAGCGGCCGGCCCCGCGCCCGCGCCGCCCCAGCCCATCCGGCGCTGCAACCGTCAGTCGAGGCTGATGTGCGCCTCGTCAATAACCTGCTTCCACTTCTTCGTCTCGCTGCGAATCGTACTGGCCAGGCGCTCCGGCGGGCCGCCGGCGACATCGAAGCCGAGGCTGGTCAGCCGCTCGCGCACGGCCTTGTCCTGCAGCGCCTCGTCGAACGCCTTGTTCAGCCGGGCGACGATGGGCTGTGGCGTGGCGCGCGGCGCCAGGAACGCATACCAGCCGATCAGCTCATAGCCCGGCACGCCAGCTTCGGCCACCGTCGGCAGTTGCGGCGCGTTGGATGTGGGCCTGGCCGTGGTCACCGCCAGGGCGCGCAGCTTGCCTTCCTTCACGAATGGCATCGCCTCGGGCAGGATCGCGAACATCAGCGAGGTCTGCCCGCCAATGAGGTCCGTCAGCGCCGGCGCCCCGCCCTTGTAGGGCACATGGTTCATCTGCACGCCCGCCATCTTCTTGTATAGCTCGCCACCGAGGTGCGCCGGCGTGCCGTTGCCGGACGACGCATAGCTCGTGCCCGGATGCGCCTTCAGGTAGGCGCCCAGCTCCTGCATGGTCTTCACCGGCACCGATGGGTTGACGACGACCAGGCTGGCGAGCGTGGTGGCCAGGATGATCGGCGCGAAGTCCTTCTGCGGATCGTAGGGCAGCGTCTTGTACAGGCCGGGATTGGCGGCCAGCGCGGTGGAGGTGCCGAGGAACAGCGTGTAGCCGTCCGCCGGCGACTTGGCGACATAGCTCGCGCCGATATTGCCGCTGGCGCCGGGGCGGTTCTCCACCACCACCGGCTGGCCCATTTCCTCGCCGATCTTCTGGCCGAGCACGCGCGCGAGCACGTCGGTGGAGCCGCCCGCCGGATACGGCACGATGATGCGAACCGGCTTGCTGGGATACGCGGCGATCTCCGCGGGCGTGGCATCGGCCGCGTGGGCCAAGGGCGTCAGCAACAACAGCGCGACGGGCAGGGACAGCGTCTTGAAGATGCAATGCATGACTACCTCTCCACCGGTGCGGCGTGGGTCCGCCCGGATGTTGTGTGGCAAAGGCACCTTCGGGTGCCGGCTCTTGTCTCCTCCGCATGCATGATGCGTGCCGATTCAGGTGGCGTAGCCCTGTTCCCGATCGTACGCGATGCGCTGGATGTCCCGTTCGGTGGCCGGGCCGAAGCCACCACCGCCCGGGGTGCGCAGGATCACTTCGTCGCCGGGCTGCAGCGTCTGCGGCTGGCGTGCATCCACGGCCTGCCCGTTGATCAGCACTTCGCCGCAGGCGCCGGCCTCGCCACCGGCGAAACCTGGCGCCGGCACAATCAGCCGTTCCGTCAGGAAGACAATCGACAGGGGCATTGGGTGACGGCTGACGAAGCACACCTCTTCGCCAAGCCCCCCGCGCTGCCTCCCGGCACCGCCCGTGCCCGGGCGCAGGGCCTTGTAGCGGAAAAACAGCGGCGCGTCGCGCTCGGCCACTTCCACTGGCGTGGGGGAGATATTGCTGGGCCAGGACATGACGGACGCGCCATCCTTGCCGGCCGTGGCGCCCAGGCCGCCGTTATAGAAGAGCACCGTGGCAAACGGGCGGCCATCCTCGCGGGTGCCGCTGAGGTTGGCAATCCACAGTGGCGAGCCGGCGCCGGCCATCACGCGTTCGGGCAGCACCTGTTGCATCGCGCCAAAGATGACGGTGGGCACGTAGTGGCCCGTACATGCGCGGCCTCCCACCGGTGCGGGCGAGCGCGGATTGAGCAGCGAGCCTTCCGGCGCCACGGCGCGGATCGGGCGGAACAGCCCGTCGTTGTTCGGCAGGTCGGGCAGCAGCAGGCACTTGATCGCATAGGCGGTCATCGCGCTGGTATAGGCCAGCACGCAGTTGATGCCGCGCGGCTGTTGCGGCGACGTACCCGCGAAATCGCACTCGATCTCGCCATTGCCGATGCGCGCCGTGACGGCATAGGTGAAGCGCTCGCCAAAGCCATCGGTCTGCATGGTGTAGCGATATTCCCCCGCTGGCAGCTGCTCAATCGCGTGGCGCATGGCAGCCTCGCTGCGGTCGAACAGGGCCTGTGCCAGATCGTCGATGCCGGGCAGGGCGTACTCGGCCAGGATGTCATGGAGGCGCGCCGCAATCAGCTCCACCGCGCCCACCTGCGACCAGATATCGCCCACGGTCTGCTCGGGCGTGCGCACATTGGTGCGGATCAGCTGCAGCAGCGTGTCGTCCACTTGCCCCTCGCGCATGAGCGGCATCATCGGGATGTGGAAGCCCTCCTCGAACAGCTCGCGCGCATCCACCGAACGGATTTTGCCGCCGATGTCGGGCACGTGGCCCGCCGTCGCGGCGAACCCCACCAGGCGCTCGCCATGGAACATCGGCTTGACCAGGCACACGTCGTTGAGGTGCCCCGTGCCGATCCACGGGTTGTTGGTGATGAGGATGTCGCCGGGCCGCATGTTGTCCGCGCCGATCTGCGCGATGGCGGCGCGCACGGTGCGTGGCAGCGTGCCGATGAACGAGGGAATGCTGCCGCTGTTCTCTGCCAGCGCGCACCCCGCCGAATCGGTGACCACCACCGCGAAGTCGTTGGCCTCGGTGGAGAGGGTGGAGAAGGAGGTGCGCACGATGAGCTTGGCGGCTTCGTTCACCACCGCGCGCACGCGCGTCCAGAACACTTCCAGGAAGATGGGGTCGGCGGCGGAAGCCGCGCCGGGCATGGGGTGGCGGGTCATGCTGCGTGCTCCTCCAGTTCGATGACGAGATTGCCGCTCGCGCCCTGCGTGACGCGGCCCTTCGGTCCCACGACCAGCGTGGAGCCGGCATCCTCGATCAGCAGCGGCCCCTGCGCGCGGAATCCCGCTGGCAGTGTGGCGCGGTCGAAGACCGGCGTGTCCAGGTAGCCGTCGGCCTCCCTGAAATAGACCTTGCGCCGGCTGCCGGGGGCGGCGTCCACGCCTTCAGGCAGGGTTTCGGCCACGAAAGCCTGCCGTGGCGGCGCCTCGCCCGTCACGCGCAAGGTCACCAGTTCAACGGGTACATCGGGCGGGGTGCGGCCAAATTTCTCGCGATAGCCGGACTCGAACGCGGCGATCAGGGCGGCGCGCACCACGTCCGCCGGCTGCTTGCCGATGTAGGGGCCATCGGGCAGGCGCACCGACAGGTTGAAGCCTTGCCCGGCGAAGCGGCCATCGGCGTGACGCACCAGCTGTATCGGGCCGAAGCTATCGTCCAGTGGTGCCAGCGCCTCGCGCGATTGCGATTCCAGTTCGGCAAAGGCGGCTTCCAGCCGGTCGAGCGCATCCGTGGCGGGCCGCACGCTTACCGTGCGCGAGCGGTCGGCGCGTGCCGGTGACACCAGCAGGCCGTATGCAGACGCCACGCCAGCGGCGGGCGGACACAGGATGGTCCGCACACCAATCTTCTGGGCAACGTAGTACGCATGCAATGGCCCCCCGCCGCCGGTGCACAGCAGCACGAAGCCGCGCGGATCGCGCCCGCGCTCGGCCACGTGCACGCGCGCGGCGCCGGCCATGTTCTCGGCAACGATGTCATGGATGCCCCAGGCCACGCCGGTGACGTCACGCGCCAGCCGCTCGCCTGCACGGCCAAGTGCTTCGGCGGCGCGGTCCACGCTGATGGCCATCGTGCCGCCTGCGAAGTAATCGGGATTGAGGTAGCCGAGCACGAGATTGGCATCCGTCACGGTCGGATCGGTGCCGCCCAGCCCGTAGCAGGCCGGCCCCGGCTCGGAACCGGCGCTCTGCGGCCCCACTTTCAGCAGGCCCAGGGCGTCCTGGTGCGCAATGCTGCCGCCACCGGCGCCGATCTCGATCAGGTCGATGGTGGTAATGCGGATTGGCAGGCCGCTGCCTTCGGCAAAACGTTTGCGCCGAGCCGCTTCGAAGCCGAAGGTGATGGCCGGCTTGCCATCCTCCACCAGGCACAGCTTGGCCGTGGTGCCGCCCATGTCGAAGGCCAGCAGGTCTGGCTGTGCATCGCGCAGGCTGTAGTGGGCCGCCGAGATCGCGCCAGCCGCGGGGCCGGACTCGAGCAGCTCGATCGGATTGCGCTTGGCCTCGCCGATATGCGCCAGGCCGCCGTTGGACAGCATCATCAGCACGCCAGCGTGCAGACCCAGCGCCTGCAGGCGACCTTCGAGCGCGTCGAGGTAGCGCGTTGCCAGCGGCTTGATATAGGCATTGGCGACGGTGGTGGAATTGCGCTCGAACTCGCGGATGACGGGCGCCACATCGGAAGACAAGGTGACGTGCAGGCCGGGGAAATCACGCTCGATCCAGTCGCGCACCAGCCGCTCGTGCGCCGGCGTGCCGTAGGCGTGCAGCAGGCACACGGCAAGTGAATCGACGCCTTGCTCGACCAGCCGTCCCACTACCGCGCGGACCTCCCCGGCGTCCGGCGCCTCGATCTCGTGGCCTTGTGCATCCATGCGTCCCCGAATCTCGGCGCGCAGCCGGCGCGGCACCAGGGTCGGCGCTGGCTCGATCGTCAGGTCATACAGGTCGTACTTGCGCTCGTGGCCAATCTCCAGCACGTCCCGGAAACCCAAGGTCGTCAGCAAGCCGGTGGTGCTGCCACGGCGTTCAATCAACGCATTGGTGAACAGCGTGGTGGCGTGGACCACGCGGGTGACCCGCCGTGGGTCGATGTTGTGGGTGTGCATCAGCCGGCTGACGCCATCGGCCACGCCCTGCGCCGGGTCACCGTGGGTAGTAAGGACCTTCAGGCTGACGAGCCTGCCCGCGCCGTAGTCCAGTGCGACGACATCCGTAAAGGTGCCGCCAATATCGATGCCAATTGCCCACGTCGTCACAAGGCACTCCCGTCGTCATGAAATCGTCAGACGATGATAGGAATACCGATTGATGATGACCAATGAAAAATAAAGATCGATTGATCAGTCGTGGCGATATATCGCTTGCCGACTACCGTCTGGCCAGCAGCGTCACCCCCGGCGGCATGGGCATCTCGGTCAGCGTATCGGTCAGCAGGGCCAGCAGCCGTTGCGCGCTGGGCGCCAGCGAGCGCAGCGGCCGGGTGATGACACAAAGCTCGCGCGACAGGCGCGGGCCGTGCAGTTCGCGGAACACGAGTTCCGGAAACTCGTTGCGCTGATACGCCAGCGCCGGCAGCACCGAGTAGTAGTTGCCGCGCGCAAGCATGGCGAAGAGGTAGGTGGTGCTTTCCACCTCATCGTGCTCGCCCTGCAGCATGGACCAGTGGGCCGCGTGTGTGCGCAGGAAGTGGCCGATGCCAGTGTCCGCGCTGAAGCCGATATAGCCGCCCGTGGGCAGGTCGGTCCAGTGGATCGGGCGATCAAGGGTGGCCAGTGGCGAATCACGGTGGCAGACCGCGCCATAGCAGTCGCCTACCAGCGGCGTGTAGTCGAGTTCCTCCGCACCGCGATACTTGCTGTCGATGGCGAAGTCGACTTCCCCCTCGAGTACCAGGCGCTCGGTCTGTTGTGCGGCGGGGTTGCGCAGGGAGACGGTGATGCCCGGATACGCGTCGCGAAAGCGCGGCAGCGCCGGCACCAGGAACTGGCTGATGACGGACGACGCCGCGCCGATGCGGATATGGCCACGCTCGCCCTGGGCCAGCGCCACGAGGTCCGAGACGGCGCCGTCGATACCGTTGACGAGCCGCTCCGCCTCGGGCCGGAAGCGCTCCGCATGGCCGGTCAGCGTCACCCGGCGGGTGGTGCGGTCGAACAGCCGGAGGCCCAGCACCTCCTCCAGTTGCTGGATCGTCGCGGTCAATGCGGACTGGGTGATGTGCAGCCGCAACGCCGCGGCGGTGAACGAGCCGGTCTCGGCCACGGCCAGGAAACAGCGGAACTGCTTGAGGGTGACGTTGTGACGCATCAGGCGGGGGGGCGGCGGGCGATTTATCAGAATTTGGTAATAGTGGGCGCAAAAAAGTCGATTGTCCACGGTAATGGCCCTCTCTAGACTGTGTTCGCAACCACGGGGCTGCATACGTGGCCAAGCAAAACCCTACCCCCTCTGCCCAGGATCCCCCCATGAAGAACCTGTTTGGTCGCGCCGCAGTCCTGCTTGCCTGTTTGCCCACGCTGGCCCTTGCCGGGCCGGAAGATTCCTACCCCGACAAGGCGGTCCGCATTGTCGTGCCGTTCGCGGCCGGCGGCTCCACCGACGTGGTGGCGCGCATCCTCGCGGAGAAGCTGCAGGAGCAGTTCAAGCAGCCGTTCGTGGTGGACAACCGCGCCGGCGCCAGCGGCAATATCGGTGCCGAGCTGGTGGCCAAGTCTCCCGCTGACGGCTACACGCTGCTGATGGGGGCCACGGGCATCCTGTCGATCAACGACCACCTGTACGGCAAGCTCAACTACAACGCGGCCAAGGACTTCGTGCCCGTGAGCTACGCCACGCAGAACGCCAACATCCTGGTGGTGTCGCCGGGCATGCCGGCCACCAACGTGGCGGACCTCGTGCAACTGGCCAAGACGCGCCCCGGCGCGCTGAGCTTCGCGTCGTCCGGCCCCGGCAGCTCCACGCACCTGTCCGGCGAACTTTTCAAGTCGATGACCGGCGTGAGCATGCTGCACGTGCCCTACAAGGGCAGTTCGGCAGCGCTGACCGATCTGCTCGGCGGCAATGTCACGATGCTGTTCGACAACGCGCCGTCGTCCATCGGCTTCGTGCAGCAAGGCAAGCTCAAGGCGCTGGCCGTGACCAGCCGCAAGCGTCTGCCAGGCCTGCCCAATGTGCCCACGCTCGACGAGGCAGGCGTCAAGGGCTACGAATCGCTCTCGTGGAGTGGGGTGGTGGCGCCGGCCGCCACGCCGCGCGCGATCGTGCTCAAGCTCAACCGTGCGATCGATGCGATCCTGAAGTCCGATGACGTCAAGGCGAAGCTTCTGAACCTGGGCGTGGAACCGGTCGGCGGCACGCCCGAGGACTTCGGGCGCCTGATCCAGGCCGAGCACGACAAGTGGGGCAAGGTCATCAAGACCGCCCAGATCAAGCTCAACTGAGCCACGCCCTGATAGTCATGATGTCTCTCCAGCCGGCCGCTACGCGTGGCCAGACCCTTGCCGAGAAGCTGTTGTCGCGGGCCGCAGGCGAAGCGGTCTACGCCGACGACCTGGCGATTTGCGCGCCGCATGGCGCCATGGGCACGGATGGGTCGATCCCGATGGCGCTCGACTACTTCCGCGACATGCAGCCCGAGGGCAACCTGCCGCCGCCAGCCTTCCCGGAGCGGTTGGTATTCGCGCTGGACCACTACGGCGCCCCGTCGGGCGAACAGGCGCTGCGGCTGCAGGACCGGGCGCGCAGTTACGCCCGGGCGCACGGCCTGTGCGTGTTCGAGGTGGGGGAGGGCATCGGCCATCAACTGATGCTGGAACGCGGCCGCGTGCTGCCGGGCCAGCTGGTGGTCGGTGCCGATTCCCATGCGGTCAGCTATGGCGCGCTCAACGCGTTTGGCTCCGGTATCGGCTCGTCCGATCTCGCCGGCATCTTCCAGTGCGGACAGCTCTGGCTGAAGGTCCCCGGCACGCTGCGCATCTGGTTGACGGGCGCGCTGCCGGCCTACGCCTCGGCGAAGGATGTCGCCCTGACCATGGCCCGGCGCCTCGGCGTGGGCGGGGCCAACTATCTGGGGCTGGAATTCGCCGGCCCCGGCGTGGCGGCGCTCGATATGGACGACCGCATCGTGCTCGCCAATATGTCTGTGGAAATGGGCGCCAAGGCCGGGCTGTTTCCGTTCGACGAATGCACGGCGGACTGGCTTTCGGCCAACGCGTCCGTCAGCCCCGACCGCTACACGCCGGTCTCCGCCGATGCCGACGCCACCTATGTCGACACGCTGACCTTCGACCTGTCGGCGGTCGCGCCGCAGGTGGCGCTGCCGCATCGCGTGGACAACGTGGTCGATCTGGCCGACGCGGGCGACACCAGGATCGACATCGTCTACCTGGGTACCTGTACCGGTGGCCGCGTGAAGGACTACCGCGAGGCGCTGGCGGTGCTGCGCGCACGCGGCGGCGTGGCGCCCGGCGTGCGGCTGATCGTCACGCCGGCTTCCGAACCGGTGCGGGCCGAGATGGAGCGCAACGGCATGCTGGCCGAGTTCGTCGCCCTCGGCGCCGAACTGCAGCCGCCCGGGTGCGGCAGTTGCTGCGGCACCTGCGGCAGCATTCCCGGTGACGGCCAACGCGTGATCTCGACCGCCAACCGCAATTTCAAGGGGCGCATGGGCAATCGCCATGCGCAGATCTTCCTCGCCTCGCCGCTTGCATGCGCCACCGCCGCAGCGAGTGGCCATCTGGCGGACCCCCGAGACTCCGTCGTCACGTCATGAATTCGCCGTTACCCGCAGCCGATTCCCGTTCCCTTGTCATCGAAGGCCGCGCCCGCCGTCTGGGGGACGATATCAACACCGACTACATCATCGCCTCCAGCCGCAAGAAACACAGTGTCGATCCGCACATGCTGCGGCACTTCCTGCTGGAAGACCTCGACCCGGACTTCGCTGGCAGCGTCCGCGATGGCGACATCCTCGTCGCCGGGCACAACTTCGGCTGTGGCTCGGCCATGGAGGTGGCCGTCACCGTGGTGCTGGCTGCCGGCATTCGCGTGGTCGTGGCGAAGAGCTTTGCCCGCACCTACTGGCGCAATGCCGTGAATAACGGCCTGCTGCTGATTACCGCCGATACCGACGATACCGACGCCATTCCGGAAGGTGCGCCGCTCTCGCTGCGGCTTGCTGGCGCACAGGCCACGTTGCACGTCGGCGCTGAGGGCGCGCATGTGATTGCGTGCGAGCCTGTGCCCGATGTGGTCCTGACCATCCGCGAAGCTGGCGGCCTGGTGCCGTACTTGCGGCAGCACCGCCAGTTCCTCAAGCCATCCCGGCCGGGTTCCGTACCCGGTCCCATCACCCCCCAACCGCTCTGATCATGCCCCTCATTGCTGAACGCCTGAACCGCATCAAGCCGTCGCCCAGTTCCATGGCGGGCCAGCGCGCCCGGGAGTTGCGCGCCGCTGGCCGCGACATCATCGGACTGACTTCCGGCGAGCCTGACTTCGACACCCCGCAGAACATCTGCGAGGCCGCCACGCGCGCCATGTCGGCGTCGCAGACCAAGTACACCGACGTCGGCGGCACGCCCGAGTTGCGCGCGGCCATTGCCGACAAGTTCCGCCGCGACAACAGGCTCGACTACGCGCCCAACGAGCTGATCGTCGGCACGGGTGGCAAGCAGATCATCTTCAACGCCTTCATGTGCACCGTGCAGGCCGGCGATGAAGTCATCGTGCCGGCGCCGTACTGGGTCTCGTATCCGGATATCGTGCTGCTGGCCGAAGGCAAGCCGGTCTTCGTCAACTGCCTGCCCGAGAACGCGTTCAAGCTCACGCCCGCCCAGCTTGAGGCGGCCATCACGCCGCGCACACGCTGGCTGGTGCTGAATGCGCCGAACAACCCGAGCGGCGCCACCTATTCCTATGCGGAGCTGAAAGGGCTGGCGGAGGTCCTGCTGCGGCATCCGCACGTCTGGGTGATGACGGACGATATCTACGAGCACATCCTCTACGATGGCCGCGAGTTCGCGACGATTGCGCAGGTGGAGCCGGCGCTCAAGGAACGCACGCTGACCATCAACGGCGTATCGAAGGCCTACGCCATGACCGGGTGGCGCATTGGCTACGGCGGCGCGCCGGCGGCGCTGGTCAAGACGATGGTCAAGCTGCAGTCGCAAAGCACGTCGAATCCGTCATCGATCAGCCAGGCAGCAGCGCTGGAAGCACTGACCGGGCCGCAGGACTTCATTGCCGAACGCAGCCGGGTGTTCCAGTCGCGCCGGGACGCGGTGGTGACGGCGCTGAACAGCATGCCGGGCATCACCTGCCATGCGCCCGAAGGCGCGTTCTATGTGTTTCCCTCGTGCGCGGCCCTGCTGGGCAAGACCACGCCCGATGGCAAGCGGATCGAGACCGACGAGGATTTCGTGATGTACCTGCTGGATGCGCAGAATCTCGCGGTGTTGCAGGGCGGCGCCTATGGCGTGTCGCCGTTCTTCCGTATCTCGTTTGCCACGTCGATGCAGCGGCTCGAAGCCGGCCTGGCGCGCCTGCGTACGGCCTGCGAACAACTGCGCTGAATCACCGCTGACAAGGGAGTCCTGACATGACCGATACCACCCAACCGGTGCAGTGGCCGGCCGGCTATCGCATCAACCCGCGCGCCGAGGGGCCTGCGAAAGCCATCGTCGACGCGTTCCGCGAGATGCCCGTGGCGGCGATTGGCGATGCCATGAGCCGCAACGTCGGCACGTACGGCTTGCGGCAGTATCACGCGCGGCTGGAAACCGTGCTCTGCGGGCCGGCCGTGACCGTGCGCGTGCGGCCCGGTGACAACCTGATGATCCACAAGGCGCTGATGATGGTGCAGCCCGGCGACGTGCTTGTCATCGACGGCGGCGCCGACGTCACGCAGGCCCTCGTTGGCGGGCTGATGCGCACCACCTGCATGGCCAGGCAGCTCGGCGGGCTGGTGATCGACGGCGCCATCCGCGACCTGCTGGAGTGGGCCGAGGACGGCATGCCGATCTTTGCGAGGGGTCATACCCATCGCGGCCCGAGCAAGGATGGCCCGGGCGAGATCAACGTGCCGGTCTCGTGTGCGGGCATGGCCGTCCTGCCCGGCGACCTGATTGTCGGCGATGCCGATGGGGTGATTGCGGTGCCGGCGGCCGAAGCCGCCGATGTCCTGCGCCGCACGCGCCTGCACCTGGAGCGCGAGGCCGGGATTCGCGAAACGAACCGGCTCGGCACCGCGGACCCGGAACGGTTCGACGCGGTACTGCGCGAGAAGGGCCTGCCGATCTGACCGGCCCCCGGTTGCGGCCTCGGCTGTGCGCGGCGCTTAGCCGAACACCACCATCGGTGTGCCCGGATGCACCGGGGAGTCGATGACGGTGGCGTCCATGCCGTACACCGTGGCCAGATGGGCTGGCGACAGCACGTCCGCCGGTGCGCCCAGCGCAACGGTGCGGCCATCGGCCAGCAACAGCAGGCGGTCGCACCAGCGCGCGGCGAGGTTGACGTCGTGGAGCACCACCAGCACCGCGAGGCCATCGGTGCGGCTCAGCGTGCGCACGGCCTGGAGCAACAGCAACTGGTGGCGCGGGTCCAGGCTCGACGTAGGTTCGTCGAGGAACAGCACCCGGTACTCGTCAGCCGCCCGGCAGGCCAGCACCTGAACCAGCGTGCGGGCGAACTGCACGCGCTGCTGTTCGCCACCGGACAGGCTCTGGTAGGCGCGCGGCGCCAGCGCGCGCACGTCCGCAATCTCCAGCGTGCGGTCGATCAGCGTGGCGAGCGCGCGCGGCGCCAGTTCGGGGAACGGGTAGGCACCCATCGCCACCACGTCACGCGCGGGCAGGTCGAAGCCGAGCCCCGGCGATTGCGGCAGCACGGCGCGGCAGCGCGCCAGCGACGCCACCGACCACGCGGCCATCTCCCGCCCATTGAGCAACAGGCCCGGCTCCGGAGTCAGCTCGCCGGCCAGCGTGCCGAGCAGGGTGCTCTTGCCGGCGCCGTTGGCGCCCAGCACGCCCAGCACTTCCCCGGCGGGCAGGTCGATATCGATGGCGTCCAGCACGCGGCGGCGGCCACGGCTGCATTGCAGGTTGCGTGCAGTCAGCATGTCAGGCGCTCCGGCGCGTCAGCATCCACAACAGGAAGGGGCCGCCCACGAGGCTCGTGACGATGCCGATCGGCAACTCGGCAGGAATCACCACCGTGCGCGCCAGCCAGTCGGCCAGCGTGAGGGCAATCGCGCCACCAGCCAGCGTATTCGGCAGCAGCCATCGGTGATCGGCCCCCAGCGGCAGACGGATCAGGTGCGGCACCACCAGCCCGACGAAGGTGATGGTGCCGGTCACGGCGACGAGGGGGCCCACCAGCAGGGCGGTCAGCACGATCAGGCGCCGGCGCAGGCGTGCGAGGTCGAAGCCGAGGTGCTGCGCCTCGCGCTCGCCCAGCAGCAGCGCGTTCATCGCGCGCCAGTCACGCAACATCAACGCGCAGATCACCACTACCAGCGGTACCAGCCAGGCCAGCATGCTCCACGTGGCGCCGGCCAGACTGCCCATGTTCCAGAAGGTGAGGTTGCGCAGCTGCACATCGCTGGCCTGATAGGTGAAGAAGCCGACGATGCTGGCGCAGATGGCGTTGATGGCCACGCCCGCCAGCAGCAGGCTGGCCACGCCGGGCCGTAGCGTGCCCAGGCGATAGGCCAGCGCGGTGGCGATCAGGCTGCCGCCGAAAGCGGCCGGCGCGATGCCGAACAGCCCTTCCGCCCCCAGCACGATGGCCGCCACCGCACCGGCGGCGCCGCCCAGCGAAATGCCGATCAGGCCCGGCTCCGCCAGCGGGTTGCGGAACAGCGCCTGCATCACGGCGCCGGAGAGCGCCAGCGCGGCGCCCGCGGTGACCGCCAGCACGATGCGGGGCAGCCGCACCTCGATCAGCACATTGCGCCAGATGACGTCGTCACCGTCGGTGGCGCCGGACCACAGCAGCGGCAGCAGCCTGCCGTGCGGGATCGACAGCGCGCCGCTGGCGGACGCCCATAGCGCGGAGACCACCAGCACGGCGCAGAGGGCCGTGAATACGGCAAGCGGCGGACGCGGCATCAGCGTGCGGCGGCCACCGGGCGGGCCGCAAAGCCGGCCTGCAGCTGGCGCAGCGCGTCCGGCAGGCGCGGGCCGAAGCCGAGCAGCAGCAGGTCATCCATGACGATCACGCGCTTCTGGCGCGCGGCCGGTGTGGCGTTCAGGCCGGGCTGCGCCAGGAACTTGTCCACGCCGCCGCTGGCACTGACGGACATCGTTGTGGTGACGATGACATCGGGTTTGAGCGCGGCAGCCGCCTCGGCCGAGAAGGGTTTGTAGCCGGTCTGGCCGGCCAGCACATTGGTCGCGCCGGCCAGCGCCAGCATCGCGTCGGCGGCGGTCTCCTCGCCGGCGGCCTGCATCTTGCCGGTATGGCTGCTCACCATCAGCACGCGCAGACGCTGTGCCGGCGGCTTGAGCTCGCGCAGTTCGGCGTGCAGCCGATCGACCAGGGCGGTGCCCCGGGCCTGCATGTCCAGCGCGGCGGCCACGCCGAGGATGCGCTGGTCCAGTGCCGCCAGCGTGGGCGCGGAGGGCAGCACCACCACCTTGCTGCCCAGGCGCTGCAATTGCTCGAAGGCCTGCGGCGGGCCGCTCTGGTCGGACGCCAGCACGAGGTTCGGCTTCAGGCTGGCAACGCCCTCCACCGAGAACGTGCGGTAGTAGCCCACCTTGGGCAGCTTGAGCGCCTCGGGCGGGTAGATGCTCGACGAATCGGCGCCGACCAGCGTGCCGCCAGCGTCGAGCGCATAGACAATCTCGGTGATGGCGCCGCCCAGCCCGACCACGCGGGCCGGCGGCGCCGCGTGGGTCATGCCGGCTGCGCACAGCAGCGAAAGCAGCGCCAGGCGCAGCAAAGTCATGATGAAACCTCCTTCCTGAAAAGACGGCTTACGCCGCCAGCGCCGTCGGGCACAGGGACTGCAGCAGGGCGCGCCACGCCGGCAGCTCCGGCTTGCCGGGCTTGCGCTCGCCGAAGAACTGCACGATCAGCGCGCCGTCCGCGCCATACAGCTCGAGCGACGTGACCCAGCCATCGACCGTAGGCTTGTTGACCACCCAGCTTGACGTCACCGCGGTAGTGTTCAGGTGCAGGTTGAACGCCGGGTCCAGCACGTTGAACCACGGGCCGGTCCGGGCCAGCCGCTGCACCGGCCCGGTGTGGATCTGCACGATGCCGCGATTGGCGACAAAGCACATGATCGACAGCTCCGTCTCCGCCGCCCGTTGCAGCACCGTTTCCACCGCGCCGTCGGCCACCTGCTGCGCCAGGTCCTGGCCGGCGTTGCGCAGCGCACCGATGCGCGAGACCTTGTGCTGGCGCAGCATGCTGAAGAAGTCGTGCGTGTCTTTCAGGCCGCGCCAGTCGGTGCGCAGCGCTTCGGCGTCAGCGGGCTGGGCGGCTTCCGTGGACGCCGCGAACGGCGCCACCACCACGGGCGTCGCCGCCGGCAGGGCATGCCGGTCGATGTACGCCTGCCAGGCCGCCGCGTCGGTCTGGGCGGTGCGGTAGACCTTGTGCACCGCCTCGCCGGCCTTGTCGAAGAACTGGATGCTGTCCCGGCCGTTCTCGGTTACCGCGTAGAAGTACTGCCACGCGCTGAAGAACATGCGCAGGTCGATATCCGGCCCGAGCACGATGCCGACCGGGCCATTATCGGCCTGGATGTTCTCGTAGTGGCCATGCCGCTCGTGCACGGCGGCGTCGTTGCGGGACAGCGCCATGACCGACCCGAGGGAGCCGAGGTCGCGGAACACCGCCTGCGCGGTGCCGCCCAGCTGGCGCGAGGTCACGCCGCAGCCGGCGGCTACCAGTTCGGCCTCGGTCGCGCCAAGGCGGCTGGCGCGTTCGCGGATGCGCAGGTCGGGCGTGGCGGCCACCAGCGCGTCGTGGCGCTGGCGCAGGGCTTCAAAACTATCGTGTGCCATAGGGTTCGGGTTGTTTGGGGGTCGGGTATCAGGGCTGCACGTCGAAATTGATGGTCCACGTCTGCGCGCTGCTGTTGACGTTCGGATCGGCGTACTGGATCTTGGTCAGGTGGAAGCGGGCGTAGGTGGAGCCCTCGCCACCGCGCAGCATGACGGCGCCTTGCGGATTGGCGGCGATCAGGTGCGCCACCGCGGGCAGGCCATTCGCGGCCGACGCGGCAGCGGTCGGGAAGTAGGAGAGCCAGCCGTAGTTCAGCGCGTTCGGGTAGGTGCCGGTGTACTTCGGGTTCAGGGCCGAAGCGTTGGCGTCCTTGATCCACTGGTTGGCGGCCGTGGGCAGCGTCAGGTCCGGCGCGGTGAGGTCGGCCAGCGTGGCGGTGAGGTTCGAGGCATCGGTGAACTTCGACGCAACCGGCGCACCGGTGCCGTCATAGAAGCCCGCCGGCGTCTTGCCCAGGAAGCCCGCCACGGTGCCGCTGCCGGACTGGCCGCCATTCAGCTTCACGTTATAGCGGTTGAACGCGATATGCCACGTGCCGCTGGCCGTGCTGACGGCACCCGCCACCAGGTCGTAGTAGACCCAGTCCGCCGAGGCATTGACCTGGGCCGTGCGCACCACGCCCGGCGCGCTGCGGTCGATCCAGCGGAACGACGGATAGCCGGACGTGGTGCCGCCCGAGCCGCCGTAGTAGCCAGTGACCTGCAGCGCGAAGACCGGCGCTCCCACGGTGCCCGTGGTGTCGGCGCTGGCGCTGTTGCTGGTGATGATGAAGGTGCGATAGGTCGGGTAGAGCAGGTGGTCGGTGGCGCTGGCCACGCCGTACTCGAAGGCTGCCGAGCTGATCGCGTTGCTGTTCGCGAACACGCCGGCGGCGGAGTCCTTCAGGAACACGGCGGCAGGCAGCGTGCCGTTGACCGGATCGATGGTGGCGTTCTTCCAGGTGGACAGGTCGGCCCAGGTGTTGGCGAGGGGACTGCCGAACACGCCGCCGCCGCCCGTGCCGCTGGTGCCGCTATTGCTCCAGAGCGTGCCGGTGAGCCCGCTGCTGGTGACCTTCAGATCCCAGCCGGTGCCGGTGCAGCCGGCCACTTCGGCCTTGGTGTTGAAGTCGTAGCACAGCGACGTGCCGGCGGCCGGCAGCGTGAACGTCCATTCGGCCGTCTGCGTGAAGCTGGACGTGGACGGCGTGGTGGTCGGCGGGGTAACCGTGCCACCGCCGCTGGTGGGCGGCGTGGTGGCGGTGCCGCCATCGTCGCCACCGCCGCCGCAGGCGGCCAGCGTCGCGGCCAGCGCGATGAGACTGAGCGCGCCCAGCGCGCGACGGGTGATGGGTTGGGTGTGTTTCATGGTGGTTCGCTCCCCTGGTTGCTTGTTGGAATCAGCGGGCGACGTCGACGTTGAATCGCGCGCCCAGATAGACAAAGCGCCCCGCCACGGGCCCGAAATCACTGGCATTCGAAAAATCGCGCTGGCGGCCGAACAGGTTGTTCACGCCGGCGAAGACGGTGGCATTGCGGCCGATGCGCTGGTTGACGACCAGATCGAGCGTGCCCCAGCCTGGCGAGCGTGCGCCGGTGGTGGAATCCGACACCTCGCTGCTCTGGAAGCGCGCCCGTGCGGTGATTTCCGTGGAAGGCAGCACGCGCCAGTCGGCGCCAAGGCGGCCCATATGGCGCGGACGGCGGGTCAGCTGCGCGCCGGTGTCGAGGTCGTCCGCGTCGGTGTAGGTGTAGGCGGCGGTCAGGCCCAGCGCCCCGGTGGCGCGCCAGCGCAGCGAGGTTTCCGCGCCCTGCGTGCGCGCCCGCGCCACGTTGCGGTAGGTGTAGGTGGCAATGCCATTGACCACGGTGAAGTTGGCCATGTCGGTCTGGATCAGGTCCGAGACGCGGTTGTAGAACAGGTTGGCATCCACCGTCACGCGGTCGCGCCAGCTCAGCTGGCCGCCGAGCTGGAAGCTGTGCGACGACTCGGGCTTCAGGTCCGGGTTGCCCAGCACCATGTAGCCCAGCGAGCTGTGGTCGAACAGGTAGTGCCGCTCCTTGAGGTTCGGCACGCGATAGCCCTGGCCATAGTTGGCGCGCAGCACGCCCTTCCAGTCCTCGGTGGCGAGCAGGTTGCCGCGCACGCCCACCTTGGGCGCGAAATGGCTGCCGAAGTCCGAATCCTGCTGGCCGCGCAGGCCGACGATCATCTCCCAGGTCTCGCTGAACAGGATGTCGTTCTGGAAGTAGAGCTCGCCGGCGCGGCGCTCGGCATTCCCGGCCAGCTCGGAGGCGCCGTTGACGGTCTGGTCCAGCCGCTCGCGGTGGAAATCGGCGCCAAACTGCCAGAGTTGCGAGTACCACGCCGGCAGGTCGAACTGGGTCGATACATGGTCGGTGCGCTGCGAACTGTTGCGCGTGGCGGTCTGGAAGCTGTTGGAGTACTCGCGCGTGGTGGTGTCGTAGGTCTCGGCCACACCCGCCAGCCGGGCCCGCACGCCGTTGTCGAAGCGCCATTGGCCGCCATAGGTATAGCGGTTGCGGTCGATATCCTCGGTCTTGCGCTGCGGCACGTAGTTGGGCGGGGCGTAGTACTGGTAGCGCTGCTCGTCGGTTTCCCGATAGGCGCTGGCGTCGAACCAGAAGCTGCCGGCCTGCGTGGGCAGCCACTCCAGCCGGCCCGCGTACTGCTGGCGGCGCACGGCGTCGCCGTGGCGGGTCCAGCCATCGGGGTCCACTGCGAAGCCCTTGTTGTCCAGGGCGTCGGCGGAAAGCCGGCCACGGAACTGCCCGGTGCCGCCTTCCAGGCGCACGTTGCCGTGCAGCAGGCCGGGCGAGCCATCGGCGTTCTGGCCGCCGTAGCTGCCGCCATCGGCCGTCATCGCGCCCGAAAAGCCCTTGCGGATGGGGCGCGTGATGACGTTGATCACGCCGCCCATGGCCGAACTGCCGTATTGCGCCGAGCTGGCCCCCTTGACCACCTCCACCCGGTCCACCTCGGTCAGCAGGTACTGGGAGACATCCACCGTGGAGCCGGTGCTGGCCGTGATCGGCAGGCCGTCGATCAGCACCAGCACCTGGTCGCTGGTCATGCCCTGCAGCGTCACCTCGTAGCCGGATTTGCCGTGGATTTCCCGCAGTTGCAGGCCGGGCACGTTCTCCAGCGCGTCTTTCAGCGTGCGCGCATGCGTGCGCTCGATTTCCTGCCGATCCACCACCTCGGTACGGATGGGCGTCTCGTCGATCGGCTTCTCCGAACGGGTTCCGGTGACCACCACGGCTGGCAATTCCTGGCCATCGGCCGCCAGGGCAGGGGCCGTCGGCCACATGGAAAGCAGGGAACTGGTAACGAGCGCAATGCGTGTGAGGCGCATGGGTTGGGGGCATAAATACGAAAGAAAGTACGAATGATAATGATTCGTATTAATTTGTACAAGAAGATACGTTTGGAAACGTTTAGATACATTTAAGGGGATTCAGGCTGGGTGGAGATGGAGAGCGGCAGCGGGGCGGGCTGGCACAGGACCGCGCCGCCCCAGGCTCAAGAACCGTCAGGGCTGCCCGCGTGGCACCACCGGCGCAGCCGGCGGTGCGGGGGCTGGCCGCTGGGGATACACCGAGGTGCCGAAGGTGTTCCCCATGCGGTGGCTGGTGGCTGCGTGGTTATAGAGCCCCAGCTGGTTTGATGGCCGCTGCACGGTGGATTCGGACGACATTGCCGTCTCCCCCTTGGCGGCCGGGCCGCCGCGCGCAGGCTTCAGCTTCTCGGTCAGGCAGTCGTACGAGGGCGCGCGTTCCCCGTTCACCTCCACCTGCACGCACGGCGCCGCCCAGGCCGACGTCATGGGCGCCGCGCTGCCCGCCACGATGGCGGCCATCGCGCCCAGCCAGTTCCGCATTCCCATGTCGATCCCTCCGTCCGTTTCGGCGTTCCGGCGTTCCGGCGCTCTGCCTCGGCCGAGTATAGCCAGCCGTGCCGTGTGGCCACGCAGCATTTTTTTCTCGATGAAGCTTTTGTGACAAACGACAGTCGGCGGCCGTGCCGGCCGTCTAGGCAACCGAGCGCAACGCTGACATGAAGGCTTTCCATCATGTCTCCCGCTGCCGAATGCATCCGCATCACGGGCCTTGGTCGAGGCCGCGGGCGCGCCACGGCACCGAATCGAACAAGAGCAATTGAGTCAACAATGCATGACGTGAAGAAGAACGGCCCGCCTTCGAGCTGGAGTGCGGTGTGGCTGGCGGTCATTGGACTGGGAACCCCGGGTCTGGCAGGCGCGCAGCAGGCCGCAGTGGCTACGGCGGCTACGGCGGAGACGGCGCGGCGTGTCAACGTCAACGAGTACATCGTGCGCGGCAATACCGTGCTCGACGTCCGCTCGATCGAGCGGGCAGTCCGGCCGTTCCTGGGCCCGGACCGCACCATGCAGGACATCGAGGGCGCGCGCGACGCGCTCACGGCGGCCTACCAGGCCAAGGGCTACCAGTCGGTCTATGTCGAACTGCCCGAGCAGCAGGTCAGCGGCGGCATCGTGTTCCTGCAGGTCAGCGAGACGCGCGTGGGCCGCGTGCGCGTGGTGGGCACCGAGTACAACTCCCCGCGCGAGGTACGCGAGCAGGTGCCGGCGCTGAAGGAAGGCGCAGTGCCCGACTTCACGCAGGTACAGGCGGAGCTGACCGCCGTGAATCGCGGCGCGAAGCGCCAGGTGGCGCCGCTGGTCCGGCAGGGCAGCCTGCCCGGCACGATGGATGTCGACCTGAAGGTGGACGACAGCAGCCCGTGGCGCGCCAGCGTCGGCCTGAATAACGACTACAGCCCCGATACCGAGGCCCTGCGCGCCACCGCCTCGCTGGGGCACGACAACCTCTGGCAGCTCGGCCACAGCGCCTCGCTGAGCGTCTTCGGCGCGCCGCAGGACATGAACCAGACCAAGGTGTTCTCGGGCTCCTACGTGGCGCCGTTCCGGGGCACGAACTGGAGCGTGGAAGCCTCGGGCTACAAGTCGGACAGCAATGTCGCCACGGTGGGCGGCACCAGCGTGCTCGGCAAGGGCCACTCGGTCGGGGTCAAGGGCACCTACACCGTGCCGGACACCGGCGCGTGGTGGCATGCGCTGAGCCTTGGCGTGGACTTCAAGGACAACCAGGAAACCACCCGCCTCGGCAGCGCCAGCGACAACGTGCCGCTCAAGTACGCGCCCATCACGCTGTCCTATTCGGGCTTTACCCAGAGCGAGCGCGGCCAGTACGGCCTGAACATCGCGCTGGTATCCGGCACGCGCAGCTTCCTCGGCTACGGCAGCAACTGGGAACAGTTCGACTACAAGCGCTACAAGGCGTCGCCGAGCTTCACCGTGCTCAAGGCCGACACCACCGGCAGCTACAGCTTCCCCGGCAACACCCAGCTCGCGTGGCGGCTGGCCGGGCAGATCACCGATTCCCCGCTGGTATCGAGCGAGCAGATCGCGGCCGGCGGCATGAACTCGGTGCGCGGCTACCTCTCGGCCGAAGCCACCGGCGACTACGGCGTGGTCGGCTCGCTCGAACTGCGCGCGCCGCCGCTGCCGTTTTTCCCCACCGTGGTCGAGGACTGGCGCGTGTACGCCTTCGTCGATGGCGGCCAGCTGCGGCTGCGCGAACCGCTGCCCGAGCAGGAAAGCACCTTCTCGCTGGCCTCGGTGGGCCTGGGCACCAGCTTCCGCCTCGGCCAGCAGGTCACGGGCCGCCTGGACCTGGGCTTCCCGCTCAAGGCTGGCCCCCGCACGGAACGCTTCGATCCACGCCTGAATTTCAGCGTCACCGCGAGCTACTGAGCGCGGGCGCCCCTCATATATCTACGGAGAATCCTTGTCATGCGACGCATCGTTTTGCTTCTGCTCGCGCTAGCGAGCACCCTGCTGCCGGGCCTGGCGCACGCCTGGTGGCAGCCCGACTGGGCCTATCGCAAGCCGGTCACGATCGATGCCGGCCCGCAGGGCGGTGCCATTGGCGGCGATGCCGGCCGCACGCCGGTACTGCTGCGCCTGCATACCGGCAACTTCAGCTTCGAGGGCGTCAGCGAGAGCGGTGCCGACCTGCGCTTCGTCGCCGGTGACGACAAGACCGTGCTGAACCATCAGATCGAACAGTTCGACCCGTTGCTGGGCATCGCGCTGGTCTGGGTGGATGTGCCGGCCGTCTCGGCGGGCAGTCCGCAGCAGATCTGGATGTACTACGGCAACCCCAAGGCGCCCGCATCGGGCAACGGCCAGCGCAGTTTCGACCCCGACTACACGCTGGTCTATCACTTCGCCGAGGCCAACGTGCCGGCGCGCGACTCCACCGCCTACGGCAACAACAGCCAGACCGCCGTGGTGACCAAGGACGGCACCATCATCGGGCGCGGCGCGCAGCTTGGCGCTGCACCGCTGATGCTGCCCGCCTCGCCGTCGCTGGCGTTGCAGGCCGGCGCGGCGTTCACGTTCTCGGCGTGGGTACGCCCGGACCAGCTCGGCGCGCAGCAGGTGATCTATGCCCGCCGCGATGGCGCCAGCGAACTGGTGATCGGCATCGACCAGGGCGTGCCGTTCGTACAGGTCAACGGCCAGCGCAGCCGCCCGGGCCAGCCGGTGCAGGCCGGGCAGTGGTCGCACCTGGCGGTCAGTGCGGATGGCAAGGCGGTCACGCTGTACGTGGGCGGCCGCTCGGCTGCGACGCTGCCGCTGGCGCTGCCGGCGCTGAACACGCCCGCCGCCATCGGCGCGCCGTTGGCGGGGGCTACCGCCGAGGCCGGTGGCACGCCGTTCGCCGGCGCCATCGACGAACTGCGTTTGTCGAAGATCGCGCGCCCGGCGCCGCTGCTGCTGGCGGATGCCGTGTCGCAAGGCGCCGAATCGCGCCTGACGGCATACGGACCCGATGAGCAGCAGGCCGGCAAGAGCCATTTCGGCTTCATCCTTGCGGCCATGCCGCTGGACGCCTGGATCGTGGTGGCGCTGCTGGGCCTGATGATGGCCGCCTCGTGGGCCATCATGATCACCAAGGGCCGCAGCTACGGCGCCAACGCGCGCGCCAACGCCGCCTTCATGGCGCATTTCCGCGATACCTCCGCGGCCTCGCTGGACCACCTCGCCAAGACTGGCCGCGTGCCGGCGGAGGTGAAGGCGTACTCGTCGCTGTGGCGCCTGTACGAGGTGGCCACCGAGGAGCTGCATCGCCGCCACCAGATGGGCTACGACCTCAACGCGGTGTCGGATGCCACCATCAGCGCGATCCGCGCGGCGATGGACGGCGTGATGGTGCGCGAGAACGAGCGCATGGCGCAACGCATGAACTGGCTCTCCACCACTATCGAGGGCGCCCCCTACGTGGGCCTGTTCGGTACGGTCATCGGCATCATGCTGGTGTTCGTGGTGGCGGCCATGGCCGGCGCCGTGGACATCAACTCGGTGGCACCGGGCATGGCCGCGGCGCTGCTGTGTACCGCCGCCGGCCTCGGTGTCGCCATCCCTGCGCTGTTCGGCTACAACTGGCTGGCCTCGCGCTCGGACGCCATCGGCGCCGACATGGCGGTGTTCGTGGACGAGTTCGCCACGCGCCTGGCCGAAGAGCAGGGCGAGGGCCGCCGCGTGCCCGCCGCGCTGCACAGCGCCTGACGGGGTACCGAGACCATGGCACACGCAGCCAAGTTCGGCACCAAGAAGCGCACCGGCGGCATCAACATCACGCCGTTCGTGGATGTGCTGCTGGTGGTGCTGGTGATCTTCATCCTCACCAGTAACGCCAGCATCCCTGGCATCAAGGTGGACCTGCCGAAGGCCAGCGCCTCGGTAGCGCTGGAGAAGCCCAAGACCAAGGCCATCACCATCGACAACGCCGGCCAGGTGTTCCTGGACGCCTACCCGGTGTCGCTGCCGGAACTGGAGGAGCGCCTGCGCACCGAGAAGGCGCTGACGCCGGATTTCCCGGTGATCGTGCGCGGCGATGCCGCCGTGCAATACGCGAAGGTGGTGGAGGTACTCGACCTGCTGCGGCGGATCGAGCTCAACCAGATTGGCCTCGTCACCGGCAAGCCGGCGTAAGGGAGACAGCGTGAACCGTCGCGATCCCCCGCCTGATATCCGCGCGCGCTTTGCGGTGCTGTGGCGCCGCTGGGGCGGGCACCTGATTGGCGCGCTGGCGTTCGTGGTGCTTGTGGCCGTGGTCTGGCACCTGCTGTCCGGCACGGCCAGCACCAGGCGCGAGGTAGCCGCCACGCCCACGCTGGTGCTGCCCCCGCCGCCGCCTCCGCCGCCCGAGCCCGAGAAGCTGCCCGAGCCGGAGCCGGAGAAGGTCAAGCCGGAGGTGCGCGAGCCCGAGCCCAAGCCGATGGAACCGCTCGATCCGCCCAAGGACGACAGCCCGCCCAGTCCCTCCAAGGATCTGGGCGACCCGGTCACCATCGACGGCGCCGCGCAGGCCGGCACCGATGCGTTCGGCATCGGCGCGGGGCGCGGCGGCGGCATGACCGGCGGCGGTGGCGGGCTCGGCAGCCGCTCCTATGCGTCGTGGCTGTCCAACGCGCTGCAGCAGGCGTTCGCCCGTGATGCGCGCACCCGCCAGCTGGCGTTCGACGATATCCGCATCGACCTCTGGCTCGATGCGGACGGCACCGTCACGCGCGTGCAGCTCACGCAAGGCACCGGCAACGCGAGGACTGACGAAGCGGTGCTCGCCATGGTGCGCGAATTCCGTGCCGACGAACGCCCGCCGGCCACGCTGCGCTCGCCGCTGCGCATGTCGATCAAGGGGCGCCGGCCATGACGATGCCGCGTGCCCCCCATTCCCAACACATCATGCAGAACACACCGATGAATCCCTCCGCCATCCACCCGCGCACCCGGTGCACCCCGCACATCACGCGCGCTCCACGCACCCGGCGCCGCGCGCAGGCGCTTGCCCTGGCCGTCGCGCTGCTGGCCGCGGGTGGCGGCGCCCGCGCCCAGACCGCCGCCGCGCCGGGAGACAGCACCATGGTCAAGCTGATCCGTGGCCTGATCGAGAGCGGCGCGCTGCGCAAGGACGCCGGCGAGGCCCTGCTGGCGCAGGCCCAGACCGAGGCGATGGCCGCACAGCAGACCCAGCGGCAGCTGGCGACCATGCAGGCGTCCAGTGGTACGGGTGCCGGTGCCGCTGCGGCCACGGGCGTTGCCGCCGGGGCCGTGACCGCCGCCGCGCTGCAACCGGGCGACGTGCGCGTGCCGTACATCCCGGAAACCGTGCGGGACGAGATCCGCGACGAGGTGAAGGTCCAGGTGATGGCCCAGGCCAAGGCCGAAGGCTGGGCCGCGCCCAACGAGATGCCGGAGTGGACCCAGCGCATCCATGTCGAGGGCGATGTGCGCCTGCGCAACGAATCGCGCTTCTATTCCGCCAACAACAGCAATATCGAGATCGACTGGGCCGCCATCAACTCGGGCAGCGGCTTCGACGTCAACCCGAACACCAACCTGGCGCTGCCGCCGCTGCTCAACACGCGCCAGAACCGCACGCTCCAGTGGAAGGCCCGTGCGCGGCTCGGCGTGCTGGCCGATGTGTCCGAGAGCGTGAAGGCCGGCGTGCGCCTGGCCACCGGCAACGACAACAGCCCGGTCTCCACCAACCAGACGCTCGGCGGTGGGCTGGCCAAGAAGGACGTCTGGCTCGACCAGGGCTGGCTGTCGTACCAGCCGTTCGAGTGGGTCAAGATCACCGGCGGCCGCTTCGGCAACCCGTTCGTGTCGTCTGACACGCTGTTCTCGAACGACCTGAACTTCGACGGCATCGCCGCGCAGTTCGACAAGGCGCTACCCAACCGCGACGTCTCGCTGTTCGGCTCGCTCGGCCTGATCCCGCTCGAATACTCGTCGGACGGCTTCCCGGGCAACAGCCAGGACAAGATGGGCAGCGAGAACAAGTGGCTGCTGGGCGCGCAGATCGGCGCGAGCTGGAAGGTGAACGACGACAATCGCCTGCGCGGCGCGCTGGCCTACTACGACTTCCACAACGTCAGCGGCCGCGTCTCCGACCCGTGCGCGCTCTACGCGGGCGCCACCAGCTGCAGCACCGACTGGAGCCGCCCGGCCTTCATGCAGAAGGGCAACACGCTGATGCTGCTGCGCAATATCGCGCTCAACCCGCTTGACCCGGCCAATACGCCGCAGCCGCAGTACGTGGGCCTGGCCTCGCAATTCCAGCTGCTCGACGTCAACCTGCGCTGGGACACCAAGGTGGCCGGCAAGTACATGCTCCGCCTGGACGGCAACTACATCCGCAACCTGGCCTACGACCCGGACGAGATGTTCGCGCGCGCCAACGGCGGCATCGTGAACAACTTCGGCGCCAGCGGCGGCACCAGCCGCGCGGACTTCAAGAGTGGCGGCAACGCCTACATGTTCCAGGCCACCTTCGGCAAGCCCACGCCTTCGGCACGCGGCGACTGGAACGTGCTGGCTGGCTACAAGCGCATCGAGCCGGACGCCATGCCGGACGGCTACAACGACTCTACCTTCCACATGGGCGGCACCAATGCGCGCGGCTACTACCTGGGCGGCTCCTACGCGTTCGACAAGAACGCCTGGCTGACCGGCCGCTGGATCTCGACCAAGGAAGTGTTCGGGCCGCCGCTGTCGATCGACACGCTGCAGCTTGAAGTCAACGCCCGTTTCTAAGGAGGACACCGTGTCCCATCCGTTCCTCCCCGGCATTGCCCTGGCCGCCACGCTGCTGGTGGCCGGCGCCGCCGCCGACGCCGCCCATGCCCAGCAGGCCCCGGCCGGCCAGAGCATGGAAGAGCGCCTGCGCAACCAGCTCCGCAACACCACCGCGCAGCTCCAGCAGGCGCAGAACGAACTGGCGGTGCTCAAGGCCGGCGCCGGCAGCCAGCCCGCCGCCAAGGCCGGCGCGGCGTCGGCCGATGTCGAGGCCCTGAAGAAGGAGCTGGAGGCTGCGCGCGCGCAACTGGCCGGCGAGCGCCAGTCGCGCGAGGCGCTACGCCAGAGCCAGCAGCAGGGCCAGGCGCTGGCGGAAAAGGCTGGCGCGCAGATTGCCCAGTATCGCGGGGCGTACGACGAACTGCTCAGGATGGCGCGCGGACTGGACGCCGAGCGCCAGCGCCTGGCCGCCGAAACCACCGCGCAGAAGACCGCGCTGACCCAGTGCGAAGCCAAGAACGCGCAGCTGTACGCGGTGGGCCAGGAGGTGCTGCAGGCCTACGAGACCGTCGACCTCGGCACGGTGCTGAGCGCGCGCCAGCCCTTCGCCGCGCAGAGCCGCGTGCGCTACGAGCAGATTGCGCAGCAGTTTGGCGACAAGCTCTACGAAGGGCAGTTCTCCGCCGCCGCGGCAGCGCAGGCTGCGCCGGCGGCTCCATCGGCCCAGTCAGCGAGCCAGCCGGACGCCGCGCCGCAAAAGACGCACTAACCCCTCTTCCACGTATTTCAGATCTCAGGACAAGTCCATGACCACCATCGCCACCATCGCCACGCCGTTCGACACCGTCGCGCAAACCACCGAACAACCCACGCTCCTGCAGGCCATCACGCCCGATCAGGTAGCGGACGCCATCAAGGCGGCCGGCTGCGCCGTCACCGTCATCGAGCAGGAGGGCGTGCCGCGCCTGCACAGCGCCAGCCACGGCGTCGGCTTCCAGGTGCTGTGGGGCAATGCCGCCGCGCCGGGCGAGTATGTGGATTTCACGCTGAGCTGCCCGCTGCGCGTGCAGGGCGGCACGCTGCCCGAGGGCGTGGTGGCCGAGTGGCACCGCAGCCGGCGCTTCGCGCGGGTGGCGCAGCATGGCGAGTTCGTGGTGCTGGAGATGGATGTGATGGTCTCCGGCGGCGTTGCGCCCGCCTATGTCGGCGTGGCGATGCAGCTGTGGGTGCAGATGATGGGGCAGTTCTTCCTGCATCTGCGCAACTTCCAGGCCGCCGGGACGGAATCGGCGGGGCTGGCCGCTGATGAAGTCACCGACGCCGTTGCCGGCTGAAACTTGCCACGCCCCTCTCCCGGAGGGGGGCGGGCAGTGCACCGCCTTGCAGTCACGGTTACGTCACACAGGAGTCCTACGATGCGGACCGGCTCAAGGCGCCCGCATGCAGCGCCGTCGGGCATTCCTCAACGGACGACTCATCTTGGATCGTGATGGCAAGGCTGGTCGCATCGCCCAGTGCGCGCGCGCTGGTGGGTTACCTGACGCTGCTCGTGCTCTGCATGGCCTGCCAGAAGCTCCGCGCCCAGCAGGCCACGCCGGACGGCATGGCCGAGATCGCCTTCGACCTGCCGGCCCAGCCCTTGAAACAGGCGCTGGCGCAGTACGACAGGCTGACCAGCCTGTCCGTCTTCTTCCCCTCCGAACTCGCGGAGGGCCGCAGCTCGGCGCCGGTTCACGGGCGCTATCGCCCCGAGGACGCGCTGCGCAGGCTGGTGGAGGGCACGGGACTGGCCGTGCAGGCCGCCGCGTCCGATGCCTTCGTGCTGATCCCCACACCCCGCCCGCCGGATGCGCCCGCGCCAGAGGCCACCGCCAGCCGGCAGCGCCAGGTCGACGGCGCGGTGCAGGCGCGCATCTACCGGGCGCTGTGCGCGCGGCCGTCGCTGGCGTTCGGGGAATACCGGCTGGCGCTGCGGGTGCATGTCGATGCGTCCGGCCATGTTCGCCACGTGCGGCTGCTGGACACCACCGGCGACAAGGCACGCGATGCAGCCATCGTTGAGACCCTCGAACAGGTCGATGTGGGCCTGTCGCCGACCGATCCGTCGCGGCCCTTCGTGCTGCTGGTCCATCCCGTGCACTGCGACGCGCGGGCGGCGCAGGCCGGCGCGTGCCGCCCCGCGTGCGAACGGCAGGCGGGCTGAGCCATGAGCGATTCCACCCGCGCCACCCTGCGCGATCTCCTCGCGCTGCGCTACGAAGACCTCAAGCGGCGCCTGACGTGGCGGCTCGGCTCGTCCGAGCTGGCCAGCGACGCGCTGCACGACACCTGGGTCCATCTGGAAGACCGCAGCGAGGAGAGCGGCCCGGTCAAGAGCCCGGCCGCCTACCTGATGCGGATGGCGACCAACCTCGCGCTGGACCGGCTCCAGCGCGACCGCCGCTATATGAGCGCGGACGAGGTGGACACGCTGATGCTCGAGATCGCCGATCCCGCCCCGGGGCCGGCGCAGACCGTGGCCGCGCGCGACGAGGTGGAGGCGCTGGCGCGGCTGATCGACAGCATGCCGCCCCGGCGGCGGGCGATCTTCCTCGCGGTACGCGTGGAGGAGCGTTCCAACCAGGAGGTGGCGGTGCGCTTCGGCGTATCCACGCGGCTGGTCGGCCTGGAACTGAAACGCGCCCATGAGTACTGCATGGCGCACATGCCGAAGCATGAGTGAAGAAATCGTGCCGATCCGCGTCCGCCCAACCGTCTTGTCTGTAAGCCTGCTTGCCGGGCGCTACCCGAGGATGGCTCGTCTGACGCCATGATCCCAACCATGAATGCTCCGTTCCCCCCGCCGCGCGAACTGGATCCCGTCGAGCGGCAGGCGCTCGCCTGGGTGCGCCGTGTCGCGGCGGGCGAGATCACGCATGCCGACGGCGCGGCGCTGCGGCAGTGGTGCCAGGCCAACCCTGCCCACGCGGCCGCTTTTGCCGCCGCGCGCGCCCGCTGGGCCCAGCTTGGGGAGGCCGCCGCGATGGTCAAGGCGCGCAACCCCGCCGCCATGCACGCCACGCTGCCGGCGGCACGGCGTCCGTCCAGCTGGCAGCGGCGCGCGTTCCTCGGCGGCGCGCTCGGCGCCACCGCCGCCACGGCGGTGGCGGCCGTGGTCCACCCGCCGCTGGGCCTGTGGCCCGCCGCCAACGAATGGCGTGCCGACTACCGCACCGCCACGGGCGAGCAGCGGCGGCTGGCGCTGGGCGGGGCGGTCGATGTCGAACTCAATACGCGCACCAGCATCGCGGTGTGGCCCGGCGCCGGCGGCACGCGTGGTATCGACCTGATCGCGGGGGAAGCTGCCATCGACCTGACCCACGCCGAGACGCCCTTCGTGGTGGCGGCCGGCGCCGGTCGCACGCAGGCGCTCCAGCGCCGGGCCGCGCGCTTCGAGGTCCGGCACCTGGGCGGCGCGGTGTGCGTGACCTGTATCGACGGCCAGGTCCAGGTGGCCCATGCCAGCGGCACCGCGCAACTGTCAGCCGGCCAGCAACTGCGCTACGACGACCACGCGCTGGGCCGCGCCGAGCAGCTCGACGCCGCGCGCATGCCCGGCTGGCGCGCGGGCTACCTGCGCTTCACCGATGCGCCGCTGGGCGAGGTGCTCGACGAGATCAACCGCTACCGCACCGGCAAGGTGGTGCTGCTGGATCGGCAACTCGCGGCGAAGCCGGTCACCGGCCGTTTTCAGATCCATGCGCTCGACAAGGCCATCGTCCAGATGCAGCGTTCTTTCGGCCTGCATGCCCGCACGTTGCCGGGCGGCGTGGTGCTGCTGAGCTAGGTTTTTCGCAGGCACGCCGGTCCGGGTTTTCCCGGATCGCTGTCACGAAATCTTCAAGGAAAAGCTTGCCGATTCCCTTCGGCCCAATGGTCTAGGTCCCAGGAGCATCGACGGCGCTTGCCGTCGGTGGACATGACGACAGGGCCGCCACGCCACGCAGATTGCGAGAGGCGGCCCGCCAACGTTGCTTGACGGGATTGAGATCACCATGCAGATGCGCGCTCACAGCGGGAACATGCCTTCGCCACAATACGGCGGCGGCTTCCGGCTTCCGAATCCACGCCGCCGGCCGCTGGCCCATGCGATAGCGCTGCTGGTGGCAGCGGGCGGCATGCTCGATAGCGCGCACGCCCAGCAGGCCTTCAGCCGCGACTGGATGGCCCAGAAGAACATGATGCAGGGCACGGCGGCCGCGACCGGCCGGCTGCCGAACGGCATGCCGGCCTCCGCGCTGACCAACCCGTCCGCGCAGCAACAGCAGGCCAGCCAGCAGCTCCAGCGTTCGATCCAGAACCTCGCCACCACCGCGCAGGCCATCGCCGCCATGCAGGCCGCGCAGGCTGCGGCGCGCCAGGCCGCCGCGCAGGACCCGTCCGTCCCCGACGGGCTGGCCGAGGGCGGCCTCAAGGTCGATACCAACAGCCTGACGGCGGGCTGGCAGAACGCCCGGCCGCTGGACAAGGCCACCGGGCAGAAGGTTGTCGATGGCCGGACCGTGGTCTCCATCGAGCAGACCGGCGACCGCGCCATCCTGAACTGGGAAACCTTCAACGTGGGGCGCAATACCACGGTGGAGTTCCACCAGCAGGCCGACTGGGCCGTGCTCAACCGCGTGAACGACCCGCAGGCGCGGCCCAGCCAGATCCAGGGACAGATCAAGGCCGACGGCACGGTGATGATCGTCAACCGCAACGGCATCGTCTTCAAGGGCACCAGCCAGGTCGACACGCGCAACCTCGTGGCCGCCGCCGCCGGCATGACCGATGCCCAGTTCCAGAAGGGGCTGTTCAGCGAGGCCAAGGGCAGCGGCTACGTGCCCACCTTCGCCAATGACCTGGTTTCGACGGCGACCGCCACGTCATTCGGCAATGCCACGGGCGACGTAGTGGTGGAAGCGGGTGCCCGCATCGCCACGCGCACGCCGCAGAGCGTGACCGAGGGCGGCGGCTATGTGCTGCTGGCCGGCCGCGAGGCGCACAACCGGGGCACCATCGTCACGCCGAACGGCCAGACCACGCTGGCCGCCGGCGACAGCTTTGTGATTCGCCGGGGCATGGGCACCGACGCGAACAAGACGTCCACCACGCGCGGCAATGAGGTGGACGTGCTGCGCAACACCGGCACCACGGCCGGGCTGGTCACCAACGCCGGCCTGATCCAGGCCGCCACCGGCGACATCACGCTCAAGGGCCATACGGTCGAGCAGCGCGGCGTGCTGCTCTCCAGCAGCTCGGTCACCACGCGCGGCACGGTGCACCTGCGCGCCGAGGGCGACGACAAGAGCCGCGTGACGCTGGCCCCGGGCAGCGTCACCGCCATCCTGCTGGCCGACAGCAACGAGACCGCGCTCGACGTGCAGCGCGACGCGCTGATCAAGGATTCCGCCACCGCCAGCGAGGGCGGCTACAACCGGCGCGACCAGTCGCTGGTGCAGATCGCCTCGGGCGGGGACGTGCTGTTCGACGCCGATTCGCTGGCGCTGGCCACCGGCGGGCAGATCCAGGTCAATGCCGCGCGGCGCACGCTGCTGGCCGATCGCGCCGTGCTGGACGTGGCGGGCGCCGTGGGCGTGCGCGTGGCGATGGAGTCCAACAACGTCGAGATCAACGTCCAGGGCAACGAGCAGCGCGACGCGCCGAACAACCGGGACTCCGGCAAGCTGAACAACACCACCATGTGGGTGGACCGGCGCTATCTCGTGCGCGTGCCCGCCGGCACCAACGGCGCCACCACGGACCGCTGGTACACCGGCGGCGGCCTGCTGGAAGTCAGCGGCTACCTCAACACCAGCGGCCACGGCATCGGCGAATGGGCCGCGCTGGGCGGCACCGTGCTGTTCGAAGGCGGCGAGCTGGTCTCGCGGGCGGGGTCGTCCATCAACGTGGCGGGCGGCTCGCTGGACGTGCAGACCGGCAAGATCAAGCAGACCTGGCTGCGCGGCAGCGACGGCCAGCTCTACAACCTCGCCACGGCGCCCGGCGACATGACCTACGAGGGCGTCTATCGCGGCTTCGAGGCGGCGCACAAGCGCTGGGGCGCAAAGGCCACCGAGCAGTTCTACAACCCGCTGATCGCGCCGCGCGAGCGGCTGGAGAACGGCTACACGGTGGGCCGCGATGCTGGCCGCGTGGTGGTGTCCACCGCCTCGGCCGTGATGCAGGGCGATATCGACGCCACCGTCTACCAGGGCCCGCGCCAGAGCCAGGCGCGCGATGCCGGGCTGGACGGCTATCAGCAGTCCCAGATCGCCGCACCTCGACATGGGCAGCTGGTGATCGGCAAGCTGGTGCCGTTGTTCGATCCCGCCACCAACACGATCCGGGAAATCCCGACGGCGGTGGCCGGGCAGGTCGACATTGGCGCGGTGCAGGGCATCGCGCAGGGCATCGGTCTGGACGACGCGCTGCCGGCGGACCAGAGCGGCGGCCATATCCGCCTGGATGCCGGCTGGCTCAACGGGCTGGAACTCGGCGGCTTCACCGTGTTCGCCAAGGACGGCATCGCGGTGGATGCGCCGCTGGCCGTGGCGCCGGGCGGCGCGCTGGGGCTGCATGCCACCACGGTGGACATCGGCGCGGACCTTACCGCGCGTGGCGGCACCATCGCGCTCGGGGACATCGTCAGCCGGGGCACCCCGGGCAACTGGATCGACCGGCCAGTCACCGACGCGCCCACCGGCGCGGCAACCGTGACCGTGGCGCCCGGCGTCACCCTCGATGCGCGCGGCCTGTGGACCAATCTCAAGCAGGACCCCAGCAACATCGACGGCCTGCCCTATGTGAACGGCGGCTCGGTCACGGTCAGCAGCTCGGGCGACGTCACGCTGGGCGCGGGTAGCCTGATCGATGTGTCGTCCGGCGCGGCGCTGTTGGCGGACGGCGCGCTGCGCGGCGGGCGCGGCGGCAATATCACGCTGCGCTCGAACCAGTATGACGTGGCCGGCACCGGCTCGGGCACGCTGCGCATGGATGGCGACCTGCGCGGCTACGGGGTGAACGGCGGCGGTACGCTGACCATCGACTCGGGCCTGGGCGTCGCCATCGGCGGCGGCCTGCTGGCCGAATCCGGCGTGCTGCGCGCCGGGGAATCGGTGCCGGTGCACCTGACGCTGGACCAGCCGTTCACGATCAAGGCGGGCACGGTGCTGCCGGTGGACTACACGTTCACGTCCGACACTGCCGCGCCGGGCCAGGTGTCCCCGGGCACCATCGCCATCGCGCCGAGCCGGCCGCTCACGCTCGCTACGCCGTGGGTGGTGCCGCAGGGCGTCGGCTTCAACCAGTTCGTTGTGTACGACACGAACGGCGCCTGGTACGCGAGCGGCACCACGGTGCCTGCCGGGACCGTGCTGGTGCGCACGCAGGGCGAAATGGGCGCCGGCTACATAGTGCCGGCCAACGTGTTCCCGAATGGCATGCCGGTGGCCATGTACAGCACCACGGTCAAGGCGGGCACGGCGTTCCAGACCGACCATGCGATGGCCGCCGGGGACCGCCTGCCGGCCGGCGTGGTGCTTTCCACCGACGTAGCGGTCAAGCCGCTGCTGGTGCTGGACACCGACCTGTTCCAGACCGGGTTTTCGAAGTACGACGTATCGGGCCAGCAGGGCTCGCAGATCGCCAACGGCGCCACTGTCGACGTCATCATGCCGGTGCTGCGCCACGACACCACGGCGGCGCACAGGGTGCCCACCGGCGCGGACCCCGCGCAGGCGCTGGAGCGCTGGCTGCCGCCGCTGTGGGAGGAAGATCCGGTCCATGGCGTGCTGACGCAGCGGCGCGGCGCCGACCTCGTGCTGGGTGGCGGCAACGTCTACGGCCAGGCGCCGGTGACGGTGGGGCAGGGCGCCACGGTCACGGTCGATCCGGGCCACGCGCTGACGCTGCAGGGCAACGGCCAGATCACCATCGACGGCACGCTCAACGCGTGGGGCGGCAGCGTGGCCGTGTTGCAGACCGCGCTGGGCGTGGGCAACGCGGCGTCACCCAGCGGCACGCCCGACGCCCGCTCGATCTGGATCGGCGGCGATGCCGTGATCGACGTGGCAGGCCGTGCGGTCACCGCGCGTGACGTGCAGGGCCGGGCCTATGGCGAGGTCGCCAACGGCGGCACCATCGAGATCGGCGCGCGCCACGTGGACGGCGCACGGGAGGTCGATGCGGCCGATGCCTTCGTGGTGGTGCGGCCCGGTGCGCGGCTGGACGCCTCCGGGGCGTCGGCCGTGGTGGACGTGGCCGGCGTCGGCCCGGTCAACGTGGCCAGCAACGGCGGGGTGATCGCGCTCAGTTCCATGCGCGGCCTGTTCGTGGATGGCGACCTGCGTGCGGCCGCCGGTGGCGCGGGCGCGGCCGGCGGCACGCTGGCGATCAACCTGGAGACGCCGTCCTACCTCGGCGTGGACCGCAACACCCTGAAGGGCGCGGCGGTGGACGACGCAGTGCGCGTGCCGCGTGAACTGGTGGTGGCGCAGGTGCAGGGCGATAGCGGCCTTTCCGACGCGCTGCGCCCCGGCATGCGCGACACCGCGCTGCGCTACGGCACCGCCCGCGTGGGCGTGGACCGCGTGGCGGCGGGCGGCTTCGACAATCTGGCGCTGCTTGCCAACGGCCTGATCAGCTTCGATGGCGACGTGAACCTGGCCATGGGCCAGAGCCTGAGCCTGACGGCCAGCGCCATCGGCCTGGCCGAACAGGCTGCGGCCGGCACGCGTGTCAGCCTGGCGGCGCCCTATATGCGCCTCGCCGGCGCCACGCGCAGCCAGGGCGAAAACGGCATCATGCCGAACCCGGTGCGCGGCTCCAAGAATTCCGGCGCGGCGGGCGGCACGCTCGGTGTGCCGCTGGTGGCGGACGGCACCAGCTTCCTGGCCGATGCGCAGTTCCTCGACATCGTGGGCGAGTTGAGCGTTGGCGCGCGCGGCGAGATCATCCAGAACGCCGTCGATCCGCTCAAGGTGGAGCGCGATGCGTTCGACCAGATGACGCTGCGCAGCGCCTCGGACATCCGCATGTCCGGCGCCGCGCTGCTGTACCAGCCGGGCGACCTGACGCTGGCCGCCTCGCAGATCTACCCGGCCATGCTGGACAGCGGCAGGGTCCTGGTCGGGCAGATCGACGGTGTCAACCAGTGGGGCAGCCCCATCCGCACCTTCGATCCGACCCGCGTGCTGAACATCGAGCGGGTGGGGGATGCACTCCCCGCCACGCCGTATTCGGTCTTCGGCACGCTGAGCCTGTCCGGTCCCACGGTCAACCAGGGCGGCGTGGTGCGGGCGCCGCTCGGGTCGGTTTCGATCGGGACCAGCGGCAACGGCACAGAGACCGGCGTGGTCAATGTGCTGCCCGGCAGCGTGACCTCGGTCAGCGCGAACGGGCTGGTGATGCCCTATGGCGGCACGCTCGACGGCCTGAGCTATATGCACAACGGCGCGGACGTGGTGTTCCCCGGCGTAGGCGCGGGGCCGACCATCAACCTGACCGGCCACGCCATTGACGTGCAGCCGGGCGCGCTGCTGGACATGTCGGGCGGCGGCGAGCTGACCGGCGCGGCCTTCCTGGCCGGGCGCGGCGGTTCTACCGACGCACGGATGAACCCGCTGGTGCAGGTGTCGCCGAAGGGCGGCTTCACGTTGCCCGGGGTGGACACCAACCCCATCTATGCGATCGTGCCGGGTGCGCAGGCCGGCTATGCGCCGATCGTGGCCGAACACGGCGCGAGCGACCCGGCCATCGGCCGCCAGATCACCATCGGCGCGGGGGTGCCGGGGCTGCCGGCCGGCACCTACACGCTGCTGCCCTCGACCTTCGCGCTGCTGCCGGGCGCGTTCCGCGTGGAACTCAACGGCGCCAGCCAGGCTGGGCTGGGGCAGGGACCGGCGCTGGCCATGCGCAATGGCTCGTACGCGACCTCGGCGCAGCTCGGCACGGCCAACACGACCCTCCGCGATGCGCTGCCGACGCAGGTTTTCCTGACCTCGGCCGATATGCTGCGCCGGCTGTCGCAGTACAACGAAACGAGCTACGCCGAATTCGGCCTGGCGAACGCGGCCCTCAACGGCGTGCCGCGGCCCATGCTCGAGCGCGACGCCAAGGGCCTTCAGCTCGAATTCATCGCCGATATCCAGGCCGGCAAGATCGGTGACGCGCCCGCGCTGCGCTTTGCCAGCGGCACCACCGCCTACGGCACGCCGACGGGCGGCTATGGCGGCAGCGCGCTGGTCGTCAGCAACTCCGGCGACTACGAGATCCTGGCGGCCGGCGCGACGCCGAGGGCGCTGCCCGGCGGGGATCTGTTGAACCAGATCTCGCTGCACGCGGACGACCTCAATGCCATCGGCGCCAACCGCCTCGGCATCGGCGGCCTGCCCGCCGTGGTGCGCTCCGCCACCAACTCGCAGCGCGACAACATCGCCACCTTCACCGGCAACGCGCGGAACATCGTGCTGCGCGAAGGCGCGGTGCTCAAGGCCGGCGAGGTGTTCCTCGTCACCGGCCTCAAGTCTGGCGGCATCGTCATCGAACAGGGCGCGGGCATCAACACGCTCGGCCAGGGCAAGGCCGCGTGGGATTCCATGGACGGCTACGTCTACGATCCGGCCCGGCTGTCCGTGCTGGCGGTGTCCAACGGCTGGCTGGACCTGCTGCCGCCTGCCATCGGCAATGACCCGGCGCAGGGCCCGGGCCGCATCGACATTGGCGCCTGCGCGGCGGGCGCCGTCTGCAACGGCACCACGCAGCTCTATTCGGAAGGCACCATCGCGGCCGCCACCGACCAGACTTTCGAGCTGCGCGACACGGCGCGCTACGGCACGCGCAACCTGACGCTGGCTGTCGGCGGCATCAACGTGGGGAGCGAGGCGTCGCTGGCGGCCATGGCCGCGCGCAACGCCCTGACCCCCGGCCTGACCCTCAACCAGGGCGTGCTCGACCGCCTGCTGCGCGGCGACACCAGCGCCGGCGCACCGGCACTGGAAAACCTCGTCCTGACGGCGCGCGACGCGGTCAATTTCTACGATTCGATCGAACTGTCCACCATCGATCCTGCCACCGGCAAGTCCTCGCTGGAACGGCTGGTGCTGACCACCCCGGCCATCTACGGCCTGGGAGACGCCGACGCCCGCGCCCGCATCCGTACCGACACGCTGGTCTGGAACGGCACCAACACCGCGCCGGGGCAGGTGGCGGCCGGTGGCGCAGGCAACGGCAGCGGGCAGTTCATCGTCGATGCGCGCCAGATCGAATTCGGCTACGGCCCCGGCACCCGTCCGGACACCATCCACGATATGGACCGGCTGGTGCTCGGCTTCGGCGGCGTGGCGTTGAACGCCAGCGAACGCGTCACGGCCAACCAGACCGGCTCGCTCGCGGTCTACCAGACGCGCGGCGCCTGGGATGCGGCCACCAACGCCTACGCCTACAGCGGCGGCGACCTGACCATCCATACGCCGCTGCTGACCGGCGCGGCAGGCTCGGTCAACAAGATCCGCGCGGGCGGCGCGGTGAACGTGGCCGCGCCTGCCGGGGCTACCGCGCCCGCGCTGACGAATGCGGAGCTGATTGCCGCGCTGGGCGCGGAAGTCTCGCTCGCCGGACGCAGCGTGGCACTTGACACCACCGTGGCGCTGCCCAGCGGCAAGCTCACGGTGTCCGCCGAGGGCGATGTCGTGCTCGGCGATGGCGCCCGGCTGGACCTCGCCGGCCGCAAGGTCGATTTCTTCGACGTCAGCAAGTACAGCTGGGGCGGCGACGTGGTGCTGGAAAGCCAGTCCGGCAACATCCTGCAGACGGCTGGTTCGCGCATCGACCTCTCCGCGCTGGAGAACCGCGCCGGCAAGCTCACCGCCGTGGCGGTGGGGGCTGGGGCCGGGGCCGGCACGGTGGACCTGCGCGGCGCCATCGTGGGCGGCAGCACCGGCTACTACGATGCGGGCGGCACGTGGGTGCCGTACGCGGCCGGCGGCGCCGACATTCGCGGCCAGCACGTGGCCGACTTCATCGGCCTCAACCAGCGCCTGACGGCGGGCGGGGTCACCGGCAGCCGCAACTTCCAGATCAAGCAGGGCGACCTGACGGTGGGTGACGAACTGAAGGCGCGCGAGATCAGCGTCTCGGTGGATGGCGGCCGGCTGGTAGTCAACGGCATCGTGGACGCCAGCGGCGAGCAGGTCGGCAGCATCCGCCTGGCCGCGCGCGATGGCGTGACGATTGGCGGCGGCGCGCTGCTGGACGCCCATGGCCGCGTGCTGCGCGTGGACAGCTACGGGCAGGTGATCGAGGCGCCCAACCGCGCCGTGATCGACATCAACGCGGGCCAAGGCCGGCTGACGCTGGCGGACGGCGCGCGCATGGACGTGCGCGCCGGCACCGACGGCACGCCGCTGTCGCTCGGCACGGTGGAGCTGAGCGCCCGCCGGCTGGGCGGCGCCACCGGCAACGACGTCGACATCGACGCATCAGGCAGCGTGCGCATCGACGGCGCGCGCGCGATCACCGTCAACGCCTTCCAGACCTACAACGACGCGCCGCTGGTTTCCGGCGGCACGGCCGATGGGCGCGACTACCAGTCCATCACCCAGGGCTACCTGGACCAGAAGCACGCGGAGAGCCTGACCTTCATGGGCAACGCGCTGGCCAACGGCGACCTGATGACCCGCAGGCTGGCCGGCCTGCGCACCTACGCGGATGCCTTCCACCTGCGCCCGGGCGTGGAGATCGTCTCGATCACGCCCGATGGCGACCTGCATATCGACGGGGATATCGACCTGTCCGGCTACCGCTACGCGAGCGTCAACCCGCATACGCAGCAGACCGGCGTGCGCGGCTCCGGCGAGGCGGGCGCGCTGGTGATGCGTGCCGGCGGGGACTTCAAGATCTTTGGCAGCGTGTCCGATGGCTTCGACGGCGCCGCGCTGCCCGTCACGCCGGACGACAACGGCTGGATGCTGGTCAAGGGCCGCGTGCCCTGGGGCGGCGACGTGGTGGTGCCGACCGACGGCAAGGTCACGCTGGCCGACGGCACCTTCTTCCAGCCGGGCCGCGCGCTCAACTACGCCTTGCCGATCCAGGCCATGAGCCTGCGCGCCGGGACCGAGCTGCCCACGCGCGCCACGCTGACGGCGGACCTCGTGCTGCCGGCCGGCACGGTGCTGGGCGGCGCGATCCGCGACGGCGCGGGCAATGTGATTCATCCGGCCGGCACGGTGCTCTCCGCCGCGCTCACGCTGACCACCGGCATGCAGCTCGACGCGGGCAACCGCCTGCCGGGCGCCGCGCACGTGGCGGCCATGACGTGGCCGGCCGGCGTGCCGCTGCCGTTCCCCGATGGCGCCGTGGTGGACATGCCCACCTACGGCCCGGTCAACGGCGTGGTGCTGGCGGGCGACCTGATGCTGCGCAAGGGCGCCATGATCCCGGCCGAAACCGTGGTGAAGCTGCCCGGCGACGCCACCACCGTGCTGATGCGCGACGCGGATGCCAGCGGCAACCAGGGCCGCACCTGGGCGCTGGCGCCGATGCTGGAGCAGGGCTCGCAGGCGTGGTCGATGCGGCTGGTGGGCGGCGCCGACCTCACGGCGGCCGACCCCCGCGCGCTGCAGCCGCGCAGCACGCGCGGGCAGCTCCTGCTGGCCGATACCCACTACGGGCTGGCCCAGCAGACCGTGCTCAAGCCGGGCACGGGCATCCCGGGCAAGTACATCTGGGGGCCGGAGGCCTGGATGTTCGGCGAAGTGCCGGGCACGCCGATCAACCTCGAGGCGTATGGCGGTGAGGAAGCAGTGGCGGGGCTCAACGACCTGGGCCTTGGCATCCTCGTCGAGAAGATCGCCGATGGCACGCCGCCGGTCTATGAGGACAAGATGATGCCGGGGCGCCAGCAGATGTTCAGCGTGCTGCGCACCGGCACCGGCGACCTCGACCTGCTGGCCGCGGCCGACTTCACCATGACCTCGCCGTTCGGCGTCTATACCGCCGGCACGCAGTCGGCCGGCGTGGATGCCGCCTACAACCAGGCGCGCGCCAAGGGCGCGGACGGCACGCTGCTGGGCGCTAACGGCGCCTACCTGGAGCCGTTCATCAACGGCGGCGCGCAGAGCACGTACCAGGCGTGGTATCCCGAGCACGGCGGCAACGTGCTGGTGCGCGCGCAGGGCGATGTGCGCGGCGACATCATCGGCACCAAGCCGGGCACCATCCGCAACGACGATGCGCTGGGCCAGATGCGCATCCACTTCGACACCTCGGCCGTGGGCGGCTGGCTGTGGCGCCAGGGCACCGGCAGCGCGGCAGCGCCCGGCGAGGGCGTGCCCACGGCGTGGTGGGTCAACTTCGGCAGCTATGTGGCGGCCAAGGACGACCAGTACGCGGTGCAGGGCACCCTGCCGTTCCTGGTGGGCTTCACCGGTATCGGCACGCTCGGCGGCGGCAATCTGGTGATGGAAGCCGGCGGCAACGCCGGCATGCTGGAATCGCGCATGGGCAATGGCGCGCCGGTGCTCTCGCGCAGCCAGGGTCTGGTGCTGGCCGTGGGCAGCACGGGCCGCGTCTCGGCCGATGGCAGCACGCTGACGCAGACCGGCGGGGGCGACCTCGACATCCGCATCGGCGGCGGCCTGAACCCGGTGGCGGAAGTCCGCAACCAGCCCGAGAGCAATGGCGAGATCACGCCGCTGACCCGCTTCTCGAATCCGCGCCTGGACCTGAACAGCACGTTCGTCAACCTGCGCGGCGCGCTGCGGCTGGAAGCCGGCGCCGTGGGCGGCATCGAGCTGCGCTACGACCGTGCCGATCCGATGGAGACGCGCGCCTACCAGCCCTATGTGGCCACCTCGTCCATCGCGGGCGGCGGGCCGGTGCTGGTGGTGGGCGATGCCGGCGTGCGCATCGAGTCGCGCGGCGATCTGGTCATCGGCGGCGTGGCGGATCCGGGCCGCGTGGCCCAGTTCCACAACGGCACGCCGTTCACGCTCGACGGCACCGCGCAGGATGGCGAGGGCTGGAGCTGGTTCTCGCTGTGGACGCCGTCCACCGCCATCGACCTGTTCAGCGCCGGCGGCAACCTGACGCCGTCCACGTCGTGGACGGACGACCGGGACCGCAGCAACCACAGCGCCACCGACGGTCGCTTCGTGATGCCGTCGATCCTGCGCGCGGCGGCGCCCAACGGCAGCCTGTACTACGGCAATGCGAGTTCCGGCCGGGTCAGCAACAACAGTCCGGAGCAGTCGCCGGTCGGCCTGATCCTGGCACCTTCGCCGGTGAGCCCGCATTTCGCGGTGACGGGCACCGGCGCGCTGGAACTGCTGGCCGGGGATTCGATCTACGCCGCCGGCTATGCGGTCACGCAGTCCGGCGCCAATCCCACGCTGCTGCCGAGCCCGTTCAACCCGGGCTTCCTCGGCGTGGTCGGCAACGCCTGGTACGGCCAGCACGTGGTCGGCAATATCGACCCGCAGGCGCTGGCGCCCAGCGTGCTGTTCTCGAAGGGGGTGGAGAGCGAGCAGTTGTATCCGCTGTTCAGCCTGACGTCGCCCACCGCGTCCGGCTATACCCGCGAGGGGCAGCCGCCCGCGCGCTTCTATGCGAACGAGGGCGATATCGTCGGCCTGCGTACCGGCACCATCGTCTACGTGGGCAGCCTCACGGGCACGGTAGGCACCCAGAGCCCGTTGTACGAGGGGGGCGGGCCGGTGGCGATCCGCGCGGGGCGCGATATCGTCAACGCCGGCACGCCGCTGGGCACCTTCGCGATGGCACCGGAAGACGCGCTGGGCTGGTTTGGCCAGTACTACAGCAGCGAGCCCAACGCGCCGCTGCGGCCCACCCGGAACACGATCGCCACCACGCGCGGGAACCTGATCGTGCATGGCAACGACGATGACATCTCGGTGATCTCGGCGGGCCGCGACATCCGCGGCGGCAGCTTCTACGTGGCGGGCCCCGGCCTGCTGGAAGTGACCGCCGGGCGCGATCTCTATCTGGCCGACAAGGGCGAGCTGCGCAGCATCGGCGCGGTGGCGGGCTCGGCGCAGCACGACCGCTCCAACGGCGCGGCCATTGCCGTGGCCGCCGGCGTGGGCGCCAGGGGGCTCGATGGGCTGGGCTTCGACGCCTTCGCCGCGCGCTACCTGGACGCGGCCAATCAGGCCGACAGCGGGCGCCCGCTGGCCGACCAGCCGGGCAAGGCCGTGACCACTTACGGCGGCAAGCTGACGCTGGGCGACTGGTTGCGCGCCGAGTTCGGCTACACCGGCGACGAGGCCGGCGCCCCGGCCTTCCTGGCCGCCCGGCAGGCCGAGCTGGACCAGTCGCGCCAGACCGCGCTGGCTGCCGGCACCACGGCGCCCAGCCGCGACCTGCAACGCGAGTACGGGCTGGCCGGCCAACTGCATCTGGTCAACTGGCTGACGGACCGATTCGGCGGCAGCAACGGGCTGGGCGTGCATTTCGATGCCGCCACCATGGACGCGCGGCAGTTCCTCGCCGCGCTGCCGCCGGAACAGCAGCGCGCCTACCTGCGCAACGTGTACTACGCGGAACTCAAGGCCTCGGGCCGCGAGTTCAACGACGCCACGGGCCCGCGCGCGGGCAGCTACCTGCGCGGCCGCGAGGCCATCGCCACGCTGTTCCCGGGGCAGGCGGCGGACGCTCAGGGTGACTATCAGGGCGACCTGACGATGTTCAGCAGCGCGCGCTTCTACCAGAACGGGCAGGACAGCCTGGACGGGCGCTTCACCACGCGTCCCAAGCCGGGGACGAAGTATCTGAGCAAGGCCGAGTGGCTGGCCGCGGGCAGCCCCGGCAGCGTGCCGTTCTACGACGTGCTCGACGCCGGCATCCACACCAACTTCGGCGGCGACATCAGCGTGTTCACGCCGGGTGGCCGGACGCTGGTCGGCGTGGACGGTGGCTTCGTGCCGGGCGAGGGTTCCGGCGTGCTGACGCAGGGCGCGGGCGAGATCCAGATGTATGCCCGCGACAGCATCCTGCTGGGCCAGAGCCGCATCTTCACCACCTTCGGCGGCAATATCCTGGGCTGGTCGGCGCAGGGCGACATCAACGCGGGGCGCGGCTCCAAGTCCACCGTGGTCTACACGCCGCAGCGGCGCACGTATGACGACATCGGGCTGGTGGCGCTGTCACCGACCACGCCGAACACCGGCGCGGGCATCGCCACGCTGAACCCGATCCCGGAAGTGCCGCCGGGCGATATCGACTTGATTGCGCCGCTCGGCACCATCGACGCGGGCGAGGCCGGTATCCGGGTCTCGGGCAACGTCAATCTGGCGGCGCTGCGAGTGGTCAATGCGGAAAACATCCAGGTGCAGGGCAAGGCGGCGGGCATGCCGGTGGTGGCGGCGATCAACGTGGGGGCGTTGAGCAACGCCAGCGCGGCGGCGTCGCAGGCGGCCAGCGCGGCGCAGGATGCCGTGCAGCGTGACCGCGCGGCGGCGCGTCAGGGCTTGCCGTCGGTGTTCACGGTGCGGGTGCTCGGCAACGGCAATGAGGGCGACGGGGGCGCCGGCGCCTATGCGCCGCGTGGGCGCGAAGGGGCCAGTGCCACGCCGCCGAAGTACGATCCGCAAGGCGTGGTGCAGGTGCTGGGGCAGATGGACTTGGGCGAGTCGCAGTTGCGCATGCTTACCGCCACGGAGCGCAAGAACCTGGAACGGTAAAGGACCGTACAGCGGCCCTTACTGCGACCCTTACTGCAGGGGGATGCCGGCGCGGGAAGCCAGTTGCTTCCAGCGCTGGATTTCCTCCTGCTGGTACTGGCGCATCTCGGCCGGGCTGGACATGATGACCGTCGTGGACTGGCGCTTGTAGTAGTCCTTGAGTTCCGGTGTCTCTGCCGCCTGGTGGAACAGCGTGGCCCAGCGGCGCACCAGCTCCGGCGGCGTCTTGGCCGAGACCGCCGCGGCCACCCAGTTGTAGGCCAGGAACTGCGGAATGCCTGCCTCCTGCGCGTTCGGCACATCGGGCAGCAGGTGGGTGCGCTGCGGGGCCGTGTACGCCAGCGCGCGCAGCTTCCCACTCTTCACCAGCTCGATGGCGCCGCTGGCGTCCACCACCGCGAAGTCCACGGTGCCGGAGAGCGTCACGTTGATCGCATCGCCCGCCCCCTTGTAGTTGATGCCGGTGGTGCGCATGCCGGTCATGTCGTTGAGCCATTCCGAATACAGCGTGTACGACATCGACCCGCTCGCGTAGTTGAGCGCGCCGGGGCGCTTCTTGCCGTCCGCCACCAGCTCCTCGACGTTCTTGTACGGCGAATTCGGCGGCACGATGATCAGGCACGGGCCGCGCGTCAGCAGGCTGATCGGCGCGAAGTCGGTCAGCGGGTCATAGGGCAGCTTGCGGAACGTGGCGGCGTTGGTGGAGAGCGTGGAGTTGCTGCCGATGAAGACCGTGTAGCCATCGGCCGGCGCGTTGAGCGCGGTCTGCACGCCGATAAAGCCGTTGCCACCCGGCTTGTTCTCCACCGTGACCGGCTGGCCGGTGAGGTCGCCGATCTTCTTGGCGAAGATGCGCGCGCCGGTGTCCGTGCCGCTGCCCGGCGGAAACGGCACGATGAATTTCACGGGCCGGTTGGGGAAGCTGGCGGCATCGCCCTGCGCCAGGGCGGGGAGGGCAGCGAGCGGGGCCAGCCCGATAGCCGCCGCCAGCGTGGCCAGCGTGTGCAGCGTACGGCGCCGGGTTTGGTGAGGGATGGCGCGAACCTTGTCCTGTCGGTGTCTCATTGTGGTCTCCTCCGCAACGGTGATCCGTCGTCGTTTGATGGAGGAAGAGCCTACTGGCTCGCGCCGCACCGAGGCAAGGTTCGGCGGGGCATATCCGTTATGCGCGGGCCGGTATGCGCCGCGCAGGCACGGGTCCGGCTACGGGAAAACCATGCCTCGGGCTCCCGCGCATGCATTTCGGATATGCCGTCCGTGCGATAGGTGCGGCGTCTGCGGCTTGCTAATCTCGTCGTCACTTTCGCGGGGCCCCCGGCAACGCGACACACCAAAACGACAGGAGACAGCGTGGACACAGCCGCCAGGATAGTGATCCGCCCAGCCGAGCCCGATGGGCCGCTGGCACCATTGCGGGCCGAGGTGCGGGCATTTCTCGCCCGGGTCATCCCGGACCGGCCAAGGCCGTTGCGCGCCAAGAGCTGGAGCGGCTTCGATGCCGAGTTCAGCCTGGCGCTTGGCGCGCAGGGCTGGATCGGCATGACCTGGCCGCGCGAGTTCGGCGGCCAGGGGCGTTCGATGCTCGAACGCTACGTGGTCCTTGAGGAATTGCTTGCCGCCGGCGCGCCGGTCGGCGGCCACTGGGTGGCCGAGCGGCAGAGCGGGCCGCTGCTGATGCGTTACGCCGATCCGGCCGTTGCCGCCGAGATCGTGCCGCGCATCACCCGTGGCGAGGTCTATTTCTGTATTGGGATGAGCGAGCCCGACTCGGGCTCCGACCTCGCCTCGATCCGCACCCGCGCCGACCGCGTGGCGGGTGGCTGGGTCATCAACGGCACCAAGCTCTGGACCTCCAACGCGCACCGCTCGCACTACATGATTGCGCTGGTGCGCACCGATCGCGGCGCCGACGACAAGCACAAGGGCCTGTCGCAGTTCCTGGTCGACATGACTGCGCCGGGCCTGCAGGTACGGCCGATCCGCAGCCTCTCCGGCGAAGAGGGCTTCAACGAGGTGGTGTTTACCGATGTGTTCGTGCCGGACCGCATGCTGATCGGCAAGGAGGGCGACGGCTGGGCGCAGGTGACGGCGGAGCTGACGTTCGAGCGTAGCGGCCCCGAGCGCTACCTGAGCAGCTACGCGCTGCTGCCCGAGATGCTGGACCACGCCGACGCTGCCGATAGCCGCCAGGCCACGGAGCTGGGCCTGCTGGTGGCGGAACTGACCACCTTGCGGCAGATGTCGCGCGGCATCGCGGCCATGCTGAATCGCGGGGAGAACCCGCAGGTGGCCGCCGCCAACGTCAAGGACCTTGGTGCGCTGTTCGAACAACGGATTCCCGAAGTGGCGCACCAGCTGTTCGGGGATGCCCTGCAGGGGAGCGGCTCGCCGTTCGCGGCCACGCACCGCTATCTGACACAGGTTGTGCCGTCCTTCTCGCTGCGCGGCGGCACGCGCGAAATCCTGCGCGGCATCATTGCCAAGGGACTGGGGGTCCGATGAACGAACTCGAACGCATGCTGGCGGACAGCGCCAGCCGTCTCTTTGCCGATGCCGTGACGCCGGCCCGGATCGACGCGATGGAACACGGCCTGTGGCCGGCCGAACTGTGGGACCAGGTAGAGGCCAGCGGCCTCACCCGCCTCTTTGTGCCGGAAGCGGACGAGGGCGCGCAGGCCAGCTGGACCGAGGGCCTGCCGGTGCTGCTGGCCGGCGCCAACGCCCCGGCGCCGTTCCTGGACACCGTGGTGGCAGGCTGGGTCCTGAACCAGCTTGGCGTGTCGGTGCCGGGCGGCCCGATCGGCATGGCCGACCTTGCCGTGCCCGTCAGCGCGTGCCTGCATGGCGATGGATGGGAACTGGACAGCCCGGTGGCGGTGCCGTGGGGCCGCTACGTGGGCCATGTGCTGATCCGGGCGATCGACGCCGAGACCAAGGCGCCGCTCTGGCTGCTCGCCGCGACCGGCGCCGCGGCGGTGGAAACCGGTGTGAACCTCGCCAACGAGCCGCGCGACCGGCTGACCGTCCAGCGCGTACCGGACAGTGCCGCCGTGCGCGGCGATCCTGCGGGATGGCCGGCGCCGCCGCAGGCGCTTGGCGCACTGACGCGGGCCATCGGCATCGCTGGCTTGCTGGAGCGCATCCTGAACCAGACCGTGCAATACGCCAACGAGCGCACGCAGTTCGGCCGCCCGATCGGCAAGTTCCAGGCGGTGCAGCAGCAATTGGCCATCCTCGCCAACGAGACCGTGGCCGCGCGCATGGCCGTGGCGTCCGCCTGTGCGGCGGTCGACGCCGGGGACTGGACCCAGGCGGCGATGGTCGCCAAGGTGATCTGCGGGCAGTCCGCCGGCCGCGCGGCCGCCATCGCGCATCAGGTGCATGGGGCGATCGGCTTCACGCACGAGCATTCGCTGCACCAATCCACGCGGCGCGTGTGGGCCTGGCGTGCCGAGTGCGGCACCGAGGCGTACTGGGCGGCCGAGATTGGCCGGCGCGCGATTGCGCGCGGCGGCGATGCGCTGTGGGCGGACCTGACCACCGCCGCGGCCTAGCCTTCAGACGACACACGGGGAGACACCATGACATGGCTGAAGACGATGCTGGCCGGGGTGGCCGCCACGCTGCTCGCCCACGCGCCGATGGCGCAGGCGGGCGAGCGCGCGCAGGACTTCCCCTCGAAGCCGTTGCGGATCATCGTGCCGTTCACGCCCGGCAGCGGCTCGGACGCCTCGGCGCGCTTCTACGGCGAGGCGCTGGCGCGCGAACTCGGCCAGGCGGTGGTGGTGGAGAACCGGCCCGGGGCCAATGGCGTGATCGGCATCCAGGCGCTCAAGAGCGCGCCGGCGGACGGCTACACGATCCTGCTGGCCAGCAATTCGCCGATGTCGGTCAATCCCCTCGTCACGAAGCAGTTGCCCTATGACCCCGTCGCCGATCTGCGCCCGGTGGCGGGCCTGAGCCGCAATATGAATGTGTTCGTGGTGCCGCTGACGTCGCCGCTGAAGACCATGGGCGACCTGGCTGCGGCGGCGAAGAAGCAGGAGCGGCCGTTCAACGTCGGCACCTACTCCGCTGGCTACCAGCTGGCGGCGGTCTGGTTCGGGTCGCTCGCGGGCATCCGCTTTACCAATATCCCCTACAAGGGACAGGCGCAGATCATGGCCGACATCCTCGGCAACCAGCTTGACCTGGCGCTGGTGGATACCGGCGGCGCGCTGCCGCTGCTGAAGCAGGGCAAGCTGCGCGCGCTGGCGGTGTCTGGCGAGCGCCGGCATCCGGAGCTGCCGGATGTGCCCACGGTGCGCGAGAGCGGCTATCCGGACTACATCCAGTACAGCTGGGTGTCGTTCTACGTGCGCGCGCAGACGCCGGACGATATCGTCGCCCGGCTGGCCACGACGATGCAGGCCATCCTGAAGACGCCGGAGTCCGCCGCCTACGTGGCGCGCTCGGGGTCCAGCCTGATGCCTTACGACCCCGATGCCATGCGCAGCTTCCACCAGACCGAGATGGCGCGCTTCCGCCGGGTGGCGCAGGCAGCGGGCATCCGTCCGGAGTAGCCGCGATGGGACGCAGCCGTCATGGACTACCCGGGACGTCAGCGCGCCAGCGGCGCGGCGGCTTGCGTCAGCAGCGTGCGCAGCACCGACACGAAGGGGTGCGTGTGGACGTTGTTGTGCCAGCACAGGTGGACCGGCACGGTCAGCAGCGGGTCCACCACCGGCGCGAAGCGCACGCCGGTGTGGCGGCACAGCAGCGGGGCGAGGTAGCCGGGCACCATCGCGTACATGGCGGTGCCCGCCACGGCGTCGGCCACAGCCAGATAGCTGGTCAGCGTGCCGACAATGTTGCGGGTGGTGCCGTGGGCGCCGAAGTAACGGTCGATCAGCTTGGTCACGAGGCCGAACTGCGAGACGTCCAGGCAGGGCAGCGGCGTCAGGTTGGCCGGCGTCGGGTGGTCGCCGATCTGGCGGTTGCCGGTGGCGCACAGGCAGCCGAACTGCGCGTTGAACAGCAGTTCCGCGCGCAGCGATTCGTGCTCCTCGGCGGGGTGGAAGGCCACCATGACGTCGATGGCACCGCTGGACAGCGCGCTGACGCCGCTCGGCATCGGCACCGGCTGCATGCGCACGCGCGCACGCGGCGCGGTCTGGCGCAGCGCCTCCAGGAAGCCGGGCGCGATCACGGCCTGCAGGGAGTCGTTAATGCCGATGGCGTAGGAGCCGGTTTCCAGCGTGGGATCGTAGTCGGCCGCCTGGGTGTAGATTTGCTCGATCAGGCGCAGCACGCTTTCGAGCATCGGCTGCAATTCCTGGGCGCGGCGGGTCGGCAGCATTTTCAGCGCGCTCTTGATCAGCAGCGGGTCGCCGATTTCGTCGCGCAGCCGCTCCAGCATGCGGCTGGTGGACGGCTGCGTGCTGTCGAGCCGCTTGGCGGCCTCGCTCACGCTGTTGCCCTCCAGCAGTGCGGCAAGCACCACCAGCAGGTTGAGGTCTTTCTTGCGCAGGTCCGCGAGCGGCAGGCGTCTGCCGCCCGTGGTGTTGCCTGATGTGTCGCCCCCCGGTCCGGCGAGGCTGTCTCCTTGCTCCATCGATGTCCCTAGGTTTTGTATGTTGAGGCCGGACCTGGCCCCTGGCGGGGCGTCCGGTGGACCCCTGCAGTGTATATCGATCCAGACATAACCCACTATTCGTGGCGCCCGATGCGCGCCATCCAACCGAAGGAGCCCCCCATGCCTACGCAACGTGCCGTGTCCGAGCTTTCCACCGACATGGTCCAGGTCGCCATGACAGGCCATGTGGCGCAGGTGACGCTGCGTCGCCCGCCGCACAATTACGTGGACGAGCCCTGCATGACGCAGCTCGCCGAAGTCTTCGCCGCGCTCGACGAAACACCCCAGTGCCGCGCCATCGTGCTGGCGGCGGAGGGCAAGGCGTTCTGCGCCGGCGCCAACTTCGGCGCGCAGGACAGCAGCGTGGCGCGCGACCCCAGCCCGTTCTACCGGCAGGCCATGCGCCTGTTCCGCACGGCCAAGCCGATCGTGGCCGCCGTGCATGGTGCGGCCGTTGGCGCGGGCGTGGGGCTGGCGCTCGTTGCGGATTTCCGCGTGACCAGCCGCGACGCGCGCTTCAGCGTGAACTTCAACCGGCTCGGCTTTCATCCGGGCTTCGGCCTCAGCGTGACGCTGCCGCGCCTGATCGGCGAGCAGCAGGCGGCGCTGCTGTTCTACACGGGCCGGCGCATCGATGGCGCGCGCGCCGTGGAGATCGGCCTGGCCGACGTGCTGGCCGAGCCTGGCGACGAACTGGCGCAGGCCCACGCGCTGGCGCAGGAGATCGCCATCTCCGCGCCGCTGGCTGTGCGCAGCACCCGCGCCACGCTGCGGCAGGGGCTGGCGGACCGCATTGCCGAGGTCAACCGGCAGGAACTGGCGGCGCAACTGAAGGAGTTCGCCAGCGAGGACTTCCGCGAAGGCGTGGCGGCGATGGCCGAGCGGCGCCTGCCGCAATTCCAGGGGCGCTGAACATGGAGCGGACTGCCAAGAGCGATCGATCGATGCCCGACGCGCCGGCTGCCGCCGGCCCGCTGCACGGGGTACGTGTGCTGGACCTGTCCTCGGTCGTGCTGGGGCCGATGGCAACGCAGCTGCTGGCCGACATGGGCGCCGACGTGATCAAGGTAGAGGCGCCCGAAGGCGACCTCATGCGCGCCAACGGCGTGGTGCATCACGCGGGCATGAGTTCGATCTTCCTCGCGCTGAATCGCAACAAGCGCTCCATCGTGCTCGACCTGAAAAGCGCGGCGGGGCGCGAGGCGCTGGCGCGGCTGATCCCCACGGCGGACGTGCTGATCCACAACATGCGGGTTGGCGCCATCGAGCGGCTGGGCCTGGGCTATGCGGCCGTGGCGGCGCTGAAGCCGGACATCGTCTACTGCGCCGCCACCGGTTTTGGCCAGGACGGGCCGCACCGCGACAAGCCGGCGTTCGACGACATCATCCAGGCCGCGTGCGGTTTCGTGGGGGCCGCGTCGGGGGATGGTGCCGCGCCGGACTACATGCCGAGCCTGATCGCGGACAAGACCACGGGCCTCGCGGTGGCCAACGCAGTGCTGGCGGCGCTGTTCCATCGCGAGCGGCACGGCACGGGGCAGTACGTGGAGGTGCCGATGCTGGAGACCATGACCGCCTTCGTGCTGACCGAGCATATGGGCGGCATGACGTTCCCGGCCAATCCGGGCAAGGCTGGCTACGCGCGGCTGCTCGGCGGCGGGCGCAAGCCGGTGCGCACGGCGGACGGCTGGATGAGCCTGCTGCCCTACACCGAGAAGCACTGGCACGCCTTCTTTGCCGAGGTGGGGCGGAACGACCTCGCCAGCCGCTACGACATCGCCAGCCGGCGCGCGCGCAATGCGCATATCCAGGCCCTGTACGGTCATCTGCGCGAACTGGCGCCAGAACGGACCACGGCCCAATGGATGGCGATGTGCGAGCGGGTGGACATCCCCGCCACACCGATCTACGGGCTGGATGAACTGCCCGCGCATCCGCATCTGCGCGAGGTGGGGTTGTTCCAGGAGTCCACGCATCCGGTGGTTGGGCCGATTCGCCAGATCCGCCCCACGGCCAGGTTCTCCGCAACCCCGACCGCGATCCACCGCCCGGCGCCGGCGCTGGGCGAGCATACGGCCGAGGTGCTGGGGGAGACGGGGATGGACGTCGCCGAGATCGCGGCGATGATTGCCGGGAACGCCCGCTAGGCGTCGAGCGTGGGCACCGTGAACTGGAACACGGCCCCGCGCGCTTCGTTCTCGCAGAGCTCCAGGGTGCCGCCATGGGCCTGGATGATCGATCGGCAAATCGTCAGTCCCATGCCCATGCCGCTGGACTTCGTGGTGCAGAAGGGTTCGAACAGGCGCGCCGCGTGCTCGGGCGGCACGCCCGGTCCGGAGTCACGCACCGTGACCACCACGGTGTGGTCCGCATCGGCGGCGGTACGGACGGTCAGTTCCCGGGGGCCGTCCTCCACGGTGCTCATCGCTTCCACGGCATTCATGATGAGGTTCAGCAAGGCCTGTTGCAGCTGGACGCGGTCGCCCTTGACCGGTGGCAGATCTTCAGCGAGCTGCATCTGCACTGCCACGCCATGCTGGACGACTTCGCCGCGCGTCAGCGAAATGACCTCGCGAATCGCCTCGTTGATCTGCACCCCCTCCTTTTGCAGCGGGGCGTTCTTGAACAGGTCGCGGATGTGGCTCATCATGTCGCTGGCCTGCCGGGCATCCTTGTTGATCCGCTCGAAGGCGAGGCGCGCTTCCTCCAGATTCGGCGGCACCGCGCCGAGCCAGCGCAGGCCCGCGCTGGCGTTCATCGCACAGGCGCCGATCGGCTGCTTCAGCTCATGGCTGATGGAGGCCGTGAGCTGCCCCATGGTCGTGACCCGGTTGACGTGCGCCAGCGCGTTCTGGGTTTCCCGGTAGCGGCGCTCGCTCTCGCGCGCTTCGGCTTCGGCGAGCTTACGTTCGGTCAAATCCAGCACGAACGCGACGCCCTGCTTGCCGCCGTCCTCGAACCGGGCCACGCCCATCATCACCGGCACCCGGCTGCCATCCTTGCGGAAGTATTCCTTCTCGAACGGTTGCAGGTGGCCGCTGCGCTTGAGCACCGGCAACCGGTCTCGCAGATCCACCTCGAGCCAATCCGGCGGGGTCATCGCGGTCCAGCGCATGCCGCGCGACCGCAAGTCCTCGCGGTCGTAGCCAACAAGGCGCAGGAAGGCGTCATTGGCCTCGACGATGACCTGGGTTTCCACCTCCCACAGGAAAATGCCGATGATGTCCGAGTCCACCAGGCGCCGGATCCTGGCCTGGCTTTCCGCGAGCTGGCCGCTCAAGGCCATCAGCATGTTCAGGTCGGCCTGCAGGATGTCCCGGCACATTGCCAGTAGGCGGAGAAACTGGTCGCTGTAGGCGTTCTTCTTCCGGTCGAGCACGCAGATCGTGCCGAACACTTCGCCATCGGGCCAACTGATCGGGAGCCCCATGTAGGAGATCATGCCCAGCTTGATATCCGGGTTGGCATTCCAGTCCACGTCCGCGATGGCATCCGGCACCAGCAGTGGCTGGCGGGTCTCCATCACGGTCTCGCAATACAGTCCCGTATCCAGCGGGGCGGTCTCGGCCGCCTCATAAGGATTGCCTGCCGAGTGGCTCGATACCAGCACTTCGATATTGGGCGCCTTCGCCCGCATGATCAGTGCGGACGGCACGCTCATGATCTCGGCGAGCAGGTTGACGATGTCTTGCCATTTGTCGACGGTTTGCGGGGGGACTTCGAGGGCGTGGGGCATGGGGGAGGACAGGGAAGGGCGAATCTGGTGTTCTGCAGCTGGAGCTCGGTTCAGATGGTAGCGCTAAACCCGAACAACTGAGATGACGGACGCGATACCGGCGGATCTGTGGCGTTTCAGGCATTTTCTGTCGCCTTCGCCACGTGCACGCACAAACGTCCATTCAGGGCTTGTTTTTTACTGACCTGTCAATTATTGTTCGGGCAAACAATGCGCAGTCCGGCCGGATTTTACAGGAGCCGACGCTGCGCCACTTTTTTGCACGTTTAACTGACAGGTCAGATAATGTTCGAACAATCAAACGGAATGCCGCCCGGGGCGCGCCGCCTGGCCGCACCAGCGCTGCCGGCGCTGCCGGCGCTGCCGACGCTGTCGGCCCCGGTGGCCATGGTGGTAGCAGCGGTGCTGGCGGGCTGTGCGAACTACGCCGGCATGCGGAGCGAGAGCCAGATGGCGCAGCCCGGCCAATACGCCACGGCGCAGAGCCTTCCGGCGGAGCAGGGCCGGTGGCCGGCGGCGGATTGGGCCGACCAGTTCGGGGATGCGCAACTCAAGACGCTGATCGCGGAAGCGCTGCAGGACAGCCCGACGCTCGACAAGGCCCGCGCCCGCGTGGCGGCGGCGGTGGCGTTCAGCGAGACCGCCAACGCCAACACGCTGCCGCAGGTGGGCGCCGGCTATAGCTGGACGCGCCAGCGCCTGACCGAAAGCACCTTCATTCCGCCCGCGTTTGCCGGGACCTGGCAATCGGAAAACAAGGCCTTCCTCGGCGCCAGCTACGAGCTGGACCTGTGGGGCAAGAACCGCGAGGCGCTGCGCTCGGCCGTGTCGAAGGTGCACGCCAACCAGGCCGAAGCCGAGCAGGTGCGGCTGACGCTGTCGAGCACCATCGCCCGCAGCTACAACGAACTGGGGCGGCTCTACGCCTTGCTCGACATTGCGCGCGACGAAGGGGTCCAGCGCACCGAAGTGCTGCGCGTGGCGCGGGGGCGGGTGAGGATGGGGCTCGACACCGAAGTCGAGCTCCGTACCGCCGAGGCCAATCTGGCGGCAGCGCAGGTGACGGTCTCCGCGCTGGAAGGCAATATCCAGCGCACGCGCTACCAACTGGGCGCGCTGCTGGGGCAGGGGCCGGATCGCGGCCTGGCGATTGCGCGTCCCACGCTCGGCGTGGGCGACGAGATCCATCTGCCGGCCAACCTGCCCGCCGACCTCGTCTCGCGCCGCCCGGACATCGTGGCCGCGCGCTGGCGCGTGGAGGCCACCACGCACGACATCAAGGTGGCCAAGGCCGAGTTCTATCCGGATATCAACCTGAGCGCGGCCATCGGCCTCGATGCCTTTGGCTGGGGCCGCTTCCTGCGCGCGGCGAGCCGCACGGCATCGGCCGGGCCGGCCATCCATCTGCCGATCTTCGACGGCGGCGCGCTGCGTGCGCAGCTCAAGGGGCGCTATGCCGAGTTCGACTTCGCGGTGGCGAACTACAACGACACGCTGATCCAGGCGCTGACCGATGTGGCCACGCAACTGGCCGATATCCGCGCGGTGGACGCGCAGTTGGTCAACGCCACGCGGTCCGACGAGGCCGCGCAGCGCGCGCTCCGGCTGGCGATGGCCCAGTACCAGGGTGGCCTGACCACGCAGTTGACCGTGCTCAACGCCCAGACCACGGCGCTGGCCAGCAGCCAGGTGGTGACCAACCTGCGCATGCAACGCCGCGACCGCCAGATCGCGCTGGCTACCGCGCTTGGCGGTGGGTACACCGAGACCGCCGCGACCGTCGCTGATGCCCAGCCGACAGCGGCAGCCCGCTGATCCGCCCTCCTTTTCCTCGATAACGGACCCTCTCATGACCTCGACTTCCTCCTCCGCCGGCCAGCCGTCCGGCACCGCGCCGAAGACCCGCAAGCGCCTGCTGGCCCTGCTGGGCTTGACCACGCTCCTGGCCGCCGCAGGCTATGGCGCCTACTACTACGGCGTGGCCCGCTTCCACGAACACACCGACGATGCCTACGTCAACGGCAACCTCGTGCAGCTGACGCCGCAGGTGAGCGGCACCGTGGTGTCGGTCAATGCCGACGACACGCAGATCGTGCGCGCCGGCGAGCCGGTGGTGACGCTGGACCCGGCCGATACCCGCATTGCGCTGGCCAGCGCCGAGGCCGCGCTGGGCCAGACCGTCCGGCAGGTGAGCGCGCTCTATATCAATAACGATGTGCTGGCCGCCACCGTGCGGCAGCGGGAGGCCGACGTGGCGCGCGTGCGTGACGATCTGCGGCGCCGCACCGCGGTTTCCGAATCCGGCGCCGTGGCGGTGGAGGACATCGCCCATGCCCGCGATGCGGTCAAGTCCGCCGACGCCGCGCTGGAGACGGCCCGCCAGCAACTCGCCTCGAACCATGCCCTGACCGACGGGGCCGCCGTGGCCGACCACCCCAGCGTGCAGGCCGCCGCCGCACGCGTGCGCGACGCCTACCTCGCCAATGCCCGCAATACGCTGCCGGCGCCGGTCACCGGCTATGTGGCGCGCCGGTCCGTGCAGGTGGGGCAGCGGGTGGCACCCGGCAATCCGCTGATGGCCATCGTGCCGCTGGACGGCGTCTGGGTGGACGCCAACTTCAAGGAAGTCCAGCTTAAGCACATCCGCATCGGCCAGCCGGTGGCCCTGCATGCCGACCTCTACGGCAGGACGGTGACCTACCACGGCAAGGTGGCGGGCTTCTCCGCCGGTACCGGCAGCGCGTTCTCGGCCCTGCCGGCGCAGAACGCCACGGGGAACTGGATCAAGGTGGTGCAGCGCCTGCCGGTGCGCATCGCCCTCGACCCGGCCGAACTGCGTGCGCATCCGCTGCAGATCGGGCTGTCCATGCAGGTGGACGTGGAAACCAAGGCGCGCGGCGATGCCCTGGATGCCACGCGCAACGCCACACGCAACGCCACACGCAACGCCACACGCAGCGCCGCCGAGCCGGCCCGAACCACGTACAGCACCGACGTGTTCCGACAATACGGCGCCGAGGCGGACGTGGAGATCGCCCGCATCATCGCGCGGAACCAGGGGCAGGGCGGCGAGCAGAGCGCTGCGCGCAAGCGTGAGCGAGGCGGCGAGCAAACGCGCACGCGCACCGCGTCTTAACCCTGGCACCACTCCGCCATCACCCCGCCATCACCGCTACCGGAGCCGCATCATGTCTACCGCGACCGCCTTCCAGCCGCCCCCGCCGCTCACTGGCGGCAGGCTGGTACTGGGCAGCTTTGCCGTGGCGCTTGCCACCTTTATGAACGTGCTGGATTCGTCGATCGCCAACGTGGCGATTCCCACCATCTCCGGCAACCTCGGCGTGTCCGTCCATGAAGGCACGTGGGTCATTACACTGTTCGCGGCCGCCAACGCCGTGGCCATTCCGCTGACGGGCTGGCTCACGCAGCGCGTGGGGCAGATCCGCCTGTTCGTCGGCTCGCTGCTGCTGTTCGTGCTGGCGTCATGGCTGTGCGGCATCGCCCCGAACCTGACCGCGCTGCTGGCCGCACGCATCCTGCAGGGCGCGGTGGCCGGCCCGCTGATTCCGCTGTCGCAGGCCATCCTGCTCGGCTCGTTTCCGAAGGAGAAGAGTTCCCAGGCGCTGGCGCTGTGGGCCATGACGGCCACTGTGGGGCCAATCGCCGGCCCGGCGCTGGGCGGATGGATGACTGACAGCTATTCCTGGGCCTGGATCTTCTATATCAACGTGCCGGTGGGGCTGTTCGCCGCCGCCGTGACCTGGGCGGTCTATCGCGACCGCGAATCGCCGGTGCGCAAGCTGCCGATCGACACGGTCGGGCTGGCATCGCTGATCATCTGGGTGGCGGCGCTGCAGATCATGCTCGACAAGGGCAAGGATCTCGACTGGTTTGCGTCGCCGGTGATCATCGCGCTCGGGGTGGTAGCGCTGCTCAGCTTCCTGTTCTTCGTGATCTGGGAGCTGACCGAGCCGGACCCGATCATCGACCTGCGCCTGTTCAAGGGCCGCAATTTCCTGGTGGGCACGGCGGCGATTTCGGTAGGCTTTGCCTTGTTCTTCGCCAACCTCGTGGTGCTGCCCCAGTGGATGCAGCAATACCTGGCGTATCCGGCGGTCAATGCGGGCCTCGTCACGGCGCCGCTGGGCATTTTTGCCGTGCTGCTGGCGCCGGTCGTGGGCAAGCTGCTGCCGAAGGCGGAGCTGCGCGTGCTGGCCACGCTGGCCTTCCTGGGCTTTGCCGCCGTGTTCTTCATGCGCTCGCAGTACACGACTGGCGTGGATACCTTCACGCTGGTGCTGCCCACGCTGCTGCAGGGTATTCCGATGGCGCTGTTCTTCGTGCCGCTGACGGCCATCATCCTCTCCGGCCTGCCGCCGGAGAAAATTCCGGCGGCAGCTGGCCTGTCGAACTTCGTGCGGGTCTTCTTTGGCGCGGCCGGCACGTCGCTGGCCACCACGGTGTGGAACGATCGCGCGGTGCTCCACCACGCCCGGCTTGCGGAGCAGGCCAGCCCGGGCAATCCGCGCTATACCGCCGCGCTGGAGTCGATCCAGTCGGCCATGCATCTGTCGCCAGGCCAGTCCGTGGCGTTCTTCGAACGCGGCTTGAATGCGCAGGCCATCATGCTCGGGCTCAACGACATCTTCTGGGTCTCGGCGGTGATCTTCGTCGCCATCGTGCCGCTGATCTGGCTGACGCGGCCCACCAAGGGCGCAATGTCGGGCGCCGCTGCGGCAGCCCACTGAGGGGCCGCCTGCGGCTCAGGCGTCTTCGGTGAACTTGCGCAGCAGGCGCAGGAACTCGCTGAACTCGTCCCGGGTGAAATGGCGCAGGCGGTGGTTCAGCACGTCCGGGGCGATGTCGGGAATGCGGCTGGCAACGTCCCGGCCCTTGTCGGTCAGGATCAGGTTGACCACGCGGCGGTCTGCCTCGCTCCGTTGCCGCTGCACCATGCCCTTGCTCTCCAGCTTGTCGAGCATGCGCGTCATCAGGCCGGTGTCGATCTCCAGCAGCTTGCTGATCTCCAGCGGCGTGCTGGCCGCGCCTTGCGTGAGCGACAGCAGGATGCCCATCTGCTGGCCGGTAATGTCCAGCGGCCGCAGCGCCGCGTCGACTTCCATCAGCAGCCCGTTGCGGGCCTTGTTCAGGTGGAAGCCAACGCTCTGCGTCAGCTGGAAGTTCTCGCGGTTGTAGTGTTTCACGGCGCCTCGGGTAAGCCAGGAGCCGTCAATGTATCTGATGCGTCAGTCAATGGGAAGGGCGGGCGCCAGCATCGGCGCGCTCAGCGAATCACCTTCTGGGTCAGGCTCACGACGATGGCCAGCACGGCCACGACGGCGAGCGCGCGGAAGTGGTCGAGATTGGCCAGCAGGGCGGATTGCTGCGCCAGTACCTGCGCGATCTGCGCCGTGGCGAGTTCGGCGGCGCGCGCCGGATCGGACGACGCGGCAATCGCCGCCGTGAAGCGTGCGTGGGCGTCCTGGAACTGCGGGCTGCCCGGGTAGATGGTGTCATGCAGCGTGCTGTAGTGCCACGTGGTCAGCCATTGCTGGCCCACCGTGGCGATGGTCACCCCCAGCGCCTGGCCGATCTGCCCCAGCATGTTCTTGGTCTGCTGCGCGTTGGAGAACACGGACTCGTCGTGCGCCACGCCGCTGAAGGTCTGCATGGCCGTGACCGGCATCAGAATCATGATGAAGACCCCGTACAGCGCGAGCGCGGGCAGCACGTCGCCCCACAGGTCGGGCGCGGGCGGCATCCGGCTCATCATCCAGGCCGAGACGGCCAGCGCCAGGAAGCCGGTGACGAAGTACTTGCGCGGACTGGGCCAGCGCGGCAGCAGGCGCGAAACGGTCAGCCAGGTCAGGACACCCGCCGAGAGTCCCATCGCATAGAACTGCCCGGCGGTGGACCAGGCATGCCCCAGCGAGCGCTGCAGGGCGATGGGCAGGAGGTAGCCGTTCGCGCCCAGGGTGACGTAGCAGAACGTGAACAGCGCCAGCCCGCTCAGGTAGCGCGGTTCAACCAGATTGCGCAGCTTCAGCAGCGGGCGATCACTGCGGGACTCCGCCCAGATGAAGCCGAGCAGGGCGGCGCCGCCCGCGACGGCGCCGATTACCAGCCAGAGCCGGTCGGCGTAGAAATCGTAGTAGGAACGCTGCAGGACATACAGGACCAGGAAGCTGCCCACGGCCAGCGCCGCGAGGCGCACCGGATGGGCATCCGAGCGTTGCGCGGGCGGCGCCGTGGCCTCGGGCAGGACGCTGGTGGCCGGCAGCAGTGCCAGCGCGCACCCGGCCACCAGCCAGAAGATCAGCGGCCAGCGGTCTGCACTGACGATGGCGGAGGCCAGCCAGGGTGCCAGCGCCATGCCGCAGCACACGCCGGATGCCAACGCCTTGATGCCGAAGAACCGGGCCGGGCCGGGCGGGATCAGGTTCACCGTCAGCCGCGATGAGGTCACCATGCCGGCACAGCCGAGCGCCATGACCATGCGGGCGACCAGGAAGGTTTCGTAGCTGTCGGCATGGGCGCACAGGAGCGCCCCCAGCGCCGCCGCTCCCAGCGACCCCTGGAGATAGCGCCGCCATCCCGCGCGCTCCACGATCCAGCGTTGCAGGGCGATCACCACCACGGCCACGCTGGCGTAGGCCGCCGCGAGGGTGCTGTACTGGTCCGGGCTCGCGCCAATCTCCCCCATGATCGGCGCGGCGGCAAAGGCGACCATGCCGTTCTGGAGGAAGTCGATCGTGGTCAGCGCGGCTATCGTCAGCAGCAGGCGGCGGGGCGGCGCCGCAGTCATGGCGGAAGTCATGGCGTGCCTAGGAGTTCTCTTCGATGATGCGGCGCACGGCCTCGTCGGCGTGCGCCAGCTCGTCCGCGAACACCGTGGTGCGGTAGTTCTGGCCCGGTGCGTCAATGGCCACCAGCCGCTTGCCGTCCCGCGCGCGCGTATCGACGGCCACCTTCATCGACAGGCCGATCTGCAGCGGGTGGGCCGTCACTTCCGCCGGGTCCAGCGCGATGCGCACCGGCACGCGCTGCACCACCTTGATCCAGTTGCCGGTGGCGTTCTGCGCCGGCAGCAGCGCAAACGCACTGCCAGTGCCGGCGTCCTGCCCGATGACGCGGCCGTGATACACCACCCGTCGGCCGTACAGGTCGGTGGTGAGCGTCACCGGCTGGCCGAGGCGGATATCGCGCAATTGCGACTCCTTCAGGTTGGCCGTGACCCACAGTTGATCCAGCGGCACCACGGACATCATCGACACGCCCGGGCTGACGCGCTGCCCCACCTGCACGGAGCGCTTGGTCACCACGCCCCCCACCGGCGCCGCGATGCGCGTGCGCGAGAGGGCGATGCTGGCATTGCGCACCTGCGCGGCGGCGGCGAGCACGTCGGGGTGAGACCCCACCGACGTCCGCTCCACCAGCGCCTGGTTGCGCTTGAGCTGCTCGCTGGCCATGGTCAGCGCGGCCTGCGCAGCGCGTACGGCATGCCGCGCGTGGATCAGTTCCTCGCCCGAGATCGCCCCGCTTGCGACCAGCGCCGTGCGCCGCGTCATGTTTTCCTGCTCCCGCGCCAGATCTACCGTGCGTATCGCCACATTGGCGCGATCCTGGCCGACCGCGGCAAACTGCCCGCGTACCTGCCGCACCGTGCGGGCCAGCTGGGCCTGCGCCGCCGCGAGCGCCAACTGGGCATCCACGCCATTGAGTTCGACCAGCGTCACGCCCGTGGTGACCAGATCCGTGTTGTCGGCGAGGATCGCGGTGACCACCCCGCCCACCTGTGGGGTGACCTGCACCACGTTGCCTTCGACATAGGCGTCTTCGGTCGAGACCTGGTCCCGGCCATATTGCAGCCAGTAGCCGGCTGCGGCGGCGAGCAGGAGGGCGAGCAAGGCGCTGCCGGCGATGCGCCAGCGCCGGGCCGGGCGGACCTCGGCCGGTTTTGCAGGGTCTTGCGCGGGATTGGGTTGGCTGGCGGGATTCAAGATGCGCTCCGGGTGGCCGCACCGCCGCGCTGGGCCGGGGGGGCAGGGGAGGCCGGGGCTGTCGCGGTGTCATACCCGCCGCCAAGCGCGCGGATCAGTTCGAGGTGCAACGTACGCTCCTGGGTTTCAATGTCGATCAGCAACTGCTTCTGCTGCAGGACCTGGCCCTCGGCGGACAGCACCTGCAGATAGTTGCCAACGCCGCTGCGATAACGCGACACGGCCATGTCATAGGCCTCCTGCGTCAGTTGCAGCGCCTGCTGTTGCTCGTTGGCGCGCTCGGCCAGCCAGCGCAGGGACACCAGCTGGTTGACCACATCGTGCAGCGCAGTGACCAGCGTGGCGTTGTATTGCTCCGCGGCAGCGTCGTATTCGGCCTGCCGCACGCCGAGATTGGCGCGCAGCCGGCCCCCGTCGAAGATCGGCAGCGAGAGCGCCGGGCCAATGCCAAAGGTGCGGCTGCCCGCGGTCAGGAAGTCGGACAGGCTCAGGCTCTGCAGGCCGGCAAAGGCGTTCAGGCTGATGTTCGGATAGAACTCGGCCTTGGCGGCGCGGATGTCGTGGCTCGCCGCTTCCACGCGCCAGCGCTGCGCCACCACGTCCGGCCGGCGGCCGATCAGTTCGGCGGGCAGGGTGGCCGGCACCGCCGCCGCGTAGCGGTCGCGCAGTTGCGGGGGGCGGACCTCGGCGCCGGCATCCGGGCCCTTGCCCGCCAGCGCCGCGAGCTGGTTCCGGGTCAGCGCGATGATCTCGTTGATGGCGGCAAGGCGCTCGCGCGTGGCGGGCAGGGCCGCCTCGGCCTGCTTCATGTCGAAGGCGGAGTCGAGCTGCGCATCCACGCGCCGGCGCGTCAGGTCCAGCGTGTTCTGGCGCTGGCGGTAGGTCTGCTCGGTCAGCGCGCGCTGGGCGTAGGCGGCGTCGAGCCGCAGGTAGGTGCGCACGACGGACGTGGTCAGTATCAGTTCCGCCGCGTGGTAATCGACCTCGGCGGCGCGCACGCGGTCCAGCGCGGCGTCGAACGCGGCCTGGTTCTTGCCCCAGAAGTCGAGTTCGTAGCCGAGGCCAAGCTGCACGTCACTGGACCACTTCCAGCTGCCTGCGAGCGGGCGTGGCACGAGACCGTTCTCGCTGAAGCGCTGGCGCGTGGTCCGGGCGCTCAGGTTGACCTGCGGATACAAGGCGGATTCGGCACCGCCGGCGAGCGCATCGGCCTGGCGCACCCGCGCGGCGGCGATACGCAGCGTGGGCTGCCCGGCCAGCGCCGCTTCGACCAGCGCGGTGAGCTGCGGATCGCCAAAGCCTTCCCACCAGGCGCGGTCCGGCCAGGCGGCCGGCGACAGGGGCGTGCCCGCGAGCGATGCGGTGGCGGTCAGGCGGTTGGGATCTTCGACCGTGGCCTGCGTCTTGAGCCCCGTCATGCTGGCGCAGCCCGGCAGGAACGCCGCCGCGCCCAGTACGCCAAGGCATACCCAGGCCGGCACGGTACGCGTCTTTGGCTTCGCCATCACCTTTCTCCGCAACCTTCGCCCGGACGACATGGCCGGGGCTGAACATCGGCCCCGACGACAGGCCGGTTGCCTGCTGGCAATGTAGGGGGCCGTGACGCCTGCCGGTAGTGCCCTGGCGACACGCACGATGTTGCCGCGCGGGCACCAATCGACGCGCGGACAGTGCTTGACGATAGCCGACCAGTCGTCTATATTTCGCTCCATACCAGCCGAGCACGACAACCATGCCAAGACCCGCCAACCCCGAGATCCGCGAGCGACTGCTGTCCAAAGGTGGACGTGTGATCCACGAACTGGGCTTCAACGCGTCCGGCGTGCAGGACATCGTGGCGGCTGCGGCGGTCCCGAAGGGCTCCTTCTACAGCTACTTCGACAGCAAGGAAGCCTTCGCGGCCGAAGTTCTCTGTGCGTACTGGGCGTCTATCGAGCGCCGGCACGGGGTGGTGATGTACGACGCCCGGATCAAGCCGCTCGAGCGGATCGAAAAGCTGTTCGAACTGCTGGTGGAAGACCACGCCGCGCAGGCTTTCAAGCTGGGCTGCCTGGTCGGGAACCTGTCTCTCGAACTGTCCAATGCCAGCGCCGAGGTCCGCAAGGCGCTGGAAGGCATCCTCGCCAGCTGGCAGGGGATGCTGGTAGCCTGCATCGAGGAGGCCAAGGTGCGGCAGGAGTTGCGCCAGGACGTCGATGCCGCGCCGCTGGCGGCGGTGGTGATCGAAGCGTGGGAAGGGGCCGTGTTGCGCGCGAAGGTCGAGCGCAACGGTGCGCCTTGTCAGCGCTTCCTGGATGTCACGCTCAAGCGCTTGTTGTCCTGAAATTTTTTTGCGCCTATTAATAGACGACTGGTCGTATATAAAAAGGCGTGCAGTGGTCCATCCCCTTTCTCAACCCTGTAGTAAAGCAAGGAGTGTCGCCATGTCTTCCAATCAGAGTCTCCCGAATCGCGTGTCACGCCGTAACCTGCTGCTCGGCAGCGCCGCCGCAGCCTCCGCGCTGGTGGCCACCAGCCTTCCCGGCGGCGCCGAAGCCGCACAGGCTGCCAAGGGGGCCAGCGCCGCGACAGCGGGCAAGCCGCACGGCAGCTACATCACCGCCCGCGACGGCACGCAGCTCTACTACAAGGATTGGGGATCGGGTCGGCCCGTGGTGTTCAGTCATGGCTGGCCGTTGAGTTCCGATAGCTGGGAGTCGCAGATGCTGCTCGTGGCCAGCTCGGGTTTCCGCGCCGTGGCGCATGATCGCCGTGGCCATGGCCGCTCCAGCCAGCCGTGGCAGGGCAATGACATGGATCACTATGCCGACGATCTCGCCACGGTGATCGAAACCCTCGACCTGCGGGACGCCATCCTGGTGGGCTTCTCCACCGGCGGCGGCGAAGTGGCGCGCTATCTCGGCCGCCACGGCACGCGGCGCGTGTCCAAGGTCGTACTGGTCTCGGCCGTGCCGCCGTTGATGGTCAAGACGCCGGCCAATCCGACCGGCCTGCCGCTGGAGGTCTTCGACGGGCTGCGCGCGGCCCAGCTTGCCAACCGCTCGCAGTTCTACCGCGACGTGCCGTCCGGCCCGTTCTACGGCTTCAACCGACCGGGCGCCAAGCCGTCGCAGGGGCTGATCGACGCCTGGTGGGCGCAAGGGATGCAGGGCGGACACAAGAACACCCTGGACTCGATCAAGGCTTTCTCGGAAACCGATTTCACGGAAGACCTCAAGAAGATCGACGTGCCCACGCTCATCATCCACGGCGACGACGACCAGATCGTGCCGATCGACGCTGCCGGCCGCGCCTCGGCGAAGCTGGTCAAGAACTCCCGGCTGATCGTCTACCCGGGCGCGCCGCACGGGCTGACCGACACCCACAAGGAAAAATTCAACGCCGACCTGCTGGCGTTCCTCCGTAGCTGACCTGCGCAACCCAACTTGAAAGGCCCCCGCCATGTGCAATCACAACCCTGCCTACACTGACCCGGCCGAGCCGGCCCTGCCCAGCGCCAGCCTGACGCTGGACCTTGCGCGCACCGCGCTGGTCGTGATCGACCCGCAAGTCGACTTCATGAGCCCCGAAGGCCGGAGTTGGGGCGTGGTGGGGGAGAGCGTGACCGAGCAGAACCTGGTGCCCAACCTCGTCCGCCTGTTCGCGGCGGCGAAGCAGGCCGGCATCTGCGTCGCCATCTCCCCGCACTATTACTTTCCGCACGACCACAAGTGGAAGGTGCTGGGCCCGGCGGAGATGTTCCAGCATGCCGTGGGCATGTTCGACCGCCCCGGCGCGCTGACGCTGGAAGGCTTCCGCGACTCGGGCGCCGATTTCATGCCCGAGCTGAAGCCTTACATCGAGGACGGCGAGACCATCATCTGCTCGACCCACAAGCTTTATGGGCCGCAGGCCAACGATCTGGTGCTGCAACTGCGCAAGCAGCGGGTGGATCAGGTCATCCTCGCCGGCATGGCGGCCAACCTGTGCGTCGAGTCCCATCTGCGCGACCTCCTCGAACAGGGTTTCGAGGTGGCGGTGGTGCGCGATGCCGTGGCCGGCCCCAAGCTACCCGAGGGCGACGGCTACCATGCGGCGCTGGTCAACTTCCGCTACATCGCCAACGCGCTCTGGGACACCGACGAGACGGTCAGGCGCCTGGCGCCGTAAGCCGCCTGAGGCCGCCGGGTAGTCAGTTCGGAGGCGCCCTACAACACCCTCCCAAACCACCACAGCGACAGCAATCCGGCGCAGCCGGCCAGCAAGGCGCCCAGCGCCGCGAAGAACGCGGTGATCTCCACCTGGTTGCGTTTGTCGAATGCCAGCCTGGCGCTGAGGGCGCGGTACACCTTCCTGAGCTGGCTCGCGTCTTCCAGGCGGAAGTACTCGGCGCCGGTGATGTCGGCCACCTGTTTCAGCACCTGCTCGTCGAGCTTGACCCGGGCTGACCAGCCATCCACCGAGAGCACCACGCCGTCGGTGGTGCCGACCCCCACCGTATAGATGCGGACCCCGTGCGCGGCGGCGAGTTGGGCGGCCTGGGCTACCGCCGGGCCGGCGTTGCTTTCGCCGTCGGAGAACAGGACGATGGCGCCCGAGGCGTAGGCGCCGGGGCGCTTGTCGTCGCCGCCCAGCGCATCGGCGGTCTTCTGCGGGGGGATGTCGTCGTCCATGAGGAGCGCCGCGTCGGTGGTGGCCTCCGGCAGCAGGGTCGTGAGCGCGATCAGCAGGCCGTTGCCCAGCGCCGTGCCGCCTTGCGGTTTCAGGCGGTCGATGGCGCTGGCCACGTCTTCCCGGTTGCGGCTGGGCGCCTGCGCCACCGCCGCCGTGGCGGCCATTGCCACCACGCCCACCTTGACCCCCGAGGGCTGGGCATCCAGCAGCACCTTGGCGGCCTGCTGGGCGGCGCGGATGCGGGTAGGCTTCACGTCCTGCGCGCGCATGCTGCCGGACAGGTCCATCACCAGCATGACGGTTTCGATGCGGGAGGGCAGCATCAGCACGGCCTGCGGGCGGGCGATGGCGAAGATCAGCGCGCTCAGGGCCAGCAGGGCCAGCACGGGCGACACGTGCCGGCGCCAGCCGGCGCCGCCGGTGGGGGTCAGGCCGACGGTGCGCAGCGCGGGATAGTGCACCGCCACACGGCGCCGGCGCGCATCGAGCCAGACATAGGCGGCCCCCAGCACCAGCACGAAGCCGAGCAGCCACAGCATTTCCGGCCACAGGAAACTGAAGAGGGGCAGGCCGCTCATCGCATCGATCATGCTGCCCCCGCGCCGCTCGCGGCCCCTTGCTGCCGATGGCGGCGCTGCCGGGCGAAGTGCAGCAGCGCCAGATCCAGCCGGGCGTAGGTCGACAGGGTCAGGCACTCCACGCCGGCCCGCGCGAAGCCCTGCCGCAGTTCGGCCTCGCGCGCCTCGGCGGCGGCCGCAAAGCGCTTGCGGAAGGCCGGGTCATGGGTGTCGACGAACATCTGCTCGCCGGTTTCGGCATCCTGCAGCACCACCAGCCCGAGGTCCGGCAAGGCGACTTCCAGTGGATCGACCAGCCGCACGGCGACGATTTCGTGGCGCCGGGCCAGCATGGCGAGCGATGCCTGCCAGCCCGGCGCGCTGATGAAGTCTGAGACCACGAACATCACGGAGCGGCGTTTCGCCACGGACCGCGCGCGCTCGAGCAGGTCACGCAGCCGGGTGTCGCCCGGCGATGCGGCGGGCGTGGCCTGCATGCGGTCGAGCAGGTGCAGCAACTGGCGGCGCCCCGCACGCGCCGGTATCACCGACGTGGCGATCTCGCCCGCGCCGCCGTAGAACACCGCGCCCACCCGGTTGCCATAGCGCGTCAGCAGCAGCGCCAGCACGGTGGTGAAGTCGTTCAGCAGGTCGCGCTTGCGCACCGTACCGGAGCCGAAATCGATCGAGCCGCTCAGGTCCAGCAGGAACCAGACCGCCACCTCGCGGTCTTCCTGGAACTCGCGCACATGCGGCGTTTGCAGCCGCGCGGTCACGTTCCAGTCGATGTGGCGCACATCGTCGCCGGGACGGTATTCGCGCAGATCGGCAAGGTCCAGCCCGAAGCCGCGGAACAGGGTGCGGTAGTCGCCCTGGAGCATGCCATCGAGCCGGCGCACCACGGTCCACTCCAGGCGGCGCACCAGCACCTCGGTCTGGCTGGCGCGCGGGCCGCCCAGCGGCGCCTCCGCGGGGGGCGGGACCGGGGGGAGCGGGGCAGCGGCGTCCGGGCCGGCCCGGCGCCTAGCGAGCAGCCGCCCGAACATGGGCTTCCAGCGGCCGCTCTGGCACGGGCAGGGCCTTGAGGATGCGCGCGATCAGCTGATCCGCCGTCATGCCATCGGACATGGCCTCGTAGGAGAGCGCCAGCCGGTGGCGCAGGACATCGGGCACCAGGTCCACCACGTCTTCCGGCACGGCATAGTGCCGGCCGCGCAGGAAGGCCAGCGCGCGGGCGCCTTCGATCAGGCCGATGGTGGCGCGGGGGCTGGCGCCGAAGGACACGTAGCGATCCATGTCGGCCAGACCGTAGTTGCCCGGCTTGCGGGTGGCTGCCACCACGCGCACCGCGTACTGGATCAGTTCCGGGTCGACGTAGACCTTGCGGCAGGCTTCCTGCAGTTCGACCAGATGCTCGGGCGTGGCGATCGCCCCGACGTGGATGCGCGGGCCGGTCACGCGATTGACGATGACGACCTCCTCCTCCTCGCTCGGGTAGCCCACCAGCACCTTCATCATGAAGCGGTCTACCTGCGCCTCCGGCAGCGGGTAGGTGCCCTCGGTCTCGATCGGGTTCTGCGTGGCCATGACCAGGAAGGGCGCCGGCACGCGGTGCGTCTCCCCGGCGATGGTGACCTGCTTCTCCTGCATGACCTCCAGCAGTGCGCTCTGCACCTTGGCCGGCGCGCGGTTGATTTCATCGGCCAGCAGCAGGTTGGTGAACACCGGCCCGCGCACGGTGGAGAACTCGCCGGTGCCCTGGTTGTACATGCGGGTGCCGACCAGGTCCGCGGGCAGCAGGTCGGGCGTGAACTGGATGCGCTTGAAGGTGCCGCGCATGGTGCGGGCGAGGGTGTTGACGGTCAGCGTCTTGGCCAGGCCCGGCACGCCTTCCACCAGCAGGTGCCCGCCGGCCAGCACGGCCACCAGCACCCGCTCCAGGAAGTGGTCCTGCCCCACCACCACGCGCTTCACCTCGTACAGCAGGCGTTCCATCAGGTTGGCGCTGTCTGCAGCGCTGCGGGCTTCGTCGTTCATAGGCCTCCGCGTCTAGAAGGGAGAAGATCCGATGGATGCGCCGGCACTTTCGATGGTGATGGCAAAGCCAATGCCGAGGAAAGTGCCGTCCTTGTTGGGATTGAGGATGGCCGTGACGATGCCCACCACCTCGCCGTTCATGTTGACCAGCGGCCCGCCCGAGTTGCCCGGGTTGGCGGCGGCGTCGAACTGGATCAGCTTGTCCAGTTTCTGCTTGTTGTCCGGCGAGACGAACTGGCGGTCCAGCCCGGACACCACGCCGGCGGAGACGGACGGGCCGATGCCGAACGGAAAGCCCACCGCCACGACTTCGGCACCGGGCGCCAGCTCCCGGCTGGAGCCGAGCGTGGCCGCCGGCAGGTCGTCGGGGATGGATTTGGCCTGGAGGATGGCGATGTCCTTTTCCGGAATCGCCTGGAGGATGGAAGCCTCGGCGATGTGCCCGTCATGGAAGCGGATTTCCACGCGGCTGGCGTCGGCAATGACGTGGTGATTGGTGATGACGATGCCACTTTCGGTCACGACCACGCCGGTACCGATCTGGCGCTCCTCGGTCTTGTGGTCGGGCATGCCTTCCGCGGCGATTTCGTCACGCGGCGGGGCGGGGGTTGGCGTGGGCGAAGGTGCGGAGAACTTTGGCGAGGATTTTGGCGACGGCCTGGTGGGTGCCTTGGCGGATGGCGCCGGCTTGCTGTCAGGCGCCGCCGGTGCCGGCTTCGCCTTGTCTTCCCCTGGCGCGTAGCTGCGGACTTCCACCACTGACTCGCGCACTGCCTCTGCGGCGCGCGCCGTGCGCGACGGCAGGCTTTTGGTTTGCAGCGTATGGAGCACGGCCGAATCGATGTCTGCCTGCGTGGGCGCGCGCGGCGAGGCCGGCTGCATCAGCCAGGCGACGCCCACGCCAGCGATGAACACGAGCGCGACTGCCGCCGAGAGCCATCCGTAGATCGTCACCCGTTTCATTGCTGCTCCCGAGGTCCCGTCCCGCCGTGGAAAATACAGTACCATCGTTCTCACTCACGCGCCAAGGAGCAGGGCATGCAGTTTCTCTGGCCGCAAATGCTCTGGCTGCTGCTGGCGCTTCCGCTGCTGGCCGCCGCCTATCTCTATCTGCTGGCACGGCGGAAGAAGACCGCGCTGCTTTATGCCAGCCTGGCGCTGCCCCGCGCCGCGCTGGGCTCGCGCCAGCGGCTGCGGCGCCATATTCCACCCCTGCTGTTCTTCGGGGCGCTGGCCCTGGCGCTGCTGGCATGCGCGCGCCCCAGCGCCACCATCACCCTGCCATCGGACACCGTCACGCTGGTCCTGTCCATGGACATCTCCCGCAGCATGGAGGCCACCGACGTGGCGCCCACGCGCATCAGCGCCGCGCAGCAGGCGGCGCGGGACCTCATCATCGGGCTGCCGGCCAATGTGCGCCTGGGCATCGTGTCCTTCGCCACCACTGCCACGGTGGTGCTGCCGCCCACCAACAACCGGCAGGACATGCTGGAAGCACTCGAACGCTTCCAGCTCCAGCGCGGCACGGCAACCGGCAGTGGGCTGATCCAGGCACTGGCGGTGCTGTTTCCCGACGATGGCATCGACCTGGAAGACATCCTGTTCAATGGCATGTCGGCCCGCCCCGGGCGCGGCCCACGCTCACTGGACGAGGCCGCGTCGGCCGATGCCGCGCGCAAGCGCGACCAGGAACGGGAGGCGGTGCAGCCGGGCTCGTATCGGCACGGCGCGGTGATCCTGCTGAGTGACGGACGGCGCACCACAGGCCCGGACCCGGCGGAAGCCGCGCGCATGGCGGCCCAGCGGGGCGTGCGTGTCTATACGGTGGGGTTTGGGTCCACGCAGGGCGGCGCGGCGGGGGAATCGAACCTGTCTTATTTCATGCAGCTCGATGAACCGGCGCTGCGCGCGGTGGCGACGATAACGGGCGGGGAGTACTTCCAGGCGGGGTCGGCAGCCGACCTGAGCCAGGTCTATCGCCAGCTCAGTGCCCGCTTTGCGCTGGAACACAAGGAAACCGAGGTGAGCGCGCTGCTGGCGGCGTCGTCGGTGTTGCTGCTGGTGGCGGCGTGCGCCTTGTCGATGCTGTGGTTCCGGCGGTGAGTACCGGCAGCGCCGGCATGCCGAGGCACCCGCAAGGTGCCCCGGCGCCCCGGCGCCTCGGTGCCTCGGGGCTGGATCAGGCGCCGTCCAGGAAGGGGCTGCGCTGGCCGAGCCGCGTGCCCAGTGCGTCAGGCGGCAGGGTAGTGTTGGCCGCCGCGCTCGGGTCCATCGCCGGACTGACGGCCGGGGCGACCGGTGCTGAAGTCGGTGCCGCCATGGGCGCGCCCGCCGTGGGCGGCACGCCGTATTGGACCGACTGGCCCGAGCCTTGCGCGTAGGTGTCGGGTGCAGCAGTCGGCACGCCTGGTTGCGCGCCCTGTTGCGTGCCCTGTTGCGCGCCCACCGTGGACGGCGCGGCCGACTGCATCGGCGGCTGACCCTGTTGCACCGGTGGCGCCGGCTGCACCGGCTGGGCTGGCAGCGTCTGCTGCGCCAGCAGCGGGTAAGACGCGATCATCGCACCAGCCATCAACAGGGATTTCGCCAGATGTTGCTTCATTCGTGTACCTCCTAAAACGCCTACAGGCTTGGGAGTGACCACTGTAGCGTCGAGGCACCTGACATTCTGTTTGATTGTGCAACTGACATTTACGAGCCTTGCACGCCACGCCAAGGCCGGTTAGATACGCGCGCGTACCCCGTTTAGCGGGGCCTACACCCGGAACTCGGCCAGCAGCCGGGCCCGGTCCTGATCCAGCGCCGGCGGGTTCCGCACGCCTGACAGGGCGTCTGCCGTGCCGATCTTGACGGGGTTGCCGGCCACGCGCAGCGCCTTGCCGTTGCCAATGCCGATGTCCAGCAGCATGCCGCGCGCCGCCACGTGCGCGTTCTCGACCAGTTCTGGCACGCCGTTGAGTGGACCATGCGGCACCCCGGCGGCTTCCAGCGCGGCTTCCCACTCCGCCGTGGTGGCATCGGCCAAGCGGGCCTCGAGCGCCTCTTTCAGCGCGGCGTGGTGCTCGTTGCGGGCCGGCACCGTGGCGAAGCGCGGGTCCCGCGCCCATTCCTCTCGCCCCAGCGCCGTGCAGAGTGTCGTGAACAGCGCATCGTTGCCCACGGCGATGACGATGAAGCCGTCCCGGGTGGCGAACATGTCGAACGGGGTGATCGACGGATGCCGCGTGCCCAGCGGCTTCGGCACCCCGCCCGTGGCCGAGTAACGCGCGATGGGGTTCTCCAGCAACGCCACCTGGCAGTCGAGCATCGAGATGTCCACCCGTTCGCCCAGCCCCGTGGCCGCCCGTTTGAGCAGCGCGGACTGGATGCCGATGGTGGCGTACAGCCCCGCGCCGATATCGCCAATCGATACGCCCACGCGTGCCGGGTTGCCGCCGGCCTCGCCGGTCACGCTCATCAGGCCGCCCATGGCCTGCACCACCATGTCGTACGCCGGGCGGTTCCGGTAGGGACCGGTCTGCCCGAAGCCGGAAATCGACGCGAAGACCAGCTTCGGGTAGCGCGCGTGCAGCGCGGCCCAGGTGTAGCCGAGCTTCTCCATCACGCCGGCGCGGAAGTTCTCGATCAGCACGTCGGCTGTCTCCAGCATCTTGTCGAGCACCTTGCGGTCGTCCGGCTGCTTGAGGTCCAGCGCGATCGATTCCTTGTTCCGGTTGATGGAGGCGAAGTAGGCCGACTCGCCATCCACGAACGGGCCCACCTGACGCGAGTCGTCGCCGCCGTCGGGGTGCTCGATCTTGATGACGCGTGCGCCAAGGTCGGCCAGCATCATCGTGCAATAGGGGCCGGACAGCACCCGCGTGAGATCCACCACGGTGAGGCCCGCCAGCGGCAACTGGCCCTGACCCGCCGGGGGCGTGTTGGGGGGGATGGTCGGATTGGTCATTGCATGCTCCATGTCTTTCAATCGATCTTCGCGCCGCTGGAGACCGCCAGGTCCACGCCGATCCGGCCTTCGCGCGCCGCGTATTCCTGGAATTCGGCCACCGAGGCGGAGACGGCCACCTCATCGCCCTGCATCAGGAATTTCTTCTTCAGTTCGGGGTTGGCCATGACCTTGGCGGTGGCCGCGTAGAGCTTGTCGATGATCTCGGGCGGCGTCTTGGCGGGCGCGAACAGGCCGTACCACGCGGAGAGGTCGTAGCCCTTCACGCCGCCCTCGGCGATGGTCGGCAACTGGGGGTTGGCCGGCGAGCGCTGGGCGGACGTCACGGCAATCGGCACGATCTTGCCGGTGTCGATCATCGGCTTGACGGACGGCGCCGTGCCGAAGGTGAGCTGCACATCGCCGGCGGCCACGGCCTGTGCGGACGGCGCGCCGCCCTTGTATGGCACGTGGGTCATCTTCACGCCGGCCAGTTTGGTGAAGTAGACGCCGGCCAGATGGGTGATGACGCCGTTGCCGGAGGACGAATAGTTCAGCGAGCCCGGGTGCGCCTTGGCCTGCGCCACGAGGTCGGCCACGTTGCGGATGCCGGTGTCCTTGTTGACGGCGAGGATCATCGGCGCCGCCACCAGCCGCGTGATGGGGATGAAGTCGGCCGGCTCGTACCTGATGGATTTGTAGAGCACCTTGTCGCCGCCCATCAGGCTGGCCGTGGCGATGTAGAGCGTGTAGCCGTCCGGCGGTGCCTTGGCGACGAACTCGGCGGCGATGGTGGTGCCCGCGCCGGGCCGGTTATCGACGATGACGGGCTGGCCCAGTTCGCGGCTCAGCGCATCGCCATAGAGCCGCGCCGTGTTGTCCGCGCCGCCGCCGGCGGGAAAGCCGATGACAAGGCGGATGGGTTTGGTCGGGTAGGCCGTCTGCGGCGAAGCCTGCGCAGGTACGGCGGTGGCGATGAGGGCCAGCGTGGCCAGGGCGGCCAGGGACTGCGTGGATACGGGGGTCTTTGTCATGGTGGGTGTCTCCTCCGGGTAGCTGTATCGCTACTTGCCGCTGAATACCGGCTGGCGCTTTTCCTTCCACGCCGCCGCGCCTTCCCGGAGATCTGCCGAGGTCTCCGAGCGATGAATGTCCCGCGCCAGCGCGTCGGCATCGAGCGTGCCGCGCGCCAGCGCGTTGAGGTGCTGCTTCATGCCGAGCAGGGCGATGGGCGCCATGCCGGCCAGCTGGGCAGACAGTTGGTCCACCCGCGCGTGGAGCGCCGCCGGCTCGACCATCTCGGTCAGGAAGCCGATGTCCAGCATGGTGGCGGCGTCGATGCGGTCGGTGGTCAGGAACAGGCGCTTGGCGGCGTTCAGGCCGAGCCGCGACACGTAGCGCGCCATGCCGCCGCGATAGAAGTGCAGGCCCAGGCGGGCGGCCGGCATGAACATGTCGCAGCCGGGCACGCCGATGCGGAAGTCGCACGCGAGGCAGAGATCGGTGGCGCCGCCGTAGACGCCGCCGTTGATGGCGGCGATGGTGACCGGGCGGGCGGCCTCGATGACGTCCATGACTTCGCCGAAGTTCAGCGCACCTTCGTCAGACTTGCCGGCCAGCGAGCCGATGTCGTAGCCGCTGCAGAAATACTTGCCGGCGCTGACGAAGCGGAGCACCAGCACGCGCTCCATCTCGTTGACCGCCTCGATATGATTCCGTATGGCGCGTAGATCACCCGGGTTGAGGCGGTTGGCGACCTCGGGGCGGCGCAGCGCGATCGTGGCGACGGCGCCGTCCACAGTGAGCAGAGGCGAGTTATCATCCATTCCGAAATATCTCCCTGGTGTCTTGATATATTCACGAAGCCTACAGATATTTTTTTTCTAGGACAAAAGAGGGTATACCCGTGCAATCACTCCAGGATCGCATCCGAGAAAACGTGGTGTCGGCCATTCAGACCGGCGCGCTGCCCCCGGGGGCACAGATCGACGAGAAGGCGCTGGCCGATGCGTTCGACAGCTCGCGCACGCCGGTGCGCGAGGCGCTGCTGATGCTGGCCGCGCAGGGGCTGGTGACCATCGTGCCGCGCGCCGGCATGTTCGTGCACCGGCCGACCGCCGCCGAACTGGTGGCGATGTTCGAAACCCTGGCCGAGATGGAGGGCGTGGTGGCGCGGCTGGCGACCCAGCGCATCACTGCTGCCGGCAAGAAAGTGCTGGCCAATGCGCATGAGGCGGCGGCCGAGCACGTTGAGCGCGGAGATACTGCGGGCTATATCGAAGCCAACCGCAAATTCCACGACGTGCTGTACCAGGCTGCAGCCAATCCGTTCCTGTCGGAGCAGATCGTGCAGCTGCGCCGCCGGCTGGCGATCTACTGGCAGAAGAAGGGCCTCATCAACGACGCCCGCGTACCCAGCTCCCACCGCGAGCACGGGCATGTGGTGGAGGCGGTGCTGGCGGGCAATGCCGACGTCGCCGCCGAGGCCATGCGGACCCATATCTCGGCGGGCGGCAAGGCCATCGCCGATCTCGTGTTGCTGGCCAGCGCGGGGGTGGAGTAGGGCGCGCAGTGCAATCCGCGCCGTGCAATCCACGCCGTGCAATCCACGCCGTGCAATCCAGATAGCCAGTCCGCCCTATGGTAGAAATGCCACACAAGTTCTGGTAACTCTCCCGGGTCCGGCGCATGCCTGCGCCGCAAGACATCTCACCCATACCCAGGAGTTTTCCGATGCGAGGCTTGTTCGTCGCGATCATCGCGGCCTGCGTTTCGGTCGTCGCCAGCGCGGAGATCGTGTGGCCGCCGAATGCCGGTGGCGGCTTCACCCGCAATGGTCTCTGGCGCAACGTGCAGGCGCGTTGCCTCACGGCCGGCGCGCCGCGCCATGCCGATTGCGCCGTGGTTGACCGCGACCGGGGCCTCGTGCTCTACAAGGACGCCGTCGGCGCCTCTCACTACCTCGTAATTCCCGATCACCCCGTTACGGGCGTGGAAGACCCGCGCGTCTGGACCGGCCCGCGCGCCAACGGCTGGGCCTTCGGGTGGGAAGAACGCCAGATCGTGGCGAGGGCGGTCGGCAAGCCGGTGCCCGATACGCTGATCGGCCTGGCCGTGAATTCCAGGGCCTCCCGGAGCCAGGACCAGCTCCATATCCATCTGGACTGCATCAGCGGCGCCGCTCAGAAGTTTCTGAATCAGAGCGGCATCACGCCGACGTGGGGGGCGTTCACGTTCGCAGGGAAGCGCGTGCTGGCGAAGCGCGTGCCGGCGGACCAGCCGGTGCTGGCCTTCAATCCGTTCGATGAAGTGCGTGGAGACATGGGTACGGCACCGGGCACCGCCATCGCGCCGCAGGACCGGGGCATCTTTCTCGCCTACACCGGCGGCAGCTTTGTCGTAGTGGACGAGCCGGTCGATCTCGCGCCCGGCAACAACGGCCACGCCAGCGACTTCCTGGACCGCCGCTGCAAGCTCGGCCGATAGATCAGGGGCGCTTGGGAAGGGGCTGGCCGGACCTCAGGAGATTCCGAGAAACCCTAGGAAAATCAACGAATTAGCTACACATGACGTAGCGCAAACAGCGCGCTTTGCGCGCTTCCGGCGCCATCGAAACGGAGTACGGTTCTGCCGCAAATCCAAGTCGATGGGGAGGGAAGTGAAAGCAATGGCGCAGCGGACGGAATACCGGGCGGACGATGGCGGTGCCCTGGCGGCGGGGAGGCAGTCTTACTTCCTCGACGTGCCCGGCGCCGAACATGCCGCCGCGCTGTCGGTGGTGTCCTTCACCGCCAAGGAATGGCTTGGCGACACCTACGTCGTCACGGTGCAGTTCACGCACCCGCTGGAACTCCCGCGCGCCGACTATCTCGGCAAGGCCGCCACCTTCCGGATCGACCACGGCAATTCCGTCGATGGCGTCGATGGTGCCGATGGTGCCGATGGTGCCGATGGCGCCGATGGGGCCGAACCCCGCAAGTTTGCCGGCTGCATCACCCGGCTCAGCCGGCTCCAGCGCTCCCGCGACCTGTTCACCTACGAGGCCGTGGTGGAACCGCTCGCTGCGCGGCTGAAGCTCACGCAGGCCAGCCGCATCTACCAGCACCAGACTGCGCCGCAGATCATCGAGGCCATCCTGCGCCGGCACGGCCTGCAGGGGCATCAGTTCACCTTCCGGCTGCGCCGCAAGTATCCGCAGCATGCGTTCCGCTTCCAGTACCAGATGTCCGACTGGGCCTACATCCGCCTGCTGATGGAGCAGGAGGGGCTGTACAGCTACTTCGTGCCCGGCAAGTTTGGCGAGATGCTGGTGTTCGGGGACGACATCGACCACTACCTCTACCAGCCGGAACTGCGCGTGCCGTACCGGGAGACCGCCGGGCTGGAGGCGGGCGTGGAGGCGGTGCTCGCGCTGCAATCCCATGCGCAGACCGTGGCGGCGTCATTTCGCGTGGCGGACTACCACCCGGGCAGTGCGTGGGAGCGCTTCACGGGTGAGGCGAATGTCGCGCGCAAGGAGGCCACAACCTACGGGGAGTCCTATGTCTTCGGCACCCATCACCTGGACTTCGCGGGCGGCAAGTGGGAGGCGCAGCTGCGCCATGAAGCGGCAATGGCCGGCCAACTGGTGTTCTCGGGCGAGAGCAACGTGCTGGACCTGCGCCCGGCGCGCATCCTGCGCATGGACCTGGCGCTGGCCGAGGCACCGAACGGGCAGGTCATCACCGAGGTCATCCACACCGGCGCGCGCGATGCCGCCTATCGCAACACCTTCAAGGCCATCCCTTCGGACCGGCGCTTCCGGCTGCCGCTGGCCGAAGACCGATGGCCGAGGATCCAGGGCACGCTGTCTGCCCGCGTGACCTCGCCGGGCCAGTACAAGTACGCCTACCTGACGCAGCAGGGGCACTACACGGTCCGCTTCGACCTCGATTTCGACACCTGGCCGAATGGCGGCGAAAGCGTGCCGCTGGCGCTGGCCAAGCCGTTCGCGGGGGCGAGGCAGACCGGCTTCCACTTCCCGCTCGTCGATGGCACTTACGTGGACGTGGCCTTCCGCGACGGCAATCCGAACAAGCCGTACATCGCCCACGTGCAGCACAACAGCCAGCACGAAGACCTGATCACGAACCGGGACCGCTGGCTGTCGCGCAACGTGATCCGCACCCAGAGCAACAACAAGCTGCGCTTCGAGGACTGGGAGGGGCAGGAGGGCGTCAAGCTCTCCACCGACTTTGCGCGCAAGTCGCAGCTGAACCTCGGCTATCTGGTCGACGACAAGCGGCAGAAGCGTGGCGAGGGCTTCGAGCTGCGCACGTCCGGATGGGGCGCCGTCCGGGGCGGCAAGGGCCTGTTCCTGTCGGCCGATGACCAGCCCGCCGCGAGAGGCCCGCAACTCGGCATGGACGCGGCCCGGGGTTTGCTCCAGCAGGCGCTCCAGCAGACCGAGGCGCTGGCCTCCGCCGCGCAGGCCGCGCAGGCGGTGGCGGCGGACTACGGCCGCCAGAAGGCGCTGCTCGACAACACCCTCGACACCCTCAAGCAAGCCGGCCTGCTGGCCAGCGCGCCGGCCGGCATGGCGCTGGCGTCTGGCGGCGACCTGCAACTGAGCGCGAGCCAGAACCTGATCGGCACATCGGGCGGCCACGCGGACTTCAGCGCGCTGAAGCGCTTCACCGTCGCCGCCGGCGAACTGGTGTCGGTCTTCGCGCAGAAGCTCGGCATCAAGCTGTTCGCCGCAAGGGGACCCATCGACATCCAGGCGCAGAGCGACGACATGCGCCTGCTGGCCGACCAGAACGTGACCATCAGCAGCGCCCACGGCAGGGTGGTCATCGAGGCCGAAAAGGAACTGCTGCTGAAGTGCGGCGGCTCCTACCTGCGCCTGTCGCTCACGGGTATCGAGGACGGCACGCGTGGCGACCGGATCATCCGGTCGGCCTCCTACACGCTCGATAGAAAACAGTCGCTCTCGCAGGCGATGAATACGTGGAAGCACACGGAGTTCGACGAAGCGTTCACGGTCCGGTGGCCGTTCGACGACGAACCCGCCAGCCATGAGTCGTATGCCGTGGTCCGCGACGACGGCAGCCGCATTCGCGGCAAGGTGGATGCGGAAGGCAGGACATCGCTGCAGAAGAGCCTGTTCGCCGAGAGCGTGGAACTGCTTTGCCCATTGAAATCCTGAGGACGACAACCTTGTCAGCGAGAGAACGCATTATCCCGCCCGAAATCCAGCCGGACGGCTCGGTCCGCTATCGCTCTGTCATGACGCCGCCGGACGACAGCGTCGCGGTCTGTTATCTGGTGTCACGCCGGATGATCCCGGTGGTATTCGTGCCGGGCGTGATGGGGTCGAATCTGCTTGGCCTCCGGCCCCGCAGGCGGTTCAACGGCAACATTGAATTGACGAAGGAGCCAGTGTGGCTGCTCGACAGCATGGCCGATGCGGCGACCTGGATTCCCGTTGGCGCCGAGTTCCGGAAGATCATGCTGGACCCGGGAACGACTTCCGTCTATGGCGGCGGAAAGCTGCCTGCCGGGACGTCGCTGACAGAAGACGAGATGAGACGCCGTGGCTGGGGAGAGGTCGCCCACATCAGCTACGGCGGGTTTCTGGCCTGGCTGGAGAACGCCCTCAACGACACCCACGATTTCCTGACAGGCGTGCGTTCGCAGTTGATGGAGCCGAGCACCGTGCAACGCGTGGGCGTGGAGCCGCTGACCCGCGCGGAGGTGGCGCTGTCCTACAAGTACCGGTACCCGGTGCATGCCGTCGGCTACAACTGGCTGCAGTCGAACCGCGCATCGGCGGAGCACCTGAAGGCGCGCGTCGAGACGTTCATGGCGTACTACCGGAAGCAGGGATTCATGTGCGACCGGGTGATCCTCGTCACGCATTCCATGGGCGGGCTGGTGTCACGCTGCTACACCGAAGTGCTGGGCGGGCGAGACAGGGTGCTGGGCGTCGTGCATGGCGTCATGCCGGCTACCGGCGCGCCAGCCGCCTACAAGCGCGTCAAGGCGGGAACGGAAAAACCGGCTGGCTGGGCACTGGGCTGCGATGCGGAGGAAATGACTGCGGTCTTCGCACAGTCACCGGGCCCGCTGCAACTGCTGCCGACGCCGGAGTACGGCATGCGTTGGCTGAAGTTCCGGGACGGGGACAAGGTGATCGGCTTGCCGAACACGGATCCGTATGACGAGATCTATATCAAGCGTGGAAAGTGGTGGTGCCTCTGCGATGACAAGTTGATCAATCCGGCGGACAAGAAGAAGGAGACCCTCGAGCGCGACTGGAAGACATATGAGTCGATGGTCAAGGACGACGTCAGGCCGTTTCATCAGGCAATCTCCGGTCGATACCATCCGAACTCGTACGCCTTCTTCGGCGACGATGCCAATCACAAGAGCTGGGGCGAGGTGACATGGCAGCGACGCCATCAGGCAGGCCTCGGGCCCGCAAGAGGCTTGCCGGTCGATGACCCGCTGGAGGGCAAGGTAGTGGCGAACAAGGGCACCGGGGAGATCGCCGTCCACACCCGACGCGGTGAAAACACCGTTCGTACGGTCTTCCAGATCCAACCCGCAGCAGAAAGCGGTGACGGTACGGTCCCGCTCCGCTCGGGTGCCGCGCCAAAAGGAAAGACAAAGGTCTGCCTTGCCTATCGTGGCATCGACCACGAAGGCGCCTTCAAGGCGCTACCCATCCAACTCTTTACGCTTTGGTCGATCGTGAAGATCACCGACGCCGTCAAGCTCACCTCCATGGCGTACAGCAAATGAAGTTCAGCCGTAGATGCTTTACCGCCGGCCTTTGCCTGACGCTTGCAGGCTGCGATTTCTCTCCGAAAATGACCGAGCAAGAACAACAAGCCATCCAGGCACTGACTACCCGGCTCGTCCCGCAATGCGTGGGGCGCTATCTCATCGATATGCCGGCGCAAGTTGAATTGAGCGGCATGGTGAAGATTGAAGGTGCCATCGTCGAGACGATGGCCATGTCGCTGGACGAGTTCCGCAAAGCGATGGCGGCGCGGGAGACCGAACTCACCAAGACGCGGAGTATCGACGCCCATCCGTTCCTGTACGTGAACGCGCCGGCTTGGGATGAGCATTCACGCTACTTCCTGCATCGCGGCTCGATCGGCGACGATCCGGGTAATCGGATACTGGAAGGGTATCGCTGGGAGAACGGTGTCCTGATCAGTATCCGACTTCGCTCGTCGGACTACACAAAGCCAGATCAGACCAGGGATCCGCTCGTACGGCAGATGGCGGTCAAAAACGACGTGCCCCGCGCCGCCACGCAGGTGTTCGAAATGCTCACCAGCTTCCGCGGCCGGCCGGATGGCGCGATACCCACAGAGCCCGGTCTCTGCGTTCCCGGCGGGATTCTCCTGGGCAAGTCGAAGGATGACGAGCAGGTCGACGTCGATTTCAATTTGCCGGCCTATCCCGACGTCTACTTCAACGTATTCACCCATTCCAGCCTTCAGGAGAAGACCTCCTTGCTGTGGCGGGGCGGCCCGATTGCCGCTGCGCAACGCGTGCTCGATGACGGGAAGACGTTACGCAGGGGCACGGTGGATCTGCCCGGTGGCCGGGGCGAGGAGATGGTTATTGCGGGGCCGATGATCGTGACGAACGTGCAGGGGCAGGCGTTCCGGCTGGAGAGCAACGCCACGACCGGCAGCCCGGAGACACCGTTCGTCGCCGTCAAGCTGAGCAACGGCGGCCCCACGGGCCTGGAAGAACCGTTGAAGAAGGCCTCGCTGACGGAGGCGCAGGCACTGGCCCTATGGGACGCCGTGTCCCGCACCCTGCGGCCCAGACCCGGTGCTCTCTGAGAAGCCGGCGATGGTCAACGTCAAACAACAACGGTGATGTCATGGAAGTCACGCAACGCATTATCCCGCCCGAGATTCAGGAAGACGGCTCCGTGCGGTATCGATCCGTCATGTCGAAGGGAAAGACCGAGGCGATTTGCTACCTGGTGTCGCGGCGGGTCATACCGGTGGTGTTCGTGCCGGGGGTGATGGGGTCGAATTTGGCTGATAAGGATGAACAAGACAATCCAGTTTGGCTTCTGGATAGCGTGCTTACCGTGATTGGTTGGATGGATGAGAGTGCGGAAGAACGAAAGACGATTCTAGATCCAAATGAGACGATCGTGTATGGAAAAGGGAAGCTTCCGACTGGAAGCACGCTTTCCACAGAGGAAATGCAGCGGAGAGGCTGGGGCGAAGTCGCATATATGAGCTACGGGGAGTTCCTCGCTTGGCTTGAGGAGGCGCTCAACGATACGCATCAATGGCAGACCGGCATACGTTCGACGTTGCTGGATGAAGTGAAGGCGCGCGAGATCGGCGTGGCAGCGCTCACGCGTGAGGAAGCCGCGTTGTCCTACAAATACCGCTATCCCGTCCATGCCGTGGGGTACAACTGGCTGCAGTCCAACGAAGATTCGGCAAAGCGCCTGGGGGCCAGAGTCAATGCCTTCATGGCCTTCTACCGGAGCAAGGGATTCATGTGCGACCGCGCCATCCTCGTCACGCATTCGATGGGGGGGCTTGTCGGGCGCTACTTCACTGAATCGATGGGCGGCAACGAAGTCATCCTTGGGGTAGTGAATGGGGTCATGCCGGCTACCGGTGCGGCGGTCGCCTACAAGCGCGTGAAAGCCGGTACAGAAGGCTCGGCGGGCACCGTTATCGGTAGGAAGGCTGCAGAAGTGACGGCGGTTTTCGCTCAGGCTCCCGGACCCCTGCAATTGCTGCCGACGCCCGAGTACGGCACGCATTGGTTGAAGATCCGTGATGGCAACCGCATGGTCTCGCTTCCACGATCCGATCCCTATAACGAGATCTACACCGTGCGGGGCAAGTGGTGGGCGCTATGCGATGAAAATCTGATCAATCCGCTTGATAAGTACAAAAAGACCGTCGACAAGGACTGGCAACGGTACGTGCAAACCGTTCAGAAGCTAGTCCGCCCATTCCATCGTGCCATCGCGAACCGATATCACCCGAATACGTATGCGTTCTACGGCGACGATACCGCACACAAGACCTGGGGAGAGGTCACATGGCGGCGGCGGCATGCTGCGCCGCGCTTCGGGCCGCGCGCCATTGACGACCTTGCCGAGGGAACGGTTACGGGTGACACAGGCGTGGGAAGCATCTCGATCCTCACGCGCAGTGCCGGAAACCCATTGCGCGTCGCCTTCGACCTGAACGGCGCGGACGAAGATGGCGACGGCACCGTCCCGCGCCGGTCCGGCGCAGCGCCACGGGAGAAAGCAAAGGTCTGCCTGGCTTACCGAGGGATCGAGCATGAAGCCGCGTACAAGGTCTTGCCACTCCAGCTATTCACCGTATGGTCGATCGTCAAGATCACGGATGCCGTGAAACAAACTTCAATGGCCTATCGCAAATGAAACGCTTCTCATCGCTACTTATCGTGATCTTTTCGCTTGCGCTACCGGCTTGTGGGAAGACCCCTCCATTGACGCCTCAGGAACAAAAGACCGTGAATGCCCTGACTTCCAATTTGACCCCGCGTTGTGTGGGACGCCATCTTATCGATTTGCCCGCCGGCGTGACGGTCAAAGGGTCCGCCACTGTGGAAAGCGCACGGCTCGAGACGAAGATCATGCCCCTCGATGCATTCAACGAGGAGATATCCGCGCGCGAAGCGGAACTCAAGGCGGTGAAGAGCATGGATGCGCATCCATTTCTTTATCTCAATGTGCCCGCGTGGGATGAGCACTCCCGCTACTTCATGCACCGGGGTTCGGAACACAGTCACATCGCAATCCGGAAACTCGAAGGCTATCGTTGGGAGAATGGAGTTCGCGTCAAGGTCACGCTGGACGCGTCCGATTTCACCAGCCCCGATCTGGCGGATAACCCGATCGTGCAGCGCATGGAAATCAAGAACAGTGTGCCGCGAAAGGCCAACCATGTCTTTGAACTGCTCACGAATTTTCGCGGCCGGGCCGATGACGAGATTCCAACGGAGCCTGGATTATGTCTCCCTCGCGGATACATCCGCGGCAAGGCGCGCGAGGAGGAACGCACAAAGTCGAGGTTCCGTCTTGCAAGCCATGAGGATCTCGGTTTCACCATTCTGACGGACTCAAGTGTCGTTGAAAGGGACTCGCTTCTGCAGAGGCATCGTCAGATCGAGCAGGCGTTGTCGCAGGTCGAGGGCGGGCGAACGGTTCGTAAAGGAAAGGTCGCATTGACCGGCGTCGACGCAGAAGAATGGCTGTTGGAAGGCCCAAGACCCACCACGGAAGTGCACGGGCACCTCTTTGCGCTGGAGGGGAACGCGCTCGCGGACGATGTACTGACGCCTTTCGTGCGGCTCGAAATGGATACAGCGAATCCGCTTCCGGACTATCGTCCGCTCGGACGCGCATCGCTGACCGACGCCGAGGCCCTCGCGGTCTGGGACGCCATCTCCCGAACCCTGCGGCCCCGGCCGAATGCCTTCTGAGCGCGCCGCGATGATGAAACGATATGTGGTGATCAGCGCGATCCTGGGCGCATCGCTTGCGCTACCGGCTTGTGGGAAGACCCCTCCATTGACGCCTCAGGAACAACAGACGGTGAATGCCCTGACTACCAACCTAATCCCGCGTTGTGTGGGACGCCATCTTATCGATTTGCCCGCCGGCGTGACGGTCAAAGGGTCCGCCACTGTGGAAGACGCACGAATCGAGACGAAGATCATGTCCCTTGATGCATTCAACAAGGAAATCTCCGCGCGGGAAGCGGAACTCAAGGCGGTGAAGAGCATGGATGCGCATCCATTTCTCTATCTCAATCTGCCCGCGTGGGATGAGCACTCCCGCTACTTCATGCACCGGGGTTCGGAACGCAGCCACATCGCAAACCGGATTCTGGAGGGCTATCGTTGGGAGAATGGGGTTCGCGTCAAAGTCACGCTGGAGGCGTCAGATTTCAGCAGCCCCGATCAGGCGGATGACCCGATCGTGCAGCGTATGGAAGTCAAGAACGACGTCCGGCCAAAGGCCAACCATGTCTTTGAACTGCTCACGAATTTTCGCGCTCGCGCCGAGGACGAGATCCCAGCGGAGCCGGGGTTGTGTTTTCCTCGTGGCTTCATCCGCGGCAAGGCGCGCGGCGAGGAACGGTCAAAGTCGAGGTTCCGGCTGGCAAACCATCAGGACGTTCAATTCACCATTCGGACGGATTCGCGTCTCGTTGAAAGGGATACGCTGCTGCAGCGGCATCGGCAGATCGAGGAGGCGTTGTCAAAGACTGATGGCGGACGAACGATCCGAAGAGGAAAGGTCGTCTTGCGCGATGTGGACGCCGAGGAATCGCTGATGATGGGGCCAAGGCCGGTTACGGAAGTGCACGGGCACGTCTTTACGCTCGAAGGAAACGCACGCTCAGATGATGTTCTGGCACCGTTCGTACGACTCAATATGGAGACAGCGAACCCACTCCCAAGCGATGAAAAGCTCGAACGCGCATCGCTGACCGACGCCGAAGCCCTCGCGGTCTGGGACGCCATCTCCCGAACCCTGCGGCCCCGGCCGAATGCCTTCTGAGCGCGCCGCGATGATGAAACGATATGTGGTGATCAGCGCGATCCTGGGCGCATCGCTGGCGCTACCGGCTTGTGGGAAGACCCCTCCATTGGCGCCTCAGGAACAACAGACCGTGAATGCCATGACTTCCAATTTGACCCCGCGTTGTGTGGGACGCCATCTTATCGATTTGCCTGCTGACGCGACGGTCGGGGGCGTCGTCACCTTGCAGGACGCATTGATCGAGACAGAAATCATGTCCATCGACGCATTCAACAAGGAAATATCGGAGCGGGAAACGGAACTCAAGGCGGTAAAGAGCATTGACGCTCACCCATTCCTCTATCTGAATGTACCCGCGTGGGACGAGCATTCCCGCTACTTCATGCACCGGGGCTCGGAATACAGCCACATCGCAAACCGGATTCTGGAAGGCTATCGTTGGGAGAATGGGGTTCGCGTCAAGGTCACGCTGGAGGCGTCAGATTTCAGCAGCCCCGATCAGGCGGATGACCCGATCGTGCAGCGTATGGATGTCAAGAACAGTGTGCCGACAAAGGCCAATCATGTCTTTGAACTGCTCACGAATTTCCGGGGCCGCGGCGAGAACGAGATTCCATCGGAGCCGGGATTGTGCTTGCCGGACGGTCTGATTCTCGGAAAAGCGAAAGAGGACGAACGCGTGACTGCGATGTTCAACGTCGCAAGCCATGAGGACGTCGAATTCACACTTGTGACGGATTCGGATCTCGTTGAAAGGAGTTCGCTATTGCAGAGGCATCGCCAGATCGAGGACGCATTGTCGCAGATCGAGGGGGGGCGAACGGTTCGAAAAGGCAAGGTTGCTTTGGCCGGCGTTGACGCCGAGGAATGGCTGTTGGCAGGCCCGAGACCCACCACGGAAGTGCATGGGCATCTCTTCAGCCTGGAAGGCAACGCGCTTGAGAACGATGTGCTGGCGCCTTTCGTAGGGCTCGATATGGAGACAGCGGTCCCGCTCCCGGACGATCGCGGGCTAGAGCGCGCATCGCTGACGGACGCCGAAGCCCTCGCGGTCTGGGACGCCATCTCCCGAACCCTGCGGCCCCGGCCCAATGGCTTCTGACAGCGGAGGGTCTGTGAAAGCGCATGCCGCGGCAGCCCTCACGCTCTGCGCGACCCTGATGCTCGGGGCCTGCGGCAGGGCGCCCAAGATGTCCCCGCCGGAACAACAGGCCGTCGATGCGCTGACCCACAATCTGATCCCCCATTGCGTGGGTCGCTACCTGCTGGAGATGCCGCCGGGCATGGCGATGCTCGGTTCGACAAAGATTCGCGGCATCATGATTGGGACAGAAGTCATGTCCCTCGGCGCCTTCCAGAATGAGATCGAGAAGCGGGGCGCCCAACTCAAGGCAGTCAAGAGCGTCGATGCTGAACCGTTCCTGTACAAGAACACCACATCCCAGGACGGGCAGCCGGGCTATTTCATGCACCGAGGCGCGGTAGACGCCGATCCGGCCAGGCGGGTGCTGGAAGGGTATCGCTGGGAGAATGGCGCCCGCATCCGGATCGAGCGCGAGGCCTGGGACTTCACCGAGCCGGACCAGTCCGCGAACCCACTGGTTGGCAACGTGACGGTCAAGAACAATGTTCCCCAGCGCGCCGTTGAAGTGCTGAACATGCTGGATAGCTTCCGGGGCCTGGCCGCCGGTCGCCTTCCCACAAAGCCCGCGCTCTGTGTTCCCCATGGCTATCTGCTGGGCAAATCCAAGCCGTACGAGTATGTCGATGTGCGCTTCGATCTGCCATCCCACACAGGGGTCTCGTTCCACATCCTCACCCATTCCAGCCTGCACGAGGCACCATCGCTGTTGCAGCGAGACGGTATTGACGCGGCGACGGGCGCGCCGGACGGGTGGCGCACGCTGCGAAAGGGTGTCGTCAAGCTGCCGATGGAGCTGGCCGAAGAATGGCTGATCGTTCGGCCGACGCGCGCGGAAGGGGAGCAGGAACATCTGTTCCGGCTGGAGATCGGCGCGACGGATGGCAGTCCGGACACGCCCTATTTTGCGCTGACGATGCGCAATCTCCCCTCAACGCCGGCCGCTTTCACCGAAGCCCAGGCACTGGCCCTCTGGGACGCCGTATCGAAAACCCTCCGCCCCCGCCCGAATGCCTTCTAGCCAACCTTCACGTCGATCTTGTCATACCCCTTGATCCGATACACCGCCATGGACACCAGCCAGCTCACCACGAACACGCCGATGATCACGTAGCCGAGCATGCCGAACTGCTCGCCGATGCCGGTGATCCAGTCCCACGGCTGGCCGGTCAGCTCCAGCTTGCGCGCGATCAGTGACAGCGCCTGGATGCCGCCGATCACCACCGCCACGAGGATCGAGACCAGCGTGATGGTCATGTTGTAGTACAGCTTGCGGATGGGGCGCGTGAAGGCCCAACCGTAGGCGCGCAGCATCAGCACGCCGTCTGTGGTATCGACCAGCGACATGCCGACCGTGAACAGCACCGGAAAGACCATCACGCTCCAGTACGAGATGCCCTGCGCCGCCTGCCCGGCTGCGATGCCGAACAGCGCCACCTCCGTGGCGGTGTCGAAGCCGATGCCGAACAGGAAGCCCATCGGATACAGGTGCCAGCTGCGCGAGGTCATGCGGAACAGCGGGCGGAACAGCCGCGCCACCACGCCGTGGGCGGACAGCATCAGGTCCAGATCCTGGGCGGCGAGGGTGCCGCCGCGCCGGACCTTGCGGAAGGCGCGCCACACCGAGCGCAGGATCAACAGGTTGAAGAAGGCCAGCAGGAACAGGAACGTGGCCGAGACGCTCGTGCCGATCAGCCCGCCCACGTCCTGCATCTCACCGAAGTGCGATTGCAGGAACACGGCGGCGAAGGCGACCCCGATGGACATCAGTGTCACCACCGACGAATGCCCGAGCGAGAAGAAGAAGCCCACGGAGATCGGATAGCGACCCTCCTGCATCAGCTTGCGCGTGACGTTGTCGATGGCCGCGATGTGGTCGGCATCCACGGCGTGGCGCAGCCCCAGCGTATAGGCCAGCACCGCCGACGCCATGAGGACCGGCTGGTGGCGGAACGCGATCCAGGCCCACAGCCATGCCACGACGTTGGCGAGGATCAGGAACGCGTAGAGCGCGGTGACCTTGCGCCGGCTGTCGGCGGGCTGGTCATCGAAAATGCTGGCGAGGAAGGCGAGAAAGGCGGCAAAGGCGCGCAGCCCGGTGACGGCGGCCGGGCGCGAGCGGCCATGGGAATGCGCAGACGGATGGTGTGTCATCGATAAGCCGGGCGACCCCGCCCGTGCAACAGGGGTGACGATGATGACCACAGGCCGGTATCCGGGCTTGCAGGGCGGGAGGCTGGCTCCCCGGTTTCGCCGCCTTCCCGCGCCTGCCGTGGCGGCGTGGCGCAGTGACTGCCGGTCCGTGGACCGGCATGGCGATTCCTGACCTGCTGACCGTTGCGGGGGCAGCACAGGCTTTGCCATCGGGCGGATCTCCCGGACCATGGCGCACCTGTTTCCCGTTTAACCCGCGCAAGGCGCGGGCACCTGCAATCGCTCGCGGCAGGCAAAACCTGTGCCGCAGGCGCGGATTCTACGGGTTGCGGCGCCGCATGGAAAGTGACGTCCCCTGCAGCGCCCAAATTGCAGCGGCAGGTAGGCGCGCCCGGTAATCGCTGCAACGATCTGGCCACTTTCGGGTGCGGAAGGCTTGTCTGGCAAGCCGCGACGCGCACTGGCGGCGGCAGGCACCGTTCGTGCTTGGTGCCAGAGATGGGCCCCACATGGACGACCGGAAACCAGCTCCGCCTACTCGAAAACGGGGAGGAATACTTCCCGCGGGTACTGGCGGCCATCGCAGGTGCGCAGCGGAGCGTGCTGCTGGAGACCTTCATCCTGTTCGATGACGAGGTCGGCCAGCCGCTGCGCGACGCGCTGATCGCGGCGGCGCGCCGGGGCGTCAGCGTGGCGTTGACTGTCGACGGCTTCGGCTCGGCCGATCTGTCGCCCGCGTTCCTTTCCGGGCTGGTGGAGGCGGGCGTGGTTGTCCGTCTGTTCTCGCCCCGCCGGCGGCTGGTCGGCATGCGTACCAACCTGTTCCGGCGCCTGCACCGCAAGCTTGTTGCCGTGGATGCCAGCGTGGCCTTCGTCGGCGGCATTAACGTCTCGGTACAGCACCTGATCGATTCCGGCCCGCTGGCCAAGCAGGACTACGCGGTCGAGGTACGCGGCCCCGCCGCACGCGAGATCCATGCGTTCCTGCTGGACGCCATCCACGCCAACTCACCGGGCCCGAAGGCACCGCCCCAGCGCCCGGCACGCCGGATGCGCGAGGCTGGCGCGCTGGCCGGCCCCGGCGCCGCGCTCCTTGTCACGCGCGACAACGACCGGCACCGCCGCGACATCGAGCGCCAATACCTGCTGGCCATCCGTGGTGCGGAGCGCGAGTTGATCATCGCCAACGCCTATTTCCTGCCCGGATACCGCTTGCTCCAGGCGATCTGCGATGCCGCCCGGCGCGGTGTGGACGTGCAGCTGATTGTCCAGGGCAACCCCGACATGATGTGGGTCAAGCGCACCGTGGACATGCTCTACGCCCACCTGCGCGAGGCGGGCGTGCGCATCTTCGAGTACTGCGAGCGGCCCTTGCACGGCAAGGTTGCCGTGGTCGACGACGACTGGGCGACGGTCGGCTCGAGCAATCTGGACCCGCTGAGCCTGTTCCTGAACCTCGAAGCCAACCTCATCATCCGCGACACAGCCTTTGCCGCCACACTGAAGCAAAACCTGCGCACGCGCATGGAAAGCAGCTGCCAGGAAGTGCCCGCCACGCCAGACGGCGCCCGCCCGCGCTGGCAGGGCCTGGCCACGGCACTGGTCTTCCACGCGCTGCGGCGCTTCCCGGCCTGGGCGGGATGGCTGCCGGCCCATACGCCGAAGCTGCTCACGCCGACGCTGGACGCGCCGCCGTCCGGCTGGCAAAGCGGCGTGGCCACGCCCCCGCGCGAACAGGACTGCCCATGACGATGATCGCCAAGGCGCGCCGGCGCATCCCCTGGAAAGCCGTCAAACGCGTGGCCGGCGTGGCGTTCGTCGTGCTGGTGGTGGTGCTGATCTTCCGCGCGCTGGGCGGCATCGACTGGGCCAAGGTGTGGCAGGGGTTGAAGGGCTACGATGCCCGCACGCTGCTGCCCGCCGCCGGGCTGGCGTGCCTGAGCTTCCTGCTCCACGCCTCGTTCGACCTGCTCGGCCGGCACTACACGCGTCACCACCTGTCGACGCTGCGCGTGATGCTGACCGCGTTCATCGCCTATATCTTCAACCTCAATATCGGCGCCGTGGTGGGCGGGCTCGGGGTACGGCTGCGGCTCTACTCGAAGGCCGAAGTCAGCGGCTCGCAGGTGGCCGGGGTCTACACCATCGCCATCGTCACGAACTGGACCGGCTACATGCTGATTGCCGGCATCGTCTTCAGCCTGTATCCGCCAGCGCTGCCGCCGGCCTGGGGCATCAGCGAGCTGGCACTGCGCGGCCTGGGCGTGCTGATGTTCCTTGCCGGGCTGGCCTACTGGCTGGCCTGCGCCAAGGCCACGCGGCGCCGCATCAAGATTCGCGGGCACGTGTTCAGCCTGCCCAGCCTGCGCTTCGCCCTGCTGCAAAGCGCGCTGTCCATCACCAACTGGATCACGCTCGCCGCCATCATCAACCTGCTGCTGCCGAAGGAGGTGAACCTGCCGGCGGTGCTGAGCGTGCTGCTGATTGGCAGCGTGGCGGGCGCGCTGGCGCATATCCCCGCCGGCCTGGGCGTGCTGGAGACGGTGTTCGTGCTGCTGCTGGGCAACCAGGTGCCCCAGCACACGCTGCTGGCGGCGCTGATCGTCTACCGCGCGCTGTACTACCTGATTCCGATGGTCTTTGCCTCTGCGCTGTATGCGTGGATGGAGATGCGGACTGGGCCTCCGCAGCCGAGGACGGACAGCGCCTAACCCTGACACCATGGATATACCTGCCTCGATCATCGTCATTTCCCCGCATCTGGACGATGCTGTGTTCAGTTGCGGCAACCTGATCGCCGCCAGCCACGCGGCAATGGTCGTGACCGTCTTTGCCGGCGAGCCTGCCCCGGCACCTGGCGCGCCGGAATGGGACCTCGCGGCCGGGTTTTCCAGCGGCGCCCAGGCGGTGCGGGCGCGCCGGCAGGAGGATGGCCGCGCCTTGCGGCGGCTCGGCGCCGAGCCGGTCTGGCTGGACTTCCTCGACGGCCAGTACGGCGGGCGCCGCACCGCGGTGGACATCGCCGTGCGGCTTGGCCGCCTGCTGTCCCTGCAGCGGCGCGCCACCATCGTCGCGCCGCTGGGGGTGTACCACCCCGACCACGTGCTCGTGAACGCCGCCTGCATGCTGCTGCGCGAAGCCGTGGCGGTGGACCATTCGGCGCTGGCCGTCGCCGACGACGAGGCCCCGGCCCCGGCCCCGGCCCCCCAGCAGTGGCTGTTCTACGAGGACGCCATCCACCGCCGCATGCCTGGCGCGTTGCAGAGCCGCCTGGCCGGCTGGTGGCAGGAGGGCCTGATCGTTGCCCCCGTGCACCTGCCGCTATCCCACCCCCAGTACCAGTCCCGCAAGGCGCTTGCCGTGGAAGCCTACGAGAGCCAGTTGCGCCTGTTCAATGCGGAGCAACTGGCGGATATCAGTGTGCCGGAGCGTTACTGGACCCTCGATCCGCATCCGAAACCCGCACGGTGAGCGGTCCAGCCAGCGGTAGCCGTTACCCTTCCTTGTAAGGCTTACCCGGCCCTACCAGTACGTGGCGATGTAGGCCACGAGCATCAGCGCGATGCCCCCGAGGATGAGCGGATGGGTCCAGACCCGGCGCGGCTTGCCGCGCAAACGGTGCATTTTCTGCTGCTTGTCCTGCACGTCGCCATGAAGCATGGAATCTCCCAGGTGAGCGACCCATTCGGGCCCGGTCTCTGCCATGTGCAGATTGCGTGCCACCGGCCCGGGCGCCGGAGGCGGCCAGCCGGTCCTGCCGATAGGACCAGCTGGTCCCATTGAACCGTCCGGGCGGCTCCCCTAGAGTCAGTCTCCATAACACCGACACCCACCGGAGACAGGACGTGCACCCCAACCGACGACAATTCCTCGGCCAATTCCTCGGCCAATTCTTCGATCATTGCGCCGTGGCCGCCGTGGCCGCCGTGGCCGCCGTGGCAATGACTGCTTCCCCGCTGGCCATGGCGCAGGACAAGCCCATCACCATCGTCGTGGGCAGCCCGGCGGGCGGCACCACCGACGCGCTGGCCCGGCTGATCGCCCGGTCGATGGGGGACTCGCTCCATCGCACCGTAGTGGTGGACAACCGGCCCGGCGCGGGCGGCAATATCGCCGCGCAGTACGTGGCGCGCAGCACGCCGGACGGCAGTACGCTGCTGATGAGCTTCACCGGCCACACCATCAACGCCTCGCTCTACAAGAACCTGCCGTTCGATGCCGTACGTGACTTCACGCCCATCACCATGGTGGCGCGGGTGCCCAGCGTGCTGGTGGCGCGCAAGAACGCGCCGTTCGACACCACGGCCGGCCTGATCGACTACGCGAAGCGCAATCCCGGCAAGCTGAGCTTCGCCATCGGCGCGCAGGGCTCGTCGCTGCATCTGGCCAGCGAGCAGTTCAAGCTCCAGACCGGCACGGACATCCTCAACATCCCTTACAAGGGCACCAACCCCGCGCTGACCGACCTGCTCGGCGGCACGGTGGACCTGATGTTCGCGAGCACGGTGAACGTGCTGCCCCACGCGCGCAGCGGCGCGATCAAGATCCTCGGCGTCAGCAGCAAGGACCCGCTGCCGCAGTTCCCCAGCGTGCCGGCCATCGGCAGCACGGTGAAGGGCTTCGAGTCGAGCGCGTGGTTTGGCCTGTTCGGTCCGGCCAGGCTGCCGCCGGCCACGGTGGACCAGCTCTATCGCGCCGTGCGCGTGGCCGTGGAAGACCCGGCCTACCGGCAACGCATGGAGACCGAGGCCGCCACGGCGGTGAGCATGACGCCGCAGCAGTTTGGACAGTTCGTCCGCAACGATATCCAGCACTGGGCCAAGGTGATCCAGGCGTCTGGCACGAAGGTGGAATAAGTGGCAATGACCAAGATTGCGCCGCAGACGCTGGCGCAGAAGCTGCTGGCACGCGCCACGGGGCGCCAGCATGTGTCCCCGGGCGAGATCGTCACGTGCGGCGTGGACCTGGCGATGATGCATGACTCGGGCGGCCCCCGGCGCGTGAAGCCGATGCTGGAGAAGCTCGGCGCCAAGGTCTGGGACCCGGACAAGGTGGTGGTGGTGACCGACCACTACGTGCCCGCCCATGACGCGGACAGCCAGGCCATCGTGCAGCTGGCGCGCGACTGGGTGAAGTCCGCCGGCGTGGCGCGTTTCCACGATATGGAAGGCATCTGCCACGTGGTGCTGCCCGAGAAGGGCTACCTGCGCCCCGGCATGTTCGCCGTGGGCGGCGACAGCCATTCCTGCACCGGCGGCGCGTTTGGCGCGTACATGTTCGGCATCGGCGCCACGGAGATGCTGGGCGTGCTGGTCACGGGCGAGATCTGGGTGCGCGTGCCGGAGACCACCCGCCTGCATTGGCATGGCCGGCTCCAGGCGGGCGTCTCGGCCAAGGACATGATGCTGCGCATGTGTACGCAGCTCGGCATGGATGGCGGGCAGTACCAGGCCGTGGAATACACGGGCGAGGCGGTGCGCGCGCTGCCGATGCAGGAGCGCATGACGCTGTCCAATATGACCGTCGAACTGGGCGCGCAGGTCGGCCTGATCGCGCCGGATGCGGTCACGCGGGACTGGCTCGCCCGGGTAGGCGTGGCCGATGCGGACCAGATCGACCTGGCCGCCTGGCAGTCCGACGCAGACGCGCCGTGCCTGGCCGAGCACCGATTCGACGCCGCCGCGCTGGCCCCGCAGGTCTCCCGCCCGCACAGCCCGGCTGGGGCCGAAGACGCCGGCGTGTTCGCCGATGTCTCGGTGGATATCGCCTATATCGGCGCCTGCACCGGCGCCAAGCTCGAGGATTTGCGGATGGCGGCCCACGTGCTGCGCGGCCAGCGCGTGGCCAGGGGCGTACGGCTGCTGGTGGCGCCGGCCAGCGCGGCCGATCAGGCCCGGGCCGCCGCCGATGGCACGCTCGGCGCGCTGGAGGCCGCCGGGGCCGAACTGCTGCCCAATGCCTGTGGCGCCTGCGCCGGCTACGGCGCCCACCGCTTCGGCGAGGACTCCGTGGCCATCAGCACCACCGCCCGCAATTTCAAGGGCCGGATGGGTGCCGCCTCGTCGCAGGTCTATCTGGCTTCGCCCTACACGGTGGCGGCCTCGGCCATCGCCGGCCGCATCACTGATCCCCGCGAGGTCATGGCATGAACGCCACGCAGAAACCCGTCTTCGGCCGCGCCTGGGTCTTCGGCGATGACGTCAACACCGACCTGCTGGCGCCCGGCGCCTATATGAAATACGGCATCGGCGAGATCGCCAAACACTGCCTGGAAGCGCTCGATCCCACCTTCGCGCAGGCGGTGCAACCCGGCGACGTGGTGATCGGCGGACGGAACTTCGGTGCCGGATCCTCGCGCGAGCAGGCTGTCGAGGTGCTGCGCCACCTGGGCGTGGCCGCCGTCGTGGCGCCCGCGTTCGCCGGCCTGTTCTATCGCAATGGCTTCAACCTCGGCCTGCCGCTGCTGATCTGCCCGGAGGCGGGCGTGGTGCAGCCGGCCCAGCGCGTGCATGGCGACATCGACGCCGCGCGCGTGCACGTGGCCGACACCGGCGCGGTGCTCGCCTGCGAATCGATTCCGCCACATCTGGTTGCCATGATCCGCGATGGCGGGCTGGTGCCACATCTCGCGCGCAAACTCGCGGCACGACAACAGCAACAGAACGGACAGTCCCTCACGGAGGCAACACCATGAATCTCAAGGAACGGCTGCAGGCACCGGGCATCGTCACCGCACCGGGCGTGTACGACGCGTTTTCAGCGCTGCTGGTGGAGCAGGCCGGCTTCCAGGCCGCCTATCTGTCCGGCGCCAGCATCGCCTATACGCGCTTCGGGCGGCCGGACATCGGCTTCCTGTCGCTGGATGACGTGGCCTCGGTCACGCGCAATATCCGCGAGCGGGTGGACCTGCCGCTGATCGTCGATGCCGACACGGGCTTCGGCAACGCGCTCAACGTGATGCAGACCGTGCGCGTGCTGGAGCGCGCCGGCGCCTCGGCGATCCAGTTCGAGGACCAGGCGGCGCCCAAGCGCTGCGGCCATCTGGACGGCAAGACGCTGATTTCGGCCCAGGAAATGGCCGGCAAGATCCGCGCCGCCTGCGACGCCCGCCGCGACCCCAGCACGCTGATCATCGCCCGCACGGACGCGGTGGCGGTGGAGGGGCTGGAGCCCGCGCTGGCGCGGGCGGAGATGCTCGCCGACGCCGGCGCCGACGTGCTGTTCGTGGAGGCCCTGCGCAGCCGCGAGGACATGGGCACGGCCATCGCCCGGCTCGGCCACCGCGCGCCGCTGCTGGCCAATATGGTCGAAGGGGGCAAGACGCCGGTCCTGCCAGCGGCGGAACTCGAGGAAATCGGCTTCCGGATCGTGATTTTCCCCGGTGGCACGGCGCGGGCGCTCAGTTTCGCGCTGCGTGACTACCTCGCCAGCCTGGCGGCCCACGGCACCACCACGCCGTACCTGCCGAAGATGCTGACGTTTGCCGAGCTGAACGACGTCATCGGCACGCCGGAGATGCTGGCACTGGGCAAGCGCTACGAGTAAGAGGGCAGGGCGCCGAGGTTGCCAAGGTTGCCAAGGTTGCCAAGGTTGCGGAGGGGGCGCGGCGCGCGTACCGTGGCGAGATGTTCGTTACGCCACTTTATTAAGCCACCTGCCATGTTGCCCGATGTCGACATCACGCTGCCCCGGTTCCAGCAGGTTCGCCTGATCCTGCGCGACCGCCTCCGCGCCGGCTTCTACGAGAGCGGGCTGCCCCTGCCCGGCGAACGCCAGCTGGCCGAGGAATTCGGCGTGGCGCGGGTGACGGTGCGGTCCGCACTGGCCCGGCTGCAGGAGGAGGGGCTGGTGGCGCGGCTGCGCGGCAAGGGCACGGTGCCGACCGTGCCCACCGCGCGTCATGAGGGCCCGCCGGGCGCCGCGCTGGGCACTTCGCATGGCGGCGGCCTGCTCGACAACATCGTCAGCATGAGCCTGCGCACGCGGGTCTCCGTGCTGGAATGGCGCCAGATGGCCGCGCCCGCCCGGGTCAGCGCGGCGCTGGGCCTGCCGCCTGGCGCGCCGGTGCTCAAGGTGGTGCGGGTGCGCAAGTTCAAGACCCATCCCATCGCCTATACCGAGGTCTTCCTGCCCGCCGACCTCGCCGTGGCCATCGACCGCCATACCCTCCAGGACACCCCGATGCTCGTGGCGCTGGAGCAACACGGGGTGGAGGTGGTTTCCGCCGAGCAGACGCTGGGCGCGGCGGCGGCAGACCTGAACGTGGCCCGCATCCTGCGCATCGCGCCGGGCGTGCCGCTGCTGCGCGTGTCCCGCGTGGCCAGCGACCGCAACGGCCGGCCCGTGCAGTTCCTGGTGGGCCTGTATCACCCGGAGCGCTACGCCTACCAGATGCGCCTCACGCGCGTGGGGGCCTCTACCAAGGTCTGGATCGACGCGGACCCGTCCGCGCAGCCGGCGGCCAGCGACGACGTGTGACCGAAACCCCGAAAACCGGGCGCCACGCCGACAGCGCATTGGGAAGACGTCCTACACCCGCCGGGCGCCAGCCTTCCTACACTGTCCATTAGCGCCGTGCCCCCGGGATGCCGGAATCCGGGCGCGGACTGTCTCAACCTGACCGATGGAGACCTCACCATGAACAAGGATCAAGTGAAGGGCCGTATGGAAGAGGCCAAGGGCAAGGCCAAGGAAGTCGCCGGCAAGATGACCGGCAAGACCTCGACGGAAATGAAGGGCAAGGCGCAGCAGGTGGCCGGCCGCACCCAGGCCGCGTACGGCGACGCCAAGCAGGACATGAAGGACACGAAGAAGCCGCGCTAAGGGGCCCGAAATAAAGGGCGCCTGGGCGCCCTTCGGTACTTCGGTACGTAAGAAGGCGGGGGTGACTCCCCGCCTTCCTTATTTGGGGCTGTCCAACCCCGGCAACACCCGCCCAGGATTCAGCAGGTTCTTCGGGTCCAGGGCGCGTTTCACCTGCCACATCAGCTCCAGTTCCACCTGGGACTTGTATTGCCGCAGGTCGTCGCGCTTGGCCACGCCGATGCCGTGTTCGGCCGAGATCGAGCCGTTTTCGGCGTGGGCCAGGCCGTCCACGAGGTCCGAGACGGGCTTGTACCACTGGCCGAGGAAGTCGGCGGCGCTGCGGTCCTTGGGGCGCAGCGGGTTGAAGTGGACGTTGCCGTCGCCCATGTGACCGTAGATGACCATGCGCGTGGCCGGCTCCAGCGCCAGCACGCGGGCGGAGGCGTTGCCGATGAATTCGGCGATGCGCGAGAGCGGCACCGAGACGTCGCACTTGATGCTGCCGCCGGTGCGGGTCTGGGCGTCCGAGATTTCCTCGCGGATGCGCCAGAAGGTCTGCGCGTCGGCGCCGCTCGCCGCCACGGCGGCGTCCTTGACCCAGCCGCGCTCCAGGCCGCTCTCCAGGATCTGCATCAGCGTGGCGTTCAGCGCTTCCTCGTCGGCACCGGAGGTCAGTTCGACCAGCACCATCCAGTCGTGCCGTTCCGGCAGCGGCGAGGCGGTATCGCCCAGGTACTCCAGCACCAGATCCAGCGCCGGCGCGGAGATCAACTCGAACGCCGTCACGGCCGGGCCGGCGAGCTGGCGCGCTTCGCCGAGCAGCTTCACGGCGGCGTCCGGGCTTTCCACGGCGATAAAGGCCACCGCCGATGCGCGCGGCTGCGGCATCAGCTTCAGCACGGCGGCCGTGATGATGCCGAGCGTGCCTTCGGCGCCGACGAACAGGTGCTTGAGGTCGTAGCCGGTGTTGTCCTTGCGCAGCCCGCGCAGCGACGAAAACACCCGCCCGTCCGGCAGCACCACTTCCATGCCCAGTACGAGGTCGCGCATATTGCCGTAGCGCAGCACGGCCGTGCCGCCGGCATTGGTGGAGAGGTTGCCGCCGATCTGGCAGGAGCCTTCCGAGCCGATGCGCAGCGGGAACAGCCGCCGGCTCTCCTCGGCGGCGGCACGGGCGCCGGCCAGCGTCACCCCGGCCTGCACGGTCATGGTGTCGTTGATCGTGTCGATGGCCAGCACGCGGTTCATGCGGCGCAGGTTGATGACCACGGCGGTGCCGCTGTCGTCCGGCACGGCCCCGCCCATCAGCGAGGTGTTGCCGCCCTGCGGCACCACGGGCACGTCATGGGCGTAGCACCACGCCATGACCGCGCTGACCTGCTCGGTGGTGGCGGGCAGCACCACCACGGGCGACTTGCCGCGATACAGGCGGCGGTAGTCGGTGACGTACGACTCGGTGTCGGCGGCGTCAGTCAGGCAGCCAGAGGCGCCGACGATGTCTTGCATCGCGGCGAGGATGTGGTCGGGAGAGGGCAGGGCGGTCATCGCTCGGATTTCAGGCAATCAGCAATCAGGCAATCAGGCAATCAGGCAATCAGGCAATCAGTAGGCGGCGCCGGGGCGCGTGGCGGCGGCGGTGGCCGTGTCGGGCAGGAACTCGGCGGCGAGCTTGCGGGCGGCGTTGGCATAGACCAGCACGTCCACGCCGGTGGCGACGAAGGTGCAGCCCAGTTCCAGGTAGCGGCGCGCGAGCACAGGGTCGGACGTCAGGGTGCCGGCCGCCTTGCCGCTGGCGATGATGGTGCGCATGGCGGCTTCGATCTGCGCCTGCACCTCGGGGTGGCCGGGCTTGCCGCGATGGCCCATCGATGCCGCCAGATCGGCCGGGCCGATGAACACGCCGTCCACGCCATCCACGGCGCAGATCGCCTCCAGGTTCTGCATGGCAGCCACGGTCTCGGCCTGCACCAGCAGGCAGACTTCGTCATCGGCGATGTCGAGGTAGTCCGTGCGCGCGCTCCACTGGGACACCCGTGCCACCGCGCTGCCCACGCCGCGCACGCCGAACGGCGGATAGCGTGTGGCGCGCACCAGCGCCGCCGCCTGCTCGGCGGTATCGACCATCGGCACCAGCAGGGTCCGGGCGCCCACGTCCAGCAGCTGCTTGATCAGCGCGGTCTCGCCGGCCACGGCGCGCACCACGGGCTGGGAGCGGTAGGGCGCCAGCGTCTGCAAGGTCTGGAGGATGCTGCGCACGTCGTTGGGCGCGTGCTCGCCGTCGATCAGCAGCCAGTCGAAGCCGGCCGTGGCGGTGATTTCCGCGAGGTAGGGCGTGGCGGCGGACATCCACAGGCCGATCTGGGCCTGGCGCGCGGCCAGGGCGGCCTTGAAGGGGTTGTGGGCGGGCATCGGGAATCTCCTCTTTTATGGGTTCAGGGCAGGGGCGTCAGAGCAGCTGGCCCTGGCAGAGGTACTTAGTATGCATGTAGTCGTCCAGGCCGTGGCGAGATCCCTCGCGCCCGTAGCCGGATTCCTTCACCCCGCCGAACGGCGCCGCCTCGGACGCCAGCGCGCCCTCGTTGATGCCGACGATGCCGGTTTCCAGCGCCTGGGCGACGCGCCAGATGCGCCGCACATCGTTCGAATAGAAGTACGCGGCCAGCCCGAACGGGGTGTCGTTGGCATGCCGGACCACCTCCTCCTCGCCGTGGAAGCGGAACACCGGCGCCACCGGGCCGAAGGTCTCCTCGCCGGCCAGCGCCATTGCCGGGGTGGCGTTCACCAGCACCGTGGGCGCGTAGTAGTGGGGGCCGTCGGCGCTCCGCACGCGCGCGCCGCCCGTGACCACCCGCGCGCCATGGGCGACGGCATCCTGCACGTGGCGGTCGATCTTGTCCACGGCGCGGGCGTTGATCATCGGGCCGATCTGGGCCGCCCGCTCGGTGGCCGGGCCCACGTGCAGCGCCTGCACCCGGGCGGCCAGCCGCTGGACGAAGTCGTCATGCACGGCGTCCTGCACGTAGACGCGGTTCGGGCACACGCAGGTCTGGCCGCCGTTGCGGAACTTGGCCGCCATCAGGCCGTCCACGGCGGCGTCCAGGTCGGCATCGTCAAAGACGATGAACGGCGCGTTGCCGCCCAGCTCCAGGGACAGCTTCTTGAGCGTGCCGGCGGACTCGCGGGCCAGATGCTTGCCCACCGGTGTGGAGCCGGTGAAGGTGATCTTGCGCACGCGCGGATCGGCCAGCCAGCTATCCACCACGGCCGGCGTGTGCTCGCGCGAGGCCGTGACGATATTGAGCACGCCCGCCGGCAACCCGGCCTGCTGGGCCAGCCATACCAGCGCCAGCGCGGTCAGCGGGGTGTCCTCGGCGGGTTTGGCCACCACGGTGCAGCCGGCCGCCAGCGCCGGGGCGATCTTGCGCGCGATCATCGCCAGCGGGAAATTCCACGGTGTGATGGCGGCCACCACGCCCACCGGCTCCTTGATCACCAGCATCTTGCGGCCCGGCACGGCCTCGGCAATCACGTCGCCGCAGATGCGCGTGGCTTCCTCGGCGAACCATTCGACGTAAGACGCCCCGTAGCGCACCTCGCCCGTGCTCTCGTGCAGTGGCTTGCCCTGCTCGGCGGAGATGATGCGGGCCAGGTCCGCCTCATGCGCAAGGATCAGCGCGTGCCAGCGCTTGATGATCTGGGCGCGCTCCCGGGCGGTGCGGCGGCTCCAGGCGGGGAAGGCGGCTGCGGCGGCGTCGGCGGCCAGCGCGGCATCGGCGGCATGGCTGTCCGGCACGCTGGCGATGACCTCGCCGGTGGCCGGGTTGGTCACGGCCAGCCGCTGGCCGGCGCGGGCATCGGACCATTCCTGGCCGACGAGGTTCTGCGAACGCAACAGGTCCGCCTGAGCGAGGGAATCAAGCATGGGTGCGGGGACGGTGGGTGAGAGGTTAGCTGACGATGCCGAGATGCCAGGGCACGAATTCATGGTCGCCCAGGCCCAGCAGCTCGCTCTTGGTGGATTCGCCGGAGGCGGCGCGCAGGATATGGGCGAAGATCCGCTCGCCCATCTGCGCCACGCTCAGCTCGCCGTCGAGCACGAGGCCGCAGTTGATGTCCATGTCCTCTTCCAGCCGGTGGAACATCGGCGAGTTGGAGGCCAGCTTGATCGTCGGCGCCGGCTTGGAGCCGAACATCGACCCCCGCCCGGTGGTGAAGCAGATCAGGTTGGCGCCGCTGGCGATCTGGCCCGTGGCGGCCACCGGGTCGTAGCCGGGCGAGTCCATGAACACGAATCCGGCCTGGTCGATCGGCTCGGCGTACTCGTACACGGCCTGCAGCGGCGTGGTGCCGCCCTTCATGGCCGAGCCGAGCGATTTCTCGAAGATGTTGGCCAGGCCGCCCTGCTGGTTGCCGTGGCCCACCACGCCGTTGAACTGGGCGTTGTGGCCGGCGGTGTAGCGCTCCCACCAGGCGAGGCGGTCAAGCAGCTTCTGGCCGACTTCGGGTGTCACGGCGCGGCGCGTGAGCATGTATTCCACGCCGTGGATCTCGGGGGTCTCGGAGAGGATGGCCGTGCCGCCGTGGCGCACCAGGATGTCCATGGCCGCGCCGAGGGCCGGGTTGGCGGTGATGCCCGAGAAGCCGTCCGATCCGCCGCATTCCAGCCCGATCTTGAGATGGCTGGCCGGCACCGGCTGCCGCGTGGCGGCATTGGCGGCCGGCAGCATGGCCTCGATCGCCCGGATGCCGGCGGCGATGGTCTCGCGCGTGCCGCCGGTGTCCTGCATCACCAGCGTGTGGAGGTTCTCGCCCGGCACCAGCCCCTGCGAATCGACCAGCGAAGCCACCTGATTGCGCTCGCACCCGAGCCCGACGATCAGCACCCCAGCCAGGTTCGGATGGCGCGCGTAGCCAGCCAGCGTGCGGCGCAGCACGTCGAAATGCTCGCTGGGGGAAGACATGCCGCAGCCGCTGCTCTGGGCGAACGCGGCCACCCCATCGACATTGGGATACGCCGCCAGCCGCTCCGGCGTGAAGTGCGCGGCGATGTGCTTGATCACCGTGGCGGAACAGTTCACCGAGGACAGGATGCCGATGAAGTTGCGCGTGCCGACCCGGCCGTCCGGGCGGACGTAGCCCATGAAGGTGGCGCGCTCGGCCTCGGGCACGTACTGCACCGGGCGCACGTCGCGGCAGAACGCGGGGTCGCGGTAGAAGTCCACCAGCCGCAGGTTGTGGCTGTGCACGTGCTCCCCGGCGGCGATGTCGCGGTCAGCCACGCCGATCACGGTGTCGTACTTGCGCACGGCCTCGCCCTGGGCAATGGCGCGCGCGGCGATCTTGTGGCCAGCCGGCACCTGCGCGCGGGCGCGCACGCCCAGCTCGGGCAGGGGCTGGCCCAGCGTGAGGTCGCTGCGCGCGATCAGCACGTTGTCGTTGGCATGGAGCCGGATGACGGGGTTCGGATTCACGATGGACGTTGCCGTTCAAAAATGCGTTGGGATCAGCTCAGGTCAGCTCTGCTGGAGCATTTCCTTCAGTTTCAGGCGCTGGATCAACTGGGTTTCCTGGTCGTAGACCGTGGACACGTACTTCTTGTAGTCCGGTCCGTCGAGGTACATCACGGGCGCGTCGATGCGGGCGGCCACGGCCTTGAATTCGTTGCTGGCCACGGCGGCGCGGAAGGCTTCGCGCAGTTTCTTCTCGATGGCCGGCGGCAGGCCCTTGGGGGCGCCGATGCCGTTGGGCGCCTCCACCACCACGTTGTAGCCCAGCTCCTTGAGCGTGGGCGTGCTGGCGAAGCGCGGCGTGCGCTGCTCGCCCCAGGTCGCCAGCAGGCGCAGCTTGCCGGCCTCCACATGCGGCGCCCACGAGCTGGAGTCCGCCAGCAGGTCGACCTGACCGGCCAGCACGTCCTGCAGCGCCTGCGCGCCGCCCTTGTAGGCGATGGCGTTGAACTTGACGCCGGCCGCCATCGCAAACTGCTCCATGCCCACGTGCGTGGCGCCGCCGATGCCGGCGTGCGCATAGGTGAGCTTGCCCGGGTCAGCCTTGGCGGCGGCAATTACGTCCTGCAGCGTGTGGAAGCGGGAATTGGCTGGCACGGCGATGCCGAAGGTCTGGCCGGAGGTGCGCGCCAGATAGGTCAGCTCGGTGCGCGGGTCCAGTTGCAGCATGCCAAGCTGGGAGAAGCGCGTGACCGAGATCGGGATCTGGCCGATGGTGTAGCCGTCCGGGTTGGCGCGCGCCAGCGCCTTGGTGCCGATCATGCCGGACGCGCCGGCCTGGTTTTCCACCACCACCGACTGGCCGAGCAGGCCGGCCGCCACCTGGCACAGCGCCCGCATCGACTGGTCCGCCGTGCCGCCCACGGGCCACGGGCAGATGAACTTGATGGGCCGCTCGGGGTAGGCGGCCGCAGCGCGGGCGCCGTTCGGCAGGATCAGGCCGGCGGTGCCAGTGGCAGCCGCCACGGCAGTGGCTGCGCCGCCCAGCAGCAGGCGGCGGCGGGCGAGACTGGTCGGGAGTTCTGAAGGGGAAGCGATGAGGGAAGCGGTGGGGGAAGCGGTGGGGATACCGTGTGGCATGTTGTCTCCGTCTCTTTTGTGTTTGCGTTCTGGGCGATGGTGCTTTGCCATCGCCATGCCCTCATTGTGGTCATGACAGCCATAACAATCCAATCAAGAAATGGCATTGCTTCATAACCTTAAGGTTAGATAGACTGCCCGGATGGCCCATATCGACCGCGCGCTGCGCTCCAATATCAAGCTGCGCCACCTGCAACTGCTGGTGGCGCTGGACGAATTCCGCCATCTGGGCCGTACCGCCGAGTTCCTGGCCGTGAGCCAGCCGGCGGTGTCCAAGGTGCTGGCCGAGGTGGAGAAGATGCTGGGCATGACGCTGTTCACGCGCTCCACGCGCGGCACGGAGCCCACGCCGGCCGGGGAGTCGCTGGTGCGCTTCGCGCGCTCGGTACTGGCGCAGTACGAGGTCACGCGCGACGAAATCGAGTCCGTGGCCAGCGGCGCTGCTGGCCGGGTGCGGGTGGGGTCGATGGGCGCGGCGCTGCCGGTGCTGCTGGCCCGCGCCGTCACGCGGCTCAAGGCGCAGTCTCCGCGCGCCACGGTGCTGGTGGAGGAGGGCGACCTGACGCACCTGCTGCCGCGCCTGCGCCTGAGCGAACTGGATGTGATCGTGGGGCGGCTGGAGCCGGCCTACGCGGCGCCGGATCTGGTGACCGAGCCGCTCTATGACGAGCCGATGGTGGCTATCGTCGGCGCCGGTCATCCGCTCGCCGGCAAGGCCCGGCCGGACTGGGCCGACCTATCGGCCATGCCCTGCGTGCTGCCGCCGCCGTGGGCCTCGCTGCGCGTGAAGATCGAACAGACCTTCTTTCGTCACGGCCAGCAGCCGCCCGCCGATGTGATGGAATCGTCATCCTATCTGGCCGTGACGACCTTCGTTGCCCAGCGCGGCGCGGCGGGGTTCGTGGCGCGGTCGGTGGGGCAGCAACTGGAGGCGGAAGGGCGTTTCCATGTGCTGCCGCTCGATGTGGAGGTGGCGTTGCCGCCCGTGGGCCTGATCCGGCTGCGCGAGCGCCGGCAGGCCCCGAGCGCGGAGCAGTTGATCGACTGCCTCCGGGCGGAGGCAGCGTCGATTCAATCCGCAATCAAACCGCAGAGACGTCCCGCGCCGGCTCCGTCGCGCCGGACAACGGCGGATCGGTAACGATCGAGCGCAGCGCCGGCTCGGGCGCCGCCAGCGCGGCCAGGTCCGGTACCGGGCGGCGCAGGGTGGGGGAGGTGGCGAAGGCGGTTTCCATCGCCTGCGCGATGCCCAGCGTCTGGCGGTCCGCGCGGAAGCCGCCGGTCACCTGGAGCCCGAACGGCATGCCGGCGATGTCCGTGCCGCACGGCAGCGCGATCGACGGATGCGTGGTCAGCGTGACCACGTAGGTCAGCGCCAGCCAGCGGTAGTAGTTGGCCTGCGGCTGGCCGCCCACGGTGTCGGCGTAGAGGCGCGTCCACGGAAACGGCGAGACCGGCGTGGTCGGCGACAGGATCACGTCATAGTCCCGATACGCCGCCTGGAAGCGCTGCAAAATGCGCGTCTGCTCGGCCTGCGCCCAGGCGCTGTCCACCAGCGACATGCGCGCGCCCATCTCGTAATTCGCACGGGTATTCGGCCCCAGGCTCGACGGATCGCGCGTGTAGGCGTCGTGCATGCCGGCCACGAAGCTCTCGGCGCGCAGCACGTCGAAGCAGCGGTGCACATCGCCCAGGTCGAACGTCACCGGCTCGCAACTGCGGAACAGGTGCTTCATCGCGGCGATCTTGGCGCGGAAGGTCTGGCGGATGTCGTCATCCACATCGCAGCAGCCGAAGTCCTCGGTGTAGCCCACGCGCAGCGAGCCCAGGTCGACATTGGCCGGCACCAGAAAACCAAGCGGATCGCTCTCGTAACTCAGCGGGTCCGTCACCGACATTCCGGCCGAGGCGGCCAACTGCAGGCAGGCATCGGCCACCGTGCGGCCCATCGGGCCGACCACCGAGATCGGCGTCCAGCCCAGCAGCTTGCGCGAACTCGGCACCAGCCCCGGCGAGGGCCGGAAGCCCACCACGCCGCACTTGGCGGCCGGAATGCGCAGCGAACCGCCCGTGTCCGAGCCGGTGCAGACCGGCAGGAAGTCCGCCGCCAGCGCAGCGGCGGAGCCGCCCGACGACCCACCCGCATTGAGATTCGGATTGAACGGATTGCCGGTGGCGCCCCACACCACGTTGCGCGAATTGGCGCCGGCGCCCATCTCGGGCACGTTGGTCTTGGCCGTGACGATGGCGCCGGCGGCGCGCAGCCGGGCCACCAGCACGTTGTCCTGCGCCGGCACATTGCCGCGATACAGCGGCGAGCCGAAGGTGGTCAGCAGGCCAGCGGTGGCCTCCAGATCCTTCACGCCGAGCGGCAGGCCGTGCAGCAGGCCGAGCGGCTCGCCGCGCATCACGGCGCGTTCGGCTTCGCGCGCCTGCTCGCGGGCGCGCTCGAAGTCCGTGGCCGTGATCGCGTTGATCTTCGGGTTGTAGGCCTCGATCCGCGCGATGCAGGCATCGAGCAGTGCGACGGGCGAGATTTCCTTGTTGCCGATCAGGCGGCGCAGTTCCACTGCCGACAAGGTCGGCAGGCTGTCTTGCAGGGGCATGCTGTCTCCGGAGCCAGGCGTCAGGGGTGGGTTACTCGGCCTGGATATTGGCGGCGCGCGCGATGGCACGCATCTGGGGCGTTTCCTTGACGATCTTCGCGGCCACCTGCGCGCCGGTGGCGAAGGTCGGCTCGAAGCCGTTGTCGATCAGTTTCTGGCGTGTGGCGGGGTCTGCCGCTACTTCGCCCAGGGTCTTCTCAAGCTTGGCCTTCACGTCGGCGGGCACGCCGGCCGGGGCGACGATGACGAGCCACGTGGCGGCGTCCATGCCGGGGTAGCCGCTCTCGGCCACCGTGGGCACGTCCGGCAGCAGGGCCGAGCGCTTGGCCGTGGTCACGGCAATCGCCTTGACCTTGCCGGCCTTCACCTGCGGGATGGCGGCGGTCACGGTGTCCATGCTGAACGGAATCTGGCCGCCGATCAGGTCGGTCATGGCCGGCGCGCTGCCCTTGTAGGGCACGTGGAGCATCTTGGTGCCGGTGAGGGTTTGCAGCGCCTCGCCCGCGAAGTGCGCCGTGGTGCCGGCGCCGAACGAGCCATAGGAATACTTGCCCGGCGAGGGTTTGACCATCGCCACGAATTCCTTGAGGTTGTTGGCCGGCGTGTCGCGGTTGGCCAGCAGGATCAGCCCGGTCACGCCCATCTGGGCCACGGGGTCGAAGCTCTTGATGGGGTCGTACGGCAGCTTGGCGTGGATAGCCGGGTTGACCGTGAAGGTGGTGCCGGAGGTAACCAGCAGCGTGTAGCCGTCAGGTGCCGCCTTCGCCACAAAGCTGGCGCCGACGATGGTGCCCGCGCCGGGCCGGTTGTCCACCACCACGGTCTGGCCAAGCCGTTCGCCAAGCTTCTGGCCGACGATACGGCCGATCACGTCAGTGGAGCCGCCCGGCGGGAACGGAATCACCAGCTGGATCGGCTTGGTCGGGTAGCCGCCCTGCGCGGCGGCGGTGCCGGCCACGCTGGCAAGGCCCAGCGCGAGGGCGCCGGCCATGGGGGCCAGCGTCAGGCGACGGCCACGCGGGAATCGATACGAAAGGCGGGGGGCGGGGAAAAGCATGAACAGGCTCCGGCAGTAGAGAGAAAGGACACGTCACAGGCTTCGTTGGATCTCATCGTAAGCCGGTCCATGCTTGCGGTGTGCGCAATCTTTCGAATATTCGATTGCCATATCGGCAATCTTCGCTAGACTGGCGACGTTGGTGTCACGTGCCATCCCGGAGATTCCATGTCGTATCGCACCCTGCAGGAAACCGCCGTCCGCTACTTCCTGGAAGTGGTGCGGACGGGGTCGGTCAAGGACGCCGCGCTGAAGCTGAACGTGGCGCCCTCCGCCGTGAGCCGGCAGGTGGCGCGGCTGGAGGCCGAACTGGACACCCTGCTGTTCGACCGCCGCGCACGCGGGCTGGTGCCCAATGCGGCGGGCGAGTTGCTGGCCGCCTACGCCAAGCGCACGCAACAGGACATCGAGCGCGTGACCGGCGATATCCAGGCCCTGCGCGGCCTGCGCGCCGGCCGGGTGCGCCTGGCCAGCGTGGCCGGGCTGGCACACGAGTTCCTGCCCTCGCTGGCGGCGGCGTTCCGGGCCCAGCACACCGGCATCCGCTTCGATCTGGAGGTCTGCCCGCAGGCCGACGTGGCGCGCCGCATCCGCGATGGCGAGGCCGACATCGGCGTGACCCTGAGCGGGCTGCCCGAGCCGAACATCGAGGTGGAGCTGCGCCACCCGGCGCCGGTGCTGGCCATCATGGCGCCCGACCATCCGCTGGCCGGCCAGCGCCAGATCTCGCTCTCGCAGGTCGTGGCCTACCCGCTGGCGCTGGCGCCCGCGGACAGCTCGCTGCGTCAGTTGCTGGACACCAGCTGCAGCCGGCAGGGCCTGAACTACGAGACTATCTTTTCCAGCAATTACCTCGATTCGCTGGTGTCGTTCGCGGCGGCGGGCGGGGGGGCGATCACGTTCTATGGCGAGGTGTCCGTGCGCAGCCGGCTGGCCGCCGGGCTGATCGCCGCCGTGCCGCTGCGCGACCGCGAGATGAACGAGCGCTATATCGAGGTCCAGACCCTGGCCAAGCGCAACCTGCCCGAGGCCGCCCGCGCCTTCCTCCAGCAACTGACCGATTCCCTGATCGGCATGGGGGAGGCCCATGAGCCTGCCTGAGCGGCAATGATTGCCGAACAGGCAATCGAGTATTCGATTCATTGCACATGAGGGATGCACCGCCGCCGGGCCTGCCTTGGCAGAATCGTGGCTGACGCCGCCCCCCTCTATATAGATACATCTCGATATGACCGATTCGTCCGCGCCCGGTAATCCTTCCTCCACCGCCGTCATCGTCCTGGGCGCCGGCATTGTGGGCGTCTCCACCGCGCTGGCCTTGCAGCAGCGCGGCCATGCGGTCTGTCTGGTCGATCGGCAGGCGCCGGGCCGGGCCACGTCCTACGGCAATTGCGGCATCCTCCAGCGCGAGGCGGTGCGGCCCTATGCCTTCCCCCGCGACTGGCAGGCGCTGCTGCGCGTGGCCACGGGGCAGGGCAACGACGTGCACTACCACCTGCGCGCGCTGCCGGCCCTGGTGCCGGCGCTGGCGCGCTACTGGCACGCGTCGGCGCCCGCACGCTATGCCGGCACGGTGGCGGCCTACAGCGCGCTGATCCGCCATTGCCTCGATGAGCACGCGCCGTGGATCGCCCGTGCCGGGGCGCAGGACCTCGTGCGCCATGACGGCTGGCTGGAGGCCTACCGCAGCGAAGCCGAATTCGATGCCGCCGCCCGCGACGCCACGGCTGTGGCCGCCGACCATGCGCTCGATCACGCCCTGCTGGACCGCGCGGCGCTGCACCAGGCCGAGCCGGCCCTGCGCGACGTGCTGGCCGGCGCCATCCACTGGCGCGACCCGTGGACGGTGAGCGATCCCGGCGAGCTGGTCGCCCGCTATGCGGCGCTGTTCGAGCGGCAGGGCGGCACCTTCTGCCACGGCGACGCCGCCACGCTGCGCGCCAGCGGATCGGGCTGGCAGGTGTCCACCGCGGACGGCACGGTCGAGGCCGCGCAGGCCGTAATCGCGCTGGGGCCGTGGGCGGCGGATCTGACCACGCGGCTGGGCTATCGGCTGCCGCTATTCGTAAAACGCGGCTATCACCGCCACTATGCGGCCGAGACGATGCCGTCCAAGCCGGTGCTGGACGCCGAGAACGGCGTGCTGCTGGTGCCGATGCGGCAGGGCCTGCGCGTGACCACGGGCGCGGAGTTTGCCCATCGCGACGCGCCGCCCACGCCGGTCCAGTCCGGCCGGGCCGAGCAGATCGCCGCGCAGATGGTGCGGCTGGGCGCCCCCGTGGAGGCGCAGCCGTGGATGGGCGCCCGCCCGTGCATCGCCGACATGCTGCCCGTGGTGGGCCGGGCGCCGCGCCACTCCGGGCTCTGGTTCCATTTCGGCCACGGCCACCAGGGCCTGACGCTCGGGCCGGCCACGGCGCGGCTGCTGGCCGAGCTGTTCGACGGGGATGCGACGTATGTGGATGCCGCGCCGTACGACCCGCGTCGGTTTGGAGATTGAGCGGGCCGGACTTCGTCCGAGACACCGGCCCTTCACTGGCGCCGGCAGATTGCGGCTGACGCCGCGCCGCCGTCGGTTCGCCGCGCGGGGCTGTTGCGCCGGGCGCCGCCGGTGGTAACCTCCCAGCGTTCCCGATCCGCCCCCGGCCCCTGGCCCCCACCCCACCGTGCGCCATCCTGATCCGCAGATGTGGCGGTCCGCCGCCGACCAACGCGCCTATGAGGACGCCCGCCGCAACGTGCGCGCGCTGCGTGGCTTCTATATCCACCTGACGCTCTACGTGGTGGTCAACACCATCCTCGTGCTCTGGAACGTGTTCGGCGCCTCGCACCGGCCCTGGTCCGGTGCGCCGCTGCTGGGCTGGGGACTGGGGCTGACCGCCCACGGCGTGCTGGTCTGGAGCCGTGTGGGCCTGCTCGGGCGCCGCTGGGAGGAGCGCAAGATCGCCGAGTACATGGCGCGCGAGCAGGTGCGCACGCTCTCCACCGAGAAGCAGCTGGTGGAGGCGCAGATGCGGCTGCTGCAGGCCCAGATCGAGCCGCATTTCCTGTTCAATACGCTGGCCAATGTGGTGAGCCTGATCGAGCCGGCGCCGCGCAAGGCCACGCTGATGCTCGAACACTTCATCGCCTACCTGCGCGCGTCGCTGGCCGCGAGCCGGGCTACGCAGGGCACGGTGGCGCAGGAGGCCACGCTGCTGCGCGACTACCTCGCCCTGATCAAGATCCGCATGGGCGAGCGGCTCCAGTACCGGATCGACGTGGACCCGGCGCTGAACGAGGTGCCGCTGGCGCCGATGCTGCTGCAGCCGGTGGTGGAGAACGCGATCCGGCACGGGCTGGAGCCGAAGATCGAGGGCGGGCACCTGACCGTGCGGCTGACGCGGCGCGGCGGGCGCATGCTGGCTTCGATCGAGGATGACGGCATGGGCTTCCGGCCATCGGCCAGCGCCGGCGTGGGGCTGTCCAACCTGCGCGACCGGCTGGCCGTGCTCTACGACGGCGAGGCGCAGGTGCGCATCGTGGAGCGCTCGCCCGGCACGGCCGTCCACATCGACATTCCGCTGTCCGCCCCCTTCCGAAACGGAGAGACCCCATGACCCGGACGCCCACCGCGCTGATCGCCGATGACGAGGAACACCTGCGCACGCACCTGCGCGGCAAGCTGGAGCGGTTGTGGCCCGAGTTGCGCATCGTGGGAGAGGCGGCCAATGGCGTGGAGGCCGCGCAGGCCATCGCGCAACTGGCGCCGGCGGTGGCCTTTCTCGATATCAAGATGCCGGGGCTGTCCGGGCTGGAGGTGGCGCAGGGCATCGAGACCGACACGCGGGTGGTCTTCGTCACCGCCTTCGACCAGTACGCGCTGGACGCCTTCGAGCGCGAGGCCGTGGACTATCTCGTCAAGCCGGTCACGGACGAGCGCCTGGCGCGGTCCGTGGAGCGGCTGCGCAAGGCCTTCCAGGAGGCGGCGCCCCTGCCGGAGCTGGCGCAGCTGCTGAGCCAGCTCACGCGCGGCCCGGCCCGCCCGGAGGCCGGCGCGCCGCCGCTGCGCTGGGTGCGGGCGAGCCGGGGCAACACCACCAGCCACGTGCCGATCCAGGACGTGCTGTACTTCCAGGCCGACGACAAATATGTGGTGGTGCATACGCGCGACGGCGAGCACCTGATCCGCACGCCGCTGGCCGAGCTGATGGAGGGGCTCGACCCGGACACCTTCTGGCAGGTGCATCGCTCGACCATCGTCAATATGGAATACGTGGCCGGCACGCGGCGGGACGACGCCGGGCGGCTGTTTGTGCGGCTGCAGAATCGGGAAACTCAGGGGGAAACCAAAATCGAGACCGAACTGCCGGTCTCGCGCGCCTACGCGCATCGCTTCCGCCAGATGTAGCGGGGGGCTTAGTCGCGGTTCATGAACTGGTCGATCTTGCGGGACTCCCAGTCGCGCCCACGTTGCGAGACGCGCCACCACACCAGCAGGCCATGGATCGCCAGCCCCAGCCCCCAGGCCAGCGTGGTGGTGAGCGGCCACGGCCAGCCGGCTTCGACCGACCGGTGCGCCCAGTCTGGCGACGGCATGAACAGGAAGCGGAACCAGAGCCATCCGTTCACGGCCAGGTAGATCAACAGGTGCAGATACCAGCCACGCAGCGCGCGGACCATGCGGTGGGCGCGCCAGTACGCCATGGCGTTCTCGTCGTCGGGGCTGGCGGGGCGGTGCATTGCGTCGTGTCGCATCGGAAACCTCATCGGATAGGGTGGATGAGGACAAATTACGCCGCCGGTGGGCGGGATGCCAGGGGGAGGCGCCGAATCGACGGATTCGCTTCGCGAATGACCGGAACGGGGCGCCAGTGACAGGGCGCGTTGCAAGGGAATTGAAAGCTTATGCGGGGGTAACGCGCGAGTATCGCGGCGATTAGACGCATTGGCTGGAACAGTCTGTTGCCCATCCTGTCCATTGCGTTGCAGCAATCACCACCTAATCTTCGTGTGACAGTTCTTTCGGTTACAACAAGGAGGTACCGCCATGAACCTGACGCTCGAAGCCATTCTGCCCGCCCAACGTGAAACCGGCGCGGCCGTGGGGGACTCGGTCACTGCCATTCAACACCAGGACATCGTTGTCGCGTTCTCCGCGCTGATGGCTTCGCAGCAAGTGGCGGTGCTGCACATGCTCTATCCGCGCACCGATGCGCGCACCCACCGCAGCCTCGGCCACCTGGTCAACGCGCTGCACGGCCACGGCCTGCACCGCGTGGCGGAACTGGTGGATCAGGAAGCGCACTACCTCGTCTTCAAGGACCCGACCGAAGCCTGGCGCGCCATGCACGAGATTCGCCATGACTCGCTGGCCATCGGCGTGCACCTGTACTACAAGGGCAAGACCGGCGACGCCGCCGAGGCGGCGCTGGACCTCGACGCTCATCGCGTGCACTGACCCCGAGGGGGCTCCCCGGGGGCTTACTCCGGGGCTTCCATGCGGCAGGCCATTGCCGGCTTGCCCGGTAGTTCAAGCTGGGCCTCGGGGCCCTTGTCCCACAGCATCGCCTCGCCGGCTTCGGTCGTGGCTGCATAGCGGGCCCCCGACGCCGCGCGCGTCTGCGGCAGCAGCAGCTTCTTGTCCAGCCAGGTCAGGTAGGCGTAGCCGGGCTCGGTCTGGACGAAGGTGCCCAGGATCAGCGCGTCGGCGCCCGGGCAGCGCACCGAGAATGGCCCCCGGCTGATGCCCTTGTCGTCCTGCGTGCGCGCGCCGGCGTAGTTCTGGCGCAGCACGTGAATCCGGTCGATGTATTCGGCGGTGGTGCAGGCGCGCGCGTCGGTGGCCTTCCAGCAGTCATTGCGGCCCTTGATCCAGCCGCGCTGCTCGGCCAGCAGTGTCTTCTTGCGGCCCGTGCTCATCGAGCGCGCATCGAGCGCCAGCCCGTACAGGCGCGTCGTTTCCTTGTCGAGCCGCGCCAGTGTGTCGTCCTTGCAGATCATCTGCTCGATCTGGCCTTCGGCCCGCTTGCAGTCGAAGCTGGGGCTGGCGGCGTGCCCCGCGCTTGCCAGCGCGCCGAGCATGGCACATTGCGCGGTGACAGACAGGATGCGGCGTGGAAGCATGGCCAGACCTCCTCCGGGCGTGGTCAGCCCGCGTTGCGTTCCAGGACGACGAAGTGCTTGCGCACGGGCTCGATCACTTCAAATATCCCTTCGAAACCGGCCGGGATCACACAGGCATTCCCGGGGCCGAACTCGCGCGCCACGCCGGCATGGTCAATGATCCGCAGCCGGCCGCTGATGACGTGGAAGAACTCCTCCTTGCCCGCCGGAAACGCAATGCGCCACGCGCCGGGCTCGCACGCCCAGATTCCGCAGTCGAAATCGCCCGCCGTGGCGCTGTAGTGCGTCCACGTGGTGCGGGCCGGATTGCCGTCGACAAGACGATCCGGCCGGGGCCGGTCGTGCGTGGGCGCAGGGTCGGCGCGGAAATCGGTGAGGGCGGGCAGGGCGGGGTGGGAATCTGACACGGTGACAGGTGGGTGGCGGATGAATACAAGCCGCAAGTGTAGCGCGGCCCGTTGGCGTCACACGTGGGCAAGCGAACGGTGTCATGCGGGTGCATAAGGCACCACATGCCCGTTGCCCGCATGTCTACCAAACGTCATACGGCCTGCGGGGGTTCCGCAACAGTAATAAAACGTAATAAAAAAGTTCCAGTCGGGTTGGAACCGTTTTGCCTCGGTTGTTTCATTGAAATTGGCAGAATTTGTCGGGAGTTTGTCAGCTTTAGATGGAAGAAGCACGAGAGGACACCCCTGTCCGCGCATTACGTATGCGAATGATTCGCATTTGTACTTTTATTTACACACTCATACAATCGCGCCCCGTAGGCAGCACCACTCATAACAGGCAGTTCACGGGGAAGAAGCAGATGAGCAAGTATTCGGAGGTATTCCGTCCCAACGTACTGGTGACCGCGCTGGCCGGCCCGATGGCCCTGATGGCCATGCAGGGCGCCGCCGCCCAGGAAGCCGCACCGGCCACGCTGGCCGCCACGCCGCCCGCCGCGTCCCGTTCCGTCCAGCAATTGCAGGATGTGACGGTCAAGGCAGTTCGCGAGGACGGCTACAAGGTCGATCAGGCGGAATCGCCGAAATTCACCGCGCCGCTGCTCGATACCCCGAAGTCCGTCACCATCGTGCCGGCGGAAGTGATCCAGCAATCGGGCTCGGTGACGTTGCAGGACGCCCTGCGCACCACCCCCGGCATTACCTTCGGCGCGGGCGAGGGCGGCAACCCGCTCGGGGACCGCCCGTTCATCCGCGGCTTCGACTCTGGCGCCAGCATCTTCGTGGACGGCGCGCGCGACGCGGGCTCGCAAACGCGCGACACCTTCAACATCGAGAACATCGAGGTCATCAAGGGCCCCAGCTCGGCCTACGGCGGCAAGGGCTCGGTGGGCGGCATGATCAACATCGTGTCGAAGCTGCCGACCAAGGAAAACTTCGTGCAGGGCTCGGTCGGGATCGGCACCGATGCCTACAAGCGTGCCACGGTCGACGGCAACTACGTCCTCAACGACAACACCGGCCTGCGCCTGAATGCCATGGCGATGGACGCCAACACGCCGGGCCGCGAAGCCGTGGGCGGCCATTCCTGGGGTTTCGCGCCGTCGGTTACGTTCGGCCTGAACAGCCCGACCAAGGTCACGCTGTCCTACTACCATCTGCAGGGCCGCGACATGCCGGACTACAGCATCCCGTATGCGCGTCCGTCGGCAACCGCCACCAAGGCCAACCCGGTGGGACCGGCCAACGTGGATCGCAACAACTTCTACGGGCTGACCAGCCGCGACTTCCGCGAGACGCAGACCGACATCGCCACGGCCATCGTCCAGCACGAATTCAGCGAGAAGCTGACCTTCCGCAACACCACGCGCTGGGGCCGCAGCAGCAACGACTACATCGTCACGAACCCTGACGACAGCCGCGGCAACGTGCCGAACGGCTTTGTGTACCGGAGTAGTAAAAACCGTGATTCTTCGACGGACACGCTGATCAACCAGACCGATTTCATCGCCAAGTTCGACACTGGCCGTCTCAAGCACTCGATGCTGTTCGGCTTCGAGTTCAGCCGCGACGACACGGACAACACGCCGTACAACGTGGTGCCGGGCGCCACGGGCACCACGTGCAACACCGCGCTGCTCAACAGCGGCGACTGCACGAGCCTGTACAACCCGAACCCCGGCGCGGTCTGGACCGGCCGCGTCGGCAAGATGGGCTACACGCAGACCACCAAGACCGACACGCGCGCGGTGTACCTGTTCGATACCGTCGAACTCACCAGGCAGTGGCTTATCAACGGCGGCGTGCGTTACGACAGCTACCGCACCACCTCGGCCACGCCGGCGTACACCAACCCGAACACCAACGCGGCCGTGGCGGCGGTGAACCTGGCCAACAATTCGAGCTTCTTCAACTACCAGGCCGGCATCGTCTACAAGCCGGTGGACATTGGCAGCATCTACCTGTCGTACGGCACGGCGTCCACCCCGCCGGGCACCTCCAACGGCGACGGGTCGGACAACCTGTCGGCGCAGGTCCAGAACCTGGACCCCGAGCGCAGCCGCGCCTGGGAACTCGGCACCAAGTGGGACCTGCTCGGCAAGCGCCTGTCGCTGACCGGCGCCATCTTCCAGATCGAGAAGAACAACGCCCGCGTGGCGGTGGACGCGAACACCACGGCCAACGTCGGCAAGCAGGAAGTGCGCGGCTTCGAGCTGGGCTTCGCGGGCAGCGTGACGGACAAGTGGAACCTGTTCGGCGGCTACACCTACCTGGACAGCGAGCTGAAGGACAACGGCCCGCAGAGCGCCAACGCGGCCAACAACGGCAACCAGTTCCCGAATACGCCCAAGAACAGCTTCAGCCTGTGGAGCACGTACCAGGTGCTGCCGGCGCTGACGGTGGGCGGCGGCGCCTACTATGTGAGCAAGGTGTACGGCAATCCGGCCAACTCGACCTATGTGCCGGCGTACTGGCGCTTCGACGCCATGGCGGCGTACCGTGTCAACAAGAATCTGACCCTGCAGCTCAATATTCAGAACTTGTTTGACAAGACGTACTACACCAAGGCATTCACGACCCACTACGCCGCACTGGCCCCGGGCCGCTTTGGTATGCTGACGGCGAACTTCCGCTTCTAAGCCGACCACCCCCGGCGGTAACGCCGGGGGGCATACCATCATGATGTTGCAGATTCCGGACGTATTGTCCAAAGACCAGGTGGCCCGTTGCCGCGCGCTGATGGACGCGGCTGACTGGACCGATGGCAACCAGACCTCTGGCTATCAGTCCGCGCTGGCCAAACGCAACCTCCAGTTGCCCGAAGGGTCGCCGGTGTCGCGCGAGGTGGGCAACCTGATCCAGGACGCGCTGGCCAACAGCGCGCTGTTCTTCTCGGCGGCCCTGCCCCTGAAGGTATATCCGCCGCTGTTCAACCGCTACGAAGGCGGCCACACGTTCGGCAATCATGTCGACAACGCCATCCGCTTCCTGCGCGGCACCGACTTCCGCATCCGCAGCGACCTCTCGGCCACGCTGTTCCTGACCGAGCCCGAGGACTACGACGGTGGGGAACTCGTGGTGGAAGACACCTACGGCCAGCAGCGCGTGAAACTGCCGGCCGGCCACATGGTCCTCTACCCGGCCACGAGCGTGCATCACGTCACGCCGGTCACACGCGGCGCGCGGGTGTCGTCATTCTTCTGGATCCAGAGCATGGTCCGCGATGACGGCGAGCGGGCGATGCTGTTCGAGCTGGACCACCGCCTGCGCCAGGTCACCGCCACGCTCGGCAACGAACACGAGGCCGTGATCGGCCTCACCGGCCTCTATCACAACCTGCTGCGCCGCTGGGCCGACGCCTGAGCGGCCCGGCCGCGATGGCGCTTTACTTCCACAAAAAAGCGGCCGCACAAAGAAATACCCCGACGCGCGGGATCGTCGGGGTAGTAAGAGTTGCCAAGTCGTTTGGGGTCGTGTCGAGTGACCCTGGGGCAAGTGTGACCTGCGACGCTACGCCCGCCAATAACTCAGCTGAGTTATTGCGGGAAACGAAGGCAAATCGGGCAAATTCCACTGCTGCGCTGCGAGATTCTGAACAAAAGAACGAAATTCCATGATGCGCACGGAAAGGCGCCGCCAGCCCCCGTGCACCCGTGGCATCACGCGTTAGGGTGAGGCGGCGCACCTACCCGTTGGCGTCGCGCCGGCCGGCCTCGCTGTGCGTTGCGGGATGGTGGGGATATTGCACCAGCAGCGCGCTCACCACGCCATTGGTCCAGCCGAAGCCGTCCTGCAGGGGATACTCGCCACCCCCGCCGCCCTCGGCGCCATCGCTGCGCGGCCCGAGCCGGTATTTCTCGACCAGCTTGTACGCGTGGGTGTAGAGGCTGGCCACCGTGGCCAGCCAGCGCTGTGCAATCTCGTCGGCCAGCGCCTTGCAGCCGTAGTGCCGCAACCCGTGGATGGCGATCCACTGCAACGGGGCCCAGCCATTGGGCTGGTCCCACTGCTGGCCGGAGTTGCGCTCGGTCGTGGCCAGGCCGCCGGCCTCGAGCAGCCGGGCGCGCGCCACTTCGGCCACCCGTGCGGCCTGCGCCGGTGTGGCCAGCCGCAGGTAGAGCGGCATCAGCGTCGCTGCCGTCAGCAGGTCGCGCCGCTTGCCGCGCTGCCAGTCGAAATCGAAGAATGCGCCGGTGTCTTCGTCCCACATGCTGGCGAAGATGGCGTGGCGCCGCCGGTCTGCGGCTTCCGTGTATCGCTTGGCGGAATCGTGGTCGCCGCTTGCCCTGCACAGCGTGGCCAGCCGGATCTCGGCGTGCCAGAGCAGGGCGTTGAGGTCGATGGGCAGGATGCAGGTGGTGCGGATGGTGGCGAGGTCGCTGGCCGGCGCCTGCGAATACCCGGCTGTCGCATCGGGTTGGGCATCGCACCAGCGCGAACTGAAATCCCAGCCCGATTCGGCCGCCGCGCGCAGGTCGCGGAACACGATATGGTGGGGCCGGCCGCTGCGCCGCGCCGTTTCCACGTCCTCAAGGTAGGCCTCCTCGCGCGGATGGGCGCGGTCATCCCAGTAGCGGTTCAGCACCGCGCCATCAGGCAGCCGCACCACGCGCCGGTAGGCTCCGCCGGGCCGCAGGTGCTCCGCGCCGTCCATCCAGAATGCATACTCGCGCTTCAGTTGCGGCAGGTAGGCGCACGCATCGGTGACATGGCCTTCGAACAGCGTGGTCATCAGCGAGAACACGGGCGGCTGCGAGCGGGTGAGGTAATACGTGCGCGTGCCGTTGGGCACCAGCCCATAGGTATCGATCAGGTAGGCGAAGTTGTCCGCCATGGCGCGCATCAGGTCGTGCCGGCCGCTGGCCGCCAGCCCGAGCATCGTGAAATACGAGTCCCAGTAATAGAGTTCGCGGAAGCGCCCGCCCGGCACCACGTAGGGGCGCGGCAGCGGCAGCAGCGAGCAGAGCGACGGATGCTCGGCGGGCTCGCGCGTCAGCACCGGCCACAGGCCGTCGATATGGTCGCGCAGGGAGTGGTCGGGGTTGGAGACATAGTGCTCGTCCGGAATCGTCTCGCGCGCGAAATGCGCCTGCACGAATGCATCGAGCGAGAAATCCGCCGCCTCGCGTTGGGCGCGATAGCGCTCCAGGATGACCTCCGGCGCCACCAGCGGCACACAGTCGGGAAATGTCTTGCTGTCAGCGAACAGGCCGCTGGCCTGCACGTCGACGAACAGCTCGGCGTAGCGCTCGGCCGGCGACACCGCATCGGCCGCCGCGCAGCCATGGAGCGTGCGCGGACCGGGGCAGGGCAGGTGGGTGACCGTGGGCGCCAGCGCGTGGCAATGCGCGGGGCGCGGGGTGTCGGCGCAGCTGGCCTGCCGGGCGGCAGCAGCATCGGCCGCTGCCGGGCGGGTGTGGGCGACGACGTGCGGCACCGATTGGGGCCCCGTTTGGGCCGCCGGCCCGGGCGTGGCGCCGTCTCGCGCCGTCCTGCCTTGCAGTCGCATGGCCATGCCTCCCAGGGGATTGGTTCACGGTGAGAGTCAGGGGGATTGGGCAAAGTTCAAACCGACCGGTCTTCGGCACCCGCAATGCGGGGAATACGTTTGCGGGGCTTCTGCGCAGCCTGCCACAAGTCATAGGTCGTCTGCATGCCGCTCCACATCTCGCGGCTCGCGCCCAGCGCCTCTTCCAGCCGGATCGAGATATCAGGCGTAATGGCCGCATGGCCATTCACGATGCGCGACAGCGTGGCGCGCGTCACCCCGATATGGCGGGCGAAGGCGGAGATGGTCATGGAATCCAGGCCGTCCAGCCATTCGGCGAGCACCGAGCCCGGGTGGGGAGGATTGTGCATTCGAGTCATGCGTTGTCTCGCGGTCCTTAGTGATAGTCCTGATAGTTGACGACGATCGCGTCGTCACCATCGAACCGGAACGTCAGTCGCCAGCAGTGGTCGACGTGTACCGACCAATGATCAACCAGCGTTCCGCTAAGTCGATGCAATCGCCAGCCTGGCAATCCGAGATCTTCGGGGCGCTTGGCGTGGTCGAGGACAAAGAGTTGCCTGCGTAGCCTCTCCGCGTGATGCGGCTGGATGCCTGCTTTGGAACCCGTCTCGAAGAAACGCCTCAGGCCAGGATGCGCGAAGCTTTTGATCATGTCAGTGTTGGCTCGAAGTGTATAGCCTCGCTATACACTTCGCAAGGCATTGCTGAATGCCGGACGATGGTCGTTTTCGCGTCTTCGCAGGGCTGGCGCGCGCAACGATTTCCCGTTGTCCGGGAGAATCGCTTCGATAGGGCTGGCGGATGCGAGTTCTCGCCCCCGAGCCCATTTGGCCTAACGCGCGCGGATCTGTTACGAAGGGTGCAAATCCTGATGCAGTCCGTTGTGCAGCGGCGACAAACTCGCCTGCAACACCCCTCTCACCGCCCCGCCGCAATCCCCCTGATCCCTGCCACGAACGCCTCCGCCACGGGTTCCAGCGTGCGGTCGCTGTGGCGGAGCAGGCCGATGGGTTCCTCGGTGCCCTGGGTGTCCACGGGCAGGAGCACCATCTCGCCGGCGGCCACGGCGCGGCGGGCGGCAGAGAGGGGCGCGGCCCAGACGGTGTCGCTCTGCTGCGTGAGCAGGCGGCCCAGGTAGGCGTCGGCGGTTTCCACGCAACCTTCGGGCAGGGTGTGGCCGTGGCGTGCCAGCAGGCTTTCGGTGCTGTGGCGCGGGATCGAGCCGACTGCCGGAATCACCAGCGGCCACGCCAGCACCTCGCGCATGGTGGGGCGCGCGTTGTCCGCCAGCGGATGGCCCGCGCGCACGGCCAGCACCAGCGGCTCCGGGCCCAGCGATTCGAACCAGAGGCCCTCCATGACGGCGGGGTCGTCCATGCGGCCGATGACGAGGTCGAGCACGTCGGCCTTGAGGAGGTCGATCAGCGTGCGGTTCATGCCGGTCTGCACGGCCAGCGCCACCTCGGGGTGCGCGGCGCGGAACTGCGAGACGGCGTCGAGCAGCAGCGCCGGCACGATGCTCGGCAGCGCGCCCACCCGGATGCGCTCGTGGCGCGGGGCATCAGCGCCAGCCAGGCTGTCCGCCGCCGCGTCCACGTCCTCGATGATGCGCAGCGCATGGCGCAGGAAGCGCATGCCGGCCGCAGTCAGGTCCGTGCCCGCGCGCTGGCGCACCAGCAGCCGGGTGCCGACCAGTTCCTCGAGTTCGGTCAGCGTCTTGGACACCGCCGGCTGGGTCAGGCCCAGCCGCGCGCCGGCCCGGCCCAGGTGCTGGGTCTGCGCCACGGTGACAAAGCAGTGCAGGTGCCGCAGCCGAATGCGGTTACGGAACAGTTCGGGCGACGGATCAGTGACATCCATAACAAAAAGTCATCTAAATTACGCAAAAACTCAATTTACATGACTTACGGCGTTGCTTACAGTCTAAGTCTCGCCACATTCATCAAAAACGGAGACAGCGCGATGCCCCCACGCCCCGGTCCCTACCGTCGCCCGTACTGGGACACCCAGCCCCCGTACCGCTTCGACCCCTACGCGTCCACCCAGCTGCGCGCGCCGTCCCAGCCGCTGATCGCGCTGCCGCAATCGCTGTCCGAGCTGACCGGCCCGACTTTCGGCCCGGAGTTCGTCCGCGAAGGCGACAACGACCTGACCGCCGGCCATGGCGGCGAGCCGATTGGCGAGCGGATTCTCGTGACGGGCCGCGTGCTCGACGAGAACGGCCGCCCAGTGCCGCACGCGCTGATCGAGATCTGGCAGGCCAATGCCGCCGGCCGCTACGTGCACAAGCGCGACCAGCACGACGCGCCGCTCGACCCCCATTTCACGGGCGATGGCCGCACGCTTACGGATGCGCAGGGCCGCTACCAGTTCCAGACCATCAAGCCGGGTGCCTACCCGTGGCGCAATCATCACAACGCGTGGCGTCCGCAGCACATTCACTTCTCGCTGTTCGGCAATGCCTACGCCACGCGTCTGGTCACGCAGATGTATTTCCCCGGCGACCCGCTGCTCGCGTACGACCCGATCTTCAACTGCGTGCCCGATGCCAAGGCACGCGACCGCCTGATCGCCACGTTCGACTGGGCCACCACCTCGCCTGAATACGCGCTCGGCTACCAATTCGATATCGTGCTGCGTGGCCGTGATGCCACGCCGATGGAGTAAGGCCATGCTCTACGCTACCGCCTCCCAAACCGTTGGGCCGTACCTCCATATCGGCCTTGCCGCGCTGGACTGCGCCGACCTGACCGCCGATGCACCGCAGCTTGCCGGCCAGCGCATCGTGATCGAGGGCCGTGTCATCGATGGCCGCGGCGAGCCCGTGCCGGACGGCATGGTCGAGATCTGGCAGGCCAATCCTGCCGGCCGCTATCGGCATGAGGAAGACACCGGCGACGCGCCGCTGGTGCCCGGCTTCACCGGCTTTGGCCGCGTGCCGACCGGCCCGGACGGCGATTTCCGCTTCGTCACGGTCAAGCCCGGCCCGGTGCCGGACCTCGCCGGCGGCCTGCAGGCGCCGCACATCATGGTGTCCGTGTTCATGCGCGGGCTGGTCAAGCACGTGGCCACGCGGCTGTACTTCGGCGATGAAGCCGCCGCCAACGCCACCGACAGCGTGCTCGGCCTGGTGCCGTCCGCGCGCCGCGCCACGCTGGTTGCCGAGGCGACGGCCCCCGGCACCTACCGCTGGAACGTGGTGCTGCAGGGCGCGGACGAAACCGTGTTCTTCGATATCTGACCCCGGCACGCCTCGCCCTCCGCGAGGCGTTTTGCCGCACAATCGGAGCCTTCCCACCGGTCCGCCCCCGCCGACGATGCCCTCTATTTCCCGCCTGACCGATCCGATGTTCGGCAGTCCCGCCGTGCTCGCGATCTTCTCCGATACCGGCACGGTGCAGCGCATGCTCGATGCCGAGGCGGCCCTCGCGCGCGCCGAGGCGCACTGCGGCGTGATTCCCGCGCAGGCCGCTGCCGTCATCACCGAAGTCTGTGCCGATGCCGGCGTGATTGACCTCGACGCCCTCGCGCAGGCCGCCGTGGCCGGCGGCAACCTCGCCATCCCGTTCGTGAAGCAGCTGACCGCCGCCGTGGCGCGGCGCGATGCCGAGGCTGGCCGCTACGTCCATTGGGGCGCCACCAGCCAGGACATCATCGATACCGGCGCCGTGCTGCAACTGGCGGACGCCCTGCACGCCATCGACACCGACCTGCTGCGCCTGGGCGATGCCTGCGCGACGCTGGCCACCGCTCACCGCGCCACGCCGATGGTGGCGCGTACCTGGCTGCAGCACGCGCTGCCCACCACGTTCGGCCTGAAAGCCGGCGGCTGGGTCGATGCGCTGCGCCGCGACGTGACCCGCCTGCGCCAGGCCGCCAATCAGGCGCGCGTGCTGCAATTCGGCGGCGCCGCCGGCACGCTGGCGAGCCTGGGCGACAAGGCGCCCGCCGTGGCCGCGCAGTTCGCCCGCGAGCTGGGCCTGGACCTGCCCGCGCTGCCCTGGCACGCCCACCGTGACCGGCTGGTGGCGGTGGCGACGGCGCTGGGCCTGCTCACCGGCACGCTCGGCAAGATGGCGCGCGATTTGTCCCTGATGATGCAGACCGAAGTGGGCGAGGTGGCCGAGCCATCGGGCCCCGGCCGGGGCGGCTCCAGCACGATGCCGCACAAGCGCAACCCGGTGGGCTGCGCGGCGGTGCTGACCGTGGCTGTGCGCGTGCCGCCGCTGGTGGCGACGATGCTCGCCGGCATGGTGCAGGAGCACGAGCGCGCGCTGGGCGGCTGGCAGGCCGAGTGGGACACGCTGCCGCAGATCGTCACCCTTGCCGCCGGCGCGCTGCGCCAGTTGGGCGATGTGGCAGCGGGCCTGGAGGTGGATGCTGCCCGCATGCGCGCCAATCTCGACCTGACCCACGGCCTGATCCTGGGCGAGGCCGCGATGCTGGCCCTCGGTGGCCGCATCGGCCGGCTGGAAGCGCACCACGTGGTGGAAGCCGCCTCGCGCCGCGCGGTGGAGCAGGGCGTGACGCTGCGCGTGGCGCTGGCCGCCACGATCGCCGCTAACCCGGCGCACGCCGGGCTGCTGGACGATGTCGAACTGGACCGCCTCAGCGATCCGGCGCACTACGCCGGGCAGGCCGCCGCCTTCGCCGATGCCGCCGTGGCCGCCTGGCAGGCCCTGCGCGCCGTCTGATCCCCATACCGAAAAGGAGACCACGTTGCCTTATCTCGACCACGCCGGCGCCCGGCTGTTCTACACCGTCGATGGCCCGGACACCGCGCCCGCCATCGTCTTTTCCAACTCGCTGGGCACCGATCACACGATGTGGCAGCCGCAGGCCGCCGCGCTGGCCGGCCGCTTCCGCGTGGTGCGCTACGACGTGCGCGGCCATGGCCGTTCCACCGCGCCCGAGGGCGCCATCACGGTGGACGTGCTGGGCCGTGACGTGGTGGCCATCCTCGACGCCCTGCAGATCGATCAGGCCGTGTTCTGCGGCCTGTCGATGGGCGGCCTCACCGGCATGTGGCTGGGCGCGCATGCCCCGGCGCGCTTCAGCCGCATCGTGCTGGCCAACACGGCGGCCAAGATCGGCACGGCGGACGCCTGGAACAGCCGCATCGACACCGTGCTGCGCGACGGCATGGCGCCGCTGGCCGATGCCTCGCTGCAACGCTGGTTCACGCCGGGCTTCCTGGCCACGGCCGGTCATGCGCTCGATGACCTGCGCGCGGTGCTCGCCGGCCTTGACCCGCGTGGCTACGCCGCCAGTTGCGGCGCCGTGCGCGACGCGGACCTGCGCGAGGCCGTGAAGGCCATCCCCGTGCCGGTGCTGGTGATTGCGGGCGGCGACGACCCCTCGACCACGGCGGCGCAGGGCCGCGAACTCGCCGCGGCCATCCCCGGGGCGATCTACGTCGAACTGCACGCCGCGCACCTGTCCAACCGCGAGCAGCCGGGCCGCTTCACCGCCGCGCTGCTCGACTTCATCCTCGGCCGCCGCCCGGTGACCGACGATGCCGCGCGCTACGAGGCCGGCCTCGCGGTGCGCCGCGACGTGCTGGGCAGCGCCCACGTGGATCGGTCGCTGCAACGGATCTCGCCGCTGAACGAGGAATTCCAGAACCTGATCACGCGCTATGCCTGGGGCGAGATCTGGACGCGCGAGGGCCTGCCGCGCCATACGCGCAGCCTGATCACGATTGCGATGATGGTGGCGCTGAACCGCTCGGAGGAGTTGAAGCTTCATCTGCGCGCCGCCGCCAACAACGGTGTCACGCGCGACGAGATCAAGGAAGTGCTGTTGCAGACTGCGATTTATTGCGGCGTGCCGGCGGCGAATTCGGCGTTCCACATGGCGGAGGAGGTTTTCGCCGCCGTTGACCGGTAGTCCCACACCACAAAAAAACAGATCGGGAGACAGGCCATGGGTCAGCAGGGCAACGGCATGCCGCGCGCCACGCGCGTGGCGATCATCGGGGCGGGGCCGGCTGGGCTTCTGCTCGGGCAACTGCTTACGGTGGCCGGCATCGACAACGTCATCATCGAGCAGCGCAGCGCCGAACACGTGCTGGGGCGCATCCGCGCCGGCATCCTCGAATCGGTGACGGTGGATGCGCTGGCGCGCGCCGGCGTGGACCAGCGGCTGCGCGCGGAGGGGCTGCGGCACCACGGCATCGAGCTGTCGTACCGGGGCGCGCGCCACCGCATCGACTTCCACGCGCTGATTGGGCGCGACGTCACCGTGTATGGCCAGACCGAAGTCACGCGCGACCTGATGGCGGCGCGCGCGGCGTCCGGCATGCCCATCGTCTACGAGGCCACCGATGTCTCGCTGCACGATTTCGATACGGACCGGCCCCGCGTGACCTTCCGCCACGCCGGCAGCGCGCATGAACTGGCCTGCGACTATGTGGCCGGCTGCGATGGCTTCCATGGCGTGAGCCGGGCCAGCGTGCCGGAGACATCGACACGGATCTTCGAACGGGTCTATCCGTTCGGCTGGCTCGGCGTGCTGTCCGAGACGCCGCCGGTGGCGGACGAACTGATCTACGCCAGCCACGAACGCGGGTTTGCGCTGTGCAGCATGCGCTCGAAGACGCGCAGCCGCTACTACGTGCAGGTGCCGGCCACGGAGCGCGCGGAGGCCTGGTCGGATGCGCGCTTCTGGGGTGAGTTGCGCGCCAGGCTCGACCCCGCCGCCGCGCAGGCGCTGGTCACCGGCCCGAGCATCGAGAAAAGCATCGCGCCGCTGCGCAGCTTTGTCTGCGAGCCGATGCGCTTCGGCCGCCTGTTCCTGGCGGGCGATGCCGCGCATATCGTGCCGCCCACCGGCGCCAAGGGGCTGAACCTGGCCGCCAGCGACGTGCTGTACCTCGCCGACGGGCTGATCGCCCAGTACCAGCGCGGCGATCCGGCCGAACTCGACGCCTATTCCGCGAAATGCCTGCGGCGCGTGTGGAAGGCGGAGCGGTTCTCGTGGTGGATGACGGCGCTGCTGCATCGCTTCCCCGATGCCGACGCGTTTGCGCACCGCATCCAGCAGGCCGAACTCGACTATCTGGTGGGCTCCGAAGCCGCCTGCCGGGCGCTGGCCGAGAACTACGTTGGGCTGCCGGCGTAGGACGCTTGCCGAGGCGCAAGTCGTCTGCCCGCCGACAGCGGGCGGCGCGCATGCCACGCGACAATGCCGCTATCGTCTCCCCGGAGGTCCGCCATGAAGCGTTTCGTGCTTGGGCTTGCTGCCCTCGCTGCCCTTACCACTGCCGCGCTGGTTCCCGCCCGCGCCGAGCCGGCCGCGCCGCTGGCGCCCATCGCCTCGCTCGACGTGGCCCGCTACATGGGCACGTGGTACGAGATCGCCAAATATCCGAACCGCTTCCAGCGCCAGTGCGCCGGCCACACCACGGCGCAGTACGCGGCGCGGTCCGATGGGCGGGTCGACGTGGTGAACCGCTGCCGCAAGGCGGATGGGACGAGCGATGACGCCACCGGCGTGGCAAGGCCGGTGGGGGAGGCCGGCACGCCGAAGCTGGAGGTACGGTTTGCCCCGGCGTGGTTGTCGTTCATCCCGTGGGTGTGGGGCGACTACTGGGTCATCGACCTCGACCCCGGCTACACGTTGGCCGCCGTCAGCGAGCCTAGCCGCGAGTACCTCTGGATTCTCTCCCGCACGCCCACGGTGGAGTCCGGCGCCTATCAGGCGCTGCTGCGCCGGCTGGAGGCGAAGGGCTTCGACATCACCCGGCTCCAGGCTACGCCGCAGGACTGATGTCCCCGCAATCCATATAAATGAAATATGGATATTCAACTCGACATATATTTTACGTAGCACCGACCCGGTGATACCGTCTCGCTCCAGCATGCCGGCACAAGTACCCGCGTGCGCTTGGAGGAGACCACAACATGACATCCGGATCGAACATCCGGCGGCGCCTGGCGCTGCTGGCGGCCGCCTGCGCGGCCACTGCATTGATGGCCGCGTGCGGCGGTGGCGACGATGCCCCGTCGGCGTCGAGCGGGGCACCCGGCACCGCCCCCGGCACTGACAATCCCGATAACCCGACCCAGCCGGCCCAGCCGACGTTAAGCGCGCTGGAAGCGTGCAACGCGCTGAACGGCGCCAGCGTGCCGGCCTCGGCGCTGACGCTGGCCTCGGGCGGCGCCACGGTCACGGCGGCCACGCTGATTGCCGCCGACGCCACCGGCAACACGCTCGGCGAGTACTGCCAGGTGCGCGGCGCCATCGCCCCGGTGGACGCTGCCGCGTCCAACATCAACTTCGCGGTGAACCTGCCCACACAGTGGAACGGCAAGGGCATCCAGTTCGGTGGCGGCGGCTTCGACGGCACGCTGATCGACGGCACCGAGACCGTCCGCTTCGCGCTGCCGGACGACCCGGCGCCGCTGGCGCGCGGCTACGCCACCTGGGGCGACGATTCCGGCCACCAGAGCACCAGCATCACCGATGGCCGCTTTGCCACCAACGACGAGCAGCTCGCCAACTATGGCGGCGACACGCTCAAGAAAACCCACGACGTGGCCCTGGCGATGATCCGCCAGCGCTATGGCCGCGCACCCACGCGCGCGTATTTCCTCGGCACGTCCACGGGCGGGCGTGACGCGCTGAGCTATATCCAGCGCTGGCCGGCCGACTACGACGGCGTCATCGCCAACGAGCCGGCGCTCAACTACACCGGCACGCGCCTCTCCAACGTGGCCGTGGGCCGCGCGCTCTACCTGAACGGCGGCGCCGGCTGGCTCAACATCAACAAGACGCTGATGGTGCAGGCCGCTGCCATGGCCGCCTGCGACACGCTGGACGGCGTGGCCGACAAGGTAGTCAGCAATGTCGAGGGCTGCCGCCTTGGCGCGATGCAGGTGCTGGCCAATTTGCGCTGCCCCGGCGGTACGGACACGGGCGACACCTGCCTCTCGGATGCGCAGATTGCCACCGTCAAGACCATCGAGCAGCCGCTCCAGCTGACCTACCCGCTGGCCAACGGCGTGACCGTGGCCGGCGGCTACAACATCCTGGAAGGCGCGCTGGTGGCGGGGCCGTTCACCACGCGCGACCTCGGCACGCGGCCGGTGCCCGGCAATCCGGCCACCACCGCGGACGCGAACATGTACCTGACCGGCGACCAGTGGGTGAAGTACTTCGTCACCCGCGCCGCCACGTTCGACGCGCTGACCTTCGACCCGGCCAGCCCGGGGAGCTGGACCTCGCGCGTGCAGACCGTCTCGGCGCTGACCGATGCCACCAATCCGGACCTGTCCGCGTTCCTGGCAAAGGGCGGGCGGCTGATCCTGCTGCACGGGCTGGCCGACGAAGTCATCAGCCCCAATTCCACCATCGCCTGGTACAAGGCCGTGATCGCGCGGGTAGGGCAGGCGGCGGTGGACCAGGGCATCACGTTCTACACAGTGCCCGGCATGGGCCACGGCACGGGCAGCTTCCTGCCGGCGTGGAACTCCCTGACTGCGCTTGAGAACTGGGTGGAGATGGGCGTGGCGCCGGGCCAGCGTACGGTGATGGACACCAACGCCGGCACCTATGGCCGCACGCGGCCGCTGTGCCAGTACCCGGCGTGGCCGAAGTACAAGGGCTCGGGCAGCCAGGATGCGGCCATCAACTACACCTGCGAGGGCGCGTCCGGCATCGTGCAGTCCTGCCTGAACCTGCCGGCTGTGGCCACCACGTGGAAGGGCGGCAACACCAACGGCGAGGAGCTGTCGGTGCGCGTGGACCCGGCCACCCTCAAGTACACCGTGACGATCGATGCCAGCCTGCAACGGACCGCTGGCGTTACGCGCACCGGCCAGCTCGTCTCGCAGGGCGGCTGCACCTATGCCAGCGACGAGAACGGCGCCAACTTCACTTTCACTGGCGGCGGGGTGCTGGCCGGTGGGGTTGCGCCGGTTTCGGGCGCTGGCTTCCTGCCACTGGTGGCCTTCCAGACCGTGTCATCGGACTTCAAGGCCGTGGCCGACATCTACAACGTCAATGGCGTGCAGACGGCGGTGGCGGGTGGCGCGGTGACACTGCGCACCGGCTCGGCACGGCTGCGCTCGTCGGCGGCCACGTGGCAGACCTGCTCGGCAACGGCGGCGGGCGGTTTCATGGTCTATGACGCGGCCTGCGCCAACACCACCAAGGGCTACATCGTCTGGAACCCGGCGCGCAACGCGTTCGACTACTACGTGGGCGGCACCATCGCCGCCGGGGACGGCGTGCTGAGCGGGTCGCTGATCAGCGGCATCGTCAACGGCATCCCGGTGCCGGTGGTCCTGACGCGCTCGGCCACGGCCTATGGGATGAACGTCTACGCCTCGCAGCCCACCGCCCCGCTGACGGCGGGCGCGGCCGATGGCCGGTACCGCATGATGGGCACCGACGGCAGCCAGGTCAGCGCCGACCTCAACGCCACGGCCATCGTGCGCGACGGCGCCTCGGGCGTGCTGACCTACAACCAGCCGGTGGCAGGCGTGCTCGACGCCTCGGGCGGGGTGGTGGCGTCGTACCTGTCGAACGGTGGCCTGCTGATCGGTACGTCGGCAGGACGCTTCGAGCTGGGGTTGTTGAATTGATGTGATGCTGCGATGAGGAAAAAAGCGGGCCTTGATGAACTGACCCCCTAAAGTTGGACGGGTAAGTTAGGCCGCGGCCAAGGGCTGGGTCCTGTATTGCACAGGACTCAGCCCTTTTAGCTTGAGCTTGATGCGGTCGTGATTGTAGTACCGGATGTATTCGGCTATGCCACGACGCAACTGGTCGACGTTGGCGAAGCGCTCTAACCGGAAGCACTCTGACTTGAGCGTCCCGAAGA